>ERZ1106969.13-NODE-13-length-202193-cov-32.944800_pt1 | contig 202193 bp, 177 predicted proteins | sample MGYA00403685_ERZ1106969 | MGnify/ENA primary metagenome ERZ1106969 (study PRJEB35170, sample SAMEA104062416) | human gut metagenome | biome: human gut; feature: human-associated habitat; material: faeces | place: Denmark | collected 2012-05-18 ...
TTTATAAGAATTTTCAGGGTTTTACATACTGTTCAGTTTTCAAGGAACTTTGTTTCGTTGTCGCTTTCGTTCTCAGTGGCAACTCATTTATCCTATCATACCGTTTCCGGTTTGTCAAGAACTTTTTAAAACTTTTTTGAAGTGATTAAGAAGTTTTCTTAATGGCTCTTAATAAGTTTTGCCCTGTTTCTCAAGGCGAGTATTATAATATCAAATCCCCGTCCAAAAGTCAACCATTTTTTACATGTTTTTTCGCTTTTCTTTACATCTTTTACGGTGTTGTTACGCATGCGTTTCATTTTTACAACATATAGTATATTTTATCCGTTATCATATACCATATATGCTCATCTATTCATCTATTCATATTTTCACAGATTCCCGGACTGCAAAAAAGAACCCGGGTTCACATTCAAAATGTTCCGGGTTCTCTTTCTTCCATATATATTTATGAATTTCTTCCGTCCAGCGTGAACCAGAATTCAACACCATTCTCCCAGTTCTTTACGCCATACTGCTGGTTGTGCGCATCCATGATCGCCTTGACGATCGAGAGACCGATTCCGGTTCCTCCGTATGCGCGGGTTCTCGCCTTATCGACTTTATAGAACTTTGTCCAGAGATTCGGGATCGCCTCCTCCGGGATCGGAGTTCCGGTATTGAAGACAGATACACGGACGAGTCCGTTCTCCGGGATCATCCTGATGATGATCTTTTTCTCGCCGTCAATGTGGTGGATCGCATTGCTCAGATAGTTGGTAACTACCTGCTCGATCTTAAACTCGTCCGCCCAGACATAGACCGGTGTCTGATCGTCGAACTCCACCTGGATCTGGTTCTGCTCAATGAGGATCTTTGACGCATTCACAACGCCTTTGATCAGTTCCGTCAGGTTAAAGCGGTCCATCACCGGCTTGTCGTTTCCGCTCTCGAGAGAAGAGAGTGTCAGAAGCTGTTTTACCATCTGATTCATCTTGTTGGCTTCATCCACGATGACATCGCAATAGTAATCACGGCTCTCTTTCTCCTCTCCCATTCCTTCCTGAAGTCCCTCCGCGTATCCCTGGATCAGGGCGATCGGAGTTTTCAGTTCATGGGAGACATTGGCGATGAATTCTTTTCGCATCTCATCGATCTTTGTCTTTTCCTCAATATCCTTCGTGAGCTGGTTATTTGCGGATTTCAGTTCTGAGATCGTCTCTTCCAGGCGTTCTGACAGCGTGTTCATGCTGTTGCCAAGGACCTGGATCTCCTCCATCTCATGCTTTTCCGGCTCATATTTCGCTTCGAAATCGAGATTCGACATCCGCTCAGAGAGGTTTGACAGGCGGTAGATCGGTTTTGAGATCTGTCGCGCTGTCAGGTAGATGACCAGACCTCCAATCGCCGCTGCGATGATTCCCACATAGAGCAGGAACTGGTTTGCAAGCCGGACGCTCTCCCCGACGCTCGAGAGCGGCGCACTCATGATGAAGGCCGTGCTGTTGTCCGTGAAAAAGCCCCAGCTTTCCAGGTACATACTCTCGCGCTGCGGGTCGTACGTCTTCTGGATCTTGTACTGTTCGTTTTCTTCCAGGATCGTATACTTTGCCTTTGCCCAGCCGAAGATATACCGGTCCACGCGGTCTTTTAAGAACTTCGTATCCCGGGACGTCGAGTAGACCGTCGCGTCCTCCGTGCTGTTATCAATGATCAGGACCGAAACATTCGCACTGTCGCTGAAGTTCCGGATCAGGCGCTGTAAGTTTCCTTCCGTGATGTTTCCGTTCGCGTCGCGATCGCGCTCCATCGCTTCCTCGATCGTGATCCCGTTGTCTTTATTCTCCGCGATCTGGGCATCGATCGCCGTGTACATGGCATTTAATGCCTGGACTTTCTTCGTCACATAGAAGTCTTCCAGGTACCACTTGTTGACGCCCCAGATCACAGCCAGGATCACCGCGATCAGTCCAATGAACGTAACCGTCAGACGGGAACGTACCGATTTCATCATGCATCCACCTCGAGTTTATATCCCATGCCCCAGATGGTCTTGATGTTGTCGCCTTTCGGACCAAGTTTGCTTCTCAGCTTCTTGACATGTGTATCGATCGTTCTCGCATCACCGAAATAGTCATAGTTCCAGACATTATTCAGAATCTTTTCTCTGGAAAGTGCAATTCCTTTGTTTTCCATAAAGTAGGTGAGCAGCTCGAATTCCTTGTTGCTCAGATCCACAGGTTTTCCGTCGACTGTCACCTCGTGGGCGTCCTTGTCCACGCGGATTCCGTCCGCCTCCAGGATCTCGCCGGTCGCCACTCCGTTTCTACGGCGCAGGATCGCCTCGATCCTTGCAACAAGAATCTTCGGGCTGAACGGTTTTGAGATATATTCGTCCACGCCGAGCTCGAAGCCGAGAAGTTCATCTCTCTCTTCACTTCTCGCTGTCAGCATGATGATCGGAACCTGCGAGTAGCGGCGGATCGTTTTGCAGACCTCCCAGCCGTCCATCTTCGGCATCATGACATCCAGGATCACAAGGCTGATATCCTTTTCTTTAAAGAAGATATCGATCGCCTCCTCGCCGTCCCCTGCTTCCAGAACACGGTATCCTTTGATCGTCAGGAAGTCCTTTACGAGCTTGCGCATTCTCTCTTCATCGTCGACCATAAGTACTTTTATTGCATCCATGAGTATTACCTCCGTATCTATTGTCTCACAAATTTCCTATAGAATAGAAAAATCCCACTTATCATCAGCTATATTTTAGCAGATAATAAGTGGGATTTCTATAAGTTCACGAACATTTCACAAAGGGATATTTCCGTTGTTCACGGGCATTTCTCTGGATGAAATTTCTCGTTTTATTCTTCTTCCTTCTTCTCCACGATCGCGATATCGAGATCCTCAAGCTGCTTCGGATCTACCGGAGCCGGAGCTTCCATCATGAGGCAGGATGCGTCTTTTACCTTCGGGAAGGCGATGACGTCACGGATGCTGTCTGCGCCTACCATGAGCATAACGACACGGTCGAGACCGTATGCGAGACCAGCGTGCGGCGGTACTCCGTACTTGAACGCGTCAAGAAGGAAACCGAACTGCTCTCTTGCTCTCTCTTTTGTGAAGCCGAGAACTTCGAACATCTTCTCCTGGATGTCATCCTGGTGAATACGGACGGATCCGCCGCCGAGCTCGGTACCGTTTAATACGATATCGTATGCTTTCGCGCGGACTGCACCCGGATCGGTGTCGATAAGTGGAAGGTCTTCCTCCATCGGCATTGTGAATGGGTGGTGCATTGCAACATAACGTCCCTCTTCCTCAGAGTACTCTAAGAGCGGGAACTCGGTTACCCACAGAAACTTGAAGTCGTCTTTCTTTAAGAGGTCTAACTGTCTTGCGATCTCGAGACGGAGATTTCCAAGAACATCGAATACAACTTTATTCTTGTCTGCTGCGAAGAACAGAAGGTCGCCCGGCTGTCCATCCATAGCCTTTACAAGAGCATCTAACTCTTCCGGCTTCATGAACTTGCCGAAGGAGCATTTGTAGGAACCATCCTCGTGGATTGCGAGGTATGCAAGTCCCTTTGCACCGAAGCCCTTTGCGTACTCAACGAGAGCATCGATCTTCTTTCTCGGCATTCCAGCCTGTCCGTTTGCGTTGATACCGCGGACAGAACCGCCGTTCTCAAGAGCGCTCTTGAATACAACGAACTCACAGTCTTTTACGACGTCAGATACATTCTTTAATTCCATGCCAAAACGCATATCCGGCTTATCGGAACCGAAACGGTCCATCGCCTCGCGCCATGTCATACGGAGGATCGGAGTCTGGACGTCAAAGTTGCAGATCTCCTTGAAAAGTTTCTTTAAGAGTCTCTCGTTGACCTCGAGAACATCCTCAACATCCACGAAGGATAACTCCATATCGATCTGTGTGAACTCCGGCTGACGGTCCGCACGGAGGTCCTCGTCACGGTAGCATCTTGCGAGCTGGAAGTAGCGGTCCATACCGGAACACATCAGCAGCTGTTTTAATAACTGCGGAGACTGCGGAAGAGCATAGAACTCGCCCGGATGCACACGGCTCGGTACAAGGTAGTCTCTTGCGCCTTCCGGTGTACTCTTGATAAGAGTCGGGGTCTCGATCTCGAGGAAACCTTCGTCCGCTAAGAACTGGCGGACCATCGTAGCCACACGGCTTCTTATCATGATGTTTCTCTGGAGATCCGGACGACGGAGGTCAAGATAACGGTATTTTAATCGAAGGTCTTCCTTCGTCTTGCTGTTCTCCTCGATCGGGAACGGCGGTACCTCGGACTCGGAGAGGATTCTTAAGGATTTCGCTCTCATCTCGATGGTACCTGTCTTTAAGTTCGGGTTTGCCGCGCCGGAACGCTTTTCGATGGTTCCGACAACCGCTACTGTAAACTCACTTCTTAATTTTTCAGCTTTTGCGAAGCTCTCAGCGCCGCAGTCGCTCTCCTCAAAGATGATCTGGATGATTCCGGAACGGTCACGAAGGTCGGTGAAGATAATACCGCCTTTGTTCCTGCTCTTCTGGACCCATCCCATAAGTGTCATTTTCTGGCCTACGTTTGCCTCTGTGACTTCAGCACAGCGGCAGGAACGCTTTAAGCCTGCCATTGATTCTGCCATGATTTTCCTCCTGATACAGCTGGAATATTTAAAAACATACCCGCTGAATGTTATTGTAATTTCAAGTCGAACATCCGTGAGATTACTCACCACTTAAAAGAGGTGGGAGTCTTCTCGACTGAGATAAAGCTGTCCTTTTCCCGGTCTTAGTGCTTTAAGTCTTCCTTATAGAATTCCTTAAACTCACTGTAGCCTTCTTTTCCGAGCTGTTCCTTCTGGAACTTCTTATTTTTGTTCATCTGGGCTACAAGGACGATCTTTCCCTCCTTGCGGGCAGTCATCGCCTCTTTCATAATAGAAGCAAGCTTCTCGGAGCTCATTCCCTTTTCGAAGAGCCACGCTTCCTTCTCATTTCCGCCCGGAACGGTAAAGCCATTGTCTAAAAGGATCGTAACGATTCTCTCAAAGCCAATGGAGAAACCACAGGCCGGTGTATCCATTCCTGTGAACTTTCCGATCATCTTGTCATATCTTCCGCCGCCCGCTACAGAGCCACCGAATCCTTCCATTGATACTTCAAAGATGGTTCCGGTGTAGTAGCCCATTCCACGGACTAAGGTCGGGTCAAACGCAAGTTTGAAGCTTCCATCAGAAACATCGCCGACTGTCTCCATAATCTGTGCAAGATTCTCAGCTGCACCGTCCTCCAACACACCCGCAAGGATCTCTCCCATACGGCGGACACCTGAGGCATCGTTTGTTGCCTGCCCCATAAGCTCTAAGTATTTATCGGCCGTCTCCTCGGAGTAGCCGTTTTCCATAAGCTCTGCCTTTACACCATCCGTACCGATCTTGTCCATTTTATCGACGGTGATGAATACCTTATCGATATCTTCCTCCGGGAATCCGCTGTATACGGCCATCGCACGGAGAAGCTTTCTGTCGTTGACACGGACCTCAAAGCTGTTGTCCGGGCAGATCTTCTTTAACGCGGTCGTTGTCGCGAGGATCAGCTCGATCTCGGCCTGATTCGTTGCGTCACCGAGAATATCGATATCACACTGGACGAACTGTCTGAAACGTCCCTTCTGCGGACGGTCTGCACGCCATACGCTGCCTACCTGAAGTGCCTTAAACGGAGACGGAAGGTTTGCGGAGTTGTTGGAGTAATATCTGGATAACGGAAGTGTCAGATCATAGCGGAGTCCGCCGTCTGCCAGATCGTTCTCCGTCTCTGCCGTCTCGATATTTAATTTCTCGCCGCGCTTTAAGATCTTAAAGATCAGCTTCTCATTGTCGCCGCCCTGTTTGCTCAGGAGGTTCTCAATGTGCTCCACGCATGGAGTCTCGATCGCGGAGAATCCGAAGCCGCGGTAAGTCTCTTTGATCTGGTTCAGCACATAATCCCGGATCTGCATCTCTGCCGGGAGAATATCTTTCATGCCGGTGACCGGCTTTTTCTTTAATGCCATAAAGCTACCTCTGTTTCTCTCTTTATCGCGCAATTTCACGCCTACGTTCACCATAATACGCTGATTGCCTTAGGTTTTCAAGGGTTTTTTCTTTCCTTAATAAAAGTATTATATTTTTCGGACATGGATAAGTCAACTTATTTTGTGAGTTTTTCCCCCGGACTCAGTCAAAAGCTCTGTCGGATCATTTGTCCCATGCATAAAAAGAAAAAGGACTTCCGCCGGGAACGGAAGTCCTTTTTCCTTATATTATACGTCTTCCTACAGTCCGGTCCAGCCGATGCTCTGTAAGATCGTTAAAGATGCGAATGAGAGGATCACCTGACATCCGAGGAGCGGCATGAGCCACTTTGCATATTTTGTCCAGTCTGTCTTTGCGATCGCGAGGGAACCCATCAGAGTACCTGCTGTCGGGAAGAGGCAGTTGGAGAAGCCGTCACCGAACTGGAATGCCTGTACAGCAACCTGTCTTGTGATGCCTGCAAGGTCAGCAACCGGAACCATAAGCGGCATAACCGCTGCAGCCTGTCCGGAACCGGACGGAATGAACAGGTTGATAAACAGGTTTGCGACGAACATGAAGTTCGCTCCGAGGATAGAACCCATTCCGGACATCGGAATGGACAGCCAGTAAACGATTGTATTTAAGATGTTTCCGCTTGCGAGGATCACAGAAATACCATTTGCGAAGCCGACAATGAACGCGGCGTTTACCATCTTGGAACAGCCACCGATGAATACCTTCGTTGTTCCGTTGATACCCATACCATTGAGAAGGCCAACAACAACCGCAAGTGTAAAGAATGTAGCTGCGATCTGATCATAGCTCCATTTATATTTTACAGAGCCAACCAGGATTGCTGCAACCGCTACGACAAGACCGATCAGGCTGATCAGGTGCTTCGTTGTTAAATGTGCTTCGATCGCCTTCGCTCCATCTTTTCCTGCGCCCATGCTGTCAGATGCACTCATGCCAGCTTCATAGTTTAAGCTCTTCTTCGGATCCGCCTTGATGGTTTTCATGTAACGGATCGTAAAGAAATAGCAGATTGCGAAGTTGATGATGTTTAATACGACGCGGACACCGAAACCGGAGAAGATCGGGAGCTCCGCGATCGGCTGTGCAGTACCGATAGTGGAGGCGTTCGCCCAGCCTACGTTGAATCCGGAGTAAGCGCCCATGTATACAAGCAGGAAGCCTGTGAAGGAATCATATCCTAAGTTTGTTGCAAGGATGATTCCGATCGGGATCAGGGCAACGACCGGGTTTGCGAAAACGCCTGCTGCGCCGCCGATGGACATAAATGCCATTACTAAGAATACAAGTACGTTTACATTTAAGTTCTGCTTGGAAGCAAGTTTTCCGAACGCAGCGTGGATCGCTCCTGTCTTTTCAAGGATCTCAACGGCACCGCCGACAAACATGATCATGACCATTAACTTTGCAGCTTTGTAGAATCCCTGTACGACTGCCATGATAGTTGCCCACGGACCGACCGGGGAAGCATCTACAGTGTGATAGGTACCTGCGATAACCTTGTTTAAGTTGTCCACTTTCTCTGTATCGAATTCACCTGCCGGAACGATCCAGGTCAGGATGGCGCAGACGATCATGAGCATGAATAACAGTGCACATGTGCTTGGGATCTGCAGCTTTTTCTTGTTGTTTTCCATAAGTATTCTCCTTTATTTTAAGAAATCTCTCGCGTACTGGATGATGACGGATGCACCTGTGCGGATACACTTCTCATCGAATACGTTTTTAGAGTTATGAAGTCCGTGTCTGGAATTCGGATCCTCGTTGTTTCCGGATCCTAAGCGGAACTGCGCGCCCGGTCCGAACTTCGGGAAGAGAACAGAAAAGTCCTCGGAACCCATTGACGGATTCTTCACATAGGAAACGTGGTCAGCACCGATGGTCTTTGCAGCGGCCTCAGCAACTGCCTCGATGATGGAATCATCATTTACGAGCGGCGGAACTCCGATTTCCCATTCAACCTCCGCGGTTCCTCTCATGGACTCGGCGCTGCCTTTTACGATGCGGTCGATGGCAGCCATCATTTTTTTGCGGCAGTCCGGATCAAGGCTTCTCAGTGTTCCATGCATCTCCACATAATCTGGGATGATATTGTTTACGGTTCCGCCGTGGATGCTGCCGATGGTAAGAACACCCGGATATACCGGATAGTTCTCACGGGAGATCACGGTCTGAAGCTGTGTGATCACATAACCGGCGATTACGACCGGATCGATGCAGTTTTCCGGATGAGCGCCATGTCCGCCCTTTCCTTTGATCCTGATATTAAAGAAATCGTTGGACGCGTTTGCCGGCCCCTTCTTTAATCCGATGCTTCCGGCATCGATCTCCGGCGATACGTGGAGACCGATAAATGCGTCCGGTTTCGCAACCTGCGTGAAATTACAGTCGACAAGCTCACCGGCTCCCATATGCTCTTCTGCCGGCTGGAAGATCAGCATGACCGTTCCGGCAAGCTCCCCGCGGATCTCTGATAATACCTTTGCGCAGTAGAGAAGCACGGTTGTGTGGATATCATGTCCGCAGGAATGGCAGGCGCCATCATTTTCAGAAGCGAACGGAAGTCCTGTGAGTTCCTTCATCGGAAGTGCATCAATATCCTCGCGGATCGCAACGGTTTTTCCCGGTTTTCCGCCGCGGATAACGGCAACAACGCCGGTCTTCATCCCGATCTCGGCAATCTCCACACCGTATTCCGTAAGTTTTTCGCGGATGAACTCCGTTGTCTTATATTCCTTGTTGCTGAGCTCCGGATGTCTATGAATATGTCTGCGAATGGCAATCATTTCATCTTCATACTTTGCTGTGAGACTCATTGTATCCATAATGGAGTACCCCTTTCCAATTTATTTATAAAATTTTAATATTTCCATTATAATACATTGTTCTTTAAAGTTCAACCACTTTAATTCGGTAGCACTATAAGAAAAAGATATGTCTGTCATAAACATTTTATATTCTGAATCAGGAACACCCCGTATAAGATTCCCCGGATCTGGGAATCCTTCCGGAAAGCAGCGGCCCAAAACCGCAACAAAACGATTGCAATTTATGTCAAAAAATTTTATAATGGTTGGTATATTTCAGGAGTGTCTGCTTTTGTCGAAAATACCGGGAAAACGACGGATTTATGCGGCGGACATGACCGGATGGTACGCTAAAAATGAAGGTGGGAGATTTTATGGAAGAAAACAAACTGAAAACGATCGAAGGCGAGCTGGAAGCGCCTGCTGATTTCACAAGTCCTGATGTTCTTTACCGGGATCTTGTTGCCAGCATCAGAAAGTACCATCCGTCCGATGATCTGAGCATGATCGAGAAGGCATATCAGCTTGCGGATAATGCCCATAAAGACCAGAAGCGAAAATCCGGAGAACCGTACATTATCCATCCGCTCTGTGTGGCGATCATCCTCGCGGATCTCGAGATGGATAAAGAGACGATCGCAGCCGGACTTCTCCACGACGTGGTGGAGGATACCGTGTATACAGAGGAACAGCTCGCCGAGATATTCGGAAAAGAGGTTGCCCTCTTAGTCGACGGTGTTACAAAGCTGACCCAGTTATCCTGGTCGGCGGATAAGGTGGAAATGCAGGCGGAGAACTTAAGAAAAATGTTCCTCGCCATGGCAAAAGATATCCGCGTCATTATCATCAAGCTTGCGGACCGTCTCCACAATATGCGGACGCTTCAGTATATGCGCCCGGAAAAACAGAAGGAGAAGGCGAGAGAGACCATCGAGATCTACTCTCCTCTTGCTGACAGACTCGGTATTTCCAAGATCAAGATCGAACTGGATGACCTTGCGTTACGGTATCTCGAGCCAAATGTATACAAAGAACTGGAAGAAAAGATCGCCCTGACAAGCGAAGCGCGCCAAAAATTCATCGATGACATTATCGCCGAGATCAAGACCCACATGGAAAATGCTGAGATCAGGTGCGAGGTCAACGGACGCGTCAAGCACTTCTTCAGTATTTATAAAAAGATGTTAAACCAGCACAAGACGCTGGACCAGATCTACGATATCTTCGCGGTCCGCATCATCGTGGACTCCGTAAAAGACTGTTACGCGGCTCTGGGTGTGATCCACGAGATGTACAAACCGATCCCCGGCCGTTTTAAAGATTATATCGCGATGCCGAAGCCGAATATGTATCAGTCCTTACATACGACACTGATCGGCACAAACGGCCAGCCATTTGAGATCCAGATCCGTACCTTCGAGATGCACCGTACAGCGGAATATGGTATCGCTGCCCACTGGAAATATAAAGAGAGCGGCAGCGGACAGGTTGCTGCCGGTGATGAGGCGAAGAAGTTAAGCTGGCTGCGTCAGATCCTCGAGTGGCAGCAGGATATGTCCGACAACAAGGAATTCTTAAATGCCATCAAGAGCGACCTCGATATGTTCTCCGACAGCGTGTACTGTTTTACACCGACCGGAGACGTAAAGGCACTGCCAAGCGGCTCCACACCGATCGACTTTGCTTACTCGATCCACACGGCTGTCGGAAACAAGATGGTGGGCGCGAGAGTCAACGGAAAGCTCGTAAATATTGACTATGTGATCCAGAACGGTGACCGGATCGAGATCATGACATCCCAGAATTCCAAGGGACCAAGCCGTGACTGGTTAAATATCATCAAGAGCAGCCAGGCGAGAAACAAGATCAACGCCTGGTTCAAGCAGGAGCGGAAGGCTGACAATATCTTAAAAGGCCGCGAAATGATCGACCGCTACTGTAAAGCAAAGGGGATCAATTTCTCCGATATCAATAAGCCGGAATTCGTAGATAAGGTTTTAAAACGCTACGCGTTCCAGGACTGGGATTCTGTTCTGGCATCCGTCGGACACGGCGGATTAAAAGAAGGTCAGGTCATCAACAAGATGATCGAGGAGCGCACAAAGAAGCTGAAACGCGAAGTAACCGACGCGACGATCCTTGATGCCATCGGCGAGAATAACAAACCGGCGGTAGTTCCGATCAGAGGCAGCAAGTCAAAGAGCGGCATCATCGTAAAAGGCATCCATGACCTTGCGGTTCGTTTCTCCAAGTGCTGCAGCCCGGTTCCGGGTGACGAGATCGTTGGTTTCGTGACGAGAGGCCGCGGAATTACGATCCACAGAACCGACTGCATCAACGTCTTAAATCTCCCGGAGATTGAGAGAAGCCGCCTGATCGACGCGGAGTGGCAGGGCGTTGAGGAGGACAACAGTGCCGCGACCTACTCCACAGAGATCTCGATCTTCGCGAACAACCGGATCGGCATGTTCGTGGATATCTCCAAGATCTTCACAGAACGCGAGATCGATATCAAGGCCATGAGCTCCCGCGTGAACAAGCAGGGCAAAGCGACGATCACCATGAGCTTCGATATCCATGGAATCGAAGAATTAAACAACCTGATGGCAAAGCTGCGCCAGATCGACGGCGTGCTGGATATTGAGAGAACCACAGGCTGATAACTACAATTTCAAATGAATGTCTGCCGCCGGCTGTTCTGAAACAGAGCAGGTCGAATGCAGTCGGAAAAAGGTCTGCCGGAGGTATTACGGACGGTAGACCTTTTTATACATGGATTTTAAAGAAACATTTCCGTTACTGTACACGGCACAGGGCCGGAGTCCCTGCTTTGTGCCAGGAAAAATGGAGGAAAAGTAAGATATGAGCGAAATTCGCATTAAGACTCTGGTAGTCGGCATGGTCGGAACGAACTGCTACCTGGTCTATGATAATGAGACAAAAAAAGCTGCCGTCGTGGACCCGGGCGACAGCGCCGACAAGATCGTCAATATGGCAGTATCTCTGGGTTTAAAGCCGGAGGCGATCCTTCTGACCCACGGTCACTTCGACCACATGATGGCCGCAAAGGAATTGAAAGAAGCATGGCATGTGCCGATCTACGCCTGTGAAAAGGAGATCGAGGTGCTTTCAGACAGCAGAAAAAGCCTTGTATCCAGCTACTACAGGGAATCATATACGCTGACACCGGATATTACGGTGAAGGAGGGTGACGAGCTTTCCATCGCCGGATTTACATGGAAAGTATTTGAAACACCGGGACACACCATCGGTTCCTGCTGTTACTATATCGAAAAAGAATCTGTTCTCTTCTCCGGAGATACCCTGTTTGCAGGCTCCTACGGCCGCACAGATTTCCCGACGGGAAGCGGACGCCAGATCGCCGAGTCTGTAAGACGTCTACTCTCCACACTGCCGGACGACACCATGGTCTATCCGGGGCATATGGACACGACTACCATCGGTTTTGAAAAGAAGTATAATCCTCTTTCGGGGGCAATGGAATGATTGGAATTTTATTGAACGATACTGCTTATGAGCAGGATATCCGGGAGCTTTTGATGGCGTTTTATCCGGGTGAGACTTTTGTCCATGAGAAACAGGACGACGTGGATTTTTACGTGGAGGGAACCTGCTCGCAGAATGCGGATGAGACAAAATTTGGCTTGAAGATCACGGATCCGGCGGGCACCGTCGCAGATGAGGCCGTATTTCCGATCGACTACGATGTGCGGTTAAACGCAAAGACAACGATCAAGAAAGAGCTTTACGGCATGTTAAAAAAGCGGACGGGAAAAGAACTCCCCTGGGGGACTCTGACCGGTATCCGCCCAACAAAGATCGCCATGACGAGACTTGATCAGGGTGAGGATGAGGAGAGCATCCGTTCCTTCATGCGGAACATGTACCTGACAAGCAAAGAGAAGATCGACTTAAGTGTGGAGGTCGCAAAACGGGAGCGGGAGCTCTTAAGCCATATCGACTATGAGACGGGATACAGCCTCTATGTGGGAATTCCGTTCTGTCCGACCACCTGCCTCTACTGTTCCTTCACCTCCTATCCGATCGGCGCGTGGGAAAAGAAGGTTCATCTCTATCTTGAAGCGCTGTTTAAAGAATTAGACTATGTGGCAGAAAAGATGAAGGGACGTACTCTCGACACGGTTTACTTTGGCGGCGGAACTCCGACATCCTTAAAGGCCGAGGAACTGGACGCCCTGCTCACAAAGATCGAGAATACCTTTGACCTCTCAAAGGTACAGGAATTCACTGTGGAAGCCGGACGTCCGGACAGCATCACCGAAGACAAGTTCAAAGTTCTCCGTGCCCACAATATCTCCAGGATCTCCATCAATCCGCAGACGATGAAGCAGGCAACTCTGGATCTGATCGGACGCCACCACACCGTGGATATGGTGAAGGAAAAATTCCGCATGGCAAGAGATCTTGGCTTTGACAATATCAATATGGACCTCATCATCGGACTTCCGGAGGAAGATATCGATGACGTCCGCAGCACCATGGAGCAGGTCAGAGAGCTTGCCCCGGACAGCGTGACGGTCCACTCTCTCGCCATCAAGCGTGCGGCGAGACTCAATATCTTCAAGGAGCGCTACGCGAACTTAAAGATCCAGAACACTCAGGAGATGATCGATCTCACCGCGAAGTACGCCCGCGAGATGGGTCTTGAGCCGTATTACCTGTACCGTCAGAAAAATATGGCCGGAAATTTCGAGAATGTCGGCTATGCGGCACCCGGAAAAGCATGTATCTACAATATCCTCATTATGGAGGAAAAGCAGACCATCGTGGCCTGCGGTGCCGGAACCACCACGAAAGTCACGTTCCCGGCGGAAAACCGTCTGGAACGCGCGGAGAATGTGAAGGATGTAGCTTCCTATATCGAGAGGATCGACGAGATGATCGATAGGAAAGAGAAGCTGTTGAGTAAGTTAGTCTAAATATGTCTGCTGCGCTGACCGCAGGATAGCGCAGATCAAACGCCAGATCTGGGCACGCGGCAACAAAATACGCTGTACATGGGGTTCATTCTCCTGTACAGCGTATTTTTTAGATTCAACATTTTTTAATTCTTATTTTGCAAAAGTTCTTTCTTTGTAACTTTTCTTGTAACTGTTCAGTAGGTCTGCGCACTTGCTGCGCTGACCGTAAGAAAACATAGGCTGGAAGGCAAAAATCCCATCAGCGAAGCTGATCTGGAATGGATTTTTGCACGTAACTATGAAGGTACTGAATAGTTACCTTTTCTTTTTACCAGGTCTTCCTCATGTATAAAAGTCCTGTGAGATCTGCCAGTATCCAGCCGATCGGGATCGCCATCCAGATTCCTGTCTCGCTGAGGGATGTGGCAGAAAGCACGTAGGCCAGTAACACACGGATTCCGAGGGAGATCACTGTAAGTACCACAGACATCTCCGCCCTCTTGATCGCCCTGTAATATCCGTAAAGCAGGAACAGGCAGCCGATTCCAAAATAGAACGCGCCCTCGATCCTGAGATAACGGACGCCGGAGGCGATGACCGCCGTCTCTGCGGAGCTCACGAAGATCTGCATGAGCGGTGCCGCGAAGGCAAAGACCAGCGCTGAGATCACAAGGCTGAATGCCGTGCTGATGGCAAAGGATTCCTTTGTGCCGCGGCGGATCCGTTCTTTATTTCCCGCGCCGTAGTTCTGGGCGATGAAGGTCGAATAGGCGTTTCCAAAGTCCTGAACCGGAAGATATGCGAAGGTGTCGATCTTTACTGCCGCCGCGAAAGCCGCCATGGTGGTGGCGCCAAAGCTGTTTACAAGCCCCTGCACCATGAGGATTCCGAAGTTCATAACCGACTGCTGCAGGCAGGTCAGGGAGGAAAGGCCCGCGATCTCCTTTAAGATTCCGCCGTCAAAGCAAAGATCCTTTCTCTCCGGAAAAAGGCTTCTGCATCGGAAAAGAACGTAGAGCAAAATACCGATCCCGGATACGTACTGGGCAAAGATCGTCGCATAGGCCGCACCGGCGATTCCCCAATGAAAGACCGCCACAAATAAAAGATCCCACGCGATGTTTAAGATTGCGGATACCGCAAGAAACACCAGCGGAACCGTAGAGTTTCCCAGTGCTCTTAACAGGCAGGAGAAGAAATTATAGAGGGACGTGGCGAGCAGACCCGCGAAAATGATCAGCAGATACTCTCTCATACCGCCCCAGACCTCCTCAGGGACCCGTAAGAAGCTTAAAATCGGATCAATGAAAATATAGACAACTGCGTTCAAAACAAGCGTTACAGCGAGGATCAGGCCGCAGGCGTGGACGATGGAGGACTTCAGTGCCCTCTCATCTCCTTTTCCCCTGTAAATGGAAAACAGTGCGCCGGAGCCCATGCTGAGCCCCAGAAAGATCGAGGTCAGGAATGTCATCAGCGTGTAGGAAGATCCCACCGCCGCCAGAGCATTTTTTCCAAGGACACGGCCGACGATCAGGGTGTCCGCAATATTGTAGAACTGCTGTAAAAGATTTCCTGCCATCATGGGCAGGGCAAATAAAAGAAGGGAGCGTGAGATGCTCCCCTTTGTAAGATCATGGTACATGGAAACTCACTCCGTTATCACAGATTTATAAACGTACTGCACAGATATTTCACTGCACCGTACAGTTCTTCCATCATAGCATGATTCCTGTTCTTTTACAAGGTGATCCCCACGGTCAAAGTCCTGTCAGCTTCCGCCGCGTTTTCATATAGACCGGTCACTCACAGCCATGTACCTTATCAGCACCGCCCTTTACGCAGGCGCAGACTTTGGCTCGTTGTTCGCGTAAACAAAAAGAAGGCAGAATCCACACCAGCTCGATTCTGCCTTCTGCTATTTTTATGTTGCTTAGATCACACCAGTCATCTTCAGAATGATCTGTGCGATGATCGTGGAGCCCAGGAATGTTCCTGCGAAAGTAAAGATCGCTACGATCACGATCGCAAGTCCCTGTTCCTTGAAGGTATCCACATCCTTGCCGATGGAAATTCCCGCATATGCAAGGATCGGAGTGCAGAGCGGAAGAAGTCCGATCTTTCCAATCTGTTCAATCGCATAATCTGCGATCGGGCTGACACCCGGGATCGTGATCAGGATCGCAATAAATGAGATATAGGCGATCGCCGGAAGATTCTTCGGTGAAACCTTATTGATCAGCTCATAAATGATACAGCCCACCAGCGTGCATAAAAGAAGAAGCACGAGCCCGGGCACTGCCTCAAGCGGGGTTACCGGGTTTCCGGCCTTTGATGTACTGATAAAATTGCCGATGGATGCGAAGATGCATACAAGGACAAGACATTTGATTCTTTTAAACCATACTGCTGCGTCCATATGGATCCCTCCTATTCTTCCCCGGCTGCTTTAACTTTTACCTTAGCGCCGATCGGGAGTCCGTCTTTATAATGCCTGTTGTTCTTTGTAAACAGCTTGTACATGAATTCACACATTGGAAGTGCGATGAAAAGACTCATATAAAGGCCATCCACACTGCTCAGCATATTTGAGGTCGCCGCGTAAGCAGTGATCTCCGCTTCCATATCCGGATATGCCTCAACGACTGCCGCAAGGCTGGCAGAAAGCATGGATGCGGAACCTGTTCCACACGCCATTCCAAGCGCGTACGGATGGAAGATATTTAAGGAGCAGAGGAGGGAAACAAAGATACCGTTGAACATGGTTCCGAATACAGTACCTGTGATATATCCACCCATAACACCGATTCCTTCATCTGAATCAAGACCATATTTATCGGCAACGACCGCAAGGGAGCTCTCTCTTGAAATAGAGAAGGAGGTTCCGATTGCAGCGCGTCCCATATGGAATACAAATACGGCGATCGGGAGCGCTAAAACCGCAGTTCCCAGATTTCCGAATTCCTGAAGGATCAGCGCCGGTCCGGCTTTGACAACCGCGCCGAGGTTCGGTCCGATCGTGGACGCGATCTTCGCGGTCAGCATCATAACACTGATCCCGATATACGGAGACGCCTCCGACATCATCTTCTGCGGGATCATTTTTACGATTCCAAGGATCGCTCCGAGGATCAGAACGTACAGCATCGGAAACAGTGAGAACGACAAAGGCCCGAAACTGAATTTTTTGGTGCCGATAAATTCGGCGATTACGGTGAGTACGAAAGCAAGCGCATGGATACGCCAGTCAGCCATATGCTCTTTCATATTCAATCCCTCCTTTTCTTTTTCGGCAGCCGCATCGAAATTCAACAACTACCCTTTTTCGCCTCTGCATGTTTCACTTTTGCTGAAATCATGTACCTGTACCATGTCCGTTCAGACAAAAAACACGTCTCTTTTCCGCAAACATTTGTCCGCAACGCAGAAACAATTTAACATTGATTCTATCAGATTCCCGGGAAAATGCAAGCATTTTTTGGCTTGTTTCGCGAAAAATACCGTGGTGATCAGGTACTGTATCACAGTATGCGATTTGTTTTTTCTATGTTTCATATTGTGGAATCTCTTTTGTATCATGGAATTTCCTGCTAAACAAAAAAGTTCCATCAGCCTTGTATTCAGCTGACAGAACTTTTTTATACGGTCTGTGCACGAGCCAGGAACATTATTCCCACATCATACTGATGGGTATCTTCTCTACTGTGACTCCTTCGTCAGTGTCACGTTCATATACTGATACGGGATCTCGATCCCTTCCCGGTCAAATGTGAGTTTGATCTCCTCCGTGATCGCCCATTTTGTTTTCCAATAGTCCTCACAGAGCACCCAGCCTCTCGCGCTCAAGTTCACGCTGCTGTCTCCGAGGCTGTCCACGATCACCTGGATATCCTGGTCTTTCATGATATATGGATTCTCCTCAAAGATCTGTTTCAGAACGTTTTTCGCCTTTAAGAGATCCGAGGAATATCCGATCCCGACGTTGATGATCAGGCGGCGTTTTCCCATTCTCGTGAGGTTTGTGAGCGGTGCGCTCGATACCGAGCTGTTCGGGATCGTGATCACGCGGTTGTCGATCGTCAAAAGTGTCGTGTATACAAGACCGATCGTCTCGACCGTTCCCTCACCTGCCGATGTGCTGATATAATCCCCGACCTTAAACGGTTTTAAGAGCAGGATCAGCGTTCCGCCTGCGAAATTTGAGAGTGTATTCTGCATCGCAAGGCTGAATGCCAGCGTTACGGTACCGATAACCGCAACGAAGGACGTTGTCTTGATCCCCAGCTGGTCCGCTGCCATGAACACCATGACTCCGAAGAGGACGGCGTGCAGCAGCATATCCAGAAACTTCTTTAACGTGATCTCCACGCCGGCGCGGTCCATGATCTGCCCTGCTGCGGTCCGGACCATCCGAATCACGCGGAGACCGACAAATACGATCACCGCGGTCCAGAAGATCCTGGTCCCGTATTTGATGGCCGTCGTAGTAAGAAAATCCAGTGTGTATTCTTTCATGTCTGTTTCCCTGCTGTTTTTCGGACATTTTCATGCCCTGTATTTTTCTGTCTATCCTTTGTTTCTTTTTCCCGTCTGGCTCTCCCGCGCCGTCTTTATGATCTGTCCGACTTTCTCAGAGATCACATCCAGCGGACTCGCCGGTATCTTTACGGACGGCTGCTTCGCCGGACGTTTTTTCTTTTCCGCCGGTTTCTTCTTTCCCGTCACAGGTTCTTCCTCATACGGGGTACAGGAGAATACCGCCACGGACATCGGAGCCAGGTTGATCACGATCGAGTTTTCTCTCGCGTCCCACTCCTCTTTCTTCGACATCTTGACTCTCGGATTTACCATGCCACTGCCGCCGAACTGCTTCGCGTCGCTGTTCAGGATCTCCTTGTACTTTCCGGCAAACGGAACTCCGAGGCGGAATTTCTCATGTTCCACCGAGACAAAGTTACAGACAAAGAGCAGTGTCTCCTCCGGTTTGTCCGTCTTCCTCTCGAAGATCACGATATTCTCGTCATTGTAAGTGCAGTTGATCCACTCGAAGCCTTCCGGCTCATAGTCCATTTTATAGAGAGCCGGCTGTGTGCGGTACAGGTGGTTTAACGCCTTCACATAATCCCTCATCTGGCTGTGGATATCGTACTTCAAGAGTCCCCATTCCAGACTCTCCTTCTCGTTCCACTCGTCCATCTGACCGAAATCCTGGCCCATAAAGAGCAGTTTCTTACCAGGATGCCCCATCATGAACCCATAGGCGGTACGGAGGTTTGCGAACTTTTTCTCCTGGGTGTCCCCCGGCATTTTTCCGGCCATGGAACCTTTTCCGTGGACCACCTCATCGTGTGAGAATACTAGAACAAACTTCTCACTGTATGCGTACAGCATGCTGAAAGTCAGCTCTCCATAATGGTCATGGCGGAAATACGGGTCGCACTGCATGTAATCGAGGAAATCATTCATCCAGCCCATATTCCACTTGAAGTCAAAGCCGAGTCCTCCGTCATTCTCATCGCCGGAAACCTTCGGCCATGCTGTGGATTCCTCCGCGATCAGGACTGCGCCCTCTGTGTCCCGTGCAAAGATGGAATTCAGGTGTTTCAGGAATTCCACCGCCTCCAGGTTCTCATTTCCGCCGTACATGTTCGTGATCCACTCGCCCGCGTTCTTTCCATAATCAAGATACAGCATGGATGCCACAGCGTCCATCCGGATCCCGTCGGCGTGAAACTCCCTCGCCCAGTATAAAGCGTTGGAGATCAGGAAGTTCGATACCTGCGGACGGCCGTAATTGTAGATCAGCGTTCCCCAGTGCGGATGTGATCCCTGGCGCGGGTCCTTGTGCTCGTAGAGACAGGTCCCGTCAAAGGCCGCGAGACCATGCGCATCACGCGGGAAATGGGCCGGAACCCAGTCGAGGATGACGCCAATCCCCTCTTTATGCATATAGTCCATAAACGCCTTAAAATCGTCCGGAGTCCCGAAACGACTCGTCGGCGCATAGTAACCGGTCACCTGGTAACCCCAGGACTCATCGAGCGGGTGCTCCATCACCGGGAGAAGCTCCACATGGGTGTAGCCCATCTCCTTGACGTAAGCAGCAAGTTTTTCCGCGATCTCCCTGTAATTATAAAACTGGCTGCCGTTGATGTCATCCCCATTTTCATCCTGAGCTACCGGTTTCTGCATCCAGGAGCCGAGATGGACCTCATAGATCGACATCGGCGAGTCCTTCAGCCGGTCTTTTGCCGCTTTTCTCTTTTCGATCCACTCGCCATCGTTCCACTGATAATCAGTCATATCCCAGATCACGGATGCCGTATTCGGTCGGAGCTCTGAGAAATTCGCATACGGATCCGCCTTTAACATCGGATCTCCCGCTTTTGTCTTGATCTCATATTTATAGATCGCACCCGGCTTCAGTCCCGGAATAAAGATCTCATAGATCCCAGACGGTCCGCGTTTTTTCATCTGGTGGCGTCTTCCGTCCCAGAAGTTGAAGTCGCCCACAACACTGACACGCATCGCATCCGGCGCCCAGACTGCAAAGTGCACTCCGGAGATCCCGGCTTCCACGGTCGGGTGCGCGCCAAACTTTTGATAGGAATCATAATAGATCCCGGCGCCGAATTTCTTTACTTCCTCCTCGGTAAACGCGGTGTAAAACTGGTAACTGTAGGGATCCACGATCTCCTCACTGTCCCCGTCCTCGTAAGTCACGAGAAAATGGTACGGCACTAACTCCAGACGGTCCTCAAGAAGGACTGCGAAGAATCCGTTCTCATCCGCCATCTCCATCGGAAAACTTTCTTCCCCGATCTTTACGGAGACTTTCGCCGCATTCGGAAGGAACGCCTGGATCAGAAGTCCTTCCTTTATTACATGTTCCCCTAAAAGCCGTCCCGGATCGCTCGCCTCAGAATATACGAGTTCCTCGATCCCGGCCCAGTCCATCAGATCATATAAGATTTTTTCCATAAGCACTCCCCCTGTCGTGTTCCAATGCCGTTTTCCGGCATGGTCCACAAAGACCTGTCCATTTCTGGAATTTTCTGCGGCTGCGGATATCTGTTTCCTGATGTCCGAAGCCATTTTTTTCTTAACAATATTTTAGCATCATCATCTCTCTGATACAAGTGGCAGTATCGGCAAATATCCGTTTTTCCATCCGCATGGCGCTCCCGCATATTTTCCCATTAAAAAATTCCTTACCTTTTTCGAAATTCTCTTGCGAAACTTGACAATTTATCATAAACTCTTTATTGTATGTTGTGATGCCAGGGTCAAAAGTCCGGAAATCCGATGCCGGCTTGCCTGCAGGAAGATTTTTGAATCTGGGATCTGCCAAAAACAGGAATGTTTTTGAGTATATTAGTCAAACGAGGTTATCATCTTTATATGGAAAATAACGGAAAAGAAAAGAAAGAAAAAACAGGCTGGGTAGCGGAGCTGATCAGCTGGGTCCAGGTTCTTGTATCCGCCGCCGTCATTGCCTTCGTTCTCACGACTTTTGTCATCGCAAACAGTGAGATCCCGACCGGTTCCATGGAAAACACCATCATGGCAGGAAGCCGCGTCATCGGCTCCAGGCTGCACTACAAATTCGCAGATCCGGAACGCGGAGATGTCGCGATCTTCGTCTTTGGCTGGCAATGCCCGGAATGCAACGCCATCATCGAAGGCGACAAGCAGGATACCTGCCCGGCCTGCGGTTCCGAAGTCGGAAAACGTGGTCATACGATCTACTATGTAAAGCGTGTGATCGGTATGCCGGGTGATGTCATCGATATCATCGACGATAAGGTCTATCTGAACGGTTCCGACACTCCGCTCGACGAGCCGTATCTGGCAGAACCGATGAACCAGCATGAAACTTACCATTTTGAAGTTCCGGAAAACTGCTACTTTATGATGGGCGACAACCGAAATTATTCTCTGGATGCCCGCTACTGGCAGAATCACTACATTTCCAGAGACAAGATGGTTGCAAAGGTATTCTTCGAATACTTCCCGACACCGAAGGTAATCCACTAATCGGCAAAATCCGCGACCACAACGGTATCATACGGAATTTTCAGTTCAGAAAATTCCTACCCATGAAAAGTAACAAATATTTCACTTACACAGGAGACAAATTATGAAAAAGGTTGTAAAGTTCGGCGGCAGCTCTCTCGCGAGTGCCCGTCAGTTTAAAAAAGTAAAGGCGATCATCGACGCCGATAAGACACGCTGCTATGTCGTTCCGTCCGCTCCGGGAAAGAGAGACAGCAAAGACACAAAAGTAACTGACATGTTATACCAGTGCTACGATGCAGCCAGCACAGGACAGAGCTACAAGCGCATTCTCGACCAGATCAAAAAGCGCTACACAGACATCATCGACGGTCTTGAGCTCAACTTAAACCTTGACTTTGAATTTTCAAAGATCGAAGAAAATTTCTTAAATAAAGTCGGACGCGACTATGCGGCTTCCAGAGGAGAATATTTAAACGGTCTCATCATGGCAAACTACCTCGGATTCACCTTCGTGGACGCGGCTGACGTGATCCGTTTCGATGCAGACGGAAACTTCCTCTCCGAGGAGACAAACGAGGAGATGAGAGAACACCTCGCTTCCTTAAAGCAGGCTGTCATCCCGGGATTCTACGGTGCTAAGCCGGATGGAACAATCCACACCTTCTCCCGCGGCGGCTCCGATATCACAGGTTCCATCGTTGCCCGTGCGATCCAGGCTGATCTCTATGAGAACTGGACCGATGTCTCCGGTTTCCTTGTCGCTGACCCGAGGATCGTCGACAATCCGGCTCCGATCGAAACGATCACTTACACAGAGCTCCGTGAGCTCTCCTACATGGGCGCAAGCGTTCTCCACGAGGATGCGATCTTCCCGGTAAGAAAAGAGGGAATCCCGATCAACATCCGCAACACAAACCGTCCGGAAGATCCGGGTACCATGATCGTTGAGAACACCAGCAAACGCCCGCGCTACACGATCACAGGCGTTGCAGGAAAGAAAGGCTTCTGCGCAATGAACATCGACAAGGCAATGATGAACTCCGAAGTCGGTTTTGGGAGAAAAGTCCTTGAGGTCTTTGAGAAGAACGGCATCTCCTTCGAACATATGCCGTCCGGGATCGATACGATGTCCGTTCTCGTCCATCAGGATGAGTTCCAGGAGAAAGAGCAGTCCGTTCTTGCAGGAATCCAGCGTGCAGTTCACCCGGATATCGTGACTCTCGAGTCCGATCTCGCAGTGATCGCAGTCGTAGGACGCGGCATGAAAGCAATGCGCGGGACTGCTGCAAGAATCTTCGCAGCACTTGCACACGCAAAGATCAACGTTAAGATGATCGACCAGGGATCCAGTGAACTGAACATCATCATCGGTGTTGCAGATGACGATTTCGAGCCGGCGATCCGCGCGATCTATGATATTTTTGTAAAGACAGAGTTATAAGGGATCGCAATTCCATAAATTCTTAAAAATCCCCATGCACCGGTGAATGTTTCATAGCGGTGTGTGGGGATTTTTTATTGAATAAAAAATTTTCTAAACAAGCGAAAACAAGCTTCGCGAGTTTCCACTTGTTATCGCTACAGTCGCCAAGTTCTCGCGCAAGCGCGGACTTTGACTCGTTGTTCGCGTAAAATAAAACTCCCCACACCGGTCATGTCCTCCGGTACAGGGAGCTTTTCCTGTCACTTTTCAATTCTTTATTCCGACTTGACTTCCTTCCACAGCGCACTGTAGAGGTCATCCGCCTCGGTTCCGAGATAACTGTATACCTCAGAGTTTTCCAGCTTATCGGTATCCGGGAATACAGCTTTGTTCTCCTGATATTCCGGATCCAGAAGGTCGAACGCAGCCTTGTTCGGCGTCGCGTAGGTGATGTACTCGAAGTTCTTCACCGCGATATCCGGACGGCAGAGGAAGTTGATCCACTTCTCCGCATTCTCTTTGTTCTTCGCATTGTACGGGATCACCCAGGAATCGATCCAGATGTTTGTTCCCTCTTCCGGAAGTACATACTCCAGATCATAATCAAGATTCAGCGTCTCCGCCTCCTCCTGCAGATAGAGCAGCTCACCGGAATAGATGACTCCTACCGCCGCCTCACCGTTCAACATCTTGTCGCGGACCTGATCCACGACATAGGCCTGTACGAGCGGTTTCTGTGCGAGAAGCAGCTTCTTCGCCTCCTGGAGCTCCGCCTCATCGGTCGTATTCATCGAATAGCCGAGTTCCTTGAGCGCCACCATAAAGGCGTCGCGGACGCTGTCCTGCATCAGGATCTCGCCCTTTAAGCGCTCATCCCAGAGATCCGACCATTTCGTCGGTGCCGGAACTCCGAGTTCTTCCAGTTTCTGGACATTGTAGATGATCCCGACGGTTCCCCATGTATACGGAACAGAATAGCGGTTATCCGGGTCAAATGCCTTCGACTTTTCAAGGTAAACCTGGTCGATGTTTTTGATGTTCGGAACATTGTCAAAATTGATCTCCGCAAGAAGTCCGTTCTCCGCCATCTTCTGGATCATATAGTCGGATGGACATACGACGTCGTAATTCACGCCGCCGGCCTCGATGACCGGGTACATCTCCTCGTTCGTCTCGAAAAGGTCATAGGTCACATGGATCCCGGTCTCCGCCTCAAATTCGTCTATCACGCTCTCATCGATGTATTCGCCCCAGTTGTATACATAGAGCTCATCCGAGTGGGAGGAAGAAAAGTGCAGGTAGCTGGTATATGCCACGCTTCCAACGATCAGGAAGGAGGCAAGCACGATCGCTGCCTTTCCGGTCCATGCCGGTTTCTTTCCGCGGTCCGGTGCTGCGTTCGGTCCGAAGCTGCCCGCTCCCGCCTTCGCCTGCGGTTTTGCCGGAGCAAAGTTTGTAATGAGCAGCAGCGCGAGCACAGTCACAAAGATCACTGTGGAGAGCGCGTACATGGACGGCTTGATGCCGCGGCGCACCTCACTGTAGATCAGCGTGGACAGGGTGTTGATCCCGGCGCCTTTTGTGAAGTGGGTGATGATAAAATCATCCAGAGACATCGTAAACGCCATCAGGAAGCCCGATAACACGCCCGGAAGGATATCAGGGAAGACAACCTTGAAAAACGCCTTTACATGGCCTGCTCCGAGGTCCATGGCCGCCTCGTAAGTGTTCCGGCTCGTCTGTTTTAGCTTCGGCATAACGCTTAACATCACATACGGCACGTTGAACGTGATGTGCGCAAAAAGGATCGTCTTGAATCCCAGGGAGATACCGAACGCGATGAACATCAGCATCAGGGAGATACCGGTCACGATATCGGAGTTTAACATCGGGATGTTGTTGAGTCCCATGCAGATTGTTCTCGGGAGCTTCTTCATCGAGGAGATCCCGATCGCCGCGGCCGTTCCGAGGATCGTCGCGATCAGCGCCGACAGGAAGGCAATCAGCAGCGTATTATAGAGGGCGTCCATGATCGACGCGCTCTCAAACATCTGTTTATACCACTGTAACGTGAACCCGCCCCACTGGGATCTCGATTTCGAGCTGTTGAAGGACAGGACCATCATGACGAGGATCGGTGCATATAAGAAGATCAGTACCAGCACCAGATAAAAATCCTCAAAAAATTTCTTCAGTCTTTCTCTTACGGTTTTCATCAGAATGCAGTGCCCTCCCCATTCTTATCGTATTTTGCGATCATGGTCATGCTGAGAAGGATGAAGATCATGAGCATCATGGAAAGTCCGGCACCGCGGTTCCAGTTGCTTCCCTTTGTAAATTCCTGCTCGATGACGTTTCCGATGAGCAGGATCTTGCTGCCGCCCAGGAGGTTTGAAATAACGAACGTCGTGAGCGCCGGGACAAACACCATCGTGATCCCGCTGACAATGCCCGGAACGCTCAACGGAATCAGGATCTTTGTGAGTGTCTGGTAATTATCCGCTCCGAGGTCCCGCGCAGCATTGATCACATTGTCATCGATCTTCACGAGTGTGTTGTAGATCGGCAGGACCATGAACGGCAGGAAATTGTAGACCATGCCGAGAATGATCGCCGCCGGAGTGTTGATGATCGCAACATTCGGCAGATGCAGCAGCGTGAGGAAGGTATTGATCACACCGTTCTTCTCAAGCAGGGTCTGCCACGCCATGGTTCTTAAAAGGAAGTTCATCCACATCGGAAGGATAAAGATAAACACCACAAAGCTTCCTTTTCCGATATGGCGCTTTCTTAAGATCAGCGCCAGCGGATATGCGAGGATCAGACAGATCACCGTGCTGACACCCGCGAGAAGTAAGGACAGCCACAGCGCCTTTAAATGCTCGGAGGAACCGATCGCCAGGATATTTGCCAGCGTGAACGCGCCGCTGCGGTCCGTCAGACCATAGTAAAATACCATGAGCAGCGGGATCACGGTAAATCCCGCCATCCATATGATATAAGGATAAGCCAGAAATCTGGATGCTTTTCTATTCATTGACTCCAACGGCCTCCTCGTCCTCGGACTCCGGCTTGTTCATGATCTGGATATCGAACGGATCCACATGAATGCCGACTTTCTGTCCGACCGGGAACATGTCCGTGCTGTGGACCAGCCACTCGTAGCCGTCCGGGGTCGTAACTTCCATCTCGTAGTGTACGCCTTTGAAGATCAGGTGTGTAACAACGCCCTGGAGAGTGCCGTTCTCCGGCTTCACAAGATCGATATCCTCCGGCCGGATCACCACGTCGACCGGCTTGTTGTTTCCGAATCCTTTATCCACACAGGCGAATTTCGCGCCGAAGATCTCCACAAGCTCGTCGTGGATCATCGTTCCACCCACGATATTGCTCTCGCCGATAAAGTCCGCGACAAAGGCATTTTCCGGCTCATTGTAGATCTGCTCCGGCGTTCCCATCTGCTGGATATAGCCCTGGTTCATGACAACGATCGTGTCGGACATCGTGAGCGCCTCTTCCTGGTCGTGGGTGACATAGATAAAGGTGATTCCCAGCTCATTTTTCAGGCGGATCAGCTCATATTGCATGTCCTGGCGGAGCTTCAGGTCGAGAGCGCCGAGCGGCTCGTCGAGAAGCAGAAGCTTCGGCTCGTTTACGATCGCGCGGGCGATGGCAATCCGCTGCTGCTGGCCGCCGCTTAAAGAATCCACGCTCCGGTTCTCAAATCCGTCAAGGTTTACAAGTTTCAATGCATATTTGATCTTATCATCAATATAGCTCTTCGATTTGCCTTTGATCTTCAGACCGAACGCGATGTTCTCCGCAATACTCATGTGCGTGAACAGAGCGTACTTCTGAAACACTGTATTTAACTGGCGCTTGTTCGGTGGCATATTTGTGATGTCTTCCCCGTCAAAGATCACCTGACCTTTATCCGGTTTCTCAAACCCACCGATGATTCTTAAGGTCGTTGTCTTTCCGCAGCCGCTCGGGCCGAGCAGCGTCACGAAGGAGTTTTCCTTTACGGAAAGGCTCAGATCGTCGAGGATCAGATCCCCGTCATAACTCTTAAAAATGTGGGACAAATCAATGAGCGGATGCTCCATTCCTTTTTCCTCCTGATGTAAACAGATTTCATGCGATAGATTCCGCTGTTTTTGTGTTCGGCTTGAATGTATTTTTATACATGGTTTTCTTCAGATATACGAAAAACGGCAAAATGCCTATCATAGTATATTTACGCATTGTTTTCCCGTTCTGTCAATAGATTTCTCTTGTTTCTTTTTCTTGTTTTTTGTACACGATCGCATCCATACAATTTTCAGATTTCAGTTAACAAACCGGTCAGATTATGATAAAATAAGTACATCTATGAATCTCCGGAGGAGGTTGGCAAAATCGGCAGTTTTTGCGTCTCCGGACATCGAAAGCAAAGGGGAATTTACCTATGACTGGAAAATACATGGCCTATGTTGGCTCTTATTCCTATACGGGAAAGGCAAAAGGGATCACCGTATATGATGTTGATGTGGAGGCAGGAAAATTCATCTACCGCTGCGAAGTGGAAGTGGACAACTCTTCCTATCTGAAATCATCCCAGAACGGAAAAATCCTGTACTCTATCGCCGATGAGGGCGTTGTCGCGTTCCGCGTTCTTCCAAATGGAAGTCTCGCACGTTTAAACAGTGCTAAGATCAAGGGCATGCGCGGATGCCACCTTTCTACGAGCAAAGCAGATGACTATATCTTTATCTCCGGTTTCCACGATGGAAAGATCACGGTCCTTCATCTGAACGAGGACGGATCGGTCGGAGATATCGCCGACGGTGTCTTCCACAAGGGACTTGGCTCCGTCGCTGAGCGAAGCTTCCGTCCGCATGTGAGCTGCAGCCGCCTGACTCCGGACGAGCGCTTCTTAATGGTCGCAGACCTCGGGATCGACCAGATCAAAGTTTACCGTTTTGACCATAAGGACGGAAAGATCGCTCTCGTGGACACGATCCGCTGTGAGCTCGAATCCGCCCCGAAATATTTCATGTTCAGCTCCGACGGCCGTTTCTTCTATGTCCTGTATGAGATGAAAAATGTGATCGAGGTTTATTCCTATAAAGAAGGCGAACGTGTTCCGATCGTCGAGAAGATCCAGACGATCTCATCCACAGGAAGCAAACCGAACCAGCTGACCGCTGCCTGTGCGATGCATTTCTCCCCGGATGAGAAACATGTATTCTGCAGCAATGCCGGCGACAATACGGTGTCCATGTACGACCGCGATGATGAGACCGGAATGCTGACCCTGCGCTTCTGTCTTCCGATCAGCGGGGATTATCCGAAGGATATCGCGATCTTCCCGGGCGGAGAACATCTCGCTTCTATCAACCACGAGGGAAGTATTTCCTTCTTTAAGATTGACTATGAAAAAGGTCTTCTCGTCATGAGCGACCGCAGCATCAAGGTCAATGAGCCGAACTGCTGTGAAATTGTAAAGATTGGAGATTAAAATAACATGGCAGCAGGTTCTACCATCGGCACAATATTTAAAGTAACAACCTGGGGAGAATCCCACGGAAAAGCCATCGGCGTTGTCGTTGACGGCTGCCCGGCGGGACTTCCTTTAGAGGAATCCGATATCCAGAAACTTTTAGACCGAAGGAAACCGGGACAGAGCCGCTTTACGACCCAGCGAAAAGAGGGAGATGAGGTCGAGATCCTCTCCGGCGTTTTCGAGGGAAAGACAACCGGAACCCCGATCTCCATGATCGTGCGGAACACAGACCAGCGTTCCAAAGACTACTCCAATATCGCTTCCTGTTTCCGCCCGGGACATGCCGACTACACGTTTGAGGAAAAATACGGATTCCGCGATTACCGCGGCGGCGGACGTTCCTCCGCCCGTGAGACGATCGGCCGTGTTGCGGCGGGTGCGATCGCTGAAAAGTTCTTAAAACAGTTAAATATCTCTGTGACTGCCTATGCGAAATCGATCGGTCCGGTTGAGGTATCCCCGGAGCGCATGGACCTTTCAGAAATCCCGAATAACCGGTTCTGTCTCCCGGATGCGGACTCCGCAAAGGAGGCGGAGCACTATCTTGACCAGAAGATCGCAGAATATGACTCCGTCGGCGGAGTCGTTGAGTGTGTGATCTCCGGTCTTCCGACCGGTCTCGGTGAGCCGGTCTTCGAAAAGCTGGATGCCAACCTCGCAAAAGCGATCCTCTCGATCGGTGCTGTCAAAGGTTTTGAGATCGGAGACGGATTTGCCGCGACGAAAGCGTGCGGATCGGAAAATAACGATGAATTCCGTATGGATGGAGATAAGATCGTGAAGGAGACGAACCATGCCGGCGGCGTTCTCGGCGGCATCAGCGACGGAAGTGATGTGATCTTCCGCGCCGCATTCAAGCCGACTCCATCGATCGCAAAATCCCAGGAGACAGTGACAAAGGACGGCGAGAATATCGATCTCGTGATCCACGGTCGTCACGACCCGGTGGTTGTTCCGAGAGCTGTTGTTGTAGTCGAATCTATGGCTGCGATCACCGCGATGGATATGCTCTTAATGTCCATGACTTCCAGACTTGACCTGATCCAGATGTTCTTCCAGGTGGAGAATGTCGATGATTCACCGGAACAGTAATATTGATCCGATTCCCACATGGCAGAGAGTCTGCTCTCTGTTCATGGAATAATAGTAAATAACAGGAGAAGAAAGAAATGAAAATCGCAATCGCTAACGACCACTCAGCTGTAGAGCTGAAAAACATCATCAAGGAGCACCTCGAGAGCAATGGCTACGAAGTATTAAACCTCGGAACAGACTCCACAGAGAGCTGTGATTACCCGGTATACGGTGAGAAGGTTGGCCGCGCAGTCGCTGACGGCGAAGCAGATCTCGGAATTGCCATCTGCGGAACCGGCGTCGGCATCTCTTTAGCTGCCAACAAGGTAAAAGGCATCCGCGCATGTGTCTGCAGCGAGCCGTACACCGCAAAGCTTTCCAGAATGCATAACAACTCCAACATTCTCGCGTTTGGTGCACGCGTTGTCGGAAGTGAGCTCGCAAAGATGATCGTTGACGAGTGGCTGAACGCAAGCTTTGAGGGCGGCCGCCACCAGAGACGTGTGGATATGATCATGGATATTGAGAATAAGTAATTGACGATAAAAACCCCCGAAGTGTACCAGACTTCGGGGGTTTTGTTTTATCTTCTGTTCGCCTTCTCCACATGAACGCTCTTACCTTTGATCTTCACATGGTTCATCGCATCCATGACGATATCGGCCTGGTCCTTCGGTACTTCGACGAAGGTGTATTTGTCGTACATATCGATGCTGCCGACAAGACGGCCCGGGATTCCGGATTCTCCGGCGATCGCGCCTAAAATGTCTCCCGGCTTCACATTCTGGTTCTTTCCGAGGTTGATGAACAGTCTCGTCATGCCGCCTCTGGCATTCTTTCTGTCCACATATTCCTCGTCATCGCCTCTGCCGCGTCTGCGTCCGTTTCTTCCGCGGTCATTTCTGCCGCCGCGGCGGTCGAGATCATCAAGGTCGCGGAGCGGTCTTCCCTCATCCACGATATCCTCGTAGTCATCTCCCATCGCCATCTTTAAGAACGCTGCTGCGAGCTCTAAGGAAGTATAATCCTCCGCGAGCAGGCGCTTTTCGATAATATCTGTCATGCGCTCGAGGTCGCTGTCCTCACCGATATGCTGCTGCACATCGTCCAAGATTTTCTCCGCCTTGATCGCTGTGACGTCATCTAAGGACGGGATCGGCTGCGGAACGATCTTTGTCTTACAGAATCTCTGGATGTCACGGAGTTTGTAGACTTCGCTTCCGACTGCAAGGCTGAACGCACGTCCCTCTCTTCCGGCACGTCCGGTACGCCCGATTCTGTGTACATAATACTCGTCATCCTGCGGGATATCGTAGTTGAATACCGCTTCCACGTCGTCCACGTCGATTCCTCGTGCAGCGACATCCGTTGCAACAAGAATCTCGGTCGCTCCGTTCCGGAAGCTGCTCATAACGCGGTCTCGCTGCTCCTGCTTTAAGTCTCCGTGAAGACCTTCCGCGAAATATCCGCGTCCCTGAAGCGCCTGTACCAGCTCATCTACCTGCTTTTTCGTGTTGCAGAATGCAACAGAGAGCTTCGGGGAATAGAGGTCCAACAGACGGCACATTACTTCCACTTTGTTTCTCGGTTTTACTTCATAATAATACTGGGTTACCTTCGGAACCGTCAGTTCCTTCTTTACGACCTGGACCATCTTCGGGTCTTTCTGGAACTTCTGGGCAATCTGGGCGATCGCGTGCGGCATCGTCGCGGAGAACATCACGGTCTGGCGCTCCTCCGGAAGTTCACCGAGGATCGTCTCCATGTCCTCAAGGAATCCCATGTTTAACATCTCATCCGCCTCATCGAGAACGACCGTGTGGATCGCATCGGTGCGGATCGTCTTTCTTCTCATGTGGTCCATCACACGTCCCGGGGTTCCGACGATGATCTGGACTCCGCCCTTTAAGGAACGGATCTGCTTTACGATTTCCTGTCCGCCGTATACCGGGAGGATCTTGATCCCGGACATATATTTCGCAAGACGGCGAAGTTCTTCCGCTACCTGGATCGCAAGTTCTCTTGTCGGGCAGAGGATCATTGCCTGTGTCTTTCTGTTTTCCGGATCCATCTTCATAAGAAGCGGGATTCCAAACGCTGCTGTCTTACCGGTTCCTGTCTGGGCCTGACCGATCATATCGTGGCCTTCCATCTCAACCGGGATCGCCTGGGCCTGGATCGGGGACGCTGCCTCAAATCCCATATCGGTAACTGCGCGGAGGATCCGCGGGTCTAAATTAAGTTCATCAAATCTGATTGTTTCCATTCAATATCCTTTCTGTTTTGTCTGCATAACGATTCCATGCCTCGGATATATTCCTATATCATATGGAATTTTCCATTCAGAAAATTCCTGCCCGTGAAAAGTCCCGATATTTCTTCCTTACTTTTCTATAACGATTCACCTGGATTCCCGGATTTCCATACCGGTCACAGAATTCTATATACAATGCTGACGGCTGCCTTTTGATTTCCAGCCGTGCGGGGTGCAAATGTAAAATATCTTATAACATAGAAAGAAAAAAGTCAAGCAAAAGCCTGCAAGGAAACAGAAAACCCCGGAAAACATGTTTTTGACGCCATGTTTTCCGGGGAAACTGCCTGATTTGCAGTGTTTCGGTCATACGTGAAATAATCTGAACAACTGCCTGTATCATGTCATAAAATGATTCTTTTTATAACCGTTTATGATTCTTTCCGCTATACACGGTAAATGAACATCCTCTACACCTCTTTTTTATGGTAGCACAGATATCCGAACGCCGCCGCAACGCCAACCGAGTAGATCACGAAGGTGCATGCAAACGGAAGCTTTGCATTTACAGAATAGATAAATCCGGCTGTCAGGGAACCCGCGATACTTCCCAGGGACTGGGTCGCGTTGAAGAATCCCATGACAAGGTTTTTCTGTTTCGGATCCGCCTGATTCGCCACCATGTTCTGGAGGACCGGGACGCTGACGGAGTAACCCGCATAGACAAGGATGCTGAAGAAGATGAAGATTCCGATATTCACGGAGATCAACGTTCCGATCGCCGCCAGCGCACAGAAGGCGGTGAGGACGACCATGGACTTTTTGACATTCGTCTTCTTGATGATCCAGATGCAGAGACTCATATTTGCGATAAAGGATACGAAACCAACGCCTGCCTTGATAATTCCGTTGTAGGAGGAAGTCAGACCAAGCTGTGCCTTTAAGTAATAGTTGAAAGCCTGGTCAAAACCGGTATTTCCGAAGTTGATAAAGATATTGATCGCGAACAGGAACATAAACGCCATGCACATAAAGTTTTTGCTGTCGATGAACGCCTGGAACGGATTTGCCTCTTTCATGAGCTGTTTTGCCGGAATATCCTTTAAATTTGCGGTACTGTCCGGCTCGCAGATCATAAAGAACGCAACTGCGACCGCGATCAGGGTTCCCGCCTGCACCAGGAATGCCAGCCGAACGGAAGACTCGCCTAAGAAGCCGCCGATCATATAGCCGAACGCGCTGGCCACACTCTTGATCGTCGCGCTGTAAGTCAGATATTTTCCCTGGTCTTCCGGGTTTGACTTGTTTACGATGTAAGTCAGGAAGCTTACAAAGATCCCACCGGTAAAGAGTCCCGCGAACATTCTCGCGAGGATGATCATGAGTTCCGTAGTCGCGTAGGCGAACCAGATCTGTGCCACGCCGTATCCAAGACAGCAGATCAATAAGGAAAGTCGCGAGGAAATATAGTTATTGATCTTTCCCCAGAACGGCGACAGCAGGAAATTCGTGATCAGCATGACTGCCAGCGCCACGCCAAACATATAGTCGTGGAGGTGGAGTTCCTGGATCACCGTCGGCGTTACCGGATGGGCAAAGTTCGCTGCCAGGTTGAATACGACCATGGCGGCGAAAAAGGCGAAAAATCTCATTTTGTACTTCATAGGCGGTGTCTTCCTTTGTCTTTATTCAGTTTCTGCCGGGCAGGCATTTCCAGTCGGCAACATTGCCTGCATCATGGCACACAAAGTCATATTGCGATCCGGATGCGCTTATCCATCAAGAACTGTTCTATCTTTTCTGTATTTACTTCGCTTTTTACAGAAAATTCGCATAATTCAAGTTTAAACGGATACAGTCGAAATGTCAAGCGCAAAACATCGCGGTGACCACTGCTGTTAAATAAAAAATACCTCTGAAGCAGATCTGTTTTTTCAACCAGTCTGCTTCAGAGGTATCTTCTCACATATCATGTTTCCCATGCGTCTGAGCGGGATTTCACGGCATCTTTTCTAAAAGTTTTCTTCTGCCCATCTTCGTCTCCTGCAAATCAGACTTTAAACCGGTAGCCGACTCCCCAGATCGTCTCGATATACTGCGGTTTTGCCGTATTCATCTCGATCTTTTCACGGATCTTCTTAATGTGGACTGTGACGGTCGCAATATCGCCGATGGATTCCATATCCCAGATCTTTGAGAAGAGTTCTTCCTTTGTAAATACATGATTCGGGTTCTGGGCGAGGAACGCCAGAAGGTCGAATTCCTTTGTCGTAAAGTTCTTCTCCTCGCCGTTTACATAGACGCGGCGGGCGGTCTTATCGATCTTTAAGCCACGGATCTCGATAATGTCGTTTGCCGGGGTTCCGCTTCCGATCAGTCTCTCGTAACGGGAAAGATGGGCTTTAACTCTCGCTACCATCTCACTCGGGCTGAACGGCTTGGTGATATAATCATCCGCGCCGAGGCCGAGACCGCGGATCTTGTCGATATCGTCTTTTTTCGCGGAGATCATGATGATCGGGGTGTTTTTTGTCTCCCTGATCTTTTTGCAGATTTCAAATCCATCAACGCCCGGAAGCATCAGATCCAGGATAAAAAGATCAAATTCTTCCGACATGGCTCTCTTTAAGCCTGCTTCCCCATCATTTTCTATTTCAACTTCAAAGCCCGATAATTCCAGATAGTCTTTCTCGAGCTCTGCAATACTTTCCTCATCTTCCACGATCAGAATTTTGCTCATATTGTTGTTTCCTCCTATTAATCTGCTGTCGTCTTTCTCAGCACAAAATGGATCTCTGTTCCGATCCCTTCCTTGCTCGTCGCCCAGATCTTTCCGCCGTGATCCTCGATGATCTTCTTTACGATGGAAAGTCCGATGCCGCTTCCGCCCTTGCTGGAATTTCTCGAAGAATCAGTCCGGTAGAACCTGTCAAAGATGTACGGAAGCTCCTTCTGGCCGATCCCCTTTCCATTATCCTCGATCTCGATCTGGACAAAATCACCGACATCAAGGATCCGGATATTGATGATCCCATGCTTTTTGTCCATATATTTCAATGAATTTCCGATGATGTTGTTGATCACGCGCTTCATCTGCTCCGCGTCGGCGATCACCATCACGTCCTCATCCACAAAGTTAAAGTAGCCGAGCTCGATTCCTCTCGCTTCAAGCTCCAGGCCGACTTCCTCCACACAGTCACGGAAATAGTTTGCCACATTGATCTTTGAAAATGTGTACGGGATCTTATTTGTGTCGATCTTTGAGTAGAATGTCAGCTCATTGATCAGACGGTCCATATCATTCGCCTTATTGTAGATCGTCCGGATATATTTGTCCCGTTTCTCCGGCGAGGACGCGACACCTTCCATCAGTCCTTCCGCGTATCCCTTGATCGCTGTGATCGGGGTCTTTAAGTCGTGGGAGATGTTGCTGATCAGTTCCTTGCTCTCTTTGTCGTACTGGATCTTCTCCTCCGTGGATTCCTTCAGCCGGATCCTCATCTCCTCAAAGTTCTGGCAGAGCTGCCCGATCTCATCATCATCCTCAACGTCAAGAGTAAAGTCCAGATTGCCGTCACGGATCTGTTTTGTCGCCTCCTGGAGCTTTCCGATCGGCCATAAGATCGACCGGTATACCCACGCCGTCAGCATACCTCCGGTGATAAAAAGGATCATCGCACTGCTGAGGAACATCTCCGTGATCAGGGATTTTACCTCCGGGATCACATCCACCACGTTTGTCACGAGATAGATCCCGATCCGGCATCCATCCGAAAGTTCAAATTCACGCTGTTTGATCAGGTGTTCCGTATTCTTATCCAGATAATTTCCCCACGAATCCACATCATTGATCTCCGCATAATCCGAGATCTGGCTCTCGAGCGCCGATGCCGCTTCCTCATTTCCCGAATAGAAGAGTTTTCCATTCTTTGTCACCATCAAAAAGGAATGCTTTAATTTCATCTGGTCATTCAGCGTTGCCAGATAAGTCAGGTCCTCGAAGTCAGACGGATCATTTTTGATCTCCTCCTCGATCTCTTTCTGGATACTCTCTGTCAGATGGCTGAACACGCGGATCGACGCGCCTGCCGAGAGATCCACCTGGCCGACTCCATATGTCTCACTGAATACCCGGTTCTGATATGTGCTGAGTCCCATGATCGCGATATAGATCAGGATGATCGGCACCACCGTGATCGTACAAAAGGTTACCAGTAATTTTGTTCGTATTTTCATGAGCGTCCGCGCGCTCCCTTCTTATTTTTCATCCGGTCTTCCGGTCATTCATCCGTTGTCAGGACTCCTGTCTGTATACAGAAAACCGACATATGATAAGTATAACACAACTCAGGGGTGGTGTTTATAAAAGTATTCTAAAATGTGGAATCTGCACGTTGTTATTGCGACAGTCGCCAGAGTCTTACGGAATCGCGGACTTTGGCTCATTGTTCGCGTAAATAGAAACAACGGCACAGTTTCCCGATCACCCCGGGGACTGTGCCGCTGCTTCCGATCATTTTCATGATATATGTCCATGATCTTTCTGTTCTTTTATCCTACAGATATTTCTTTAAATCCTCAACCTTGTCGATCTTCTCCCACGGAAGATCTACATCGGTTCTTCCGAAGTGACCGTATGCTGCGGTCTGCTTGTAGATCGGACGGCGGAGATCAAGCATCTTGATGATTCCTGCCGGGCGAAGGTCAAAGTTGTCACGGATGATCTCAACTAACTTCTCGTCGGATACCTTTCCGGTTCCCTCTGTCTCGACCATGATGGAAGTCGGATGAGCAACACCGATCGCATAGGAAAGCTGGATCTCACACTGATCTGCAAGTCCTGCTGCTACAATGTTCTTTGCAACATAACGGGCTGCGTATGCTGCGGAACGGTCTACCTTTGTGCAGTCCTTTCCGGAGAAAGCTCCGCCGCCGTGACGTGCATATCCGCCGTAGGTGTCAACGATGATCTTTCTTCCTGTAAGTCCACTGTCTCCGTGCGGTCCGCCGATCACGAAACGTCCGGTCGGGTTGATGAAGAATTTGGTATCTGCATCTACCATCTCCTGCGGAAGGATCTCATCGAATACATATTTTTTGATATCCTCATGGATCTGCTCCTGAGTCACATTCTCATCATGCTGTGTGGAGAGAACGACTGCATCGAGGCGGAACGGCTTTCCGTTCTCATCGTACTCAACAGTAACCTGGGTCTTTCCATCCGGTCTTAAGTACGGAAGAGTTCCGTTCTTTCTTACCTCTGTGAGACGTCTTGCAAGCTTATGTGCAAGAGCGATCGGGTACGGCATGTACTCCGGTGTCTCGTTTGTAGCGAAGCCGAACATCATACCCTGGTCACCGGCGCCGATCGCGTCTAACTCGTCATCGGTCATGTTGTTCTCTTTGGCCTCGAGTGCCTTGTCAACTCCCATCGCGATATCGGTAGACTGCTCATCGATCGCAGTGAGAACACCGCAGGTATCGCAGTCAAAACCATATTTTGCACGGTCATAGCCGATCTCGCGGACTGTCTCACGGACGATCTTCTGGATATCCACGTATGCCTTTGTTGTGATCTCACCCATTACCATAACAAGACCTGTTGTTGTGCATGTCTCACACGCAACACGGCTCATCGGATCCTGCTCCATTAAAGCGTCGAGGATCGCATCGGAGATCGCGTCGCACATCTTATCCGGATGTCCTTCAGTTACGGACTCGGAAGTAAATAATCTCTTTTCCATTGTAACTCCTTTCGATTTTAAACAAAACAAAAGTCCGCTCATGCTAAGCGGACTTGACAAACTTATCATCGGTCAAATCCTCTTATTGCTCGATTACTCGCTCAGGTTGGCACCTTCCTGCCCTCTCGCGAACGCGATTAACAGGGGTTGCCGTGACTTCACCGGTCCTATGTACCTCCATCACTCTGAATAAGGGATATTGCGAACTTTTTCACATTATGGCCGTAAGCCATCCCATGAATGACTCACGGACTGTATCTTATACGATTCAGGACAGAATGTCAAGCGGGAATCATAAAAAAAGCCCGAAAACCTGGAAAATCGGAAAAATTTCCCATAAATTCCGGGGTTTCGGACCGTTTCTTTATTCTCAGCCGACTCTCAGTCTGAATTTCTGTGCTTCCTTCTCGGAATCTACACGCTCGATCACAGCACCGAGAGAACGAAGTTTCTCTTCAAAATTTTCGTATCCGCGCTCGACATAGCCGATCTCATCAACAGTCGTATATCCGTCTGCAGCCAGTCCTGCAAGCACAAGAGCTGCGCCCGCGCGGAGATCCGGTGCGACGACCTGGGCACCTGTGAAGTTTGTGACACCGTCAACAATGGCAACACTACCTTCTACCTTGATGTTTGCTCCCATGCGGGAAAGCTCATCCACATATTTGAAGCGGTTCTCAAAAATACTCTCTGTCACCACGCTTGTTCCGTCCGCCAGAGCAAGTGCCACCGTCATCTGCGGCTGCATATCGGTCGGGAATCCCGGGTACGGCAGAGTCTTAAAGTTCATGTGGCGCTGTTTCGGTTTTCCGACTACGCGGATCTCCTCATCGAACTCGACCACTTCACAGCCCATTTCCATCAGTTTTGCGGAGATTGCCTCCAGATGTTTCGGGATCACATTCTTTACGGTGATATCACCGCGGGTAATCGCCGCCGCACACATGAAGGTTCCGGCCTCGATCTGATCCGGGATGATCGAATAATTTGTTCCGTGAAGACGTCTCACTCCTTTGATCCTGATCACATCCGTACCTGCGCCTTTGATGTTCGCACCCATGCTGTTTAAGAAGTTCGCAACATCAACGACATGCGGCTCTTTTGCAACGTTCTCAAGAATCGTCTCGCCCTCGGCCATCGTTGCCGCCATCATGATATTGATGGTTGCTCCGACGGAAACCACATCAAGGTAGATATGGCTTGCGACAAGATCGATCGCGTGGGCTACAACTGCTCCGCGGACGATCTTCACATCGGATCCCAGGGCACGGAAACCCTTTAAATGCTGGTCGATCGGACGGCTTCCGATCGTACATCCGCCCGGAAGCGGAACTTCTGCACTCTTATATTTTCCGAGAAGCGCGCCGATAAAATAATATGACGCGCGGATCTTTCTCATATGCTCATCTTCCACGGTCACGGCGTGGATATTTGCGGCATTGATCCTTACGGTATGGCGGTCGATCCGGTCAACTTTCGCTCCAAGATGACTGATCGCATCCAGGAGAGCATTGATATCGCTGACATCCGGGAGATTATCGATCACAACATCGTCATCCGTCATGATCGCCGCCGCTAAGATTCCCAGAGCCGCATTCTTCGCGCCGCTTATAGTCACTTCACCTACAAGCGGGTTTCCGCCCTTCATAATGTACTGTTCCATTACGCACCTCTATCTATATATCTAAAAAAGGACATAGCTATCCTGCATCCGTCCCAGCTCGTTTTCGTTATGATTATAACATATCTGGGAAAAATGTAAAGTTTTTCTTAAGATACTCCCCTATACCGGTACACAGCAGATAAAATCATACCCCGCTGCGCCGAACATCTGGTTCGCCGTCTCCATGGACAGGACTTCCGTTGTCCCGCTTTCCGGATGGTACACGCGGACATGCGTCTGGTCATAGCCGGTCAGGTACATGCAGGTTCCCTCTCCGGTATACGCCAGTACCGGGATATTCTGTCCCACAAAGTACAGGACCTGAACGATACTGCTGCCCGACGCATCCAGAAGGAAGGTTCCGTCTTCCATTGTCTGGTTCTTCTCAAAGGAATCCCGATAGCGCTCCAGCAGAGCGGAACCCGCGGTGAGATCCCTGATATAGAAGGCGCTCGCGCGGTTTCCGCGGACCCAGATGGTCCGGTCACGTCCCGCGGTCACGAATCCCATATGATCGTATGCTGCCTGCGCCGCATCGGCAAAGTCCACAAAACGTCCGAGGAATCGTCCTCGTCCATACGCATAAAATTCCGTAGTCTTACAAGCTGCCGCTGCGATCGGTTTGACTGTCGAACTGCTCTCCGCAAGCTTCGGAGATGTCTGGCGGATCTTTTTCTTTGACGCATCGACATCACGGTCAAGCTGTACAAACATGATCTGACCTTTCTGGTCTGATGCGTACCAGCCGATATCATCCGTCTTTCCTGGAAGGATCTCCGCATTGCAGACAAGCGTGTCCTCAGAATATGCTCCGAAAAATCCGTCCCGGCTGTTCACAGTCTTCATATGGATCCTGCTGTCATCCACAGACACCTCACGAATCCAGGAACCCGGCTTCTCATAATGCATGACCGACTTCATCTCCCGGTCAACGATATCGATGCTGTTCAGATAAGTCCCCATCACACGGCCGTTGGACATCAGATAATCTCCGCTGTCCCCGGTTCCATAAATGCAGTCGTTTCCGACAAAACCAAGGATCCTCGTTACAGAACCACTCTGTCCGCCCACCTGAGTCTTGTCCCCGGTGTCGAGGTCCATGATCTGGATCGTCTGTGAATCCCAGATCCCGGTATTCTCCTGCCATGCCGCCCGGGAATGGTCCGCGCTGACCGCGAACTGCTCTTTTGTAAGTCCGGAGGCAAGTGCCACATACTCCAGACTCTTTAAGTCGATCCCATAGATCCCGTGATCCATATAGAAGTAGAAGATTCCATTCGTTCCGCGATGGGCAAGTACCGAGAGATCATCTTTTAACTCCTGATAAGGTTCCGACGATGGAATAAAGAATTTTTCTTCCAGCGCATTCTGTCCCATATCATAATGATAGTACGCGATCCCCGTGCTTCCTTCATGTGTTCCGCGGTTCATTCTCCCGTAAACGATAAAATCGATCCCGCCGTCCTCATCGACAGCGAGGATCTCGACGCCATGCTCCGGCACATTGTCCCTGATATCATCGGACGCTGCTCCGCCGAACGCGAACACCCGCGCCCCCACGTTCTCACCGCTGTCGTAAGCCCACAGTTCCCGGTCTGTCACAAATGCCATATACTGGCCACCTGTGCTCTTTACGGCGTGAACTCCGTCACCGTTTCCGATCCCCAGAAGGATCCTCTTTCCGGAGAACAGTTCCGTGTCTCCGGTGAAAAGTTCCGTCATCGTGCGCTCGTAATCCATCATGTAGATCCTCTGGGATGACCATTTCATTGTGAAGTTTTCTGTCACTTCATAGTTTTCTGTCTTTTCACCATTTTTCGCCGTCACTCTCGACGTGATCTCCACATTCGCGAGATTGCCGGAAAGTTCCTTCAGCTTCGTGTATGCCTCTCCGGACCGCTCCACACCGAGCGATCCCCAGGTGAGCTGGGTAAATGTGTCCTTCAGTGTCACCGTCCCCAGGGATGTGCTGCCTGCGGTCGGGGATGTCTCCATATACATGGTCAGACTCTGGGCATCACTATACTTATAAGTTTTTGAAGAAAAGTCCTCCGCCAGCGACAGCATCTCATTCGCATGTCCCTGGTCCTGTTCCGTGATCCGCATATAGTACCAGGCCTCGGATCCATCAGAGAGTTCTGCACATACCCCGAGCAGATATTCCTTTCCTGCATCCAGAAGGTTCTGGATCGGAAGCTCTGTACTCAAGGCGTTCTCACTGTCCCCGTTTAATGACGTTTCAAACGATCCAATTCTCGTTCTCTCGATCAGATCCTCCGTATCGAGACTGCGGATTTCATAACGCACTCCCTGGATCTTCGTAGTCCCTGCAAACCGGATCTTTAGTTTCCGGTCCTCCGGAAGCAGGATCAGGCTGTCACGCCCTGCGGTCACGCCGCGCTCATCCGTCTGTCCGAACACGGGTGCCATCTCCCGTTCTCCCATCGTCGCATAGAGCACCGGGAATTTTGCTTTTTCCATCGCCGTGTACTCCGTGACTCCGTGCTCTTCTTTCTTCCCTACTGGGTGTACAAAATAAACCATTGCCGCCGCTACAAAAACAAGCAGCAGGATCATGACTTTCTTTCCGGTCTTCATCTCACTGTTTCCTCACTCTGTCTATCTGTCACTGCCTGTCGGCAGAATTTTTCAATTTCCGTAACTGTTCAGTACCTTCAAACCCGTGCTTTATTACAGTCAACGCAGCAAGTGCGCAGACCTGCTGAACAGTTATCAATTTTCAACTCTGTTTAAAATTCTTCTCCGGTAAATCTCATTCACAAACAGGACCTGCAGCAGATCCTGTTCTTCTGTTCCGCCCATAGTCTCCTCCGGGTGGCGTTCTCTGACTTTTAACAGTTCCCGGTATAAGAATTCCCGGTCCGGATATTCGTCATACATCGGACTCCCGGGGTATTCCAAAAGGTCACACGCCTCCTCGGCCAAAACCTGTTTTCTCTTCGCTGCTGAAGGATAGAGTCCTCTCAGATAGTCCATCTCCGACCGGAGCTCATTTCCGGTCAGGACCGGTCCTGCGCTCTGTTCCTCTCTCCGATAAAGCATCCAGGGCACTTTTTTCACTTCCGGGGGGTATCCCCGGTATCTCTTCTCCATAAAAACGTTCCCGCTCCTTTGCTGATCCCTATACAGGATTATCATATGCAAAAAGGAGCGGGAAAGCTACCATCTCATTTTATGATAATTTCGATCCACAGCCGGCAATTTCATGAAGTCTGACATGTCGGCGCCGGACCGGCTAAAACAGTTTTTTCGGATAAACACCCGCATCGACCAGCTTCTGGATCGACGCGACAACTGCCGGTTTGTCCTCTTTGTAGGTCACACCAAACCATTTATCCTTTGTCTCAAGGACGCGGACTGTACCTTTTCCGTTATGAATACAGCTGTCGATCACCGCTGGGAGAAGGTATTCCGCTTTCAGATCCCCCTCTTTCACGCCGGAGAGGAATTCCGGGAATCCTTTTTCCAGTTCTTTTACGAAAGATGCCGGCAGTCCGAACATATTCATGGAAACGTGCTGGTCTTCTTTTACGATAACCGGGTTGCCATCGTGGTCAGCCGCATGCATGCCGTCTTCCGCTTTGTAGACGTCGTATGTCTCTGTGACCTTGGAGAGATATCCATTGGCATCCACCGTGCACACGCCGCGGGTCACCGGACCATTTTCGCTTAACGTGTTGGAGAGGATAAAACCAGCCATACACATATCGAATGTAGCCTTCGTATCATCCATCTCATTTACCATATAGTCATGGACGATCTTAAAGCCTTCTTTTCCGTAGTAGTCATCGGCATTGATGACAAGGAACGGTTCCTTGATCAGATCTCTCGCCGCAAGAATCGCCTGACCGGTTCCCCACGGTTTTTTTCTACCTTCCGGAACAGAAAAACCTTCCGGGAGATCATCCATCTCCTGGTACGCATACTCGACCGGAGCGATCTTCTCGATCCTGTTTCCGATGATCTCCTTAAAATCTTTCTCCAGATCTTTTCTGATGATAAAAATAATTTTATCAAAACCCGCTTCCAGAGCGTCATGGATCGAATAGTCCATAATGATCTCACCGCTCGGTCCAACCGGGGCAAGCTGCTTGATCCCGCCGCCAAAACGGCTTCCAATTCCTGCTGCCATGATGACAAGAGATGTCTTTTTCATGTAACAGTCCTCCTTTTTTCTGCAGATTCTTTCACACTCATATGGAGGTATCATAACACAGATTCAGATTCTTTTCAATCAGACAAAGAGTCCGGCTGCACTCTTTTAAGAAATTCGTAGGAATTTCTGCCAAAAAGCAGTTGCTTCCTTCGCATTTCCTAAGAGAACCACCGGACCCTTCCAAATGATCTTCTATACTACTGTTTCTCTACATTTTTCGTCGCGATCAGATCGCTTCCAAGACCTAAAATATTTTCTACGATCAGATCACCGGTATGGACCGGTGCATTTAAGGACAGCTTGCGGATCTCCGCCATCACCTCAAACAGCTTCTCCTTCGGCACCGCACGGTTTAACCGCACGCTGACAAGTGGGAGAACTCCGTTTTTCACAGCCACGGAGCTTGCGATCGTACGCTTCGGCGCTTCGACCTCCTGCGCCGCATACTGAGCTCCCTTCGGGCATAAATTTCCACTCACGGAGATGCATTTTCCATCCACGATCTCCACCTCAAGCTCACAGCCATTCGGACATACGATACATGTCATTTTTCTAATCATAAGATGCACACCTCCACTTCCTGCTCACCTTCAAACGCCTCTTTCTTAACCGGGATCTGGATCATCTCTGCCGGAAGCGCCTTCTTTAAATGCTTTTTCGCAAGAACCTTTTCTCCCTGTCTGACCTCGATCGTACAATTTTCGAATTTCCGTCCGACACGCATGGAGATCGTCACATCTTTCTTTCCACTAACCTTCATCGGCACCGTATGATTGATGCCGGAAGCTGCTTTCACCGGGATCGTGCACTCCGGCAGACTGCCGTTTTCTATATATTCCGCAACACCGTCTGCCAGCTTTTCTGCTTCCATGGACACAAAGTCTACCAGATCATGAACATGGAGGACATTGCCTGCTGCAAAGAAGCCGGATTTTTCTGTCTGGAAATATTCATCGACCACCGCACCCTTTGTTCTTGCATCAAGCGTAACACCGGCATCGATGGAAAGCTCGTTTTCCGGAATCAGACCGACCGAGAGGATCACCGTATCACAGTTGTATTCCTTCTCCGTTCCCGGAATCGGCTTCATGTGCTCATCCACCTGTGCAACAGTAACGCCTGTCACACGCTCATTTCCGTGGATGTCTGTGATCGTGTGGCTCAGATACAGCGGGATTCCGTAATCATTCAGGCACTGTTCGATGTTTCTCGGAAGTCCGCTCGGGATCGGCTGGATCTCAAACACAGCCTGTACATGAGCGCCCTCTAAGGTTAAACGTCTCGCCATGATCATTCCGATATCTCCGGAACCAAGGATCACGACCTCTTTTCCGACCATGCGATTATAAAGATTGATGTAAGCCTGTGCAACACCTGCTGTGAATACTCCCGTCGGACGTTCGCCCGGGATTCCCAGAGCACCTCTTGTCCTCTCTCTGCAGCCCATGGTGAGGATCACAGCTTTTGCCTGAATCTTCTTTAAACCATTCGAAGAAGCAAGGGTTACAACCTTGTCCGGAGATACAGAAAGAACAGTCGTATCGGTCACATACGGGATCTTTAATTCCATGACCTCGTCAATAAATTTCTGTGCATATTCCGGTCCGCTCAAGGTCTCTCCAAATCTCGTCAGACCGAAACCGTCATGAATACACTGACGTAAAATACCGCCCATGGTCTTTTCACGTTCTACGATCAGAACATTCCTGATCCCTTTTTTATAAAGCTCTACGGCTGCCGCAAGTCCGGCCGGACCTCCGCCGACAATTACCACATCACGTGTTTCCATCCTACTGTTCCTCCTTTCTCACTTCTCCGGTAAACATCCAGGAATTCTGTCTTGCATACCGGATATCCGTATCCTTCACACCGAGCTCTTCCTCGATCATTTTTTCAATTCTCATCTGGCAGTAACCGCCCTGACAGCGCCCCATCATGGATCTTGTACGGTACTTGATTCCTGTCATCGTATGAACTCCGAGCGGATTGTGGATCGCCTTGAGGATCTCCGCCTTTGTTACCTTCTCACAGCGGCAGATCACCTCACCGTAATCCGGATCTTCTGCGATCAGCTTTGCTTTTGTCTCGTCATCCTGCTCATCAAACCGGATAATTCCCTCACGTTTCGGGTTAAATTCCGGATTTTCCTTAAATGCTTCGTATTCCTGCATCATCCGTGCCACCATACGTCCAATCGGAACTGCTGCCGTAAGTCCCGGAGACTCGATTCCTACAAGGTTCACCGCATGCGGCGCAAGCTCCGGACGGATCTCGATCTTGAAATCCTGGATCGTTCCGTTCTCATCCACCCACTTCGGCAGGATTCCGGAGTAGTTGCGGATATAATCTGACTTTTTAATATACGGCCAGATCTCAGATGCACTCTTTGCAAGGTAATCCATGTTCTCCTGTGGCACTCCGTAGTACGTGAAATTCTCTGTCATCTCTGCATTCGGTCCGATAATTACATTTCCATCCGTCGTATTGGTAACATGGATTCCCATATATGTATTACTCGGAACCGGATAGATCGGCATCGGAAGAAGCTCTCCGGTCCTGCGGTCCAGAATGATGTAATCTCCCTTGGAGCCGATCACGCGATATCCTTTGATACCAAGCATATCGGAAATCTTTCCGCAGCCAAGTCCGGCACTGTTGATCACCCAACGGGACTCAAAAGTTCCATGCGTTGTCGTTACCGTGTAAAGATCTTCTCCTGTCTCGCCTGTTCCACGGCAGATTCCTGTCACTTCATGATCGAAGAAATATTCCGCTCCGTTCTGAGCTGCATTCTCCGCCAGTGCGATCGTATAGTTAAAGGGATCTACGATTCCGGAATTTTCCGAGAACATGGCAAACTCTCCAACTGCTGTCGGAACCAGCTCATGAAGCTCTTCTTTATTCAGCAGACGAAGCTTTGTTGCTCCGTTCTTTTCTCCCTGAACGATCGTCCGTTTTAATGTCTCCAGGTCCTCCGGTGTTTTTCCTACAAGAACCTTTCCGCAGCGTTTGAATACAAAGCCAAGCTCTCTGGACAGTTCATCCATCCCCTGATTGCCTTCCACACAAAGCTTTGCTTTCAGTGTTCCTACATCATATGCGAAGCCACCGTGGACCACTCCGGAATTTCGTCCGCTCGTCTCATAACAGACATCCAGATTCTTTTCCAGCACACCGATCCGGAGCTGATATCTTGTAAGCTCTCTTGCGATTGCACTGCCGACAACACCGCCGCCAATGATAAGCACATCAAATCGTCCCATAACTTTTCTCCTTTTTGGATATTTTATCTCGTTGCTATTATTTTCTATAATGGTCAGGCCGAAATTCATCCTACCTATTTCATATTTGAATCTTACCACAGATCCCAGCGTTTTACAAGGACTTTTCTTGATCTCCCTGATATTTTTTCATTGCTTTTTCGCAGTATCCCAAAGGGGATCGGCACGCAGGAATTTTTGATCCCTCTTTCCTTTTATAAAAAAAGCCTCCGAAAATTTGTCCTACAAATTCTCGAAGACTTTTCATGCTCCAATCAGCCGGGCAGACGCAGAACTGTCATCGCTTATAGTCTGCTCTGCTCTTCCTCATACCGGCTCGTGTTATACAGGAGATGATACTGCATCTCCATCTCTGCCTCAAAGGGCTTGTGATCCCGGATATAACAAAAGATCTTTCGGTGTGAGATCCATGTCCGGTCATATTCTGTCTGTGCAACCTCCTTTGCAAAAACAGCCACACCTTTTCCGATCACCGGAAGAAGATTTTCCATCACGATATTATGCGTACACTGGGCAATCTTCGTGTGGAATTTCGTATCCAGCTCCGAATAATCCTCCCTCTTTTTCATTGCCGCTTCCATCTCTTCGAGGATCTCTTCCAGTTCTTTGATCTCGTGCTCCTTTGCACACTGGGCCGCAAGTGCCGCGATCTGCGGCTCCAGCATGATCCTCACCTGAAGCAGATCCTTTGTAAGCTTTACGTGGTCATTCACCATTGAAAATCCAAGAGGATCATCCGGGATCCCCTGTTTTTCAGACACAAAGGTTCCTGCGCCCTGACGGATCTCTAAGACATTTCTGGATGCAAGGATCTTTAAGGCCTCACGGACCGTATTTCTTCCTGCTCCCGTACTCTCACAGAGTTCCTTTTCCGTCGGAAGCTTGTCTCCTGCTTTGTATGGTGTCTCCTGGATCAGATTCATGATTCCGTCCGCAACCTGCTCCGCAAGTGTTTTCGTCTGTGTCCCCATCAATTCCCGCCTCCTGTTTCTTCCCTGGCATATCCGGACAATGATCTGATCACAGCTCTTTCAGTGTGATCGTATCAAGCTGTTTCTGTAATTCGTTAATAAACATGGATGTATGATATCCGTCTGCCGCTGCATGAGCTATATTCACACAAAACGGCATCGTCAACCGTCCATCCCGCTCTGTAAATTTTCCGCAGGTAATGATCGGGAACAGCATCGGTGTTCCGCTCTCCGTATACGCAGAATATCCGGTAAAACCAAGCCATGGCACCATGGAAATACAATAAAAGTTCTGCGGCTGTCCGGGCTTTGCTTTTACCGCCTTTACATGCCGGTATGTCTCCATGTCACTGCACATATTTTTATAAAACGCCGAAAAATCTTCCGTATAGGCGGTCCACACATCGGAAAAGGTGTGGTCATCCTCATGAAAGATCGTATAGTTCGGATGAAGGACATCATAATATCCCGGATTCCCGTCTTTGTCCCGCCCCATTCGAAATTCCTTCGTTGCCGCAATCTGCCTCGACACGCAGTACACAAACACCGGATAAAATCTCAATCCTTTTTCCTTTACCTGGCGGTGCAGCTTGGTGATATCAAGAGACACCGTCACACTGTACCCGCATTTTAACAGCTTTGTATAATACTCGTAATGGGATCTTCTCTCCCAGCTATCCAGATCAACCGGAGTAAATATCATGGTCCTGACTCCTTCTTACGGATATCATGATTTCACATTCATGCAGCCTCATATGCACGTTCTTTCACAATGATATCCGGTCTCTACTTAAAAATATGGCAACTATTCAGTGCCTTCATATTTACAAAATATGAATCTTAATTTCTGCATCTACGATAACATATCCACCACAATAAGGCAATGAACAGAAACATTTATTTTGCTTTACAGGGAATTTTTCGGGATTTCCTATTGCTCACCACCTAAAAGAAGTGGGAGTCTTCTAGACTGAGATAAAAAAGGATCCGCAGACAGATTTTATCCGGCTGCAGATCCTTCATTATCCTATTTTGCAGTTTTTTTCGTCGCCGCAACCAGCAGCAATACAATGAAAATACCCTGAATCAATCTCTGTCCACCGACGCTGATGCTTGCGGCATTCAGGAAGGTAGACATCAATGTCATCATAAACGCACCAATGCATACGGCAATAATATTGGATTTACCACCTGCTGCATTTGTACCTCCCACAAAGCAGGCTGCGATCGACGGCAGAAAATATGTAGTACCAAGATCCTGATTTGCACCTCCGCAATATGCAGCATTCAACGCACCTGCAAGTCCGCAGAGAGCACCATTGATCACAAAGGCAATAATTACCGTCTTATTCACATTGATTCCTGCAAGTCTTGCTGCCTCACGTTTCTGACCAACTGCATGAAGGTTCATACCATATTTTGTCCTGTACAGCACAAAGAAAAGAATGACCGCAATCAGGATCGCTATAGCCGTCATGGTATTGATCCCACAGATGTTTGCATTCGTAAACTTCACAAACGTACTGTTCGGAGAATTTGCAAACTTGTTGGATACAAGCAGGATCACCGTATAATACAGATATCCTGTAGCCATCGTCGTAATCATTGCGTGAATATTCAAATAAACATTGACGCTTGCGTTGATCAAGCCGCAGATCATGCCGACCACAATTGCTGCCACCAGTCCAAGAAGAATATTGTGCTGCATCAGTTCACAGGAAACATACGCTGCCAATGTCAAAATATATTTCTGGGAAATATCGATCGCGCCTTTTCCACTCGTTACAACGATCATCTGCGCAACACCGAGAAGCATGGCAAATACACACAATTTTAAACCAGAAGTAATAACACGGGCATTCACGCTGCCGGATACGATGCAGATTAGGATATACAGGATAATACAACCGGCAACCGGCCAGATCACCGGACTTTCTAATGCTTTTTTCATCTTATTATTCACGATGATCACGCTCCCCTCTATGAATCAGGAACTTTAAGGCAAGAACTCCTATCAGGATAAGTCCGATGATAGCAGTCTGATAATTCGAATTCATCTTCATGGCAGTTAAAAGCGAATTGATCAGATTCATAACGATCGCTGCCATAACGACTCCCACCGGAACCGGAAGTCCTCCGGCCATATCGCAGCCGCCAAGAATAACTGTTGCGATCGACATCATGTTATAGTTTACAGAGCTGTTTGCATCCGCACCGTTACATGTATTTGTATATGTCATACCGGCAAGAACTACAAAGAAACCTGCAATTCCATACGCAACCACTTTTGCAAGAAGGTAGCTCCATCCGGAACGTTCCAATGCCTGGACATTGTTTCCTGCGCCCCTAAGAACAATACCATATCTGCATCGGTAAAGAAGATACCAGCATGCCAATCCGGTGACCACGGCAATGATAATTGGAAGTGGGATGACCGGTGTCTTAATTCTGAGAAAATCAGAAAGCCATTGCGGACATTTTCCTCCGGGTGTCGGGCAGATGATAAGGGCAAGTCCATACCATACAAATTGTGCTCCCATCGTAACAACGATTGCAGGGATCTGACGGATCTTGATCAAAGCTGCAAGAGCCATGTAAAGTCCTACAAATATTACAAGCCCAAGGAATCCAACCAGAGGGTTTCCGGTCAGCCAGATACCAACGATCACATTTACAAGTCCGATCGAATATCCATTTCCCATATCTACATCACCGCACATGACAATGAACATCTGACCAAGAGCTGCAAAGATCAGCGGCAATGCAGAACTGATCTTCATTCTCATACCGGCATAGGTCATTAATTTCGGATTGATGCAGACATTCGCCGCAAAAATAAGAATCAATGTGATAAGTGGAAGCATCCACGGTGCAGACAAATACTGTGCAAACGCACTTTTCTTTTTTTCCTTTACCTCTTTCTTTTCTGTCTCAATAAAAGCTGCCTTTACGATATTCGGCACATCGATCTCATCACCGATCAATTCTTTTGTAACATATCCGTCACGCATTACATATACACGGTCACAGATCTCCATCTCCAGATCTTCCGTCGAATACAGGATGATGGATTTTCCCATTTCTCTTGTATCATCCAGCAATTTATAAATATCCTGCTTCGTTCCTATATCAACACCTGCCGTCGGATCGTTTAAGATAATGATGTCTGCCTCAGATGCAATACCACGCGCGATCAAAGCCTTCTGCTGATTGCCGCCGGAAAGTGACATGATGTTGCTCTCGATTCCTTCCGCACGGAACTTCAATTTGTCATACCACTCCTGAGCCGAAGCGTTTGCTTTTCCTGAATCGATCAGCAGTTTTCCTTTCACACGGTCAAGGTTGGCCACCAGAATGTTATTCTTAATATTCCAGAACTGAAATACTCCTTCTGTCGCACGATCTCCGGAAACATAGGCAATCGAACCGTTTAATTCAATTCCCTCTTTCTGTTTCTTTCTCGCTCCGTAGATCTGCTGTAAAAGTTCCTGTTGCCCGGAACCGGCAAGACCGGAAATGCCAATGATCTCTCCACGTTTCAAATTAAGGCTGACACCGTTCAAGCCCTTCGCCTTCAGATCCGTGATCGTTAACATGTCCTCGTTTTCAGAGAAATCACGAGCCACCCGTTCCTTCTTCTCTGATGCTCCGCCCATGTGCATGATCAATTCTTCCTGCGTGATTTCATCTGAATAGAATTCTCCGCGATTCTGACCATTTGTGAGCATCACGATACGGTCCGATACTTTACGGATCTCATCCAGCTTATGGGAAATATAGATCACTGCAACGCCTTTTTCACTGAGTTCTGCCACGATCTTATGCAGCTGTTCCGCTTTATCGGAGGATAATGCACTTGTCGGTTCATCCAGGATCAGAATCTTTAAGTGATCTGCCATCAGGGTTTTGCAAATCTCAACGACCTGACGATCCGTAAGGCTCAATGTCTCGATCGGTTTTGTAACATCAATATTGCTTCCCGGAAAATATTTTTCAAGGAGCTTTTCCACCTCTGTCTTTGTCTTATTTCTCCAGTTTTTGCTTGGTGCAATACTGTGGCTGACATTCAGCATCGCAAAATTTTCGAAAATACTAAGGTTGGTACAAAGTGACAGATCCTGGTATGCACAGCTAACACCAATCTGTTTTGCAATTTTTGCATTGTAGTTTTCTTCCGGAACTCCATTATAAATAATTTGACCTGCAGTTTTTGGAAGCACGCCTGTCAGAATTTTCATCATTGTGGATTTTCCGGCTCCGTTAGGTCCTACAAGTCCAATAACCTCGCCTTCATAGATATCCAGATCAACCTTCTGAAGTGCCTTGGTGATTCCAAAAAAACGGTCAATGCCTTTCAAGCTTAAGTATGGCTTTTGTCCCTCTTTATGCTTCAAGCGAATCACTTCCTTTCTATAGTTTTACTTGTCGATCAATGCGATCAAACGCAAAGTCGAACCTGATCCCTTTTTAAGCCGACACGGAAGACCAATCACGCCAAAAAAGGGCGGAAGTATGTCGAGCTTGTCCACATTTTCAATAATATAAATCCCGTTTCCCAGAAGAACCTTATGCGCCGGATTTGTAGTTCCGATCGCATCCAGTGCGGATGCATCTGTTGCTGCTGCACTTACTTTTTTCGAAAGCAGATATTCCGCTGTCTCCTTTGAAATTCCGGGCCAGTCCTCCATAAATGCTTTTCCCTCTTCCCCGGCTTTCCACTTTTTGTCCCATCCAAAGCGGAAACATACGATATCTCCTTCTTTAAGCTCTCCGTGTTCGTTCTCGAACCTTTTTACATCTTCTACTGTCGTTACACCTCTTGCAAGTGTATGAGTCACATCGATATTCACGCCTCTTCCGATCAGGCGTTTCAGCGGGATTTCGTCCACATTTTCCGAATCCTTAAAGAAATGAGAAAGCGCATCAATATGTGTACCGGAATGCTCACAAAGCGTAACGCCTCTCCAATAAGAACCATCTTCAACATAATTCATACCGGTGTGAAATTTTACTCCCGGTTGTGTTGGCCAATGTGGAATCTCTTCTTCCAACGGGTGTGTCATATCGATCACTTCACAAGTACCAACTAAATCCAGCAATTTTTCAAGTGTCTTCATATTTCTTCCTCATTTCCACAAAAGAATCCTGATAGAAAAAGGGGGAAACAGCAGAAACTTGCTGTATCCCCCTCCTGCATCATGTTCGATCTGATATTCTCATTCGTAAAGCTTTTCAGCCAATCACTACTGAGTCTCGATCTGAGTTCTGATATCGTCCCATGCCATTTCTGTAAAGGCAACATCATCATCGCCTAAACCTGTATACTGAGAAAGTGTATCTGCATCAACCATACCAAACGGAACACTCATATTGTTAACAACTTTCTCACCATTGCAGATATCAACTGCTACGTAAAGAGACATTGCACCGATCCACGGGTTGCTTGCTGCAGATAATGTCTTGTAACCTTCCGGAGCTTCATTTGCCCACCAGTTAAGGAAGCTTCCTCTGTTATCACCTGCGATAACCGGAAGAGTATCTGCGGAATATCCAGCGGAAAGAAATGCCTGTACTGCAGCGTAAGCATCTCCGCCCTGTGTTACAAGACCTTTCACATCAGAGAGTGTCGGAAGAACACTGTTTAACTCTGTCTGTGCTTTCGATGCTGTCCAGTCTGTATAGATCTCGGAAACGATCTTTACATCCGGATATTTTTCAAGAGCTGCTAAAACACCCTGATGGAACTGATCATCTGTCGTTGTACCTGCTGTACCACGAAGCTCGATCAGGTTGCCGGAGCCACCCATCTGCTCACATACATACTCGGTAAGAGCCTTTGTCATCTCTTCATTCTCAAAGTACATCTGGTATAACAGATCAGCTTCACAATCAACCGGACCATCATTGACAGTGATAACCGGAATGCCGGCATCACACGCTTCCATGATCGCATTGTTTAAAGAGCTTGTGGAAGCCGGATCAACAATGATAATGTCATATCCCTGAGTGATAAAATCCTCGATCTGGGCGATCTGGGTCGCTGTATCCTGATTTGCCTCAGCAACTGTATACTCACTGATATATCCATCTGCCTTCAGCTTATCCGCAACGATCTGCATCTGTTTTTCTTCTGTCTGACGGTAACTGTTTCCGTTGTAGCTGTTTGTAAAGCCAACCTTGATTCCTTTTGCTTCTCCGTCTTTTGCTGCAGCTGCGGTTGTTTCTGCCGCCTTTGTTTCTGCTGCGGCTGCGGTTGTCTCTGCTGCTGCGGTGGTTGCGGATCCACCGGAAGAACTGCTGCATGCAACGAGATTTGTTGCTACAGCGCCGACCGCTACGAGTGCTACTACTTTTTTCAGTTTCATAATTTTTCCTCCATTTAAAAATTTATTGTTGTTTTCCTCAAGGAAAACTTTTTCCCCTGCACATTACATCCAAATCCCCATTTGTACATAATTACCTTTTTTCGTCTTGTATATCCTCTTGTATACAACAGATTATACATGGTAATGTATCAAATGTCAATGATTCATCGTAAAATATCGATTTTTTTGTGTGATTTATACAGAACACCTGTTTTTTTGTATGAATCGAATATATTTTTCGTTTTTTATCCATTTATTACAAAGGCCAAAGTAAACAGCTACACCCCGATATCGTTTCCGGCAGGATTGCTTCATAAGTAAAATAGATCTGGTTACTTATATCCCCCTGTTAAGATACTAATATATTGCCATATCATCCCAATAATATCTATTCACAATTTTTCCATAAATTCTTTCTATTTTTTGTGCATATTTTCATGTGCATCTTCTGGTTTGTATATATTGCATATTATTTTTTCTTATGTAGATGGTTTTAAATCTGTTTTTTGTCTATTTTGTATAATATATTTTGTTTTATTTTCCGTCCACTTTCTCATTTCGTTGCCCATTCAAGCGGTCCAACAGCCTATACGTCTCAATAAAACACAATATTTTTCTTTTGTTAAAGCTTCTAATATATTTATTGTGCAAAGTTTTCGTTAAATTTGTTCAAAAAAGCCTGATATAACAGCATTACTGCCGTATACCAGGCTTAGTGATTCATATGATCTGTCTGCGATCTCCTACTCCGTAAAATATTCCGGATACAGTTCGATCTTTTTCTGGAGATCTCTCCGGAATCGTCCCAGATGTCCGGTCATAAAGTCTTCTACATTGACATCATTTGGGATCCCCATCATCATGTAATAATACATCCGGTTATGCTCCTCTAAGATCTGCTCCCGGTTGATATCATTCTCCCTTGTATCCAGATATCGAACACGGTCATAATGCGACCCGATATTATGGACACAGTACCATACATCCATTTTATGGCTGAACTCATACAACATACAGTGCATCTCATTGTCCAGATCAAAGAAATAATCGCTCATGGTTGTCTCACGGTTGATCTCCTGCTCCTGAAGCTGCAGATTGGTCTTCATGTTTCTTAGCTGCTCTGGCGAAAGTGTTCCGGCGGTTTCCTTAAAGATCGCTGTTTCGATCACACGTCTCGTAAAATATCCCTGTCTGACTAAATTCAGATCGATAAAGCTGACCTTGCTTCCTTTTTGTGGAAGAATGTCCACAAGCTTTTCATTTTTCAACAGGATCAAAGCCTCACGAACCGGAGTTCTGCTTGTTCCGAACTGTTCACTGATCACCGTCTCATCCAGAGCCTCTCCCGGAAGAAGCTTAAAGCTCATAATGCTTTCCCTCAGAAGACGGTATGCATATTTACTGTTTGTCTCTCCGTTTTTCCGTTCACTGAATATTTCAAATGGCATATAAATACCTCCATTTCCTTTCCCTGCTTTTATTTATAACAGAAAACCGTCATTTTGCCAATATAGCTTTTTGTTTTCTTATTGTAACTAATATACTATGTTTTTTACTATAATCACACGTTTTATCGCTTATTTATCTTGGTTTCTTTTCCTATTTTTCCAATCTAATATGTTTATTCCATCGTCATTTCGTCTGTTCTATTGGCTTTTCTTCACTTTCCAGCTCTTCATTCGTCATTTTTACCCAAATATATTGATATTATCCTGTTTGTATAGTATAATAATCCCTGTATAACTAATATATTATGTGTTCATAATCAAATGTGTCAAGCCATTTTCTTGCGAAGCTCTCCGGAATCAAAAAAAGGACACTAAAATATCATCATAAAAACATGGAGGAACAAGATATGAAAGCAGTACAAATCGTAAGTCCTAACAACCTTCAGGTCATCGACGTAGAAAAGCCGTCGATCGATGAAAAAAACAATGTTATGATCAAAATGACCGCAGCCGGTATCTGCGGATCTGATGTCGGAATCTATCATGGAACAAATGCTGCCGCAACCTACCCACGCATCATCGGCCACGAAATGGTCGGACGTGTTGACGAGGTTGGAAGTAACGTAAAGAATTTAAAGGTCGGCGACCGCGTGATCGTCAATCAGGTAACAAGCTGCGGTCACTGCTATCCGTGCAAGATTGGCCGCGGAAATGTCTGCGACAATCTGAAGGTCCGCGGTGTTCATATCGACGGCGGATATCGTGAATATATTGCTGTTCCGGAATCTGACTGCTACCTTCTTCCGGATTCTCTTTCCGATCAGGATGCTGTTATGATCGAGCCGACAACGATCGCGATCCAGTCCTGTACAAGAGCACAGCTCGAAAAGGACGATATGCTTCTGATCTTCGGCGCCGGCGCTCTCGGAAGCACGATTTTAAAGGTAGCCCGTCAGCTGTGCGACCACATCATCGTGGCTGATATCATGGATGAGAAGCTTGAGGCTGCAAAGAAAAACGGAGCAAAATATACGATCAACGTATTAAAAGAAGATCTTGTTGAGAAGGTAAAGGAATACACCTTTGGTCATGGTGCAACTGTTTCCATCGACTCTGCATGCACAAAGGATTCCCTGATCAATCTTCTTCAGGCGACCGGCAATGCCGGAAGAGTCATGACCATGGGCTTCTCCACTGCACCAACAGAGGTCAACCAGTTCGCGATTACATCAAAAGAGCTGGATGTTCGCGGTTCCAGACTTCAGAATAAGATGTTCGGAAAAGCGATCGAGATGATCAATGCCGGAACTCTCGACCTGTCAAACTCTATTTCCCACACCTTCCCGCTTACAAAAGCACAGGAAGCATTCGATTTTGTTGATTCCCGCGATCCATCCATCCGAAAGATCGTATTTACCTTTGATAACCTTTAATCATTCTTTTTCATAATATTGCCGGTAGCAAAAGGCGGATGTATCCCTCTGAGATTTTTCAGTCACATCCGCCCTTGTTTCTCTCTTAAAGCATATTATTCAGGAGGTTCACTATGAAAGCAGTAAGAATCAACGAGCCAAAGAACGTTGTACTCGCAGACATTGAAAAACCAACGCCAAAGGCCGGTGAGGCTTTGATCAGGATCATCACAGCCGGAATCTGCGGATCCGATATCGGTGCATTCCGCGGAACTAACAACCTCGTTTCCTATCCGAGGATTATTGGACATGAGTTAGCCGGAATCATCGAATCCATTCCGGAGGACAATCCAAAAGGACTGAAGATCGGCGACAAAGTCATCGCAGATCCGTATTTGTACTGTGGCCACTGCTATCCATGCAGCATCGGACGTACAAACTGCTGTACCGATCTTCATGTACTCGGTGTCCATGTTGACGGCGGCATGGCAGAATACTTCTGTCACCCGGCAGACATGCTCGTAAAAATGCCGGATGATATGAGCTGGGAAGAGGCTGCAATGGCAGAGCCGCTTACAATCTCCCTTCACGGCATTCACCGCGGCGGTTTAAAGGCAGGCGAGTACTGCGCGATCATCGGTGCCGGTCCGATCGGTCTTCTTGCCGGAATGATCGCACAGGCATACGGCGCTCACGCGATCTTACTCGATCTTGTCGACGAACGTCTGCAGTTTGCAAAGGAGCTTGGCATCGAATATGTGATCAATTCCAAAACAGAAGACACGGTAAAACGAATCAGTGAGATCACAAACGGTGTTATGGCACAGCAGGTTATGGAATGCAGCGGTGCAAATGCAGCGATCCGCTCCACCCTTGATCTTGTAAGTAATGCCGGAAGGATCACCCTGACCGGATGGCCGAAAACAGAAACTCCGCTCCCGACCGATCTGATCACGAAAAAGGAAGTGGATATCCGCGGTGCACGTACAAGTGCCGGTGAGTTTGAGGAAGCGATCGAACTCATCCACAGTGGAAGAGTTGATATCAAGAAGATCCTGACAAAGGTCATCTCCATTGATGAAGCGCCGGCAACCATCATTGATATCGAAAAGAATCCGGGTAATTATATGAAGGTCGTTGTTCAGGTCAACGAGCCGTAATTCAAGTCGAATGTCTATGAGGCCCGACTGAGATAAAAATACCTTTGACAGTTTAAGAGCTGTTGTGTCTGTCACATCAGTTCCCGGCTGTCAAAGGTATTTTTGTATAAGGAATGCGCCTTGGCACATTCTCGCGCCTCGTGCGGCCGCTCACGACAATCGATGTCTTCGTACGAATTTCCTAATGCAAAAAGGTATCCACCCTGCGGCGGATACCTTTTCTGTTCTCTGTTTAAGCCATATATTTCTTTAAAACTGTTCTTACTGCTCCAGGTCCTGCAATCTCTTCTAAGAACATCTCCTCGATCTTCTCACCGATTCCGGCCTTGTAAAGATCGATTCCGAAAATATTCTCATTGGAAAGAATGCTCTTTAACTGTCCATGGTAGGTTTCCGGCTTTCCAAGCTCGATTCCCTTCATTACCTCTGTAAGCTCCGCAAGCATCGGATCGGAGGAACGTTCGAAAGCTTCCCCGTCATCCTGTACACCGAGAAGATAACGGCACCAGCCTGCGATCGCAAGTGGAATTGCTGTCAGCTTCTTTGCATCTCCGTATTTTGCAACATAAGACTTGATCGTCTCTCCATAACGGATTCCGACCTTCTGGGATGTATCGGTTGCGATACGCTGAGGGGTATCCGGCATGAACGGATTCGGGATCCGGACATTGATCACCTCATCAACAAAGTCCTTCGGAGACAGAATTCCCGGATCTGTAACGACCGGCATTCCTTCTACCGGACCGATCTCATGAACCAGTTTGTTTAATTCCTGATCCTTCATCTCATCTGCGATCAGTGTATATCCAAGGACACAGCCGTAAACGGCAAGTGCTGTATGTAACGGATTCAGGCAGGTTGTAACCTTCATGCGCTCCACTTTGTTTACTGTATCGCGGTCTGTCATATAGACACCGGCCTTTTCAAGTGCCGGACGTCCGTTCGGGAATTTATCCTCAATAACAAGGTACTGCGGCCCCTCGGCGTTAACAAACGGAGCGATATAGGTTTTCTTTGATGTGATGACCGGGGCGATATCTTCAACACCGGCTTTCTCCAGCTCCTTGCATACAGAATCTGCCGGACGCGGAGTGATCTTATCGATCATGCTCCACGGGAAGGAGATCTGCTTTTCATCAGAAAGGTATGCAACAAAGTCTGCGCCTACAAAGCCCTTCTTTTCCCATTCCTTCGCCATTGTGAGGATGGAATTCTGGAGCTTTTCTCCATTATGGGAACAGTTGTCCATGGATACGACTGCCAACGGATGCTTTCCTGCCTTGAAACGCTCAAACAGCAGCGCACACACAACTGCCATCGCAGCGCCCGGCTTCTCCGGACCATTGTCGATATCTGCCTGAACAAATGGGAAGTAATTTCCCTCAGCATTTTTCAAAGCGTAACCTTTTTCTGTGATCGTGAAGGAGATCATCTGGAGACCAGGATCTGTAAAGATCTCTTTCAGGCGGTTCCACTCCTCCGGAACATTTGACTGTGCCTTGATCGCTTCCGCAAGGGAACCGATCACCTGCTTATCTGTAGAACCGTCTGCCTTTAAAGTGACAGCCAAAACCAGATTGTCATATGGCTTGTAAATCTTATCCACTACGTCAAAATCAAAAGTCTCCACACAGGTGATTCCTTTTTTCATTTCTCCCTGTGCGATCAGACGGTCAGCAAGCCCGCCAATAAAGATACGGAAAATATTTCCCGCACCGAAATGAACCCATACCGGTGCTTTTTTTGTTTCCTCTGCCACCTGTTCGATCGAATAGGACGGAAGCTTGATTCCTGCTGCTTCCCAGGCAGCTATCTCTTTGATTCCATTTAATGTCAGTTTCATATTTGCCACGCTTTCTTTTTCGTATAACAGTTTATGATTACAGATTATTTCTCAGAAGCTTTGGCATTTTTGTCGATCGCTTCCCAGAGTCCGTTCAGATAAGTTGCACCAAGTGCACGGTCATATAAACCATATCCCGGTCTGCCGATCTCATCCCAGATCATTCTGCCATGATCCGGACGGATATATGTATCCGGGCATGTATCGTAGATCGCCTTCATGATCTCGTAAAGATCCAGGGATCCGTCAGAGGAAAGGTGGGATGCCTCACGGAATTTGTGGTATCCGAGGAATTTTACGTTGCGGACATGCATTGCATTGATTCTATTCATCTCACCAAAGTGACGGATGATCTCCGGGATATTGTTGTCCGGATTGGATCCAAGTGAACCAGTGCAAAGGCAGAGTCCGTTTGCCGGTGAATCATGCAGAGCGCAGATCTTATCGAAATCCTCCTGGCTGTGAGCGATTCTCGGAAGACCGAAGATCGGCCAGGCCGGATCATCCGGATGACATGCCATCTTGACACCAACCTCTTCACATACCGGAATGATCGCATCAAGGAAATACTTATAGTTTCTGCGAAGATCATCTGCTGTGATATTCTCATACTGTTTTAATGTCTTTTCAAGCTCTGCAAGGCGCTCCGGCTCCCAGCCCGGAAGGGAGAAGCCATTGCTGTCTCCTGCTGTTTTCTTTACAATATCAAGCGGAGTCATCTCTCCAAGATCCTTTTCGTCAAAGTACAGGCTGTTGGAGCCATCCTCCGGGATCTCTCTTGCAAGATCTGTTCTTAACCAGTCAAATACCGGCATGAAGTTGTAAATGATTACCTTTACGCCGTATTTTGCGAGGTTACGGATCGTGGTGATATAATTCTCGATATATTTGTCTCTTGTCGGAAGTCCCATCTTGATATCCTCGTGAACGTTTACGCTCTCGATGACTTCACACTCAAGACCGGATGCATGGACATGCTCCATATATGCTTTGATCTCTTCTTCTGTCCATACCTCGCCTGCTGCCTTATAATCAAGTAAGCCCATCAACCCGGTCATCCCCGGGATCTGACGGATCTGTTTTAATTTGATCGGATCACTGTCTTCGCCGTACCAGCGGAATGTCATTTTCATAGTTTTTCCTCCTTAGGGTGCTGCCCTTTCCTCACATTGTTCTACTAATATATTTACTATACGATATTTTCCAATATGTGTCAACTGATATGCGCTTATATTAAGCATATTCTCATGTCTTTACTAATATATTTCTATGCTTTTATACGATGTGCATAAATATATTTTGCTCTTTTCCCTGTTTTATCCTGAAATTTTTTCCTTTTTGATCGTAACTAATATATTTGTTGCTTTTTTAATCCTATGATATTAAAAACAATCCCCCGGAACAGATCCATAAAATCTGTTTCAGGGGATATCATAAGGGGAGTTCCTCTCCCAGGGGGGTCGGTCAATCGGTGTAAATTTCATATGATGGGGCTTCACAATTTCTATACTTCCAGTACCTCTGCTCTGCACACTTTTTTGTTGCATGCAATTCCATAGTACAAGATTCTTCTTATACCTTCCTGACGAAATTCATATCCATAGTCTTTATCCTGTATCTGCCTTAACGCTTTTTGAACCATTTCCTCCTCATGACCTGCTTCCGCATATTTTACTTCAATAACAATTCCTGTGCCAGAATTTGAGATCCGGATCGTAATATCACTGAATCCTTCCCCTGATTCCCGGTTGGATCTGACGATCCAATCACTCTTATAACTCAGAATTCCAAGCAGGATTCCCTGATAAAAGTTTTCTTTCCGCGAGTGCTGTACAAAAGTGTCTCTGATACTGATCGTCTGTCTCATATATTCTGTAAATAGAGCTTCTACCTGTTCTGCGTTTCCCACTTCCAATGCGCTGCAGAATGAATCGGCCATCGTTCCATCGTTTTTTACATTTTTCTGGAACATTTGCAAAATATGTTCTGTGATGATGTTGCGAATCTCCTGATTTGGAATTGCCAGATCATATCGGTTTCCAACCGGTTCCCCTCTCTGCGTTAAATACCCTGTCATAAACAAAGTGCTCCAGAGATTGTCCATAGATGAATACAATTCCTTATAGGTAAGTTCCTGATTAATATTTTTTTGAACCGAACCACCATTGACAAGAAGTTCCAGTTCTTCTTTCGTTACTCCCGTCTGATCTTCCAGTCCATCAATAAAGTGGTAGATCATTTCATTTCCGCTTGTGTTCAGCCAATAATTCTGAGGCGGAAGATATGGATCTTCAATATGGTCACTGCAATAATTGATCACATCCCACGGACAATAAACATCCGCTTTTCCGAATCGGTATCCATCATACCAGTTCTTTACTGTTTCATAATCCGAATCCAATTCGTAATAGTGAAGCATATCTCTCACTTCATCGTCTGTAAAACCGAAATATTCATCAAATGCAACTTTTGTGATTGGAAATATTTTAAAATTATTAAGTCCTGTAAATATACTTTCCTTCGCTACACGCAGACACCCGGTCAGAACCGCAAATTTCAAACTATCATTTGTTTTCAGAACATTCTCAAATAAGTTCCGAATCAGCAATGCCATCTCGTCATAATATCCATTCTCATTTGCCTTTGCCAGCGGAACATCATACTCATCAATAAGGACAATGACTTTTCTGCCATAGCCTCGTTCGAGCAATTCTGAAAGTTCTTTTAAGCTGTATACAAGTGTATCCTGCGTCATACCGCGGTCCATTAATTCTTCAAACAGCTTTTTGTCGACATCACTGAGTTTCTGGCTATCCATGGAAATAAATGCCCGCCTCGTCTCTGCATTCATAATTTTTATAAGGCTGCTGCAGGCACCTGAAAAATCACTGGCATTTACACCTTTCAGGCTAATGGAGATCACAGGAAACTGACCCATATATTTTTCACATAGTGCTGACTTCTGCGAAATATACAATCCCCGGAAAAGTTCAGGGTCCGCCCCAATTTCAAAGAAGCTGCGGAGCATACTCATATTCAGTGACTTTCCGAAACGCCGCGGGCGTGTAAATAGGTTAGCCTTTCCCCACTGGCTCAAAAGCTGTTCGATCAATTTTGTTTTATCTACATAATAGAAATTATCTCTTCTTATTTCTTCGAAATTTTCGATTCCTACCGGAAGTTTCAAAAGCTCTGTCATATGTGTCTCCTCCTTTCCCTGTGCTGTTTTCTTCATTTTACCATCTGGCATTTGCACATGCAAGTTGAATCATTTCACTCCATTCGTATTCTGCCGGAATTTCCTGTTACAAAAAAGCACTCTCAGCACAGACCAATTTACGGTCTGTTCCAAGAGTGTCTCTGATGCATGTTCCATATTTTATTTTATACGATCTTGCTTCCGTTCGCTGTCATCTTGAATTTCGCTCCGAGCATTTCACACGCACGGCGGCACATGAGCATGCGCTGTAAGAAGATCTCGAAGTACTCCAGCATGGAGCAAATGTTTTCATCGATCTTTAAATTCAGCGTGATGACCTTCTTCTCCTCATTGATCTTTAATTTTGCCTCTGTGACTGCATAATTGACCCGGTCATGAATATCAAAGGCGGCCATTTCTTTCTGCCGCACACGGTTTCTCCGGACATCTGTCTTATCCGCAATGATAAGCGCCGCAGAGATCGGATCTACGGCTCCGCCCGTTGACTCATCATGATTTCCGATGGCGGAGATGATCACCGCACGATCCTCAATTGGAAGATCAGTCTTCTCAAGGACCTGTGCAGCCAAAAGCGCGCCATATTCTGCATGTGCGTGCCGGTTGATCGCATTACCCATATCATGCATGAAGCCTGCAATTTTTACCAGCTCAATATCGTGCTCGGAATATCCGAATTTCTGAAGGATCACACCTGCGCGCTCTGCCACCACTGAACAGTGTGCTGCCGAATGATCCGTAAATCCCATGGTTCCGAGATTGTCATTTCCTTTTTTCAGGTATGCCAGTACTTCCTGATTTTTCTTAATTTCCTTATATGTCATATTCTTTTTCCTCTGCCGCAGTCGACCCAGCTCGTGACTGCTCTTTCTTTTCTCTCTCATTTTCACCTCTATATCATATAGCAGAAAATAGAAAGGAACAATCACGCTCCGGTAAAAGAATGTAAAATCTGTGTAAAACTACATTCTGTGAGATTTCCATCTTAATTCGAGTCGATCCTCCGTGCGACAGGACGCAAATTTTATATCTGTGAGATATGACACAAAGTTCATATCCGTGATACATGGCGCAAATTTCTCCTTGACATATGTACGAAATTGTACTATGATTTCATGTACGATTTCGTACATCAATATCTGTAAAACTGTCTGATAGGAAAGACACGAATTTTTCCCCTCGGTCAGACATAGACAAAAAGCTGAAAGGGCACACGATGAATATTTCGCTTTCCGACCACTTTACCTACAAAAAACTCCTGCGGTTCACGTTTCCGTCTATCGTCATGATGATTTTAACGTCCATCTACGGTGTTGTGGACGGTGTTTTCGTCTCGAACTTTGTGGGTTCCGAGGCCTTCGCCTCCATCAATATCATTATGCCGTTTCTCATGATCCTCGGTGCCATCGGCTTTATGACCGGCAGCGGCGGCAGTGCTCTGGTGGCTCTGACCTTCGGAACCGGGAATGAAAAAAAGGCAAAGGAGATCTTTTCCCTCCTCGTCTACGTTCTGATCGCGGTGGGCTTCCTCTTTACGGTAGGCGGTGAGATTCTTTTAGCCCCGATGGCAAGACTCTTAGGCGCTGATGAGATCCTTCTCCCCTACTGCGTCCGTTACGGCCGGATCATCCTGCTGGCTCTGATCCCCTTTATGCTGCAGAATGTATTCCAGAGCTTTTTAGTTGTTGCGGAACGCCCGCAGCTCGGACTCCTGATCACCATCGCGTCAGGACTTACAAATATGATCCTCGATGCTTATTTTATCGCTGTTCTGCGTCTCGGCGTTGTGGGAGCTGCCGCCGCAACAGCGATCAGTCAGTCCATCGGCGGACTGATCCCCCTGCTCTACTTTATCTTTCCAAACAGGAGCCGACTCCGTCTCGGAAGGACCCGTATGGACTTTAGTGCCCTGTTGAAGGCCTGTACAAACGGTGCTTCCGAGTTTATGACGAACATCTCCATGTCCATCGTGAACATGCTCTACAACTGGCAGCTCATGCGCCTTTCCGGTTCCGATGGTGTTGCCGTATACGGCGTCATCATGTACGTGAGCTTTATCTTTGCAGCGCTCTTTATCGGCTACTCTATGGGAAGTGCCCCGATCGTGGGCTATCACTGCGGTGCAGGAAATAAGAGCGAGTTAAAGAATCTGCTCGGAAAAAGCTTCCTGCTGATCCTGACCTTCCAGATCATCCTGACGGTCGTGGCAGAAGCGGGTGCCCCGTTTCTTGCGGGAATTTTCGTCCGCTATAACACGAACCTCTTAGACATGACGGTCCATGCATTCCGCTCATACTCGATCTCTTTCCTGTTCATGGGCTTCAGCATCTACGCATCTTCCTTCTTTACGGCACTTAACGACGGGTTCGTCTCCGCTGTGATCTCCTTCTGCCGTACCATGATCTTTGAAACGGGGGCCGTTATCATCCTGCCGTTTTTCCTCGGTGTCTCCGGAATCTGGTATTCCATCATCGCGGCGGAATTTATGGCGGTATGCCTGTCGCTCTTCTTCCTGATCCGGAAGGCAAAGAAGTACGGATACACATAGACTGATAGCCCGTGCAGGCGGATACAAAGCCCTGCACTGCCCCCATACACTTATATTTTCAGGAGATCTGCCATGTACTCTGCATTTAAAGAATTTTACAACCTGCTCAGCCAGGTCGACAGTGCCTACCATGACGCTGCATTAAAACTCGGTCTCACGGACAGCGAGCTTGATATTCTCTACTCTCTCAACGAACACGGCTCCGGCTGCAATCAAAGTATTTTTTACAAAGAGACCGGCACCACAAAATCCACGATCAACTCTGCGGTACGCAGGATGGAACAGGCCGGTTATCTGTACCTGAAACCCGGAACCGGGAGGAACACCTGCGTTTTTCTCACGGAAAAAGGAGAGGAACTCATGAAAAATACCGCCCATCGCCTGATTGCCATCGAAAATGCGATTTTTGAGAGCTGGTCTCCCGAGGAGCAGCAGCTCTTCATGAAACTGAACCGGGATTTCGCGGTCAAATTCACGGAGGAGACGAAAGCCTTATAAGCTCTGATAAAACAGAATTTCCCATTACGCAAAAATCAGCGCCTCTGAAAAATGTTTTCAGGCGCTGATCTTTTACGTCTATATGATCTGAAATTAGAACTGTCTCATAAGATTTACCATCTCGATCGCGGAAAGTGCACAGTCATATCCCTTATTTCCGCCTTTGCTTCCGGCACGGGCGATGGCCTGCTCGATGTTCTCGGTTGTCAGGACGCCGAAGAGTACCGGCATCTTCTCTGCCAGTCCCACCTGCGCGATTCCCTTGGAGACCTCACTGCACACATAATCGTAGTGTGTGGTATCACCGCGGATCACAGCGCCGACGCAGATGATCGCGTCGTACTTGCCGGACTTTGCCATGGCAGATGCCGCAACCGGGATCTCGAACGCGCCCGGAACCCAGGCCGCCGTGATATTTTCTTCCTCCACACCGTGGCGGACAAGTCCGTCAACTGCTCCGCCTAAAAGCTTATTTACGATGATCTCGTTGAAACGGGATGCAATGATCCCCACTTTCATGCCTTCCGGTGCTACAACTTTTCCTTCTAATACCTTGATCTCTTTCATGATGTTTCTCCTTTTCTTTCTTATGTTTTCTGCTATTCAAAAGTCTTCATAATTACGGACGTTCCATCCTATCACACTTTAATTTTTGTAAAGATGTGTCCCATCTTGTCCTGCTTCGTCTTCAGATAGAAGCTGTCGTACTGCTGCGGATCGATCTCGATCGGCACGCGCTCATGGATCTCAAGTCCGAAGCCGGAAAGTCCGTAGATCTTCTCCGGATTGTTCGTGAGAAGTCTTAAGGACTTCACGCCGAGATCCCTTAAGATCTGTGCCCCGATCCAATATTCCCTGAGATCCGGAGCAAAACCAAGCTTGATATTGGCCTCCACAGTGTCAAAGCCCTGCTCCTGAAGCACATACGTCTTCAGTTTGTTGATCAGACCGATGCCGCGGCCTTCCTGACGCATGTAGAGGATAACGCCGCGACCTTCCGCCTCCACCTGGCGCATCGCGGTCTGGAGCTGTTTTCCGCAGTCACAGCGCATGGAACCGAACACATCTCCGGTCAGGCACTCGGAATGCACGCGGCAGAGCACATCCTCGCCGTCCCCGATATCCCCCTTCACAAGAGCCACATGGTGTTCGCCGGTAATATCGTTCACATAGCCGTAGATCTTAAAGTGTCCGTACTGGGTCGGCATATCCGCGCATGCCTCCTGCACCACATGTTTTTCATGGACACGGCAGTAATCCTGCAGTTCCTTGATCGTGATAAATTTCAGTCCGTACTCCTTCGCCAACTTCCACAGGTTCGTGGTCCGCATCATGGTTCCGTCTTCCTCCATGATCTCACAGCACACGCCGCACTCGGAGAGTCCCGCCAGACGCATGAGGTCCACAGTTGCCTCGGTGTGGCCGTTTCTCACAAGGACACCGCCACGTCTTGCCACGAGAGGAAATACATGACCCGGTCTTCTGAGATCCTGGGGCTTTGTCGCCGGGTCCACGCATTTCATCATCGTGTAGGAGCGCTCCGCCGCGGAAATTCCTGTTGTCGTGTCCACATGGTCAATGGAGACCGTGAATGCCGTGCAGTGGTTATCCGTGTTCTCGGATACCATCTGCGGAAGTCCCAGCCGCTCTGCCACTGCCGCGCTCATCGGCGTACAGATCAGTCCCTTTGCATGGCTTGCCATAAAATTGATATTTGCCTGTGTCGCGAACTCTGCCGCGCAGATCATATCTCCCTCATTCTCCCGGTCTGGGTCATCTGTCACGAGAATGATCTTTCCCGCCCGCAGATCTTCGATCGCTTCTTCGATTGTGTTGTATTGCTCGTTCATATTTTCCTGCCTTTCCAGAGCCTTTTATTAAAAGTTTTTCTTTCAGCAGGATTCCTACTGCTGAAACTTTAACCGCTCTGATCTCATATTTTCTGAATGTTTCTAAATATCTTCAAAGCATCTGTTTTAAAATCCATATTTCTGAAGAAACTCCATGCTGAGCCCCGAGTTTCCCTTTGCGTTTCCCGCGGCATTTTCATCGTCAGGCATTTTTCCCCGGTCCGCACTGGAATTTCTTCCGATATCCACAAATTTCTGAATATATTTCCCCACAATGTCGTTTTCCAGATTGACCGGATCTCCTGCTTTTTTCTTCAAAAGCGTTGTCTCCTCGCCGGTATGCGGGATCACCGACACTGAAAAGTTCCGCTTTGTCACCGCCGCCACCGTGAGGCTGATCCCGTCGATGCAGATTGAACCCTTTTCCACGATCAGATCCAGGATCTTATCTGTACATGCGATCGTGACCCAGACTGCATTCTCTTCCCGTCTCATCGACTCGATCTGACCGGTTCCGTCAATATGACCGGAAACGATATGACCGCCGAACCGGCCGTCTGCCGCCATGGCCCGCTCAAGATTTACATAACTTCCATCACGCAGTGCTCCGAGGCTGCTTCTCCTCACCGTCTCCGCCATCACATCGGCGGAAAACTCATTATTCTTCATATTCGTGACCGTGAGGCAGACACCATTGACCGCGATGCTGTCACCGATTTTTGTTCCTTCCAGAACTTTTTTCGCTTTTACCGTCAGCGTACCGGAATTTCCGCGCAGGGAAAGTGCCTTCACCTGTCCGAGTTCTTCTACAATCCCTGTAAACATGCTCTCATTTCCTTTCCCATTTTCAATCTACTGAATATCTGAGCATCAGATCATCCCCGATCGTCTCCATCTGTTTTAACGTCAACATCACGGCTTCCGCCGGATGTGCCACACCGATCCCGGAAACCGGAGTCTTCGCACCGGCACCGCCGAAGATCTTCGGTGCGATAAACGCGCAGATCTCGTTTACGATCCCGGCTGACAGCGCCGCGTCGTTTAAGGTACCGCCGCCCTCTAAAAGTACACTGTCGATACCCTGGTTTCCGAGATATTCCATGAGCTTTCCAAGGTCCACACGCCCGTCTACGTCCGGGACCGACACAGTCTCCACGCCGGCCGCGTGAAGCTGTTCCTCTTTCTCTTCCGCTTCTTTACAGCCTTCCCCGGAATGCTCCCCCGCATACGCTACGATGGTCCGGTACTCCTTTGCCGTCTTCACGATCTGTGAATCCATCGGGATCCTGAGTCCGCTATCGCAGATGATCCGCACCGGGCTCTTCAGCCCGGGGATCCGGACGTTCAACATCGGATCGTCTGCCAGGACCGTGCCGATCCCCGCCATGATCCCCATATACTGGTGGCGCAGCTCCTGCACCTTTTTCCTTGCGCTTTCTCCTGTGATCCACTTGGAGTCGCCGGTCCGCGCAGCGATCTTTCCGTCCGCCGTCATGGCGTATTTCATGACCACATAGGGCGTTTTCTTTGTAATGTAATGGAAAAATACTGGATTTAACGCATCGCATTCCTCACGCATAAAGTCCTCTTCCACCCGGACTCCCGCTGCTTTTAGGATCGCCGCGCCTTTTCCTGCTACCAGGGGATTCGGATCTCTTGAACCGATCACGACTCTTGCGATCTTCTGCTCGAGGATCGCCTCCGTGCAGGGCGGTGTCTTTCCGTAATGGCAACACGGCTCTAACGTCACATAGAGTGTCGCGCCCTCCGCACTTTCCGTAAGCGATGCAATGGCGTTTCGCTCCGCGTGAAGTTTTCCGCACCGCTCATGATAACCTTCCCCTATGATCCTTCCGTCTTTCACGATCACAGCTCCCACGAGGGGATTCGGACTCGTCCAGCCAAGTCCCCCTTTTGCAAGTTCAATGGCCCGCAGCATATAATCCCGGTCCGTCATCTTTTTCACTCCTTTCCGCAAACCTGCCTTACGGGCGCAAGCAGGAAGTTCCATAGGAATTTTCTGTAAAAAAAGCCCTGTAAAGCAGATGCCTACAGGGTTTTCCATATTCGGTCCGTTGTTTCATTCGGAAATATAACTTTTCTGCAATTCACAGCTTTCCCGGATCAATCTCCTGTTACATAAAAAAGCCCTGAAACAGTTTCCTATTCCAGAGCTACTGATCCGATCTTCCGTGATCCGGAATTCCTCGATCCTGTCCTCTTTTTCGAGCACCGGATCGCTTCCGCATATCACAAACAAACCTGAAATTCTTCTTTCATCCAGACTATACTGTCGGCCCCGGAATCTCACCGGATCATACCTCTCGGCTCGCGGGCTTTACCGCCGGTAGGGACTTGCACCCTGCCCTGAAGACTTATTATTGAATTGTCCCATCGCTGACCGTCATTTCCATCAGCGGTTGTTTACAATATACTCCCGTTCTCTGTATTTGTAAAGTATTTTCGATAGGAATTTTTGTCATTGCCAGACAATATTTCCAGACAGCCCAATCCATACCCCTGACCGGCTCCGCAGTCCAGAAAGATCTTATCGTCCCTTATGATCATATCTCCCGCGTACTGTGTTCCATATTTGAATGTCGGCGTGTGTCCCACTACGGCAGTCATTCCCGCTGGAAGCCGGTTATCCGCGTCTGGTGATTCATATCGGTTTATGAGGACATCATAATCCGCTGTTTTTCTTTTCCCACCGGGATCTTTTTGCACTGCCAGAAGTTCTTTTTTCATTTCATCATCCGGCGCTCCGTGAATCAACACATACTTTCTGCCGCAGATCTCCATGGCTGCCCAGAGCGGCATCGTTTTGATAAACTCCAGAACCTTCCTGCGTCCTGTCTCTGACAGCATATTCATCTGCCTGATGATCCCCGCCCCGTCTCCGGCCACCCAGGGCCGCATCGTGGAATCCGGGATCCCGGCCGCGCGGTCTGTTCCAAAATACTGTAAGAGCCGCTGTTCATGATTCCCTCTCAGCGCCAGAATATTCTTATGTTCCATCACAAAGCACAAAAGTCCCAGGGAATCCGGTCCTTTCGCCACAAGATCTCCCAGGATCACCATCCGATTCGCATCCGTAAACCGGATCTTTTTCAGTATTTGCAGAAAGGGAATAAAATATCCATGAATGTCACTCATCAGATACAGGTTCCCGCTCATGCCGCTGTCTCCGGACCGTACACATAGAGACGGTCCCCTTCCACATTCACGTAGCCTTCCGTGCCTTTTTCCAGATAGTTACGGCTTAAGAAGCAGAGCGGTTCTCCCATTCCCATCTTCGCCATAACGCGGTAATAATCCCCCTCGAAGGAGGAATACTCGACCGCCACCGGAAAACTGTTCTCCTGCCGCTCGCTTCCGGTCCACACCGTGTTCTCCGCGCGGAAGCGGACAGTCACCATGTCATCTTTGCGGATTCCGTTTCTTCCGAGTGTTCCGCAGACACTGCCACCGAGATCGATCTGCGTGCCGCCATCCTCCCTCGCGTATCCATGTACCCGGTTTCCGGCACCTAAAAGAGCCGCCACCGACTCCGTTCCCGGATTCCTGTAACAGTTTTTCGGGGAATCGATCTGGTCGATATTTCCCTTGTTCATGATCACGATCCGGTCCGCCATCGCGAACGCCTCCGACGGGTCATGGGTGACGTGAAAGACGGTCGTCCCAAGCTTCCGGAACAAGAACGCCATTTCGGTTCTCATCTCCACTCGGAGCTGGACATCCAGATTGCAGAGCGGCTCATCCATCAGGAGAATATCCGGCTTCGTGATCAATGCCCGGGCGATCGCGACTCTCTGCTGCTGACCGCCGGAAAGCTCCGCCGGATACCGTTTTTCCAGTCCCTCCAGATGCAAAAGCTTTAAGAGCTCCTGTACCCGCTCCTCGATCTCCTCTTTTCCGGTTTTGCTCCGCTTTAAGCCGTAAGCGATGTTATCATACGCTGTCATATGTGGCCACAGTGCAAAATCCTGAAACACCATGTTCATATGGCGTTTCTCCGGCGGCAGGACTTTTCCCGCCTCAGAGATCATCTGCCCGTTCATGGTCACGCGTCCGTCATCGGGAGCCAGCATGCCTGCGATAATGTTCAGCAAGGTGGACTTTCCGCAGCCGGACGGACCCAATACGCTGATGATCTCGTTTTTATGGACTTCCATGCTGATTCCCTTAAGCACTTCCGTCTTTCCAAAGCTTTTTGTCAGATCTTCTATTTTTAAGATGACTTCCTGTTTCTGAATCTCCATATATTCCTCCAAAAGCAGTTAGCGTGTACCCTATAAAGTCACCCACTGTATCTGCTTTATTTCCTGATCGTCTAACTATTCTGTACCTTCATCGTTACCCGCTTATTTTCTTTCTGCCCCCGGAAGAGCTTCACCACAGATCCGGCTGCTCTTCTTCTCTGGAACAGCTGAGAATAAAGCGGTAAAAGCTCCATCAGTAAAATGAGAAGAACCACGATTCCGCCGCCAAACACCGTTGCCGCCGCAGAATATCCGAATTTCAGATTTTCCACTCCTTTGCTGATGTAGACCGGCAGTGTCTGATAGTTCGGCGGATAGAGGATCGTATTGATCGCAAGGTTGAACACGCTTCCGCCAAATGCGGATAAAAATGCGGACAAAACGGTTGCTTTTAAGAGCGGCCAGAGAATCGTCCGAATCCGCGTGATAAGACCGGCGCCGGAAAGCCGGGCCGCAAACAGGATCGGTCTCGGGATCTTTGCCATACCGCCGGTCAGAACTCTCGTGATGACCGGAATCGCCGCCGCAACGCTGGCAAGGACAATGATCCTGGGCGTTCCGTACATCTTAACCCCCATGGATTCGATCCATCGCTGGTTCCATACAAAGATATAGCCGATACCTAAAACGACTCCCGGCACTGCTAACGCAACCAGGGACAGCACATCGATCACGCGCTTTAAAACGAAGTCTGAATAGTTCAGCACATAGGAAACGAAAAATCCGAGAACCAGCCCAATGATGGCTGCCGCAAAGGCAATCATCAAGGAGTGTTCCAGACCATTTAAGAGCTCTTTACTGTCTACGATGACCTTCTCATAATTCTTTAACGTGAAACTGAAATTTGCAACGGAGATCGAGTCGGAGAAGGACATGACCACTGTGGAACCAAGCGGCACGAACAGTGTGATAAATGCCAGAAATGCCCCTAAGAAATCGAGGATGATCCCGACTCCAAATGCAGGGCGGACCGGCACCGCCTTCACGGTTCCCGTATCAAAGAAATCGTACCGCTTTTTACCAATGATCCTGTACTGGACGATCATGGCTGCGATGATGATCAGTACCAGATAGAAGGATAACACACCTGCCATATCCAGGCGGATCGGGGAACTGTAAAGCGCCGTATAGATCGCGTATGGCAATGTCGGGAAGCGATATACTCCGGAGATCGCTGCCGGAAGTCCGAAATCACCGATCGTATCCATAAAGATCAGGATCGCCGCGGAACAATAGGCCGGAATGCATAAAGGTGCCTGCACGGTCTTCCACTCTTCCCATGGAGATGCCCCATTCATTCTTGCTGCCAGAGACAGCCGTTCCGGTTTCCACTCCAGGGCCGCCTTGATCGTCACATAAGCAAAGGGGAACTTGTTGAGTACCATGATAAACACCAGCCCCGGAAAGCTGAATACCAGACTGTTTATGTTGTTCCAGTGAAGCCAGGACCTCGCGATCCCGTTTCCGGAAGCGAAATAGACCCAGCCCTGGGCAATGATGAAGGACGGCATGATCATCAGGATCCACGCCGCGATGTCTAAAAGTTTCGCAGTCTTAAACTCCCATTTTACGCGGAAATTTGCAAGAAACGCCCCAAACGCCGTGCCAAAAAATGTTGTCCAGATGCCAAGAGACATGGAATTTCCAAGTGCCTTATACCAGAGCGGTTTTTCAAAGACCTCAAAGAGCAGGCTCATTCCATCTGCTTTTTCCGTATTTCCAAAAAATCCGGGACTTACGATCTGTAAAAGAACGCTCCCCAGCGGCAAGATAATTAAAACAGCAAGCACGGAAAGGACGATCCAGCCGATCACCCCTTCTGCCTGTCCTCTATGTGCTGCGCTTCTTAATTTTCCACTATTTCGCGGACTCATCTGCAAACCACTCCTTGATCTCTGCTTCGTGTTCAGATGCCCAGGATGCCTCTGCATAGACAAGCTTTCCATCTTTCTCGCGATCTTCTTTTTCGTTTACGCCTGCAACGGACGGTTCAAAATATCCTTCATCTCCCGCATCCACCAGCTGCTGCTGTGTCTCCGGCTGTAAAAGGAATTCGATGAATTTCTTCGCAACCTCCGGCTGATCCGTCTTCGCGCTGATCGCTGCCACACGTACAGATGCCGGTGCGCCTTCTTCCGGCCAGATGATGCTGATCGGCTCTCCGGAAGCGATCATGCCGTATGCGTTGCTCTCCTGAAGTCCTGCCACCGCGATCTCACCGCTGGCAAGCGCCTGAACCACCTGCGGGTTCTTCGGGTAGACCTTTAAGCCATTTTCGAACAATGAGCCGAAGTACTCTTTTCCGCTGTCCATTCCCTTCGAGTTGAAGAAGTATGACACGAAGGGATATGCCGGAGCCGCTACGCTCGGATCTGCGATTCCGATCTTATCTTTATATTCCGGTTTTGCGAAGTCTTCCCAGGTCTTCGGAGCTGTTTCTTCTGTGAAAACATCATTCCTGTACGCGATCACGCCTGCCGCGTGTGCCCCGGTCGGATAGTATGCCTTGTCCGCCGGAACGATCTCCTTAAAGAAATCGGTGAGGTTTCCCGCATTAGATGGTTCCCAGTCTGTGAGAAGCATTCCCTTCTTTCCGAGAGAGTTGATACTTGGCATGGAATCCAGCCATACGATATCCCACTGTGGGTTGTCGCCCTCCGTCTCGATCCTTGCAAGTGTCTCCGCACCGTTTCCTGCTACGACTTCCACATCATATCCGGTCGCCTTTTTAAACATCTCCGGAATAATATCATCGAAGTCGTTTAAATATACTACAAGCGGTTTGGTCTGGGACACCTTCCCAGCCGTCTCCGCCACAGTTGTTGTCTCTGCCGCCATCGTCCCTGCTGCTGTCGTTGTCTCCGAAGCCGCTGTGGTCTCCGCTGTTTTCGCACCGCAGCCGGTCATGGATGCCGCCGCCATCAGTCCCGCCATGGTAAGTGCTGTCAGTCTTATTTTTTTCATAATGTGTTTCCTCCTGCAGATCGTCTCTGCCTTTTTCTTTTATGCCTGTCTGTCAGTTTCTGTCTTTATCCTATGCGTCCTCTGTAAAATCTGGTGCCGTCATCACCTAAAGTCTGTGTAAAATCTGTGTCAGGTAAGCTTCCGAAAATCCGGAAAGTTCCAAAGGTATTTCTTGCAGATCACTGCGATCCTTAGTATACTTGATCTATCAGGAGGGTGTCTTATGTTTAATTTTAATTTCTATACCCCGACCCGCGTCGTATTCGGAAAAGAAACCGAATACCGGATCGGAAAGCTTGTAAAAAATGTCAACTGTAAAAAAGTCCTGCTCCACTACGGAAGCGGCAGCGTGATCCGCTCCGGTCTTCTCGGACGGATCAAAGAGTCCCTGGACGCGTCCGGAGTCACCTATGTGGAGCTTGGCGGTGTTGTCCCAAACCCACGTCTTTCCTTAGTCCGCAAGGGGATCGAGCTCTGCCGAAAGGAGGGCGTTGATTTTCTCCTTGCGGTAGGCGGCGGCAGTGTCATCGACTCCGCGAAAGCCATCGGTTACGGTCTCGCGAACGACGGTGATGTCTGGGATTTCTATGAGCACACCCGTCAGGCATCCGCATGCCTTCCGATCGGCGTTGTTCTGACCATCGCGGCTTCCGGAAGTGAGATGAGCAACAGCTCTGTTATCACAAACGATGAAACACTGGAAAAACGCGGCTACAACAATGATATCTCTCGCCCTGTATTCGCTGTCATGAACCCGGAGATCACAATGACTCTCCCGCCGTACCAGACAGCCTGCGGCTGCACCGATATTCTGATGCATACCATGGAGCGCTATTTCACAAACGGTGGAAATATGGAGATCACCGATGCCATTGCGGAAGGTCTTATGCGCACCGTGATCACGAACGCGAAGATCCTTGTGGACGATCCAGACAACTATGACGCGAGAGCCGAGGTGATGTGGTCCGGAAGTCTCTCCCACAACGGCCTCACCGGCTGCGGAAACGACGGCGGAGACTTCGCCTCCCACCTCTTAGAGCATGAGATCGGCGGCATGTTCGACGTTGCCCACGGTGCGGGCCTTGCGGCGATCTGGGGCAGCTGGGCGAGATATGTGATCGATAACTGTACACCGCGGTTCGCGAAATTCGCAGTGAATGTCATGGGTGTTGAACCTGGAAAAGATGATATGGAGACGGGTTTAAGGGGCATCGAGGCCATGGAAGACTTCTACCGTGCCATCAGTATGCCGACAAACTTAAAGGAACTCGGCATCGATCCGACAGAAGAACAGCTTGAGACTATGGCGAAAAACGCGAGAATCGCTGCAGGCGGCCCGAAGGGATCCGCGAAGAAGCTGGAAGCGGAAGATATGCTTAAGATCTATCAGATGGCTGCAGGAAAATAGCAGAAATCTATCAAAATCATATGAAGAAAACCGGGATGCCGTCTATCTGCGCAGCATCCCGGTTTTCATATAATACCATGAATCCTTGTTTTCATCTATGCGTAATCTCTGACTAAGAACACCGGCTTGATCGCCATGATCTCATCGAATTCCTCCTGGGTGACGGATACATCCGCGTTGGTCTTTTTCAGATCATTTTTTACAACGTCAAACGCGTCCTCCACAGACTCGGCGCGCCCCTCACGGACAGCACGCTGCATCCGCTCTACAGTCACCGGATGAAGGTAACAGGCCGGAACCGGAAGTCCGAGATGGAGGCTGTCCACATAACCCGTAACGGCTTCTTCCGCCGCCGCAAGACGTTTTTCGATAGCTTTCCGGTTATTCGTACTCGTCGGCATGACATTCGCTCCGGAGAACAGAAAGATCGCCGCCATTCCAAAGAGGACAAAGTATACGGCAAACGCATCGTGATTCATAAATGAGAATACGCCATATGCAAGCGCCGCCGCCCCCATGACTACCATGAATAAAGCGAGCCATTTGTAAAACGGCTTTGTCTTCTCATACGTTCTCTTTTTCTTTGCCGCGTTGGTGAGCTCTGTGAACAGGGACAGACGCTTCGTGAGGGCTGCTTTTGCCTGCTCCAGAACATTTACCGTCTCCTTCGCCTGCTCTGAGAGAGGAATGAGACGTTTCTCCGCCTGCTTTTTCTCAGCTTCCGCAAGGCGCTTTTCCGCCGCTTCACTCACGGTCTTTATCTGCGGGAACCGTTCCTTCACGGATGCCACGAAAGCGTCCACCTGATCCTCATATTTAAAGTTGCACTGCTTTTCCTTACCGTCCTCATAGACAACCACCAGGTACGGCATGGTGGCAAACAGGCCTTTTCCGGTAAATCCGCCTTTGCTCATCGCCACGCGCTTAAAGACACGGGAGACGGAAGATACCGGGATGTAGAAGCGCCGCTCCAGATAAAAGCTGTTGAGGTATAATGCCTCTTTTCCGATTCCGCAGGGACCGATCTTCTTACAGTGCTTTTTGTCCTCTGAAAGAATACTCTCCGGAATCTCTTTTTCTCCAAGTTTTACCGGTTTTAAGAACATAACTCTCGCCTCCCAAATACTGAATAACCAGTATAAGCTGCCCTCAGCCTTTCACCGGGGCAGCTTATACTTTCTGCATCATCTGCAGTCAGACACTCCCAGCTTTGCAGCCTGTCTTTCGTGTCATTATAATCTTACATTATGCTGTCTGTTTCTTCGTTGCGCGGATGAAGATTCCAAGGAATACGACCGCAAGTACGATACCTACCGGGTACGCAACTGCAGTACCAAGGTTTAAGCACTCTTTTGCACAGAAGAAATATGTCATGGAAACAGCGCTCATGAAGGTTGCCGGAACTGCTGTGAGCCAGTAGTTCTTCTTTGCCTTGTAGAGGTACATGCTTGCTGTCCAGAGAACGATCATAGCCAGTGTCTGGTTTGTCCAGCTGAAGTATCTCCATACGATGCTGTAATCCATATGTCCAACGATAGCGCCGATTCCAAGTAACGGTACGCAGAGAATCAGACGGTTCTTCCAGTTCTTCTGGTCAACCTTGAACCAGTCAGCAAGTGTTAAACGTGCGCTTCTGAATGCTGTATCACCGGAAGTGATCGGGCAGGCGATAACACCTAACATAGCAAGAGCAATGCCGACACCGCCCATGGTCTTCTGGCAGACATCATAGATGGCTGCGGACTGACCGTTCTTCATGATCTCTGCGAGACCTGTGTTTAAACCACCTGTCACTTCGTAGAGAGAGCATCCTGCTGCTGCCCAGATCAGGGCGATAATACCTTCACATACCATTGCGCCGTAGAATACGAAATGACCCTGTTTCTCAGATTTCATACAACGCGCCATAAGAGGTGACTGTGTTGCGTGGAAACCGGAGATCGCGCCGCAGGCAACGGTGATGAACATGAAGCTCCATACCGGTGTTCCGCTCGGATGCATGTTTCTGAAATTGCTCCAGATTTCCGGGATCACATATTCCGGTTTTGTGAAGATACCAAAAGCAACACCGAGTGCCATGATGATCAGGCAGATACCAAAGATCGGATAGACCTTACCGATGATCTTGTCGATAGAAATAAAGGTCGCGATAAAGTAGTAAGCCAGAATGATCCAGAGCCACATCTCTTTGTTTACGACCAGACCCTGTGCTCCGCCGTTGCTGAACAGAGTTACGATCAGACCGGCCGGACCAACTGCGAAAACAGTACCGACCATGACAAGAAGTACAACACTGAATACACGCATCACGTTCTGCATCAGGCCACCGAGGTAGATTCCGCATACCTCTGAGATCGAAGCACCATCATTTCTCTCGGACATCATGCCGGAGAAGAAGTCATGAACACCGCCGGCAAAGATCGTACCGAAGGTGATCCACAGGAATACGATCGGTCCCCACAATGCACCCTGCATGGCTCCGAAGATCGGACCCAGACCAGCGATATTAAGAAGCTGGATCAGAAAGAGTTTCCATTGGGGCATGACTACGTAGTCGACACCATCGTTGATTCTGACTGCCGGTGTCTCTCTGTCATCCGGACTGAAAATGTTATTTACGAGGTTGCCGTAAACAAAGTAACCTCCGATTAAAAGTGCCAGACAGACGAGAAAACTAATCATACAAATCCCTCCTTGAATATACATTATGCTTAGTTCTTTTTCTTCAAGCAAATGCATTATAGTATATTTTGCACAATATTTAAAGGTGGTCTGCATGAACAGCATGGTTATCTGCACAAACGGCACTCCTTTCGTCATGAACGGAGTGCCACAGCTTCTCTTTCTGTCAGCTGATCTTCAACAGCTGTTTTAATGTCTTCAGTTTTTCTCTTCCCACCGGGAGTTCCCGGCTCTCATACCCCTTCATATGTACAGAAAGTCCGTTTCCGCTGCCTGCGAAAAGTTCCGAAATAAATGACAGATTTATAAGATAGCTCTTATGGATCCGGAAGAATCCGAAGTCCGCCAGCTTTTTCTCAAGTTCTCCCAAAAGCTGGTTGACCTCATAGGATCTCGATGTGGTATGGACCACACACCCGTGTCCGTCGGTCTCCGCATACACGATCTGGGCGATCTCCAGAAACAGGATTCCGTGGCTGGCCGTCACAGGGATCTTGCCGAATACCGTTGCTTCGCGCCTCTCTTCCACACCTGCGTTTTCCTGCTCTGCCCCCTGTTTTTCTGCTGCTGCCGGTTCCGTTTTTTCCTCCTGCTCCTCCATTTTCCCCGCGGGATCACGTTTTCCTTCCCCAATGCATTTTTTCACAACATGGTGCACCCGCTCCGGATCGAACGGTTTTAAAATATAATCATCGATCTCCATCTCGTATGCTTTCGCGGCATACTGGGAATAGGCGGTGGCAAAGACGATCTTCGCCCCGGGAAACAGTCTTTTTGCCGTGGCCGCCAGCGTCGTCCCCTCCATGTCCCCGAGGTCCATATCCACAAAGATCAGATCAAACGAATCCGCCTCATTAAACATCTTTAAGGCGTCCGCTCCGCTCTCTGCTTCCGTGATCTCACAGTCCGGACGCACTTCCTTCACCCTGCGGATCAGCATTTTTCTTGCCGGTCTCTCATCATCGATCACTGCGATCTTCAAAACATCTCCCCCTGTCTCTCATAGTTTCCCCAATGTATAAAATAGTCCGGTCGTAACTGTTCAGTAGGTCTGCGCACTTGCTGCGCTGACCGTAAGAAAACATAGGCTGGAAGGCAAAAATCCCATCAGCGAAGCTGATCTGGAATGGATTTTTGCACGTAACTATGAAGGTACTGAATAGTTACGTCCGGTCACAGTATTTTCCTGTCAGCTCTCTGCCTGATACGGAATACAGAACGAAACATCCGCCCCGTCATCCGTATTCCGGATCTCCAGCCCATAACGCTTTCCGTATGTACTCTTCAAACGTTCATTCACATTTTTTAATCCAACGCTGCCGGTCTTGTTTCCGGTCAGGATCCTCTCTGCCTCTTCCGATTCAAAACCTTTTCCATGATCCCTGACCCCGATCCTCACCAGCTCCTCCCCGGGCCCGCTTTGCACCCGTTTTGCCGAGATCTCCACTCTGCGCACCCCGTCCGCGCTGTTTCCATAGCGAACAGCATTCTCCACGATGGGCTGCAGGATAAAGGACGGGACCTGACAGGAGAGACCGTCTTCCACGTTGATCTCCACCCGGAGCTTCTCCTCAAATCTCGCCTTCTCGATCTCCAGATACGTCCGGACATGGTTGATCTCCGTATCGATATCCAGCATGTACTGGTCGTTCTCCAGAGTCTGACGGTAGTAGGACGCTAACGTTAAGATCAGGTCACTGGCCTTTCCCGCATCCTCATCGCAGATGCAGGAGATCGTATTCAACGCGTTGTAGAGAAAATGCGGGTTTACCTGAGACTGCAGCGCCTTAAACTCCGCTTTTTTCCGCAATTTCTTCTGATATTCTACATTGTAGACCCCTAACTGTGTGGAAAACATCTTCGCAAGTTCCTCCAGAAAATCCCCGATACTTCGTTCCACACGGCGTCTCTTTTTCACGACAATGGACAGACTTCCGATCTTCTCATCTCCGGTCATGACCGGAACTGTCACCGTCACGAGGGAGTGAAACAGCGGCCGTATCTCCTCATCGAGATCTTCCTCCCAGATACATTCTGCTTTCATTCCTTTTGCCGGTCCTGTCAGATGTTCCAGAAACTTTTCCCGGCGGAAACGGCTGTCATCGATCAGGGAACTCACCGCCAGAACTTCCTTTTCATCCGTGATGATCACCGCCTGACATGGGATCTCACCAAAAATGATATCAGTCACAGCTTCCATATTTTCCCGCTTTCCGAAACCTTTTCTCAGATAGACGAGACTCTTGTCCGCGATCCCCATGGAAAGACGCATCCGCTCCGCAAACAGACTGTCCTCTCGCATATATACCATATCAAAGGTCTTGAAAAAGAGCACCATTCCCACCGAATTCATGACGATCATCGGGACGGCAATCTTTCCCACAAGCTCCATGGCCGCGCCGAGAGGCTTCGAGATCATCAGAATGATCACCATCTGCAGGATCTCCGCCTCTGCAGTCAGGAAAAACAGATCGACGCTGTCCATATCTCCTGCCTTGTACTTTTTATAGACCAGACTTCCCAGCACGCCTTCCACCAGCGTTGAGACCGCGCAGGAGGCTGCTGTAAAGCCGCCGATATCAAACAGGAACCGGTGGGCTCCGGCGATGAGTGCCGTCATCATTCCGACAAACGGTCCTCCCATGATCCCTGCGGTCAGGACGCCGATGACGCGGGTATTGACGATGGCCCCGCCGGTCTTTGTCCCTGTGTAGGTCGACACGATGCTGATGGCACCGAAGATCACTGCCAACGCCATCTTCTGGATGATCGTGCTGCTCTCTCCCCGGAACAGCTTCCGCACCGATGCCATATTGGTGAGCAGCGTTGCCAGAAGCACCAGCAGTCCGATATTTAAAAGCATGTTGAAAAACATGGTTCCTGTCATAAAGCTCCCCCTGTCCCCGCAGACTGAACGTTCTTGTCTGCCTCTTTCACATGTTTTTATCATATCACATTTTTCTGTTTATTTGTTCAGAAAATGTCAAGCGGAGACGCATCACAGGCACGCTGTTTCAGAAAAAAGAATGTGCCTTGGCACATTCTCGCGCCTCGCGCGGTCGCTTGCGACAGTCTACATCTTCGCGCGAGTGCGCATCTTTGGCACGTCAGTGCCTTTTTATGTAACAGGGAATTCCCTGTTACATAAAAAGCTCCGGAAGACCTGGGCTTCTTCCCTCAGGTCTTCCGGAGCTTTGCACACCGACCGTAAACCAGGCCGGTATTTTCCTTATGAATTGTAGATATCCTCGTTTAACATTCCTTCGGATTTCGCAACGTAGATTGCAGTTGCGGAGTCGCCGACAACGTTAAGCGCGGTTACTAACATCTCGATCGGGCGGTTGATCGCAAGGATCAGGCTGTATGCTAAGAGTGCACCGTCGTTGATGTAGCCAAGACCGGAAAGGATCGTGAACAGGATGATCGCGCCTGCGCCCGGAGCTGCCGGTGTACCGGCGGATGCGATCAGGGCTAAGAGAGCGATCACAATGAGCTGGGACAGGGTTACATCGTAGCCTGCGCAGCCTGCGATGAACAGAGTCGCAACGACCTGCATGATCGCGGTACCGTTCATGTTGATGGTCATACCGAGCGGAAGTACGAAGGAAGCGATCTTCTCATCAACACCAAGCTCCTCTGTGGTCGTCTTCACGTTAAGCGGAAGAGCAGCCGCACTGGAGGAAGTGGAGAATCCGAATACTGCTACACGGAAGATCTTCTTTGCGAACTTCACCGGATTCTGCTTTGTTGTAACTGCTACAAAGATCGGGTATCCTACGAAGAGGAATACAAGAAGCAGGATAACGGTTACGACAACGTATGCCAGAGCCGGTTTTAAGTGGTGGATTCCGTATGTCGCGAATGTTCTTGCAAGGAGAACGAAGATCGCGAACGGACCGAACTTTGTAACAACGTAGTTTAAGAATACAACAATGATATCGTTTACTTCTGTGATGAGCTTCTTTAATGTTGCGCTCTTCTCGTCGCCGACTGCCTTCATGCAGAGACCGAGGGAAACCGCTAAGAACACGATCGCGAGAACGGAAGTGTTTGTGCTGAATACCGCTGTGATATTGGACGGAACAATGTTAAGGATCACATTTAACGGGTTGGAACCGGTAGATCCGGCAGAACCTTCAAGACCCTCCACCTGAATGTTGAATACACCTGCATTGTAGATCATGATTCCGACTACGCATGCCATAAGTAATGCGAAGAAAGAGCAGATCAGGAAACCTGCGATCGTTTTTACGGAAATTCTGCCGAGAGTTCTTGTATCGGAAATCTGTCCAATCGCAAGTGTGATGGATGTGAATACCATCGGTACGATGACAAGCTGTAAAGAACGGATAAACAACTGACCAATAATATAGAAGATACCGAGTGCCTTTTCAGCGCCTGCCGCTGTGATGTCCTGGAACAGGATGCTGTTGATCGTTGCCCATACGGCTTCCTTGCCTGTGCTGTTGAGGTTTTCTCTTAAGAACATTAACAGAAGACCTGCTACCAGACCGCAGACGAGGGAAATACTCATTCTGACAGCGAGTGAACTTTTCTTTTTCTCCATGTAATCCTCCTTTTTTTAACCGCGCAACACACCCGGAAACATAAGCTTTGGGGCGGCTCTCCAAAACATTCCTGATATGCGGACACAGGCTTAGACTCATTGCCCGCATAAAAATCTCCGGGACACTGACAGGTTTTTATCGATCCCTGTCAAACTATCCCGGAGATTATATCGTAGTCTGAGCAATTCCGCAAGTAGGAATTTCAAATTTCTTTATGTTTTTTTTACAGAAATTTTATTTACTGGAATCGGCTGCCGGAACAGGCTCCAAAGTCTGTGTCTGATCCAGTGCCGCATTTAACTCCCGAAACGCCGCCGCAAGATCCTGCTCGTTGCCGTCTGTGTCATAGATCCTGCCGTACTGCTCGTGGGAATACATTTTAATATTGTCCAGTGTCACGCTTCGGTCTGTCGTGATCGAGAGATTGTAGTTTTCCTGCCACGGGATGGAACACTCATAATTTCCCGCTTCTGTCACCTGGACCGACTTTTTAGCGTCACCGATCTGGAAGGTGACCTTCGCTGCACCGTTCTTCGGTGCCGCCCAGAATTTTACATGGATTTTGTCCCTCTGTCCAAGACGTCCATGGACATTCTGGCTGAGCACACTGTCTTTTTCCAGAGTGACTGCCTTTGATCCGTCATGTTCTGTTTTCTCAACATTTCCGGTGGTATCCCAGCCTGTGAGCCCCAGAGCGAACTGACCATTGTATACACAATCGTTTACATAATTCCGGTATACCCAGAGTCCGTAGCCGCAGGTAGTATCCTTTAAGATCGGAGCGGCATTCTTCACATAATCCGCCACCTGGGACTCCTCGATCTGGGTATTGTAGGAGAACGCCTCTGTGGAATCCATATAGAGGAACTGCTCCATAAAATACTTCTTTCCGCTCTTTTCCACCAGACCGTTCATGCTGTTCTGCATGGATGCCAGCGCTTTTTCCGCGGAAATATGGTCTCCCATGTTCTGCTGTCCGAGGGACACACTGTACATAAGAGCGGCGTACTCTGCATCGGCACACGGATACGTGGCAGAGTGGGAATAGTAGGTATAGCTTCCGTCCAGCTGGTAGATCGGATCCCCGTCGGACCGGACCTCCATGGATAGTCCTGGGAACACTTCCTGACTCTCGGAGAGGAGCTTATTTAAAAAGCTGTCATAGAACTCAAAAAACAGCTTCGCCTCCGGGCGCTTTCTCTCCGGGATCCAGATCTCGGAATAATCCTGGAATGTCTTTCCGTAGACCGCGCCGACCTCCTCAAGGGAGTAGTGGGCCTTCAGGTAATCCTGATATCCGCATCTGGATGCCAGACGGATACTGAGGGCTCTTGTGAGATCCCGGTCCATGTTTGACGTATAGTCCCAGAAGTCCTCCCAGGTAATAAATCCACCCTGAAAGTTCCCGTAGTCGGATACCCGGTCATAGATCGTCTTACAGTAATCTATCCACATCTTCCTGTCATTGCTTCCGTCCTGCACCACACCGGCATATCGCTCCGGAAGGGACGCTTCACCGCTGTAATCCCAGCAGTAACCGATCCGCAGCGTCACCATAAGTCCGTGGTCATCCGCACACTTCATGACCTGATCGAGCTTGGCGAAAGCAGCCTCATTGTACATATTTCCCATATCCCCCGGCTGAAACTCTCTCCACGGGATCACGAGAATGATGCTGTTGAAGCCGTCCGCCTTGATGCGGGCAAAATTTGCCCCCATGTTGTCATCCTCTGTCCCCCAGTAGTTGATCGGCCAGGCATCACCGAAGTAGGTCACGGATTTTAAGTATTCCGGAAACGCCGCCTGCGCTTCCATCCGGAGTTCAGGGATCCCCGCCATCAGGGCTGCGGCGGCCAAAAGCGCTGCCGCTGGTCTTGCCAGTTTTCTTATGTTCATACAATCACCTTTTATAACTGTTCTTCACAGCTTCCTTTTTTGTTTCTGGTATGCATCGGCACACACCGATTCCCGTTTACTATACCACAATGTAAAAATTTCTGCAAAATTTATCCTAAAAAAATTCCGCAAAATTTATCCTTGACTAATTTAAGACTTACGGGGATACTTTTATTAGAAAGATCGTAACGGTTCAGCAGGCTGCGCGCTGACCGCACTGGTCGCGCCGGCCGTACTCGCCGCAGTAAAGCGCAGACATTACGGTACTGGAGCGTTGCGAAGTATTTATTAAAGGAGGACTTTATAAGCATGGAAAAATCAACGGTTTATTTTACCGATTTCCGGTGTTCGGTTGGAACCAGCCAGTTGGACAAGCTGAAAAAGCTCTGCGTTGCCGCAGGGATCAAAAACATTGACATGGACGGAAAATTCGTCGCGATCAAAATGCATTTCGGTGAGCTCGGAAATCTCGCCTTCCTTCGTCCGAACTACGCGAAAGCCGTTGCGGATCTCTGTAAGGAACAGGGCGGCATGCCGTTTCTGACCGACTGCAACACCCTGTATCCGGGCAGCAGAAAAAATGCTCTGGATCATTTAGACTGTGCAAACCTCAACGGCTTCAACCCGATCTCCACCGGCTGCCAGATCATCATCAGTGACGGTCTTCGCGGAACTGACGAGGTGGAGGTTCCGGTCGTGAACGGAGAATACTGCAAGACGGCCCTCATCGGACACGCGGTTATGGACGCCGACGTCTTTATCAGCCTGACCCATTTCAAAGGTCATGAATCCACCGGTTTCGGTGGTGCCATCAAAAACATCGGTATGGGTTGCGGAAGCCGTGCCGGAAAAATGCAGCAGCATGCAAGCGGAAAGCCGTCCGTCCGCGAAAAGCTCTGCCGCGGCTGCGGACGCTGTGCGAAGGAGTGCGGAAGCGATGCTATTACATATGTAAATAAGAAAGCCGTCATCGATTATGACAAGTGCAAAGGTTGCGGCCGCTGTATCGGTGCCTGCAGCTTTGATGCTATCTACAACCCGAACTACAATGCCAACGAGCTTTTAGACCGCAAGATGGCAGAGTACGCGCAGGCTGTCTGTTATGACCGCCCGTGCTTCCATATTTCCCTTGTGCAGGATATCAGTCCGAACTGTGACTGCCACGGTGAAAATGATGCCCCGATCCTTCCGGATATCGGAATGTTCGCGAGCTTCGATCCGGTGGCTCTGGATCAGGCCTGCGCGGATGCCTGTCTGAAGGCAGCCCCAATCGCCAATAGCCAGCTTGGAGAACATCTCTCCCAGCCGGGATGGCACTGCCACCATGATCACTTCAAGGATTCCAACCCAAATATCGAATGGCAGGCGACTCTCGATCAGGCGGAAAAGATCGGTCTCGGCACAAGACAGTATGAGCTGAAACGGATCTGATCGGGATTTTTCATGAAAAATGGGGAGAAGTTCCATTTTACGGAACTTCTCCCCGTTTTTTATGTACAATTGCAGCGCGTCATTCCGTTCACGTTCAATCGTATCCATCAATTTTTTACATCTTCATTCCAAGCGCTCTCGGCTTGCATCCGTCCGGGATCGGGCAGTGATAGGTGTCGCCATCCAGCTCCTCCTCCATCTCCGCTTTCGCCTTCGCGATGATCTCCGGATCCTCATACATATCGATTGCTGCGCCTGCCATTGCCTTCGCCGCGTAGATCAGTCCCTTGTGTGCCAGTCCGCTCTTGCCCTGGGAAACGACCTGCCAGGAGTGGCCCGGTGTTCCAGCCGCCCATGTAGCAACGTAGGCCTGAGCAGTCGGACAGTTCCAGCTCACATCACCGACGTCCGTGGAACCGAAGGACATGATTCCGTCCGGATTGAACGGAGCGACAAAACGGTACATGCTCTCGCCCTTATGGGAAAGGACTTCCGCCTTAGCTGCTTTGTCCTTGCAGTTCTTTGCGATCTTCTCTAAGGACTCAAAACGGCTGTCGCCAACGCCCTCACTGATGGCTTTGGCAAACTTCATCTCCTCTTCCGTGTACTCCGGAGCGCCAAGCTCCACAAGATTATCCCAGAGTTCCTTCGCGATCACCTTGTTGCTCATGAGGTTCGAGCAGCCCTTTACGAAATCGATCTCCACGCGGGTCTCTGTCATATGGGCAGCACCCTCAGCGATCTTGTTGACACGCTGATAGATCTCCTCCACCTGACTGTTCTTCGGGGCACGGATCAGATACAGAACTTCCGCGTACGGCTGTACAACGTTCGGGGAATATCCGCCAGTGTTTGTGATCGCATAGTGGATTCTCGCTTCCGGAACCACATGCTCTCTTAAGAACTGGACACCCATGTTCATAAGTTCCAGCGCGTCAAGAGCGCTTCGTCCAAGATGCGGCGCTCCGCCTGCGTGGGCGCTCTTTCCATAGAATTTATACGCTACCTGATAGTTTGCGAGGGAGCTTCCCGTGTCGGCCTGCGTTAAATCTCCCGGATGCCATGTGATCGCCGCGTCAAGATCCGCGAATACACCGCCTTTTGCCATAAATGCCTTTCCGGATCCGCCTTCCTCACCTGGGCAGCCAAAATAGATCACGGTTCCCGGTTTTCCGCTTTCTTCCAGATACTTTTTGATTCCGATCGCCGCGGAGAGGGACGCTGTGCCGAGCATGTTATGTCCGCAGCCGTGTCCGCTGGCACCATCATGCACAACGATCTTCTCGGTAGCTCCCGCTTCCTGATCCAGTCCGGACAGGGCATCGAACTCGCCTAAGATACCGATCACAGGTTTTCCGGAACCGAATGTGCCCTTAAATGCTGTCTTTACGTCCGCAAGACCTGTCTCAACTGTAAAACCTTCTGCTTTCAGAACATCGCAGAGGATCTTCATCGACTTTTCTTCCGTGAAGGCAGTCTCCGCGCAGCCCCAGATCTCGTCGCTGGCGGTAAAGATCTCGCTGGATTTCTTATCAATTTCTTCCCAAGCTGTCTGTTTTCCCATCTCCATATCACCTTTCTTGTACATGATTTCCGGCTGTTGTCCACGCTGCCCTTTCATTTTCCGATCAGGCAGCTCTCAAAATTTAATTTTCGAGTTGTTCTGAATTTTTATATGAATCCCAACCAGTTATCAATAATTATACTATCGCATCCGTCAATGCGCAACCTTTTTCATGTTTTGTGCCTAAAGTAAATGTATCATTTCGGATGTTCGCAAATTTTCCCTCTATTTATTTTGGTTTTCTCAGCTTTCCCTGCCGCACATATTTTCTGTTCTGACTGCGCGAAGAGGGGTGGAATTTAATTTTGCAGGTGGGACTTCTTACTGTTGGCACATCCTCTTCTTGAAAACTGCTTGCGCTTTTATACCTGCGATGGTATAATTTACAGGTAATGCCCTGTGATACAGGGCGAACGTGAACACACTGGAGGTATCCACATGAACTGGAGTATCGTAGCAAATGTCATTCTTGTCATTCTCCTGATCCTTGTCGTTGTCCTCGCTGTGCTTTACTTCCTCGGACGTAAGATGGAAAAGCGCCAGGTAGAACAGCAGAGCGCGATCGATGCCGCTAAGCAGACCGTGAGTCTGATGGCGATCGACAAGAAAAAGTTGAAAATAAAGGAAGCCGGACTCCCGCCGATCGTTTATGAGCAGACTCCATGGTATGCAAAGCGGATGAAGGTTCCGGTAGTAAAAGCAAAGATCGGCACAAAGATCATGACCATGATCGCCGATGAGAAAGTTTTCCTTCAGCTCCCGTTAAAGACTGAGGTCAAAGTTGTGATCAGCGGTCTCTATATCACAGAGATCAAATCCGTTCCGCGCGGAGGACTGATCCCGCTTCCGAAAAAGAAAACTCTCGGTCAGCGTATCAAAGGAATTTTCAAAAAAGACTAAATCGACAAGAACAGACGAAACAAAAGATCCGCTCACGGAATGGCTGGACAAGCCATCCGATGGGCGGATCTTTTTCTATCTGCCGGCTTCTTCCTTCCCCTGCCTTTCAGACATACCGACAGCAAAATACCCGGTGAGACACGAGCGTAAAAAGCTCATGTTTCATCGGGTATTTCATACATCTTATCATTTACTTAGATCAGTCCTACCGACTTCATAAAGAAGATCCACAGGAATAATGTAAACATGGACACCGCCGTACTGATCACGACAAACTGTCCGGCGAGTTCTCCGTCTCCGCCCATGTTCTGGGCCATCGGATAGGAAGCCGCAGCGACCGGTGTCGCGTAGACTGCGATCAGAAGGAATAACTCAAGACCACGAAGGCCAAATGCGTATGCGATCGCAATAATGATCGCCGGAAGAAAAAACAGCTTGCAGGTAAGCGTCGGAACCAGGTACTTGAGGTTCTTCCGGATCGCACGGAACTGCAGCGTTCCGCCGAGTACATAGATCGCCAGTGGGGAAGTCATATTGGAAAATGCTGCGATCGGAGTCACAAGACTTCCCGGAAGCTTGATCCCAAGGAAAAAGAAGATCAGTCCGACAACCGCACCCTGCAGCAACGGGTTTGTCACCACCGCCTTCAGGGTCTTTTTGATATCCGATTTTCCCTCTCCGTTGAACATCTCAAGAATAAACACGGAAGTCGTGTTGTAGATCGATACGACAACGGTTACCATCATCGCGGCGATAGATGCCGCGGAGTCTCCGAATACTGCGATCGTGAGCGGGAGTCCGAACAATACGAAGTTGCTTCGGAAGATTGCCTGAATGATAACGCCTCTTCTCGGGTTCTCCTTTACGATCTTCGGAACGATCACGATCAGGATCGCCTCCACGATCAGGATGCTGGCACCTGTAAAGATCAGCAGCAGCGGACGCGGCAGAGATTCCGCATCCGCCTTATAGATATTGTAGAAAGTCATGAACGGATAAAATACCCGGAAAACCATCTGGTTCAGCTTCTGCAGAAATTCTTCCGATACAACACCTTTGATCTTCATCGTGTATCCAAGAGCCAGATAACAGAAAAACGGGATGACTGCGTTGACCGCGACTAAAAAACTCTCCATACCTCTTTTGAATCCTCTCGCAGCCGGACTGTACTGTTGGATCTGCGAGCATACAGATCGCTAGTCAGCTGCGCCCTTTCTTAGTTTATTTGTGTGAACAGCCCGGATCTCATCTTCCGCGCCGTTCCATCCGCTATAGCTGCACCCCCCATTTCCTTTCCGGTCCGGCACGATGCCAGAATACCGGACCGCTGTGCAAACCGCAATATGCAAAGAACTTCTTTTCAGGAAATTTCCATCCGTGAAAAGTAACAAGTAACGTTCTTAGTCTTTTACCACGATTCCCAGAACCTCATCCTTTTTTGAAGATGCCAAGATCTCCGTACTGCAGTCAAATGCGTACTGCCCGTTCATCTCCATCGAATATTTGATCTTCAAAAGGATTGATTCCTCGTCCTCCGCAATCTCGAGAAACGAAGTTGTGATTCCCATCAGAAACAGTCCCATCGGAGTCCGGTAATTTGCCGTCGTCCGTTTTCCCGGCTCAAAGATCATGTGGCTGTCCACAAGTCCCCTTTTTGTCACTTCGATCCGGTTTTCCATGATCTTCACCGTATTGTGGGTCGGCTCCCCCGTCTCGTCAAGCGATTCATCGTAGATGAAATACTGCTTGCCGTTCTTCTCATAATACGTCCCCGGGGTGATCATCTCGACCGTGTCCTCTTCCTCACCGATCGTCTGAGTTCCCCGGACACGGACAAGAATATCCTTTGTCATATAAAACTCCCCTGATATATTGTTTTCGCAGATCTCACCATGATCCGGAATCGTCTGCGTGACTGATAACATCTGGACTTTCTGAATGATCCAGTCGTTTTATCTCTCGTATCTCTTAAAAGCATGGTTGATCAGATCATCGATCAGCTGCTTCTTATTTACGCCTCTTGCCTCCCATAACATCGGGTACATACTGATGGCGGTGAAGCCCGGAAGCGTGTTGATCTCATTGAATACGACCGTTCCGTCTGCCTTCACAAAGAAATCCACGCGGGATAAGCCGTAGCCGTCCACCGCATTGAAGATCTTGACCGCCGCCTCACGGACGCGCTCGGTTGCTCCGTTCGGAAGTTCCGGATCAACAACCGTCTTGGACTCTGCATTGTAATACTTTGCATCAAAATCATAGAACTCAGCCGCAGCCAGAATCTCACCGACTCCGGATGCCTTAGTGGAAGCGCCGTCACCGAATACGCCGCACTCGATCTCACGGCCGACGATCATCTCCTCGACAAGCATTCTGCGGTCATTTGCTGCTGCTTCCTTTAAGCCTGCGATCAACTCTTCCCTGTTATCCGCGCGGGTCACGCCTCTGGAAGAACCTGCATTTGACGGTTTTACGAATACCGGATACGGAATCTCTTTCTCGATCTTTGCGACAACAGCATCTATATCCTTTAACTCTTCCTTCAATACCGGAACATATGCCGCCTGGCAGATTCCGAGTCCGTTTACCATGCGCTTTGTGGAAAGCTTATCCATGGAGACTGCGGAAGCGAGAACGCCGCAGCCGACATACGGGATCTTCGCAAGTTCCAGGATTCCCTGAACCGTTCCGTCTTCCCCGTAAAGTCCGTGAAGGACCGGGAATACAACATCAACCGGAACTTTCTCGAATTTTCCGTTTTCTGTGACAATGAGACATTTCTCCTTTGCGTCCGGGGACAGGACTGCGCCCGCCTTTGCCTCTCTCCAGGTATCGTCCTTGATCTGAGCTAAAGAATCTACCTTTAACCAGTGACCATCCTCTGTGATTCCGACAAGGATGACGTTATATTTTTCCTGATCGATGTTTGCTGCCACATTCTGTACAGACATACAGGATACTACATGTTCTGATGACTGTCCGCCAAACAGGACAACGATATTTTTCTTTTCCATGATGATTTGGTTCCTCTCTGATTTTCTAATAAATTTCTAAAAGTCCCGGTCAGCGCCTGTGCACCCGAATGTGTTTTCAGATGTACAGGCACTGGACGGGCAGTTTTCTCATGTTATCGTTTAGATTATAGCACAACTGGGAATAATTACAAATAGGAAATAAAAGCAATTCTGAAGCGGAAAAATTCACGTTACTTTTCACGGGTAGGAATTTTCTGTTCAGAAAATATATGTTTATAAAAGTAAAAAGAAGGGCGTGTCATGAATCGAACCAACCAATTTTCCCTCTCCATTTTATGTTTTTTCATCTGTTTTCTCCTCGCCATGTCCGGAATCCGGGCAAGGGATGAGGCACTGGCGGCGGATATTGCCCCGAAGATCCTGCGGTTCCATGTTCTTGCGAACAGTGACTCTGCTGAAGATCAGGCGTTAAAGCTCTGCGTAAAGGATCTTCTGCTGAAAAAGATCCGGGACGATGCCGCCGCAGATCAGATTGCCGGAAAAGAGGATCTGAAAGCATATATCCTGTCTGAATCTTCCACACTGAAAACCGCCGCAGAAGACTTTATCCACAGCTTCGGGTATGATTACGGTGTACGTGTGGGGATTGAGACCTGCAGGTTTCCGGTGCGCACCTACGGGGACATGACATTTCCCGCCGGAATGTATGAAGCCGTCCGGGTGACCATCGGAAACGGTGCCGGGCACAACTTCTGGTGCGTCCTGTATCCATCCCTATGCTACACGGACAGCATTCATGCATCAATGCCGGAAGGATCGAAGGAGACGTTGAAAAGCCTGATCCCGGAGAACGATTATGAAGCGTTGCTGCGCTCCGGACCACAACGCTCGCCATCTGATGAGGAATCGTCTGTAAAAAAAAGTGAGCAGGAAACTGTTTCCCTGCCCACTGTAAAGATCCGTTTCCGGATCGCCGAACTGTTTTCATAAAGGACGGCCTTCTTTGGCCGCTCCCGGATCACTGGCTGAGCTTTAAATTTCCTTTTACCGCCCAGTCATAGGTCTCCATCGCCTGAAACAGCGCGAGATCACCTGTTTTCACTGCGATCTCCTTTGTCTTTAAGGAGTTCTGCTGCTGCATATACTCAAGGCGTCCGATGGTTCCTAACTGCCATTTTCTCTCGGCAGTCTCCATCTTCGTCTTTTCCAGCTCGTAAGCTGCCTTTGCGGTCTGAAGCTCGTTTCTCTTCTGGAGAACATCGTTATAGAGATTTACGAGGGAGGAGGAGACTTCTTCCTTCTCCTGCTTGATCGTGCGCTGTAAATTCTGGTGCTCGACGGATCCGGCGTCCTTATTATCGAGATCCAGCACATTGTAGCGGATCGTGAAGTTATTGTCCTGTGCCGCCTGCTTATCTTTCTCCGGATTCATTCCGTCGATCCTTGCAAGATCTGCCGCCGGAACATCCCTGATCTCCGGCACTGCGTCGTACTTCCAGCCAAGCATCGTGCAGAGTGTCTGGCGCAGCTTCTGCTCATTCGCTGTCAATGTCAGCTTTGTCGCCTGAGTAGACTCCAACTGCTGTCTCGCGGAAAGAACCTGACTCTGGGTCGCAAGGCCGTTGGCCGCCTGATTCTGGGTAGACTGATACACTGCGTTAAGAAGCGTAAGACCACTCTCTAAACTCTCCTCATTAAGCAGCAGCTGCTTATAACCGATCATGGCACTCTGGGCGCCGGCCTCCAGCGCTGCACGGTTCGCATCGATCACCTTGATATGCATCTGCTCCGGGGAGATCTGGGTCAGACTGTCACCCATTAAAAGTACCTGCTCCGCCTGATAGTCCAGAAGCTCGGAATTGTAGACTAACTGGGCATATGTCGTCGGAGCCGTCGGGAGCATACCGATCAGGTCCTTCATCTGGTCTGTCATCCCGTTCATCTGATCCGCGGCATCCAGGATCGATGCCGATTTATCTGATAACTGGGATTTCAATTTTGCGACATCCTTGGATGCATCCTTTTTGTCGGAATAGGTCTCCTTCAACGTCTTAAACGTCGGGCTGTACACCTCAACAAGCTTCCCGATCTCGTCATATTCCAGCACATTATCCGCAAGCTTCTTCATCGTCACATCATCGTACTCATTTCCCGGCTGGGATACAAATCCGTTTTCGTCCGCGATTCCGGTTGCCTCGACCGCCTTTGTCCTTGCAAATGAAGTCACAGGCGCTGCCGCAAGAACAAGCGCAAGTGCCGCCGGGATCACACGTCCTGTCAAATTTCTTTTCATTCTGCTTCTCCTTTAGCTCTGTGATGAGGAACCGATATCAAGAAGTCCCTCAAGCGCCCACTGATAATTTTCGATCGCTCCTGTGAGGTCCAGCTTCGCCGCCGTGTGGGATGCTTCACTGGAAAGCCATGCAGACTCTGCCTGAAGGTATTCCTGACGGCTCAACATCCCCAGCTCATTCTTCCGGTCAGCAGCCGCTTTATCGGCCTTTGCCGCCTCATAGAGCGTTTCCGATGCCTCATAGGCTTTCTGTTTCTGTTTCAGGTCCTTATACATAAGATCCAGAGAAGAACGGACGGAATCTTCCTGATCCTTGATATTTCTTGCCTTCGTGACTGCTCCGCCCGCCGATTTGGAACTCGTCATCCTTGTATCATACAGAGTGTAGTTCATCTCGATGGCCTTCGCCTCATCCTTCTTCGGATCAAAGGACGCGATCACGGAAAGATCCGGCTCCGGAACCTTCGCGATCTCCGGATCAGCGTTGTAATCCCAGCCCAACATTGTGATCAGCGTCTGTTTCTGGGTATTGAGACCGGACGCTGCCTGAAGAGCACTTCCGTTCGCGGAATTCAGTGCGTCCTCCACGGTCAGAACATCTTCCTTCGACATCATTCCCAGATCCTTTTTCTTTAACGCCGCCTCGTAATTCTGCTTTGCGATCTCCTGATTTAAAAGGGCGATCTCATACTGGTCCTTTAAGGTCTCATAGGTCCGCATTGCTTCCCTCGCGGTCTTTGTCTTCTCATTTCTCGTGATGCGGAGTCCGCGGAGTGCAGAGGAACCACCGGCTCCCTTTCCCTTTGCGGTATCCTCCAGCTGCTGTGCGTATGCCCGCAGAGCATGCATATTTGCTTTATATCCTTTATACACGTCGCGGGATACTGTCTCATCATACTGAACATCATTCGCATCCCGCTCCATTTCATCTGCCTCCGCGCGCAGATCCGCCGCCATCGCTGACATCTGATCCTTCGTAAGACCCGTGGATCCGCCCGGATTATAGTAGAAGCTTTGCAGTTGGTTCTGATAATCGGTATTATACCGCTCGATGAGTCCCGGGATCTCCCAGTATTCCAGAGTATTGTCCTTGAATTTTACAAGTGCCGACTCGTCATATTCTGTGACCGCGACATCCTTCGTCGCAGCTAACGCAGGAATTCCGGTACCCGCTGCCGCCAGGGAAAGACTTCCCATAAAAACGGCTGAGAGCACGGTCAGACCTGCTTTTTTCCATTTATTTCGTCTCATAGGTTTCCCTCCGTCTATGAGCATAACGATTTCATCGCAGAAACGCAATAACGTTTCTCTTACATTTTCTTTCCAAATACGGCAATCCGGTGGCAATTTTTATCCCCTGACTGCCGCCTCCAAAAGCAGGAAGCCCCGCAGAGCATTCCGCATTCCGGCTGACCGCCTCCCGACCGGGCAGCGGCCGTCTCTTGCAGACTCTGCAGGGATCCGCTTTCAATGTTCAAAGCTTTAATCTACGTCAATGATCTCTTTCTTATCCTGATTCTTTCCGCTCATGATCACATAGAAGACCGGAAGAACAAGAAGTGCCATCGCTGTAGAGACGATCAGTCCACCGACATCCACAAGGGCGAGTCCCTGCATCGTCTTACCGGCATTTCCATAAGCCGCCGCCATCGGGATCATTGCCACGATCGTCGTGAGAGTTGTCATGAACATCGGGCGCATACGGGTCGCGCCGGCTTCAATGACCGCCTCCTTAAAGTCCATCGTTGCCCGGTACTGGTTCGCCGTATCGACGTACAAAATACCGTTGTTTACTACCGTACCGACTAACATTAAGAAGCCTAACAGGGAAGTCATGCTGATCGGGCAGTCCACTAACCATAAGAACAGGAAGGAACCGATCAGGGCGAACGGGATCGTTGTCATCACCATGATGGAGAACTTCGGTGACTCGAACTGTGCAGCCATTACAACGAATACAAGGAATACTGCTGTGGCGATCGCCTGTCCCAGGGAAGCAAACTCTTCGTTCATCATCTTTGTGGATGTGCTTTCCTGCATGGAGATCGTGCCGGATAAGTACTTATCGATGACCTCCTTCTGGATCTTATCCTTCGTGGTGCTGTCCGCGCCCTCTGTCAGAGTACCGGTGATGGTCACCTGATACTGCTTATCACTCTTTGTAATGCTCTGCGGGCTGTCCTTGAAGCCGATATCCGCGATATCCATAAGAGCTACGGATCCGCCGGTCGCTGTCGGAAGAACGATTCCCTGGAGCTTATCGATCGTATCGTACTCATCATCCGCGTACTCAACCTTTACATCGATATCATTTCCGTCAACATTCAGGGTCGTTGCCGTCGTTCCACTGACCATCATGTATACCTGGGAAGCAACGGCGGTCGGGGAAAGTCCCTCCGCTGCCGCCTTGACCGGATCTACATTGATCTTTACAAGTGGAGCGCTGTTTTCAAGGGAAGAGTGGATGTTTGTCGCCTCCGGGCGTTTCTGGAGCTCGGAAACGATCTCATCCGATACCTTCTTTAAGTCATCGTACTGTGTGCTGACAAGAACATATTCGAGATCCTCCGCATTTCCCATGGACATCCCACTGCCCAGAGAGCTCTGGCTTTCCAGACTGACCGAACAATCCGACCATTTCTGCATATCGCGTTTCCATTCCTTGACCACCTGATCCGTCTTTCTGCTTCTGTCATCCTTTAAATATGCCGTCAGGGTCGCTCCGCTTCCGCCCATATTCATGGAAAGTCCGGAGCTTCCGTAGGAAAGCATGTAGGAATCAAGATCCGGATCCTGTGTCACATAGTCCTCTGCTCTCTGGAGGATCTTATCGACCTCCTCGATCTTAAGACCCGGCTGGGTCTCAATCGTCACTGCGATCGTTCCCTGATCATCTGCCGGCATAAGCTCTGTCTTTAACTTTGTCGCAAGGAACAGAGAGAAGATCACAAGCACAACGGCGGTTCCCATGACCATCGCTTTTTTCTTTAAAAGCTTCTCCATCAGGGAACGGTATCCATTCTGCAGAGCTCTCATGATGCCGGAGGCCGGGGTATTTTCCTTCTCCTTCGGACGGTAGTACACGTAGCAGAGCGGTACAAGCGTCATCGCGGAAATCAGGGACGCAATCATACAGAATACGATCGTGAAGCCTAACGGCTTGAACATCTGTCCGCTCATTCCGGAGATCAGAGCTAACGGGATAAATACGACACAGGTCGTAACGGTACCACCGATGATGGATTCCAGCACAGCTGCAGTACCATCGATCGCGGCTTTTCTCGTTTCAACAAAGCCACCGCCCTTAACCGTAAAGCGGAAGCAGCTTTCCAGAACTACGATCGAGTTATCGACCATCATTCCGACGCCGAGAACCAGACTCGACAGGGTGATGACGTTTAACGTAAAGCCCATGGTCTTCATGAGGATGAGGGCCGCTAAAATTGATACCGGGATGGAGGTTCCGACGATCAGGGATGCCTTGATATCCCCGAAGAACAGCCAGATGATGAACATCGCAATAATGACTGCCATGATCATGGTCTGGAATACGCTCTTTAAGGAATTGCTGATCTGATCACTGTAATCATTGACAACGACGTACTCCAGAGACGGATCCTGTGCTTTTAACGTTTGCATTGTCTCCTGGACTGCCTTGGAAACGGTAATGTGGTCGCTGTCCTGATTTTTCTTGACACCGATCGTCATCGTGTCTTTGCCGTCGTAACGTCCGATACTGTCCTTTGCCTCAACGGTATTGTAGATATTGGCAACATCTTCCATATAGATGATATTTCCGTTGCCCAGTGTGATCGGGATCTTCTTTAAAAGCTCCATCGTGTCAAAGGATGTTCCGGATGTCACGGAAAGATCCTTGTTTCCGACGGAGGTACTTCCGATCGGCATGGAAAAGTCCGCAGACTTTAAAGCCGCAATGATGGTATTCATGTTCACATGATACTGGCTTAATTTTTCCGGGATCAGCTCCGCCTTGATATAGGCCTCCTGACCACCGGATACGTCGACACTGGCTACGGAAGTCAGTTTTTCGATCTCTGGAACGATATCGTCATTTACATAGTTATAGAGGTTATCCACGCTGTCATTGTTGACCGCGAGGGTGATGGACGGCGTACTGTTGATATCCATCTCGATGATCGTCGGGGTATCGACATCATCCGGGAGATCCGACTTGATCCCATCCAGCTTTTTCTTTAAGTCATCGTAAGCTTTATCGATATCCTGGTCATAGTCATACTGGACCAGGACCATTCCGAAGTTTTCCGAAGACATGCTGGTGACGGAATCGACACCGGAAAGCGTTCCGATCTCATCCTCTATCTTACTGATCACAAGCTGATCCACGTCATCCGGGCTTGCTCCCGGGTAGACCGCGCTGACGATCAGCATCGGCATCTCCATTTCCGGGATCAGCTCAAGCTGGGATGAAAAGATCGAGCTGAGACCGAATACGATCAGGCAGAGCACAACAAGAACGGTTGTGACCGGCCGTTTTAAGACCTTTTTGGTAAGTCCCATGTTCCTTGTGCCTCCTTATTTTGCTGCCGTTTCCGCGGCTTCTGTAGTCTCTTCTGCTGTTGTCTCACTGCTGTCGGCTGTCGTTTCCGCACTGTCATCACTGCCCTGAATATTCACAGCGGCACCGTCATAAAGCTCCTTGGACCAGCTTGTGATGACCTCGTCGTCGTAGGAAAGTCCGGAAACGATCTGAATCTTGTCAGAATCGATGAGTCCGTCTTCCACCGGAGTCTTTTTCGCCGTTGCTGTCGCGGCATCATATGTATACACGTAAGCGTCTCCATTGCTGTAGTTCACACAATCTGCCGGAACGACCATGACGTTGTCCGCCTTCTCCGCTGTCACATAAACCTTTACCATCGTTCCGCTGGCAAGTCCGTCCGCGTCCCCCAAGGTCGCTTTCACCTTGAAAAGTCCTGTGGACGCGTCCACCATGCTGCCGATCTCGGAGATCGCGCCGCTGTAATCCGTTCCGTTCTTCTCCACCGTCACAGGATCACCGATATTTAATCCCTTCATGACACGCTCCGACACGTTGAAGGTCAGTGTTTTTCCGCCTGCACCGGATACAACGCCTGCGACAGAACCGCCCGCAGACATATCATGCACCTGCACGCCAAACTGCTCTAAGACACCGGCGATCGGCGCGGTAACGACCGTGTTCTCGCTCTGGGTATCATAGTTTAATTTTGCGGAATCATACTGGAGCTTCGCCATGGACAGACCGCTTACCGCCTGCTCGTAGGCCTGGGCGGAAATATCCCCGCTCTCATAGAGCGCCTTCATTCTGTTTACAGATGTCTGGGCATCATTTAAGGATACCTGGGTCGTATTTAACGTGATCCTTGCCGCATCTAACTGCTTATTGTCGATGCGGAACAGCTTCTGCCCCTTCTGTACGGTATCGCCCTGATTTACATAAACCTCCAGTACTTCTCCGCTTCCCTTCGGGATAATGTATACCTGATCTGCCGGTTCCACGGTACCTGTCAGTCCTGTGGAAAGTTCAATATTTCCTGTCTCCGGTGTCTGGACGACGACGGTCGGGTTCGGAACGGCCTCGATCGGCTCTTCTTTTTTCGTAAATCTTGTGAACATCAGGACTCCAAATGCGCCGACGCATACAAGTCCGATTACGATCTTACCTGCTTTCTTCATGGTTCCTCCTCATTTTCTGTAACATGCTGCTGTGGTACGACTCCGGTTGTTCTGTTTTTATGAACGTCCCTCGTCTGTTTTCTTCCTGCTGCCCTCTGTTTTATATCCACATATGCCATAATGGAGCATATGGATATGACGTTTGTAATATTCGGAAGCTTCCGTTCTCGACTCGCCGTCCCGGAAAAAACGTTTGAGTGACATGATGAATACGATCATGTGCATCTCGATCAGCTCGAAAAACTCCTGATGATCCAGATCACATTTCTCTTTGTTGACATGTTCATACAACAGTTTTAAAAATTTCCGGTTTGCCTCCATCGCCTCCGGGTTCGAATCCGATCCGCCTTTGAATAGTTCTACCAGTCTTGCGCTGTTGACCAGGTTGTGAAAGATCGCTGACAACCCTGAATCCTCAAGCCGGTCCATCCCGAGATCAAAGATCTGCTCCAGGACCTCCCAGAGGTCTCCGCCGTTTTCGTCCAGCATCGTGATGTACGATGTGAAATGCTGTTCCGCCTGGTTGCAGATCAGCCATTTTAACAGATCCTGTTTATCTTCAAAATATGTGTAAAAGCTTCCTCTCGATATATCCGCGTCGTGAACGATCCGGTTGATCGATACTTCCTCCGGAGCTACCCTCATAAATTCCTTTGCCGCCGCAGCCCGAATTGCTTCGATCTTTTCCTTCGGAAGCCGCATAAACCGTTCGGTCGGCATAATTCCATCTCCCCTCTTCTATAAAAACGGGTTCAAAAAGTGACAACCCGTCACCATTATAGTGACACCCTGTCATTCTGTCAATATCTGTTTTTCCAGTTTATAATGATTTTATATTTTCGTAAGGTTTGCAAAATTTCTGTATAGAAACTCCTGTCTCCGGTCCGATCCCGTCTGTGATTTCCGCTGTTTTGCTCAGCCTACCATGCCCATGTTTCAGAATTGTTTTCCGATTGTTGCAGTTTCATGAATCCTGCATATTTTCCCGGAAATATCGGATTGTACAGGAATAAATACCAATTCATAGCATGTTTGTAGGAATTGCTTCTTGCATATTTTTCTCAATACAGGTATAATATCATTGCATCACCTAGTAAGCGACTAGGTTTAGTCCCGGCAGACGGAACGTATCCCGGAGATCAGCTCCGGTGCCGGTTCATATCTGTCCGGAAATTGCTGAAACTTACATTTTTACCTTATATAAAATACATGGAGGAATCCGATATGTCAGAACCATTATTAAATGTAAAAAATCTCTCCGTGGATGTGGAAGAGAAATCCATTCTTCACGGGATCAGCTTAACGATCAACAAAGGCGAGACCCACGTACTCATGGGACCGAACGGTGCCGGAAAATCCACACTCGGCTGCACCCTGATGGGGAACCCGAACTATCATGTGACAGACGGTGAGATCTTCTTCGGAGGCGAGAACATCACGAAAGAAGCCGCTGACAAGCGTGCAAAGCTCGGCATGTTCCTCTCCTTCCAGAATCCGCTTGAAGTTCCGGGAATCTCCCTCTCCAACTTCATCCGCAGCGCTCTCTCCGCAAGAACCGGAAAGAATGTCCGCATCTGGGATTTCAATAAAGAACTCCAGAAAGCCATGGAGGTCCTCGATATGGATCCGTCCTACGGTTTCCGTGATCTGAACGTCGGCTTCTCCGGCGGTGAGAAAAAGAAAGCCGAGATCTTACAGCTTCTCCTCTTAAATCCGTCCCTGGCGATCCTCGATGAGACAGACTCCGGTCTTGATGTCGATGCGGTCCGCACTGTTTCCAAGGGAATCGAGGAATACCAGAAGAGCAAGGACGGCGCCCTTCTCATCATCACCCACAGCACCAGAATTCTCGAATCTCTCCATGTGGACAAGACCCATGTCCTCGTCGATGGACATCTTGTCGCAGAGGGTGACGGCTCTCTCGTCGATGAGATCAACGAGCACGGCTTCGAACAGTTTATCGTTTCCGCGAACGAGAAGGGAGAGAACAACTAATGAAGGAAAAGACGTATGTTGAGGACGTTGACCGCAACATGTACGACTTCCGCAATGAGGAAAAAGATGCGTACCGCATCAGATCCGGTCTTACCGAGGACATTGTGGAAAAGATCTCCGAGGAGAAACATGATCCGGAGTGGATGCATGATTTCCGGTTAAATTCCTTAAAAGTATATAATGAAATGAAGGTTCCGGATTGGGGCCCGTCCATCGAAGGCTTAAACATGGACAACATCGCGACCTACGTCCGTGCCAACACAAAGATGAAAGGGGACTGGTCCGAGGTCCCGGAGGAGATCAAGGACACCTTCGAAAAGCTCGGGATCCCGCAGGCGGAGCGCACCTCTCTCGCAGGCGTAGGTGCCCAGTACGACTCCGAGCTCGTCTACCACAACGTCCGCAAGGAAGTTGCGGAGCAGGGCGTCATCTACACAGATATGGAGAGCGCCCTGACCGGCGAATACGCCGATATGGTAAAAGAACACTTCATGAAGCTAGTGACGCCTCATGACCACAAATTTGCCGCTCTGCACGGTGCGGTATGGTCCGGCGGCTCCTTCGTCTATGTTCCGAAGGGAGTTTCCGTTGAGATCCCGCTGCAGTCCTACTTCCGTTTAAACGCGGCGGGTGCCGGACAGTTTGAGCACACCCTGATCATCGTCGATGAGGGCGCGTCCTTACATTTCATCGAGGGATGTTCCGCTCCGAAGTACAATGTGGCAAACCTCCATGCCGGCTGTGTCGAGCTTTACATCGGAAAAAACGCAAAGCTCCGCTACTCTACGATCGAGAACTGGTCGAAAAATATGTACAATTTAAACACAAAACGGGCGAAGGTCGAGGAAGGCGGAGTCATCGAGTGGGTATCCGGTTCCTTCGGTTCCCATGTTTCTTACCTCTACCCGATGAGCGTGTTGAACGGCGAGGGCGCAAGATCCGAGTTCACCGGAATCACATTCGCCGGTAAGGGACAGAACCTCGATACCGGGTGTAAGGTCGTTCACAACGCTCCGAAAACTTCTTCCTATGTAAATACGAGATCGATCTCCAAGGACGGCGGAATCAGCACCTTCCGGAGCTCCGTTGTCGTATCCGCGAAGGCAAAGGGCAGCAAATCCGCTGTCTCCTGCCAGTCCCTGATGCTCGACGATATCTCCCGTTCCGACACGATCCCGGCGATGGATATCCGCACGAAGAACGCCGACGTCGGACACGAGGCAAAGATCGGACGCATCAGCGACGATGCCGTCTTCTATCTGATGTCCCGCGGTATCTCCGAGGAGGACGCGAGAGCCCTGATCGTCAGCGGCTTCGCAGACAATGTTTCAAAGGAGCTTCCGCTTGAATACGCGGTGGAGATGAACAATCTGATCCACCTGGAAATGAAAGGAAGTATTGGATGATGGAGAATATGAAGATCAACCAGCTCCCTTCAAAGACATGGAACTGGCTCAAAATGAATGAAACCGCGATCTCCGGGATCACTGTATCCGGAGCGCATGAAATAAAAGCTGAGATCCCGGCGGGGATCTCAAAAACAAACTGCCCTGCCGGACTTCCGGATCAGTTCCGGGAGATCGCAGGCGGAATGGGACCGGATATGGATGTTCTCGTCAGAGAGTCCGCAGCCGGTGCCGTCCTGCTCTCGACGGATGGAGACCTCGCAGAGACACCGGTGCGCATCGGCTTCACATACGGCTCTTCCGAGCATAGCTTAAATACGTTCGGAATCTTCGCAAAAGAAGGAAGTAAGATGACCGTCATCATGGATATGGCGGCTGAGGCCGACGGTACTTCGGGTGCAGACCACACTGCTCTCTCCGGCGTCCAGACAAAACTGATCCTCGAAAAAGACGCCGAAGTGACTCTCGTCCAGATCATCCGCAATGACAATGCAAAAACCGTCTTAAACGACATCGGTGCGAAGGTTGCTGACGGAGCAAAATTCTCCGTGATCCACCTCTTCCTCTCCGGTGGTCATGTATACAACGGCTGTAAGGCAGATCTCATCGGCAAAAAGAGTACGTTCACCGCGGACATCGCCTACACGGTCGGAAACGATGCAGTTCTTGATATGAACTACGTCGCTCTCCACGAAGGAAAGAAATCCGTCAGCGAGATCAAGACCGACGGCGTGCTTCATGAAAATTCGAAGAAACTCTTCCGCGGAACGATCGATTTTAAGAAAGGCGCGGCAGGCGCTGTCGGAAACGAGAAAGAGGACGTTCTTCTTCTCGACGATGACGTTGTAAACCAGACGATTCCGCTGATCCTCTGCGCGGAGGAAGATGTCGAAGGAAACCACGGTGCAACGATCGGAAAGCTTGACGATGACATGGTCTTCTATCTGGAAAGCCGCGGCATGGAGCTTCCAAAGATCTACAAGATGATGGCGAAGGCACGGATCGACGCCGTTCTCCGTCTGGTACCTGATGAAAAGACAAAGGCAGATGTTGCCTCTTATTTAGAAAGTGAGGCCACCAATGGACGTATCTAAGATCCGGGAAGATTTCCCGCTTCTCAAAAACCGTGACATCATTTACCTGGACAATGCGGCAACTTCCCAGAAGCCCGCAGCTGTCCTGGATGCTGAAAAGCAGTTTTATGAGAAATACAATGCAAACCCGTTCCGCGGTCTCTATGAGCTGAGCGAAGAAGCAACGGAATGTTATGAAGAAGCAAGAAAAACGGTCGCTGATTTTCTCCACGCATCCTGTCCGGAAGAGATCATTTTCACGAGAAATGCGACTGAGAGCTTGAATCTCGCCGCTTACACACTCTCCGAGTACCTGTTAAAACCGGGTGACGAGATCATCGTCAGCATCATGGAACATCACAGCAACATTCTTCCATGGCAGCAGGCCGCAAAGCGTTACGGTGCGACCGTGAAATACCTGGAATGCGACATGGACGGCACGATCCCGGCAGAGCGCCTCGAGAACATGATCACCCCGCACACAAAGATCGCGGCGATCACCCAGATTTCCAACGTGCTCGGATGCAAGAATGACTTAAAGACCTTCGCTGAGATCTGCCACCGCCACGGTGTGATCCTGGTCGGCGACGGCGCACAGAGCGTTCCGCACATCAAAGTCGATGTCCAGGACCTCGGAGTCGATTTTCTCTCCTTCTCCGGACATAAGATGCTGGCTCCGATGGGGATCGGCGCTCTCTACGGAAAGAAAGAGCTGTTAGAGCAGCTCCCGCCATTTCTCACCGGCGGCGAGATGATCGAATCCGTCACAAGAGAAGGTGCTGTCTGGGCAGAAGTTCCGCATAAATTTGAGGCGGGAACCGTCAATGCCGGCGGCGCTTATGCACTTGCCGAGGCGATCCGCTACATGAACACGATCGGTTTTGATGCGATCGAGGAACAGGAAAACAAGCTCACAAGGATCGCTTATGAGGGCATGACAAAGATCCCGGGGATCCGTGTTCTCGGAAGTTCCGATCCAGACAATCATCACGGGATCCTCTCCTTCGCCGTTGACGGGGTTCATCCGCATGATGTCGCTGAGATCTTAAATGCCGATAATATCTGCGTCCGCGCCGGTCATCACTGCGCGCAGCCGCTCTTACAGTACCTTGGGACCGCCTCTACGACCCGTGTGAGTCTCGCATTCTACAATACTGAGGATGAGATCCGGGCGTTCCTCACAAGTCTTGGCGGATTAAGGAGAAAAATGGGATATGAGTAATACATTTTATAATGAAATTTTAATCGAGCACAACCTTCATCCGACCCACAAGCATGATCTGCCGGATGCAAATCTCGTCCTTGAGGGCGTAAACCCGAGCTGCGGCGATGATATCTGGCTGAAATTAAAAGTTGAAAACGATGAGATCGTTGACGGGGCGTTCGTCGGGGATGGCTGCGCCATCTCCCAGGCTTCCGCAGATATGATGCTGGACCTGATCATCGGAAAGAAAAAAGACGAGGCACTCCGCCTCGCAAACCTCTTCCTCGAGATGATCAAAGGAAATGTCAAAGGCGATGACCTCGAGCCGCTCGAAGAAGCCTCCATCCTCCAGGATGTCTCCCACATGCCGGCGCGTGTCAAATGCGCGGTCCTTGGGTGGCATACGATGGAAGAAATGTTTAAGAAAGCTGCAGATGGAAAAATGATTCCAGCCAGCTATTCCAAGTAGGTATTTTCGGCACCGAAAATACCGTAATATAATGTCCGGGATGCGGATTTTGCCGATTTAGGATGCAAAGCATCGGCAAAATCCCGTTACTGTTTACGCAAAGCGTAAGCAGTAACGCCGGGGTTGTCGGTGACGACCGAAGGGAAATAGTGCTTGAATTCGATTTGGGAATATGATAGACTATAGATACAAAAAAGGGAAAGTCAGATACACACGGCCTACCCTTTACAAGTAATCTGTTATAGTATAACAGCCGTCACTATTGGGGTAGTGGCGGCTATTTTCTTTTTCCGAAGATCGTGTAACACAATCCTACGAGAGCTACAATGAAGATACCTATCTGGATCAAGTCCGAATATGTAACATATATTGGCATCGCCCTCCTTTCGTTCGTCCGGAGGGGGAAGCCCCTCCTTTTATGGAGGGCAGGCCGCCTTTTATGTATTCTGCTTTCCCATAAATTCATTATATATTGCAAACATTTGTTCGTCAATATTTTTTCTTAGCTACTATGTGCACCAGCGCCTCGATCGGCCTCCTCAACGACGTCACGACCATGATCCCCGCCGCAAGCGCGATCGCAAGTCCGATCGCCGCCTGCCCCTTTACGATAAACTGCGGCATGTCGCGCCGGAGAGCCGCGTCCATCGCATAGTACAGGGAACCTCCCGGGATCAGCGGGATGACCGTCGGCATCAGGACCGTCGTTGCCGGTGTCTTTAAGATCCTCGCCCAGATCTCCGAGTAGATCGTGATCAGGATCGCCACAACGAAAAATCCCAGATATTCATTATTCACAAAATGTAAAAATACAAGATACACTGCCCAGAAAACTGCCCCGCCGATCGCCGGGATCCAGACTCTGCGCCCGCGGATGTTGTAAATGATCGCAAATCCGAGCGACCCGAAAAACGATGCGATGACTGAAAGAACATCCTGACTCATAACATCCCTCCAAGAAGTATTTTAGAAAGAATAAACCCGGCTGCCACACAGACGGCTGTGATCATCGCCTCCGAAAAATGCAGAAGTCCGCTGATCATGTCCCCGCTGATGAAATCCCGGAATGAGTTCGTCATCAGGACTCCCGGGATCAGGAGCATGATATTCCCGATCATGATCATCTCGACATGCTGTCCGATCCCGAGATAGCAGACAAGAATACATGCCATACCTGAGATCAGAGAGCAGAGGATATTGGAGAAGATCGCCTTCAGCTTGATCGCGGAGAGCGCATATAAGGTCACGCGGATCAGCGCCCCGACAAACAGGGACGCAAATCCATCCCACAGATTTCCTCCAAAGAAAATGGCAAACGCCCCGGCTGTCATTGCATAGATCCCGCACTGCACCGCCGGGGAATATGTCGGTCCCTTTAAGATCTTTTCATATTGCTGATCGATCACCGCAAACGACGGCTGCGTCGCGCAGATCCGCCTCGAAAGGTCATTCAGCCGGTCCAGCTTCCACATATCCGTCCCGTAACTTAAAATTCTTCGCGTCTGCGTGATCCACTTCCGCTCCTTCGTCTCCAGCGTCACGATGATACACGACGCGATCGAGAAAATATGGCTCTGCCGGATCCCGTAGGCATTGCAGATCCTCCGGATCGTATCCTCCACACGGCTGATCTCCGCCCCGCTCACGAGGAGCTGCTCCCCGATATTGATCGCGCAGGTCAGGACTTCTTCCCCCGTCATCGGGTCCGCCGCCTGTGCGCCTGTTTTCTGGTCTGTCTGCACCTTTTTTCACCTTTTCCATTAAAATGTTTTCCTGGAAATCATGTTTCCATTTCCTGACTTTTATTATACGGGGCGGTGATTTCTTTTACAAGTATCTTGTCAAAAATATCGTTTTCGTCCGGTAGCTGGATCATTCTTCTTTTCGTCAGATCCTTTGTTGACCTTTCTTCTCCGGTTCGCTACAATAGTAATCAGAAATATCTTTCAGGAGGAATATAGACATGAACTCTCATATGAATTTTATCAAAGAGCAGTTATACACCTTAACTTCTATCCCGAGTCCGTCCAGCTTTACAGCAAAAGTGACTGATTACCTGTTGTCCGAATTATCTTCTCTGGGGTATTCCCCGGAGCGCAGCAATAAGGGGAACGTATTCGTTACCCTGGGTGGTTCCGGCTCTCCTCTGGTACTGGCAGCCCATGTTGATACACTGGGAGCTATGGTTCGCTCCATCAAGGAAAACGGACGTCTGCGGCCCACAACCATCGGAGGTCATCAGTGGTCCACGGCGGACGGCGAGAACTGCACCATTCACACCCGTGACGGCAGAGTTTACACCGGTGTAGTGCTGAACAAGGAGCCTTCTTCCCACGTTGCCGATCAGAAGACCGAGCTGATCGAAGAAAATATGGAGATCCTGCTGGATGAAAATGTCGCTTCCGATCAGGATACTCTGGCACTTGGGATCCAGACCGGTGACATCATCGCCATGGACCCGCGCACGGTTGTGACAGAAAGCGGATACATCAAAAGCCGTTTTCTTGATGACAAGCTTTCCGCCGCCATCCTGCTGGGTCTCGCCAAAGCCGTACGTGAAGATGCCTGGAAGCTGAGCCGCAAGGTTTCTTTATTATTTACAGTATATGAAGAAGTAGGGCACGGCGGAAGTGTCGTGCCGGACGATACAGAGGAGATGATTTCTGTCGATATGGGATGTGTCGGCAGCGACCTTGGCTGCACCGAACGGATGGTTTCTATCTGTGCCAAAGATTCCGGTGGCCCTTATAACTATGATCTGATCACGGCTCTTTCCAACCTTGCAAAGGAGAAAAAGCTGGATTATGCCATTGATATTTATCCTCATTATGGCTCCGATGTGGAGACTACCCTGCGCGCCGGATATGATATCCGTCACGGTCTCATCGGCCCTGGAGTCTATGCCTCCCATAATTACGAACGCTCCCATATGGACGGAGTTCGCAATACCTTCGAGCTGTTGAAGGCTTATATCACAATATAACTTCTTTGTAACTGTGAACAGGTCTGTACACTTGCTGCGCTGACTGGTTACCGTTCATTTCCATCTTCGTATTGACATTCCTTTTCTAAAATGTCATAATAGCCGCGGAGATAGTATTTGGAATACTACAAAACTATACTCTGACTGAATCACAACAATTTCATATTGAAAAGTTACCCCGCCGGAACCGGTGGAAATCAAGCTTATATTTATCAAGACATAAAATAAGACTCAGGGAATACGAAGAATAGCAAAAGCATTTGCAGGGACAAGTATGCCTTGACGAATGCTTTTTTTATAAGGAGACCAATAAGAAATGACTGTTGAGATGTTAAAAGGAAAAATTCATCGTGCTACCGTAGTACAGGCCGAACTGGATTATGTCGGAAGTATTACTGTCGATGAAGAGCTGCTGGAAGCAGCAGGAATTATGGAATATGAAAAAGTTCAGATCGTGGACGTGAACAACGGAAGCCGGTTTGAAACTTATACGATCTGCGGCAAACGCGGAAGCGGAATGATCTGCCTGAATGGTGCTGCGGCAAGATGCGTAAGCAATGGTGACAAGATCATTATCATGTGTTACGCACAATATGAGGCTGAAGAAGCCAAGAAACATAAACCACAGGTTGTGTTTGTAGATGATGCGAATAAGATCAGCCGTGTTACAAACTATGAAAAGCACGGATTACTGAAAGATATGGCATAATGATAAGCTTGACTGTAACTTATCAATAAAAATGAAATTTGTTGAATTCAGAACAAGAGGCTATCTCCTAATTTATTTTTAAAAAGGAGAACATCATGCAGGTAACAAAAACAGTACAGGAAACAAGAGCTTTAATCAAGAACTGGAAAAAAGAAGGAAAAACCATCGGACTTGTGCCGACAATGGGCTTCCTGCACGAAGGACATGCAAGTCTGATCAAACGGTGCCGCGAAGAAAATGATATCGTTGTCGTATCCGATTTTGTAAACCCGACACAGTTTGGACCGACCGAAGATCTGGAAGCATATCCAAGAGATTTCAAACGTGACAGTGAACTCTGCGAGAGCCTTGGAGCCGATCTTATCTTTCATCCGGAGCCAACAGATATGTACCAGGATCCGCATGCATTTGTAAGCATTGATACGTTATCCGATACTCTGTGCGGTAAAACAAGACCCATTCATTTTAAAGGTGTTTGTACGGTCGTTTCCAAGTTATTCAACATTGTAACACCGGACAGAGCGTATTTTGGTCAGAAGGATGCACAGCAGCTGGCGATCATCCGCAAAATGGTACAGGATCTGAATTTTGATATCCAGATCGTAGGATGCCCGATCATCCGTGAGGAAGACGGCCTTGCCAAATCATCCAGAAATACATATTTAAGTGAAAAAGAAAGAACAGCCGCTCTTTGTCTTTCAAGAGCCGTAAAAGCCGGTCAGGATACCATCTGTAAGGGAATCAAGGCAGAAGAAGTATTAGCAAAAATGCGTGCGATCATTGAAGCGGAGCCTCTGGCAAAGATCGATTATGTATCTATGGTAGATGCACTGGATATGCAGCCGGTAGAAAGCGTAGAAAAAGATGTTCTGGTCGCTATGGCAGTCTATATCGGAAAAACCAGACTGATCGACAACTTCAGCTACGAGGTATAAGGGATGGAACACTTAATGAAAAAAGCAGGGAAAGCCAGTTCTTTCCTTACAAAACATATTGGAATTATCATTATCTGTTTCTCTGTGATCGCATTTTTCTGGCGTGACGGATTCGCATGGACAACCAAATATACCTCCACCTTTTTAGGTGTTGCCATGTTCGGCATGGGACTTACCATCAAGATTGAAGATTTTAAACGGGTTTTTTCAAGACCCAAAGAAATCGTTATCGGATTTGTTGCGCAATACACGATCATGCCTGTTGTGGCATGGGGCTTATGCAGGTTGATGCAGCTTCCGACCGATCTTGCACTTGGTGTTATTCTTGTGGGATGTTGTCCCGGCGGAACAGCAAGCAACGTCATTACATATATTGCCGGAGGTGATGTAGCGCTTTCGGTTGGAATGACGATCACTTCCACACTTGCAGCTCCACTGATGACACCATTACTCGTGTATCTGCTTGCCGGTGCCTGGGTAGAAGTATCTTTCCTCGCAATGGTAATTTCCGTCGTGAAGGTTGTACTGGTTCCTGTTCTACTTGGTATTCTGATCAATTGCTGCTTCGGAAAGCAGATCCAGAAAATATCAGAAGTACTCCCTCTGATTTCTGTTGTGTCGATCGTCATGATCATCAGCGGAATCGTCTCTGTCAATTCAGAGAAGATCATAAGCTGTGGTCTGCTCGTGCTTGGAGTTGTGGCACTTCACAATCTCTGCGGAATGGGGATCGGACTTGGCGCCGCAAAACTTTTACATATCGAATATAACAAAGCCACTGCGATTGCAATTGAAGTCGGAATGCAGAACAGCGGACTTGCTATTTCTCTTGCAGCCGCTAATTTTGCAGCAAATCCACTGGCTACACTTCCCGGAGCGATCTTCAGTGTATGGCATAATATATCAGGCTCTTTATTTGCCGGAATCCGCAAAGACGGAACCGGTATGACAGAGGCCTATCAGAAAGTTACTGTATAAATAAATCTGTTATGATTTACCATATGAACGTGCCGGGAAGATTATCCGGCTAAGACAACTACCCCCGCAGAGCCTTTTTACGAGGATTTGCGGGGGTAGTTTATTGGCTTCGTTTATTCAAACTCTTTTTCAGAGTGAATTTTTCTTATCCTCTTTTTGCTGTCAAAATGGTCTGTATAATTTTTTAATGGTTCCATAAATACATCTCCACACGGCTGATCTAAAATCTTGTTTTTGTGTAAATTGAATTCTAGAAAATTCTTGTTTTCGTGTATAATGCTTGATATAAAAATCTCGTTTTCGTGTTTACGGAGGTGCTTCCATATGAAAAGAAAACTCTATGACTCTTTAATGCAGTGGAAAACAGAGGAAAACGGCAGAACAGCCCTCCTCATGGAAAATATCGTCGCCCAGATGCTCGCCGCCAGCGGTCATAAGCTCTATTTCTACTACAATGCATCCCGCGATGATGCCTCCAGCCGTATGAAGATCGACTTTCTGATCGCCAAAAGCAAGACCAGCAACCGCCACAATATCTCACCGATCGAGGTGAAGTCCAGTAAAAATTATACGATTTCTTCTCTTCAGAAATTTAAAGCCAAATATGATGAACAGCTCCTTGTTCCGTATGTGCTGCATACTGGGGATCTGAAGGAAGAAAATGGGATTTTTTATTTGCCGGTGTATATGACGATGCTGCTATAAGCTGAACAATTTCTCAAAGTTTACCCAAAAATTTCTATTATACGTCAACAGCCGCCATAGTCAGTTCCTTTGACCACAGCGGCTGTTGGCATTATAATTTTTTCTTTCTCTTCTCCATGAACCTTTTCACCTCATCTGCTCCATGTAAATATGTGATTTCAAAATCGAGGCTTTCTTTACGGTGAAGAGACTCCTGATAGGAATCTTCAATTGCATTCGCAAATTTTTCAGTCTGTTCTTTCCCTAATACGATAAAGGTTTTCGTGATACCCGAAGTTGGCATTTTTAACATCTCCATTTATCATATCGCACGTCTAATCATATGCTCCGCTTTTCGGATACTTGTTTCTAAGCCCTCTCTTTCCTTTTACTCTTCACAAAATCATAAATTTTTTCCGCATCATTATAATCCGGAATTGCTGATAAGACAGTACTATAAATTGGCTCAAGCGTTTTCGGAGAGCTCTCCAGCGCATCTGCAATCTGCTCCAATGACTGGTCTTTTTCTACCTTCTTCATTATCAGGGAAATCCGATATATCTCTCGTCCCTCTTCTTTCCACCGATTCTCTTCTGTACGAATTTTCATTCGCTTTCCAATCTCTATTCCCTCTGCCCGTGCATCTCTCCGGTCCAATCGTCTCTGATCTTCAATGCTATATTCCATTAATAGACACTTTTTTATATCTTTTATACGTTGATTGTCCTGCCAATCCACCAGTTTCTTTAAGCATTTTGCTATCAACTTATCAATTATTTCAAAATACATGTCTTTATCCCCTTTTTTATTTCATTATGGATTTTTTGCGCTTCAACCTCAAGCGTGTCCAGTATAAAAAAGGATAAAATTTTTATAAAATAAAACGAGAATGCCAGAGATCAGTCTGCTAATCACTGATTTCTGACACCCATTATTACTCTTCATCTACATAAATAAAATCTATCGGTGACAGTTTTCTGTAACGCACCGGCGGAATTTTCTTCTCTAACTCCTCAATCTTCTCCCGAATCTCTTTATCCTCATAATTTTCCCACAATCCATTATCCAGATCCCGGTACTTATACCGCTGCACTTGAAGTTCCTTCATCTCTTTCAGGATTTCCATCGTCTCAATTGGGAATTTCTTTTGGCACTGGGAGCACTGGCATTCGGTGTCTGAAATAGGACGTATGTAGTTGTTCATGACTCCGCGGAATTTCGCATACTTCAAATGCAACATAGGAATCTCTACATGAATCAGTGTTCCTCCTATAGCATTCATTCCCGGAAGCACTACTCCTATGCACCTTGGAACTTCCAACGGTCCATCCAGTGTCGGTGTGTTCCAGGGATAAGGACTAAGATCCTTGGAATATTTCCATTCGCAATCATACGCCTTAGGAACTAATGTATAATGAGGACATGTATGGATTCTCCTGCCCCGCTTGGAATCCGGTGATGCTTTTCCCTTTGCACTTTCCAATGCCAAGCGTTCTGCTTTTTCGCGTTGGAGTTTGCGGGATTTTTTGCTGTCTTTTTTCATAAGCAATTCCCCCTGGTATTTATTCCTTCCATAGCATTCTATGCAGATATTTCATGCTATTTAATAAAGCTTATATCTCTTTCTGTTAAAACCATATTTTTACTAAAACATGCCTCTAATTAACGCTTCCTTCCAGCCTTTTTCGATACAGATTAATGATTTTTTTCCACCTCTCCAATTAATAGAAACAAGATAAACTTCTTTTTTCTTTCCGCCGATTCCTGCTGCCCAACCTAAAAATGGAACGATCATATTCCCCCACATGCCTTTCCAGACAGAGTAAGTTTTCTTATCTGTCTCATCAAGAATATCATAAGCTTGCACATTAGATTTATTGATGCTTATTTTCGAATTTTCCCCCTCAGTAATGATCTCAAGAAATGATCCTCTTTTTATCTTTTTCCCTTTGTATTCACCTTCAAGAACTACATTGAATTCTGACATACTTATCTCCTCTCTATTCCCTAATGATCAAACTCTATCAAATAATCATTGCTCTCTTGTTTTTATCCATCGCTATTTATATAGCTAATTTTGATGCTTTTTTCATTTGAGCTTTAAATTCATGCTGCATTTCTCTCTGAACTTTTTTAGTAGATAAATCCGCAAGACTAATTTTTCCCTTTGCGATTTGGCCTAAGATAACAATATATGTTTCACCAAGAGCAGTTGTTAACGTTGCTGCTGTTGCTGCTGAAATTGCACCACCTGCAATCGTTCCAACTCCCGGAATCATTTTAAAAATATTACTCACTATTTTTTTTCCTGCACTCGTTGCTCCAGTTGTTCCAAGAATTGCATAGATAATAGTCATATACTTTTCTTTCTCAATTCTTAAGCCAAATGCTGCTGTGATTTTTGCTATCATATCCATCTGTGCGGTCATAATAAGCGGAGCATCAGAAGTAGGTATAGGCAAACCTCCTATCGCCATTACCGTTATGACTGTACTTTTGATAACTATCCTTGCTTTTTCTTGTTTAAGCGCTATGCTAGCATCCTGAATGGATATAAAAGTTGCTTTCACATAGTCAGGAAGAATATCATTCATTTCCCATGCGAGTTGCTCTATGCCATGTGCTTTTATTTCCATTCCACCATCAGTTGGAAAATTTTCCGATAGTACCGGGATGATTTTTTTAATTGGTAAATTTTCCTTTTCAATTTCTTCTTTTATTTGTTTCACATTTTCCTTTAAAATGGATTTTGTCAAAATAACAACAAGAGGAACATTACAGTATTTTGTTTTTATTGCAAGGTCTCTCAAAAATTGAATTTCCGTTGGTTCAATACGCCCGGATGATGCGTTAATACAATACCATACACAATGGATTGCCTGATTTACATCTCCTGTCTCAGTTCCATTATTAATCAAATCAACAACATCATCCAATAGATTTTGGGCCGTATTATCTCCCTTTAATTCCATCCCTGGTGTATCGTAAAGAACTAATGGAATATCTTTCTTTTCAATTTTTCTAATAGCTTGTGTAACAGGTTTTCCTATGCCCGTCTCTGCTAATTTCTGACCAAAAATAGTATTAATAAGTGTACTCTTTCCAACGCCTGTTTTACCAATTATCACAATATTTAAAGTCGTAAAGTTACTATATTCATCCTTTATTTTATTTCCTATATCCTGCAGTATCTCTAGATTCTCATATGAATCAGCCATTGTCATTGTGCTCCTTCCCTTTAGTTCTTTTAACTTTTACATATTCAGATGTCCAATCCTCATCAAAAATAGGTTTTTTTAGAGATGTTGTATATAGCTTTTCAGATAACACTGAAATTAATCTAGGTATTGCAAATATTATTCCTATGGTACATATCACTCTGTTGGTTATTCTCTCTGCTAATCTCTTTCTTTTTTGCGTTTGAATTAAATTTTTTAGTTCTTCTATTTTGGGCATAAGCTGTGTATTCATAGATATCTTCACAGTGTTTTCCACCTCTGCTTTTATAAGATTTTCAAAAAATTCTTTCTCCTTGTCTTCCATACTAATTCCTCCAGTAATAACTTTTTTCTAAACAAAGTCTCTTTCTCCTTTTTCAATATTATCTATCTCTTTTTTCCCTTAATTGTGTATTTAGTTCTTGTTTCAAAATTTTCTGTCCTTCTTTGGTTGTTAAATCACTTACCCGCATTTCACCTTTACTAATTTTTATCAAAATTTTAATATATGCATTTCCTAATGCTGTAGTTAAAAATGCTGCTGTCGTTGCAGAAATTGCACCACCAGTCACTGTTCCTATTCCTGGAATCATTTTAAAAATATTAGACACCACTGTTTTTCCAATAAATGTTGTCCCCATTGTACCTATTGCCATTGTTGCAATAGTTGTTAATGCTGCTTTTTGAATCGGAATATGAAAAATTGTAGTGATATGCATCAACATTGTTACCTGTGTAGGTATTAAAAGTGCAGCGTCTGAAAATGGAATTGGGACCGCACCTGTCGTAGCAGCTGCTGCAGCTGCGATTTTAACTGCTTTATATGCCGCCTTTTGTTTTAAATCTAGATTGGACATCTGAATCGCTGCAAACGTATCCTTTTGATCATCTGGCAAAACACTAAACATTATATCTATTAGTTTATCTACTCCAAAAGCTTTAATTATCCCTTGCCCATCAACATGATAATCTTTCGCCAAAACCGGTATAACCTGTACGATTGAAAGCTTTTCCTGTTCAATTTCTCGCTTTAGTTCTGTTACACAATTTTTTTGAAGTGCCTGTGTAAGAACCACAATTATCGGGATATTATATTTTTTAGTTTTTTCTATAAAATTTTTCAAGAATTCAAGTTCTGCCGGTTCTATCTTACTCAAAAGGGTATTTATACAATAGCAAACACAATGAATCATTTGACTCTGATCACCGCTAGTGTTACATGTCCTAACCAATTTAACCATTTCTTTAAGAAGATTATCTGCAGAATTATTTCCGCCTAATTCCAGACCTGGTGTATCATAAATCGAAATTGGCATTCCCATTTTTTCAATCTTATGAATCTTTTGTGTGACTGGTTTTCCAAGCCCTTCTTCTGTTATACTTTCTCCGAATATGCTATTAACTAAGGTACTTTTTCCAACCCCAGTCTTACCAATAATTAAAACATTCAGTTGTGCTAATTTATCATCCACCATGTTAATTTCTCCCTTTGAAAAAATTTTTCAAACCATTTTTTCCTTCTCGTTCTCCAAATGTTTCATCCATCTCTTCAGGTGAATGCATAATCTTATCATGTTCCACTCCATCTGTCTCCACCAGTTTAGTAGATGCATCTGCCTTTCTCTTCTGGCTCGCCATCCTACTGTCAATCGTCCTCATCTGTACCAAAAAATAGCGATACTCTGCCTCCACACTTTCACAGTAGGCCACATATATTTCATTAAGTCTGATCTGATTCTGCTGCAGGCGTATCTCCATCTGGCGCAGATATTCTTTTTCTTCACCTTTTGAAGCTGCCATAATGTCCTTATAGAATTTAGCAATCTTCTGATCCAGCACAGCTCCAACACGGACATTAATTTCTCTCAGTACAAGATAAGACAGTCGTAATGACGCCGCAAAGTTAAAATGCAGACAGAATGTCAATGCATTTCCACCGCTTCTAAGCGCTGCATCCCCAACGTCAATCAGACAAAGTGTTCCATTAGAAACCAACTGCATCATTCGGAAGCTGCCGTATGTATTAGATGGTATGCAGTCTTCCCATCGTTTTTTATCCACTAAATGGCGTTTGATAGCCCAACATGCACTGGTCGCTAATTGCTGGAACACTACCGGAATCGCAGTTGCAGCGCCAAACCTTGCATCATATCCCTGCTGGAATGTTCTAGCCATAACTTCTGCGAATGTCTGCCGATCCTTTCCTACCTGAAATCTTCCAAATTTACAAAACTGAGTCAGTTCCATAAACGGCATAGGTACGCCGCTTCCGCGTCCTCCGCTGCCTCGGCTTCCTGTACTTCCTGCTGCATCTGACATAATATGTCCCAGCCAGTTCGTAAAACCGGCAAAGAGCTTTGCGGCAAAATTTCCACCTCGTAACTCAAAATTCCCGTCCTGAGTATCAATGCGAATCAGACGTCCATTTGAAACATAACTTGCTTTATTCTGAAACTGATCTAAAATCGAGAAAAATAATCCCACAATATCCGGTGAATGTGCCAACGATTTGAGATGATGATTTTGAGGGGAAATCGGGAATTTTCTTCCCACTTCTTCCATATTTTTCTGATCATAATTGACTTTATATGTCCTCTCCAGAAAACCAATAGCGGAAGCTATACTGTTCTCATTCCCATCTTTGGGGTTCCACCCAGAGAACTTCGCAAATTTCTTTACCAAGGTATCCACCTGGTGATCTGTTAACTGGTTAAGCGCTGATTTTCTGCCCGGCATCTGCACAAAGAAAACATCAATGAATCCAGCCATCGCACCGCAAAATGCTGCTAAACCAAATTCATATTTATCACACCAGTCCATCTGTACATTTAATTCCGCTACACTCGTACAATAACGTGAATCTGAAATCTGTTTCTGCATCATATCACCTCTTCTACACCATATACTCTGCCTATCTGCTTATTGGAATTAACTCATTTATTCTCACTGCAAGTGACTGTGAATTATTTATCATCGTTTGCAATTTGAGAACTTCCCGATTAGAAAATCTGCTATAATCCTGGGCTTTCATTTTTTGCAGTTCAGTTAATTCTCTTTTTACCGTCTGATCGAGTTTTTCAGTTTCAATTTTGAGCACATCCACTCTCTTCTGAATGCCCTGCAGCCGTGTCATATCTATTCTCATCTTCGTAATCTCCACTTCTGCATTCTGTGCTTTCTTTTTATTATCTGAAACCATCTTAACTCCCGCCGCTACAGCACCGCTGATTCCTATCGCAATACCAACTGGACCTGCCAGCGCAAGAAGTGCTTGTCCACCTACGACACCAGCCCCACCAACTGTCAATGCCCCACCTCCCAGCCATGCAAGCGCAGCATTTGCAGCAGCAGCCCCACTAAGAGAGCTGATTGCGGCTCCGGTTGATGCTGTACCAAATGTAGTTGCTGCTGCCAATGCTACATTAGGTCCAAGCAGCGCAACTCCTGCTCCTGCGGCAGTACTCCTTCCTAACATCATTCCAGATTTATTCCGAGGTGATTTGTATTTATATTTTTTGAGCTGTTTTTCAAATTTCTGATAATCCTGATTTATTTTTTTGCTTTTTAAATCGTACTCATATGGACGATTCGATATAGCCTGTATGTACTCTTCACAACTATGGAGCGTTGCTACCGCCCCTTTTCTGACTTCGCACAACACTTCACAGTGGCTCAACGTCTCCTGAAAGACCTTCTGATACTCTTTTCTCTCCTGCTCCAATTTCTCTTCCATCTGATTCTTTGCATCCGAAAAGAACATTATAATTCTCCTCCCGTTTTCTGCTCGCAGCCATTTTATTCGCTGATCATTTCCACTGCACTCCCCTGCCCCTTCAACCACATATCCACCCCATCACCACCAAACACCTCCGCCTCAATCACCTTGCCACCCTCGCCATCTCTAATCACCTTCGCCGTCGGCAGCCGGTCCAGTATCGCCTCCACCGACATCCCCGTATACTTAAACCGGATTTTCTTCAACTTCCCGCCATACATAAACTGCACCCGTTTCCGGAATTCTCCTTCCTCGAAGCGGTCTTTATACGGCACATTAAAATGTTCGTCGGTGATTTTAAAGGACTTGATGCGGTCGATCCGGTAGATGGTTGGGTAGATATCATCTTTATTAGTGAATTCCTTTTCCCGGTCGATATTCCGCAGGAATGCCGCCAGATAAAAATAGTACTCCGAGAACAGGATCCCAACCGGCTCGATGGTCCGTTTTACGAGGTTGGGGGCTTTCATGCGCTCGTACTCGATCTCCATGACATAGTGATTCTGTACGGCCTGCGCGATGTCCCAGAGGCCGGGGATGATGAATTTTCCGTGATGTGGTTCGATGTAGTGAAATTTTTCGTTAGATATGAGTGAGTCAACTGCTGCCCTGCTCTTCTGCGGGACACAGCTTGCTGTCAGTTTTTCGAGGATCGGAAACATTTCCTCTCTCCTCATGGAGCGGCTTTCCAGAAGGATCTTGCACACAGCCAGGATCTCCCCGTTATTTAACAGAGGTTTTTCCTCCCGCTGCAGACGGTATCCGCCGGCTTTCCGGTCGTGGATGACATTCTGGTTTAGGCCCTGTTCCTGAAAAAAGCACCTCAGAGCTTCCACGTCTCGCTGAACGCTGCGCTCAGTGATATGAAACTTGTCCGCCATTTCCTTTTTTGACAGGACTTCTCCGTTCACAAGTCTGGAATAGATCTGAAGCAGACGGTCTGACTTACCTGTTGTACTGTTCATACTCCCTCCCATGCATTCTATGGCTTTATAAGCATATAATACTATCTGTTAGTTATAATATTATATTTTTCAGCTCATGTCAATTTTTGTCGTGATTCGCTATCATAAATATATTCGGAGGAAAATTCATGAAATCGATTCACACTGAAAAATATCGCCAAATTGGCCTGAAGATCGCCTATTACCGCAAGCTCCGTGGTCTCACCCAGGAAGAGCTTGCTGAACAGGTCGGACTGACTCCCGCTTACATCGGGCACCTCGAAGCGCCGAATATTTCCAAGGCACTGTCTTTAGATACCCTCTTCGATATCGCCGATGCCCTGCATGTCGAGGCTCAGAAGTTTCTTGTATTCGAGGAATCATGATACTGTTATTATAGCATCTTATATGGACAAAAATTGTCATCGATGTCATTTATTGTCATTATTTCCAATTTTTTTGCAAAAAAAGGCTTTTCAGAGATTGTTCTCCAAAAAGCCTTTTTCTTTTTTGCACATTTCACTTTTCGAATGTGCAAAATTTGCATATGTAAGTTCCGAATATGCAGATCATTTCTTATTTGTCCTAGAAATTTCCCGGCAAAATCTCCTTTCCCGCAAGGATCTCCTCATAATCCTTCAGGTTTCTCTGCAGCAACTCCGGTGTATTCAGTCCATACGGGCATTTGCTCATGCAGTGGCCGCAGTGGAGACAGTCTTTGATCTTCATCATCTTCGCCTGGACTTCCGGTGTGAGCTGGAGGTGGGACGGGGATCTTCTGAGAAGAAGAGACATTCTCGCACAGGTGTTGATCTCGATGCCGGCCGGGCATGGCATGCAGTAGCCGCAGGCACGGCAGAAGCTGCCGAACAGTTGCTTTCTGTCATTCTCGATCAGGGCGCGGATCTCGTCATCCATCACCGGCGGATTGTCGATGTAGCTTAAGAATTCATCGAGTTCGCTCTCCTTCTGGACACCCCAGATCGGGAGCACACTGTCGTACTGTGCCTGGAATGCATAAGCCGCTTTCGAGTTGTTGATCAGACCGCCAGACAGCGCTTTCATCGCGATAAAGCCCATATCCGCCTTCTTACATTTCTCCATGAGCGCCAGATCCGCGTCGCTGCAGAGATAGCAGAACGGGAACTGTAATGTCGCGTAAAGGCCGGAATCGACCGCCTCGTTTGCGACCGCGAGACGATGGTTCGTGATACTGATGAAACGGATCTTTCCCTGTTCTCTCGCTTTTAATGCCGCATCGTAAAGGCCGGATTCATCGCCCGGCTTCGGACAGACTGCCGGGTTGTGGAACTGATATACATCGATGCAGTCCGTCTTTAACAGACGCAGGCTGGTCTCAAGATCTTTCCAGAATTCATCCGCTGTTTTTGCCGCGGTCTTTGTTGCGAGATAGATATGGTTTCTGACATCACTGAGCGCATAACCGATCTTCTCCTCACTGTCGGAATAAGCTCTCGCCGTATCGAAATATGTAATTCCGCCGTCGTACGCCTTTCTTAAAAGCTTTGCCGCCTCTTCCTTCGTGATCCTCTGGATCGGAAGCGCACCGAATCCGTTCTTGTTGACCGTGATCCCGGTCTTTCCAAGTGTAACTGTCGTCATGAAGATATCCCCTTTCCCGATATTGTACGGCCCTGCGGCCTGATCATGTTTTTTCACAGCTGAACATGCTGTCTTCTTTATGAATTGCCCGCAGACAGCTGACATTTCTGGTTACAGTACACGGTCACTCCATGCCCGCGCACTGTAACAGGATTTTGCCGATGCTTCGCATTCCAAATCGGCAAAATCCGCGGCCATAACGGTATCATACGGAATTTTCAGTCCAGAAAATTCCTACCCGTGAAAAATAACCATTTCTGAACTGCGGGCAAATGATATTCCAGATTATAATACTTTCCGCCTCACAGCAGGCAAAATACCGTCAAAAAGCATTATTTCATGCTTCACGCAGCTGCCTACTGCTTTCCTGCGTCCAGCATCTCCTTCAGAGCCTCATCCCCATCATCGATCCACGCGTCCTCTTCGTCCGCGTTGAGACCGAGGAATTTCGCCAGAGTCCGCTCATCGTCACTGTTGTTCCACTCATCGACATAGTCGTCGATCGCTTCAAATTCAATTTCTCCTGCCTGGTACTTTTCTTTGAATGTCATTTTCCTGCTCCTTCAGATTCTTGAGAATCGTGATCTCCTGATTATCGATGTGTTCCCGCACAGCCATCTTCGCCTCCTGGATATGGCGCAGTGTCAGTGCCTTTAAAATGTGTTCATGCTCCACCATGAGGATCTGGCGCTTGTCCGCATCCTTGATATACTCCAGGCGGTAGCGGTACATCTGCTCTCTCAGGTTATTTAAGATCTGCACCAGCTTCTGATTCTTCGTGCTGTTGTAGATGATCTCATGGAAGCTCTCATCTGTCTGGGCGATCTGCATCGCATCTCCGTTCTCGATCGCAGCCTTGAAATCAACTTCCGCTTTGTTTAACTCATCAAGCTCTTCCTCGGTGATCCTCTGGCATGCGAGGTCGATCGCAAGCTCCTCTAAGGAACGGCGCACCTCCAGAACATCCCGAAGGTTGCTCTCGGAGATCTTTGCAACCTCCGCTCCCTTTCTCGGGATCATGAGGACCAGACCTTCCAGCTCCAGTTTCCGGATCGCCTCACGGATCGGGGTACGGCTCACGCCAAGCCGCTCCGCAAGCTGGATCTCCATCAGGCGCTCGCCCGGTTCCAGTTCTCCTTTTAAGATTGCCTGACGCAGGGTCTTGAATACGACATCCCTGAGCGGCAGATATTCATCCATATTTACTTCAAAATGATTTGTCATCGTGTCTTTACTCCTCTATCTGGCTTTCTTCCGGTTGTAGAATTCAGTCAGGTACACCTGGCGGGTCAGACGCCCGTCATCCGCCTCTTTAAGCGCCTGGAAGGTCTTTTCCGCGAGTTCCCTGTCCTTATAGATACCGAACACGGTAGGACCGCTGCCGCTCATCAGGGAACCGCAGGCGCCGTTCTCCATCATCATACTCTTGATCCTTGCGATCTCCGGGTGATCCGGGATCGTTACAGTCTCGAGGACATTTCCAAGACGGCTGATCACGCCGTCAAGGTCGCCGTTTCTGATCGCCTCAGTCATTCCGTCGATATCCGGATGTTCCTCCGGTGCAAGCTCATTTACCCGCAGTTTTCCGTACACAGCTTTCGTCGAGACGGAGATCTGCGGCTTTGCGATCACGAGATGGCACTTCGGGGATGGCGGGAGCTCCGTTAAGATCTCGCCGATCCCCTCGGAAAGCGCCGTTCCGCGCATGATGCAGTACGGGACATCCGCACCGAGCTTTACGCCCCGCTCCATGAGTTCCTTCTTCGTAAATCCGAGATCAAACATCCGGTTCACGCCGACTAAAACAGCTGCCGCATCGGTACTTCCGCCGGCCATGCCCGCCGCCACCGGGATATATTTGCGGATCCTGATGGTCACGCCGTCTTTGATCCCTGCCTCATCTAAAAGAAGCTTTGCCGCGCGCCACGCAAGGTTTCCTTCCCCGTCCGGCACGAACGGAAGGTTCGTCTCCGTCTTGATCACGCCGTCCTCCGTCCGGTCCATGTCGATCCGGTCATACAGGTTCACGGTCTGCATGATCATGCGGACTTCGTGATAACCGTCCTCTCTCTTCCGGACCACATCCAGCCCAAGGTTGATCTTTGCGTAGGCTTTCAGCTCTAAATGGTCTTTCATCTTGTCACCTTCTATTTTCCATGTGTGTGATCCGGATCATGCCGCCTCTCACGCTCGCAGATCTTCGCTTACGCTCCATTCATCGCAAAAAAGGCGCCATCCGGATCAAATTTCTGCCGAAACAGGCTTACACATTGTATTTATGTTGTTTGTATACAATGTTTAATATACACGATGATGACACCATTTGACAAGAGAAATATGAGAGAAATAAATGACTTTTTTTCCTATTTGCCGCCCCGGCTCATCCGCAGCATGCCTCGATCGCAGGCGTGGTTCCTCACGCCGCCCTCACGAATCCAAGTCTCTCCGCCACCTTCTTCGACACGATATTATCCTTTTCAATCCGTGCGAGAAACTGAACTGTTCCGAATTCCTCTTTCGCATATTCAACAGCCGCCAGACATGCCTCTTTCGCATACCCCTGTCTCCGATATTCCGGAAAGATATGGTATCCGAGTTCCAGCGTGTCATCCAGGATATTTTCATCGTCAAAAGACAAAAGCCAGTCTTCCACATCCCCGGCCGCATCATCCTGCGGGATCCGGAATCCCACAACACCGGCGAGGTTTCCGCTCTTTTTTTCCTCGACCGCCCAGAATCCAAACTCAAACACTTCGTAGTGGCGCTTCGTGTATCCGGCGATCTTCTCCGCCGTATCCAGACCGTCATCGACATGATTTTTCACGATCTCCTCATAGTCGCGCTCCGCGATCTCACGGAGAATGAGCCGCTCCGTCTCACAGATCGTCCAGGGCAGTCCCAGATGGCGCCTTGCGATCCGCTCCAGAAACTCTTCATCTGCATCCTCGACATCTGTGATCAATGTGTCCGCACACCATTCATTTTCCTTCCCGTCTTCTCTCCATAATCCAACAATGGCTCTCCTTGCAGCTTTCGCCGCCTGGAGAGCCTCGTTTTCATCTGAGATCAGAACAGGAACTTTTTCACCGTCTACCATTGCGTAACGGATCTCCTGCATGGCCTCACTCCTTTTTTATCAGCACTTCTCCGGTTCCGGATACTCTACGCCGAAGGTCTCTGCTGTGATGGATTTGATTTTCTGTTCCTTCATCGGGCGGTCGCTGTAATCGGTGCGGACCTCAGCGATCTTGTTGACGATGTCCATACCGTCGATAACCTGACCGAATGCCGCATACTCACCGTTTAAGTACGGAGCATCCTTGTGCATGATGAAGAACTGGGAACCTGCGGAATTCGGGTTCATCGCGCGGGCCATAGAGAGAACGCCCTCGGTATGTGCCAGATCATTCTGGAAACCGTTGTGGGAGAACTCTCCCTTGATGCAGTATCCCGGGCCGCCCATTCCGTTGCCGTCCGGGCATCCGCCCTGGATCATGAAGCCTTTGATCACACGGTGGAAGATCAGTCCGTTATAGAATCCCTTATTTACAAGACTTAAAAAGTTATTTACCGTATTCGGAGCAACGTCCGGGTAAAGCTCAGCTTTGATGATATCGCCGTTTGTCATTTCGATGGTGATGACCGGATTTTTCTTTTCTGCCATTGTCTTTCTCCTTTTTCCTCAGACACGACCGCTGGCTCAGAAAACAGATTTTCTTCTTCCGCTGGCTGCGTCTTCATTCTTTTTTTGCTGCAGCCGTCCAGGAATCTTCCGGCTGCCGATTACCCTATATTATACAGGGCATGGCCCCGGATGTCCACAATTTTTCATGGCAACATTTTATCTCTATGCCATACAGCAGCGGTGAGACTCCGAACAGGAGCGCCTTAATTCAGGGATCTGGTTCCTCTTAGCCCGCGGCCTTTAGCAGTCACACGAAGGCTTAGCGGAAGCTTTCCTGAATTACCGAGTGCTCCTGATCGGATGCTCACCGCGTACCCTCACCAATACACTACTTCTTAATCAACCATGGAGAACACGATCTTGATATTCGCATCAACTTCCATCTCTCCCGGCATCACGTTCATGTCCTCAACCGCATTCTCTGCTCCTGCTGCCATCGACACACTTTCTTTCTGCAGGTTCACGCCGCCGTCTATGTATCTGCCGTACTGGTTGTCCGAATATTCCTCGATGCTGACCACATCTCCGAGTGTCCGTCCGCTGGCCTCTGCGAGCGCCTGTGCTTTTGTTCTCGCCAGCTCGACCGCTTTCTTTAACGCTTCCGCATACGCATCATCATATCCGCTGGAATAGTAGGATACGGAATAGATCTCATTTGCACCGGCGTTGACTCCGCCAGAAAGCAGCGTCCCAACCTGCTCCACCGTCACGTCGGAGACAGTCACTTCCGTCTGCATCTCATATCCGATGAGTTTTCTTGTATCGGAACTCCAGTCATACCGCGGATTCAGGCTGTACCCGGATGTCGTGATCGATTTTTCGTCGATCCCCTGTCCTTTCAGATATTCAGTCAGAGAGTTCAGCGCTTCCGTATTCTTCTGCTGGCACTCGTCCGCCTTCTTTGCCTCACTCGTCACTGCGAACACGATCTTTGCCATGTCCGGGACGATCTTCACGGTCTCGCTGCTGTCCATCGTGATCTTTCCGTCCGCGCTGTCTCCCACGTTCTCAACTCTCACCGTATCCGGCACCGATACACTCGTACTGCATCCCGCAAGAGAAACTGCTATCATGGCTGATAATCCGATCGCTGTCAACATTCTTTTTTTCATACTGATTCCTCCTCTTCTCCAAACGTCCGCCTGACGAATAAATTCCCGGCTTTTTATTTACATGGTCCTTACTCAGGGGTTCGGAGCTCTCCGTTTCACCTTCCCTGCCCTGTATCATCTTATATGAAGGAGTATAGCAGAAAACTATGGAAGTATCTTATCTTTTCTCTTACAGTTTTTAGACAAATCCTTTATTTTTCCTAGTCTTTCTCCACCGGTCTTCTGTCACGAGTCTGCAGTCAGGAGGTTTCTGATCTGCAGATCCGTTCACACTACTGTCTCAGTAAGCTCCAGCAAAATCTCCGGCAGCTCCACAAGAAGACTCTTTCGGTTCACGCGCTCTGTCCGTCTGTGGATGTCCTTTCCCCATGGGCCAAGGAGGACCGCCGGGATATTCAACTTCCCGATCTCCTTGAAATCGACCCGGTAACCGTCTCCCCACAGTGGAGTCTCCGACGCATAACCGGAAAAATCCATTTCCCCGCAGACACCACAATAGCTCAGATCGGAAATTCCCGTAAAATAGTGGACTTTCTTCACCGGGCAGCCGGCATTTTCCGATACCTTTTTGATCTTCCGGAACAGAAAACTCCCGACGCCCTCTTTTCCCGCCATCTGGTCGCTGTGGTAGGCAGGATAAAGTGGCGGCGCAAACCCAAGTACCATCAAAGGTGTCGTGATCCCCGACCAGTCCAGAACTTCGGTCATCAGCTCGATCGTCGCCTGCGGATAATTTGTTTCTCCGTTTTGGATCTTCTGCTCCATCTGGGTTTTCTGTTCCCGGAAAAATCTTTCAAATCCATCAGAATCCTTTTCCCGGCAGCGTTCCGCAAGTTCCGCAAAAGAGAGCACTTCAAAATCCTGCTTTTTTTCCTGTCCGCCTGCTGTCCTTTCAATATCTTCTGGAACATTTTCTGTTCTAAGGATTCGCCTTCCGCACAGCTTCCCTTCCAGTTTTTTCCGCTCTTCTTCCATCTTATCGATATACCCGGAAAATGCTTCATACCCGCACTCCCGAAGCTTTTCGATGATCTCCTCCGGCCCCGACCTAAAGCTCAGAACGTTCAGATATCCGGCGGCCCTGGCCGGGACTGATACATCATACTCCCGCTTCCTGTCACGGAAATTCAGCCATGTGGGCGGCATGCAGACCTCCCCGTCGAACGTCTCGGCAAACTCCGCTGAGAGCTCCGTCTTCTCAAACATCCGCCCCAGAACGCCGACCGCATTGATCCCATCAAAACATCTGCTCACATGGGCCGTCCTGCCCTGTACAAGGACCACCGGCATACATTTCCCGACCGATCCGAGAAATACCTCCTGACCTTCCTCATCCCGGCTCATCGGCTCAAGATCGATCAGAAGATCATAGGAAAGTCCTTCCCGCTCCCTGAGATCCATGAGAAATCCTGCCGCACCTCTCATACCGGCCGAATAAGATTCCTCATCCGGCACAGCCAGAAACAGGATATTTCCATTCAATCTGTCCGTCCCGTCAAGAACCTGCTCTCCGATCTCGTCAAGAACTGCAAGACCTGCCGCCAGTCCGCCCTTCATATCCGCCGCACCGCGCCCGAAGATCCACTCCCCTGACACAACATCCTTCCAGAAATCCTCCTCCGGATCATGCGCTGAACCCGCACGCAGCGTTGCAGCACTGCTGCCCTCTCTCCCGTGCATTTCGCCCGCATCTTCACAACTCCGGACCTCCGCCATCCTGCGGCTCATCCGCTCACTGTACTCCCTTTCAAACGCCGCCTTCAGCTCCTCCATCGAAAACGCCAGCGGTTTCAACGGACCATAGTCCTCCACACCGACCACATCATAATGACCGGTAAAAATGACCGTCCACCCGGAACTCTTATTCCCCCGCACCAGTCCATACACCAGCGGACGCTTTTTCGCATCCCCCGGGATCATGATCTCTCCAAAATTCTCCGGATAAACCTGAAAATACGACTGCGCTTTTAAGATCTCCCCGATCCTTTCCGCCGCCATCTTCTCATCATCCGTATCAGAAATTCCTGGAACTGCCACAAGCGCCTTTAAATATTCATAAACCTTTTCTTCCATTCGGTCCGTTCTCCTTTATATGAACATATGATGTCTTGTTTTTCTTACGAAATATGCTTTCATTATACTAAAACTTTCCGGGATTTTTCAAGATTTGCCGACACACGAAAAAAAGCACCCCGCCGAGTGCTTTTCTTCTACAAAATGATTATTTGAAAAAGGGAGGAGAGCTGATAATCACTTATCAGCTCGAGTATTATGAAAAAAATCTTATAAGCAGCATCTGTATCAGATGTCTTTCTGTTTATGGTTATATGATATCCATAAAACATGAAGAAATCGTGTGAATTGTGTAAAAGAAATTTGAAAACTTTTTGAACAAGATATGAACACCTGAAATCCCTTATTTTCACCCAAAGCATCTCCTCCCGCTGTGCCCCACGGCCGACCACGGTATTTATTCCGCCGTCTCACGCTTTCCCGTATCCCGCTCCTTCTCTCCCGGCGCATCGATCTCCCCAACAAGCAAAACCAGCGCCGCCAGATTTGGCACCGCCATGAGCCCGTTAAAGATATCTGTCACCTGCCACACCGTCTCCATCGCCCCAAGACACCCCAGAAACGCCGCCAGAAGATATCCCGCCGTATAAATTGCCGGAATCCTGCCCGATATCTTCCCTCCAAGATACTCCGCCGCCTGCCGCCCCATATAATACCAGGCGATGATCGTGGAAAATGCAAACAGGACCACACAGACTGCCACCAGATACCCGCCCGGACTTCCAAGCGCCGTAAAGAAGCAGAGACTCGTGAGCGACGCCCCGTTTTCCGCGCCAGACTCCGAAGCCGCCCCTCTGCCCGCCACACAGAGGATCACGAGCGCCGTCAGTGTGCAGCTCACGATCGTATCAAAAAACACCTCAAAGATCGCCCACTGCCCCTGGATCTCCTCCGCCGCCGTCTCCGCACTTCCGTTTAAGACCGCAAGACTTCCGAGTCCGGCTTCATTTGAGAACACGCCCCGCGCGATCCCGTAGCTGACACATTGCGAGATCCCGTACCCCGCGATCCCGCCCACTGCACTGCGGAACGAAAAAGCATCCGCCATGATCGCCAAAAAGACTCCCGGAATACGTCCTGCATACAAAACGATCACCGCCAGCGCTGCCGCCGTGTAGATCCCGGCAGACAATGGGACAAGCCGCTCCGCCGCGAGAAAGATCCGCTTTCCGCCGCCCGCCAGCACACTCCCGGCAAGAGTCACAACGATCACGCCCACCGCCGCCTCCGGGATCCCGTACACATAGGATACGGTCTCCGCGATCGCGTTGGCCTGCACCATGCTGCCCATCCCGAATGCCGCCGGAATGCAGAACGATCCGTACAGAACTGCCGCCCATAAACATCCCAGCCGTTTTTCCAGATACATCATCGGCCCCGCGATCCAGCCGCCGTCCCGACCTTTTTCCCGGTACCGGATCCCCAGGACTGTCTCCCCGTAGGCTGTCGCCATTCCAAGGAACGCGGAGACCCACATCCAGAACACAGCGCCAGGCCCGCCCGCGATCACAGCCGCCGCGACTCCTGTGATATTCCCGGTCCCGATCGTGGCCGCCAGCGCCGTACACGCCGACCGGAATGATCCCCTGTGCTCACTCCTGTCATGCAAAAGATTCCCGATCGTCGCATTCCACCAGTCCGGGATCTTCCTAATCTGAAAGAACCGGATCCGCACACTGTATACAAAGCCCACCATCAAAAACAGGACCGGCGTCCACGGTCCCCAGACGATCCCATGAATTTTCCCGATCATGTTCATCTCAAAGCTCCGTCCCCGACGATATGACGTTTCCCTGCTCCCATTCCCATCACATGCCATTCTCAGTTTCTCTCTACGTTTTATTCCCATTTTCACACAGGTATGATATAATAACTGTAGTGTCTGCCGTTGGCAGCATTTATACACAGGCAACGAGCCAAAGTCCGCGCTGGCGTGAGACCTTGGCATTTTCTTTCAAAGGAGATGATCCCTGTGCCGGGATTTACGACCCACTATCTGTTCGGTGTGAAAGCCTACAATGACCTCCCGAACAATTATTTAAAACATGTGATATCCAAATACCGCTGGCTGTACCAGCTTGGACTCCAGGGACCGGATATCTTTTTCTATAATGTCCCGATCCTCCGTCACAGAGACTACCGCAATGTCGGCTCCCATATGCACGAGTATCAGGTGAACGACTTTTTTAAGAACAGTCTTCTTGAACTCTCTGAGATCCGCTCAAGACAGCAGAAAGAGGAGGCAGCGGCGTTTCTCGCCGGGTTCATGTGCCACTATATCGCCGATTCGATCTGTCACCCGTTCGTCTACGGAAGGATCCAGTTCCGGACCGATAAGAAAAAGTCCGAATGTCATGGACTCCATGCCGCGCTCGAGAATGATATCGACGCGATCCTGTTGTGGAAGTTCAAACACAAAAAGCCGTCTGAATTCAATCAGGCCGCTTCTCTCTGTCTGAACACACAGGAAAGCCAGTTTGTCTCAAGATACCTGAGCAGGTGCATCAACCGCACCTACTACCAGATCACAGAAAAGAACAATTTTCAGGTGACGGAGGGAATGGTCGCCCGGTCCATCTTTGCGATCCGCTTCGGAAGCCGGATCCTGTCCGATCCCGCGGGTCACAAGACGCATCTGATCGGATCCGTGGAATCCATCTTTTTAAAGCATCCGATCGCATCCAAAAAGCTGGTGACCGATAAGCTCTCCGCAAAAGTCCATGAGATCCTGAACCTGGATCATGAAGTCTGGACGAATCCATGGGATCACTCCATCGCCTCCACGGCGTCTTTCCCGGATCTGTACCAGCAGACCTTAAAGAAATGCAATGCGGTCTACTACTACCTGAATGCATTCCTGATCGCGAATGTCCCCGCCGGACCGCCGGATATATCTGCGCTCCTCGCGGAGCTCGGAAACTATTCGTACCACAGCGGACTCGACGTCGGATAATCCGAAATACCCACGGCGGCTCTGAGCGGACGTGATGATATGAATTTTTATGATACATGCGGATGATCTCTGTCCAAACCAGCAGAATTATCATATACTCATGATACCGGGACCAGACTTCTTTGACCCGGATATCATATTTCTCGCGACTGTCAGAACTTTTTACAACTGCGGGAGAGCAAATTTCCGACCTGTCTGTATATGAAACAGCCGGATATTCCCGGAAATCTTCATTGCAGGGGGCAGGCAGGCGGGCAATACGAAAAAAGGAGAGTTAGATTATGAAACCATTGATCTTACTGACCGGTGGAACCGGTGCAGCAGCCAACGGAACACCGACATGGGCATTAAACCAGAACTATGCGGAGAATATCCGCCGCGCAGGCGGTATCCCGATCCTCGCTGTCAACAATGACTGCGCTGAGGAGTATGCGGATCTTGCTGACGGTCTTCTCTTAAGCGGCGGCAAGGACGTTGAGCCAAAGCTCTATGGCCAGGAGAAAATGTTTGACTTCGTTATCACAGATCCGCAGCGCGATGACCTCGAATACAAGATCATCAAAGCGTTCGTGGACCGCAAAAAACCAATCTGGGGCATCTGCCGTGGAATCCAGATCTTAAACGTATACTTCGGCGGCACACTCACCCAGGATATCCCGACTCAGCTCGGCGGCGACCACTCCAAGGGAGTCTGCCATCCGGTGCGCATCAAGAGTGATTCCATTCTCGGAAACCTCTACGGAGAGTCCATGGAAGTAAACAGCTACCACCACCAGGCACTCGACAAACTCGGCGACGGCTTCCAAGCGATCGCATGGGGCGAATCCAACGGTCACACCTTCACAGAAGCGATCCAGCATGAATCTCTTCCGATCTGGTCCGTACAGTGGCATCCGGAGCGCATGACCGGTCCGGTCACGAACCCGAAGGAGTGCGTGGACTCTCTTCCGATGTTCGAGTATTTTGTAAAGCAGTGTGCAAAATAAATGTACAAACACACCAAAAGCGCCGTATCTGTTCCCATGATGAGAACTGCGGCGCTTTGTCATTTTTTCATGTCTTAAACAAGCGAAAACACGCTTCGCGAATTTCCCCTTGTTATCGCGACAGTCGCCAAAGTCTCGCGCAAGCGCGGACCTTGGCGCGTTGTTCGTGTAAATAAAAAATGGCAGAATGTTTTCCCCGACTTTGTGAGAAAACATTCCGCCGTCTTCTGATTCTAAATTGATTACTTTTTCGTAATTATTTCAATTATTTGGTCAATTATTTTGCAGCCTTTGTCTCGTCAAGCTTCTTCGGTGAATCATCGGCAACGTCCTCCGGACCTGCTGCTGCGGACTCACTACTCTTGAGGTCGATCTTCTCGCCGGCTTTGTAGCTCTTATCTACGAGTGTCTTTCCTCCCTCAGTAACGACTTTCACGTCAAGGGAGAACTGGTTCCAGAGTGTTCCGAAGGAATCAGCGCTGGAGTTCTCGAGATCCATGCTCTGTGCTGCGATGATGTCGTTGAACTGTTTTACCATAGTTACGGCGTAATCCATCGCGTCATCGTTTGTTGTATCGTTCTTAACTGTCCATGTGAGACCGATATTTAAAGCGGACTCATCATAAGTGAACTCCATCTTTACAGACTGCGGGAATGCAGTTGTATCGTTGAACAGTCCGTCGCACTCGCTCTGTGCCTGCTCCCAGTCGTACATTGTTGTCTCGACTGTCTCGTCCTCTACAAGGAAATTCTGGTCTCTCGGCAGTGTCTCATCGTCGTCATCTGCCTCTGTCTTTGCCGGATCGATCTCTTCACTTCCGGACACCGGTGCATCTGTTGAAATGCTGCTCTTTGTACATCCGCCAAGGGCAAGAACTACTAAAGACAGCACAGCCATTCTCTTTAATAATTTCATAATAAAATTCCTCCTCTGAATTCAACGGGGTCTCTCATCCTGCTGTACAGAATCCCCCGGGAAATCGGCATACTCACGTATTATATACGATTCCTTTTTATTTTTGAAGTCCTTTTCTCAAATTTACACAAATTATTCATGATTTTGTAATGTTTTTCCAGTGTTTCCGGGGCTTTTTCGCCTGTCAGGCCGAGAAAATCTCCTGTTTTCACTGAAGTTCCTGTCCAACCGTATCCTGTTTTCGTTTTTTCCCGAAATTAGCAGTATCTCTCACGATATAGACCGGCCGGTCCTTGATCTCAGCAAACAGGATCGCGATATACTCACCGATGATCCCGACGATCACAAACAGCACGGAAAACATGAACGAGATCAGGACAACGATCGTCGCATATCCGTTCGGCGCCCCGTACAGTTCCCAGGTATAGACCGTATAGATCACCATGATCAGGCCGAAAAGCGCCGTGATCACACCGGAATAGATCCCGAGTTTTAACGGCAGGTCCGAAAAGCAGAGGATCGTGTTGATGGAAAATTTAAACAGACTTTTGATGCTGTACTTGCTCTCCCCCGCAAACCGCGGTCTCGCCTCGTACTCGATCGTCGTCTTCTCGAATCCGATGCTCTGCACATAGCCGCGCAGGAAGCGGACCTTCTCCCGGTAGTTGTTCCGGAGGACCTCCGCCGCATTTTTGCTCACTGCGAAAAAGTCTGAGGCATTGGCCTCAAACTTCACGTCTGAGAGGTGGTTGATCAGCTTGTAGAACGCTGCGGATGTAAAGTTCTTTACAAAACCCGCCGTCTTATTTTTCGTGCGCACCATGCTGATCACTTCGTATCCCTCATCAAACTTTTCCACGATCTCCGGCAGGCATTCCGGCGGATGCTGCAGGTCCGCGTCCATGCAGACGATACCGTCACCGCCCGCATAGTCCAGTCCCGCGATCATCGCTGCCTCATGCCCGAAGTTCCTGGAAAAGTTGACGATCTTCACTTTTTCGTCCGACGCCGCGAACTCCCGGAGGATCGAAAGGGACTGATCCCTGCTGCCGTCGTTCACGAACAGGAACTCGTAGTCCCAGTCCGCCGGCAGCGTTTTTAAGATCTTCCCCGTCTCCGCGTAAAATTCACGAAGCGCCAGCTCCTCGTTGTATACCGATACAACGACCGAAAGCAGTTTAGTCATAAATCTTGATCTCCATATCGGAATGTTCCGGAATCTGTTTTTCCTTCGGCGGAAGTTTCATGTAATCGCCGTAGAGCTGTGTCAGAAGTTCGTCCCAGCCGGACGGCACATAGAACTTCGTGTCCTCAAACGGCATCTCGACAACCTCGTCGTCCCACTCGCGCTTCATTTCCACATAGAACCAGTTTGGCGCATAGCCCGTGTAGAAATACAGCGGGCGCTCTTTTCTGCTGTCAAAGCGGCACAGAGCATTCCAGAGCTTCCAGATCACCGGGAATGGGATCAGCTTTCCGATATTGGCAAGGACCGCCACAAAGAGCTTCATAACGCCCTTATAGTCGCTGTAATCGATCTCATAGCGGTGTCCCAGGGCGAATCCGTAGAGAACGCAGTGGGAGAGCTTTGTGAGCTTCTTTGCGATCTTTCCTGCCGGGAGTCCATCCACGATGAACAAATCCACATTCAGGCGGCTGATCTTGTCGTCATAAAACTCCATCTTTCCGGAGTCCTCGAATTTCTGGCTCTTGTTGTACGTCACTCGGGAGATAAAGTCGTAGAATGCCTTTCCTCCATGGTATTCATTCGGCTCCACGAAGGACATGTCCTCCGGCAGTTCCCGTCTTACGACCTTCGCGAACATCTCATAGTTCTTTCTCGTGAACATGACATCCACATCGTCATCCCACGGGATAATTCCGCCGTGGCGGACTGCGCCAAGGAGTGTACCGGAGTCCAGGGCATATTTGATCTTATACTTTCTGCAGATCCGGTCGATCTCCTTTAAAAGTTTTAAATTGACCTCATGGACTTTCGTCAGGTCAAAGGATTTTTCTTCACTCACTGTAACAGCCCCTCTTTGATCACTTTCGCCATATAGTCGATCTTTTCGTCTGTCATTCCCGGATAAACGCCTACCCAGAAGGTATCGCTCATGATCCGGTCGGTATTTTCGAGTGTGCCGACAACTCGGTAGCCCTTTTTCTCCGCTCTCATTTCATCGAAGCACGGATGTTTGATCAGGTTTCCGGCGAACAGCATTCTCGTTTGGATGCCTTTGCTCTCGATGTACTGGACGAGTTTATTCCGGTCTGTTCCCTTCTTGCATGTGATCAGGAAACCAAACCAGCTCGGTCTGGAGTTCTCGGCCGGAACCGGGAGGATCAGGCGGTCTTCCGTCTCCGCAAGAGCGGCTCTCAGACGGTCAAAGTTGTGTCTTCTGCGCTCCACGAAGGTCGGGAATTTCTCGATCTGCGCGCAGCCGATCGCTGCCTGAAGGTCTGTCGCTTTCAGGTTATAGCCGAAATGGGAGTATACATATTTATGGTCATAGCCGAGCGGAAGTTCTCCGTACTGTCTGTCGAAACGATGTCCGCACATATTGTCATGTCCGGACGGGCAGACGCAGTCGCGGCCCCAGTCGCGGAAAGAGCGGATGATCTTATTTAACAGCGGGTTGTCCGTATAGACAGCTCCTCCCTCGCCCATCGTCATGTGGTGCGGCGGGTAGAAGCTGGAAGTTCCGATATCGCCGACCGTTCCGGTGAATTTCTCCTCGCCGTTGATCGTATATCTGGATCCCAGTGCATCACAGTTGTCCTCGATGAGCCATAAGTTGTGCTTCTCGCAGAACGCTTTGACTGCCGCAAGGTCGAACGGATTTCCGAGTGTATGGGCAATCATGACTGCCTTTGTCTTCTCGGAAAGTGCTTCCTCGAGCTTTGTAACATCGATGTTGTACTGCGGGATCGTCACGTCAACGAAGACCGGAACAGCGCCGTACTGGATCGCCGGGGTAACGGTCGTCGGGAAACCTGCCGCAACAGTGATGATCTCGTCTCCGCGCTTTACGCGGCGGTCGCCGAGCAACGGGGAGGTCAGGGTCATGAATGCTACCAGGTTTGCGGAAGAGCCAGAGTTTACAAGAGCACAGTAGCGCACATGGAGGTACTCCGCAAGCTTCTTCTCGAACTCATCCGTGTAGCGTCCGGATGTGAGCCAGAACTCCAGGGAACTGTCCACAAGGTTTACCATCTCTTTGCTGTCGTACACGCGGGACGCATACGGGATGCGGTCTCCCTCATGGAACTCCTTTTTCTGGTTATGGAATTTATCGGCATATTCAGCTACGAGGTCAAGGATCTCTTTTCTTGCCTCTGCTTCTGTCTTATTCTCAAACATAATTTTTCCTTTCCTGTCTATTCCTCTACTGAAACATCTCCGCGATCTGTCTGTCCATCACAGCGACAACATCGCCGTTCTTCTCATACTCCTGGCACCACTCCACCGTGAGTCCGATCGCTTCCTTCACGCCGTAACGCGGGTGCCAGCCGAATGTAGTCTTTAACTTCGAACAGTCGAGCTTTAAGAAGTTCGCCTCATGGGGACCTCCGTCGCTCTTATTCTCCCAGGAAAGTCCGTTTCCCCAGGCATTGCAGAACATGTCCACAAGCTCACCGGTCGTCACACAGTCCTTGTCATCCGGTCCCACGTTGTAGTAACCGGCATATTTCCCGTCCTCATACTGTGCCTTTGCGACCATCAGATATGCCGCTAACGGCTCTAAAACATGCTGATACGGGCGGGTGGAATGCGGATTGCGGACGATGATCGGCTTCTTCGCCATCGCTGCGCGGACACAGTCCGGAACGATCCGGTCATTCGCAAAGTCTCCTCCGCCGATCACGTTTCCGGCACGGCAGGTCGAGATCGCACAGTGTCCGTCCGCAAAGAAGGACTTTTTATAGCTGTGTGTCACAAGCTCGGAGCACGATTTGCTGTTGGAATACGGATCATAGCCGTCCAGGCGGTCCACCTCGCGGTAGCCGTACTCCCACTCCCTGTTCTCATACACCTTATCCGTCGTCACGTTCAGGAATGACTTTACACACGGGTTCAGGCGGACGCACTCTAAAATATTGACAGTGCCCATGACATTCGTCTCATAGGTGTAGACCGGATCCTTGTAGGAATCCCTTACGATCGGCTGTGCAGCCAGATGCAGGACGATCTCCGGCTTTGTCTCCTCAAATACCTGTTTTAAATGGACGAGGTCCCGGATGTCCCCGATGACGGAATTCATCTTTCCATCAAGACCGGCCATGTCAAATAACGCCGGATCTGTCGGCGGATTTAAAGAATATCCTGTGACGTTTGCTCCGGCATTTACCAGGATCCTGGAAAGCCATGTTCCCTTAAAACCGGTGTGTCCCGTCACCAGGACATTTTTTCCTTTATAAAAGTCAAAAACTTCTTTTAAGTTCATCTCATCTTCTCCAATTACGGATCTTTATTTCCTTATTCCCAGATCTTCCAGGGCGCGTTTCCGGACTGCCACATCGCCTCTAACTGCTGTTTCTCACGCTGGGTATCCATGCACTTCCAGAATCCCTCATGGCGGTATGCCATAAGCTCGCCGTCCTTTGCAAGATTTCTTAACGGTTCCTGCTCGAATACGGTGGAATCGCCCTCGATGTAGTCGAATACGCCCGGGTTCATGACCATGTATCCGCCGTTGATCAGACTTCCGTCGTCATCATTCTTCTCGCGGAAGGAATTGATCTTTCCGTTCTCCTCGAGGTCAAGGACGCCGAAACGCTGTCCGATATTGACGGCTGTGATCGTTGCGATCTTTCCGTGGCTTCTGTGGAACTCTTCGAGCGCTTTCAGGTCGATATTCGCAAGGCCGTCACCGTAGGTCAGCATGAACGGCTCATTTCCGACATAGTCTCTGATGCGCTTTACACGTCCGCCGGTCATGGTATTTAATCCTGTATCGATCAGGGTCACCTTCCAGGGCTCGGAGTAATTGTTGTGGACCTTCATGCTGTTGTTTGCGAGATCGAAGGTCACGTCGGATGTGTGAAGGAAATAGTCTGCAAAGAATTCCTTTACCACATACTGCTTATATCCCAGGCAAATGATAAACTCATTGTATCCGAACTGGGAGTAATATTTCATGATATGCCAGAGGATCGGCTTCTCACCGATCTCGATCATTGGCTTTGGTTTTAAATGGCTCTCCTCGCTGATCCTTGTTCCGAATCCTCCTGCCAGGATAACTACTTTCATAGGTCTACCTCCATATATTCCAACCGTTTTCTTTCAGGATCGTAAGCGCTGACCGGCATCCCGGTTTGTGATATTCCAGCGCATCCTCCAGTGTGTTGTCTGACTCATTTTCAAAATTTAATAAGATCTGTTTTACTTCATCCCGGTTATGTTCTTTCCGGTATTTTCCGAAGCGGAACTCCTCAGTCGTCGTCATCACGTTTCCAATGAGGAACATGGCTGCGAGAGCGATAGATACAGTCTTTACAGGCATGGCCAGTGTGGCTTTTTTCCTGCAAAATCCGCACTTTGCCGCCAGGGCAAACGTCAGGAAGATCCCGATGATACCGATCTGGTACTGCAATGCGTATCTGGAGCTCATTCCATATTTATCGTTCGGCATAAAGATATATCTGCTCACGAGCACCATCAGATGGTTCATGCCGCCGCCCGCCAAAAGCATCAGCGGCAGGATCGTCTTTTCCTCGATCCGGTAATAAAAATTCATCCACAGTGCGAAGAAGTACGAAACCAGTACGATCACACCGACCGCACACCATACTTTCCCCGGAATTCCCGCAAAGTTCCTGTCAATCAATTCTACTCCAAAAACCATGGAAGAAAAAGACTTAAGCAGAAATTTAATAAAAAATTTCGGATCCTGTCGGAAAGCCGTAAAGAGCGGCACATTCACCGCACCCGAATACTCATACACCGCCTGGGAATTGCTCCAGAGATAGATGAGGAACGGGATAACTGCTGCCGCGATCAGGGCGATCGTGCAGGCCGTTCCGATCCCGGAAAGTTTCGGAGATATTACAGCGATGATTCCGTTATCTTTTTTCCGGCTTTCTTCATTTCCTGTTTCCGCTCTGTTCTTCTGATCTGACTGTTTGCCGGTCTGTCTTAAACACACGACATCCCGCACATAGATAAAAAGATATGCGAGTACGATCGTCACCGTATAGATCGCGCAGTACGGACCAGCTGCCCCAATCGTGATCACAAACGGCAGCACAAAGAGCAATACCAGCTCCGACCGCTTTGCATTCCTGAAGCCCTTTTCATATACCCGGTCAAGCAGCGCATAATTCCAGAAGAACAATCCAAATGCCAGGAAATGCGCCCATCCGGTTCCGTTGTACAGCATCTCCCATTTATTCAGACTGAACATGACGATCATCATAGCCGCATACCAGACCGGACAGAGTTCTTTTTTCCTGCTGTACCAGCCGATCACCAGTGCGGAAAGCCCGAATCCGAGAACGCCCATCACGCGGTCCACGGTAACGCTGTAGCCGAAGATCATCACATTCAGACCGCGTTCTAAAAAGTTTACCGGAATTCTCGTGAGAAGATCCGCAACAAAGAACTTATCCGGATTCCAGACGTCCGGCAGATAGGAATTGATCAGCCGGATATAGTCGGAATACACCATGTCGATGGCGGAGCGTTTTAAATATGCCAGATAAAAGAGGATCCCAAGGATCGGAAGTCCGATGTAGATATAACTTTTCTTATTCTTCATGATCTCCTCCGCCTGCTGCGGTCTTCGCTGCCGGTCTTCTTCTCGCTCTGCGGCGTCTTGCCGCCTGTTTCGCCGTGTTCTCACTCTGTGTCTTCTGTGTTTCCGTCTGCGGTTGTTTATCCGCTTTTGATACTGCTGATCTTGTACTTTCGTTCCTGATCTGATCAGCTGCTGTACGTCCGCTCACCGGCTGGCTGAGTGTCACGATCCTCATGGATGTCGCCGGTGCGGCCTGACGGGGTCTGCGTTCTGTCCTGTTCCCTTCCTGACGAGCCGGGCGGGATTCTGCCGGTCTGACAGGCTTTGTCTGCGGTGCTGCAGTCTCACGGGACTCACGATTCATTCCAGACGTCCCGGCTGCCTCTCTTGCCGCCTGTGCCCGCTTTCTTCTCTGGCGTCTCTTTGCGGAAGAGCTTAACTTCTCCTGCTGTACATCCTCTGTTTTTTTCTCCAACGGCATCAACGGAAGCGGTTTTCCTGCAGTCTTTTCCGCTGGGATCACCGGCTGTACCGGCTGCACTGTCACGATGGATCGCGGCTTTCTCTCTTCTGACTTTCCAGCTGTCTGTACTTTGATACTCACAGCAGCCTCAGCTTTCTCATTCTGCTGATGTTTATTTGTTTCCGGTTTCACTTCTTTGCCTGGCTGAGGCTTGTTCGCTTCGGTCTTCACAATCCTGCTCTGCTGAAGTTTGTTCGCTTCGACTTGCGATTCTTTCTTCTGTGGATTTTTTACCTTCCGCTCTTCCGGAACCTTTTTCGACATCGGCTGATCTGCCGCTTTTCTATTTTCCTTCGCATCCCGGTCTGCATTTCCACCTGTTCTGATATTCTGTCCATTCTTAGCGGCGGACTGCTTTGTGTTGGACTGCTTTCCGTTTTCGCGTCTCTGAGCCTGTCCCTGACGGTTGCTTTTCGTCTGAACGTGCTCATGTTTTCCTTCGCCGCTCTTCGCCTGATCTCGTTCCGGCCTTCCCTGTCCACCGTTCTTTGACTGGCTTCGTCCAGTCTGATTCTGGCTATGTCCTTTTGACTGTCCGCGTCCCTGTGACTGATTCTGACCGCGTGCTTTCGTCTGCGCTCCGTATGTTTTTCTCACATTTGTCCCATAATGTCCTGTCTGGCTCTTTTTGATCTCCGGCCCCCGTTTTTTATGACGGTTCGCATGGCGGTCCGCAACGATCCGCAGAAGATCTTCCATGTAGTTATACTGATTCCAGGCATCTTCCTTGGAAACATAATTTTCATGTACCGCTTTGTTTCCGATCACGCGGATCTCATTTAATTCCCACTTTCCGACACGGTCCAGATACCCGTTCTCATCGAGCCACCATCCAAATTGCTGGAATGTCATGACTCTCTGGCGCTTTCTTCCGTTCATCCGGTAAGTCTCGCGCTGTCCTCTTCCATCTGAACTGCTCCGGGCATTCGCCATCGCCTGGGCGGAATTATCAAGCTCGATCCCGTTAAACTCTGCCACAAGCTTTAAGAACAATTCCAGATTCTGGCGGCCTTTTACCATTGCCGCATTATACTCCCCGCGCCGCAGCCATTGCTTTTCCTTCTTTAATTCCCGCTTTACGGGAGCAAGATGGGCGATCATGTTCCTCTTTCTCCGGAAAAATCCGATCACGAGGATCAGGACCACTGCAATGGCAAATCCCACGGTCATGGGAGCCAACTGCTGTCCATTCATTTTCTGATTCTCCTTTTTTCTCCGTAACAGCCATGCATCATCATGTCCGGCAACCGCTGCACTTTTTTCGTGAAACCTTCAGATAAGCGGTTCCCTCGGATATCGCGCAGCTGCTGCCGCGGCTGCTTACTGGTCGACTACCTTCACGACCATTGCCAGATTTTCTTCCCCGCGGTGTTCCCGCGCACCTTTCACATAAAAGTTGCACGAAAACTCCAGCGTAAATCTCTGATACGGTGCGGCTGGGATTTCGTAGTACATCGTATTGTCCGTAAATACAAGGTCATCCATCTGCCGTCCGTTCACCTTGATCTTACAGGTCTCGCCGCCTGTAAGTTTGCCGGGGTAATAGCATTTCAAGGTCAGCTTGCTGCTCTCCCCGTTTGTCAGAACGATCTTTGCGTTCTCATCGATCCACCCGTCCGCATAGCTTCCGAACGGCGTGTCGAATCGCTGCCGCTTCACGATCTCCGTCACATCGTTGTACGCATTGTGCTCCGGGTCCTCACACAGGATCACCATATTGTCCGTGATCTCCTTGAGGTCCATATCGCTGTCGATAAACTGAAGTTTCGGAACCTTTGTTTTTCCTTTTGCGTATACTTTCAGGAATGTTTCTGCATTAAAATCACTGATCTCGAAATCTTTTCCGATGATATAGATCTCTTTGTCGAAGATATCGTCCCCGTATGTTCCGTATGTCTTTTCCGCCAGAGAATTGTACTGGCTCTGCGGTGCCCATAAATACAGGTTATCCCAGTTGTCCCGGTAATATGTCTCAACCGGGAAGATCAGACAGCCGTATAAAAGTACCAGGATCCCCGCCTTTCCCATCACACGGGACAGATAAGCAAAGAACAGGAGCGCCGCCGCATAGGCCACATAGACCCAACGCATCTCGACACGGATCGTCACGCTGGAGCTGCCGATGCAAAGCGCGATAAATCCAAGAAACAGGATCGTGTTCTTTAAATGACAGACAATCTCTTCCCGATCTCTCACCACACCGAGAACGGCCGCCAGCACACCGGCTCCGAGAACGGCTTCCGCTGCCAGGATCAGGTTCCGGATCCCGTCCGGGCTGTCCACAAACGGCTCAATGCAGAGATAATCCGGTCCGGAGTTTCTTCCGAACACAAATCCCACCTGGCTGATCGCCTGGTTGATCGCATCCGTGAGCTGGAAGGTATCTGCCACATCCGTTCCGCCGGTTCCTGCCGGTGACAGCGTTCCGATCGTGCGGAGACGGATCATCTGGATCACTCCAAATACCACGATCGGGAGCAAGATGAGCAGGATCCCTGGCAGGCGGAAACTGCTTTCTGTGTCTGCTGCTTCCGCGCGGGCTGCTGCATCTTTCTTACCCTGTGCTCCGCGGCTCTGTCCTCTTCCACGGCTGCGTCCCGGCTCTGCCGCGCGCTCCGGTTCGCTTTTTTTCTCCGGTTCCGCGGCCGCATTTTCCGTTCCCAGACCTTTTCCAAAGCCGAGGAGCACCGTTAAGAGAAGAAGCGGCAGGAGCACCATATACCGCTCGTGAATGAAGCTGACCACAAAGTACAGAACGTTGGCTGCGAGAAACGCCCCCGCTTTTTTCTCATTCACGTACTGGTACAGAAACCACAGCATCCCGAGCGCCGCCCAGAGTGCCAGGCTTTCCATCAGACCGTAGAACTGTCCGATCTGATAATATGCCATTCTCGAAGACAGGTAGAGAATGCCGGCTGCAAAGCTTAAGATCTTTCTTCCATCACTGAATGACACTGCCATCCGATAAATGCTGTACGCGATCCCCGCGTTCAGGATGATGTTGAACGGAACCATCCATTCCACATGTCCCCCGATAAAGAAAAGTTCCAGCCAGGATGCCAGGTAAAACAGGAAGCGGAACCGGCTGCTGCCCATCGGGAATACATACTCTGTAAACGACTGGTCCCCATAACAGGACCAGAGGTACAGATCATCCATATAAAGTCCCTTCAGTTCTACTCCACGATTGATCCAAAATCCAAATCCCAGAAGGAGCGCAAAGATCAGAAGCTCCGGGCTCCACCTCTTCCACGCCTCTGAGGTTTTCTCCTGTAAATTCATGTCTTATCCCCTTACTGCTGTTCTCCGGGCCAGTATTTTTCGGTAAACTCCGCCAGAAGCGCCTCGCTCTCCTCCGCGGAGAGTTCTCTCGGTTCTGGTGAGAATACTGCAAGCCCGTTTCCATTTTCATACAGGAGGTCTGAGAGATACCCCTGTTTTAAAAGCCCTGTCACATTTCGGAATCCGTCCGTTCCGGGCTTTAAGTATCCGCTTCCGAGATAGATATGATCCACTCCCGCGAATGTAAAGAACTCTGCCAGTGCCTCCGGGCTGGATGACAGATTGAAGTTTCCGCCGCTTCCCTCGATGTCCGTATAGCTCTGGGTGCTGCACGGGAAGCGCAGCATCTCCGGCTGTTCCCCGAATACGACGACGCGGTTTCTCGGATTTTCCGCCAGCACGTCCCAGATCTTCTCATTTCCGTATGAGACGAGCAGTTCATGGGATTCTTCCATATGATTATAATATCCTTTATGGAAGATTTTCACCGGTGTCAGTCCCAGCGTTCCACCCCAGTTGCTCACGGCTGTGATCGTCATATTAAAAAGAAGGAACGGGACCAGCATCCTGCAGATCGTTCCGCGGAGGAAACCGCTCTTTAATTTTCCTGCTGTGATCACCGCCAGGATCGCTGAAAGTGCATAGAGGAGCAGGAAATAGTTTCCATCCACCTGCCATAAAAGATAAAGCGCCGCGAGACTCACGATCCCATTCGTCACAAAGACCAGCGCCAGGCAGATCAGGGAGCTTTTTTCTTTCCGTCCCGATCTCTTCACATCCGCCAGCACCGGCAGACAGACCATCAGAAGAAAGATCAGGAGCAGCGGCGATCCCCAGGCGATCCGCACATGCGCCATATCTTCGCCCACCGGGGCCATGAGAACGCCGTAAATCCTCTTTAAAATGTGCTTGAGCCCCGCCAGGGAGATCAGTGCCCCGCCGTTTGACGGCAGACTCTCAAACCGGTACGGATACCGCACGGTAAAGCCGAGGGCCGCCCAGATCGAGTTGAACACGGATGTCAGCGGAAGTCCCGTGTGCAGCCATGTCCGGTACCAAATGAGAAGCCACATCGGGATCATAAAGCCAAGGGATGGAAGGAAACTTCCGCGGAACTTAAATCTCAGCTGTTTTGTGAGCAGGATGTAAAGTCCGGCGGTTCCTGCCGCCGCTGTGGAAAATACAAGCGCCGTCGGCTTTAACACGAGTGTCATCAGGTAGGCATCCACCGCCAGTACCAGATAAGCGTCCTTCTTTCTCCTGATGTAAAGCAGCAGAAACAAAAGCATGACAAGCTGCATAAATACCGTCATGGAGTCTGTCTTTGCAGTGATGGACATGTTCATGATCCCGGGTATGCAGGAGAGCAGCGTCATACAGCCCACCGCATGCTTTCTTCCGACAAAAAGTTCCACGATCTGGCCCGCGGTGATCAGGGTCCCAAGCGTCATCCAGATCTGGAAACTCAGGAAAAAGCCGTAGGACGGCAGTCCGGAGATCGGTAAAAGCAGTGTCTCCAGGCCCTTCGAGTACGTGTATACCACGTTGACCATTCCGAGATTTTCATAGATCCCGCCGCCGTTATCCAGGACATACTCACTCCGCAGGCCATAATGGAGCGAGTCGTAATCGGCGCAGATGTTCATTCTTCCGGCCTGCAGGAGGACCATCGCAAGAATGATCGCGATGCAGGCGGACATTTCCAGAGAGATCTTCGTCTCCTTCGGGATCTGTCTCCACGGCTTTCCGTCATCTCCTGCCGTCCTTAATTCCATAAACCGGAAACCGATCAGAAATCCGGCAATGATCACCGTAAGTAAACGGAAGCTCCGGATCCCGCACCCGAAAAGCAGGGATCCTATACAGAATAAAAAGATCATACATCCGCTTCCCAGAAGGAAATCCGCAAGTCCGGTGATCACATGATACTCTCTCCAGACATGATTTCTGTCCATCCCTCTGCGAAGGCGCGCGCCGAGCATCAAAAGGACCAGAACATAGGCGCCGGACAGGAACATCGCCGTGAACGCCTGATGGATCCAGAGGAATCCGGCTGTGATCAGGAGAGCTGCTCCTGCTCTGAGCCGGTTTCGATCGATTTTCCATATCGCGAACAGATATAAGAAAAACAGCACAATGATCTCTGCCAGAAGTTCGATCGTCTCCGGTCTTCTAAGCCGGATCCCATCCACTCCTGTCACATAAACCTGTCCGATCGCAACTAAGAGCGCGGGCACCGCCGCCAGCGCCAGAATAATTAACGAGGCCCATTCCCGTCTCTTCATAATTTCCCCCCGGTTGCGGTTCTTCTCCGGCATGATTCCTGCTGTCTGTCCATTCGCACATCCGGATATCGTCCGCAGGCATTCATAGGATTTTTCAACATCATGCAGACATGTATTATCATATCGGTACTATTCCGCATAAAATCTGTCTTCCAGCATCAGGCAGAGCGCATGGTAGATCGGAAGGTGGAGTTCCTGGATCTTGTAAGTCTCCTGCTCCGGTACGATGATCGCGACATCTGCGATCTTTGCAAGTTTTCCGCCGGTCTTTCCTGTGAGTCCGATCACTTTCATTCCCTTCGCCTTTGCAGTCACTGCGGCATACATCACATTTTCCGCGTTTCCGGAGGTACTGATCCCGAGGAACACATCCCCTGCTTTTCCATAGCCGTTTACCTGCTGGGCATAGGAAAGCATCCCGTCCACATCATTTGCGAATGCGGAGGAAAGCGCTGCATGGTTTGTGAGCGCGATGGCCGGAAGTCCGCCCTGGAGTTTCTTCGCGAGTTCCGCTCCGCGTTCCGGGTCTGCCTGTTTTAAAGCCTCTGCGAGTTCCGCAGATACCGGGCGGCGTTTTACGAAGCCTTTCATCAGCTCACCGACGATATGGTCAGAATCTGCGGCACTTCCGCCGTTTCCTGCGATCAGAAGTTTTCCGCCGTTCTCATAGCATGTCTCTAAGATCTTGTATGCCTCTTCGATCTGGTCCTTTACGGCATCCAGGACTGGATATCTCTTTACTAATTCCTGAATCATTCTTTCTCCTTTTCACCCGCCTGATCCTGTATAATGGGCAGGTATTGCCATTTTCATGCTATCCATTTTAACACATAAGCGCCGGTCTTTCCACCGTCAAATTGCTTACAATACAGAATCTTACAGAGTTTTTACATTCTTGCGACAACCTTCATCTTCGCACGGGTGCGCAGCTTAGATACGCGGTGCCTTTTTGTTTAGCAGGAAGGTGACTTCCTGCTAAACAAAAAAATCCGCAGGAAGTCACCTTCCTGCGGATCTCTTGCTCATGCGGTTAATCCGTCCAATATCTCCGAGTCACAATGTGCAAGCACATTCTGCCTCATAGCTGCTGTCCGGAACTTTTATCGTCAAATTACTTAAGAGTAATCTTAGCGCCTTCAGCCTCAAGTTTTGTCTTGATGTCGTTAGCTTCGTCTTTGGATGCACCCTGCTTAAGAACCTTCGGAGCGCCGTCTACAACGTCCTTAGCTTCCTTGAGACCAAGACCTGTTACTTCACGAACAACTTTGATAACTTTAACCTTGTTCGGGCCTACTTCTGTAAGCTCAACGTCGAACTCAGTCTTCTCTTCCTCTGCTGCTGCGCCAGCGCCTGCTGCTGCAACTACTACGCCTGCTGCTGCGGATACACCGAACTCTTCCTCACAAGCCTTTACTAATTCGTTTAACTCTAATACGGATAATTCCTTGATAGCTTCGATAAACTCAGCGGTTGTTAACTTTGCCATTATAATTTACCTCCATAATAATTTATATTTCACGTTTTTTTCACAACTTTTATACAGCATCTATGCTGCCTTTGACGGGATCACGCGATGCGTGTTTCCGCCTGCAGGACCGGGATGAGGATTAAGCCTCTGCCGGAGCTTCTGCACCCTCGCCGTTCTTCTCTGCGATCTGGTTGAGAACACGTGCGAAGTTTGTGATCGGAGACTGCATGCTTCCAAGAAGTCTTCCAAGAAGAACATCTCTGGACGGGATGCTTGCGATCACGCCGATACCTGCTGCATCGTAGTATGTTCCCTCTACAACGCCGCCTTTTAATTCAAGCTTGTCAGCTTTCTTTGCGAACTCAGCTAATACTCTTGCCGGAGCTGTTGCATCTTCTTTAGAAACAGCAAGTGCTGTCGGTCCTTCAAGATTCGGCTCAAGTGCTTCGAACTCAGTTCCCTTTGCAGCGAAGCGGATCATTGTGTTCTTATATACTTTATAAGAAACACCAGCTTCTCTTAACTGTTTACGAAGAGCAGTATCCTGCTCAACAGTTAATCCACGGTAGTCAACGACTACAGCAGACTTTGCTCCGTTGAGGACTTCAGCGATCTCAGCAACTACCGGCTGCTTTAATTCAACTTTTGCCATGAATGGTTTACCTCCTGTTTTATTTAGTATTGGATTCGCCGTCACAGCATTTTTTCGCTTATCAGAAAAACCTCTCTGTCCGCAGACCGAGAGGTTTACAAAATTCTGTGTGAGTTTTGTACGTCCCTCGGCAGGTGTTTTTACCTTACGCCTTACGGCACCTGCTGTCTTCGGCATTCAATACCCGAATAGTTTATCATAATATATTTGGATTGTCAATCACTTTTTTAGTTTTTTGCATTAAAATACTGCCAGACGGTCAATCCGGCTGTACGCCGCTGGGGCGCAGAACCAGATCAATGTCTGACAGTTAAAATGACACAATCGACTAGTTTGTTAACTTAGCTACGTTTAACTTAACGCCCGGGCCCATTGTGGAAGTAAGAGTAACGCTCTTTAAGTAAGCGCCCTTTACTGTGCTCGGTTTAGCTTTGTTGATTGCATCCATAAGCGTCTGGAAGTTGTCCGCTAACTGTTCTTCTGTGAAAGAAGCCTTACCTACTGGCACGTGGATGATGTTTGTCTTATCGAGTCTGTACTCAATTTTACCAGCTTTGATCTCTTTGATAGCTTTTGTAACGTCCATTGTTACGGTACCAGCCTTCGGGTTCGGCATTAAGCCCTTCGGTCCAAGTACACGACCAAGACGTCCAACAACGCCCATCATATCCGGTGTAGCAACAACTACATCGAAATCTAACCAGCCTTCGTTCTGGATCTTCGGGATTAAATCCTCTGCTCCAACGAAGTCAGCGCCTGCAGCCTGAGCCTCATCAGCCTTCGGTCCTTTAGCGAATACAAGGATACGAACAGTCTTACCTGTTCCGTGCGGCAGAACTACTGCACCACGGATCTGCTGATCAGCATGACGGCCATCACAGCCTGTTCTTAAGTGAGCCTCGATTGTTTCATCAAATTTAGCAACAGCAGACTTTTTAACTAATGCGATTGCATCTGCTGTATCATAAAGAGTAGCGCGGTCGATAGCTTTTGCCGCTTCTACGTATCTTTTTCCTCTTTTCATTATAAAAAACCTCCTGTGGTAGTGTCGGGAGTCCTCCCTCCCACGTGATTGTTGCTGTATATGGAGGTCCGTCCTCCATTCAGTTGCTTACGATCAGTCTGTTACGGTGATACCCATGGAACGAGCAGTACCAGCGATCATGCTTGTAGCAGCCTCGATGCTTGCAGCGTTTAAGTCTGGCATCTTGAGCTCAGCGATCTTCTGTACTTCTGCTCTTGTAAGAGTAGCTACCTTTGTTTTGTTCGGTGTTGCAGAACCGGATTTGATCTTTGCAGCCTTCTTTAATAATACAGCAGCCGGCGGAGTCTTTGTGATGAAGCTGAAGCTTCTGTCAGCGTAAACTGTGATAACAACCGGGATGATCATATCGCCCTGATCAGCAGTTTTAGCGTTGAACTCCTTTGTGAACTGTACGATGTTTACACCGTGCTGTCCAAGAGCCGGTCCAACTGGCGGAGCCGGTGTTGCCTTGCCGGCAGGAATCTGTAATTTAATATAACCTGTAACTTTCTTTGCCATAATTAGGCACCTCCTAAATAATGTGGTAATGTCGGGGATTTCCCTCCCACGCGGGCACAAAGTCCGTTTTCCTAAAAAAGGTACGGACGACCGGTCCGGATCTTAGTCCGTTTACGGTCACATTTTCTTGATTTCAGAAAAGCTCAGTTCCACCGGTGTTTCACGGCCGAACATCTCGACGTTGATTGTAATGGACTGCTTGGACTCATTGACGGTTCTAATGACACCGACGGTATCCTTCCATGCGCCGGCCGTAACAACGACGGTATCTCCGACGGCGAAATCTACAACGACATCCGGTGCCTTAAAGCCAAGGCTCATCATCTCTTCTTCTGAAAGCGGCACCGGCTTGGATCCCGGTCCTACGAATCCGGTCACACCTCTGGTGTTCCGTACAACGTACCATGTGTCATCATTCATGATCATATGAATCAGCACATAGCCCGGGAACATCTTACGCTCGACCTGCTTCTGAGCACCGTTTTTAAGCTCGATGACTTCTTCCAGCGGGACGGAGACCTCTAAGATCTGATCCTGAAGACCTCTGTTTTCGATTGTTTTCTCAATGTCAACCTTTACCTTATTCTCATATCCGGAATAAGTGTGTACAACATACCATTGTGCTTCTGACATATCTTCACCTCATCCTTAACCAAGTACAATATTGAGACCAAATTTGATGATCAGGTCAAGGGCTGCGATAACAATCCCCAGAATTACTGTTGATACGACTACTACAACGGTCTCTTTCGTAAGCGTATCCTTATCCGGCCAGATGATCTTATTGAATTCAGCTTTTAAGCCTTTGATAAAGTCCGTTTTAGGGGCTTTCTCATTACTTGCCGTTTCTCCCATAAATTCACGTCCTTCTTGCAAACCGGATTACTTAGTTTCTTTGTGCATCGTATGTCTCTTGCAGAATCTGCAGTACTTCTTTGTCTCCATGCGGTCCGGATGAGTCTTCTTATCCTTCGTCATGTTGTAGTTGCGCTGCTTGCATTCTGTGCATGCCAGTGTAATCTTAGTGCGCACGACTTCCACCTCCGTTTAATTTCTTTGTAAGGCGGCCTTTTCTCTATTCATTGCTATCGTTTTTTGAGCATAAAAAAAAGACCTATATCTTCCATTCGCCCGAATATCATACCATAAGAATTTCGGCTCGTCAAGTATTTCCTTTAAGAACACGGTCTTTCCACGGATTTTTTTATAAAAAAAATATATCCTACCACACTCAGGCGTCTCCCACTGGTGCAGACAAAAATATACTCTGGCACATTCTCCCGCCAGGCGCAGCAGCCTGCGGCAATCCGCATCTTCGCGCGGTTGTGTAAAAAAGAATGTGCCTTGGCACATTCTCGCGCCTCGCGCGGTCGCTTGCGACAAGCTACATCTTCGCGCGAGTGCGCATCATTGGCACGTTAGTGCCTTTTTTGTGTAATAGGGAATTCCTCAGAATTTCCTATTACACAAAAAAAGACTTCCTGTTTCCACACATTGGAAAGCAGGAAGCCTTCTGAAATCTACAATACCTTTGATAAAAATTCCTTTGTTCTCTCATTCTTCGGATGCGCGAAGAACTCTTCCGGTGGAGCTTCTTCGAGAATTTTTCCCTGATCCATAAACAGCACGCGGTTTGCAACCTCTCTCGCAAAGCCCATCTCGTGGGTGACAACGACCATGGTCATTCCCTCGTTCGCAAGCTCCTTCATGAGATCCAGTACCTCACCTACCATCTCCGGGTCAAGGGCACTCGTCGGCTCGTCAAAGAGGATCACATCCGGTTTCATCGCCAGAGCGCGGACGATGGCCACACGCTGCTTCTGTCCGCCGGAAAGCGTGGACGGATAAACGTCTGCTTTATCCTCAAGGCCGATGCGGCGTAACAGCTCAAGGGCTTCCTCTCTCGCCTGTGCCTTGATCTCTGCCTTCGTTTTCGGCGCGTCAGGTGCCAACGTTCCTTTTCTCTTTGCCTTCTTTAACTCTTTACAGCGCACATAGACCGGTGCCATCATGATATTCTCGATCACAGTCATATTATTGAACAGGTTGAAGTGCTGGAATACCATACCCATATGGCGGCGGTGGATATTGATGTCCACGCGCATATCGGCGATATCTACGCCGTTAAAAATGATGCTGCCGGAGGTCGGATCTTCCATACAGTTTAAGCATCTTAAAAATGTACTTTTTCCGGAGCCGGACGGGCCAATGACTACAACGATGTCACCTTTATTGATGGTCACATTGATTCCCTTCAGGACTTCCAGATCACCAAATGTTTTTTTCAGATCAATGACGTCTATCACTCTTCTTCAGGCTCCTTTCCATCAGTTTAACAAGAATTGAGATCACCAGCACGAGAACGATGTAGATCGCCGCCATGACAAGATACGGGACCATGAACTCGTAGCTGTTGCTTCCGATATAGTTGAAGGCAACATAAAGATCCGCCGCGCCGACAAAGCTGACAACGGAGGTTTCCTTGATCAGGGCAATAAACTCATTGCCCAGAGTCGGAAGAATATTCTTCACTGCCTGCGGGATCACGATCCGGATCATCGCCGGACCAAAGCCAAGACCGACTGCACGTCCCGCCTCAAGCTGTCCCGGATCAACGGACTGGATACCGCTTCGCATGATCTCGGAAATATACGCGCCGCTGTTCAATCCAAAGACCACCATGGCAACACGGACACCCGGCAGCTTGATCCCCATAAGCGGCAGCATAACGTAGTAGAAGATCAGAAGCTGCACGACCATCGGGGTTCCGCGGAAGAGACCTACGTAGAAGCTGCAAACCGCGTTCAGCGCCCGCGGAAGTGTCTTATATTTCGGCAGGACGCGGACCGTCGCGATGATGGTACCGATCAAAACACCGATAATCATGCCGACTACCGCGATCAGAAGCGTATTCTGCAGACCCTGCACAACTTTGACGTAACCGTTTTTCTCAATAAATATCTGTACAAACTTGTTCCATTTGTTCCCGAAGTTTCCCATAATACCTCCAGATAGCAAAAACACAGCGTTTCCTGCCATGTTCCAATACAGTCAAAAAGCGGGAGCGAACCGTATCCTGCCCCCGCTTTTCTGACCGGTGTTTCCAATATTTTTACTGCATTGCGTTGATCGCCTTTGTGATGCTTTCTGCCGGAGCCGCATCAATGATCACGTACTTCACGTTGCCGTTGATCATATCCTGAACTGCAAGAGATGCACTCTTATACGGTACCCACTCTGCCGGAAGTCCTTCAAAGCCCCAGTCATCACTGCCCTCAACAAAGTACTGTGCTGTGGTTCCCTGCTGTCCGCCAATCTTGTCGCTCGCGCTTAAGCCCTTAAGAACCTCTTCTACGGAAGCTGCATCCTTACAGTCATCAAAAGCCGTATCATCTGCCAGTGTAACCAGTCTCTGGGATGCTTTATAATACGGATCGGAGAAAGTTACATATTCTTCTCTCTCCTCGTTGATCGTTAAGCCGGCCATTGCGATGTCGCATTTGTGCTGACCAACAGATAAGCATACTGCATCAAAGTCCATGTTTTCAATTACAAGCTCCTTGCCAAGCTCCTGTGCGAACAAAGCTGCGATTTCCATATCGATTCCCTTGTAGCTGTCACCGTCAACATACTCAAACGGCTCAAAGGATGCGTTTGTCGCAACCACAAGCTGATCCTTGGAAGCATCATACTCTGCAGATTCTACTGCAGCCGGCTCGCCGTCACTGAAATATTTATCACAGATCGCATCGAAGGTTCCGTCCTCCTGGATCTTTGCGATGAATGCATTTACCTGCTCAAGCAGCTCCGGCTGGTCTTTATCCACGCCGAATGCATACTGCTCATCTGTAAGATCATATTCGATCACTTTAACAACTCCTGCTGCCTCATCTTTCTTTTCTGCCGCAGCCTCACCTGCTGTTGTCTCTGTCTTATTCTCTGCTGCTGCCGTTGTCTCTGTAGTTTTGCTGCCGCAGCCTGTAAGAAGTGATGCCGCCATTGCAGCGGTCAAACATAATGCAATCGCCTTTTTCATAATATTTTCCTCCTCTAACCCAATACGAATTTGCAACTTTTTCGATGGAACCCACTATACCACAGGCCTATACAAAAAGCAAGCGTTTATGCATATGTTTTTGCATATTTATGCAGCCCCTCTCATTCTATAACCTGTATGCATATCACTTTTCCCTGTCCTATCGGCCCCCGGTCATGCAGATCACAACGAAATAGATCCGGCTGATCCCCGATGCCCGCAGGGCTCTCGCGCACGCCTCGATGGTACTGCCCGTTGTATAAATGTCGTCCACAAGGATCACACTCCTGATCCCCTCCGGAATCTCCCCCGCCGCAAAGGCACCGGAAAGGTTCTTAAGCCGCTCCGCTGCCGAAAGATCCTTCTGCGGCAGTGTCTTCTTATTTCTCACCAGCATTTCCGGTATTACCGGAATCCCCAGCTTCTTTCCGATGACCCGAGCCAGAATCTCTGCCTGATTGAATCCCCGGGTCTTTTTCCTCGTGGCATGGACCGGTACCGGAACCAGGACATCCGCCTGCATCCGGCGGATCGTCCGTCCGTACCGTGCCGCCAGGGCTGTCCCGTAAAAATCCAGATACTCTCTCTTATTATTGTACTTGATCTGCGCCATGGAATGCCTCGCCGCCTCGTCGTAATTTAACAGGGCGATCCCGTACTCAAAGGCACGCGGATGGCGCATGCAGTCCGGACAGAACTCCATGCTCTCATCTTCAATTTCTTTTCCGCATTTTTTACATACCGGCGATTTTACAAACGAAAGTTTTCGAAGGCAGTCCGGGCAGATCATCCGCCCGAAGCCGCCTGTGATATTCCCGCATACAGGACAGCGGCGGGGATATAGAACATCAAGAATTTTATTGAATTTCATGTTATCTCCAGAATCCGATCTTTCAGCCCCGAATACCGTTTCTGCTCCACCTCATTATCCACCATCGCCTGGAACACCTCCGGGATTCCCACGAGGCAGACGCAGGCTTTCGCCCTCGTAACCGCCGTGTAGATCAGATTTCTCGTCATCAGCATCCGCGGTCCTGAATGGACCGGGATCACCACTGCCGGATATTCGCTTCCCTGGGATTTGTGGATCGTGATCGCGTAGGCAAGCTCCAGCTCCTCCAACTGCTTAAAGCTGTACTCCACCATCCGGCGCTCATCAAACTCTACCTCCATCGTCTCCGCGAAGCTGTTGATGGAGCGGATGATCCCCGTATCCCCGTTGAAAACGCCTTCACCCTTATCCACCGGGATTCCGTAGCGGTTGCGTACTTCCCACTCGATCTGATAATTGTTCTTGATCTGCATGACCTTATCGCCCACACGGAAGATCGTCCCGCCGGACTCTTTCTCCTGCTTATTCGGCGCAGGCGGGTTAAACTTCTCCTGAAGCTGCTTATTTAATGCCTCCACTCCGAGAGCACCTTTCCGCATCGGCGTCATGATCTGGATATCCGACATCTCCGCATGGACGTAGTTCGGCAGCTTATCCTGTACAAGGACCATCATATCCTTCACGATGTCCGCCGGATAGTCACGGCGAATAAAAAGGAAATCACGGCTCTTCTTATTTAAGGGAACCACCTCGCCGTCATTGATCTTATGGGCATTGACAATAATGTCACTCTGGGCCGCCTGGCGGAAGATCTTTGTAAGTTTTACGACAGGGAACGCCTCAGATGCGATCATATCCCGCAGAACATTTCCCGGTCCGACGCTCGGAAGCTGGTTTACATCGCCCACAAGGATCAGCCTCGTTCCTACATTCACCGCCTTTAAGAGCGAGTGGATCAGGCTGATATCCACCATGGACATTTCATCGATGATGATCACATCCGCGTCGAGAGGATTTTCCTCGTTCCGCTCAAAATGCATGCCCTCCAGTCGGTTTTCTCCGGAATTCCCGTTATTTTTCGGATCCGCGACAGGCGCCCCGGTCAGCTCCAGAAGGCGATGGATCGTCTTTGCCTCATATCCGGTCGCCTCCGTCATGCGCTTTGCCGCACGCCCCGTCGGGGCCGCCAGAAGGATCTCCATATCTTCCTGGTCAAAATAGTGGATGATCGTGTTGATCGTCGTTGTTTTACCAGTTCCAGGTCCTCCGGTGATAATAAGGAGACCATTGCTCACCGCCTCCATCACCGCCTGCTCCTGGAGCTCATCCAGCTCAATCTTCTCCGCCTCCGTGATCTTTTTGAGCCGTTTTTTCACGTCCTCCTCATTGATCTTCGAGTGGATATTCAGATCATGCAGCATTCTCGCCGTATTGAGTTCCATATAGTAGAACTGTGCCGGATAGATGATCCGCTTTCCGTCCTTCTCCTTCACCACCAGCTTCTTCTCCATCTGGAGATCCACCAGGTGTTTTTCCATGTGCTCCGGTTCCACATTTAAGAGCGCTGATGCGTTGGCAAACAGCTCCTCCTCCGGCAGATATGTATGGCCGTTTCCCGTCGCCTGGAGCAGTGCATAGAAGAGTCCGCTGCGGATCCGGTAATCGGAATCCGTAAAGATACCGACTTTCGCCGCGATCTCATCCGCGATCTTAAAGCCTACGCCCTGGATATCATCCGCGAGCTGATAAGGATTTTCCTGGATGACCGAGTACATCTTCGGACCGTAATGCTGGTAGATCTTCACCGCAAGGTTCATGGAAATCCCGTACTGCTGGAGGAAGACCATCGCCTGACGCATATCCCGTTTTTCCTCCACCTGGCTGCTGATCTCCATCGCCATGCGCTCGCTGACACCCTTGACCTCAGCGAGACGTTCCGGCTCCTCCTCCATGATCCGGAAGGTGTCCGCCTTGAACTTCTTTACGATCCTTTTAGCTAAAGCAGCTCCGATGCCTTTGATAGCACCGGAGCCGAGATACCGTTCAATTGCCAGTGTGTCCTCGGGAGCCTTTATCTCATAGCTCTCCACCGCAAGCTGTTCACCGTAGATGGAGTGTTCCACCATCCGGCCCGTCGCCTCGATCCGCTCTCCCTCGCTGATGTAGGGAAATGTGCCGACGAGGATATATTCTTCTCCCCCGTCCGCCACGCTTAAGACCGAATAACCGTTATCCTCATTGCGGTATTTGATTCTTTCCACATAGCCTGTTACAGTTGCCATTTTTATTTTTCTGCGCCTTTTCCGCCGTGTGCGAACTCGATAAACTTACCGGTTCCGATCGCAACCGCTGTAAGCGGCTCCTCCGCGATCATTGTCGTGATTCCGGTCTTCTCCTCGATCAGGGCATCAAGTCCGGAGATCAGGGATCCACCGCCGGTAAGAACGATTCCGCGGTCGAAGATATCGGCCGCGAGCTCCGGTGGGGTACGTTCCAATACATTGTGTACAGCGTCTACGATCTGCATCGCCGGCTCTCTTAACGCCTCAAGTGTCTCGTCGGATGTAACAACGATCGTCTTTGGAAGACCTGTCACAAGGTTTCTTCCGCGGACTTCCATCGTCACAAGCTCCGGACGGCGGTAAGCTGCGCCGATATTGATCTTGATCTCCTCAGCGGTTCTCTCACCGATCAGAAGATTGTGTTTCTTTCTCATATAGCGGACAAGGGCTTCATCGAAGTCATCTCCGGCCGTCTTGATCGAGGTGCTGACTACAGTACCGCCGAGAGAGATGACTGCGATATCCGCAGTACCGCCTCCGATATCTACGATCATATTTCCGCATGCCTTGGAGATATCGATTCCGGCACCGATTGCTGCTGCAACCGGCTCTTCGATAATGCAGACCTCACGGGCACCTGCCTGGTAAGTCGCATCCTCTACGGCCTTTCTCTCAACTTCCGTTGCACCGCTCGGGATGCAGACTGCGATACGCGGTTTTCTCAAGGTTCTCTTTCCGACCGCTTTGTTGATGAAATATTTTAACATCTTCTCGGTTACGGTATAATCGGAAATAACACCTTTTCTCAGCGGTCTTACCGCTACGATATTACCCGGAGTACGTCCGATCATCAGACGCGCCTCCTCACCGAAAGTAATTACTTTATTTGTTTCCCTGTCCAGTGCTACTACGGACGGTTCCTTTAAAACAACGCCTTTTCCTTTAATATAAACAAGGATGCTGGCGGTACCCAAGTCAATTCCAATGTCGTTTGACATCATCATTGTCGTCTTCCTCCTGTCTTTCTAACTGAAAATCTCCTGAATCTATTTCCGCGTCCGATACAGGACGCGCCTCGCTTCTCTCTATCAGAAAACCCTGTCCCCGCAAAATATATCCTGCATTGTACTGCATATTTCTGCAGCTTTCATGATCTCGCAGTATTTCCGGTCACGAAAGTGACCGCACATACAGGGCGCGAAATATCAGTTTTTATTATATACGAAAGGCATTTGTTTTTAAAGGGGTTTTTGAAATTTTTTACTGTACCCACACGCCGTTCTTATCAACATAATACTTTCCATCGATCATCCGGCTCGTAAGCATCGCGCCGTCAGTTCCGCAATAGTACCATGTCCCGTTCGTCTGTACCCACTGGTTCTTCACCATCGCGCCACCGGCTCCGCAGTAATACCACTGGTTATTATTCAGGATCCACTGGTTCTCCACCATATATCCGGACTGGTTAAAATAGTACCAGACATTGTTGATCTGCTTCCAGTTTGCGACCGGATATGTCTTATCCGGATTGCACCACCACCAGCCATTGCTGTCGCGGAGCCATGCGCCATTCGCTGAACCGGTCGTACTTCCGCTTGTCTGGCTCCCCGAACCGGAAGTACCGTTTCCATAGTACGCAGACGCCGCGTTCCGGTTCGCATAGATCGCAGCGGCTCCGCCCCGGTCTACATCCTTCGGCTCAGACTCTTTCCAGCTGCTCTCATCACTTCCGCGGATTGCCTTGACTTTAAATGTATAACTGCCTTCTTTTGTGAATGATCCGCAGAAATTATAATAGTTGTTTGTCGTCGTGTATGCGGAACCTACGCTGTCCCCGTCGCGGTATAAACGGACCTGATATTTCTTTGCATATTCTGTTCCTTCCCAATATGCAACTCCGCCATAGCTGTCGTCCCAGGAGAGATCATAGACATCCAGATCATAATCTTCATCATCATACTCCGAATCAATATCCGAGATCTGCTGAAGTGTCACATATACATACAATTTTGATGTACTTCTTGTCACCGATGTCACCTTCTGTTCATCATTTCCAAGATATACATCTAATTTGCTCAGTCCGGACGAAAACGCGTAGTCACTCTCGGCACCGATCGTAATCTTAACCTTCGGCTTCGTATCATCATTCCAGTCTCCGTTCGGCTCGTTGGTAATGGAGATCTCATCCACATAGCAGCCGTCATCTGACACATCCGCCTCCACTTCCAGGTTGTCCGAATCCGTCAGGACTGCATTGATATCGATCGTGACCTCCTCGATCTTTTCCGATGCCATTGCCGGGAATGCCAGCAGGGCAGTCATAAGAAGTGCTGCCGGTATTGCAACTATTTTTTCTTTCTTCATTGTGAACCTCCCGTTTTCCTGTCATGGATATTCAGTTTTATCAGGTCAGTAGCTTAAAAATCCTCCTGCTGAAAACTGCATCGGATCTTCAACCTTCGTCCCTTATATTATTCCATATTATACCAGAAATTTATGAATGATTTATGTTCAAATTTCCTGTTAAACTTCGGCAAAATTGCGGCACATCTCTGGTAAATCCGCGTCACGGAATCTATCGACTGTTTTCGACATAATTCTTTCTAAATCGTTAAGTAAATTTACTTTCTTTTAATTTTTTACTCACATTTTAGACACATTTTGCCTCTATAATACAATTACGTTATCCGAAAGGATAACCTGCCTTTGTTTCAAGTATTACACTTGAACACACAAAGCTTTTTCATACTCATACCTGTCGGAGGCGACTTCGGCAGGTCCCCCTAAAAAAATTGATACTTTCCATACTCCCCTTAGGAATCACAGAAACGGCTGTGGTTCCTATTCTTTTGTTGCCGAAGCTTCCCATTCCATTGAATTTCATTCCATCTCACGGTATAGTAAATGTAATAGTATGACCCGGATGCAGGACGCTGTTCACCGGTGCTGTCTCTGCACTCTGTTTTTCTATGGCTGTCCTGGCCTATGCCGACCACTATCAGACTCCAAAGTCCATCAAGGGCGTTCTGATCAACGAGCATGCCCAGATCCCGGATGTCCTCGAAGTCGGCGCTTCCCAGGTCGTTTTAAACAACGCCCTCAAAGACACCGATTACGGCATCGCATGGCACGCGTATCCGGAGACCTTTGAGGATCCGGTATTTTCCGATGACCAGTATGTCCAGGAGAAAGCCGATACCTATATTATCAACCTGAAAAACCTTCACATTCTGACCGATTACATGCAGAAGGCGGATATGCTCTCCCCGGCTGGAAAAGTCCGCCATCTGATCCTTTCTGAGCAGGGACTTCTTTCCGCCCATTATGCATTCGGTCTGATCGATGTGAACGGCAATAAGAAGCCGAGTTTTGAGGTGTATAAGAATCTTCAGTAATTCTGAAAAGAATGTGCCTCGGCACATTCAGGCGCCTCATGTGATCTCTTGCAGCATCTTCACTCACGCAAAGCGCCATCACAGCTGCAGAACTTTTCACGCCGGGACGCAAAGCTCCACCTTGCCATTTCCGGTCTCCCGTCGTATGATATGGATAATCTCGGCAGGACGTATGCCGTATCTCAATCTTCTGCGATGCCGTTTCAGTTGCTGCCTGACGCTGTTTTCTGAATAAGCAGCTCTGTTTCCGGCAAAAACAGATATTTACAACCGAAAGGAGACTTATGTACACTTACACCTGGTATCAATGGCTTACATTTTTTTATCTGTACTGTTTCTTCGGATGGATCTTCGAATCCACCTATGTTTCCTTAAAGCAAAGACATTTTGTCAACCGCGGCTTTTTGCGGATCCCGATGCTGCCGTTATACGGAAGCGGTGCTGTCATGATGTTGTGGGTATCACTCCCGTTCCGGAGCAGTCTGATCCTCACCTATATCTCCGGCGTTATCGGCGCGACCGCACTCGAATATGTCACAGGGTATGTGATGGAACAGCTTTTCAAGGTCCGCTACTGGGATTACAGCAACCAGCCCTTCAATGTTCACGGGTATATCTGCCTCACCTCATCCATCGCCTGGGGCTTTCTGACGATCTTTATGACGCATGTGATCCACAAACCGATCGAGCGTGCCGTCCTTGCGATACCGCTCATGTGGAACCTGTTTTTCGTGTTCTTCGTGACCGTGATCTTTATCTATGATTCCATCGTCTGCACGAAGGAAGCACTTGCCTTCGGAAAATCACTGGAAGCTATGAAAAAAGTCCGTGCAGAGCTCGATAACCTTCAGGTACAGACTGCTCTCTTAAAGATGAATGCCGAAGACAGGATCCAGGAAGCGAAGGAAGAGTTTCTGGATCAGCTCGAAGCAAAACGTGTCCAGGCCGCTGCCCTCACCGGGATGAACCTGGAAGATCTCAAGGAGAAAGCAGGAAACAAGCTCGAAGCGCTCAAAGAAAAACCGTCTGCCGGGATGTCCGCGATCCGGGAAAAAGCAGGATCCGCCGCAGGTTCTCTCCGCGATCTCTCCAATGTCAGCCTTGATGAGCTGAAAGCAAAGGCCGGCGGAAAACTCGACAGTCTGAAAGATCTTACCGGGATCCATCTGGAAGCTCTCCGCGGAAAATCCCCGGAACAGCTTGCTGAGATGTTAAAGGAGCGCGAATCACGGCTTTCCGCTCTCTTAAAAGAGCGCAGACCATTCCGGAAAGACAGGATCCGCTCCAACCCGACCGCCGTTTCCCCGAAATATGCCCGTGAATTCGAGGAATTAAAGAAGCATTTTGAGGATGAAGGAAGAAACGCGAATCCGCAGTAAAAAAAGAGGTCCATCTCCCACCAACGGGAAATGGACCTCTTTTTTACTGTTTTTCAGGTCTTACGCCTCCGGTTTTTCAACCTGAACGATCGCCTGTTTCTGCATCGGGATACGGCAGTTCTTATTGTTGCCAAACTCAACGATAACGGTATCGTCTGTCATATCAATGATCACTCCGTAGAATCCGCTGGATGTCAGCACGCTGTCACCGACTGCGATGCTTGCCATCAGTTCCTGCATTTTTTTCTTTTCCTTCTGCTGCGGTCTGATCGCAATGAAGTACATGAAAGCAAAGATTAAAACAATATATCCAATCCAAAATGCCGGGCTGTTAGTCATATCCGTTGCACCTCCTTTTCTTATACCTTGTCTTTATAGTTCCCTGTCACGCCCTCCAACTTTTTCTCTTTGTACTCGGCGTAGCAGTGGTTCTCAATAGCTTCCCTGATCTCCGTCATCATCGTGTTGTAGAAGTAAAGATTGTGGAGCACGCATAAGCGCATTCCAAGCATCTCTTTTGCCTTCAGGAGATGGCGGATATAGGCCCTGCTGTATGAGCGGCAGGCCGGACACTGGCATCCCTCTTCGATAGGGCGCATATCCTTTGAAAACTGCTCATTAAACAGGTTGATCTTTCCGTGGTTTGTATATACATGACCATGACGGCCATTTCTTGTCGGGTAAACGCAGTCGAAGAAATCAACGCCGCGGTCCACCGCCTCAAGGATATTCGCCGGGGTTCCGACGCCCATCAGGTAAGTCGGTTTCTCTTCCGGGAGATGCGGAACCACCGCATCGAGGATGCGGTACATCTCCTCGTGGCTCTCACCGACCGCAAGTCCGCCGACCGCGTAGCCGTCGCAGTTCATCTTCGAGATCGTATCCGCATGCGCGATCCGGATATCCTCGAAGGTTCCGCCCTGATTGATGCCGAACAGAAGCTGTTCCTTATTGACGGTATCCGGCAGGGAATTTAATCTCGCCATCTCCGCCTGACATCTCGCCAACCATCTTGTAGTTCTCGCGACAGAATTCTCCATGTATTCTCTGGTACACGGATGCGGAGCGCACTCATCGAATGCCATCGCGATGGTGGAACCAAGGTTTGACTGGATCTGCATGCTCTCCTCCGGTCCCATGAAGATCTTATGACCATCGATGTGGGAGTTGAAGTAGACGCCCTCTTCCTTGATCTTTCTGAGTCCGGCGAGGGAAAATACCTGAAATCCGCCGGAATCGGTGAGGATCGGACGATCCCAGTTCATAAACCTGTGGAGACCGCCGAGCTCCTTGATCAACTTGTCGCCGGTCCGGACATGAAGATGGTAGGTGTTGGAAAGCTCCACCTGTGTCCCGATCCCGCGAAGGTCATCGGTGGACACAGCGCCCTTGATCGCGGCGACAGTTCCTACATTCATGAATACCGGCGTGTGGATCGTGCCATGGACTGTCTCTACGTCAGCCCGTTTGGCACGTCCGTCTTTTGCCAGAATCTTATATTTCATATTTCTCTTGCCTTATCGTTATTTTCGAAACGACGTTCTTCCGGTTATTTTCCGGATTTCTTCGCTTCCTTTGCTGCCTTCTCAGCATCCTTCTTTGCCTGTTTTTCAGCTGCGTCCTTCTTCTGCTTCTTTGTAGTCATAACATACCACATAGCGCCTGTCAGGCATACGGAAGAGTAGGTACCACAAATGATACCTGCCATTAACGGGAGTGCGAACTCACGGATGGAGGATACGCCCATGATGAACAGAACAAATACCATGACAAAGGTCGTCAGGGATGTATTGATGCTTCGTGTGAATGTCTGGGTGATACTTGTATTTACGATATCAACGGTGGATGCCTTCGGTCCCATGAGCTTAATGTTCTCACGGATACGGTCGAAGATAACGATCGTCGCGTTGATGGAGTATCCGACGATAGTAAGCAGGCAGGCGATCGCTGTGGAACCAACGGACCACTTTGCGAGGGCGTAGCATGCAACTACAACCAATACGTCATGGACAAGGGCTAAAACAGCACTTGCAGCGAAACGGATATCCTTGAATCGTACCCAGATATAGAGAAGCATAAATACGGTAGCGATCGCTGTAGCCATAACCGCGTCGCGCTTCATCTCAGCACTTACCGCACCGGAGATGCTCTCGGCAGTGATCTTTGACTCATCAACACCGAAGTTCTCAACAAGTGCCTCGTCTAATGCCTGACGCTCTTCCACGCTTAAGGTTCTTGTCTTGATGATCACCTCGTTTGTTCCGGCAACCTTCTGTGTCTGCGTATCCGCACTGTTTGTGATGGATTCGACTACCGGAACGACCTCGCTTGAGATTCTCTCCAGAGACATATCCTCATTGAAGGTCACGCTTGTGGAGGTACCGCCCTGGAAGTCAAGGGAGTAATTGAACGCGTTTCCGATGGAGGACTTGTTCATTACCATTCCTGCAACACCTGCGAGGATCATGACAGCTGAGATGATAAAGCAGATATTTCTCTTTCCGAGGAAGTTGATCGCCTTCTTCTCTTTTCTGATTCCGTAGAACTTCTGATCCTGGAAGCCAAGGTTATACAGGGTGTTCAGTGTGAACTTTGTAACGAAAAGTGCTGTGAACATGGAAAGAACGATACCAAGGGCAAGTGTTGTAGCGAAGCCCTTAACTGTACCGGATCCTCTCCAGTAAAGAACAGCCGCTGCGATCAGTGTTGTCACGTTACCATCGACGATGGCGGATAACGCTTTCGCAAAACCTGTCTTGATTGCGGAATGAACGGTCTTTCCGAGACCGATCTCCTCCTTGATACGGGTGAAGATGATGACGTTCGCATCAACCGCCATACCGATGGAAAGGATGATACCGGCAATACCCGGAAGTGTTAATGTAACCTCAAAGGCCGCGAGCAGGATCAGCATCAATGCCACATAGAGGCAGAGTGCAAGGGATGCCGCAAGACCCGGGATGAGGTAAACTACGATCATGAATACGCATACGATTCCGAAACCGATCGCGCCGGCCTTTAAGCTTGTCGTGATCGCTTCCTGACCGAGTTTCGCGCCTACCACGTTGGAACGGAGTTCCTCCAGTTCCAGGGAAAGGGAACCGATACGGATCGTGGACGCAAGATTCTCAGCCTCTTCATAGGAAGTCATGCCGGAGATAGAGGCCTGTCCGCCTGTGATCGCCTGCTGTACGGTTGGGTTAGAGTACATCACATTATCGTAAACGATCGCGATCTTCTTGCCGACGTTCGCTGCAGTCACATCTGCGAATTTCTTAGTACCTTCATCGGTAAATGTAAGCGCTACTTCATAGTTATTGTTTCCTGTCTGCTGGTCTTTATAGATCACAGCTTTCGCAGAAGCTACATCGGTTCCTTCCAGTACAACATTCCAGTTCTCATCATAGAACTGTAAGGATCCCGGCTTACCGAGCTCTTCCAGGATCTTGTTCGCGTCTGTGACACCCGGAATATCAACATTGATACGGTTTCCGCCTTCCTGATAAACCTCTGCCTCAGAGCTGTAGTTCTGTACTCTCTGCTGCAGCTTGTACTGGGTATCGGACATATCCTCGGCACTCGGATTCTCTTCCTTCGCCTGGTAGGTAATGCTGACGCCGCCTGCCAGATCCAGACCGAGCTTGATTCCGCCATTCTGGGAAGTTACCCCGTTCTCATCGGTGACCAACTTACTCTTCTGAAGAGTATCATAGCCGAAAAATCCGAAGATACCGAGCACAACGAGCAGTCCCAGGAGGCCGAGCAGTCCCTTTCCTTTGTTGCTCTTCATGATAAAATCTCCTTCTTGATATGATTTCGAGGTTCAAAAGGCTTTTTGTCCCTCTTGATTCCGGAGTCCGCCGTAATCACCGCCTCCGTCATCCTTACAATAACAGTCCGGGGCTTTCTGCCCCTGACCGCTATGATCGATTTAGTTGTTTTCCTCGTCCTCTGCTAAAGCAGCACGGATCATAATCGCGCACTCGATACGTTTTTTCTGCATTTCGCAGCCGATATCGTAGGCATCCGTAATGCTGCCGTGGAAGTTGAAGGAATTTGCCGCGCAGCCGCCGCTGCAGTAGAATCTCGCAAAGCAGTTTTTGCATTTTTCTTTCGCGTATACGTTGCAGAGCTTGAATTCATCGCGCACCTTCGTGTTGACCACGCCGGTATCCACGTTTCCAAGCAGGAACTCTTCATTTCCAACGAACTGGTGGCACGGATATAAATCTCCCCAAGGAGTTACCGCAAGATACTCGGTTCCTGAACCGCAGCCGGACAGACGTTTCGCAACGCACGGTCCCTGGCTTAAATCAAGCATGAAGTGGAAGAATTTGAATCCTCTTCCCTCTTTCTGACGCTTTACAAACTCTTTTGCGAGTCTGTCATACTCATCCATGATCTGCGGAAGGTCTTCCTCACGGATGGAGTACGGCTCTTCCGGAGCTGCAACTACCGGCTCCATGGAAAGCTTCTCAAAGCCGAGGTCCGCATAGTGGAGGACATCATTTCCGAAATCCAGGTTGTTTCTTGTGAAGGTTCCGCGGACGAAATAATCCTTCTCGCCGCGTGATTTCGCGAATTTCTGGAATTTCGGAACAATAAGTTCATAGCTTCCCTTACCGTTTCTGAACGGACGCATCCGGTCGTTGACCTCCGGACGTCCGTCAAGGCTTAAGACCACGTTGCTCATTTCCCTGTTGCAGAACTCCATGATCTCATCGTTTAAGAGTACGCCGTTTGTTGTCAGCGTGAAACGGAACTTCTTATTGTGCTCCTTCTCCTGGGAACGTCCGTATTCCACAAGCTGTTTTACAACGTTCCAGTTCATAAGCGGCTCGCCGCCGAAGAAATCAACCTCAAGGTTGATGCGGTTTCCGGAGTTTGCGATCAGGAAATCCAGTGCCTTCTTTCCGACCTCAAAGCTCATGAGGGCGCGGCGTCCATGGTACTCGCCTTCCTCTGCGAAGCAGTACTTGCAGGCAAGGTTGCAGTCATGGGCAATATGAAGGCAGAGTGCCTTCACGACCGTCTGGCGTTTCTTGAAATCGATCACATAATCTTTGTAAATATCCGCAGTGAACAATTCCTCCGCGTCGATGAGCTCCTGAATATCGGAGAGGGCATCCTCAATATCTTCTGCAGAATACTTACAGACCAGCGCTTCTCTCACTGCTTTTTTCTGGTCATCCGTGAGGGGCATCGGTTTTTCCATATCCAGGACGATCTTTGCGAGAACCTCCACGGCATCGTAGAGCAGCGCATCCACAGAATGAACCGATCCGCTATTTACGTCCAAAACAATATGGTATCCATTATTTATATACTGATGTATCAAAGCTAACTTTCTCCTACTGTCTTAATTTTCAGGTGACTGTTCCGTCTCTTCCCGATTACAGTCACGATCTGATGGTCTCCTGACTTCTTTCTTACCTGCCCTTTGTGGTCTGTCAGTGGCGGCTTTCCCGGCATCGTTGTCCGGGAAACCCGTCACCGGCAGATTCTTTGATCAGACAAGAAATAGCCCCTACAATCATACGACCGTAGGGGTCTCTTTAAAAACTTCCGTTTATTCGAAGCCCCGCATTAGCGGTTGCTGTTTTCACAGCTCTGGTTTCCTACTGTGCAGGATGTTTTGCACGCAGACTGGCAGGATGTCTGGCATTCGCCGCAGCCGCCCTTCTTCATGCTGTTCTTTAAAGTGTTGGAACTTAAAGTCTTTACATGCTTCATGGTATCATTTCCTCCTGTTCTCTTATCGTGGGCATAATACCCCGAATTTAAATGAAATTATACCATACGATTTTCTATTATGCAACGGATTTTATTGCCGTGATGCAGGAAAATCCGGTACAGAGATCCACTTTTTGTCTGCATAGCATGCCGCAGGCAGCTTCCAAATTGTGTCCGGCAGCCGCAAAGAAAAATATCCGGGGCGCTTTTTTCAGGCAAACAGGCGCACTGGTAACAAGATCAGCCGCGCGATGCATATGCATGGCCTTTCCTCACATATCCTGTATAAAGCAAACGCCCACACCATGATGTCCTCTCAGAATCTTTCTGTTCCCGATTTTATGAGTTCCGGAAAGACTCCCGGAGTACATCCTTCAAGAAAGGAGTTTTCTCATGCAGACAAACCCGGTATGGCGCATGGTACGCGCCCTGATCGCAACTTATATCCTCTCCGGAATTCTTCTGGCGATACTGTCCTTCGCCCTTTTTAAGTTCCGTCTCCCGGAAAACCAGGTCAATCTCGCTGTCTGCGCAGTCTATATCCTCTCCTGCTTTTTCGGCGGCATGATCGCCGGAAAAACAATGAGGACCAGGCGTTTTTTCTGGGGCCTGGTCCTCGGAACTCTCTATTTTCTGTTTTTATATCTCATGTCCCTCGCCCAGAAGGACGGTGTCACGGAAGACACCAAAAGACTTCTCTCTGTCCTCGCCATGTGCACATTGAGCGGGATGGCGGGCGGGATGGTGAGCTAACGGTCTCCCACCTTCGTGAGGAGATAAACAACGAGCGCCAGGATCCCCATCACAACGAAGATTCCAAGCATTCCCTTCCACATGATCCCTAAAGCAAGCATTGTATTTACATTCATAGTCCAGACCTCCTACATAAAGAATCCAAGGACGATTCCGCCGGCAACTGCAGATGCGACCTGACCGGATACGTTCGCTCCGATGGCATGCATCAGAAGATGGTTTGTTCTGTCCTCCGCAATTCCCATCTTCTCAATGACACGGGCAGACATCGGGAATGCGGAGATTCCTGCTGCTCCGACCATCGGGTTCACCTTGTTCTTGCTGAACAGATTTAAGAATTTCGCAAACATGACGCCGCCGATGGAGTCGAAAATAAAAGCGAAAAGTCCAAGTCCCATGATCATCAGTGTCTGTAAGCTTACGAACTGGTCCGCTTTCATGGAGAAAGAGATCGTGATTCCGAGAACAAGTGTGATCAGGTTCGCGAGTGTCGTCTGTGCTGTTTCGGAGAGGCTGTTTAAGCAACCGCATTCACGGATCAGATTTCCGAACATCAGGAATCCTACAAGAGCAACCGATGCCGGAGCGACAAGTCCTGCGACAAATGTTACAATGATCGGAAAAGCGATTCTTGTGAACCGGCTTACTTTTCCCGGCTCATACGGCATACGGATCATGCGTTCTTTCTTTGTCGTAACCGCTTTGATCGCCATCGGCTGGATGATCGGCACAAGTGCCATATAGGAATATGCCGCCACCGCAATCGCTCCGATGTAGTTTGACTTCAACACCTGAGATACCAGGATCGAAGTCGGACCATCCGCCGCTCCGATGATTCCGATAGAGGCAGCGTCCTTGATATCAAAGCCGAGAAGTGATGCCATAAAGATCGTAAAAAAGATGCCGAACTGGGATGCTGCACCAAAGAGGAACATCTTCGGGTTCGAAAGCAGCGGTCCAAAGTCGATCATAGCTCCGATACCAATAAAGAGCAGCAGCGGGAAAGCCTCCGATGCCTCAATGCCGGATTCAAAGAGCCACTGGATGATTCCATGAGTCTCACCGGCGCCCTCCATAAACTGGTTTAATACACCGCTGGCCGGGAGATTCACAAGGATCGCACCGAAGCCCATCGGCAGAAGAAGGGCCGGCTCATAATTTTTCTCAATTGCCAGGTAGATCAGTAAAAGCCCTACCACATACATGACGACCTGCTGCCAGGTGATCGATAGTAATCCACTCCATAAAAAGTCCATAAAAACTCCTCCTTGAAAATAGTATGCGCAGGTTTTTCTCTTTCCCTGCCAATGGATTCCATGAAATTTTACAGACCGTCTTTTTTTGCCGCCATATCGGATCGCCCTCGGATCCTCAGAGCAACAAAAAAAGACTTTCTGCAGAAATTTCTCTCTGCAAAAAGTCTCGTTACCATTTTACCGGTATGCACCACCAGACGTTTCCGCCGCGATTGTTGACAGTGCATTTCAACTACTCCCCTTTTGGATAGTTTCATATTAATTGGTTTGAAAAAAATTGTCAAGACCGAAAGCTGTACATTTTTCGCTAATTTTGTCGCGGTTCAGTAACTTCACCGTTCGGGTTTGCTCTCCTGCTCACTTTCTTCGCTCTTCTGCGGCGCATCCAGAATATACAGATGCACCTTGTCAATCCGGTTTCTCTCCACCGTATCCACCACAAACCGGAGATTTCCGCTTGTGACTTCCTCCCCCGCCTGCGGGAGATGGTCTAAAAGGCCGATAATATAGCCGCCGACGGAGTCGTAATCTTCTGACTTGAGATCCAGACCAAGCTGGTCGTCGAGATCATCGAGTTTCATAGCGCCCTCGATCACATATTCCTTCGGATTGATCTTCCTGATGCTGTCTTCCTCATCCGCATCGTACTCGTCGCGGATCTCTCCGACGATCTCCTCAAGCATATCCTCCAATGTGATAAGCCCGGCCGTCGCACCATACTCATCAAGAACGATGGCAACGCTGTTCATGGTCTTACGGAGTTCCACCATAAGCTCCGTCGTCTTTTTAAACTCGTAGGTGTAATACGGCTCACGCAGGTAATCCCGCAGCTTAAATTCCTTGTCTTTCGGGATCAGGAACAGGTCCTTGATATTCACGATGCCAATGACATTGTCCGTCGTCTCCTCATAGACCGGATATCTCGTATACTTCTCCTGTCGGAAAATATCCATGATCTCCTGATAGCTGGCATTTACATCGAGGAATGTCATATCGATACGCGGAACCATAATGTCCTTCGCGACAGAATCCCCGAAATCGAACACGTTGTAGATCATCTTCTTCTCGTCTGACTCGATCACACCCTCTTCGTGGCTGACCTCCACGATCGTGCGGAGCTCATCCTCTGTGATCGCGTCCTGTTTCTTGTTCGGATCCACATGGATCATCTTTAAAACGCCCTTGGAGAGGACATCAACGACCACGATCAGCGGGGTCAGGACCTGCATGATCAAATAGATCGGTTTCGCGAACTTGAGTGACAGGGTCTCGGAATAGATCGTCGCGGAAGTCTTCGGTGTGATCTCACCAAAGATCAGGACTAACAGCGTCAAAACGCCGGTTCCGATACCGACATATTTATTTCCAAGCATGTCTGTGACCAGCACAGTCATCAGAGAAGACGCTGAAATATTGACAATATTGTTTCCTATTAAAATTGCGCTGAGCATTTTGGGCTGATTGCTTAAGATCTTCTCCAGCACAACGGCATGGCTGAGTCCCGCCTCCGCGAGATTCCGCACACGGATCTTATTTACCGTCATCATTGCCGTCTCCGCCGATGAGAAAAACGCGGATAACGCCAGAAGTCCAATTACGATCAGTCCCTGCAGGGCTTGCCCTGAATCCAAAAAAATCAACTCCTAAATCTTTATAAATTTGACGCCGCCCGGTTTCTTCCGGGGCTTCGTCCATGTTTTGTCTCCCCGCACGCTCCGCTCTGTGTCCGGATCGGTCGAAGATTTACGAATGATTGTACAATACTCTATATGCAGTGTCAATGGTTTCGGGACGTTTCCGCGGCGTTTTTTTAATGGCAGTTACAGTACACGGGCACTCCATGCCCGCGCACTGTAACTGGATTTTGCCGATGCTTCGCATTCCGAATCGGCAAAATCCGCGGTCATAACGGTATCATACGGAATTTTCAGTTCAGAAAATTCCTACCCATGAAAAGTAACTAATGGCACCGTTCCGTTCCCTCAGGCCTGTGATCTGCTGCGGTCAGTGCGACAGAGCTTAATCGTCCTCATTCTTCTCGATCAGACGCATCCCCGCTGTCTCCGTCACCGGCAGAGAGAAGACGATCGCCCCCGCCTTGCTTCCGATCCCGGCTTCCTTCATGATGCTCTGCATGATGCCGTTTTTATCCTTTGTCTTTGTGACCATAAAGATCATCTCTTTCTCCTGAGCAAGGGAAACGCCTAAAAACTTTTCCGCCTTCTCCATTCCCGTTCCCTTCGCATGGATCACGGTTCCGCCGGTAGCGTTGGCCTTTCGCGCCGCGTCCATGATCACATCCGTATAGCCCTGATTTGCGATCACTACAAGAAGCTCGTAGTCTGTTCCTTTCAAGCTGCTTTCCTCCTCTTTCTCAAATCCACGGTCCTCGGTCAAAAAGCGAAGCTGCCGCTTTCCGCCGATGCTGCTCAGGGGAGTCACAAAGGCGATCCCCGTTCCCGGAATATCGATCTTGATCTCCTGTTCCAGGCCCTTTTTTACCTTTTTCCATTCCGTCGCCGTCACTACTGCAAACTGGACGGCCTTTTCCGATGCCTCTAACCCGAAGGCGTCCAGCACCTCCGACGCCGCGGTTCCCCGGCCTAACGTCAGGAATGTGACGGAAATCCCATATTCTTTATAGAAGGCGAGGAATCTCCGGCTCTGGTTCCGGTCGCTGATCGTCGCCATCAAGTATAATTCGCTCATAAAACCTCCTACAATTCAATAATCGCGTCATCATCCAGCAGCTCAAACGCCGCGTATGCCTCGGACTGTCCATGAGCTGCGGACATTCCTTCCTGCACTCCGCGCTTCGCTCTTATTCTCGAAGCCAGCCCCATGACCTGGATCGTGATAAGTGGTGTCATGGCAACCATCGCGACCACACCGAAGGCATCTGTGACAATGTTTCCTCCAAGAGCGGAGCAGGCTCCCTGTGCCATCGGAAGCAGAAACGCTGCCGTCATCGGTCCCGATGCCACGCCGCCGGAGTCGAAGGCGATTGCTGTATAGATCTTCGGCACAAAAAACGAGATTCCCAACGCGATCGCGTATCCCGGAATGAGAAACCACAGGATCGAGATCCCTGTGAGTACCCGCACCATCGCAAGTCCGAGAGAAACCGCAACACCCAGGGAAAGTCCCATTCCCATGGCCTTCGAGGAGATCGCTCCGTCCGTGATCTCCTCAACCTGTTTATTGAGAACGTACACGGCCGGCTCTGCCTTTACGATGAAGTATCCCATGATCATTGCGATGGGAACAAGGAACAGCGGGTGGGCAGACTTCGCGAGCACCTGTCCGAGATAATTTCCCGCCGGCATAAAGCCCACGTTCACTCCCGTCAGGAACAGTACCAGCCCCGCATATGTATAGACGAGACCGATCGCGATCTTCTTTAATTTTCTTGTTGTTAATTTTAACATGAAAATCTGGAAAATCATGAAAAATAAGATAATAGGCAGTAAGGAGACCGCGATCTCCTTCATGTAGGCTGGAAGTTCCCTCGCAAAGAGCAGGAACAGTTCTTTTGAATCACCGATCTCCGGGATCACCGGCGGTGTGTAGGCGCTGCTGTCCGCCTTGAAGATCATACTTAAGATCATGACTGCGAGGATCGGTCCGATGGAGCAGAGCGCCACAAGGCCAAAGCTGTCGTCCGCCGCGTGACGGTCGCTTCGCGTTGCAGAAATTCCGACACCGAGAGCCATGATAAACGGCACGGTCATCGGTCCCGTCGTAACGCCGCCGGAGTCAAAGGCCACACTTAAAAAATCCTTCGGCACGAACAGCGCCAGTACAAACACCACGCCGTAAAAGACAAGCAGCAGCGGCGGAAGTGCCACGGAGAACAGCATTCGCAGCAGTGCCACAACAAGAAATGCGCCGACTCCGCATGCTACGGACAAGATCAGCGTCATGTTCGGCACAGCCGGAACCTGATTCGCCAGAACCTGAAGATCCGGCTCCGAGATCGTAATGATGAAGCCTAAGAGAAAGGACAGCCCGATCACCACCGGAAGCTTCCGGCTCTTCGTCAGGCACGTTCCCACTCGCTCGCCCATCGGTGACATGGCAAGCTCCGCGCCAAGTGTAAAAAGCATCATTCCCGCAAGCAAAAGCACTGCTCCCAAAAGGAAACAGAGCAGGATGCTGGAGGAGATGGGCGCGATCACAAAGCAGAGCACCAGCACGATCGCGATGATCGGCAGTACCGCCTGCAACGCCTCATTCCACTTCTCCCGCAGTTTTTTTGTCATTCCCAATATTCCACTCTCCTGTCTTTTTGAGGCGGACATTCCCATTCTCTCAAAATCCGCCCTGTTACTTGGTTTCTTTCCACATTCGTGTTCTCTCCGCCAGGTATTTCACGAACAGGGGATGCCGTTACAGGATATGCGGGCTTTCAGCGCCACGATCCTGTAACCGGCGAATTATGTTTAGTATAACATGGGAATTGTGAGAAAAGTATGTTTTGAGAGGTTAAGATTCCGCTAAAAAAAGGCGGTTTTGTTCAGATAATTTTATAAACTATCTATTGCATCACATTGACTACGAGCAGCGGATCGCGTTCCGCTGCTCGTAACAGTTTCTTCCTTTATTGGAATATTGTTTTAAAAACCGGCTGCATGGACGAAATCCATGTATTCTCTTCCGCATTATAATACTTTGTATCTGCATTTACCGCAAACGGAATTCCTGCATCACTCAATGCTTTCGTCATAAATCCGGCAAATACTGTCTGCTCTTCTACACTATATGTATTTCCTTTATTATAGTTTCCCGGCATCCAGGCTCCAACCCATGTCGGAATCCCCGCCTGCTGCTGCCATGCAAGCGCCGTCTGGATCTTATCTGTAATCAGCTTTTTCTCAGCATCCGTTCCCGTAGTCCACAGCTTCTTTTCATTTGTCTTATCCGGTCCGGATGCGTAAAAGTGCCATTCTGCCATAAGGTATCCATTGTGTGCACTTGGAATTTTCAGCTCTGACAAATTTCCTCCACTTATTGTCCGGAAGAAAGAAGATCATCAATCTGTTTCCAAATGCTATTGATCTCTTTCAGCATTTCCAGACGTTTTTCCTTTTCTTTTTCTGCTTCTTTTAATTTTAAGATTGCTGTATCAAAATCTTTGTTCTCGGCAGCCGCCTTCGCTTCTGCGCGAAGATTCTTTACCTGGGAATCCCCGTTTTCCTCACGGATCGTTTTGATTTTCCCACGAAGTGTTTTTGCCTCTTTCCACACACTCTTATCAACCGGAAGCTCTCCTGTCTCCTTTTTGTTCAGATGAATATTTTTGAAATGTTCCATGAAATCTTTATTGGATTCCCTGAGAGCATCCATCTGCTCCTCCATCACTTTCATCTCAGTACGGATCGGCTCCGCTTCCGCCCTATATTCTTTTTTTGTCTCAGCCGCAAACGCCGAGAAGGACATGATTGCAGTAAGCGATAACGCCGCGCATAAAATTTTTAAACCTTTCTTCATCTTGTTACCTCCATCAGTCAAGCGGATATTCGCAATCCGCTTCGCTACTTGCTCATAACCGAATAACTGCTCCGCAGTTTATCAGAAGGAGCTTGCGCTCCTCCTGATACAAGCAAGTCCTCACCCACTGCTAATTGCTTTTCGCAATTAAAGCAGGGGACTTACTTGATTCGGTTAAATTATTTTATGTGTTTATCATACCGCTATCCCTGTGTGCATTACCAGTTCACCTGTGTGGCAAAAATGCGGCAATCATTTACGATTTTTAACTTTCATGTTAATATGAAAACATAAATACAAACGAGGTAATTTATCATGTCAAAACTGATCTATGTAGTAGATGATGAGTCAAATATCCGTACAATGATGCAGCTATTTCTTGAAAATGAAGGCTTTACAGTAGAGACGTTTAAAGATGGTCAGGAAGCCTGTCAGGCCTTTTCCGCAAAAGAACCCGATATGCTTATCCTCGACATCATGATGCCCGGAATCGATGGTCTCAGTCTATGTACCTATTTCCGTCGTCAAAGCCACGTTCCCATTATTTTTGTATCTGCCAAAGATACGCCGCTCGACCGTGTTATGGGAATCACTCTCGGAAGCGATGACTATATTACAAAGCCCTTTCTTCCATTAGAGTTCGTTGCGCGGGTAAAAGCATTATTCCGCCGGTCTGATCCACACTTTTACGATGCCAGCATGACCGATCCTGTCACTCGGTTTATATGTGGAAATCTGGTCCTTTTTCCTGTCAGCCACAGAGTCACAATTCAGGAACGTGATCTCAATGTAACTCCGACAGAATTTGATTTTCTGCTGTATATGATACAACGGGCAGATAATGCTGTTTCTAAAAAAGAATTAGCCGAACAGATCTGGCATTTTCAAGGTCCTAATCCTGAAGCAGATATGCCGGAGGATTTTATTAAACGGCTTCGAAAAAAACTACTATCTTTCGGTTCTACTGCCTTGATCGAGACGGTATGGGGATTTGGTTATCGGATGAGCGAACGAAAGCCAGAAGGGATCGAATCAATATGATTGGAAAGAGTATCCAGACACGTTTATTTTCAGCAGTTTTTCTCGTGATTTTTATGATGACTTTCGGAGTCGGAATCACCTTTTTCCTTTCTTCCCGCTGGTATGTACAGTACACTGCCAGGAAAGAAACAGAGCATCTGATCAGGATGGTTCAGTCGGAGTCGGATCGTTTGAGCACTGACCCGGCTTACACTTCCTCAGATTCTAAGGAAAATACGCGCGAATCTTCAAAAGCTTTGCTTCGTTCTGTCCGGCGGCAGCTCAGAGATCAGCCTTATAATGGTATATTTCTGGTTTTTAATTCCAAGCAAAAACTTGTCTTCCCTCAATCTAGTAATGACCAGAATATTTATCCGATATCTGCCTTAGAGGAACAGTGCCGACAGATGATCCAGTCAGGTGAACTGATTTCCGGAAAAACGTCCCGGATTTTACTTTCTGAAGACTTCTGGTACATCAGTATGTATGTGTTTCCGTCCAGTACACCTGTACGGGCAAAGTATTTTGTTTCTGTTGTCCAAATTCCGGATTCATCTGTTTTCTGGAATTATACATGGAAATTGTATCTTGCGATTTTAATCGCTTCTGTGTTTTTATCATTTTTTTTAGTATGGGGAATTGCAAGAACCATCTCTGTCCCGCTCCAGCATCTTTGCCTCCAGATCCAGCGGATCAATGGAGAAACAGCCGCACAGATCCAGGATTCCTATTCTTTAAATGAACTGGAAGCTTTAAAACGCTCCTATAACCAGATGGAAGAAACGATCCGAAGATCCGAGGAAGAAAAAAGGCAGTTTTTTCAAAACGCTTCCCATGATCTGAAAACGCCGCTTGCGTCTATCACCGGGTATTCCCAGGGGATCGTTTCCAATGTCATAAAGGATCATCAGAAAGCTGCCGGTATCATTCTTTCTGAAAGTCTGCGCATGACTGACCTTGTAGAAAGTATTCTTTCTCTCTCAAAAATGGACAGTCACACATTTGACCTGCATCCGACAGATCTGGAAGTAATAGAGTTTCTTGATGAGTGTGTGGATATCATGAGTACGATCCGAAGGGACTGCGTGATACATCTTGAAGCCGCACGTCCACTAATGATCCACACGGATCCGGAATTGTTGAAGCGGGTGATACAAAATATTCTTTCAAACTGTCTGCGATATGCCGAGCACGAGATTCTGATCCGTATGAGTACAGATGGTAACTCGCTGATCCTTCTGATACAGGATGATGGTCCGGGATTCCTGGAGAAAGATCTCCCTCATATTTTTGAACGTTTTTATAAGGGTAATGGCGGAAAAAATGGAATTGGTCTTTCGATTGTATGGACCGGCATCCACTATCTTGGCGGATCCATTACCGCCGGAAACCGCGCTGTACCGGAACACGGGGCTTATTATCAGCTTTTATTGCCCCTGTCTTTTTAACCGAATCAAGTAAGTCCTAGCTTCAATTGCGAAAAGCAATAAGCAGTAGGTGGGGACTTGCTTGTATCAGGAGGAGTGCAAGCTCCTTCTGATAAACTGCGGAGCAGTTATTCGGTTATGAGCAAGTAGCGAAGCGGATTGCGAATATCCGCTTGACAGTTACCAATCTCTCGTACAAACACAGGCTTTAACTCGGTACCCACGTATGTACGCAAAAAGACCGGCATATCAAATTTCTTCTTGATACACCGGTCTTTTTATTGCTATTCGGTCTTTTTATCTATTAACGGATATTTTTTTACCATTTCTGTTGCTTTTACAGGTTTCTCTCAACCAGATTCTTTAAGGTTCCCTCGAACGGTTTGAACGGGATTTCCTTATCGTAATTTAAGAAATCTTTCACATATCCAAGTGCTGCTGCAACACCGTAGATCATGCCGCGCTCATCCACATCGAATTCCGGTGTGTGATGGTTTGCGCCGGTGCCGGCCTCCTCGCTCTGGATACCTGTGAAGGTGATGATACCCGGCCAGAGCTTTAAGCACGCCTGCATGCTCTCAGATGCCATCCACGGCTGTGCAACCGTAACAGCATCCTCACCGATGTACTTTCTTACTGCGTTCTTCGCGATCTCGCTGCAGACTGCGTTGTTCTGGCACTCGAACAGCGGATCCGGCATATGAAGGATTTCATATGTACACTGACAGAGCTCGCACTCTTTCTCAACTACATCCATCAGCTGTTTTACAAACGGTGTGCCTGCGCCGTCAACATTGAAGGTACGGATCGTACCGCCGAAGGTCAGCTCGTCCGGAATAATGTTGCGGACGGTTCCGCAGTTTACGAAACCAACGGAGCAGGTCAGGATATCCGTCGGAGCCACATATTTCATGCGGATCATATTGATATGGTTATAGATATTGTTGAAGCAGTCTAAAACGCTGTGGGCAAGATCCGGACGGGATCCGTGACCAGCCTGGCCGTGAAGCTTGATGATAAATCCGTATGCACCGGAGAATACTGCGCCCGGCTCCGCGGAGATCGTTCCTGTCGGAACATCCCATTTTACATGTGTTGCCATACAGGTATCGATCTTTAATTTCATTGTCTCAACGGCATACGGAAGAAGATTTCTGATATTTCCGCCGGCCTCCTCGCCGCGCTCAAAGAGGAGGACGATATTGCCGTTTAAGTCTTCCTTATTCTCGTTTAAGATCTTTGCCTCAGCGAGAAGCATCGCTGTGTGGGCGTCATGTCCGCAGGCGTGGGAGATTCCATCGTTCTTGGAGATGCAGACCTTTTCCTTTGTGAGGTTTGTCTTGCTCTCCTGGATCGGAAGTGCGTCCATATCGGCACGGAGAAGAACGGTTTTTCCCGGTTTTCCGCCGTGGATCTGTCCGATAATACCACCTTCCGGAACGACTACATACTCGATTCCCAGCGCATCGAGCTCAGAGGCAATATATTTTACTGTCTCATACTCCACACCGCTGTTTTCCGGATACTCGTGCATATGTCTTCTGATTCTTACCATGTAGTCGAAATTTTTCTTAGCTTCGTTTAAAATATCCATGTTTTCTCCATTCTGGCGGAACCGCTTTGCCATTTACCGACAGCGCAGTTTGTCCGTCTCTTCAGTTTTGGATTTTCAATAACTGCTGATATCTTCACAGTCATGATCTGAAAATATCCGTTTCCAGACGTCTCTATATTAACACGCGCAGGGAACTAAATCCAGTCCCCTGCGCAGCTTATTTTTTTATTTAACTACCACGCGGCGGAAATTCTTCTTACCGCGCTTTACAACGATTCCTTCACCGGAAAGCTGCTCTTTCGTGTATACAGCCTTAATATCCTTCACGATCTCACCGTCTACGGAAACACCGCCCTGCTCTACGTTTCTTCTCGCCTCAGAACGTGACGCGCAGAGGCCGGATTTCTGTACGATAGAAAGGAGGTCGATCGAACCATCAGAAAGATCTGCGTCGGAAAGTTCTGCTGTCGGCATTTCTGCCGCAGCGCCGCCTGCGAATAATGCACGTGCGCTCTCCTGTGCTTTCTTTGCTTCCTCCTCGCCGTGAACAAGGCTTGTGAGCTCGTATGCGAGGATCTCCTTCGCCTGATTTAACTGGCTGCCTTCCCATTTGTCCATCTCATCGATCTGCTCAAGTGGAAGGAATGTGAGCATCCGCAGGCACTTTAATACGTCTGCGTCGCCGACGTTTCTCCAGTACTGGTAGAACTCAAACGGAGTCGTCTTATTCGGATCCAGCCATACAGCGCCGGACTGGGTCTTACCCATCTTCTTGCCCTCAGAGTTTAAGAGCAGTGTGATCGTCATTGCATGAGCGTCTTTTCCGAGTTTTCTTCTGATAAGCTCTGTACCGCCGAGCATGTTGCTCCACTGGTCATCGCCGCCGAACTGCATATTACAGCCGTATCTCTGGAACAGCTCGTAGAAGTCGTAGCTCTGCATCAGCATGTAGTTAAACTCTAAGAAGCTTAAGCCCTTCTCCATTCTCTGCTTATAGCACTCCGCGCGGAGCATGTTGTTGACGGAGAAGTGCGGTCCGATCTCTCTTAAGAAATCGATATAGTTTAAGTTCATAAGCCACTCCGCGTTGTTTACCATCATGGCTTTTCCTTCGGAGAAGTCGATGAAACGGCTCATCTGCTTCTTGAAACAGTCACAGTTGTGCTGGATCGTCTCAACCGTCATCATGGTTCTCATATCGGAACGTCCGGACGGATCGCCGACCATGCCTGTGCCGCCGCCGATCAGCGCGATCGGCTTGTTTCCTGCCATCTGTAAACGTTTCATTAAGCAGAGTGCCATGAAATGTCCGACATGAAGGCTGTCCGCGGTCGGGTCAAAACCGATGTAGAATACGGCCCTTCCCTCGTTTACCATTTTACGGATCTCTTCTTCGTTTGTGACCTGCGCGATCAAGCCGCGGGCCTGTAACTCTTCGTAAACTCCCATTTTGTTTACTCCTTTTCTGTAATTTTCTGCGGATATTCGTTTCTTCCGCCTGTGTTGGTCTTTATATGAAGACCTGCTATCCGGACGAAGCGTTCTTTCTCCTGCTGCCTGACTCTTTCAGTCTCAGTCCAGTCCGGCAACTCCGGCACTGAACATTCTCCTTGCAGGTACAAAAAAGCCCCGTCCCTTGTTTCCCAAAAGGACGAGGCATACGCTCGTGTTACCACCTGATGTTCCCGAAACGCTCGCACGCTCCGGCTCATGGAGTCCTCATCATAAAAGACCCCGGCATTTCTAACGGGTACCAGTTCCGTCACAGCCTACTCACATTTTCCGGTTATCTCCGTTCACGCTTTCGGTGTGCAGCTCCGGGATGTATTCAGAAAAAGAAGTCCGCGCGCCTCTCATCCACCGGCAGCTTTCTGTGCGGAGCAGGTCATTTCCCTACTTGTTCCCTTCATTGCTTTTCCATTATATACCGCTTGTTTTAACGCGGCTATATGGGTCATTATATGGAGATTCCGGAGCTTTGTCAAGAGCGGAAGCCCTGAAATTCGTTAACTTCATATCCTTTCCTGCAATTTCCCCCTGATTTTTTCTGGACAAATAACAGGAATGTGATAGAATAGAAAAAATGCCTGAAACCGGGAACGTCCGGCGCAGGCGCAAGTACTAAAAAACCAATTATTCTCAAGGAGGTCCCGTATGGAAAGCCATAAGATCATTCAGGTGGACGAAAAGGTTCCCTTTAACCTTCTGATCCCCCTGAGCATCCAGCACATGTTCGCCATGTTCGGCGCATCCGTTCTCGTTCCGTTCTTATTCGGAATCAATCCCGCGATCGTTCTTTTCATGAACGGTGTCGGAACTCTCATGTTTATCTTTATCACAAAGGGAAAAGCTCCCGCCTATCTCGGTTCCAGTTTCGCATTTCTCGCCCCGGCCGGCATCGTGATCGCAAAATTCGGTTATGAATATGCCCTCGGCGGATTCGTTGCCGTCGGTTTCGTCGGATGTATCCTCGCATTCATCATTTATAAGATCGGATATAAATGGATCGACGTCGTTCTCCCGCCTGCTGCCATGGGGCCGGTCGTAGCCCTGATCGGATTGGAGCTCTCTTCCAGCGCGGCAAGCAATGCGGGACTCTTAGACGAGACCATTGATCCGAAGAATCTGATCGTGTTCCTCGTGACACTTGGCTTTGCCGTTTTCGGTTCTGTCCTGTTCCGGGGATTTTTATCTGTCATCCCGATCCTGATCGCCGTGATCGCGGGATATGTCGCTGCCGTTGCATGCGGAATCGTTGATTTCTCTGCGGTTGCCGCTGCCCCGATCTTTGCGATCCCGAACTTCACCGCTCCAAAATTTAATATGGAAGCGATCATGATCATCATGCCGGTCATCCTGGTCATCACCTCCGAGCATATCGGACATCAAGTTGTAACAAGTAAGATCGTCGGCCGCGACCTCTTAAAGGATCCGGGACTTCACCGCAGCATCTTTGGTGACAACTTCTCCACCATGGTATCCGGTCTCATCGGCTCCGTACCGACGACCACCTACGGTGAGAACATCGGCGTTATGGCTGTCACAAAGGTATACAGCGTTCAGGTCATCGCCGGAGCAGCCGTGATCTCCATCATCTGCTCCTTTATCGGGAAATTATCGACCCTGATCCAGACGATCCCGGGTCCGGTCATCGGCGGAATCTCCTTCCTGCTCTACGGTATGATCGGAACCTCCGGTCTCCGTATTCTGGTCGACTCCAAGGTCGACTACGGCAAAAACAGAAACCAGGCCCTGACTGCCGTGATCTTTGTAACCGGCCTCTCTGGGATCAAGGTGAATTTCGGCAATGTGCAGCTCACAGGTATGGTCCTTGCATGTGTTGTCGGCATGATCTTAAGCCTGATCTTCTATATTTTTGATAAAATGAAGCTTACAAATGATCAATAAAAGTAACTAAGCGTAACCATCTGGAATAAAACGTAAACTTGCAGGTTCTGCTCCGGTATGCGGTTCATCTCCGCTATCGTTTCAGAACCTGCTTTTTATTTTTTCTACAGCCTGTCCCGCACACATTTCCCCGTCCTTTTTATTCCCGGCTCATTCAAACCGATACTTTTTTCCTGCCCTCTTTTTCCTTTTGTTCTCTGACGATATTCCCTATATAAAGTATACTTACAGAATTATTAGTTTTCTCTGTTTTATTTACAAATTTTCTTTTTCGCGCTATGATATTTCTATCATATGATATTGGGATCAAAAGGTATTTTGTCTCTGATATCATCATATACAAATCGAAAGGATGGTTCCCACATGAAAGAAGCGATTCAGACCCTTTTAACGTCCGACAAGATGGCTCACGCCTTCGAATACCTGAAACAGGATGAAGCGCACACCATCGACCAGCAGATTGAGCTTGTTCAGATCTCCTCCTTCAGCCCATTTGAGGAGAAGCGCGCGATCCGTTTTAAAGAGCTTCTGACCGAGGCAGGTCTCGATCCGGTGATGGATGAGGTCCACAACGTATACGCCCATATCCATGGAACCGGTAATGGTCCGACTCTCTATGTCTCCGCTCATCTGGACACCGTATTCCCGCCGGAAACTCCGCTCCCGGTGAAACGCGAAGGAACAAAGATCTACTCGCCCGGAATCGGCGATGATACCCGTGGACTGGCTGAGATCCTTACGCTGGCAAGAACCATCAAAGAATCCGGCTTAAAACCGGTCGGAGATATCATTATCGGCGGCAACGTCGGTGAGGAAGGTCTCGGAGACCTCCGCGGCATGCGCCACTTCTTCTCGAAAAACGCCGACAAGGTTGACGGTTTTATCTCCGTTGACGGTGCAGGCTGCCTGATCTGCCACGGCGGCACCGGAAGCCACCGCTACGAGGTAACCTTCCGCGGACCGGGGGGACATTCCTTCGGCGCCTTCGGCCTTGTCAATCCGATCTTTGCCATGGGCCGCGCCATCTCCTATATCTCTGAGCTCCGCACCCCGAGAGAACCGAAGACTACCTTCTCCGTCGGTGTCGTAAACGGCGGAACCTCCATCAATGCCATCGCATATGAATGCTCCATGCTTGTCGATATCCGTTCCAACGGCTTAAAGGAGCTTGAAGAGCTTGATGCAAAGCTTCAGGAGTGCATCAAACGTGCAGTTGAGGATGAAAATAACCGTTGGGAAACCGAGCGGACCTACGAAGAATCTAAGGACAGCTTTGATCACAACGGACGTATCACAGTGGACGTAAAACAGATCGGAAACCGTCCGGCAGGAAGCCAGCCGAAGGACTGTGAGATCGTGAGTGCGGCAGCAGCAGCCTTTGAGGCATGCAATGAGACTGTAGAATATGAAAGCGCAGGAAGTACCGATGCAAATATCCCGATCAGCCTTGGAATTCCTGCGATCTGCGTCGGCGGAGGCGGAAAAGGCGGTGCCTGCCATTCCGTCGACGAGTGGTATGACAGCAAAGACGCCTATAAGGGATCTCAGAGAGTCCTTGCGGCGATCTTCGCGCTTGTGGGGCTCGATGGGGTAAGTGAGCCGCTGCTTTCCAAGAGGAAAAAATAATCTCCGCGGCAAAATACCTTTTGTCTCCAACATCATAATATAAAACAGCATGCCGGAAAGTCTCTTGTAAGTCCTGCTTACAAGTGTTCTTCCCGACATGCTGTTTTATTTTCCGCTGCGTTTCACAGTTCTATCTTTAGTTTCCATCCACCAGCGACAATCTCACCAGCGCCCGCTTCAAAGCGGCTTCAGCGCGGTCAATATCGGTCTGTGGATTCTTTTCCGCCAGACGTCTCTCTGCACGGATTCTGGCTTCATTGGCTCTCTTGCCATCGATGTTTTCCGGCCACTCGCAGGCTTCCGCGAGGATCGTTACCTTCTCCGGCAGGATCTGTAAAAATCCGGAAAGCAGCGCCGCTTTTTTCACGCCGTCTGCCCCGTGGATCTTAAGAACGCCCGGTGCAACCGCGACGACCATCGGGATATGCTTCGGATAGATTCCGGCTTCCCCGTCTGCCGTGTTGAGCTCCACCATCGAAACCTCTCCGTCGAAAAACGCCTCATCCGGCGTAACGATCTGAAGTCTCATCATTTCCGCCATGTCCACACCCCCTATTTCACGCGGGCGAGAACATCATCAATATTTCCTGCGTTGAGGAACAGATTCTCCGGAATATCGTCATGTTTGCCTTCGAGGATCTCCTTGAAGCCCTGGATCGTCTCGGAAAGCGGAACATAGCGGCCTTCCAGACCGGTAAACTGTCCAGCTACGAAGAACGGCTGGGATAAGAATCTCTGGATCTTTCTCGCACGGGATACGGTAAGCTTATCTTCCTCGGAAAGCTCATCCATACCGAGCATTGCGATAATATCCTGAAGCTCCTTATATCTCTGCAGCACTTCCTGTACGCCGCGGGCAACCTTATAATGCTCCTCACCAACAATACGCGGATCAAGGATACGGGACGTAGACTCAAGCGGATCTACAGCCGGGTAAATACCAAGCTCTACGATAGAACGGCTGAGTACGGTCGTCGCGTCCAGATGGGTAAAGGTATTTGCCGGAGCCGGGTCTGTTAAGTCATCGGCCGGAACGTAAACTGCCTGTACAGATGTGATGGAACCGTTCTTTGTGGAGGTAATCCGCTCCTGAAGGGCACCCATCTCTGTCTGTAAGGTCGGCTGGTAACCTACGGCTGACGGCATACGTCCGAGCAGCGCTGATACCTCGGAACCAGCCTGACTGAAACGGAAGATATTGTCAATGAATAACAGCACATCTTTTCCGCCTTCGTCACGGAAATACTCTGCCATGGTAAGACCGGTAAGTCCCACACGCATACGGGATCCCGGCGGTTCGTTCATCTGGCCGAACACCATGGTCGTCTTATTGATAACGCCCGAATCGGACATTTCATAGTAAAGGTCATTTCCCTCACGGGTACGCTCACCAACGCCTGTAAATACGGAATATCCGCCGTGCTCTGTCGCAATATTTCGGATCAGCTCCTGGATCAGGACGGTCTTACCTACACCGGCACCGCCGAACAGACCAATCTTTCCACCTTTCTGGTACGGGCAGAGGAGGTCAACGACCTTGATACCTGTCTCAAGGATCTCTGTCTCTGTGGACTGTTCCTCAAAGCTCGGGGCTTTGCGGTGGATCGGGAGCTTTTTCTCCGTCTTCGGAGCTTCTTTATTGTCGATCGGCTGTCCCAGAACATTGAAAATTCTTCCAAGTGTCTGCTCACCGACCGGCACCATGATCGGTCCGCCGGTCGCTACGGCATCCATGCCGCGGACAAGACCGTCGGTGGGACCGAGAGCGATGCATCTTACCGTATCATCACCGAGATGCTGGGCAACCTCAACCGTGAGGACCCCGCCATCCTTTGTGGTGATCTCAATGGCGTCATTGATCTCAGGCAGCCCGCCCTGGGGAAATTTGATATCCAGAACGGCACTGATGACCTGAGTAATTTTACCAATGTTTTTCTCTGCCATCTCACTTCTCCTTGTCTCTATCATAACTATTCAGCCACTCAGGCCAGCGGTAAAAATCTATCCCAGCATATCATGCCGACTGATTTCTGTCTCCTGTATGCTGTCTATTACCTCCAGCACCGCAAGTATGCAAGTCTGCCAAATAATTACTCATATTTCTTTTTAACCATCGATGGCATTCGCGCCCGCGATGATCTCTGTCAACTCCTGAGTGATGGATCCCTGACGTGCACGGTTGTACTGCAGCGACAGTTTTCCGATCATCTCTTCCGCGTTGTTCGTCGCCGAATCCATTGCAGTCATTCGCGCGCCGTTCTCACTGGCAACGGCCTCTAAGAATGCCCCGTAGATCAGGCTGCTCACATACTTTGGAATAATTGCATCCAGAACTTCGTCCTCGTCCGGCTCATAGTTCATAATGAGAAGATCCGGCTTTTCTTCTTTTACTTCGCCCTTTGGCCCTGCTGCCGCAAGATCCACCGGCAGAAGCTTTAAGAACGTCGGGATCTGGCTTACGGTATTTTTGAACGCCGTGTATGCCAGATAGATCTCTCCGATCTCATTCTTCTCAAACATGGCTAAAAGCTCTTTTGAGATCTGCTGCGCGTCGGAGTAGAGCGGCTCGTCGATCACGTCGGAGTAATCCGCTTTGATCTCATAGCCTTTCCTTGCAAGTCCGTCGCGTCCTTTCCGCCCGATCGCAAAGATGAGGGCGTCCTCTTTCGGGATCCCGCTCTCTGTCACGAGACGGATGATGTTGGAGTTATATCCGCCGGCAAGTCCGCGATTGGAAGAAACGACGATAACTGCCTTTTTCTTCGAATCCCCGCTCTTTAAATAGCGGTGCCGGATCCCGGTGGATTTCTTCAGCATCTCCTGGATCGTCTGGTACATCAGATTGAAGTACAGTCTCGAATTTTCCGCCTTCGTTCTGGATTTCTGGAGTTTTACAGTGGCAACAAGTTTCATGGCTTTGGTAATCTGCTCGGTACTCTCAATACTGGATTTCCTTCGTTTAATATCTCTCATGGTTGCCATGATACATCACCTGCCTTATCTTGCTGCCTTGCACTCTTCAATAGCTTTTTTCAGCAATTCTTCAGTCTCCGGTGTCATCTGCTTCGCCTCGCGGATGCTTGCCGGGATCTCCGGATACTTTGTATCGATAAACTTAAACAGTTCCTTCTCGAAATCAAGAACCTGATTTGTCGGAATATCGAGGAGATATTTCTTTGTCGCCGCATAGATAATGATGACCTGATACTCGACCGGCATCGGCTGATACTGCGGCTGCTTTAAAACTTCACGGATGCGTTCGCCCTGGGCAAGCTGTTCCTTTGTGCTGGCGTCAAGCTCGGAACCGAACTGGGCGAAGGAAGCGAGCTCACGGTACTGGGCAAGCTCCACACGGATCGGGGCAGCGATCTTCTTCATCGCCTTGATCTGTGCCGCGCCGCCAACTCGGGATACAGAAAGACCCGCGTTGATCGCCGGACGGAAACCGGAGTTGAACATCTCGGTCTCCAAGTAGATCTGTCCGTCTGTGATGGAGATGACGTTTGTCGGAATGTAGGCCGATACGTCACCCGCCTGCGTCTCAATGATCGGAAGTGCGGTAAGGGAACCGCCGCCAAGGTCATCGGAAAGTCTGGACGCGCGCTCTAACAGTCTGGAATGCAGATAGAAAACATCGCCCGGATATGCCTCACGTCCCGGCGGTCTCTTAAGAAGCAGGGACAGGGTACGGTACGCCGCCGCATGCTTACTTAAGTCATCGTAAACGACAAGCACATCCTCGCCGTTCTCCATCCACTCTTCACCGATTGCGCAGCCGGAATACGGGGCAATATACTGTAACGGGGCAAGGTCAGAAGCTGTGGATACGACAAGTGTCGTGTAATCCATCGCGCCGAACTCCTCAAGAGTTTTCACGATTGTCGCAACTGTTGATGCTTTCTGTCCAATTGCAACATAAATACAGTGAACTCCCTGTCCCTTCTGGTTAATAATCGTATCGATCGCGATCGCCGTCTTACCAGTCTGACGGTCGCCGATAATAAGCTCACGCTGTCCGCGTCCGATCGGAACCATGGCATCGATCGCCTTGATACCTGTCTGAAGCGGGGTATCTACGGATTTTCTCTCGATAACACCGTGGGCAACACGCTCGATCTTTCTGAATTTATCCGTAAGGATCGGACCTTTTCCATCGATAGGCTGTCCTAAGGCATTCACGACACGTCCTGTCATGGCATCGCCCACAGGAACCTCAACGACACGTCCTGTCGTCTTTACGGTGTCTCCCTCACTGATGCTTGAGGAATCACCGAGCAGAACCGCTCCGACGTTGTCCTCCTCAAGGTTTAACACCATGCCGTAAACCTCTCCCGGAAATTCCAGAAGTTCTCCCTGCATGGCATTCTCAAGACCGTGGATTCGCGTAATGCCGTCCGCTACCTGGATGACAGTACCCACGTCAGAGACTTCCAGCTTCGTCGAATATCTTTCGATCTGCTCTTTGATGACCGAGCTGATCTCTTCTGGTTTTAAATTCATTTGAGGTCTGCACCTTCTTTCTTTTCCATTTCATCACGTAACTGTTCAGTATAATTTCTGCTGCCGGACTGCTGTTTCCGGTCCCGGATCCGCCGAGATCACGCCAGCTGCAGCTTCATTAAGTCTCTCCGGATCTCACCGAGTCTTGTCCTGATGCTGCTGTCCACCACACGGTCACCGATCCTGATCACGAGTCCGCCGAGGATCGCAGGATCGACGCTATAGGTAACTTCCAGACTCACAAAAGCTGTGGTCTCCAAAAGCTTCGCCTCCGTATGGGCCTTCTGCTCCGCGGAGAGCTCCACCGCGCTTGTGACAGTTACGATACCGATCTTTTTATATTCCTTTACACGATTCACAAAATAGTCGAGGATCTTCGGGAGCTCCTTCTGCCGTCCCTTTTCGATCACGGTCTCAAGAAATCCCATCAGGTCATCGGAAACTCTTCCTTTAAAGATATTTTCCACAACCTTTAACTTCTCTTCTTTTATGATCTGCGGATGGTTCAAAAATTGTACAAGGTCTGCATTCTCCATGAGGATCGTCTGCAGTGACTGTACTTCCTCATATACGGGCGACAGCATATCCCGCTCCATGGCAGCTTCAAACAGCGCATCGCCGTAGACCTTTGACACTAACTTTGCCATGTGCTCTCACCCATTTCCTTTAAAGTCTCCTCGATCAGGGAATCCTGGATCTTTACATCCATGGAAGCGGCAACCGCCTTCTCTGCCATCAGGGACGCAATGGAAACGATCTCCGTCTTCATGTCCTCAAGCGCTTTCTTCTTCTCCAGCTCGATCTCCCGGTTTGCCCGGTCAACGATGCGGTTTGCTTCCTCTCTCGCTTCCGCTAAGATATCAGCTTCCTGCTTTTTCGCTTTTTTCCTCGCTGCGTCGAGAATTTCCTGCGCCTCTTTGTCGATGGACTTTATTTTATCCTCATACTCTGCTTTCAGCGCGAGCGCATCTTCGCGGCTTGTCTTTGCCGTTTCCAGATCACCCGCGATCCGTTTTCTTCTTTTTTCCAGTACTTCACGCGCCGGATTAAAGAGGAAATACGACATTACAAAGAACAGGATAAAAATATTGATTCCCGTGATCACAATGTCGTTGATCCATTGAGGGTCAAAATTTATTAACCGTTCCAAGGTCTCATCTCGCCTCCTTTACAAACTTCCGCGCATACCCGGAAGTTTTTTCCTGTTCCCATATCCGGATCAACCGAACGGCTTAACGAACATAAGGATAATGGCAACAACAAGACCATAAAGACCGGTCGTCTCGGCAACGGCCTGTCCAAGAAGCATGGTCGATGTAATATCAGATTTCGCGCCCGGGTTGCGGCCGACTGCAGATGCGCCGAAACCAGCGGCGATACCCTGTCCAACACCAGGTCCGATACCGGCGATCATCGCGATACCGGCGCCGATTGCTGAGCAAGCATGGATCAAATCCTGTCCTGTAATATTCATAGATAAAACCTCCTGTAAAAAAAATTTTATAGCTGTCATTCACAGCTACAGGCAAAATCCTTTCCGATCGACTGCGTCGATGGGGTCCTGCCTTCCCTGTTCCGCCCTGCGTTCCTACAGTTTATCATTTACATAGACCATAGTCAGCATGCAGAATACGTATGTCTGGATGCACCCGGAAAACAGGTCGCAATACACATGAAGTGCGGCCGGAATACCGATTTTTAATAAGACCGGCATCATTCCGTACCAGAGACCCATGATAATAACTCCGGACAGCATGTTCGCGAACAGACGAAGGGAGATCGAGATCGGATTCGCAAATTCACCGATCAGATTGATCGGGAACAGCACCGGGAGAGGTTGAAACAATCCCGTAAAGTGTCCGACACCATGATTTTTGATTCCCTGATACTGTACGATCGCAAACGTGACCAGACCAAGAAGGAACGTAACACCAAAGTCGGCAGTAACCGTTCTCAGTCCGAACAGACCACTCAGATTGCAGAACAAAATAAACAGAAAAATCGTTCCGATATAGTTCGCAAACCGGTTCGCTGAACTGCCAAGAATCCCTGTGGTCATATTTTCCAGCATTTCCATGCCGAATTCGATGATATTCTGGAATGTTCCAGGTACATCCGTCGCATGTTTTAATGCACGGTTCGCGGCTATCACCAGAATCAGCAGAACGATCGTAACGATCGTCATTCCGACCGTCGTCGTCGTCAGCCAGAGTTCATGACCGAAGAGATGGTATTTCACGATCCCGTGGATCATGAAATCAGCACCACTGCCACCACTCATTCTTTTTCCTCCTTTCCTTAAAACTCCTGAAAGACTGCTGTCTGTTCCACAACAGCAGCGTATAAGACTCTATCCGTCAAGCCTGAAGATCAGGCCATACGGTCGGTTCGTTTCTGAAGTACCGGATACACATAAGCTCCGGTCTTCAAGCCCAGTGCGCCGAGAACGACTGCTAAAAGGTTGATCGTCGTAAATTTCCATAAAAGGCACACCAGTATTACCGCGCACAGGCTGCGGATCAGCGAATGGATCACCATCTTTTTGCTGCTGTACGCCCCATCAGTCGATTCCACACAAAGTTCCGTGGATCTCGCGATACTGATGAGCAGTACCTCCGCCGCCGCGGCTCCGATCAGCACTCCGGCGATCACCGGAACGGTTCGGAAAAAAATAAGGCAGATGAGAAGCAAGATCATATTATGGATCAGAATCCCGATGCTCATTCCCACTACCTGTCTCTTTGTCTTATCACTCACGATTGTTCCACCCTTTCAATCACCCTACCGAGGCTGTCTTCTGCCGGACAGTTCCCTGCTGCTTCATATTCCGCTTTCGTTTACGGGTACCATCTTCTTTGCCGTCCCTTCGGCTGTCACCGCCATCTTTTGGGACGGTCAGCACCGTCTCCGGTTCCGAAACGGCTCTCCCACTGCTTTACCTGCTCTTTCTTTTCCCTGTCTTCGTCTTCTTTCTCTCTGTCTACGATATGCTTCGCCATCTTATATGCACTCAGACCGCCCGAGAGGACACCCAGGATCAGGAAGATCAGAACGGTATGAAGTCCGGTCTTTTTATCGATCCAGCTTCCGAAAAGCACACAGATAAGGACCGGTGTCACAACATTGAGTCCGAGCTGGGTGATCAGCACCAGGTTTTCGAGTCCGTTTTTTTTCTGACGCATTTTCTCCCACCTCACTTACCGCGTAACGCATACCGCCATTATACTAAATATTTGCGGATTTGTCCATTTCTACGCATCGACTTTACAGATATTTCGTGAATTCTTTTGTCAATAACATGGTATATTTGGACACATATGGATAATTGTCCAAAAATCACCAGGTGTATTTCTGGATAAAAGTCAACAGGATTCATGTTTCTCCTATATTTGTATATAGGAAAAAGGGACACAGATACTTCCATGTCCCTTCATTTTTTCCTATTACTTTATTTTCTTATGTATCAGTTTCACGGACCCGTCAGATGTTTTCCCTTACAGTCCGTCTCTGTTTTAGTAGTTCATTCCGGTGATTGCGAGCTCTCCATCCGCAGTGACACCAAGAATGATGTTCGGAGCACCGTCACCGAGGACGATCCCGGCCATAACCGGCTCCAGGGAATCGACATCCACCTTTTCGATCGCAGCCTCCATCTCATCGGAGAAGATCTCTGCCGGATCCAGTTTCATAAAGTCTTCCTTCGTATCGACCATGCCTCCGTTCGTCTTCACACAGGAGACAAAGGTTGGGAAATCAATGTGGTCCGCAAGCCCCTCCATATCTTTATTCTTTACAATCGCGATGATCTCTTTTGCGTAGGACTTATAGTCTGTCTTCTCGAGCTGGGCAGCCGCCTGGCTCTGAAGCTTCGCCATCTCCTCATCAGAGATCTCTGCAACCTGCACGCCCTCAGAACTCTCGTCCGTCTCAAAAGCTCCCGGTCCTTCCGCCATCTTTGGGTCTACATTGGAGAGATCCGGTTTTGTTGTATCAACGGCGGATGTCTCCGCTGCGGAAGCCTCCACAGCCGCTGTTGTCTCCTGAGTGTTTTTTGAGCCGCATGCTGTCGCCATCACTGCTGTCACGCAGAGTGCCGCTGCTAACAATACATGTTTTTTCATAATACAATATTCCTCCTCTGATCTTATCCGGTCCATCCGGATCCGTGTCCGGCAGATTTTTACCGGGTACCCGGGCTTCCTTCTATTCATAAATGTACCTGTCTCACTGTATCAGAACTATACCACGCCCTCTTTTTCCTGACAATAAACAATTTCTAAAGAAATGGTTATTTTTTCGTTAGAAAATCTCCACTAATTTTATTTTCCTTTTAGAGTTTCTCCATACTTCCGTCACATTCTTCCTGTATACTTTGTATCATAAAAGATATCGATCAGTTAAAGACATCACGAACCGTTTTTAATACGGAAGACGAGGCGTGTAGCGCCTGATCAGGTATACATAAAAAATGGGGCCGGCAGGCAAATGAAATGCGCGCACATTTATGCCGGACTCGACTAAACATAATTCTCGGATCCCTGTGATCCAGGATTGACATATATTCGATACTCATACATCCCCCTTTTTTAGTATTTGTGTGAAAAAACTCCGGTATGCCAGAACCGGAGTTTTTTCATGTCTGCAATTAAATGTCTCTTGACCCGTTCGCTCATCCCGCACGTTCACTTGCAGCATTCTGTATCTTCACACATGCGTATATCATTCAGTATTTCGTGCCTGTTGTGCAGCAGAAAGTTCATTGAGATTTTCTCCTGAGTAACAAGTGAAAAAACGGGACAGCCTTTGAATCCGGCCGCCCCGTTTTCATCATTTCTTCTTAAAATTTAGTGTGTTAAAAGATCCAGTACCAGCTCTGCGCACTTGTTCAGATCATCGATCTTCAATGTTTCTCCAGTCGTATGTACCTTTGTCATACCTGTGGAGAGTACGATCGGCTTGATCCCGTGAAGTGCCATCACATTCGCGTCGCTTCCGCCGCCGCCTTTTGCGGTCACTGCCTGATATCCAAGACGTTTGCAGGACTCAAAGACTCTCTGCACGATCGGATCATCATTTTCCACGTTAAAGCTTACATAATTTGTCTTCAGCTCGATCTCAAGCTTTGCTCCCATCTCGTCGCAGGCATCCTGCAGGCACTTCTGCATATGCGCAGCCTGGGCATTTAATTTATCGAGGTTGCGGCTTCTGACTTCTGCCACAAATTCTGCCTTCTCCGGAACGATATTGGTCGCATATTCCGCCTTCAGGGTTCCGATATTGCAGGTAGTCTCCTCATCGATTCTGAGCAGGTTCATCTTTGCGATTCCCTTCGCTGCGACCTGGATCGCACTGATTCCCTCTTCCGGTGCAAGACCCGCATGGGAAGATTTTCCAATGATCGTCGCGAAGATCTTGATCTGCCCCGGTCCACAGGTTAAGATCTTTCCGATATCACCGCTGGCGTCAAATACCATCGCTTCTTTTCCTTTAATCATGGACAGATCCATATTCTTGACACCGTTCATACCACCTTCTTCGCCGATCGTAAATAAGATCTCTGTATTGCGGCACGGAATATTCTGTTCTTTGATCACCTTGATTGCTTCCATGATCGCTGCGATTCCGGATTTGTCATCGCCCGCAAGGATCGTGGAGCCGTCTGTATGGATGATCCCGTCATCGACAAGCGGTCTGATGCCATTGCCCGGAGTCACCGTATCCATATGTGCACACATGATCGTCGGATCACCCGGGATTGTTCCCGGAAGATATGCGCATACATTAAATCCATTGGAGCCAAAACCTTCCCCGGCTTTGTCGGTCTTTACTTCCAGTCCAAGTACTTTAAGATCCTCAACCAGCTTTTCCCCCATCGCTTTTTCATTCTTTGTCTCACTGTCGATCATAACATAATCAAAGAATGTGTCGAGCAGTCTCTTCTCATTTATCATGGCATTACCCCTCCTGTTTTACATGCAAAATACCGGCATTTCGTTCTTTTGCATCACAATTTTGTGTTTTTATTCTAACATGGATCTGCTGTCTCCGCAAGAATCCACACTGCCCTGATACAGCGCTTTTCCATGCCGGCACGCTTCATATTTTCTCCGCGATTCCCCGAAGATCCATGATTTTTCCTCATCCGCTCCTTCAGCGCGCCGGAACTCACCTCTTTATTATTGTCTGAATTATCTGAATTATTTATTCTTTATTAACAATATAAACTGTAACAACTTTTTCACTAAATAAAAAAAGGTGTGGACAGATGTTTGCAAAAGATATATAATTAATTCATAAAAAGTTTATATTCTTTATTCTTAACAAAGAATTAACTTTTTCTCAATCGGCGGAATTGCTGGAAATCTCCCTGTTTTTTCAGTTATTTCGTACTTTTACTATTGCAGGAGGTTTCTGTATGAGCGAAAACACCACTAGTACCACTAAGCAAACCTGGCTCGACAAGGCGTTAACAGTCGTTGAAAACGTATGCAACAAACTTCCCGACCCGGTAATCCTGTTCTGCTGGCTCTTCCTTTTCACGGCGATCATCGGTACGATCGCAACGGTAGCTGGCGTGAGCCTGATCAACCCGGCAACAAATGAAGCCGTTGTTTCCCAGAACTTCTTCTCGGTAGACGGACTCCACTGGTTCCTTGACAATATGGTAAAGAACTTTACCGGTTTCGCACCGCTCGGTCTGGTAATCTCCATGACCCTCGGCATCGGTCTCTGCGAGGAGTCCGGTCTCGTAATGTCCCTCTTAAAGAGCTGCTTAAGCGATGTTCCTCCGGCACTCGTTCCGTACCTTATCGCATTTGTCGGCACGATCGGAAATATCGCTTCTGATACTGCGAACATCATCGTTCCTCCGATCGCCGCTCTTCTCTATATCGGTGCCGGAAAGCATCCGGTTGCAGGTATGATCTGCGGATATGCAGGTGCAAATGCAGGCTTCACTGCAAACCTGATGGTTGCAGGTACAGACTCCCTGCTTCAGGGTCTCACAAATGACGCAATCAAAGGTTTCCTTCCGGAGACTACCTTCCAGGTAGATGTTACCTGTAACTGGTTCTTCATGATCGCCTCCACAATCCTCTGTTCTATCGTGATCGGTGCTGTTTGTACAAAGGTTGTAGAGCCGCGTTTCGGAAAATACGAAGGTTCCTCCGATGAAAAGATCGAAAAACTGAGTGCTTCTGAGAGTAAAGGTCTCCGCTGTGCAGGAATTACAGCGATCATCTACATTATCATCCTCGTTGTTGGATTCTTTACTGGTCCGTTAGCAGGTGAGAATGGTGCCTTCGTTGGTTCTCCGCTCTTAAAAGGCCTGATCCCGATCCTGTTCGTATTCTTCTCGATCTGTGCGATCGCATTCGGTTTTGGTTCCGGTTCCTTTAAGAAATCCGGCGACATCAGTAAAGCTATGAACAAACAGATGGCAGCAATGGGCTCCTATATTTCCTTCTGTTTCTTCTGCGGACAGTTCCAGGGCTTATTCAACTGGACAAAACTCGGTACACTCCTCGCAATCGGCGGCGCTGACATTCTTCAGTCCGCAGGATTCACAGGTATCCCGTTATTTGTATGCTTCATCCTCGTTGTAACATGTGTAAACATCTTCATGTCATCCGGTTCCGCAAAATGGGCGATCTTCGCTCCGATCTTCGTTCCGATGTTCATGCTCCTCGGTTATCATCCGGGCTTTACACAGTTACTTTACAGACTCGGTGATTCCCCGACAAACGCGGTTACTCCGATGTCCCCGTATATCTGGATGGTTCTCGCAACTGCTCAGACCAAGTACATGAAGGACTTAAAGATCGGTACCCTGATCTCCAACCTTCTTCCGATCGCAGTGATCCTCGAAGTGATCTGGGTTGTCTTCTTTATCATCTGGTACCTCATCGGTCTTCCGATCGGTCCGGGTGTCGGTTCCGTTCTTCCGGCAGGAATCATGTAAATTATCCGATCCTGCAGAATTACATAACTGAATACGTTTATTTCGCCAGGGCATGTGAAGTGCCCTGGCGTTTTTTGTCTCATCTATGTCGGTCTCCGGCCACCCCGGAACACCGAATGTCCCTATGCATAAAAAGAAGGTGCCTCGGCACATTCGGCATCTCGCGCGGTCGCTTGCGACAACCTTCATCTTCGCGCGAGTTAGGCACGCAGTGCCTTTTTATTTAACAGGAAGTTCCATCGGAGTTTCCTGTTAAATAAAAAACAGGTGATCCGCTTACCAGACCGCCTGTCTCATACCCTTTATTCTGTTTTCCGGTCCTCTCCTACTTTACAAGTCCTTTTATAATAGAAGAAACCTTATCATAGTCATACTGGACTTCTTTCACGCCGGACTGTTTTTTATACCAGCTTTTCAGTTCCTGATAAGTCGTGGAATAAGAACCATATCCGAGATACAGTTCCGGAGTCTGGTAGTTATCTGCAAAAACGACCATCGGCATAACCTTTAAATTATGGACTCCGTTTTCTTCCATGATCTTTCCGATCTCCTCCGCACCTTTCTTTAAATTAAGAAGCGGATTTTCAAATTCTTCTTTTCTTTTTGCGTCCTCTCGCCGCCACATTGCTCCGTCCGGAGTTCCGTATATCTTAATTCCCCAGCCATAAGTTCTTACAAGGTAAACGCCTCTCTTATCCATAAGGACCGCGTCAAACGTCATTTTTCCTTCCGGCAGATTTAAAGTCGCGTTCTTTAAAACCTCACCGGGCTTTCCACAGATCTTTTTCAGCCGCGCGGAGACCTTTTCTACAGCCTTTTCGTGATTCCGCTGTTTGTTCATGTGTTTCGCGATCAGCCAAAACACCATCACACCGGCCAAAATGTAGGCAAAGAACATAAAATAGTCCTGCGCCGAATGAAGTTTCCATGTCTGAAAGTTTCCACCAAACATATTTTATCCTCCCAGGTATTCAATTAACCGCACATTGGCACTTGCTGCCACTGACAGTCTTTTTTGAATCCGTCAGGCAGGATTCCTTTATTATCTGTCATCACGTTTCATGCACGATACTTTATCTTAACACGAAACCACTATAAACGCAATAATCTTCTCATGATCGCCATTTCCTGATTTGTGCATTTTTACCAAATATTTATCATTCCATTTAGCGAAATCTCCGGGCTTTTTTTCAGTTTTCTAATTTAAAAATAAAAATTATAAACACTTTATAAAAAATATATAGCTTTTTCGAACCATTTATAGTATAATATCCATGCAAGCGGGATCTCGGGGGTTTAGGTCCCGTAAATTAAGTTTACAGGAGGTTTTTCAAATGAGTGAAAACACTACCGCTAAGAAAACCGGCGTGGACAAACTGATTGATGGTATCGAAAAAGTTTGTAACAAATTGCCGCCGCCAGCGATTCTGTTCTGCTGGCTCTTCCTTATCACAGCCATCATCGGCTGCATCTTCAGTGTAATGGGCGTTGCCCTTACAAACCCGGCTTCCGGAGAGGTCGTAACATCTGCGAACCTGTTCTCCAAAGACGGCGTTGACTGGATCTTAGGCAACATGGTAAAGAACTTTACCGGTTTCGCTCCGTTAGGTCTGGTTATCACAATGACACTCGGTATCGGTCTCTGTGAGGAGTCCGGAATGCTGATCTCCATGCTGAACAGTTCCTTAAAGAACGTTCCGGCAGCTATGATCCCGTATGTAATCGCATTCGTCGGTACAGTCGGAAACATCGCTTCCGATACAGCTATGGTCGTTATCCCGCCGATGGCTGCCATCGTTTACATGGGCGTTGGCAAACACCCGGTAGTTGGTATGATGGTTGGTTACGCAGGTGCTCAGGCCGGTTTCACAGCGAACCTGATGGTTGCCGGTACTGATACTCTGTTACAGGGTCTTACAAACGATGCGATCAAGGCATTCATCCCGGATACAACATTCCAGGTTGACCCGACCTGTAACTGGTTCTTCATGATCTTCTCCACCTTGCTCTGCGCAGCAGTTATCGGATTCTGTTCCGTACATATGATCGAGCCGCGTTTCGGAAAATACGAGGGTGCCGGAGAAGCAAAACTTGAAGAAGTTACTCCGCAGCAGAAGAAAGGTCTTAATGCTGCAGGTCTTACCGCGATCATCTACATCATCATCATTGCAATCGGATTCTTCACCGGTCTTCTTTCCGGCGAGAACGGTGCATTTATCGGATCCCCACTCTTAAAGGGCCTGATCCCGATCCTCTTCGTTCTGTTCTGCCTCTGCGGTCTTGCATACGGCTTCACTGCAGGCACATTCAAGAACGCTGTTGATGTCAACAAGGCAATGTCAAAGCAGATGGCCGGCATGGGTTCCTACGTTCTGTTCTGCTTCTTCTGCGGACAGTTCCAGGGCTTATTCAACTGGACAAAGCTTGGTACACTCCTTGCGATCGCAGGTGCTGACGGACTCGAGGCTGCTGGCTTCACAGGCATTCCGCTCTGTGTAGCTTTCATCCTTCTCTGCTCCTTCGTCAACATCTTCGTATCCTCCGGTTCCGCGAAGTGGGCTATTTTCGCTCCGATCTTCGTTCCAATGTTCATGCTCCTCGGTTACCATCCGGGCTTCACACAGTTACTTTACAGAATCGGTGACTCCCCGTTCAACTGCTGGACACCGATGTCCGCATATATCTGGATGATCTTAAGTGTTGCTCAGACAAAGTACGTTCCGGATCTCAAGATCGGTACTCTGATCTCCAACATGATCCCGATGTCCATCGTTCTTCAGATCGCATGGATCATCGTAGTTGTTATCTGGATGTCCATCGGACTTCCGTTCGGACCGGGCGTTGGCGTTGCTCTTCCGGCTGGAATCCTCTAATTCAGAGTATAGCAGCTTACAAAGCTTACTGTGTAAAATATAAAGACAGAATGACCCGTCGCTTTTGCGGCGGGTCATTTTTCGCTTAAAACGAACGAAGCAGATTCCACGTCACAAAAGCTTCCTCCTCCGATTTTTTCACAACCCTCATAATACTTTTTTCCAACATAAAAACTCACCTCCATGGCATCATGATACCTCAGAGATGAGTTCTTTTCTTCTCAAAATCGAAAATTCAATTCTTCGCCCGAACTGCCGCCGCAAGCAGTTCACCGCAGCACGCCGAAGTTGATTTTATTATTTCTGAATCTCTTTCAGATGTCTCTCCAGAATATCCGCTGCACAGGCTGCGAGCTCTGCACACGGGCGCTTTTTATAGTAGCTCTCCGTTCTCGCCTCCGGCACCGGATTCGTATCCGTATTGATCCCGGCCAACAGCTCCCGGCAGATGTAGCTTCCGTTCTCGTTCTTGAACGTCGTTACAAGCTCCTGAATTTTCTTATAGTGATCCTGCTTTTCCGCTGCCGCCTTCGGGTCTGTATAGCCTTCCAGAGCCCCACAGACCAGTGCCATTCCGCTGACACAGCCACATACCTCCCGAAGTCTTCCGAGACCGCCGCCAAACGAGGACGCCAGGCCTGCCGCCATCTCTCTGCTGATCCCCCGTGCTTCCAGCTCCTCAGCAAATGCCAGCGTCACCGCCTGGGAGCAATTGTAACCTTCCCGGAACAGTTCCCGCGCGCGGTCCCCGCGGCTTTTTTCACAGACTGTTTCATTTTTTGTTGGTTTTTCCACAATATCCATCGGCTTATTCTCTGCCATTCCTTCTACCCCTTTCGTATCTTTCCCGTTACCATAGCATATACTGTGTAACAAAATTTTCCAATGCTTCGCATTCCGAATCGGCAAAATCCTCGATCGCAGCGGTATCATACGGAATTTTCAGTTCGTAAAATCCCTACTCGCGAAAAATAACTCGCTTTTCTCTTTGTCACTGTTCCGAAGAACCTTTGCTTGTATTTTTCCATGTCTTATGGTAGAATAATATCGTTATGGTTGTATCAAAGATTCAGCCACATTCATATGACAGCGAATCATTTCCTGGGCCATCGCCAAGCGGTAAGGCACAGGACTTTGACTCCTGCATTCCACGGGTTCGAATCCCGTTGGCCCAGGAAATGATTCGCAAATCCAGTGCTTGTAATTTTTATTATAAGCACTTTTTTTATCTGTTTGCAACAGGAAATCTAACCTCTGAACGCGGTTAAAGCTCCCGGAAGTTTTTAATAGCTATCACAAACCATTCCAGAACCAACGATGGGGCAGAGTTCTTATGAACTCCGCCCCATCCATTGACATAGGACCTATTAACACAGCAGCTTCCCCAACAAAACAAAAAGCCCCGGGAACTGCTTCCCAGGGAAATACGGGTGGATACAGGGATTCGAACCCTGGGCCTCCAGAGCCACAATCTGGCGCGCTA
>ERZ1106969.14-NODE-14-length-200785-cov-4.154496_pt1 | contig 200785 bp, 204 predicted proteins | sample MGYA00403685_ERZ1106969 | MGnify/ENA primary metagenome ERZ1106969 (study PRJEB35170, sample SAMEA104062416) | human gut metagenome | biome: human gut; feature: human-associated habitat; material: faeces | place: Denmark | collected 2012-05-18 ...
CCATGTAAGGGAAAATAGTTACCCTTCCAGCTGTGTTCAAAAACGGGCCCGTGAAGAACACCAAAGCCGGTACATGGAGGTTTCGGCAAGTATAGAGAACAATTCAAGGAGGAAATTTTTTATGGTAATTCAGCACAACATATCCGCAATTAATTCTTACAGAAATTTAGGCACAAATCAGAGCTCCCTGAACAAGAACCTGGAGAAGCTGTCTTCCGGTTATAAGATTAACCGCGCAGGCGATGACGCAGCCGGTCTGGCTATTTCCGAGCAGATGAGATCCCAGATTAATGGTCTGAATCAGGCGGCAGTCAACGCAAATGATGCAATCGGTCTGATCCAGACAGCAGAAGGCGCCCTGACCGAGGTACACTCCATGCTTCAGCGTATGGTGACTCTGGCTACCCAGTCAGCAAACGGTACTTACAACTCTGTTGCGAGAAACAATATCCAGACTGAGTTTGATAAGCTGAATGAAGAGATTAACCGTATTGCAGAGTATACGGACTTTAACGGGGTTAAGCCGATTGCTTCAACTGGCAGCACCGGCGATATGACATTCCAGATTGGTCCGACAAAGGCAGAGACTATTTTGGTTAAAGCCAGCGCAATGGATTCTGCAACACTTGGCGTGAAGGATGCTAAGGTATCAAAACAGAGTGACGCAAGTAATGCTCTTGCAAAAATTAATAGCGCTATTGATAAGGTCTCCACTTACCGTGCACACCTTGGTGCTTCCCAGAACCGTCTGGAGCATACCATTAACAACCTGAAGGTTACTTCTGAGAATATCACAGCAGCGGAGAGCCGTATCCGCGATACTGATATGGCGGATGAGATTACAGCATTCACAAAGAACAATGTTCTGCTTCAGGCTGCACAGTCCATGCTGTCCCAGTCCAATGCTGTTCCGCAGAATGTTTTGAGTCTGCTCCGGTAATCAGCAGTACATATAGTAACCCGTTTTATTGCGGGATATTTAGGAAAAGCCATTTGAAAGCCGATGCTTTAAATGGCTTTTCCTGTATGGGAAAGGGCTTTGCAGTATGACTGGTTATAGAAACAAGGGCAGAGGACTTTTACAGTAGTTTTGCGGAGGAAGAACAATGGCAAAGGCACTAATATTTGCAGGCGGTTCGGGCAGGAGGATGAATTCCGGGTCAAAACCAAAACAATTTTTAGAATTGCATGGCAAACCGATTATCATATATACGCTGGAACATTTTGAATATCATGAAGAGATTTCTGATATTATTGTGGTCTGCATCAAGGAATGGATAGAAGAACTGCAGGGTTTTTTAAGAAGATATGGGATTACCAAGGTGTCTAAGATTGTGCCGGGAGGTGCAACAGGGCATGATTCTATCTATAACGGTCTGCAGGCGATGAAAGAAGAGGCTGACTTTAACGAGGTAGTCTTAATTCATGACGGGGTACGACCGCTGATTAACGCAGAGCTTATTTCCCAAAATATTGAAGCAGTAAAACGCTATGGCAATGCGATTACAGCGGAGCCGGTGCGGGAAAGCGTAGTCAGATCGGCAGACGGCATCAATATATCAGATGTTCCGCCAAGAAGTCATATGTATATTGCAAAAGCACCTCAATCTTTTTATTTTGGGGATATCCTTAAACTGTATGATATGGCTCATAACGATCAGCTTAAAACCATAGATTCTTCGCATTTGTGCAGTAAATATCAGGAACCTATGCATATTATTATCAGTACAAAAAACAATTTGAAAATTACAGAACCGGCAGATTTCTATATCTACCGGGCTTTGTATGAAGCGCTGGAAAGCCAGCAGGTATTTGGGCTATGACTTTGAGGAAAAATAAGATGATTAGACTTAAAAAAAGAGAGATTTTAAGCATAATAAAGACATTAATCCGTGCCAATGACGCTATCGCAGAAGCTCATAGAAATGCCATAGACAGCCATATTGCAGATACGCTGATGCAGTGTCAGGAGACAGCTCTTATTTTGGGGAATTATCTGGAAACGTTGGAGGAGAACGGTCGATTATATATACATATTTTGGAGGACTATTGTGAAGATATTTATCAGATGTATATAAACATCGGAAATAAAACCATAGAAGAATTACTTTTAAAAAAGATATATGATGAGCTTGCGGAATTAGACAGCCGAATTCAGAGTGAAATTCCTGACGATAAAAGGGAGATTATATTTCTGCCGTATAAAGCGGCTATGTGGGATGCCCTGGAAAGTGTTTGGATGGCAGCGTGTAAGGATGACACATGCATTGTTCATGTGATTCCAATCCCCTATTTTGATAAAAATCCAGATGGCTCTCTGGGAAATATGCATTACGAAGGCGCGGAATATCCAAACTATGTAACGATTACATCCTGGGAGGAATACGATTTAGAAGAGCAAAGGCCTGATATTGCATATGTGCATAACCCTTATGACAACGCCAATCATGTAACCTGTATTCATCCTGCATTTTTTGCTAGAAATTTAAAGAAATATGTAGATACCTTAGTTTATATTCCCTATTTTGTTGCAGTTAATAACCAGGTTCCGGTACACTTTTGTGTGACTCCCGTGACACTTCTGGCAGATAAGCTTATTGTTCAGTCAGAGCCGGTAAGACAGACTTACATAAAAGAATTGCAGAGGTTTGAAAAAGAAAACAATTGTATAGGCCTGGCTGGAACTATTGAGAAAAAGGTGCTGGCTTTGGGAAGCCCCAAATACGATAAACTGGACTTTTACCGTCTGGACGAAACAGAGATTCCAACAGAATGGAAAAAGGTCATATTTAATCAAAATGGAAATAGGAAGAGAGTGATTTTATATAACACATCTGTCCAAAATATGCTGACATATGGAACCGTTATGCTTCATAAAATCAAGGAAACGCTAGAGATTTTTGAGACTTATAAAAACGAGATTGCTCTGTTGTGGAGGCCCCATCCTTTAATGCCGGCTACATTGCAATCCCTGAGACCGGAATTATGGAACCAGTATGAGAAAATCATGTGCAGGTATCGGAAGACGGGGTGGGGAATATTTGATGAATCTTCTGATATGAATCGGGCAATTGCTGTTAGCGATGGATATTATGGAGATAGCGGCTCTGTTCTTGAACTATATCAGGGAACAGGGAAGCCATATTATAAACAGTGGGTCAATACCCTTATGGCAGACACAGGCTTTAATATTCTGATTCAGTGTGTATGCAAAGGAGGAAAAGATACCTATGCCTTTTCGCGGATTAACAATGCACTGTTTTACGTAAAAAATGGTAATCGGTTGGAATACATAGGTTCCGATCCCAGGGAAGAAACGTGGAGAAGGCTGTTATATACAGATATGATTCAGGCAGAAGGAAAGATATATTTTGCGCCGGGAACAGCAAATCAGATTCTTGTATATGATTATGCACAGCATTCTTTTTCTTATATTTTTTTAGAATATGCGGATAAAACACCAAAAAGAACGCTGAAATTTGTAAGAATATATGCTGAGGGAAATGAACTCTATTTGATACCGAAGGAGTATCCGTGCATTGTTCGGATTAATACAAAGACAGGCGGACAAGAGCACTTACATGTGGCTGATCTATCAGAGAAAGTAGAGAAGGAGAATGATGTAAAGCCTCCCAAAATAGAAAATGAACGGAGTATCCTGTTTGCCAGTGGACATGGGCAGGATCAGTTATATATTTCTTATCATAAAATGATGGGACTTTATAGTGATGGAGATGCTGAAGTAATCCATGCTGATAGAAAGGGAAATATTACGGGATGTATACAATATTCTGTGGAGAATGCAGATAAATACAGAAATGCTGTAGGACAGACAACAAGGCGGGTTTTAGAATTTATTTTTACTCAAATTCAAAATACCAGGGGCCATTTGGGACAGGAGAGAAAGCATTGCGGTGACAATATCCATCAGGTGATTGTGAGAGAAAAATATGAACCAGATTGTATTACCTATAGAAGAGATTTATGATTATTGTATGGCTAACCATACCCATCTGATATGCTTTGGTACTGGGATGGTGGCAAGACATTGTATACAGTTATTTCAGCACTATGGAATATGGGACAGGGTTAGATGTTTTCTGGATCATAACCGAAAAATAACGGAATTTTTAGTATCAGGAAAAGCTTTTCCTGTATATGGCCCGGAGGAACTTTATAAAAAGCAATATGAGAAGGATATTCTTCTTATATTGTGCGAGGCATCGCAGGAGGTCTTGGAACAACTGGAATCAGACGGCTCTGTCTGCAACTGCTCCTATATTTTATATCCGGATATCAATGAACAATTTATTCAGGGTACTTTGGAAGTGGAAAAAGAGAAATATCAGCAAATTGTGGAGACATCGGCTCGGGTTTATATTCCGCAGCAGATTCATACTTGCTGGTTTGGGAAGAACAAAATGCCATATCTGCATCAGAAATTTATAGAGGAATGGAAGATATGCAATCCTGATTATGAAATTATATTATGGAATGAGTCTAATTATGATGTGACAAAATGCAGATACATACAAGAAGCTTATGAGAGTGAAAATTATGCCTTTGTATCCGATTATGTGAGAATGGATGTAGTATATCGATATGGAGGATTTTATTTTGACACTGATGTAGAGATTATAAAGAGCTTGGAACCGTTTCGCAAATACCAGGTGGTGATGGCCTATGGAAAGTGGCCGGCGGTGAATAGCGGCTGCGGATTTGGTGCCAGAAAAGGCCATCCACTGATTAGGAAGATTCGGGATAATCCAAGAGGCTATGTTTCTTTTCTGGACGATGAAGGAAAACCAAAGAAAATTACCAATTGTTATTGGGAGTCTTCCATTTTGGAACAGGAAGGATTTTTTATGGATTTTTCCTCACAGAATAAAGATGGAATTCAGATTCTGTCTCCCTATTATTTTCCGTCAGCTCCGCTTTGGAAAAGCGGCGGGGGTGAGGAAAAAATGATATTTGCAAAACATCATGACCAGGGGTCGTGGAAACATTTATGAGGGCATTAGGAAAAAGAATGAATATCAGAACCTATTCGGTCACGCAACTAAACAGGATGAACAGGGAGATCTGGTGTTGGGGATGCGGAAAAAGATTTCATGAATTGCTGAAAATGTACCAAGAGGAACCGTTTTTAAAGCGAGTGACGGAATTAATTGATTCAGACAGTGCCTTGGGGAATGTGAAAAGGACAATCGGAGAACGGGAATTGGTGATTAAAAGCTTTTCTCAGGTAAAAACGAAATTAAAAAGAAAAGTTTTACTCATGATTACATCTGATCATTGGGAAAATATTTGCCAGCAGCTTGAAAAGGAGATGACGGAAGGATATTTGACATGCTGTCATTATCCAAAAATATATTATCAATATACTTTGTTTATACAGAGAATGATGAAATTAGTGATTCCGGGAAGGCAGCTGCTTTTTTATGCAGGGATACAGCCTCATGAGAATGCGGTTTCCCTTGCAATATATCTAAAGAATCAATATCCTGGGCGACCCTATAGAGTTTATTTTCTGGGGGATGGAAAGGAAGAAGCAGGAGTATCTGGTTTTATAAAATATTTAAATCAGAATACGATGCGGACAAAAGGTTCATTTAAAGAGAATATGCGGTATTGCTGGCAATATGCTCGTTCCAGGTATCTGTTATATGAAAATGAGTCAGTGATGAAAATGAGCAGATACCAAAGACTGATTTATCTGAATCATGGCACAATACCATTAAAAAATGTGCGGGATGTGTTGCGTCAGCCAAAAGCGTTGGATTACGCCATATGTCCATCTGTGGCCTGTGCAAAAATTTATGAGGATCAGTATGGAATATCTTCTGACAAATTTCTGTATTGTATGCCGCCCAGAGTGGAATTAATCAAAGAAAAAAGGAATCTTTGGAAACGGATATTAGGTGGGAAAGAAAGGCAGCTGATTTTATGGCTCCCGACATTCCGAAGTTTGAAGGACACTGAAAGAAAAGATTCCCAATATAATCACAGCCTGTCCCTGCTCCAGGGGGATAGCTTTGAAAGAATAAAGGAACAGCTACATAAAAATGATCAGGTTTTATGGATTAAGCTGCATCCCAGGGAGAAAGACGGCTTTCCTGATATTCATGCAGATCAGAGAATCCGCTTTTTAACGGATGATGAATTGGAAAAGGAACATATAATTTTGCAGGAACTTTTGGCAGATACCGCAGCATTAATTACGGATTATTCCGGAATTGGTTTTGAATATTTACTGACAGGAAATCCGATTGGTTATGTAGTTATGGATTTGGAAGAATATCACAGGGGATTTGCTTTTGAAAATCCTTATGATTATATGCCGGGAGAAAAAATCAGGACCACAGAACAATTACTGGACTTTTTAGATATAGTTGCTTCTTTGGATGTGAGCCTGGACAGGTATAGAGAAGAAAGGGAAAAGCTGAAGGCAAGACTTTTTCAGGGGAATGACGAGATGAACGCCAGTGCAGAATTTATAAAATTGCTGGACACTCTGCAGGCGGGAATTAAGTCAGAAAAATCAGGAGGTTCTATTTATTATGATGAAACAAATAAAAAGGGCGATTAGATATCAACTGGATAAAGGAAATAGGCGATTCGTGATCTATCCATTCGGGGAGACGGGGATGAAGGTTAAGGACGTTTTGAATCAGCAATTTGGAATCACTGAAAAATATGCAGCAGATTCGGAATTGTGCCGCTATCATAGCGAAATAAAGAGTGTTGCGGAATTGGAAGAGGATTATAAAAGTGATGATTTCATAATTCTCCTTTCTATTGAACCTCTGAGTCCGAATTCTGGTATTGTACATAGGCAGATTACAAAATTTGCATCCCTTGATAGGATTGTGGACATTTTTTCTATTTCTACATATTTTATACCGGAAAATTATTATGAACCGATACAATTAAACCGGGATATTCGAAAATCGACATTGGAATGCATTTCCAGAGAAATATATAAAAACGGGATAAAAGGAGCTGTGGCGGAAGCAGGGGTATATAAGGGGAATACTGCAAAGTATATCAACGCATTATTTCCGGACAGAAAGCTGTATTTATTTGATACATTTCATGGATTTGACCAAAGAGATCAGAGATATGATGACGATTCTGAAATACACAATTTGAAATTAGACTTTTCTGATACCTCTGTGGAAATGGTTTTAGAAAAGATGATATGGATTCAAAATGTGATTATAAGGAAGGGATGGTTTCCGGACAGCGCAAAAGGTGTAAACGATGAGTTTTGCTGTGTACGTTTAGATATGGATTTATACCAGCCGACTAAAAGCGGATTAGAGTTTTTTTATCCGAGGATGATACATGGAGGATATATATGCGTACATGATTGCCGTAGCAGGAACTTTGATGGAGCAAGGAAGGCGGTAGAGGAATTTTGCAAAAAATACTCGTTGAATTACATGAATATGCCAGATGATCTGGGAACCGCAGTGATTCCTGTGGGCTAGGAGGAACAATGGACTTTTTGGAAACGTTTTGTGGGCATATAAAAAGATACAATACAGTGATTATCTATGGATATGCAGATATTGGACAGTGCGTGCTGGACTATATTATCGAATTTGAAACAAGTATTAAAATTGCTAATTATTCCGGACGGGTAAAGTATTTTGCACATTCCTATGAAGAAATAACCAGAGTTGAAAAAAAGGGGATTAAAATAAAAAGTATTTATAATCTGAAGAATCATAAGAAAGACGCTTTGGTAATCATAGCAGTGCAGGAAAAAAATCAGAAAGCGGTTACGGAGATATTAGACGAGCTGGGATTTGAGCATCGGCTTTATATTTCCCACGAAAATTATTGCCGTATTCGGATGGATGTGGAAAATCATAAAAATCTATTGGATACTCGTGTGATGCAGTATCATTTGAATCACAGCAGAAAGCTTGAGAGGTTAAGAGATAGGGTAAAAGCTGGAAAAAAGGTGAAGGTTTTCTTTATGACCCATGATTCGGCAGTTTTTGGCTACGCGTCTGTATATCGGGAAATGGAAAAGCAGGCTTTGTTTGAACCATATATTTATGTGGTTTCCCGAAGAGATCTTGGATATAAAGAGTTTTATGAGGAAGTAAAGCAGAATGTAAAATTTTTTGAAGAGAAAGGTTATCGGGTAATCTGTGGTTATGACGAACATGGAATTCCAAGAGACTTACATCAGCTTTGTCCGGATATTCTCTTTTACGATTCTCCTAAATTATACGGTGCGTGCGGACCTTCCTACTATCGGCTCGATCATTTGAACTGGGAATTTCTTACATGCTATGTTCCCTATAGCCTGCTGATGGTGGATTCTTTCTATTATCATTACCACACAATGGCGATTAGAGAGACCTGGCGTTTTTTTGCGGATACCAGGGCTAGTTATAAGCGGGTATTGGCAGATGCGGAGTTTAATGGATATAATACTGTTTTTACAGGGTATCCCAAACTAGACGATTATAAAGAGATTGTAAAGCGCGAGAATGATGCGGGCAGGCGAAAGAAGGTTATCTACGCGCCCCATCATTCATTGGGAGTAAGCAACAACCTGGCGACATTTGATTTATATAAAGACAAATTTCTTGCTTTGGTAAAGAAATATCCGGAAATTGACTTTGTTTTAAAACCTCACCCCCTGCTACAGTATCAGATCCGGACACGGCACGAGGCCGGAGCCATCTCCTTTTCAAGAGAAGATTATTGGCAGTATGTAGAGGAATGGAGGTCTCTTCCTAACGGATTTTTTGTGGATTCCGGTGAATATATCAGTATGTTTATGGATAGCGATTGCATGATTACTGATTGCGGTTCCTTTATTGGAGAATACTTTCCCTCTTCCCATCCTTGCATTTATTTGTTTAATCCAAGGAAGAAGAATCAGGAGGACATTTATACGCCCCTGGCTAAGGACATTTTAAATACTTACTATGTTGCCAACTGCTGGAATGAGTTAGAAAAAGAGTTCGAGGAAACGGTAATCAGAGAACATGATTGGAAATTAGAAAAAAGAAAAGAGCTTTATAGAAAAGAATTTGGAGATATGGGAGAAGCCGGAAAAAAAATTTGCCAACATATTGTTGAGCAGATAAGAGAATGACAAAAATATTTTAGTTATATATGAGGAGGAGAAGAACGGTGAAGGAAAAAGATAAGAAATATTGTATGAGTTCTTACTTGGCATTTCGCTATATTGAGAGAGAAGATATGGATTTTTATGAGAATTTTCATCATGAAATGATAAAGCCAGTGCCAGATGAGGAAAAGACTTATATTTCTGTATCGGATGATATTGATTCTGCAATCACCAGTGTTTTTAACGATTTAAAAGGAAAGAAACTGGGACTATTATTATCGGGAGGAATGGATTCTGCAATTTTAGCTTCTTATATGAGAGGATGCGATGCTTTTACTTTTCGGTTTCTCGGAGGGACATTTCAGAAAGAAGAACTTGCAAGGGCAGAATTTTATGCTAAGCAGTATGAGTTAAATCTGCACTACATAGATATTGACTGGGATACTGTTAAGGTTGGGTTGAACCCTGTTATGATAAAGAAAAAAGCGCCGGTGCATTCCATAGAACCTCAGCTTTATCAGGCAGCAGTTTATGCCAAAAGCCAGGGGGTAGAACATCTGATTGTTGGAGCCAGTTCTGATTTGATTTTTGGCGGAATGGATCAGCTGCTGGCACAGGACTGGACGTTCGGAGACTTTATGAATCGGTATATTTTTATAAAACCAGAAGAGGTTTTAAAAGATTCTGAGAATGTTGCATACTTATTTGAACGGTATCGAAGAGGTGAACACATAGACTTTCAAAAATTTTTAAAAGAAGTTTCCCTTGTCGAATGTTCCGGTGCTTATTGGAATAGCTTTGCGGCTGCAGGTATTCCTTATACAGATCCGTATGTGAAACTTGAAATGTCAAAACCCCTTGATTTGCATCGGATACGTCATGGGGAATCAAAATATATGATTCGGGAATTGTTCCGGAAAAAGTATCCTGGTATTCCTGTTCCAGATAAGATTCCTATGCCGCGGCCTGTTGATTTTTATTTTAAAGACTGGAAAGGGCCAGAAAGGCAGGAGTTTAAAGAACATTTAGATATGGAACAATTTACCGGAAATCAAAAGTGGCAGATATATTGTCTGGAACAGTTTTTAAATTTATGCGAGCAGTAGCATTTAGAAAAGAGCGTGAAAGAAAATGGTTATTGGATATACAGCAGGCGTATTTGATTTGTTTCATGTGGGGCATTTAAATATGCTGAAAAATGCGAAAGCAATGTGTGATAAATTGATTGTTGGAGTAACAACAGATGAACTGGTTTCCTATAAACACAAAAAAGCGGTGATACCGTTTGAGGAACGTCTGGAAATTGTAAGAAATATTAAATTCGTTGATGCAGCCATACCCCAGGAATCTATGGACAAATTTGCCATGTGGAAAAAAATTAAATTTGATGTGATGTTCGTAGGTGACGACTGGTATGATACGGAGAAGTGGAATCTTTATGATAGGCAGTTTGAAGAAGTGGGAGTTAAGATTATATATTTTCCATACTACAAAGGGACTTCTTCTACCTTGATTAATTCGACACTGACAGAGCTGCGGAAACATAATTAATTTTTTGAAATAAGGGAAATAGGAGAAGAGGCATTGTCAAGTTTTTTTATAACGGGAGCTACAGGCTATATTGGGTCTGCAATTTCAAAAAAATTAATATCTGATGGAGAGGCTGTCACAGTCATTGTCCGTGACAGTAAACGCCTAGAACCGGAGATTTTATCGTCTGCTGAGATTATCATTGCTGATATTACTGACCAAGAAAAGATATTCCGTATTACAGAAAGATATGACTACATCATTCATTGTGCGGCACCAACGAAATCATTATATATGATGTCAAATCCGGTGGAGGTCATCCATACCATTGTAAATGGAACAGAACATATACTAAATTTGGGGAAGAGGTGCGGCGCGAAAAGTATGGTGTATCTTTCTTCTATGGAAGTATATGGACAGATTGATTGCTCTGATGGGAGAAGAGTGTCTGAGAATGAGCTTGGTTTTATCAATGCATCAAGCATCCGCAGTTGTTATCCTTTGGCAAAGCTTATGGCAGAAAACCTAAGTCAGTCTTATTTATCAGAATATGGAGTTCCGGTGAAAATCGCCCGCCTGGCTCAAACCTTTGGACAGGGAGCCCTAAAGGATGACACCAGGGTATTTGCCCAGTTTGCAAATTCTGTAAGAAATCAGACGGATATATGCCTGCATACGGCAGGGGAGTCTATGGGGAATTACTGTGATATTAACGATGCTGTTGATGCTATTTTATTTATTCTAAAATACGGTGAAAATGGGCAGGTATACAATGTGGTAAATGAAGAGAATACCATGAGGATAAAGGATATGGCAGAATTGGTGGCCCAAAGAATAGCTGGTGGCGCATTACGGATTACATATGATATTGCTCCAGAGAGTCAATACGGATATGCTGCCAATACGGGGCTTTGCTTGTCCGGAGAAAAATTAAGAAAGCTGGGCTGGGAGGCAAAAACAAGCTTAGAAGAGATGTACCGTTCCATGCTGCTTTCTAAAAATAGGTGAAACCTGGCAGGGAAAGACTGGTCTGCTATCCTGAATATAAGGTACCAGAAATTAAAACAAGGGGGAAAGGACATGCGTTTGTCACAGTGCATGATTGTAAAAAATGAGGAGCGCAATATAGAAAGGGCGCTTCGCTGGGGAAAGGGAGTTGTCTGGGAGCAGATTGTGGTAGACACAGGAAGTACGGACAGGACAGTGGAGCTGGCGGAGAAAATGGGGGCAAAGGTATTTTATTTTGAGTGGCAGGATGATTTTTCGGCTGCCAAAAACTTTGCCATCAGCAAAGCTTCCGGAGACTGGATTGCGTTTTTAGATGCAGATGAATATTTCCCTTTGGAGGAGACCAAAAAGCTGATTCCTCTTTTGGAGCGTTTTGACAAAAAGGAGTACTACGCGGTAATGACCTCATGGCTTCAGGTACGGGAGGATGAAAGCATATTTGCCGGAGGAAGTCAGGCACGGCTGTTTAAAAGGACTGAGGGGCTGGCCTACCGGTACCGGATTCATGAGGAGCTTTCCCTTCGCGGGGAGGGAATACTGCCCTATACGGCTGACGCAACGGACCTGCTTGCAATCTATCATACAGGATATGCGGGCAGTGACGTATATAACAAAGAAAAAGGGGAGCGGAATATAAGGCTGCTTCTAATGGAATTAAAAGAACATCCCGACAATTTTCACTTGATGGGCTATCTTGGGGATTCCTATTTGACGGGAAAGGAATCCCAAAAGGCAAAGGAGTGGTATTACAAAGCCGTTAATCTGATGCCGGAAAAACTAAGCAGGCATGATTTCATAAGCGCGATGACTTTTTGGAAACTTATGATAATCCTTGTTGAGGAGGACAATGAAAAAGCGCTTCTGGAAATATATGAGAAGGCAGCGCGGCTCCTGCCAGAGGAAAGCGATTTTGATTTTATCGTAGGCAGGTTTTATGCGCAGAAAAATGAATTTGAAAAAGCTGCCTTTCATCTAAAAAAAAGCCTTTCATTGCTCGAAACCCATGGGAACGCCAATTGTGGGATGGTGGTCACCGGGGATCTTCCGGGAGCCTGGGAGCTGCTTGCCTTGTGCTGTTACCAGACAGGAGATTTGGGAGGATGCGTAAAGTACTGCACCGCTCTTTTGAAAGCAAATCCATATATTCCGTCCGCCCTGGTGCTGCTGCTTCGCGCGTTTCAAAGAGAGGATGGAGGCGGCCGGGAAAATGCAGAGCAGGTGGGTGCTTTTTTGGAGAGGCTATATAATATGGACCAGCTGAAGGACCGCCTCCTTCTAATGCGTGCTGCCAGAGAGGCAGGAGACAGCAGACTGGAAGAATTGATAAGGCAGAAGTGTTCCGGCATAGAGCTGCAGTGTTTTGATAAAGCAATGGAACAGCATGGAAAGAAAGCTGAAACCTAAAAAGTCAGCCTTCGGAAGGAAGGCTGACTGCCCAAAGGGGAGCCCCGCTGTCGCGGCTCTGCTTTAATTCAGACAGAAGCTGGGAAAGCTTCCATTCCTTTGTGCTGTTTGAATAGCTGTTGGGATCAGCTATACGGACATTTCCATTTTCTAAAATTTGGGTAATTATAATAAAATGGCCGTTCTGGGTAAGGGAGCCCTTGCCCATAAGGGCTATTAAAATTGAACCTTCTTTGAGCAAATCTGATACATGCTTTTGGGAACGCTCCGTCACGCTTTGTACATTCAGGCCATATGCGGTTAGCGAACCTGTAATGAGACTGTGATATGAACCCTGACCGCGGGCGTAAAATCCATTGGATGCCGCCCACTCAGCGGCCTCTGGCGGCGTAAGGCTTGCAGGAGAAAAGCTGGAGATGACCATAGCCGCGGCCGTGGGACCGCAGCCGTGGGACCGCATGGGATCTTCGTCTCCGTATAAATAATCCGCCCACCGGCTGTCCCCCTGATTGTAATAAATCATAGGGCCCATAGCGCTGTCCATAATATAATAATAAGTAGTCTCATCCGTCTCTGCCGTAAGGTATGCATCAAAATCTTTTATTTCTCCCAGTTCCCCGGAGGAAATAAGCTCCTCCAATCCTTTTTGGGAATCCTCTCTCTCTGAGGGAAGCTCTGGGGAAGATGCCATGGTGGAATCCGTCTCCGTTTCAACGGATGCCTGCCCTGACCATGCCAAAAGCTCCTTTGGCAGAGAGACAGCCCTTGAAACAAGGCTGGGGTAAGCCCATACTAAAATACTGGCGCACAGCGTGAAGGCGGACAGGGCAATGCCGGCTGTCAAAATATGCTGGAAAGATAAATGCGGTGATGGTAGTTTCTTTTTTGCGCGTTTCATGGCTGGTCTATGATGTCATCCCGGATTTTACGGTCAGACGGCTCATCACTATTTGAGGAATGGAGCTTAAGTTTGCCTGGACGCATACGGCTCCTATTTTATGCGCCTCCATTGGCATCCCATAGACAACGCAGGATTCCCGGTCCTGTCCGATGGTAAAGGCTCCGTTTTTTCTCATTCGCAGAAGTCCGGCAGCCCCATCGGCCCCCATGCCTGTAAGCAGGATGCCCATGGCGTTTTCCTTTGCAGTGTAGGCCACTGAATCAAAAAGCACATCCACAGAGGGCCGGTGCCCGCTTACCTTTTCACCGTTCATACATTGTACCGCATAACCAGTCCCCATCCGTACAACGCGCATCTGCTTGCCGCCGGGAGCCAGCAGCACAAGGTTAGGCTGAATCCGTTCTCCACCCTGAGCCTCCTTTACCGTAAGGCGGCACTGCCGGTTTAAGCGCTCCGCGTACATGGATGTAAAACCTTCCGGCATGTGCTGGGTAACCACAATACCCGGCATGTTGGCAGGAAAACGGGTCAGAATTTCAAGAATGGCCTCGGTCCCTCCTGTGGAGGCCCCAATGGCGATGATCATGCCGTTGCCTGAGCCTGACCTTACAGGATGAAAGAAGCCGCGGCTTTTTGCCTGGCTAGGAGACCTCACCTCTGTTCTTTTTGTATCATCCGGAATGCGCACATGGAAATTGGAGGCAAACATAAGCTTGGAAGATAACTTTGTTAAAAAGGCATCTTTTTCAGCAGAGCTTCCCATATCCGGTTTTTTTACATAATCCACGGCTCCGGCAGCAAGGGCATCAATTACCTTTATGCTTAAAGAGGATACAAGAATAACAGGAACCGGGTGGAGTGGAAGAAGTTTTTTTAAAAAATCAATGCCGGACATCCCCGGCATCTCAATGTCCAGCGTAAGTATATCAGGCTTTAACAGCGGGATTTTCCGCTGGGCGTCAAAGGCATCCACTGCGTGCCCCACAATCTCAAAACGGTCATTTTTTGACAAGGAGCTTATGAGCCAGCTTCTGTAAACCGCAGAGTCATCGACTATCATCAAACGTATTTTTTTATCCATAACAAAATCCCTTCTTTTTGCATCATGAGGATTATAGGCAGCGGCGGTAAATTGCAGGAACGATATAATTATAGGGGCAGTTTTCTTTGCTTAAGCTTTCTGAATGGCCGATAAAAAGATAACCGCCCGGTACGGTAGCCTGAAAAAAGCGCCGGACCAGGGCATCTTTTGTGGGCATATCAAAATAAATCATAACATTCCGGCAGAAGATAATATCAAAAGGCCGCTTGAACTGAATCGAATCCATCAGATTAAAAGGCCGGAAAATAACATTCTCACGGATAACCGGCGCAATGGTATAGGAGCCGCTGCCATTCTTTACAAAATATTTGTGCTTCCATGAAGAGGGGACGCGGGCCAGGCTTTCTTCATGGTAAGAGGGATGTTGAGCGGTATCCAGAATACTCTGTGAAATATCTGTGGCCAGGATTCGGGTATCCCAGGCAGAAGCCTGGGAACCGAAAAAATCCTTCAGATACATGGAAATGGTATAGGGCTCTTCTCCTGAAGAACAGCCTGCGCTCCAGATGGAAAGCACCTTATCATGGGCATGCTTTTTAGCCAGGTCAGGGAGCACGGTTTGATACAGATAATTAAAATGCTCTTCTTCGCGCATAAAGTATGTATAGTTAGTGGTCAGCTTATTAAGCATATCCGTAACCATTTCCGGTCTGCGGGAAGATACCAGATCATCCACGTACCTGGTAAAATCCGTGTATCCCATCTTTGCAAGGGTATTGGAAAGCCTGCTTACAATCAGCTGCTTTTTTTTTGACAAGTCAATCCCATAATGTTTTTGGATATAAACATACATCCGATGAAAATCCGCTTCACTCAGGCTGATCATAAAAAGTCAATCCTCCTCTCGTAGTATTTCAGCACGGATCGTTAATAAGGGCTTTGCAGTCAAAGGACATGAGGACACGTCCGTCTTCCAGGGTTACCATGCCGTCTAAAAGCTTCTGCTGCCGCTTTACAGGAATGGAACGGACATTTGCCAGGTCAATATCAATTACCTGCTGCACGGAATCCACAATGATTCCCAAAGAAAGGGAGTCCACCTGGAGAACAATGATGCAGGTCTGGCGGGTGAATTCCATTTCCTCATGACCCATGTAAAGGCGGATATCGACAACCGGAAGTATCTGTCCCCGAAGGTTTAAAATCCCCTTAATAAACGAAGGTATCATGGGAATCGGAGTGATGGAGTGGCCGTTTATGATTTCGATGACATAATTTGTACTCATAAACAGAGAAAGGGCTCCGGACTCAAAAACAAGACAGCGCTCAACAGACGGACTTCCTGTCTGAATTTCAGGCTGCTTCTCTGCTTGACTTTCAATGTGATTGGACATGACACAAAACCTCCCTCAATTACATATTTTTAATAGCGGCAGCGTACAGGCCGAGAATATCCAGGATGATGCTGATATTTCCATCTCCAAGAATGGTGCATCCGCTTATACCATAATTTTTGAGTTCAAACGTGTTTAAATATGCGGGAAGAGGTTTTACCACAACCTGCTGTTCTCCTATAAGGCTGTCAACCAGCAGGCAGTAGGAACAGTCGCTGGCTTCCACCCATATCAGTATTCCATCCTTAATGTTGGGAGCATTTGTATCCATGTGGAAAAATTGATGAAGCCGGATGATGGGGTAAAAGCTGCCCAGACAGTCTACGATTTCATTGCCGTATTCATCATGAATCACCTGTTCCTCCGTTACCTTGAAGGATTGGCGGATATTGGAAACAGGTATGGTAAAAATCGAATCGCCAACCGTTATCTTCATGCCGTCCACAATTGCCAGCGTAAGGGGGATCTTCATGCTGATCGTGGTGCCTAAACCTGCTTCGCTGGAAATGGAAATAGTCCCCCCCACTGATTCCACGTTCTTTTTTACTACATCCATTCCCACACCGCGGCCGGAATATTCCGTTACAGCCTGGTTGGTTGAGAATCCGGGCAGCATAATAAGCCCCAGGGCTTCTTTTTGACTGTACTCGCTCTCGGGTTTTGTAAGAAGCCCCTTTTCAGCCGCTTTTGCAAGGAGTTTTTGGGCGTTCATTCCATAGCCGTCGTCAGATACAGAAATCACTACCTCGCTGCTGGTGTGGGAAGCGCTGAGAATGATCTCTCCCTGGGCTGATTTGCCGGCTTCAATCCGTTCCTCCTGGGTTTCCTCAATGCCGTGGTCCATGCTGTTGCGGACAATATGCATAATAGGGTCCTGTATGCTGTCAACGATTGTCTTGTCCACTTCCGTATCTTCTCCTATAATGGTAAGACGCACATCTTTTCCCAGCTTTTGCTTCATGTCCCGGACAATGCGGTTCATCTTCTGGAATACCCCTGATATGGGCACCATGCGCAGCGACATGGAAATGTCCTGAAGGTCATGGGTAAGTTTGCGCAGCTGCCGCGCGGATTTCATAAAGTTGTCAAAGCTTTCTTTGGGCAGAAGGTTCAGCTCCGGAGAGGAGGTGACCATGGATTCCGTAATAACGATTTCGCCCACAATATCATTAAGGCTGTTTAGCTTCATCAGATTGACGCTGATCAGGCTCTGCTTTACCGGCGAATGGCTGGGCGCGGAGACGGAAGGACCGGCGGCCGCCGGCTTTGCGGCGGGTAGTGAGACATTGTCTGCCGCCGGGGAATTCTGGGTTTTAGCAGGAACTTCCCTGTCCTGAGTATGGTCCGGGGAATCCAGCAGTTCATAGGATTTTATGTAATTCTGTGATTTGATAATGCCCTCCGCCTGGGTAGCGGCTTCATGGCTTTCAAAGGACAGGAAGAAACCGTTGTCAATAAGGTCCTGGCAGACGGAAGGGTTGCTCTCCATATCCGCCGGATAATATCTGAATTCCAATCCGCATTCTTTGAGGGCATTGACGATAATATAAGCCCGGAGGTTTTCCATTCCTATCCCTTCCTCCAGGAAAACATGGAAAAGGCAGACCGCTTTGGGGTCCTGGGGCAGGGCAGGCGCATCCGGCCTGGCTTTTGGAACCGCAGGATACTCCTGGGCTTCCTGTTCCATGGAACTGCTTTTTTCAACACTGATTTTTTTGAGAAATTCATTAATCTCAGATGAAAATGAGTCAATGTTATCAGAGAGCGGAGAACCGCTTTCCACCTTTCCCACCTCACTCCTTAAATAATCCTCTGATTTGAACATCAAATCAAACAGTTCCCTTTTATGCTCCGGATTCAGGGACTCGATTCCTTTATCGCGGATGTAGAAGAACAAATCCTCAATATGATGAGCGATTGTAGAAAGGGAATTAAATTCCATCATGGCAGAGGAGCCTTTGATGGTATGCATGATCCGGAAAATTTCATTCACGTCATCCGGGGAAAAGTCCCCTTCTTTTTCGTCCTTTACCAGCATTTCATCCAGCTGATCCAACAAAGAATTGGATTCATACAGATAGGTATCAAGAATATTATCCATGCCGTTATCCATTGTGTTCCCACCACTTTCGTTAAATATAGTTGTAAATTGTAAATCATAAAGCTTTATTTATTTATCGGCAAAAAACAAAAAAGAATAAGAAAAAAATATGGGAATTAAAATAATAGTTATAGGTTGGGGAAAAGTGCCGATATAAATAAAAAAGCGAGGAAAGGCGGCAGTAACATGCGGGAGCAATTGAGACAGAAGATGCGGGAAATGGTTGCCACCCTTGGAAAAGGGGAAGCGCTACTGGATTCCGGGGTAAAGAAAAAAAATACGGATATGCTGGAACAGCTGCTTGAGGATATGCAGAATTCAGCGATTGCCATTGGAAAAATCATTGAGCAGGAAGAGGGATACGGAACAAAGACAGTGGCAATGCTGGAGGAATACTGCGAGCTGCTCTATGAGTACCTGACGGAGCAGGACCCCCGGGCACGCTTTAAAATAGGAAGAACGCTGGCCGGAAAGCGGGGAGAAATCAGCAAATACCTGGAAACGGAATTTGAGGGCACCCTGGTGGCTGTGTTTTTGGTTGGCAGCCGGGAGGGTTGGCATCTTATGGAACCCTTCTGGGACAGCTTCCGGGACAAAGGACAGCGCCGTCTATTCTGCGTATCAGACACATGTCCTGATGCCTTTGAGGGTACGAAGGCAGAAGACTTTGAATTGTATGATATGGCTGGGGAATGCCCGGATTTTGTGTTCCTGGACGGACCGGGAGGAAAAGCGGCCTGTGAGTTCGGACCGGTCAGGGAAAACGCGGAAATTGTAATCTACCTTCCCCACTGGGAGGGAGGCGAAGGGCCAAAGAAAGAAGATTGTATAAGCTCCGCGTCCCTTCAGTCAGATATTCTTGTAGTTCCGTCAAAACAGACAGGGAATCTTTACAGCCAATACATAAGCTCTCTGGAAAATGGAAAGGAACTGGCGCGCAGGATTTATGTGGCCGGCGAGGGGGTCAGCGCCAGGCTGATGAAAAGATGTAAAAATTTTTCTTAACTATTTACAGTTTTTGACGATATATAAAATAAATGTTTTCTACTAAATTATAAGATAAAGGAGAACCACTATGTTTGAAAAGGTGAAACTGAAAACTTATTTGTTAGCAGTATTTTCAGCTATTATTGTGCTGGGAGGCATCCTTACAGCTGTTTCCGTGTTCGGAATGGGGGAAATCGAAAGCAACACCAATAAACTGCTGGACAATATAATTGCCGCGGATACTGCCATAAAGGACTGCAGGATTCATGTGAACGTTGCAGCCCGGGACCTGCGGGAGATGATGCTGGCGGAAGACAGGGTCTCGGAGGAAAACCTGAAATCTGAGATTAACGCAAGCCTGGCGTCTGCCAGGGAGAAGATAACCCAGTTCAAAAGCACTCACGGAGAGCGGGACGGGCTGGCGGCAGAGTATGAGGCTGCGTTTAACCAGTGGGTTGATATTGCCAACAGGGCGGTTTCGGAGATAGAAAGGGGCAATAAGGAACAGGCAAAGCAGATTATATTGAATGAATGCTCTCCGGTTCTCAGCAGTCTCTCTTCCATCGCTCAGAGGGTCAATGCAGCCACAGCCCTGGAGAGGAGTGAAAGTGAAAAAGCATCTCTGCAGGAAATTACAATCTTCAGGTGGCTGTGCATTTTCACATTCCTTATCGTGCTGGTGGGAAGCCTTTTCCTTGCAGTTGTCACAACCAGAAAGATTACCGGTATTGTGAATAAGGTGGAGGAAGCGGTGGTTGGGCTTTCCAAGGGAGATTTGAAAAGTACAATTGATTACCAGGCAAACAATGAATTCGGCAGCCTGGTGGAACGCATGAATTTTTCCTTCAAAGAGCTTCTGAAGTATGTGGAGACCATAGACTATGTAATGGGAGAATACGCAAAGGGCAATTTTGCCTGCGTTACGGATGTGGAATTCCTGGGGAATTTCAAAAATATAAAAATTTCGGTCAGGGATTTCCGTTCAAAGATATGCGATGTGTTAAGAGAACTGCATGCTGCTTCTGAACAGGTGAATGTGGGCGCCGGCCAGGTTGCCAGCGGGGCGCAGGCCCTGGCTCAGGGAGCCACCGAGCAGGCGGGAAGCGTGGAAGATTTGTCCGATAGGATTAACGAGATTTCTGGACAGATTTCTAAAAGCGCTGAATATGCCCAAAATGCCAATGTGGTGGGGCATAAAGCCAGCGAGGTGGTAAACAGAAGCCGTGATGAAATGAAACAGATGCTTGGGGCCATAAAAGATATTGCAGTTGCTTCGGAGGATATTCAAAAAATCATTAAGGTGATTGACGATATCGCATTCCAGACCAATATTTTGGCATTAAACGCAGCAGTGGAAGCAGCGCGTGCAGGGAATGCAGGCAAGGGTTTTGCCGTTGTCGCGGATGAGGTGCGTAACCTGGCGCAGAAGTCAGCGGACGCGGCAAAAAATACCACAGAGCTGATTGGAAGATCCCTGCAGCATGTAAAAAATGGAGAGGAACTGGCAGCCAACACAGATGCGGCATTTGATGAAATGGCTAATCAGACAACGCAGATACTGGATATGGTAGAAAAAATCGCGGATTCCTCACGGCAGCAGGCTGACGCTATCGCAAACATCTCCCAGGGCGTTAAGCAGATATCTTCAGTGGTGCAGATGAATTCCGCCACATCTGAAGAAAGCGCTGCGGCAAGCGAGGAACTGAGCGGGCAGGCCAATGTTATGAAGTCTCTTTTAAACCAGTTTCGGATATCAGAGGACACTGGAAATAAAAGTGAGCCGTACACAGCGGAAAAGAGAAGGGAAACACGGGAGGACATGAGCAAATACTAAATTTCCATGATGAAGCGGGAAAAAGGGCTGAGTTTTATGGCTGAGAAATCGGGAATAACAGTTTCCTGAAATAACCAGTTTTGCCGAAGCGTAAAAAATACGCTCCGGCATTTTGTGTGAAAATGCCGGGATTTTCCGGCAGTATTCCAGTTAAAGTTGATATCCATCCTTTTACTAAACTTGGAAATTGGGTTTACTTCCATTATTGGGTATACTATAATAAAAAGATAACCCAATAACAAAACTGATTACAGTACTAGGAGGAAAACAACATGGAAGAGCAGAAACTGGAACAGTTTGCCGCTTGGCTGCGTGACAGGGAGCGCAGCAAGAATACGGTGGAAAAATACGTTAGAGATGCCAGACGTTTCCTTGAATTTGCGGGAACAGATGCCTGGGGACGGGAACAGGTGCTTTTGTACAAGGGATACCTGCAGAAAAAATATAAGATTACCAGCGTTAATTCCATGCTGGTAGCTTTAAACAGTTATCTGCTATTTATTGGCAGGCCGGAGTGTTCTGTGAATATTTGCCGGGTGCAGAGGTGCCTTTTTCGGGATGAATCCCGGGAACTTTCCTATCGGGAATATAAAAATCTGGTGAGAGCGGCTAATATGCAGAAAAAAATACAGCTGAGCTGTATACTGCAGACCATTGCATCCACAGGGATTCGGGTCAGTGAACTGAAATATATTACAGTGGAATCATTGAAAGGCCAAATGGTGGAAATTGACTGTAAGGGAAAATACAGGCTTATTCCATTGCCTGCTGCCCTTGTGATTGTCCTGAAAGACTATTGCCGCAAGAAAAAGATTAAAAAGGGCAGTATTTTTGTTACATACAAGGGAGAGCCAATGGACAGGAGAAATATCTGGGCAGGGATGAAAGAATTATGCGGTGAGGCCCAGGTGGCAGAAACAAAGGTATTTCCTCATAATCTGCGTCACCTGTTTGCGCGCTGTTACTACGAGCAGAAAAAGGATCTTGTCCGGCTGGCTGACTTTCTGGGACACAGCAGCGTGGAAACAACCAGGCGTTATACCATGGTCAGCAGCAAAGAGGCCTACCAGAAGCAATTGGAACTGGGACTTGTGTTTGATAATAAGAGTGAAAACCTTCAAGAAAAATCAGTATTATGACATAATGTGGATTATGTCATAAATCATAGCCGGATTCGATAATTTCCTGTCGAAGCTTTATGCATAAATTAATATTAATTTTATTAATTTTAACAAATTTTAGGGATTCTGAAAATTTGGGGTTGCAATCTTAATATAATTGTCATATCATGGTATCAGTTGCACCGTGCCATCTCATGGAACCAATTAAAGTCGTGCTGTAAAAAACACAGCAGCAACTAAAAAAATCCGGGGAAAAAGTAAGGGGATTCCCATGCTTTTAGATGTGGCAGAAGCCACTGGATGTATGAGTTGTTCTGTTGTTTGTATATTTTGAAACATTAATTACAATATGTAATTTTTCTATTCTATTTTTTTATGACATAATCCACATTATGTCGTATCTGAGGTGGATTTTTTATTGAGCCTTAAAATATTGATTGAAAGAATACTCATATCGGGTGCTTATATAGATGAAACTTTGTGTGATTTTACAATAGATATCAGTCAGTACTTTTTAAAATGAGATTGTTAATGGCGGTTTCATAAGCATAAGGCCTGATTGTTGCTATATATAATGTTGAAATTTGAAATATAAAGGAGTGGTAATGTGTCAGGAATGTATGGAAATGGAATAGGGCTTACGGAAAAGGTTCTGGACTATTTATGGGGGAGGCAGAACATTACTTTAAATAATATTGCCAATGTGGATACCCCTGGTTTTAAAGCCCAGTATGTAACGTTTGAGGAAGAATTGGCAAAAAAGATTCAAAATGCCGGCGGCGCAGATGGGAGGAAGACCCGGAGCACAATAGCGGAAGCCATCAGATCAAGCAGGGCAGGACTGCGCACAACCTGGAATGAAACTACCCGTCTGGATGGCAATAATGTAGACATGGATCAGGAGCAGGTGGAGCTTGTGCGCACGGCCTACGAGTATCAGCAGGCGGCAAATTCAATCAACAGTGAATTGAACCGTCTGCGCACGGCAGCCAAAACTTTTTAATCAGGCATTACCCATTAAATTCAATTAACAGGAGATGTAGAGGATGGAATTATCAATGGAATTATCAGCAGAATTTATCAGGCCAATGGAGGAGCGGAACTCCGTGCCGGGTATAGGGTCTGCTGAAAACAGAAATGTTTTTGGGAAAAAGAAATCCCTTTTTCAGAACATATTGGAAAACGCCGTGGAACAGGTGCGCATTACCCAGGAAGACGCGGAAAATAAAAAATATCTTTTGGCCACAGGGCAGTTGGACGATGCTCATTCTCTGCCTATTGCTGAGGCAAAAGCAGCACTTAGCGTTGAGGTGTTGGTTGCTTTGAGAAATAAGGCCATGGAGTCTTATAACGAAATCATGAAAATGAGCGTATAGTTCAAACCAATAATGGCAGAAGGCTGGATGGAAAATGCACACTCTAAAGGAAAACTGGCAGAAATTGTCGGATAAATCAAAGAAAATGTTAATGACAATCACTGGAGTGACGGCAGTGGTTGTTGTTTTTGCGGTTATAGCCCTTAAATTTGGCTGGCAGCCAGAATACAGCACTCTTTTCACGGGCCTGAATCAGGAGGAAGCCCAGGAGGTGGTGTCGCTTCTTCAAGAGGAAAATGTTGACTACCGGTTTAATGATAAAGAGGGTGCAATCCAGGTCACCAAGGAAAATGTGGATCAGACAAGAGCGAGACTTTTGAGTCAGGGATATCCCAAGAGCGGGTTTACCTATGATATGTACAGAGATAACGCAGGCCTGATGACAACAGAATCAGATAAAAAGCAGTACACGCTTTATGACCTGCAGGACCGTCTGGGCGCCCAGATTCGTTTGTTTGAGGGAGTAAGGGATGCGAAGGTAACAATCGCAGAGGCTGGTGAGCAGAAATACGCTATTTCTGACCAGACCGGCGCGGATGCATCGGCCTCTGTTGTGGTAACCATGGAGAGTGGAAAGGCCCTTACGCAGGATAAAGCGGCGGCCATAAAGAACCTGATCGCCCGCGCCGTAAAGGGAATGAATTTTACCAGCGTCTCTGTTTTTGACGCGGAAACCATGATGGAGATTGGGGATAACAGCGCGGACGAAAGCGGCCTGGGCGGCGCAAAGGATTTGACTGCCCTTACAAGCCTGATTGAAAACAATATCGGGGCAAATGTGCGGCGCGTACTGGAAAAGCTTTACGGCCAGGGGAACGTGGCTGTCTCAGTTAAGGGAACCCTGAACATGGAAAAGCTGATTCAGGAAAATACACAGTATTCCACTCCGGATAAGATTGACGAGCAGGATAAAACCGGTCTGCTACATAAAGAAGATGTTGTAAATGATAATTCGCTGGCAGCAGATATGTCTGCCGGCGGCGTGGCGGGCGCGGACGCCAATGCAGATACGCCCAGGTATACAAATAATGATAATACCCGGACGGTGGCGGACAACTATACTAACAGCAGCGCCGCAAGGGAATGGCTGTATAACACAGTGAAGGAGCAGCGCCAGGTAGAGCCGGGGGTGCTGGAAAATATCACGGTGGGAATTGTGATTAATACGGATGATATGTCCGTAAGCCAGAATGACCTTGTAAAGCTGGTTGCCAACTCCGCAGGCATTCCCCAGGATGTGGCGGAGCAGAACATCGCAATCGTGCGTGCGGCAGCGCCCGGCGCGGGCCGGTCTTCTGGTATGGAAGCCCAGCCGGTGAGCGCCCAGCCGGATCAGGCTTTGAATCTTCCTTTGCCGGTGGTGATTGCAATTATTTCAGGCATAGTGCTGCTTGTGCTGCTGATTCTTTTGCTCATAATCCGCGGCAGGGGCAGGAAGAAGGCAAAAGCCGGGGATGCGGACATGGACGGGCTGTTCGACCTTGTGGAAAATACAGAGGAGGAGTTTGTGGCTGGAAAGTCGCCCGGAATAGCTGATGGGGAAGCAGCTGAAGCGGGGGTAGCCGCACAGGATGATGAGATGCGCAGGAACGAAGAAATCATCAACCTTCGCATGCAGCATAGTATGAAGCTGAAACAGAATATCGGTGATTTTGTGGATCAGAATCCGCAGATTGCCGCAAAATTAGTGCAGAGTTGGCTGAGAGGAGAGGTCGAGGACATTGGCAGAAAAGGCAGTGATACAAGAAGAAAAGAAAAATGAGACAGATATCATTACTGATACCAGGCAAAAAGCTGCCATTGTGGTCGTGTCCCTGGGAGCGGACCGGGCTTCGCAGATTTACAAGTATCTCAGCGAGCAGGATATTGAGGACCTGACCTATGAAGTGGCGAAGATGGGAAAAACCTCCAACAGTCAGGTGGAAAATTCCCTGGATGAATTCTATAAACTGTGTCTGACCCACAAGATGATGTCAGACGGAGGACTGGATTATGCCAGAAATGTACTTGAAAAGGCATTTGGGGAAACAGCAGCCAGAAGTCTTTTGGAAAAAGTTTCCAGAACCTTGCAGTCCAAACCCTTTAATTTTTTCATGAAAGGAGATCCGAAAGCGCTGCTGTCTTTGCTGCAGCATGAACGTCCCCAGGTAATCGCCCTTATCATGGCTTATATGGATCCCAAGCAGGCTGCTCTGGTACTGGAGCAGCTTCCGGATAAAAAGCGGATTCCGATTTTGGAGAAAATGGCTAATATGGACAGGGTTTCCCCGGAGGCCATTGCCATTGTCGAGGAGGAGATGAAGCGTAAGTTTGCAACTATTATCACCAGCGAGGACAATATGAATCTTGGCGGAATCGACTTTGTGGCAGATGTTATGAACAATGTGGACAGAAGCAGTGAAAGACGTATTTTTGATGAGATGGATAAACATAATCCTGATCTGTCACAGAATATCAGGTCCAGGATGTTTGTATTTGAGAACATTCTGGATATGGATGACAGGTCCATTCAGCGCTTTGTCCGTGACTGCGATACAAAGGATATTGTGTATGCCCTTAAGAGCGCTCCGGATGAGATGAAGCAGGTATTCTTTGCCAATATGTCCAAGCGTATGGCCGAGACTGTAAGGGGAGATTTGGAGGTTACCACCAATGTAAGGCTTAAGGATGTTGAGGAGGCGCAGCAGCGCATTGTCAATATTATCCGAAGCCTGGAAGAAGCGGGAGAGGTCATTATAAAGAAGGGAGGCGAGGATGATAACATCATCGTTTAAAGGCATTGTAAAGCCGGGGGAGGCGAAGGTCGAAGCTTTTTCTTTTCCTGTCCAGATGTCTTTTCCTGCAAAAAAGTCAGTAAAGGAAAAGGGGACAAAGACAGAAGCGGTCCATCTTCCTTGCCAGGAGCCGCAGGAGGCGGCGGCTTACATGGCCCTTGATGAGGCCGGAGCAATCATAGAGGAAGCAAAAGCGGATGCCCGGCAAATACTCATGGAAGCAAATGCGCAGGCTGAAAATATTCTTGCAAAAGCAAGGGAAAACGCAGACAGGGTAAAGAAGGAATCCGCCTCCAAGGGCAGGGAAGAGGGGTACAGGGAGGGATATGAGCAGGGCCGGAAAGAGAGCATGGAAAAAAGCAGCAAGGTGATGAGCGCGCAGCAGGAGGTGTTTCGCAGCAGCCTGGAGACCGCCCTCAGCGCCATTGATGCTGCCAAGGAAAGATGCCTTGAGAAATACCTTGATGAATTAAAGGACTGCTCTCTTGCCGTGGCGGAAAAGGTGATTTGCGTCAGTCTTAAATCCAGCGGCCAGATTATCAAGAGAATGCTTGTCTCAGAAATAGAAAAACTGAAACGGACCGCATGGGTAAAAATATACATGGAGAAAAGCGATTACAACATGATGATGGAGGCGGACGCGGACGTTGTAAATGAATTGGCCAGGCTGTCGGACAATATCAAATTTATAGTCATGAATAAAGAAAGCAATGGAAGCTGCATCATTGAAATGCCGGAAGAAATCGTGGATATCAGTGTGGATACCCAGATGGATAATATAAGGGAATTGCTGGAAAATATCAAAGTTTAGGAGCGCTTATGTTTAAGAGAATCCCTCAGATGGTGGCTAAGGCAGAGGTCGTAAGTCACATTGGGAAAATTGAAAATGTGGTAGGAATGTCCATAGAAGCATCCGGCGGCCGGTCCGGCATCGGAGATATTGTCATGATTTATAACGAAGAGCAGAACCGTCAGGTGCCGGCAGAAGTTGTGGGCTTCAAAGACGGGAAAGTCCAGCTTATGACCTATGAGCCCACCAGCGGGATAACCTCCGGAAGCTTTGTGCGCAACACAAGGCGCAGGCTTAAGGTGCCGGTGGGGAATTTCCTGCGGGGCAGGATTATCAATGCCCTGGGAGAACCTCTGGATGGAAAAGAGGAATTTCAGCCAACCCGGTTTTATACGGTAAACAGTTCCTATACAAATCCCTTAAGCCGGCCGCCAATCCGGGAACGCCTGGAGTTTGGAGTCAAGGCAATTGATGGACTTAATACCATTGGAAAGGGCCAGAGAATAGGGATTTTTGCAGGATCAGGCGTGGGAAAAAGCACCTTGATGGGAATGATTGCTAAAAATGTAAAGGCCGACATTAATGTGATTGCGCTGGTGGGGGAGCGGGGGCGGGAGGTCCTGGAGTTTGTGCAAAAGGACTTGGGAGAAGAGGGAATGAACCGGTCTGTTTTAGTGGTGGCAACATCGGACCAGCCCGCCATGCTCAGAATGAAATGCCCCCTGGTCGCCACTACAATAGCGGAGTATTTCAGGGACCGGGGAAATGACGTGCTTTTGATGATGGACTCCCTTACCCGCTATGCCATGGCCCAGCGGGAAGTTGGGCTTGCCATCGGGGAACCGCCTATTGCCAGGGGCTATACGCCCTCTATCTATGCCGAGCTTCCAAAGCTTTTGGAGCGGAGCGGTAATTTTAATCAAGGCTCCATAACAGGAGTATACACGGTGCTGGTGGAGGGCGATGATACAAACGAACCGATTTCCGACACGGTCCGGGGGATTCTGGACGGCCATATCGTGCTCAGCCGGCAGCTTGCAAGTGAGAACCATTTTCCCGCCATTGACATTGGAGCCAGCATATCTAGATTAATGGTGGAAGTAGTTTCAAAAGAACACAGGATTTCTGCCTCCCGTTTCCGGAATATGATGGGGCTGTATCAGAAAAACGCAGACCTTATATCAATCGGAGCATATAAAAAAGGGAGCAATGGAGCCTTAGATGAGGCGGTTTCTAAAATAGACCGAATGAATCAGTTCCTGGAGCAGGACATTGATGAAAGCTTTGAATACCATGAGACATTGGAATTAATGAAAGAAATTACCGGCTAGGAGACAATACCATGAAACAGTTCCGGTTTGGCCTGGATACAGTCCTTGATTATAAGATGCAGACATTGGAACATTTAAGAACAGAACACGCTGCAATTAACAGAAAAGTCGTCCGCCAGGAGGAAGAAGTGATCCGTGCCCACAGCAGCCTGAGCGGTTATGAAGATGCATTTGACCGGACAAAGGGGGCAGGGGCCTTAATTGAACATTACCGCCTGTATGATATGTGCATTGAACGGATGGGAAAAATTCTGGAGGAACAAGAGAAAAGGCTTGAGGATTTAAGGGAAAAGGAAGAATGCAAAAAGAAGGAGGTTGTGGAAGCTAAGATAGACACTTCCAAATTTGAGAAGCTGAAGGACAGGCGCCAGACCGCGTATAATAAAGAGCTGATGAGAGCGGAAGAACGGTTTTCCGAGGAATTTATAATCCGGAGCGTGGTGCTAAACCGCAGCCAGCACCGGGGATAGGCTGATAATTGCAGCAGCTGCTGTTGATTATAAAAATAATAATAAGGAGGAAACGCTTATGACCAATGTTGAGATGGTGCGGATGATAAGGCAGGATAAGAAGCTGTCCAATCCATCAAAACCACCTGGGAAGAAAAATGCGGATTTTTCCCACATGCTCAGTGCAAAAGCTGCGGATGTGAAGGATGCCGGATTGCCCCGGCCGGATGGAAAAATCCGGGAAAAGCAGGACGGCGGGCAAACAAAACCAAAGGAGGAGCCGGACGCTGATGATTTCCAGACCCTGAAACAGCGCCATGATTTTGCGGCAAGGTTTGAATGGGGTATGAGCCAATCTATTCCGGTGTGTGGAGAGCTGCTTTTGGAACAGGGCGAAGCAGTCCCGGATTTGGAATTTGTGAAGGCGCAGCAAAGCGGGATTGCGGAAGGAGAAAATACGGCCAGGATAATCGCAGAAAGCCGGACAATCCCGGAGGAAACTGCCGCCCCCCGGAAAATGCTTCAGGCGGAACAGGAAACAAAGGGGTCAAAGACAATGGCTGATATGGGACTTCCCATGGATGGGACAGAAAAACTTCAAAAGACCGGGGCAGGGCAGGATTCCCATGCGCTGCGGCAGGAAAAGGCCGGGGATTTGAAGGAAGGCTCCAAACCACAGGCAGATGAACCGTCCAGCCAGGCAGATGGAAAAATAGCTGAGATTGGTTCGAAAGAGAAAGAAGCCGGCCGGCCGGGGCAGGAGATGGAGAATGAAGCGCCGGAACAAGCACATTTTGCATCCGCGGCGGAAGGCGGCAAAGGGGCAGAGGGGGCCGTACATCAGGAGGTCAGACATGTTGAGACAATCAGAACGACCCGGCAGGAACTTCCGGCTGATGTTGGAAAAACCATTGCCAACAGGATGCCGCAGAAAAATGGGGAGATAACCATTGAACTGGAACCGGCGAGCCTTGGCAGAATTATTGTCCGTGTGACCTACGATGCAGACAGGGCATCAGTGGCGCTTATGTCCGCTAATCCCAGGACACTTGAAATACTGAGCCGGGATGCGGGCAGCATTGCAGGAATGATTGAGGAAAAAACCGGCCAGGAGACAGTTGTTTACATACCACAGCAGGAAGCCTATCCTGAGGAATCCGGGAGAGAACGCGGGTCAGAGGGCCGGGAACAAAAGCAGCAAAAAGACAGAAAAAAACAACAGTCCGAGTCTTTTATACAACAGGTCAGACTGGGGCTGGTCTGAGAAGGAGGAAAAATGGCTGATAGTTTAGGGGTAAGCGGCACAAATAACCCATACATAACGCAAACTTACTCAGCATCTTCCAATGAGAAGAATACGCTGACAATCGAAAGCTACTTCAAGCTGCTGGCTGCGCAGCTTCAGAATCAGGATATGACAAATCCCATGAGCAACAGCGAGATGATGGCGCAGATGACGCAGATGGCAATGGTCCAGTCTATTGGCACAATGACAGACGCTGTAAATAATTCTATGAACATTACAACACAGACCTACGCAGCCGGGCTGGTGGGACAGGAGATTACAGTTGCCGTAACAGAAGAAAATGAATATGGACAGCCGGTGGCCGTGGGTGTGAAATATGGAATCGTTGAGTCCGTGAGTTTAGTGGGAGGAAACCCCACCATCAGGCTTGCGGATGACAGCACAGATTATTCTCTTTCCTATATAGTGGGAATGGGAAAAATTGATAATCCCTTTGGAGGAACAGATAAGGGAGAGGAAGAGAAGGTTCAGTTTCTTGTGTAGAGGAAAAAGGGAATATGGAGATAAAAGCAGTAGAAGGCCTGAACTTTTCCAAACATGCCGCGAAGCGGAGTATAGAGCGGGGGATTACAACAGACGGACAGTTTAAGAATGTTCTGGAACACGCGGTAGATGAGGCCCGGAAAAAGGGGGCTAAGGATTTGGCGGTTATTGGAAGCCAGGCGGTTTTTGTTGTAAACGTACCTAATAATGTAGTGGTTACAGTCATGTCCAGAGAGGACATGAAGGACAGAATATTTACAAATATTGACAGTGCTGTTCTCATTCCAAAATAGGCAGGACCGAAAGGATGCCTGGCGAAGTGCCGGAAGTGCAATAGTTGAGACAGCGGAAAGGGAGATAGAAAATGTTAAGAGCAATGGATTCAGCAATATCAGGGCTGAGGGCACATCAGAACAAACTGGATGTAATCGGACACAACATTGCAAATGTGAATACCTTTGGGTTTAAGGCTCAGAGCTATAGTTTTAAGGAGGCCATGTATCAGACAGCCACCCAGTCAACAGGCGGAGTTCAAGATGGCAACACAACGGCGGCCGGTACAAACGGAGCCCAGTATGGATACGGCAGTATGATGGGTTCCATCAGTACAGATATGCTTTCCAGCACACCTACCTATGTGGGAGGACTGAACGCATGTATTAATGGTCAGGGTTTTTTTGCAACCCAGGCCATATCAACAAAAGAGATTGATGTAGACGGGGATGCCGCTGATGTGACAGATGCATTAAAGGAAGCGGAATTTGCCTATACACGTGTGGGACAGTTCCAGCTTGACAGTCAGGGATACCTTACCGATGGAACGAATTTTATATACGGATTCCGCCCGGATGGCAACAATGGATTTGAAACAGGCAGTTTAGTGGCGCTCAGGGTTCCCTCTGATTTAAATAATGGGTTTGATGATGATGCGCTTCAAGCCGCCAGTGTGAAGATTAATGAACTGGGAGAGGTTACAGCCACTGTTACGAACCCGGACAATGGTGAGAGCGTCCAGGTATCTTTGGGGAAGATAGCCATTGTAACCTTTCAAAATCAGGAAGGCCTTATGAAAAGCGGAGGAAGCTATTACTCCGCAAGCATTGGCGATAATACGGGCTTTTGTTCCGCAACCATCCCAGGCGGTTCCACATCCAAATTGATGACCGGTTACCTGGAGGCATCCAACGTGGATCTGGCAAAAGAGTTTTCAGAAATGATTACGACACAGAGGGGATTTCAGGCAAATACTAAGATGATTACTGTCAGTGACGAGATATTATCAGACCTGATCAGTATGAAACGATAATAAATACTTTTCTCAGGGCTGTCTGACGGCGGCCCTGGGAGGATAAGGGCGAAAAGAGAATGTTATGATTAAAGTAATCCGTTTGAATGGTGAGGCACTTTTACTTAATTTCTTCCAGATTGAATCCGTGGAAATGATACCTGAGACAAAGATTAAGATGATGAATGGGACGTTTTATCTTGTGAAGGACAGCGCAGAATCCATTACCCAGCAGGTAAAAGAAGTTATGAGGGATTGCTGCCTACATCTTTTGCAGTGATACAGGAGGCATTTTCGTATGGATTTGACAACATTAATAGGAATCGTATGCGGTATTTTTCTGGTTATCAACGGAATTGGACTGGATAAGATTGGAAATTTTGTGGATATACCCAGTATCCTGATTGTGGTGGGAGGCACCCTTGCCGCCACCATTGCCAGCTATCCTCTATCAATCCTGCTGGATATACCAAAACATATTTTAATATTGTTCCGGGGAAAAAAATATAATATTCCGGCACTGGTGGAGCAGATGGTGGATCTGGCCATGGTGGCGCGGCAGAATGGCCTGCTGGCTTTGGAAGAGAAGGCGGAGGAAATCAAAAATCCGTTTTTTAAACAGAGTGTGCTGATGATTGTTGACGCCAATGATCCGGATAAGGTCCGTTTTGTGCTGGAGCGGGAACTGGAAAACATGATGGTCCGCCATGACGCGGCGGCCGGGCTGTATGAAAAGGCGTCCGCCTATGCTCCGGCTTTTGGAATGGTGGGTACCCTGGTGGGACTAATCAACATGCTGAAAGGCCTTAATCTGGATGGCAGCGGAGGAGCTTCCAATTTGGGACAGGATATGTCGGTTGCTCTTATTACAACCTTTTACGGAAGCTTTCTCTCCAATCTGTTTTTCCATCCAATTGCTAAAAAACTGCGTATCCGCAATGATGAAGAGGAGCTTTACTGCTCTACCATTATTGAGGGGATTATTGCCATACAGGCAGGGGAAAATCCAAAATATCTGCGGGAGCACCTTCTGGCTTCCACGAAACAATCCGTTCAGCGTAAGCTGCTGGCAAAAGCAGAAAAGGCCCCCAATCCAGAGGCAGGTGAGTAACAATGAAGAAAAAGAAAGGGAACCGTCCCACAGACGGGGGCGGAAACTGGATGGATACATACGGCGACATGGTTACCCTGCTGTTGACATTTTTTATCATGCTCTATTCCATGTCCAGTTTAAGCGAACAGAAATGGGAAATCTTTGTCCGCAGTATATATCCTGAGGATGTGAAGGAAGCTCAGGAGCAAATTGACGTTGGCGGAATCATTGACCCTGATGCAGCGGTAGAGGGGATGAAGCCGGATGAACTCACCACGGATGACGCGGAAGATTTAAATAAGCTCTATCTGACCATTGCCCAGAGAATGAATGAGAATGGGGCTGAGGGCGTGACAATTTCAAGAGGGGACGGATACACATACGTAAGCTTTAATGACAATGTGTTCTTTAACGGAAATGAGTCTGCTATAACGGAGTCCGGCCAAAGGATTCTGGCTGCCTTCTGCTCGGCAATCAGCCCGATGAGTGATAAGCTGTCCCAGATTAATATTATGGCCCATACGGCTCAGGGGGACCCCAGGCGGCTTAACAATCCGCGTGTAGACCGCATGCTGTCAGCCATGCGGGGGGCGGAGGTGTGTATCTTTATACAGGAAAAGAATGTAATCGGACCGGATAAATTAGTCAATATCAGCTATGGAGAGTTCAGGCCGGTGGCTTCCAATGACACCTCGGAGGGAAGGGCAAAAAACCGCAGGGTTGAGATGCTGCTGATTGATGAGGGCACGGCCGAGCGTTCCATAAGCGAATATATTGAAGAGTATAACAGCGGAAAGAATGCAGACAAGACCGTTGTGACAGGCAGCCAGAACGGGGACGCTGACTCTGGGTTTACACAGACACAGCCCTCGCCTGAGAATATAGCCAGCACAATGCCGCCCTCAGGCACAGAGGCTCCTGCAGGCGGGGAGACATCAGAATAAAAGAGTAAAGGTGGTTTCAGCAATGGCAGATGTACTATCCCAAAGCCAGATAGATGCGCTTCTTAAGTCAATGCAGAGTGATGGTCCTGAAAAGATGGAACAGTCAGTTGAAAAGAAGCTGGAGGCCGAAGAGACAAAGTACAGTAAATATGATTTCTACAGTCCAAGAAAGTTTACAAAGGACAAAATAAAAATACTGAACAGCGTCTTTGAAAATTATGCCCGTATTCTGACTTCTCAGGTAAACGGAATATTCAGGGTTCTTACAGACATAACCGTGATGGAAGTGCAGGAGCGCAGATACTATGAGTTCGTCAATTCACTTCATGAAAATGACAGTATTACATTGGCGGATGTTGAGATTTCTGACAAGGGAAAGAATAATGTTCCGCTCATGGTGTATGTTACTCCCGGATTGGTCATCACACTGATTAACCACATGCTGGGCGGCGGAGATGAAATCGTGAAGCTGGAAGAAAATTACCATTATTCTGATGTGGAAGTGGCATTATACCGGAGAGTGGTGAAGTATTTTGTGCAGGCGTTAAAAGACGGTTTTTCCAATTATATCAATGCCAGTTTTGAGGTACAAAGAATTGAAGAAAACCCAAGCATGATTCAGGAAATCGGTCTTGATGAGACTGTGGCGATCATACTTCTCAATGTGGATGTGGCAGGCATGGCGGTAGAAAAGATAAAAATATGCATTCCAGGCACGCTGCTGGAGTACATGTTCCATCTGATTGACAGCCGCAAGCATATTGCCAGAGGCTATTCCTATGAGGACAACAGAGAAGTGATTATGGATAACCTGCGCTATACGGCGCTTCCTGTAACAGGGCAGCTGGGTACCGTGGAACTGGAGCTGGAGACCCTTTATAACCTGAAGGTGGGGGATGTCATTTCCATGAACAAACCCAAGGATGGAAATGTAAAGATTTTTGTGGGCCGCCAGCCCTGGTTTACCGGAAAGATGGGGGCCTATAAGAAAAACATAGCTGTCTGCATTGAAAAACAGATTTATGAGGAAGCTGAAAACGGGGAAAGTGAAGGGCATCTTAGACAAGAAAATACAAATTAAAGCGAGGATGAAAAAATGGAAAAAATTATGTTGGTAGATGATGCTGCGTTCATGCGGATGATGATAAAAAATGCTTTGACAAAGAGCGGTTACAGTAATTTTGTGGAGGCGCAGGATGGGGCAGAAGCAGTGAAAAAGTATGAGGAGGAAAAGCCGGATCTGGTTATCATGGACATTACCATGCCCAATATGGATGGCCTCCAGGCCCTTAAGAAAATCAAGGAGGGGGATTCGTCTGCAAAAGTTGTTATGTGTACTGCAATGGGACAGGAAAGTATGGTGGTGGATGCCATAAAATCCGGAGCAAAGGATTTTATCGTAAAGCCGTTTAATGCGGACAGGATTGTCCAGACAGTCAATTCCATTTTTGGAAAATAGGGAGGGATACAGATGGCGTTTTTAAGTTCCTTTGATATTGCCGCCTCCGGTATGAGCGCTCAGAGACTGCGGATGGATATTGCAGCGGAAAATATAGCCAATATTGACACTACGCGGACAGAGGCAGGAGGGCCTTACAGAAGAAAAGATGTGCTGTTTGAGAGCTACGGAGCCGGGTCCTTCCGGGAGGCTTTGCGCAATGCTTCCCTGGGCAAGGGATTTTTAAGCAGGAATGCAGGGGTGAGGGTGGCAGGTATTATTGAGGATGACAGAGAGCTGAAACGGGTCTACAATCCGGGACACCCGGATGCAGATGCACAGGGATATGTGAATTATCCAAATGTGGATTTATTAAAGGAAACAGTGGACAGTATGTCGGCTACCAGATCCTACGAGGCAAATGTGACGGCATTAAATGCAATGAAGGTTATGGCTCAGAAAGCGCTGGATATAGGGAAATAGAGGTATGGCAAGAAAATGAAAGAGCAAAAGGAGACAAACAATGGGCGCTTGTGATTTTACGGAAATGGAACTGGATGCCATAGGCGAGATAATGAATATCAGTCTGGGGGCATCGGCAACAGCCGTATCTAAAATGCTTGGCGAAACGGTAAATATTACCACCCCTACTGTCCGGGTATTAATGAGAGATGAGTTTGATTTTAAAAAACTGGAACCGGCGGTGGGGGTCGAGATTGCCTATGTAGAAGGATTAACGGGCAATAATGTTATGATGTTTGCCCTTAATGATGTCCGTATTATCGTAGGGATGCTCATGGGGGCGGAGATACCGGCGGAGGAATTTGAACTGGATGAGATTAATATGAGTGCAATATGCGAGGTTATGAACCAGATGATGGGGTCATCCGCAACTGCGCTTTCTGAGTTCTTTGGCTATGCCGTTAATATATCCACGCCGGTATCTTTTCCTGTGGAAAGTGAAGAGTGGTTTAAAGAGCGATTCTTTCCCCAGGGCGAAAAGATGGTAGTGGTACATTTCCTGCTTGAAATAGAAGGAAAGCTGAAAAATGAATTTTTGAATATTATGTCCACTGATTTGGTAAAGCATTTGATTGAGCCTTTTACGGAAAGCCTGAAAGAAAATGAAAGCCAAATCGCGGCGGAACCAGAAGATAGCGGGGCAATTCAGGAACCGGATTCAGCAAAAGAGACAAAAGAGCTGTCAGCAAAACGGCAGGAGCAGCCGGTACAGGAGCAGCAGCCAATGGCGGAGCAGCAGCCAATGGCGGAGCCACAGCCAATGGCAGAGCCGCAGCCATCGGCACAGCCAGTGTTACAGCCGCAGCCGGCAGTATCACCCTCCGCTTTTACGGTAACTCCCGGATATCAGTCAATGCCGGTGGATTCAGGGATGCTGCAGCTGATAAACCAGATGCAGCAGTCTCAGATGCAGATGCTGGAACTGATGAAGGATATGAAGGAAAAGGGAAGCCGGGAAAGCACGCTGATTCATCCTGCCCAAAATAAGCCGCTGGAGGCAGGCGCCTTAAACGGAGAGGAGGAGACCGTAAACCAGGAAATGCTGATGAAGGTTCCATTGGAAATATCCGTGGAGATTGGCCGGACAAAAAAGCTGGTCAAGGATATTCTGGAATTGACCCAGGGCTCCCTGGTAGTGCTGGACAAAATGGCAGGAGAGCAGGCTGATTTATATGTCAATGGCCAGTGCGTTGCCAGAGGAGACATTGTTGTGGTGGAAGACAATTTCGGCATCCGTATCACTGAAATTATTGCCAGGAATTTAAACCCGGAGATTTTATAGTTATGGAACTTTTTTCACTATTCAGCGCCATATTTATGGTGGTTCTTGTGCTGCTGCTGGCCTGGTGGTTCAGCCGGCAGCTGGGCAGCCGTTATATGAAAGCGTCTTCAGACCAAAATATAAGGATTCTTGAACAAATACGTCTGGGGACAGACCAGCGTCTTCTTCTTATGAAGATGAGGGAGAGAGTGTTTCTGATTGGAGTCAGTCAGGCAGGGATTCAGCTGCTGGCTGAATTGGGAGAGGATTTTAAAGGAGAATATGAGGCCCGTATAGGAAAGGAACAGGAGGAAGAAAATGAATGATCTTCTGACAGGGCTTAATGGAGGCAATGTACCGGCTCTGGAATTGATTTTTATGATTACATTAGTGGCGCTGCTTCCATCCATTGTAGTCATGATGACTTCTTTTACAAGAACCATCATTATCCTTTCTTTCACCAGAAATGCAATGGGGATTCAGCAGACTCCGCCCAATCTGGTGTTAGCCGGGATTTCTTTGTTTTTGACCCTTTATATTATGGGTCCTGTTATTGGACAAATCAATGAGACCGCATATCAGCCCTATCTGCGGGGAGAGCTTACGCAGGAGGAGGCTGTGGCTCAAATGTCTGTTCCAATGAAAGAATTCATGCTGCGCAACACGGAAAAGGAAACATTAGATCATTTTGTGGAAATGTCCGGAACAGAGATAAGGGAGGATGTAACGGATTATCCAATGACCATAGTGACTCCTGCTTTTATGACCAGTGAACTGAAGCGCGGATTTATGGCAGGCTTTCTTATTTACCTGCCGTTTCTCCTGATTGATGTTGTGGTTGCCACAACGCTTATGTCTATGGGGATGGTCATGCTGCCTCCCACAATGGTTTCATTGCCCTTTAAACTTTTGCTGTTTGTAACTGTTAACGGATGGGAACTGCTGTTTTCCAGTATTGTGAGAAGCTTCCGCTAGGCAGGCCGGATGGGAGGTAATTATGAGCAACGTCCAGGTATTGGATGTAATGTACCAGGCATTACAGCTGATGATGAGGCTGTCGCTGCCCTTTTTGATCATCAGCATGGCAGTTGGCGTGCTTGTTGCTATTTTTCAGGCAGCAACGCAGATTAATGAACAGACGATTACGTTTGTTCCAAAGTTACTGGCTATTTTAGGGCTTCTTGGAGTGTTGGGCAGTTCCATGCTGGTAATGCTCCAGGATTTTGTCAGGATGATTTTTGAAATAATAGCCGGAGGATGATAAGGGATGTTTATATTATTTTCCTTGATTGTCATGCGGATGAGCGGGGCAATTGCTTTAAACCCCATATTTGGAAGAAACAATTTCCCGTCTTCTGCAAAAGCCGCTTTTGTGTTTGTATGTTCGCTTATGCTTTACGCCGGCATGGGGCAGGCTCTGGAACGCGAACCCTCCGGTCTGATAGAATACGGTGTGATGCTGGCGTCAGAACTGTTATTTGGGTTTATTTTAGGCTTTGGAATGGAATTATGCGTTCTGGTGGTCCGTTTTGCCTCGTCTGTCATGGATTATATGATGGGACTTAACATGGCGCAGATTTACGATCCTCAGTACAACTCCCAGATGACAATTACATCAGGAATGTACTACGCATTTTTGATGCTGCTTTTTTTTGCTGTTGACGGCCATTTGAAGCTGTTTGGGATTTTTTTCGCCGCGGCCCGTTTCATACCCTTTGGTTCTGTGTCAATAAGGCCGGAGCTGTCGGAAGCGGTATTGAAGATATTCCAGGACAGCATCCTGATGGGGCTTCAGTATGCAATGCCTCTTATTGCAATGGAATTGGTAGCGGAAGTGGCAGTGGGGATTATTATGCGTATGATTCCCCATATTAATGTGTTTGTTATCAATTTTCAGATGAAGATTATTGTAGGAATTTTGATGCTGATGTTTTTATTCAGTCCCATGTCGGATAAGCTGAACATGATAATAGATACCATGTTCCGGTCACTTTGGAGGCTGGCGCTGATGATGAGGTAATTGTCCGGAGAAGGGAGTGGTGAAGGGTGGCGGATAACGGCGGACAGGAAAAGACCGAACAGCCTACCAGTAAACGCCGTAAAGATGCCAGAAAAGAAGGAAATGTATTCCAGAGCAAGGATATTGCCACGGTTGTAATGCTTTTGGGGATTTTTTTTGTGATGCGGCTGCTGATGCCGTTTATATACCGCAATATACGGGATTATATGAAGTTTGTGATTGACAGTATCAGCCTGGAACAGGAGTCTGTCCTGGCATACAGGCTTTTTGCAGCCACAGCAATTACATTTTTAAAATGCAGCCTTCCTCTGCTCCTTTCCTCCATGGCTCTGGGAATTGCGGCTCATGGGGTCCAGACGCGTTTTAATATATCATTTAAAACATTAAAGCCTAAATTTGACAGGCTTAATCCCATCAGTGGAATAAAAAAAATGTTTGCTGTAAGAAATGCGGTGGAGCTGCTGAAGAACCTGCTTAAAATAGCAGTACTGGGAGTCCTGCTTTTTAACCTGATTAAAGGTGATATCGTACAGGTGGCCCGGATGATTGATGTGGAGCCCCTGAATTCATGTATCCATTTGCTTCAAATGGCGTTTCAGTTAATTCTCAAGGTCTGTATGGTATTTATAATTGTGGCATTTTTTGATTTTCTGTATCAGAGATGGGAGTATGAGAAGAATCTGAAAATGACCAAGCAGGAAGTTAAGGATGAATATAAGCAGACGGAAGGGAATCCTGAAATAAAAGGGCGAATACGCAGGATTCAGAGACAGATGGCCCTTAGCAGGATGATACAGAAGGTTCCGGAGGCTGATGTGATTGTAAGGAACCCCACGCATGTTGCAGTGGCTCTGAAATATGACCCAAAGCGCCATGGGGCGCCGGTGGTATTGGCAAAAGGCCAGGATGAGCTGGCGCTGCGCATTGTAAAAGCAGGAGCGGAAAACGGGGTTTTTATGATTGAAAATAAACCCCTGGCAAGAGCCTTATATGCTTCCTGCAGGCTGGACCAGGAGATTCCCGCGGAGTTTTACGGCGCGGTAGCAGAGATACTTATATATATCTACAGGGCCAGCCACAGGGAAGACATGTTCCAATAAAACCAGGATGGAGTTAGTTTCATGAAAAAGATACTTAATTACACGGTTGTGCTGTTTGTGCTGACCATCATACTTTTATTAATTATACCGCTGCCGGCCGGAATGGTGGATGTTGCAATCATATTAAATATGGCTCTTTCCATGATGATTCTGGTGTCTACCATGACAATCCGGGAACCCCTGGAACTTTCAATTTTTCCATCCCTTCTTCTGGTAACCACTCTTTTCAGGCTTGGCATCAATGTTTCTACAACCCGGAACATTCTTTCCAATGGAGGTTCCTCAGGCCAGATTATAAAAGCCTTTGGTGATTTTATCCTTCGCGGGAATGTGGTAGTGGGTTTTATCATTTTCCTTATTATTGTCTTAATGCAGTTTATTGTCATTACAAAAGGAGCTGAGCGCGTTGCAGAGGTAGCGGCCAGATTTAACCTGGATGCCATGCCGGGGAAACAGATGGCCATTGATGCGGATTTGAGCTCCGGCCTTATTAACGAGCAGCAGGCAAAGGATCGCAGACAAAAGGTTCAGAGAGAGGCGGACTTTTACGGCGCAATGGACGGCGCCACAAAGATAGTTAAGGGAGACGCCGTCATGTCCCTGATTACAACGGCGATTAACTTAATCGGGGGAAGCGTCATAGGCATCCTTCAGTCAGGAGGCAGCATTGGAACGGTATTAAATACATATTCTATTGCAACCGTGGGGGATGGACTGGTGTCCCAGATCCCGGCTCTGCTCATATCTGTTTCAACGGGAATGATTGTAACAAGAGCTGTCTCTGACGGCAGTCTGAATGAGGATATCTCCAGACAGTTTATGTCACAGCCCTATGCCATTATGATGAGCGGTGTGGTAATGGCGGTCCTGACTTTTATCCCGGGAATGCCTGTACTGCAGCTGCTTATTATCTCCGCGGCTTTAATATCAGGGGGATATTATCTGTCCAGAAAAGTGGCGGAAGCCTCCTATGCTCCGGGAGCGGTGCTCTATCAGGATTCCGAGGCGGTTCAGGAATCCCAGGCAGAAGCCGCGGCGTCTAATGCTGTTGCAGAGGACGAGTATTTCAAGGATGTCAATAATGTTTACACACTATTGACGGTGGAGCCCATAGAAATGGAATTTGGATACAGCCTTATTCCACTGGCTGATGAATCAGTGGGAGGAAGGCTTATCAGCAGGATTGTCATATTCCGCAGACAATATGCGCAGGATATGGGGTTTGTGATACCATCCATCCGGCTCAGGGACAGCTCAGGGCTCAGCACCAACCAATACTGCATCAAGATAAAGGGAGAAGAGGTGGCAAGGGGCGAGCTTTTGGTGGATTATTACCTGGCTCTGGAACCGGAACATCCGGAAAAAGAGGTGGATGGAATTGAGGCAATTGAGCCGGCTTACGGGATTCCCAGCCGCTGGATAAGGCCGGAGGACAGGGAACGGGCGGAATTGTACGGATATACGGTCATTGACCCTCTTTCCGTTATGGTTACGCATCTTTCAGAAATCATACGGCAGCACGCTTTTGAGCTTGTTACAAGACAGGAAGTAATCCGCTTAATCGAGAATGTGAAAAAGACTTCTCCGGAACTGGTGGAGGAAGCCTTCCCGGGCCTTATCTCCTACAATCTGTTTCAGCGTGTGCTCACGGCTCTCTTAAAAGAGGGGGTGCCGGTCAAGGACCTGGAGACCATCATAGAAACCATGATAGAAACCATATCTGAGGCAGGTCTTCCCGTCAGGGATTTTGACGGAATTATTGAGCAGATACGGATAGCGCTGAAACGGACCATTACCAGACTGTACTGCGAGGATGGAAGCATGAAAGTCATTACCCTGGATACGGAGCTGGAACGCACCATGGCAGGCTCTGTACAGAAAGGTGAGAGCGGAATGTATCTGGCCCTGCAGCCGGATATTCTCCAAAGTCTTATAAGCCAGCTGGCTGAACAGATGAAAAAATTTAATGGCCTTACACAAAACCCGGTTATTCTGACCTCACAGGTAATGCGGATACATTTTTACCATTTAATTGAGCAGTTCTATCCGAAAGCGCGTGTTCTGTCATTTAATGAGATTGCAAACAATGTGCAGATACAATCAATCGGCAGCCTTAGACTGGAGGAGACCAGGAGCCATATGTGATGATAGCGAAGGTGGTTAAGATGCAAAAGGGAATGGAAGAAATGACGAATGAGGAGCTGTTTGTCCTTTACCAGGAGAGCAGGGACCAGGGAATAAAACAGGAATTAACACTCAGGTATCTTTACCTGGCAAAGTCCGTGGCAATTCAAATGAACAATCTGTACTCTGATTTTATGCAGATGGAAGATATCATTCATGAGGGGGTTATTGCAATCATGAAAGGTATTGACCGGTATAATCCGGAACGGGACAGTAAATTTGAGACATTTATTTCGCGGCGCATACGGGGAACCGTGATAGATCTTATCCGCCAAAATAACTGGATACCAAGAAATTATCACAAGAACCGTCAGTCCATTGAAAATGCAAGGCAGTATCTGCATGAAAAGCAGGGGCATATACCTTCCGATGAAGAAATAGCAGGGTATTTGAGGATGAACCTAAGAAAATTTCAGCGGATCCAGAGGATGAGCACCATGATGAATGTACTTTCATTGGATATGATTACACGGGGAGATGAGAACGGACAGGCGGTCCAGGTGCCAAGCGATGATATCGAGGGACAGCCGGAGGATATCTTTTTTAAGGGTGAAACGGTAAAAACACTGGTTGAGGCAGTTGAAAAGCTGAAAGAAAAGGAAAAGCTGGTTATCTCTCTTTATTATGTAGAGGAATTGAGCATGACGCAGGTGGCTCAGGTCTTAAATGTGAGCGAGCCAAGGATTTCCCAAATCCACAGCGAGGCGATCCGAAAGCTGAAAGCATACATGAAATCACATCTTGGATAATAAAAAGGAGGATGAAGCAAAAATGTATCAGGGATTTTATAATCTGGCCTCTGGAATGCTTACCCAGAGCCGGAACTTAAATGTTATCAGCAATAATATGGTAAACCTTCAAACCGCCGGTTATAAGCGGGATAAAATGGTTTCCAGCACCTTTCAGGAGGAGATGCTTTACCGTACCGGAAGGCGCGGTAAAGGAACAGCTGAACCGCTGGCCTCCACATCAAAGATTCGTACAGCTTCCAGGACTTATGTGAATTATGAGCAGGGAAGCTATGAGCCTACGGAAGGTATATATGATTTTGCAATTGGAGGAAAGGGTTTTTTCTGTATACAGACGCCAAATGGGATTCAGTATACCAGAAACGGTTCCTTTGCCGTGGATTCTGAAGGATATCTTGTACTGGGGGAAAACGGCAGGGTGCTTTCAGCCGGGGGCCAGCCCATTCGGTTTCAGAATGAAAATTTTACTGTGGATGATAAAGGGCGCATTACAGCCTTTGAACAGACGGACGCAAACGCGGAACAGATGGATTTGGGGACGCTTCAGATTGTGGATTTTGGGGATTACGGACAGCTTCATAAGGAGGATAACGGGCTGTTCTCCGCAAACCAGGCAGGGGCGCAGGTAAGCGGGGAAGAAACACAGATTCTCTGGAAGACACTTGAGAAATCAAACGTTGACATGGTGGATGAAATGACTGCAATGATGTCTTCACAGAGAGCGCTTCAGAGTGCGGCCCAGGTATTAAGAATGTACGATCAGATCATGGGAAAATCTGCATCTGACGTAGGAAGGGTATAAGGAGGAGGAATATGAACCAGTCATTTTATGTGGGAGCCGTTGGCGCCGGAAGCTGCACGGAAAAGCTCAGCGTCATTGCAAATAATCTTGCCAATGTAAATAACAATGGATTTAAGCCTAAGACAGCTGTTTTTTCCGACCTGATTAACTACAATCTCAATGATTCCTCCGGCGCGGTGACACAGCTGCAGGCAGGAGCCGGTTCACGTGTTGAAAGGACATATACCAGTTTTGACAGCGCGGGAATTACTCAGACCGGGGAGCAGTATGATTACGCAATTTTAGAGCCCAACGCATTTTTTAAGGTCCAGGACCCGGGAACAGGGGCAGTCAGTTATACCAGAAACGGACACTTTCATCGGGCGGAGCGGGAGGATGGCTTTTATCTGATGACAGATGCCGGAAAGCTGGTTTTGGACCAAAACAGCCAGCCGCTTAAACTGGAAGTGACGGATGTGGAAGAGCTGCGGGCGGAGATGGAAGAAGGGTATGAGAGGGATGAGGAAGTAACGGATGAGGACGAGAAACCAATGGTCAGTCTATATACGTTTCAGAATCCCAGCAGGCTTGTGAGCACGGGCAGCCAGGAGTATGTTCCCAGGGACGGGGGCGTGGAAGGGGTTTTAATAGAAAAACCGGCCCTGGCACAGGGCGCCCTGGAAGTATCGGGAACAGATATGGCAAAAGAGATGACCAGGCTGATTGAATGCCAGCGGGCATTTTCCTATGCACTGCGCATGGTAATTACATCAGATGAAATTGAGGGGACCATTAACTCTCTGCGGGGATAGGGAAAGCTGATGAATAAACGGTAAAGGTGAGATGGACATGAAGATAAATGATTACGGGGAACTGAAACTGCAGGAGCTGGATGTGATGCGGGAAATCAGCAGTATCGGCACCAGCCATGCGGCCACGGCTCTTTCCAAACTTCTTCAAAAGGAAATACGCATTACCCTTCCCCAGGTCAATGTCCTGGGATATGAGGACGCGGTGAACCGAATTGGCAATATTGAAGAAATCGTGGCAGCGACCCTGGTTAAAATGAGCGGGGACGTGGAAGGGCTGATGCTGTTTCTGTTTAACATGGAGTTTGCCAATACATTGTTGGAAAAACTTCTGGGAAAACGCTTCTCCAGTTTTGAAGAACTGGACGATCTGGCTTATTCCGCATTGGAAGAGGTGGGAAACATCGCGATTTGTTCTTATATAAATGCCTTTGCACAGCTGGTGAAGATGGATATACGGCTTTCAGTGCCCAGCTCCACCGTAAATATGCTGGGCGGTATATTGACGGTTCCTATGGCGGAATACGGATATGAGACAGATAAGCTGATGTATTTTAACTCGGATTTTATTATGGATGAAACGCGGCTTTCAGACTGGCTTTTAATGCTTCCTGATATGAAGTCTTTAAATGATATTTTAGAGAAGTTAGGAGTCTTATAATGCAGGAGAGGGAACTGAGGGTAGGAATTGGAGATATGAAATTTACCAGAGGCACCGGGAAGATTATTACATATGCTCTGGGCTCCTGCATCGGAATCTCGTTTTGGGACCCCTTTTTACATCTGGGAGCGCTTCTTCATATTATGCTTCCTGAACGCCATGACGCAGAGGAGGGGAATATTTATAAATACGCTGATTCCGGTATTCATGAGACAATCCGGAAATTAAGCGCTTTCGGCATGGTAAAATCCAGAACCGTGGTTAAAATCGCCGGAGGCGCGAAGATGTTTGAAATCCGAGGAAATGCGGAGTTTGGAAATATCGGCTCCAGGAATACTTTTATGGTAAAAAAGATACTGCAGGAAGAGAATATGAGGATTTCAGCAGAGGATACCGGCGGCGCCTTTGCAAGGACCATGATATTGGATATTGAAAGCGGTGATGTTGCAATCCGAACAATGGGAAAGCCTGAGCGGCATTTATAGAGGAGGTAACTGATGAAAAAGGAAAAGGAAGGAATTCTGCTTGAATCCGGAACAAATGAAATTGAAATCATGAAGTTTACAATCCAGAATGAGTTTTACGGCATTAATGTGGCAAAGGTCAAGGAAATCATGATGAGTCAGAAGGTAAAATCCATGCCCCATGCCAATCCGTCCGTAGAGGGAATCTTTAAACCAAGGGATACGCTGATCACGGTAATCGACTTGGCATGCTATCTTTCGGGAGCGCAGGTGGAAAAAGGGGCCAGGGATTTATTTATTGTGACCAACTTTAATAAGATGACAGTGGCGTTCCGGGTTCAGGGGATTGAGGGAATCAGCCGCATATCCTGGGGAGATATCCAGAAACCGGATAAGACCATAGCCAATGGGGATGAAAGCATAGCCACAGGGATTGCCCAGTGCGACGGGCAGCTGGTTACTATTTTGGATTTTGAGAAAATCGTGGCCGAGCTTGCCCCGGAAACCACCATTCAGGTTTCAGAGGTAGATGCCATGGGGGACCGGCCTTTGAACGAGGCGCCCATTGTGATTGCGGAAGATTCTGTTCTGCTCAGGAAAATGATTGACGATTCACTGGAACGGGCAGGCTTTACCAACATACATAATTTTGGAAACGGAAAGGAAGCCTGGGATTATCTGTCATCCATTAAGGATGAACCTGATTTATATGAGAGAGTCAAGCTTATAATAACAGATATTGAGATGCCCCAGATGGACGGGCACCGTCTCACAAAGCTTATTAAGGATGATTCCAGGCTTAAGAAGATTCCTGTTATTATCTTTTCATCTCTGATTGACGACCAGATGCGGAGAAAAGGAAAGGAACTGGGAGCCGATGACCAGCTGGCAAAACCGGAGATCGGGCGTCTGGTGGCGACGATGGATAAGCTTCTCAATGAATATGAAGAGACAAGGGCAAAAGCAAGAGGGTAGTATGAATATGGAGAAGGGGAAGCGCGCCATATTCCGAATTCTGCCAGCTGTGGCTGCCTTTTCACTGTTCTCCCCCCTCCATTCTCTGGCCGCAAAGGGGACCTGGGAACTTCAGGAGGATGGAAAACGGTGGAAATATATGTATTCTCCCGGAGAGCCTGCTGTGGACCAATGGATTGAGGACCAGGGAAAGGAATACTATGTGGATTCCAATGGATATATGCGCACAGGATGGGTAACTGACAGGAAAGACAAGCAGCGTTATTACATGGGGGAAGACGGAGCGAAATGTTTTAATCTCTTTACCCCGGATAACCATTATGTGGGGCCGGAAGGAATCATATTGGAGGAGTTTGACACTTACCGCAGGAAGGTATCAAAGCAGCTGAAGACATTTGTTGATAAAAAGGCGGCGGATATGGAACAGCCCGGTTTTCTTCTGGCGGATTTAAACGGGGACGGATACAGGGATATTGCGGTATTTGACAATGCAATATCATCTAAACGTGTTTTGCTGGCAGCAGTGTGGATGCCCGAGGAGGAAGAACTGGCCGTCTCATCAAAGTCGGACCCCGATGCGGCGGAGCAATCCTTCCTCACCTATAATGCGGAACAACAATTAACCTATCTTACAATCGTGGAGGACAATGGGGGAAGAAATTATTTTTTCCTGAAGGAAGGGAGCTGCGATTTTGAGAATATATGGAGCCTGGAGCTGGAACAGGATGACTGGGGAGAGCCTGTGTATTATGTCAACGGGGATGAGGCGGATGCAGAGGAATGGGAGGACGTGGCAGAATTTGCGCAGACCCAGGCTGGGGCGCCGTTTTCTGAATACCTGCTGCCGGTAAATGAGGAGAATATAAAACAGAAGGTGGATTGCAGTCCTTCTGAGAATGAGCTTGCCCTGTGGCAGCGTTAAAATGTATCTGAAAACAGTCCGTTTATTTTGATATGAACATACACGAAAGAATAGGGAGGAAATATTTTGGCTATTATCATAACTGTTTCTAATCAGAAAGGCGGTGTGGGAAAAACCACTACCTCAGCCGCGTTGGCAACAGGAATATCTTCCAGGGGCAGGCGGGTGCTGGGGATTGATTTGGATCCCCAGGGAAATCTGGGTTTCTGCCTTGGGCTTAGTTCCTCTGATATGTCCACAGTGCTGGATGCCTTAAAAGGAAAGCTTCCAATACAGGAAGCCATCATACGGACAGAATACTGCGATATCCTGCCCTCTGATATTACACTCAGCAGCAGCGGCCTGGAGCAGGGAAATTCCGGAAGAAAAGAATATCTTATGCGCGATGCCCTGATGCCCGTAATGGAGAAATACGATTATATTATTATCGATACACCGCCGGCGCTGAACCTCCTCACAGTGAATGCTTATGTGGTATCTGATTTTTTGATTATTCCCATGGCGTCCGATATCCTTAGTCTGGTGGGGCTGTCACAATTAAAGGAAACCATAGAATCCGTGCAGGAAAATCTGAACCCTGAATTAAATGTGCTGGGGATTTTATTAACCCGTTTTAACAGGCGGACGCTTCTCTCCAGGGATGTGCTGGAAATGGCGCAGCAGCTGGCTGAGCAGATGAGAACAACTGTATTTGGCACGAAAATACGAAGCGGGGTTGCAATTGCTGAAGCGCCGGCCCATGGGGAAAGCATTTTTGATTATAATCCCCGTTCAGCCGCAGTAAAAGATTATCAGGAGTTGATTGATGAGATTGCAGAGAGGATTCGCTTAAAGGAGGCGGCATATGCCAAAGAAAACAAATAAGACATCCCATGTATTGAGCCTGCTTACCAATGGCGCAGACCCGGAGGAAATTTCCGGACAGGATTTGACCGGGGAAAGTAACACGGAAAAGCAGCAAACGGTGGAGACGGAAGCAGTCCCCATGGAATCCGTGCCAAAGGTATCTCCTTCGGGAGATAAGAGGGTAGTTGTGGTGGATGATCAGGAGGAGAATATATCAAACAAGATTTTTGATGATTTGGCAAAACAGTTGGAGAACCAGGAAGCGCAGGACAGAGTTCAGGAACTTCAGGACGGAGGCCGGGAACCTCAGGACGGAGGGCAGGAACCGCGGGATGGGGACCATGATTCCGGGCAGGAGGAATGCCACATTGAAAATGTTATGGAAAATATCATTACGCGTATGGATTTAAAAAAATATATGGAGCAGTACGGTGTGTGCAGATGCAGCCGCTGCTGCGCAGATACAAAGGCATTGATTTTAACCAGGCTTCCGTCCAAATATGTTGTGGTCCATGAGGATTCGGTGGCTCCAATGATAGGATTCTATGAAAATAAATTTAAAGTCAGGATTTTCACTGAGATTCTGAAAGCCTGCCTGCAGGTCAAGGAAAAGCCGAGACACGGTTTATAAGCTGAAGTAAACCGCGCATGGGGCTGCCCGGTCAGGGCAGCACAGAAGTAATACATAAGATAAAGAAGAGTTCCAGGGGAGTGAACCCAATGTTGAAAAAGCGTTTTGGTATAAAATCATGGTTTTTGACTGGTATTCAATGCAGTGTGGGAGTAGCGGTAATTGTAATTAGTGTTCTGGCAGCTGTGGTTACCAGTAATGGCGATACGGAAACGGCAGGAGAGGATTTAACAGCAATTGTACCATTAGAGAAAGATGTAATCGCATCCGTTTCGGGTGAACGCCAAGAGGCAGCTTCTTTGATAGCTGAGGAAGAAGAGACAGAAGAATATCTGGGAGAGATGGAGATAGCTGCTTACTGCAGTTGCGAAATCTGTATAAAGAAGTCCGACGGCTATCTTACCTATTCCGGGCAGAGGCCTGTACAGGGGATTACTGTGGCTGCCAATCTTGAAGTTTTCCAGATAGGAGATAAGTTAAGGATTGGAGGACATGTATACGAAGTACAGGATAAGCTGTCGGCCAGGGCCAGAGAAACCCTGAGTCTGTTTTTTGACAGCCATGAGGAAGCTCTGGCCTTTGGAAGGACAAGGCTTCCGGTATATATATTCCACCAGAAGGAAATTCATGAAGGGATGCTGTTAGGGGTATTTGATATCACCGGTTACTGCGGCTGCGAAGTGTGCTGCGGAAAGAAGGAGAAATATTTAACAAAAACAGAGACCATACCAAGAGCCGGATATACTGTGGCGGCAGATCCAAGCATTCTGGAAATGGGTACAAAAGTGGAAATCGGTGGGATTGTCTATACAGTAGAGGATACAGGGGAGAGTGTGACAGGCAATGTGATTGACATTTATTTTGATACCCATGAGGAGGCAGTCAGATTCGGAAGGCAGAGAAAGGAAGTTTATTTAGTTCAATAATAGGAGATATTTATGGAACGATTAATCTACGAAGGCCGTTTTCTTGTCAATACAGTAGGCGGGATTATGCGTCAGGATGATTTGCGGGTAATGTACGGCAGGGTAAATTGGGAAAAAATGTTTCGGGAAGCGGATTACCATAAAATTGCTAATATCATATATTTAGCTTCATTGGGAAACGGCGACAAAATACCGGAGCGGTGGAGGGAACGATTTTTTGAACGTTATCAGAAGGCACTGAGGTTTGGGGATGTGTACAGGGAGGCTCAGCAGGAAATTTTGATGATGATGGAAATGATGAATCTTCCCTGTTTTGTTATTTCTTCCTGTGCTGTCCGTGAATTATACCCGGTTCCAGAGATGTCGGCCTGCGGTCTGCTTAAACTTTTGGTGGATGAAAAGAGTTATGTGCTGGCCAAGGGGTATATGGTGGATTTGGGTTATGAGACAGACTATTCTTATAAGGGATATGGAGAACATATGAAGAATTCAGCCGGCTTTGATATGGAGATTTATTATAAGCTACCTTTACGCACCAGGCTGTATGATAAAAATATGAAGCTTATGCTGGAGACCGCGCCTTTTTGGGGCAGATATAAATATGTGAGGGGATTTTCCCTTGAAAACCAATTTGTATATATGCTGGCAAGCGCGGCTTACGCATATGTAACAGATGCGCTTTTAATTCGCAATGTATTGGATTTGTATGTGTTTCACAGGATGTGGAAAGAAAAAATGAATATAGAATCCATTGAGAAACGGATGGAGGGCTTTCGGGTTGATGAATTGGGAAAGAAAATCCTTCAGATTGCATATATGTGGTTTGGGAGCAAAGGTGAAAAGGCATCTGACGGCCTGCCTGAGGATATAAAAGTATACGATATTCTGGAGAACCGGATTTTGAGCAGAGGTGTTCTGAACAATGAGACGGACCAGCAGGCATTAAAACTGGAGCGTTTAGTCCAACGGGAAATTAATAGGGAACAGTTCCGGGAAAAGAGGGCTGCTTTCACTGAAAAGTGGAGAAAGAGACGGAAAAACACAGGACGGATGTTGAGATGGGTATTTCCGGAATATAAATATATGTGCGTTATCTATCCCATACTGGAGGATTTTTCAATTCTTTTGCCAATCTGCTGGATATGGAGGGGAATTCGGCAGTTAAAGGGATTGCTCATAAGCAATCTGTTTAAAAAGAAGAAGCCGGATTGATATTATTCCCGGACTTCCTTTCTGTGCTGCTCCAATATCTCCTGCAGGGAATGGATGGAACGGATGGAAGGCAGAAGAGATGCTTCGTTTGTTTTGGCTGCAATGGCCAGCTCCTCCCGCATGATTTTAATATCTTTGGGGGCGTCAATCGCCAGACGAACCCCCATAGATGAAGTCTCAATCACTGTAATTCTGATATGATCTCCTATTAAAATACTTTCATTCGTTTTCCGGTGCAGTATCAGCATGGCAGTTACTCCTGTCCTGTGTTTTTTTTGTAATGCTGGAAAAGGTATTCAGCTTATGGCGGTATCCGTAATCGGTGTTTTCTAAAATTACCTGACGGGCCGCTTTTGTTTTAGGATTGATAGCCAGCGGGCATTTGAGGTTGACAGTGTCCTCAAGGTAGTTGTCTTTTATAACACATACTGCATAATAGGAAAGCTCATTGCAGTCTTGTGTATCCAGTGCGGACAAATCTTCCGCTGTAAGGACAGGAGAATAATCCGGGCATAGAATGGTTGGCGCAATGACTACAAAAGCCACCTGGGAGTTTTCAACGGACTGCATTAAAAGCAGGGAGTCATTATCCTCATCCAAGCGGAGAGGAAGAAATTGTTTAAGTTCAGGGAAGCCAAAGAATCCGTCTGCCACCACAATTAAATCGGACAGATTATATTCGATTTCTCCATAATAGTCGGTTTGCGTTTTCATGAAAAGTCTGCCTTTCTTTGATGCTGTTTATGCTTGTATATTAATCGTGCTTCCTATGGTGTTCTTACGGGGAGGCACATAGTTAAATTCACCGGTGTACTCAAAACGAATTTCAGGGTACTGTGTCACAATTGTTACAGACAGGGGCGGGATGTAAGAAAAGTCGCCTTTTGCTATGCGGAATTCAAAAGCTTCTCTTTGGACCAGGTATTCTGAAACGGTCTCCATGGAGGCTGTCCCAGGCGCTGCGGATTCCCCGGCATCAATTGGAGTAAAGCTTGTCATTGAGGCAGAAGGATAGCCGGATGCAGACGCTGTGCCGGAACCCAGGCTGTTTTTTTGATTAACAGCCTGGAAAGAGGATACCCCCTGGGGTAATCCGGTACCCTGTGACGGGACGGGCGCAGGGGAGCCGGAAGGGAATGCCTGCCTGACCTGACTTATAAAATCAAAACCGGAATAACTCCCCCTGCCGCGGTATTGGTGCTGGTACGCACGATGAAGGGATAATGCCTTCTGCCGTTCTGCTGCCACCCTATCAGATGGAACCAAACGGGCATTCTGTGTAAAACGAATGGATTCAAAGGGTATCGAAGTAACCTTGATAAGCGTTCCCATGATATCACCTCCAGTTCGAACATGGGAATCAGCGCATAAAATCAAATAATGATGTTCCTATCATATAGGAACCAACCTTTAGCGCGGCTTGGTAGGATTGCTGATAGGAATACATTTCAATGATTGAATCATAGGGATCCGCCCCCAGCTTGTTTTTGTATTGCTCTGTCAGGCTTACCTTGTCTGTTGTCAGTTTATCCTCCACATTTTCCAAAATGGCATATTTGTTGCCCAAATCACTATATACCGTGCTGAGCCGGTGCTCGGACACAGTCATTGTATCCATGATTGCCCCAAGGGATTCTGAAAATTCGGTTTTGCTCCCGCCGTCCATGTAGCCGTTTACTGTCTGCACGGCCCGCCCCACTAATCCAATGGGGCTGTTGTTTAAAAGATCCTTTATTTGATTCCGCAGGCCGGTCGGGTTCGATTGGTCCATTGCCCTTACAGCATCGGAGGACAGGCCGGTGATAGCGTTCAGGCCGCCTGTATAGGTATCCATCAGGGTTTCGCGGTCAGAGATTGTTCCATAGCCTATATCCATCCTTCCCTGTTCTTTCATGGAGCGGACAATAGCATCAAGCGTCTGGCCTTCATCCAGGGCAGCGGACCCTTTGCTGCCGCTGAATTCATACTTATAACTTCCGTCCGCCTGTTTTGTCAGGGTCATCACCATTTTAGTCGTTTCCGTATCACCGGAAAATCTGTGGGTATAAGTCAGGGTCTTTCCATCCGCGCTGAGGGAAAAGGGAGCAGTGGACACATCATTCCCTCCATAAATATAAAAATCCTGATATTGGGCATTTAAATCATTGGCCATGGTCTGCTGAAAGGCCAGAAGCTCATCCCTGGTAGTCTGCACCAAGCCGGGGTCGGCATTGTTTGCATCATTAAGGATATATTCTACGCGGCCCTTTGCTTTTGATAACCGTGACTGAATATCCCGGATGCCCAGCTCCTGCTGGTACAGGCGGTTTTTTACATCGGGTATCAGGTTCAATTTACTCAGTGTATCCAGATACTGGTTGTCGATTTTTTTTCCCTCATAGTAAGCAAGGGGGTTATCAGCAGCCTTTTCATAAGCCTTTCCACTTGATATCTTATTCATACTTTTATTAAGACGGCTGTGGACATCGTTAACAGAACCACTGAAATTACGGTAAGCCGCAGTAGTTGTAACACGCATAATAAACAGTACCTCCTTCTCTATATTATCTGCCTACCAGGCCGGTATTATTAATCAATGTATTAAGGGCCTCATCTAAGACTGTCATCAGCCGTGATGCCGCATTATATGCAGAAATGTAGGACATCATATTGGCTCCTTCCTCATCCATGCTGACGCCGGAAATAGAATCCCTGGAATTCTGAATGCCGTTTAACACGGTAACGTCTGTTTTCAGGGTATTGGAGTTATAACTGGAATCATTGGCCAAGACTGTGGAAATATTATTCATATAATCAACAAATGATTTGTTATCCAAATCCGTATATGTATCCGTCATGGAATCGAGCATATCCAAAATGGTGTCTGTGGGATTATCCCTCATTTCGTTAATATGGGCTTTGCCGCTGATCCAATCCTCACTTATACCGATATTAAGAGCCGTAATACCTGCCGTGGAGTTGTTCTGCTTATTGGCAAGAAGAACTCCGCCGCCTTTGCCGCCTGGTACAAAATCGTTTTTATCATTAATTTCATTTATGGTATCGGCAAAGGTTTTAGCCAGGGTATCCAGCCTGTTCATATAATATTGATAACCTCTTACATCATCAATAACAGCGGTTCCGTTAATCTGATTACCGGTACCGGTTTTTCCAAGCATATCAAGACTGGCCTGAATGGAGCCTCCGGACAGCTGGACCCCGGATGCAGAAGCGGATGCAGACTGCGTCCCGCTTGAAACGGCTGCCGTAAATTTCACAGATGCATTTGTGGGATCATCCTGACTCCCCCCGTCAATGGAAAGAGAACCGTAATTTTCGCCCTTTATGCCCTCTGTTCCGTTGACAAGTGTGAGACGCTGCTGACTGCCGTCAGCAGCTGTATAAAGGAGCTCCACCTTCAGGTCGTCCGGCCAGTCCTTTCTTCCTATAATATTGCCGTAGTGGTCGTATTCATATAACTCCTCCGGAGCGTTTTCCATGGTAACGCCGTCCGCGCCCAGTTTAACGCCGTCATGGTCACTGTCTTTAAAATAAGAAACCTCAATGGGGATATAGCTGGAAAGCGTATCCAGAAGATTGTTCCTCTCATCCTGCAGCTCCAGGCTTTGCTGTCCGAGAATCTGGTTTTGTTTAATCTGCCGGTTTAAATCCCCAATCTGCTGCAGAATCTGGTTGACCGTGTCGACAGCGCCATTCTCGCTGGTGCCTTTACCGTCCAGCTTTGAAAATTCCGATTTTTCAGCAGACTCAATCTGCCGCGCAGCGTCATTTAAAAGATTGGTGAGTTCGTTCATGCGGGAACGAAGGTCGCTTTCAAATACTGTGTCATGAAATTTGTCTAAATCCTGCATGTCAGTGAGGACGGCCTGAATATCGTCAATGGCCGTGCGGATCCCATCTATATTACTTTCATCAAACGGCCTTGAAAGAACGTCCAGGGAGGTCTGCATGGATTCAGCGTAGCCGGCCTTTTTCATCTGGGTCCGGTACTGGGCGTCCAGATACGGGTCGCGTATTTGGGAAACCTTGTCCATGTGGACGCCGAAACCCACGGCTATCTCGGAACCGTTCATATAATGGGCAATGGGCTTTGTATAATTCAGGCTGGAGGTTTCCAGCTGCTGGCGGGTATATCCCGCCGTATTCATGTTTGACAGATTCTGTCCGACTATATCCAGCCGCTTCTGATTCGCCTGCAGGGCGGAAAGAGCAGTGGAAAAACCGGCAAATGTAGCTCGTACCATATATCATGCTTTCCTTTCAAATAGTTGGTTTGACTGTCCATGTTTCAAAAGGGCCTGCTGAAACTCAGCCAGACGGAGGGTAATCATCCGATCTGCGCTGTCCTTGGCATCCAGCAGAAGCTTAAGTTCCCTGTCCAGGTCTGTAAACAGGGGAAGCAGGCGTTCCTTTTGCGCTTTGGGTAATCCGGAGAGTATCCCGCGGAACGTAAGGTCTTTCCAGCCCATGGCTTCCATACAGCGAAGCCTGCTCTGCTCCAGGCCCCGCAGTTTGAGAAGAAATACCTGTTCCTGTTTTAAAAATCCATCCATTTTATCGTGCCGCCCTTCCGAAGCGGAAATTGCTTTCTGCTCTTCAATCTGCCGGAGTACCTTCACGGCATCCGTAATCAGAGTGATGGAACAGGCGAATTCATTCAGCGTGTTATCCATATTCCCTCCATTTTTGTTACCGGTAGCCAAGCATATGTTCGGCTATGCGCCTGGAATCCGGCCTATAAGTCCCGGCCTCGATTTGCTGCTTTAAAGAGAGAATCCGTTCCCTGCCCGCGCCTGCTTCGAGCTTGACAGCTGTTTCATGGGCCAGGGCGCGGGCAAAGGATGCGTCATCCGGAGAATGAGAGGATTCCTTAAGGGATACCCTGTCAAAATCACATGTCAGGCGCCCCGCAGATGCTCTGGACGGATTTGCAGAAGAAGCGGGAGAAACGTAATCTAATCCCCCGGCTCTGTTTATATATGGTTTAATATTCATAAAAACCTCCTTCCCTTTATGGATGAATCCATTATCTCACAGACAAAACCAGATGTTTTGCCAGAATGAAGCTTCCGCATGCTTATTATATCGGCTCTTTTTTGCAGATAATAAGGCCTGAGTGAAAAACTATCTAAATATTTTTTAAATATAGTGCTAATGGAAAATGAAAATATGCCGATATTAAAATAGGAATAGAATGGTCTTTATTCATGGAGGTATTATGGCAAATATTTTGCAGGTAAGCAATATCCCTGTCAGGCCTGACAGAAATATGCCGGACGGACAGAAAACCGGAGGCTATGAGGAAAGCCAGCAGGTTCACAATCCGGTGGATATATCCCGTGTTGTACGGGCGGACGGACAGGAAACAGAGGACGCAGGGAATACGGCATCAGGGAACAGTTACAGCGTTATAGACTATGAAAGCAATTACGGAGCTTTTATTAAAAAAATCGGAGAAGGGGTTCAGACATCCAGGCTGTTGGAACAGCTGTTTGCCCGAGAGGGGACCGGTCTTTTATCAGGGGATGCAGCCGGGGTGGGAGAACTTGTGGAACAGATGATGGCCTCAGTCCGGCTGGAGACGCCGGAAGAGCTTTTATCCTTTTTTAAAGAACAGCAGTCTGTGCAGGCAAAGTTTTCAGGCGCCTTTTTTGACGGGCTGAGGAGTATCCTGGGACAAGGGGCGTCTGACAGCTTAAGGGAAGCCGTCCTTTCCTTTTTAAAAGTTTATAATGATTTTTCATCAGGAGAGCATTTTCTCCATCAAATGCGGTCCATTGCGGAGGATATAAACCAGCTGATGTTTCGGGGCTTTAGAGATGAGTTTGAACAGATACTGGATGGCATGGAGTGGGGGGCTGAAAATGGGGATACGGCTGCTAATACAGCGGTTTTAAATAACAGCCTGATTCCCTTTTTATCTAATTACATATCCAGGACACATGACTATGGGGCGGTCAGAGATGCAATTATGCTGTTTGTTTTCCATGCCGTGCGGTATGAGAACGGAAGCAGGGACAGGCTGGCTCAGCTATATGAGCGCATGACCGGAAACCGTGAATATGAGCGTTTTGACAAAAACGGAGGGGATCAGGATCTGTCCCGGATTTTGGAGACCCTGAAGCAATCAGAAAGAGAAAGGGCTTTTTCCGACGCGTTTGCCGCGCTTCTTTTAAAGGGGGCAAAGGGACAGGGGGGATTGGAGAATGTCCAGCAGTTTCAAAACGCGCTGGACGGAATGCTTTTGAATGAGAGCGTGTATATGCCTGTTTTGCATTTGCTGCTCCCTTTCAGGTTCAGGGAAAAGGACGTCATGTCGGAATTATGGATTAATCCGGATTCAGAAAAAGAGGGGGATATGGGGGGACGCAGGATTAAACTGCTGCTGAAATTTGATGTGCAGGATTTAGGGGGATTTCAGCTGTTTTTGTCCCTTCAGGACAGGAAGGTGGACATGCAGCTGGATGTTCCGGAAATTTTGGTTAAAAAGCAGGATGTAATCCAGAAAGGCATTGCCGAGATTTTTAAGAAAAACGGTATGGGAGTAAACCGTTTTCTGGTAAAGGGAAAAGACAGGGATATAGAAATCCAGGATGCTTTCCCGGAAATAAGAGAGAGGGGGCATGGAGTCAATGTCAGAATTTGACAACCTGATTAAAAAAAGAGCGGTTGCTTTAAAATACGATTCAAAGAATAACCGGGCGCCGATTATTGTAGCTTCCGGAATGGGGTATCTGGCGGAGAGAATTACGGAAGCCGCCGCTGAGGCGGGAGTACCTGTATACGAGGATGATTCCCTGGCAGTCCTGCTGAGTCAGATGAAACTGGGTTCAGCCATACCGGAGGAACTGTATCAGGCGGTGGTGGAAATATATTTGTATTTTTTGGATTATAAACCGGAGGAGGGGCTATGAAAATACGGCGGATAGGAATGGCTCTGGCCATATGTTTTCTGATGCTGGGAATGCCGTCAGAGGCAGAGGCGGCAGCCAGGCCCATCCATACTGTCAGCGTGAAAGTGAATTCCAAACTGGAACCGGGAGGGCGTCTGCCTTCAATCGGGATTGGGACCCGGAGCCTGAAGGACGGGGAAATAAGCGTTTCGGGCAGCAACAGTAAATATCATGTGACGGAAGCTGAGTGGGTGGATAAGGGGGATAAGGTAATCAAAGCCGCGGATGAACCGCGGATGAAGGTGACTCTTGAACCTGCTGATGTGGGTGAGGACTACTTTCTGGCAAGCTATAAGAAATCAGACGTAAAAGTCAGCGGAGGAACATTTGTATCGGCAAGGCGAGATGGAGACGCCCTGGTTGTAACCATTCGGGTAAACGGCGTAAAGGGAGAGTATGACCCGCCCCCTGATGCATTCTGGCATGAAGATAACCTGGGGGAAGCCAGGTGGGAGAAGCCGGAAAATACCTCGGGATATTATGAGGCGCAGCTTCTGAGGGATGGCAAGACAGTTTATAAACTGGCAAAAGTATCGGGCCTGCGCTATAACTTTTACCCCTACATGACGGAAAAGGGCATGTACAGTTTTAAAATCAGGACCATACCGGAGACAGAGGCACAGGTAAAGTACGGGAAGAAAAGTGAATGGATTGAATCAGGCGAGCTGGAGATTACGGACCGTTATGTTTCAGATGGAAAAGGACAGCAAAACAAAGAAAGCACAGTGGTAAAAGGAACAATGGACACCGTTGGCTGGACAGAAGAGAACGGCGTCTGGAGGTATCGTTATCCCAGTGGAGAATTGTGCCGTGGAAGATGGGCTGAAATAAACGGGTACTGGTACTATTTTAATGTGGACGGCATTATGCTTACGGGCTGGCAGCAGATTGGAGGCAGGTATTATTACTTATATCCCAATGGACAGATGGCGGTGGGCTGGGCCAGGCTGGACGGACTTTGGTATTTCTTCTGCACGGAACAGGAAGGAGAGAACCCGTTAGGCAGTATGGCGGCGGGAGGCTGGAGAGTCATAGGGCCGTATTATTATTATTTCAATGATGACGGTTCCCTTTACACCGGCTGGCTGTTTAAGGACGGACATTGGTATTATCTGAATACAGTGGATAACAGCCTTCTGGGAGCTATGTTTACCGGATGGATTAAGAGGGATGGAAAAACATACTTTGCGGATTCAAACGGAGAAATGGCTGAAGGATGGTGCTGTATTGACGGAGCCTGGCATTATTTTTATCCGGGCTCCGGGGAAATGGCGCATAATGCAGAGATAAACGGATTCCGTGTAGATGAGGACGGTATCTGGAGATAAGGAGGCAGGGATGAAAAGAAGATATGGTCTGATGCTGGCATTTGCAGCGGCATGTATGGTTACGGCAAAGCCGTGTATTTACGCGGAGGGAGCCCAGTCCAGCGTGATTGAGAAGGTTTCGGTAAATCTGAAAACTGACTACGGGGAAGCGGGAGTAATTCCGGAGCCGGTAATCACTGTAAGCACAAAGGGCTGCACCCTGGAGGATATTCAGTACAGGACAGACTATGAAAAATGGAAACCGGGAAAAAAGGTGAGGATAGAAATCACGGTAAATGCAGATGACGGGAAATATTTTCCTGCTTCCCTTAACCGCTCTGAATGTAAGGTAACGGGAGCCGATTTTGTGTCGGCCCGCGCCCTGGAGGACGCGAGACTGCAGATAAAGGTGGATTACAGACCTGTTTCCGTATTGGGAGAGACAGAACGGGCGGGCTGGAGCAGCAGTTCCAAAAAGAAGGCGGTATGGAAATCAGTGGAGTATGCCCCAGGGTACACGGTAACGCTCTATGGGGATAATAAGGTAGTAAAACGGATGACAGTGGAATCCAACAGCGCTAATCTTGCGGAATTTATGGAAGATATGGATAAGACATATTATTATGAGGTCAAGGCTGTTCCGATTACTGCGGATGAAAAGAAGTATCTGAAGGAAGGGCAGTATGTATCCTCCACATCCCAGGAGTTTGACTGGGATGATTATGGGGAGGAAGAAAAAAGGACACAGAGACCGGACGATGGAGGGGAATTTAAGGGGGATTCCTACATTATGCCTGATGGAAGCAGGGCGTCCAATACCTGGAAAAAGGTTTCAGGCAAGTGGTATTTCTTTGACAGCAGCGGAATCCGGGTCAAGGGCTGGGTGCAGACAGGAGGCAGATGGTATTACATGGACCAGAACGGCGCCATGTGCACGGGCTGGGTTTCACCTGACAGCCATACCTGGTATTATCTGAATGAAAATGGAGAAATGCAGACGGGCTGGGTGCAGCCCTCCCCCGGTTCCTGGTACTATTTGAGGGAAGACGGCCTGATGAAGACAGGATGGCTGTTAGACGGGGAACGTTGGTATTATCTAAGAGAAGATGGAACCATGGCTGTGGATACAACTGTGGATGGATGGCAGATAGGGGCGGACGGCGCAGCATACTTGAATCCCTAAGGACCACCGGAAAGCGTAAATACCATAGAGAGGAGGAATGATTTACCATGGGATTAATTTCAACCGTGGCGGAAGCGGAGTCATTGCGTTTAAGGGCAGGCGAAAGCGGGAAGCGGGAAAAGAACAGCTGTGAATTTGGAAATATATTAAAGAACAGCGCAAAAAACATGGCAATGGACGCTATATTTGAACAGGCTGGAAAAACATTTGGACTGTCGCCGGACCTTCTGCGGGCAGTGGCCAAAACAGAGTCTAATTTTAACCCCAATGCAGTGTCGAAAGCGGGGGCAATGGGCGTTATGCAGCTGATGCCGGGCACGGCCAAAAGCCTGGGAGTTGCGGACCCATATGACCCATGGCAGAATATTATGGGAGGAGCAAAATATTTGAAAGAAAACCTGGATCGCTTTAAGGATGTGAAGCTGGCTCTGGCCGCTTACAATGCAGGTCCGGGAAGCGTTCAGAAATATGGAGGCATACCTCCTTATGAGGAGACACAGAATTATGTAAAAAAGGTAATGGGATATATGGGGGAAACCCTGACAGCTGACCGGGATGTCAGAAGTCCGTATAAGGGCATGGCGGGGAACAGCAGTTTCCTGGCAGGCTCTGACGTGTACAGAGGCTGGGGCGTAAACAGCCTGACAAACACACCAGGGGTATTTGAAAATCTGTCTTTCCGGCAGCAGGGGGACGAGATTGTTATGGATAAAGAGAGCTTTAACAGCCTGATTCAGATTCTTCGCATACAGATGATGATGAATGCAGGAAGGGAAATTGGAGTCATGGAGATTTGAATTAAATGGAAATAAATGAAAGAGATGCGGTTTTAAAGAATTGCAGCCGTTGTGCTGTATATAATCATAAAGGAAAACGTCTTGCTGAAGCCAGGGTGGTACATACAAATAATAAAATCTCCCTTTTTTTCACCGAATATGGGCTTTCAGACGGACGTTTTAGAACAAGAGTGGATTTTTTTGATGAAAGGCGCGGGATGATTATAACGCTGAGCGAGGTTATCATACACAGAAATCCATCCTTTCCTGAGGAGGCGGAACCCTGGGCTGCGGAGTGCGTTATACTGGATGTAAAGCAGGTGGTGCAGCGCCAAAAGGATATCCGTGTAAAAATAAAGATAGATATTAAATTCAGGAAATGCAGCGATGGGTCTGCCTTTTTCGGGACAGTCCGGAATTTATCTGCCGGCGGTCTCTATATGACAACCAAAAAGCCGCTGTTAAAAGGAGAGAAGATTGCTTTTTCCTATAACTTCCGGACACTGGAACGCCCCTTTGAACTTGAGGTTTTACGGGTGGGACAGGCCGGAGGAAAAGGGTATGGGTATGGCTGCCGTTTTGTGGGGCTGACAGACGGCGGAGAAGCAGCGATTCGAGGCTTTGTATACAAGAAACAGAGGGAAAAGGGCTCTGAGAAGATATGAAAATCAATCTTGTGATGATTGTAAAAAATGAGGAGCGTTCTTTGGGACAATGCCTGGAGCAGGCCGGAGGGCTTGTGGATGAGATTGTAATAGCCGACACAGGCTCAACGGACCGTTCAGTGGAAATTGCCAGAAAATATGGAGCAAAAGTGTGGGAATATGGGTGGAAAGACGACTTTGCGGCAGCCAGGAATTTTGCCCTCAGGCATTCGGACGCGGAGTGGAATCTGGTATTGGATGCGGATGAGTATCTGCTGCCTTGCAGCAGAGAAAAACTGGAGCGGCAGATTTATGATTATTCCGCCAGATATGGTGGAAGATGGATCGGCAGCCTACTGCGCAGGGACTTTTGGAAGGAGGAGGGGAGGACAGAAAGCAGTCTTACTTATCTCCCTAGGCTTCTTCCAAGAAGGGCCTGCTATTTTGGCATTATCCACGAGCAGCCGGAAGAGACAGGCCCCTTTTTAAAGCTTCCCCTGGAAGCGGAGCACGATGGATACCTATATACGGATAAAAGCAGGCGCAATCTGGAATATTTAAAGAAAGCGGTCCGGTACTATCCGGAAGATATGTATTATAGGTTTCAAATGGCAGTTACACTGCGAAACGCAAACATGTCTCAGGAAAGCCTTTTCTGGTTTCGGGAATTTTATAATAATGCATCAAGGAAATCCGGGTATTGGTCAGAAAGTGTGGTTTCCTATCTGTACGCTTTGCTGGAGACCGGAACACAATCCGGTTTGTCCGAGGCTTTCGCGGTTGTAAAAAGGGAACAGTCATATATGCAGGACCAGGCGGATTTCTGGTTTGTATGCGGTTTGTTTTATATGAAGCTGGTGCTTTCAGATGTTTCATTATATATTGAGTTTCTGCCCAGGATTGAGGACAGCTTCCTGGAATGTCTTCGGATTGGCGAACGCCCGGGCGGCGTGACCGGCACCGGCTCTTTTAAGGCGGCATACAACCTGGCTTTATGGTATGAAGTATCAGGTCAGACAGAAAAGGCGGTAAAATATTATAAGGACGCGGCTGTCAGCTTTGAACCTGCCGGAGAACGGCTTAAGATGCTTATTTTTTAAAAATACTTATGTTTTTAACGAATATGCCGATATTAAAACATATGGAATATAGAACAAAGCAGAAAGGTGGAAGGACAGATGCGGATACAGAACAACATAGCATCAATAAATTCGGCCAGAAACCAGGGTATAGCAAAAGGAAAAATCAATAAAACTCTGGAAAAGCTGTCATCCGGTTATCGGATTAACCGTGCCGGAGATGATGCGGCAGGACTGGCTATATCGGAACTGATGCGCAGCCAGATTGCAGGGCTGGACCAGGCCATGCGCAATAACAACGATGGTATCAGTATGACCAACACTGGAGAGGGAGCGCTTCAGGAGGTTCATTCCATGCTTCAGAGAATGAAGACTTTGGCTGTCCAGGCAGCCAATGGTACATATGATTCAGTAGCCAGGGCAAATATTGATATGGAGCGTCAGGAACTGCTGGGAGAGATTGACCGTATCAGCCAGACAACTGATTTTGCCGGAATACCATTGTTTGGAACCGCAGAAACAATTCCGCCTGGCTTCACACCGCCGGAGTTAAAGGATAACATAGTACTTCAGATTGGTCATTCATCGGAAGAAACCATGGATGTGGGGCGGTATTATATGGGAAGCAGAGAATTGCTTCTGGACAAGGTCAGCTTTCGCAGCGGAGAGACTGCCAATGAGGCAATGGGAAAGATTGACGCGGCAATTGAAGCGGTGGCTGACGTAAGGGCATCTTTCGGGGCAACTTTAAACCATCTGGAGCATACCAATAATAATTTAGGAGTGACAAAGGAGAACATGACGGCTGCAGAAAGCGGGATACGTGACACGAATATGGCTGAGAAGTTTACAGAATTTACCACGGAAAATATATTGCTTCAGGCTGCCAATGCCATGCTCTCCCATGCAAATAATCTGCCGGAATTTGCGCTTCGGCTTCTCCAGGGCTAAGTAATCAAGAGAAAAGTAAGCGATAAAACCCTGGTGTGTATGGTAATATATGATTTATTAATGCGGGGGAGAAAAAAATGTTTAAAGACTTAAAAGTCGGAAGAAAGCTGCAGATTGGATTTGGAATTGTTTTAGGGTTTAATATAATAGCTGTTTTAGTTACAATTATGGGATTTAACCGCATGTTTAATAAGCTGGATCAATTTTACCGCGTACCCTATCCATCGGTAAAGGCGGCTGTGGAAGCGCAGGCGCTTACAAGGAAGATTCAGCTGAACGTGTACCGTTCTTATGAACTTGATGATGACGCTCAGATTCAGTCAATCATGCGTGAGATTGAAGGCGAGGCGTCTGCGCTTTCCGTTACGCTGGAAGCTCTTAAGGACGCATGGAATGGCAGCCCGGCTTTATGGCAGGCGGTTGAGAACACGTCTGCAAATGTAAGCTCCCTCCGCGGCAAAGCGGTGGAGTATATCAGTGCGCGGGATGACAAAAACGCCCTTCTTGTAATTGAGGGAGAATACAGGCAGGCCTGCGGGAATTTTGATACGGCGCTTCAGAACGTGATAGAGGAGTCTCAGAAAAGTGCCCAGTCTTATTATGATTCCGGAGTGGCTACCGTCCGCATGAGCTATGTTTTTTTGTCTGTGTTTTCCCTTATGCTTTTGTTTATTACAGTTTTTATAACCCAATGCCTGACCAGGGAATTGGTTTTTCCTATAACGGAGATAGAAAACGCTGTCAGAGAAATGGCCAATGGAAATATGGGCTCTAAGGTCACTTATACTTCAAAGGATGAGCTTGGCGGACTTGCGGAGAACCTGCGCTTTGTTTTATCCACATTGTCTGCATACATCCGCCATATATGCAGCCGCCTGGACTCAATGGCTTCCGGAGATTTTACTATAGAGATGGATATGGACTATCTCGGCGAATTTGCATCCATCAAGGATTCCGGGAACAAGATAATCAGCACCTTGAATGACGCCCTGAGTCAGATTCACCGGGCCTCCAACCAGGTGGCCAGCGGATCAGAGCAGGTATCCAGCGGCGCTCAGTCCCTTAGTCAGGGAGCAACCGAGCAGGCAAGTTCCATTGAAGAGCTGGCAGCTACAATTAATGAACTGTCTGAGCAGGTTAAGCAGACAGCCCAAAATTCCGGCGACATCAATGTGCTGGTGGAGGCTGCGGGCAATGGGGTAGAGGGCAGCAATCAGCAAATGAAAGAAATGATGTCCGCAATGACAAGGATTAACGAGAGTTCCAGTGAAATTGAAAAAATAATCAAAACCATTGAGGATATTGCGTTCCAGACCAATATCCTTGCCCTGAACGCAGCAGTTGAAGCAGCGCGGGCAGGCACTGCGGGAAAAGGCTTTGCAGTGGTTGCCGATGAGGTTCGGAGCCTGGCATCCAAGAGTGCGGAGGCTGCAAAAGATACAACGGTATTGATTAACCACTCGTTAGAAGCAGTGGCAGAGGGGACACGGATTGCCAGGGAGACACAAAGTTCCCTGCTTAATGTTGTTGAAAAAGCCCAGAAGATTACAGTGGGTATGGCAAAGATTACGGAAGCGGCCAGTATGCAGGCTGAAGGAATTGCCCAGGTAACTACGGGAGTTGATCAGATATCATCTGTTGTACAGACTAATGCAGCTACAGCCGAGGAGAGCGCGGCAACAAGCCAGGAATTGTCAAGCCAGTCAAGCCTGCTTAAGGATCTTGTAGGCCGTTTTAGACTGAAGGATATGCGCTGACTTTTTTTGATAAAAAAATGATATGTAAGGAGATTCACAGTATGGTTGATTTATTATTTTATATGGTGGCAGCAGTTGCTATAATCGGGGGAATTATAAAGATTGTGGCAAAAAAGAAGAAAGATAAGGAAGACGAAAAAGAGTAGCAGGATACGGAAAAACTGAGTCCAGGCCGGTCGGAGCGGTATTTATGCTGCTCTGGCCGGCCTTTCAACTTTATTGTCTTTCTTCCTTATTGTTTTCTAAAAAATGCCGATAAAATAAAGAGAAAAGTAAAATCAGTATGAGATGAAAGGAGAACGGAAAATGGCAAGTGTATCTGGCGCAACGAGCAGTTTAGGAAATACGAGTTTAAGGGGATATGGCGGTCTGTCCTCCGGTATAGACCGCGATGCAATAATTGAGCAGATGACAGCAGGGACTCAGGCAAAGATAACCAGCCAGAATAAGAAGATGACAAGCCTTAGCTGGAAGCAGGAGGCGTATCAGTCTGTCAGCGCAAAAATTCTGGATCTGCAGGATAATTATTTTTCGTACAGCAGCGGCTTTAATCTGAAGGATGCTTCTGTATTTGCAAAAAACCGGGTGACGGCATTGGGAAAAACAGATGCGACTAAGTTTGTATCAGCCAGCGGAAGTTCAAGCATGACAGATTATATGTCCATATTAGGTGTAAAGCAGATGGCATCTTCCACTACGCTGCTGTCAGCCGGCAAGCGGGCCCAAAGTATTAAGACCGGGATTACGGAGGACAGCCTTACAAATGAAGTTTACAGAACATCAAAGTTAAAAGGAACCAAGCTGGAATTCGGCACCTACAGCGTAACGGATCACAGCTTTAAATCAGCCGGTACCTTTACTTTCCCGGCTTCCTATACGGATAAGGATGAGAATGGGAAAGAAATAACAGTCACGCTGGATTATACCTCTGATATGGATGCAGTAAATAGCGAGACAGGCAGGCTGTTTGGGGAAGAACTGGCAGAGGGATTAAATAAGGCTCTGGCCCAGTCCAGCATTAAGTCGGGAAATGACAAACTTGCAGATGTAGCAGAGTTTAAATATGAAAATGGAGTTATGAAGCTGTCAGAGAAGAACGGCAAGACAACGGATCTTGTCATTCGGTCATCCTCCAGCGCATTGAAGGCACTGGGCTATGATTCGGAGGGAAAGGACGAATCCAACGGAATCAGCCTGGAGAAGCTGGGAGAAAATCAGAAGCTCTTTAAAGATACATATGCATCCAGTGAGAATATGGTTGATTTTCTGAAGGGAAAGAAGCTGTCATTCAGTTTTGGCGGACAGACAAAGGAGATAGAGCTGGTAAAATCAGGCGAAAGCTTTGCCAGTTTGGATGAACTTCAGCAGACCATGCAGAAACGTCTGGATCAGGCATTTGGAACAGACAACATTAAGGTAGAGAATCAAAATGGCAGCCTGGAATTCGACCTGGGACCGGCGGCTTCCCCAAACCAAACACTTACCATTACCTCCGGGGACGCGGATGTAAGAAAGACACTGGGAATTCAGAAGGGGGCCAGTAATAAGCTGAGCGCGGAGAGCAGTATCCGTGATAATATCGATAAATTGCTGCCGGATGCTACAGATGAGGAAAAGAAAGCTTTTCTTGAGGATTTGAATCAAAATGGCCTGATTATTAACGGCGTCAGAATAAAGGGAGTTACAGCCGACACGTCCATTAACGGAATGATAGAAAAAATTAATTCAACGGAAGATGCCGGTGTAAAAGCTTCCTACCTTTCAAGTTCCAACCAGTTTGTTCTGGTAACATCAGAAACAGGCAAGGGAAGGGAGATTACCCTTGACGGCGCTTCAAAAGCGATTTTTGGAGCCAGAACTGACAGCGGAGAATTTGTGGACAGCAGCTTCAAAGAAACAGATACCAACAAGGTAACTGAAGGCAGCCTGGAAGCAGGAAGGAACGCAGAGGTGCTTGTAAGCTATGGGAATGGGATAAAAACTCTTGTTGAAAGTTCCTCAAATACCTTTGACTTGGACGGTATGAAAGTCACTGTTTCCGGCGTTTTCGGAGATGTGAGGCAGGAGGACGGTTCATGGACTTCTGACACATCCATGGCAGTTACCTTCAGCGCATCAGCGGATGTGGACGGCGTGACCGAAGCAGTAAAGAAATTTTTTGAAGAATATAATGCAATGGTTACAGAAGTCAATAAGCAGATTACTACCAGACCGGATTCATCATATGGTCCTCTGACCGATGCCCAAAAGGCTGAGATGACTGAAACCTCCATTGAAAACTGGGAGAAAAAAGCAAAGGAAGGGCTGCTGTTTAACGATTCCACTATGCGTTCCCTGAGCACGGACCTGCAGTCCGTGATGACACAGATGTTAAACAGCGGAATCAGTTACCAGGACTTGGAGGAGATGGGGATTACCATGTCAGATGATTACTTGGACGGGGGGACCATAACGTTTAATGAAGCAAAATTCAGGGCGGCTATGACCAGTGATCCGGATAAAGTGTCAAATGTATTTACAGGCGGCGGCAGTGTGACTAAAGGTTTTACAAATATTGTAGAGGATACGCTGACCACATATGCGACCAGATACAGAAGTCAAAATGGAAATTCATACGGACGGCTTATTGAGGAGGCTGGTTCAGAGAAGATTCCTCTTTCAGTCATGAATAATCAGATTTACAGGCAGTTAAAGGATATGGAAGAGGTTCTGAACAAATATAAATCCCAGCTTTCCACAGAGCAGGACCGTTATATAAAGCAGTTTACTTCCATGGAAACATTGATTAATCAGATGAACAGCCAGTCCAGCTACCTGAGCCAGCTTTAGTAGTGATGAAAAGGTTTCCTGTTAGAAAGGGAATGCAATGAACAGTTATCAAAAATACAAAGAAAACAGTGTCTATTCCATGAGCAGCTGGGAACTGCTTGATTTATTGTATGAAGAGGCGATTGGACGCTTGAGGAAGGCTGACTTGGCTTTGGATGATAAGGAATATGCGTTGTTTGATGATTGCCTGAGACGGGCTTCCAACATTGTGAGGTATTTAATTGATATCCTGGATATGAAACAGCCAATCAGCTATGACCTCCGGAGGATTTACGACTATTTAATACTGGATATCAGCAAAGTAAAGGCGGGCCGGGAACGGGAGCAAAAGGAAATTGGAAGGATAAGCCATATACTCAGCGAGTTGAAGGATGCATTTGAGCAGGCTGCCAGGGAGGTAAGTGATGTACATATGACAGATAGGAGAGGGGTGCTGGGATAGACGGATATGGGGCTGGATTTGGAACAGGTGATGGTCTTGCTGCAGAGACGGTATAACTTCCTGAGAGAAATTAAACGTCTTACGGCTGATTTGCAGGACGCTGTCTCACGGGAGGATTCCGTGTCAGCCGGTTTGATTCTCCAAATGCGTGCGGACGAAATGGAAAATATTGAAAATTGCCAGGAGCTGATTTGGAGAATGGCCGAAGAGGGACAAAGAGAAAATGAAGATATCCAAAGGCTTATGTCCGGGGAATTCCTGTCAATGGCAGAAGGGATGAGCTATGAAGAGGATAAAATCCTGAAGCTTAGGAAAAAGACGGCGGCCCTTATTAAAGAGATACAGGATGCGGACAAAATAGTAAATAAGAGAGCAGCTGGTACAAAGTCGTTTTACAAATAAAATGATAAAGCGCCACTCGAGGGCTTTATAAAAAATCAGAAAAGGAGGAATGAATATGGCGGTTAATGGATTATCCGGCAGCTATTACCAGTATCAAAACACTCTGAATATGCTCCAGCTGTCCAATGCAAGGCAGACATCGCGCTATCAGGCAGTGGAACCTGTGAACAGGGTGTCTTCCGCAGCCTATAGCAGCGGCTGTCATGATTTTCTAAGGAGCTATCAGAAAGAGCTTACATCTTTGGAAAGCGCGGCTTTTAAGCTGAAGGAAAGCAGCAGTAAGAATGTGTTTAATGATTACCAGGCAGCATCCACTAACAGCAAGGTGGCGGAGGTTTCCGGAACCTACAGCCTTAAGGGGGATACGGATATCAGCTTGAATGTCCAATCCCTGGCCCAGGCACAGCAGAATACCAGCGCAGCCCATGTGGGAGCGGAGGAAGTATCATCAGGAGATGATATGAACTTCGAGATAATGACATGTGACGGAAAGCGTGTATCTGTATCCATTGGAAGTACCAATGAGGACGGCACGGCCAAAACATATCATCAGATGTATCAGGAGGCTGCACAATCCATCAATGCCCAGGCTGGCTCCAGCGTAAAAGCTTCTGTAGCAAATGTGGAGGGAAAGGTCTCTCTGGTCCTTACTTCGGGAAAAGAGGGGGAGGCAGGAGGGTTTTCTGTCAGCGGAGAAACCGGAGCTGCGGCAGGTGTTGAAAGGGCGTCTGTTTTTGCCCAGGATGCGGTATATAGTGTAACTGAGAATGGGATTACCACTGAGTTCCAATCCGCGTCCAACAGAATCAGTTTAGATTATGGCAGAATAGAGGTACAGCTGAAAGGAACCGGTGAAAGCAGGATTTATACAGGAATAGACGAGGACGAGGTGGTATCCGCTGTAAAAGATTTAGTAAACGGATATAATTCCGTACAGTCCCTGCTTCAGGGAAATTCAGACAGGGGAACTGGCGCAGCTGCCCACGCACAGGCCTTTGGCAGAGGCATGGCTGATGAGAAAACATTGGCGGCTATTGGAATTTCTTATAATAAGGATGGAAAACTGCAGCTGGATGAAAAGGAACTGAGAGAGGCTCTGGAAACTGATTTCGATGGAACAAAATCTATTATAGGAGGCCAATTCGGTATTGCTGAAAAAGTTGCAGCCCGCTCTGATGCTGCTCTTTCAGATTCTGTACAGCGGATTGTGAGCAATGATTTGAAGGGGACAGCGGAGAAGGGAACAACTTCAAGTCAGAAGCAAAATTACGATCGTTCGATGTATCAGTATTTTTACAATTTTGCCAAGAGCAGTCCCTATAATTTAGGGAATTATTATGCGGTAGGCATGTTGATGAATACATTGGCATAGTGGGAAATCTTTCATGCATATGAATGTGTAAATGCGAGATTAAATATGAAAATCCTGTAAAATGTTGGAGGACAGTTTACAGGATTTTTTAATAAGTTAATTGAAAACGGACAATTCAAAGATAACAGAGGAACGATAGAATCGCCCCTTTTTGTGTTTGCATATTATAGTGTTTTGAATCTGAGAGAATAAGTGTTTTATAATATTCTCCCTTAGAAATAGGCTCCGTACATAAGCAGGCAAATCATTATACAAAGAAATCATATATGGAAATCCTGTAAAAAGGACGATTGCTGGTCATCTGGATAATCATGTGTATTTAGGGCATGATTATCTTAAGTATTATATAATGTAAGGAGCAGAATGTAATGATAAGAAGCAGTAATCCAGATAAGAGAAGAATTACAAAAGAGTCTGTTGAACAATATTGCCAATGGCTCTATGAATGTGAAAAAAGTAATGGAACTATTAAGCAATACCGGCATTATATTGTATTGTTTATGCAATATATGAATGGAAAAAGTGTAGAAAAAAATGATGTTATTATGTGGAAAGGAATATTAAGGGAGAAATTAGCGCCGGTAACGGTTAATAGTGCCCTGGCAGCGATTAATGGTTTTTTTTCATATTATGCATGGAAGGATTGCAGGACTAAATTTCTAAAAGTGAGCCGCAGTGTGTTTTGTCCAGAGAACAAGGAAATCAGTAAGAGAGAGTATGAGTGTCTAGTGAAATCTGCTTATAAAAAAGGGGATGAACGGATTGCAATGATTCTTCAAACCATATGCGCCACAGGGATAAGGATTTCTGAGGTGCCGTATATTACTTTGGAAGCAGTAAAACAGGGAAAGGCAGAAATTGAGTGTAAAGGAAGGATAAGGACTGTTTTTTTTACAAGCCGTCTCTGTCATATGCTAATGGACTACGCGAAAAGAAATCATATTGACAAAGGGATGATTTTTGTAACGAGAAATGGAAAAGCCGTGGATAGAAGTAATATATGGAGAAATATGAAAAGTTTGTGTGAAGAAGCAGGTGTCATAGGAGATAAGGTATTCCCTCATAATTTTCGGCATTTGTTTGCCAGAATCTACTACGAACAGGAAAAAAATTTAATTAGGCTTGCGGATATGTTGGGCCACAGTAATGTTAATACAACTCGCATTTATACAATGGAGAGTGGACGAGATTATATAAGACAATTGGAAAAACTGGATGTATTATTTGACTTTAACAACAAAATTCCTCTTTTGTTGTAAAATCACCCTTAAGTTTGATGAAAGAAGGATGATGCCCATATTAATATTTAAAAAAAATTTTGAATCACGATTATTTAAGTACCAAGAATAGGCCAACATAAAAAATTTCAGTTGGCCATTTTATTATACCTAAAAACATTATTGCATAATTTTGATATAGACATCTTTGAAGATATGTAGTAAAATAATGGATAGTATATGCAGATTTTTTACAACAAAAGAGGAATTTTGTTGTAAATGAGTATATGACAGGAATCCCATTATTACAGATTACTATGATGGATAAAGGTGAGACATATGCAGGATGACTTACAGTTATTAGAAAATGCAGATCGGGTTAGTATATTTCTTATCTGTGTACAAAGCAGGCACGGGGAATTGTGCGGAAGTATATCTAATTTTTATATAGAGGAACCGGTAGAATTTTTCGGAATACTGGACCTTGTGTTAAAACTTGATGTGTTATGCACTAGGCTTGGCAGACCGATGGGGACAGATCCCAGATTTCTGAGCAAACAGATGAGAAAAACATTCGAGGCAAGGGAATTAAATGAGTCTCTTATCCCTATAAAATGTAATCCCTTTATTCAAAATAGAGATAGATTTATCCCTTTGGCAATAAATGCAAGAGAAACCATGGTGATTGAAATTTTTCAACGTCAGTTTTCGAGTTTGCAGGGACGTATAAAAGGAAAATGTAGTCAAGAAAAAAGCACTTCTTTCCGCAGTGCCTTGGAATTGATGAGAATGTTGCGCGAGTATGAGAATGTACGATAAAGCATGCTACAGCAAGCATGGCCTCCTTCTTCACACTGTTCAGTAAGGTATCCAATTCTGTTTTGGCAAGAGCAGAATTGCCCAGATATAGATTAAATCCGATGATGGTGATAGGATTTTGCTCAGGACAATAGTGATAAAATGGTGATGATTAAGGAGTGGCCGTGTACAAGCACTATTGTATTGATTGCGCTGTATATCTCCATTCCCATAAAGTCCAGGGCACAGCGTTCTTTTTTAATTGATTCGATAGACGAAAATCCTCTTATAAGTCCTCATAAAATATTTATGATACCATGAGAGAAGGGCTTAAAATCAAGAGTATTCGTATATCTTCCTTTCTCTTGCCGTATCTCCTTACAGGGTGGTTTTGTAAGACCGGGCACCATTTCAGCACCACAAAATAAAGGAGGACGACATGAAAACCATCAACCGCCTAACAGATTTTCTTGTGACACTGAACACCCCCGTCGACCGGGAAAAGCTGTTCAAAATCATTAGGCTGCTGTATGGGCTTACCCTTTTCCGAGGAAGCCGAGCCTATGGGAGCAGACCCTGAATTCTTGTTTTAGTGTAAGATACTGTTCTTTTAACTCCTGATGTGTTTTTAGTTTATTTATGAGATTGTCTGCAGGCTCCTCAGCTTTGGAATCTACATAAGAATCTATTAATCGAACAGAATTATCCTTAGCTATTAAGTCATCTAACGAAGTGGCAACCATTCTTGTTTGATATCTGTGGGCACCGTAATGAGAACCCTCCTTGCACCCGGGGGCATTGACGAAAAGTGGACAGCCTCTATGGGAGGGCTTTTGGGAAGCACTGTATTGGATGAGCACATGAACCGGATAGAGGACCTGGCGGACAGGATTTTTATGATTACCCATAATATAAAATACCTCCTCCTGACACTGTTTCAGCTTTAATCTATGTCAAAGCTTTCGTTGTAATCGTATCTGCGCTTTAAACTTGTGTCCGGCACAATTTCCCGCCTGGCAATTTTGTACAAAAATGAGCTGAAACGGGAAATGGGGCTCTTTTCAGCGGTATGTATCCTTGTGGGTACGGTCATCGGTTCCGGAATTTTCACAACGCCAGGCCAGATTGCCATATCGGCCGGTTCCTTTGGCCCCAATATGCTGGCATGGGTAATCGCAGGGGTCAGCGGTGATACGCCGAGCTTTCTCCCTCCATGCCAAAAACCGGAGGCTCCTATATTTACATAGACGAGGCATTTGGGCACAGCGCATCCTTCATGTACGGCTGGTCCATGATTTTCGGCAACTTCCTTGCCGTTATAGCCATGATGGCCACGGCCTTTGCCAGCAATTTTTCGGTCCTGTTCCCAGCCCTCAACCTGTCGGTTGCCGGTTTGCGCATGATATCCACTGCTTTAATCCTGATTCTGTCAATGGTCAATGTATTAGGAGCGCCTTTGGCGGCTATTATACCCTTTCTTATATGAGCGGCGAAATTAAAAACCCCAAGAGTAACCTACCTCTGGCCACCATCATCGGCATGGCCGGTTCCGCAACGCCGGTCAGCGATGCGGCCAAGGTTGCCTTTGGCAGCGTAGGCGCCACATTGATTACACTGGGCGCCACGGTTTCTATTTTCGGCTCCACCAACGGCACATTGCTCAGCATGCCGCGCGTGGCATACGCAATGGCGGAAAACCACATGATGTTTCCCTTCTTTGCAAAGCTGCATCCGAAGTATAAAACACCGTATATCACCCTAATGATTTATGCGGTGGTGGCAGTGGTTTTCGTATGGACCGGTAACTTCATGACGCTTTTGATGATGAGCACCTTTGTCAGCTGCCTGAGCGGGGTTGCTGTCTGTATTCTCCCTGATTGTACTCCGCAAGAAGCAGCCCGGCCTGGAGTGACTGTTTAAAATGTGGGGATATCCTGTTACCACCATCCTGGCCGCTGTCATTACCTTTATTCTTGTGTGCTGTGTTTCCCCGAAGCAGATTTTCAGCGTAAGCTTTTGATGCTGACTTCGGTACCGGCCTATCTTGTATTCCGCCGCACAGCCATTAAAAATAAAGCTGCGGCAGGCTGATTGGAGGCAAAACCTATTGCTTTTAAATGCCGCATCATGTATACTATACCTAACGCATGGCTGAGTCACCGCCAGTAAGAAAAAACCTAAAAAGGGGCGAGCAATCGTCTCTTTTTTGTACGGGGAAAGTGTCGGATGTGGTATGGGAATATGAAAAAGAATGGGAAATCAGGTTATAGGAAAGTTAGATTGATTGTTAAGTTCCTCCAGGGCTCTAAGGGATATTTTGCGGCAGCGGTGGCGGCATCGCTGGCGTCAACCGTATTAAATGCGCTGACACCGCAGATTTTCCGGTTCAGCATCGATGAGGTGCTGGGCGGGAAAGGCGGGAGCCGTCTGCCGGTTAACCTCTGGGCGCTGGCATTGATGATTGTGGCTGTCGCGGTGGCTTCAGGGATTTTTACCTACATAAGCCGTGCCAATACGGCGAAGGCAGGGGAGAATTTTGCAAAGAACTTAAGGGATACATTATTCATCCATGTACAGAAGCTGCCCATGAAGTGGCATGACAGGAATCAGACAGGGGATATCATCCAGCGGTGTACCTCTGATGTGGAAGTAATCCGTGGTTTTGTGGTGACACAGCTTTTGGAGGTGTTCCGCACCGTGTTTCTTGTGATTACTTCATTTGTCATGATGTTTTCCATGAATGTGAAGCTTTCCTCCGTGGTCCTGCTGTTCGTGCCGGTGGTAATCGTGTATTCCGCCGTGTTTTATAAATTGATAGCAAAGCGGTTCACCACTGCGGATGAGGCAGAGGGGGAACTTTCCACTGTTGTGCAGGAAAATGCCACAGGGGTGCGGGTGGTCCGGGCATTTGGCAGGGAACAATTTGAGATGGAGCGGTTTGATGAGAAGAATAACGCTTTTGCCAGACTGTGGATCCGGCTGGGCACCTTGTCGGGGCTGTATTGGGGGATTGGCGACCTGATAACGGGGCTTCAGGTGGTTGCGGTCATTATTTTCGGGGCGGCACAAGCGGTAAACGGCGCTATCTCAGTTGGTGAGTTTATTGCGTTTGCAGCATACAATTCCACCCTTGTGTGGCCAATCCGCGGCCTTGGGCGTATCCTGTCGGATATGAGTAAAGCAGGAGTCTCTTTTGAACGTGTGGACTATATCATCCGCTCCAGGGAAGAAGCCTATGGGAAAGAAGCTGGGATATCCGATGGAAGGTATGATATTTCCTTTCAGCATGTGACGTTTGGATATGAAGAAGGAAAGGAAGTACTGCGGGATATTTCATTTACAGTGCCCCAGGGCAGGACCTTTGGGGTATTGGGCGGAACGGGAAGCGGGAAGTCTACCATCATCCAGCTCCTTTCAAGGCTGTATGAGCTGGAGGATAAAGGGGGCTGTATTTATATCGGCAGCAGGAAAATACAGGATATCCCCATTGAAGAACTTAGGAGAAACATCGGGATGGTGCTGCAGGAGCCATTTCTTTACTCCAGGTCAATCCGTGAAAACATAGCGGCTTCGGTACCGGATGCAACCATGGAGGAAATCCGCCATGCTGCGCGGATTGCGTGTGTTGACGAAGCCATCATGGGATTCCCGGACGGATATGAGACCCTTGTGGGGGAGCGCGGGGTCACTTTGTCCGGAGGGCAGAAGCAGCGGATTGCCATTGCAAGGATGCTGCTTCGCAGAACACCCATCATGATATTCGATGACTCGTTATCAGCTGTGGATTCCCGGACGGATTATGAGATCCGCCGCGCGCTGAAGGAACATATGAGGGAGGCAACGGTCATCCTCATATCCCACAGGGTCACATCCCTGATGGGCGCGGATGAGATCATGGTGCTCAGTCAGGGCAGGATAGAAGAATGCGGGACCCATGAAGAACTGATACAGCGAAATGGGATTTACCGCAGGATTTACGATATACAGATGAGCCGCGACGACAGAGAGAAGATGGAGGGGTGACAGATGGCAGCATACGAAGAACAGGAGTATAACAATCCCTTCAGCTTCAGGATATGGATGAAGCTGTTTCCGTTTTTTAAACCATATAAAAAGTTTTTTGCAGTCACCCTGGGACTTAATATCCTGCTGGCAGGCGTGGATATCCTGGTACCGCTGTTCCAAAGCTACGCCATTGACACATTCATCATACCGGACCGTTTAGACGGGCTTGGGATATTTGCGCTGGCGTATATTTTGGTTATTGCATCCCAGACCGTCTGCGTCTATCTGTCGGTCCATGCGGCCACATCCATTGAGATGAATGTGGGAAAAGATTTAAAAAGGGCGCAGTTCCAGCATCTGCAGACCTTATCATTTTCCTATTACAATACGACCCCTGTGGGATATATCCATGCCAGGGTGATGAGCGACACCTTAAGGATTGCGGGAATGATAGCGTGGGGACTGGTGGATATGTTCTGGGCCTTTATTTATGTCATCAGCGTGTTCATCATCATGTTCATCCTGAATGCGCGGCTGGCCCTTATCATCACCATGATTGTTCCCTGCATTGCCCTTCTCACCGTGTATTTCCAGAACCGGATCCTTAAGTGGAACCGGAAGGTAAGGAGGATTAATTCCCAGATTACAAGCGCCTACAATGAAGGGATTACCGGGGTCAAGACGTCAAAGAGCATGGTCATTGAAAGGGACAATGAGCAACGCTTCTTTGAAAGAACATCGGATATGCATCTGGCGGCCGTCCGTTCAGCGAAGCTGAATGCGGTCTACATCCCGGCCATTCTGTTTTTTAGCTCGGCGGCCTCGGCCGTGGTCTTGGCAAAGGGCGGTTATATGGTACAGGAAAATCTCATAAAACTCGGCACCTTGTCTGTGTTCATCTCCTATGCCCTTGTCATATTTGAACCGATCCAGCAGCTGGCCAGGCTGCTGGCAGACCTGATTTCCTGCCAGGCGAACATCGAAAGGGTGATGGACCTGCTGGAGCAGAAACCCAATGTGGTGGACCGGCCCGATGTGCTTTTGAAGTACGGGGACACCTTTTCACCCAATAAGGACAATTGGGAGAAAATCAAGGGGGATATTGTGTTTGAGGATGTTTCCTTCATGTATCCGGACGGCAAGGAATATGTATTGAAGCATTTTAACCTTCATGTGCCTGCGGGCATGAATATTGCCATTGTGGGCGAGACAGGGGCAGGAAAATCCACCCTTGTGAATCTTGTGGGCAGGTTCTTTGAACCCACCAGGGGAAGGATATTGATTGACGGCGTGGATTACCGGGAACGGTCACAGCTGTGGCTTCACAGCCAGATTGGCTATGTGCTGCAGAATCCCCATCTGTTTTCAGGAACCGTGAGGGAGAACATAAGATACGGCCGTCTGGATGCAACGGATGAGGAGATTGAAGCTGCGGCGGAGAACGTGTCTGCGGATAAGGTTGTGATGAAAATGGAAAAGGGGTATGACAGCGATGTGGGCGAAAGCGGAGGACTGCTGTCCACCGGGGAGAAGCAGCTGATTTCATTTGCACGGGCAGTCTTAGCCAATCCCTCCATCTTTGTCCTGGATGAAGCCACATCCTCCATTGATACACAGACAGAAAAACTGATTCAGGAAGCAACGGACCATCTGCTGAAGGGACATACGTCTTTTGTGATTGCACACCGTTTATCCACAATCCGCCAGGCAGACCTTATATTGGTTGTAAAGGAGGGGAAAATCATTGAGCGGGGAACCCACCTGGAGCTGCTGGATAAAAAGGGATACTATTATGAACTGTATTCCAGGCAGTTTGAAGAAGAGGCTGCCATGAAGATATATGCCGGAAACATGTAAAACCTGGTAAAAACCCATTCGTGTAGAATAAGCTGCCGGTCCTTTGGAACCGGAGTCCGGAATATAAATACTGTGCCAAAGAAACCGATTCATAGGAACACGCCCTGGTTCAACCAGCACCATGATATTCCAGCAGGAAGTACAGGTTGACTGCAATCATAAGAACAGCCAGGGCAATGAATACCCCGTTGGCAGCCTTGACCACTATGGATGAGGTATTCCTGATGGAATAAACAAGGTACCCAATCCATGCCGTACAGGCAATGAAAATAATCCCTCTGTTGGGAATCAGCAAGGATAAGAGGAAAAGCAGGTTTACAACAGACATTGCTTTCCCGGAATTGAAAACCGATTTTAGTTTATCCTTCATGACGGTACCTCCTGACCTGGTTTAATCCATGACCTGCCGCGGGTCCGGCAGACGCCACATTGTATCTATCTTTAGTATAGACGAAAAGTAATCCATAATCAATACATTGAGACTGCCTGATGTATGGGAGCCGGCAAGGCCGGCCACCCCCCGTCAGGCAGTTTTTATTTTGTTCCGAATAAGATAATAATATTATAAACCAGTTCCTTATTGGAGAAGCAATCATATGTATTAAGGTTTTTGTGATGGGCCATACAGCTGGCAATCATACCGGCAAGCTCATCAGCGCCAGGCTGATTGTTTTTAAAGGATGAGGAAATGTATCGGTTCTCATCAAAGTCCATGGCGCAAACAACGTTGGATTTTGAACTTACATCAATACCAATGAACAAAGTGGACATATAGTTGATTTTAACCATGTCATCACGCTCCTTTCCAATCAGGATTAGTGAAGGTTTATCCTGCGCTGCATATGGTGACCGCAACCTCGCGTTATGAGCATTCACCCAGCCTTTTCTGCTGGTGCTGCGGCTGGGGATGCAGCTTCTGTGTGAGCGGAAGGTGCCATAAGTGCCAGGCTGCTTATGAAAATGTAACTGTTGACTGTATAGATGGAATCAGGATGAGCGGGGTATTTGGCGCAAAAGGAAAATCAGGGCCGCGGCTCCATACTGTTTCTGACGGATATTCTGGGAGGTTCCCCCTTTAAGAATGCGGCGGTAATAAAATCTGCCATGGAAAACTGTTCGGTCATATACGGAACAAATCTGGCAATGCTGGTGGAGTGCGTCATGAGATTACAGTTTCCTGAGCAGCATGAGGGAAACGGATGGGAAGAAAGTGTTCAGGACATCCTGCAATCAGGGATGGAAATGGCCGGGGTGTTTTAAACGCCCCGGCCATGCCGATATCTGCTTCATATAAATCCGGTAATTCCTCTTGGACACTGTTTTTGCTGTTTATCTTTTCCGCATAGTCTGCCTTTCCCATGTCCCGGTCTGGCAGTATGCTGCACCGGGACATGGAACGCGCTTAACAGGCACAGCCGGTCACATTGTGTATATAAGCGGGCACCGTGTCGGGTCCGATATCCAGCGCTGCTGCCAATTCGCCAAAGAGCAGCTTCCGGGCTGTTTTCACACCATCTTTTTCGCGGATGTTCAAAACGCTTCCCCTGCTTTTGCGGGATTGCTCCATCTGCAGGATTTCCTTAATCATGGCGGCCAGTTCCGTACAGCTTCCGGATTGGAAGACCTGCTTGTAAACCAGAGGGCGTTCCTTATCATTCCGATACCCTTTGCACTTGACATTGGGCCAGGACTGTATGAAAGTCTGCGCCTCCCGCCTGGTCATGATGGAACGCATCATAACCTTGGTGGTGTCTACAGGGATGCAGATTGTCCGGTTAGCTTCGAATTTTGGTATTAAACGATAGTATAATTTATCATTATCTGAAAAATCAGTCTTTGATATATCATCTACCTGGCAAACACCCACGGTTCCATAAACAATAAAATCTCCTTTTTCAAACAAGCTGCCACCTTTCTGGACAAATCCTGTCCAAACAAGTTAACGGGTATTGTTGAATCTTGCGTTTTTTACATGCAGGACCGCCGGAACATCTGCCTGACCAATATCTTAAAATTACGCTGCGCAGACGTTGACTGCCTGCAGGCCGCGGTTGCCGTTGGTAATGTCAAATGTGACGGACTGACCGTCATCCAGTGATTTAAAGCCATCGGTAGCAATTCCGGAAAAGTGGACAAAGATGTCCTCGCCGTTTTCTGCGTTCGTAATAAAACCAAATCCTTTTTGTGAGTTAAACCATTTTACTGTACCTTTATTCATGAAAGATACCTCCTAATATTATAATATGATTTTATATAAAATAAAAAAATCACATATTTTTGTAAACCATCATAGGAATAATGACTTACAAAAACATGTGAAATCAAAATCTTATAGAAAATATTTTTTAAGTATACTTTACTTTTAGAACTTTGTCAAGGATAATAATATTATTTCTGAAAACAGCGGAATATCCATTAATGGTCCGGCTTGCCTTTAAACTAAGCCAATCTCCTTGCCTGCTAACACATTCGCTGCCGCCTCCGGTTGATATTTTCCCAATGCTTTGTTATACTAATGTCGGTATGATATATGTTTAGGGAAAGCAGTCCAAAGCAATCCGGTTGATGGGGCTGAATATAATCTGGCAGGAGACAGTACATAATGAAGGATATGAAGCTTGGAAAAAACTGGTTATATCATATGCGGTATTGCTTATTTTACTTGTTGCGGGAACCGCGGTGAGTATCATCAGCCTGGTAAGCTTAAACCGCCAGATTGAGATATTTTACGACGGCCCGTTCCTTGTAAAGGGCAGCGCCAATATCATAAACTCTAATTTTGAACGGATGCAGGATGCGGGATATGATGGCCGCCATAAGCAGCAGTTCCCACGAGATTGGCAAAATAATCAAGACAATTGACGGCATAGCGTTCCAGACCAATATCCTGGCCCTGAATGCGGCTGTGGAAGCGGCAAGGGCAGGTGAGGCCGGGAAAGGATTTTCCGTGGTCGCGGAGGAGATACGCAATCTTGCAATCAGATCATCCGAGGCATCTAAGAATACGGCCGCATTGATTGCCACGTCCCTGGACACGGTAAAGGCCGGTACGGATATAGCGGATGAGACCGCCCAATCCCTTGGGATGGTGCTTGAGAGTGTCCGGCTTGTGACGGAGAGCGTGGGGTGGATTGCCGCCTCTTCCAGACAGCAGGCCCTTTCGCTCCGCCAGATTGAAAAGGGAATCGGCCAGATTTCCGATGTGGTGCAGACCAATTCCGCAACAGCGGAAGAAAGCGTGGCTGCCAGTGAGGAGCTGTCGGCCCAGGCCCAGTTCCTGAAAGAACTGGCAGGGCAGTTCCGGCTGAAACCGGAAAAACTTTAAGACATGAAGGGCATACCAGTTCTAAGACAGTGAAAGACAGTGAGGGAGGATTCATATCATGCCGGTATTTGATTTCAACAATACACCAGATAAGAAACAGGAGTGCGTATGTACATATACGGTGCTGCGTTCCAATGAGAAGGCCGCGACGCCGGAGAGGCCCATGCTGGTCCTGGATAACAGCAGGCGGGAGTGGAATCATCATTCCTGCGGTGTGTTTGCCAACCAGGCCAGACAGACCGCCTTTGAATTCAAGGAGAAGGACGGAACATATACGGCGGATATCCTGCAGGTTGACGCCCGTTTCATCAGCCTTCTTAAGTGGCTGGGGGAGAACCGCATAAGTGTGCGTCTGTCCGGCCAGAACCGGGAAGAAGGGTATGCGGTTTATAAGATACGTGAGGTGGCCTTTGGGGGCGGGACCAAGCTTTCTGCCGAGGACGGTTTTCTCCAGTTCATGATAGACAGGCTGCTGGCAAGCAGCGCGCCGGCAGAGGAGCTGGAAGAGGAGGAACAGGAGGAAGGCGGCGACAATATGAAGCTGACCAGCCTGCAGAGCATCTCGGATTTCATGAACTGCGCCGGCAGGACGCTTCCGGACAATATCCGCCTTTGGGCCAGAAGGAACCTTGCAGTGGCCCGTTCCCACGAAGTCACCCCGGAAGAAAGACGCCATGCACAGCGGGCCCTTTCCATCATGATGAACATCCAGTGGAAAAATAATTATTTTGAGTCCATTGACCCCAGGGAGGCCCGCCGCATCCTGGATGAGGAGCTTTACGGCATGGAACGGGTGAAGCAGAGGATTATTGAGACCATCATACAGATTAACCGTACCCATACCCTTCCCGCATACGGCATGCTGCTGGTAGGACCTGCGGGAACCGGTAAATCGCAGATTGCATACGCGGTGGCCCGCATCCTGAAGCTTCCGTGGACAACCCTTGATATGAGTTCCATCAATGATTCGGAACAGCTCACAGGCAGTTCCCGCATCTATACCAATGCAAAGCCGGGAATCATCATGGAGGCATTCTCCATGGCAGGGGAATCCAACCTTGTTTTCATTATCAATGAGCTGGACAAGGCGTCCTCGGGCAAGGGCAGCAGCAATCCGGCGGATGTCCTGCTGACCCTTCTTGATAATCTGGGATTTACGGATAATTATATTGAGTGCATGATTCCCACGGGAGGCGTTTATCCCATTGCCACTGCCAATGATAAGAGCCAGATCAGCGCGCCCCTCATGTCCCGTTTTGCAGTGATTGACATCCCGGATTATACGTCAGAGGAAAAGAAGATTATTTTCTCAAACTATTCCCTGCCCAAGGTGCTCAGGCGCATGGGCCTGGATGAACAGGAATGTGTGGTGCCCCCGGATGCCGTTGACGCGGTGATTGAAAAATACTCCAATACCACGGGGATCCGGGATTTGGAGCAGGCGGCGGAGCACATGGCTGCCAACGCCCTTTATCAGATAGAAGTAAACCATGTTTCATCCGTCATCTTTGATGCAGGGATGGTGCGCGGACTTCTGGGATAGAAGGACCAGGGCTGCCCGGCGTCCATATGCCGGATTGCCCCGGATATCTGACAGACCATGGATCAGGAGAACGTTTATGGCAAATATCATTGAAATAACGGATTTTTCCGCGCCGGAGCTGGATATCTACGCCCGGCTCACGGAAGCGCAGCTTTTAAACCGCCATGAGCCGGAGAAGGGGATTTTCATTGCGGAAAGCCCGAAGGTCATTGAGCGTGCCCTGGATGCGGGATGTGTCCCCATATCCCTGCTGATGGAAACAAAGCACGCAGGGACGCAGGCCAGGGAAATCATAGGGCGCTGCGGGGAGGTACCTGTTTATACCGCTGAATTCCACGTGCTGACGCAGCTTACCGGATTCCACCTGACCCGGGGCATGCTGTGCGCCATGTACCGCCCGCAGCTGCCGGGCTTAGAGGATATATGCGCGGGCGCCCGCCGGATCGTGGTGCTGGAAGATGTCATGAATCCCACCAACATCGGGGCTGTTTTCCGCTCAGCGGCCGCCCTGGGCATGGATGCCGTCCTGCTGACAGCCGCCTGCAGCAATCCGCTGTACCGCCGTGCCATACGGGTAAGCATGGGGACTGTGTTCCAAATCCCGTGGACCATCCTGGACAGCCGGTCCTCCTGGCCTGGGCCGGGAATCAGCCGGCTGCGCGGACTGGGATTTAAGACGGCGGCAATGGCTCTTAGCGATGATTCCATCTGTATTGACGATGCAAGGCTGACGGCGGAAGGGAAACTGGCGCTCATCCTGGGTACGGAAGGGGACGGGCTGTCGCAAGGAACCATTGCGGACTGCGATTACACGGTCCGGATTCCCATGTCCCACGGCGTGGATTCCTTAAATGTTGCGGCGGCAAGCGCGGTTGCGTTCTGGCAGATTGGGAGGTCTTTCCGTGAGGATGGGGAATGGGGGAAATGAACACAGGCAGCGGATTCACTGCAAAAGGACAGCTGCATTTCCGGCCGGGAATATTTCATGGCCAAAACGGGGAAGCTAACTGAGAAAAAACAATACCAAATAAGACAAAAAGGATATGTATGCAGCTGCAGACATATCCTTTTTCTGAGAAAGGAGGTGGTCCCGTGGACAATCATAAGAATAAACCCAATAGGTTAATCAATGAAAAATCACCCTATCTGCTGCAGCACGCATATAACCCGGTGCAGTGGTATCCGTGGGGGGAGGAAGCATTTGAGAAAGCAAGGTCGGAAGATAAACCTGTTTTCCTATCTATTGGGTATAGCTGACGGTCTGCAGGAAAAGTACGTGTCACTGGTGCCATGTGATGGAACGGGAGTCCTTTGAAGATGATGGGATTGCCAGGATTTTAAACAGGGACTATATCTGTATCAAGGTGGACCGGGAGGAACGGCCGGATGTGGATTCAGTATACATGTCAGTGTGCCAGGCCATGAACGGGCAGGGAGGATGGCCATTGACCATCCTCATGACCCCTGACTGCAGGCCGTTTTTTTCCGGGACCTATTTTCCGCCCAAAGCGCGGTATGGCAGGGTGGGACTGGAGGAACTGCTGGCCGCTGTGTCTGCGCAGTGGAAGGAGGGAAGGGAGCGGCTCCTTAAAGGCGCCGCTCAGATAGAGGCATTCCTAAAGGAACAGGAACAGGCGGATGTACAGGCAAAACCGGGGTTGGAAGTGGTGCACCGGGCCTTCAGGCTGTTTGCGGACAGCTTTGATAAAAGGAACGGGGGCTTTGGCCAGGCGCCTAAGTTCCCCACGCCCCATAATCTTATGTTTTTAATGGAATACGGTGTAAGGGAAAATCAGCCAAAGGCAGTGGACATGGCAGGGTCTACCCTGACACAGATGTACAGAGGAGGGATTTTTGACCATATTGGCGGAGGGTTTTCCAGATATTCCACGGATGAACAATGGCTGGTGCCCCATTTTGAGAAAATGCTCTATGACAATGCCCTGCTGGCAATGGCCTATGCAAAGGCATACGGCCTCACCGGGCGCGGCCTGTATGGATATGTGGTACAACGGATCCTTGGTTATGTGGAAGCAGAGCTGACCCATGGCGGCGGCGGTTTCTACTGCGGGCAGGATGCGGACAGCGATGGTGTGGAAGGCAGGTATTATGTGTTTACGCCAGAGGAAATCAGGCAGGTTCTGGGGCCGGACAGGGGAGATGCCTTTTGCAGTCAATATGGGATTACCGGGAAAGGGAACTTTGAAGGAAGGAATATACCGAACCTGTTGGAAAATGAGGATTTTGAGGCTGCCGGAGGAGAAGCGTCCCCTGGGGCGGGAATGGATGTTCAGACATGCTGCAGGAAGTTATATGATTACCGCATCCGCAGGGCGCGTCTCCACAAGGATGATAAGATCCTGGTCTCATGGAACGGATGGATGATATGCGCCTGTGCAATGGCAGGGGCAGTGCTGGGCATGAGGAAGTATGTGGACATGGCTGCGGGGGCAGAGGCATTTATCAGAACACATCTTGTAAAGGACGGGCGTCTGCTGGTGCGCTACCGGGACGGGGATGCTGCGGGCCAGGGAAAACTGGACGACTATGCCTGTTATGCACTGGCATTACTGGAACTGTACAGGGTCACATTTGAGACGGATTACCTGAAGCAGGCAGTTGGCTGGGCAGACATCATGGTCCGGCAGTTCTTTGACCGGGAACGCGGCGGTTTCTACCTGTACGCAGAGGACGGGGAGCAGCTGATCGTAAGGACAAAGGAAGCGTATGACGGAGCCGTGCCCTCGGGGAATTCTGCGGCTGCCCGTGTGCTGCAGCAGCTGGCCCAGATTACCGGACAGACAAAATGGCAGGAGATACTGGATAAGCAGCTTCACTATCTGGCCGGCGCCATGGCCGGATATCCTCCGGGACACAGCTATGGGCTGCTGGTCATGATGGATGTGCTGTATCCAACAAAAGAACTGGTGTGTGTCCTGTCCCCGTCTTATGGCGGTGAAGGGCGGATGCGGCTGTTGGCCAGGCTAGGATATCTGGCGCAGACCACGCCTGGATTGTCGGTGACGGTAAAGACAGAAGACAATGCACAGGCGCTTGGGGAACTGGCCCCTTATACCAGGGATTACCCGCTGCCTGGGAAGGGGGCAATGTTTTACCTTTGCAGCGGCAGCAATTGTATGCCGCCGGTTACGGAGCTGGGAGCAATCGTGGATAAGCTGTAGGAGCGGAACCTCCCCAGCAGGGGGCGGAACCTCCCTTGCGGGGGGAGGAACCTCCGCAAGGCTTACGTGCTCCCCCGGATAATCAGCCTGCCTTTGTACAGACGGTTCTCCGGCGTTTCACCGTTGGCCATACAAAACAATGCATCCGCAACTTCGGATGCAAAGTCCGGGATTCCGCTGTCAATGGTGGTTAACTCAGGGGTTGTTATCTGGGAACTGGCAATATTTCCTGATCCCACAATGGCAATATCATCGGGTATGCGCAGATTCAGTTTCCTGATACATTGCATGACCTGGGCAGCCATATGGTCATCGCTGGCAACAAATGCGGTTGGGCGTTCACTGGCATTGTAGGAGGTCATGATATAAACCACATCTTCCAGAAGGCTTGCCTCGGACTGCGTATGCCTGCAGAAGAAATCCGGATTGACCTGGATTTGATTGGACCGGAGGGTTTCTGAATACGCCCTTGCCCGGAAATCATCGCCGTCAGCCCCGGCTGCCCTGTATTTTAACGGGGCAACGAAAGCAATCCGCCTATGCCCCTTCATGATTAAATAATTTAATATCTGTTTCACATCGTTATATATATCAGGAGCCCGGATGACAATCCTTGGATCAAGGCCTATATATTCGCGGCTCTGATATAATATCAGGGGGATGCCGTTCTGGACAATCCGGTTCAGCTGTTCAGCCGTAAAGGCATTGCTCGCCATGAATATGGCGGCGAACCGTCCTTCTATGAGCCTGTTAATGAAAGTATCTTCCTTCTGGCTGTAAAACAGACAGGAGAAAAACCCCTTTTGGAATAACTGAGCCGAAAGCTCTTCATATAATTCTGCCTGTAAGGTATCCCCAACCAGTGCAATCTGGTTGGAACGGTTGGTCCTAAGGCTTTTAGCAAAAACATTGGGGGTGTATTCAAGCTCTTTTACAGCTTTCAGGACAGCCTCCCGTTTTTCCTGGCTGACATAATTTGAATCATTAATCACATATGAAACAACGGCCGGGGAAACTCCTGCCAGTTTCGCAACATCATTACGTGTGACCCTCTGCCTCATGGATATACTCGCTTTCTAACCTGTTTGGGACTATTGAAAGTACCTGGATATTTTCCCAATTTATTTTATCATAGTTTTAAAGTTTGCGCCAGATGATTGTTCGGTTTTTTATAAACTCGAGTATATACAGAGGGGGATTTTAGAGTGATATCGTAAAATGGACACGCATCACAGTGCGGATATAAAATGGGAAAACAGAATATGAATTGACTAATTTGTTTATATAATTGCGTTTAAAAACAATTATATATAAAATATATACAAAAATTAGGTGCATTTTCCTTGAAGGGACTAATATAGAAATCAAAAATAAAATATAAATTCGTGTCGATGTTTTATTGACAGCCATCTGGGACATATGCTAGAATGTAATTGCTTACATACATGTATGGTTGTGGAAATAGTACAATGATCAGGAGGAGAAGAATATGTTGAAAAGATTTTTAGCAGCAGCACTAGCGGTATCTATGGTTGCGGGTATGACGGCATGCGGTTCAAGTTCAGGACCAGCTGCCCCTGCGGCGGCAAAGGACACGGCGGCAGAAGCACAGTCACAGGCAGAGGCAGCGCCGGAGGAGACATCCGGAACTTATAAAATCGGACTGATGATCAGTCCCCTGGCCACCCGCGAGGAATATTACAGGACGGCTGAACTGCTGGTTGAAAAGCATGGGGCAGACAAATTCATCATGGATGTTTTTCCGGAGGACCCGCAAAATGAGCAGGAGGTTACAATCTCCAAAGCGTTAAATATTGCCATGGACCCGGATGTAAAGGTAATGATATTTGATAATGCGGATATCGGCACCATTGCAACGGTGAACAAGATTAAAGAGGAACGCCCTGACATTAAGTTCCTGTTTGGTTCCCTGAATGAAGACGTATATGAGATGGCTAAGGTTGGGGACCTGCTGCTGACCATTGACCCGGAGCTGTACGGGAAAGCAGTTGCACAGATGGCGGTTGACACAGGCGCCAAGGTTTTTGTTTTCTACAGCTTTGCCCGCCATATGAGCAATTCCATGAAGGTCCGCTACAGGGATGCCATGCAGGAAGTATGTGAAGCAAACGGAGTCAGGTTTGAGCAGGTCACCATGCCGGATCCTGCCGGTGATGCAGGAATCAGCGGCGCCCAGCAGTTCCTGTTAGAGAACATCCCTTCCCTGATGGAGCAGTATGATACCAAGGATGTTGCCTATTTTGCAACGGTCAGCACAATCCAGGAGAGCATGTTAAAGGCGGTTGTGGAAAACGGCGGTATCTATCCATGCCATACGGACCCATCACCTTTCAGCGCATTTTCCGGCGCCCTGGGCCTTGAAGTGGATGATGAACATAAGTACGATGCAGGGTACGTGACAAAGCTGATTTCCGATAAGCTGGGTGAGTATGATATGAACGGAAGGGTTGGGGGCTGGGATAAGTCCTATATCCGCTGCGAACTTGAGTTCCTGTTCCAGTATGCGGTTGACTGCTGCGACGGCAAGGTGGACGAGGCGGACGGCCTTCCTGACGTGGAAGAAGTGAAGAAACTGATGAAGGACATTTATGGGGACAGCGTTACCTACCAGAACTGCGTGAATGACCAGACCGGTGAGGAATATAAAAACTGGTACACTGTTTCAAGGGATATGTATATATTCTAACCGGTACGGCCCGGCGCAGATGGCGGGTGCTGGATTCACTGGCATTTGTGCCAGGCTGTACCTGTAACGGGCAGGCCCTTATACAGGGCCTGCAGGCATCCTGCCCCAGGCGGGGTGCCGTGGCAGCGCAGGTTATATCATGAATGTTATATCATGAACAGGGTTTGTCAGGAGAAAAGAATGCAGAATACAATTCTGGAAATGAAAAATATTGTAAAAGAATTCAATCGGAACAAGGTGCTCAAAGGCGTCAGCCTGCAGGTGGACAAAGGGGAGATTGTCTCCCTGGTAGGTGAGAATGGGGCTGGAAAGTCCACATTGATGAACATCCTGTTTGGGATGGCCGGCATTGTGAATACAGGAGGATATGAAGGGCAGATCATATGGGAAGGACAGCCCGTACAGATGGTCTCGCCGGGACAGGCCATGAACCTGGGCATTGGGATGGTGCATCAGGAGTTCATGCTGCTTCCGTCCTATACGGTAACCGAAAATGTAAAGTTAAACCGTGAAAATACAAAACCCAATGTGGTCAGCCGCCTGGTGGGCAGCAGCATGAGCACCCTGGACCGCCGGCATATGAAGTCGGACACAAAGGAGGCCCTGGATAAAATCCATCTGAAGGTGGACCCGTCCACCGTGGTAGGAAGCATGTCGGTGGGCTATAAGCAGTTTGTGGAAATAGCCAGGGAAATCGACAAGAAGAATATCAAGCTGATTGTGTTTGATGAGCCCACGGCAGTCCTGACCGACATGGAATCTACCTGGCTCCTGGATACAATCAGGGAGATTTCAGCGGCCGGGGTTGCCGTGATCTTCATCAGCCACAAGCTGGATGAGGTCATGGAGATATCGGATAAGATCGTGGTGCTCAGGGATGGGGAACTGGTGGACACCATTGGAAAAGGGGAAGTGGATGTGGTGGGGCTGGCAAAGCTGATGGTGGGAAGGAATGTTGACTTTTCAGCCATTGCAGGCAGGCCCCCGGAGGAGATGGGAAAAAACGGCCCGATCATGCAGATTAAAGGTCTGGGCGTTAAGATGCCCGGGGAGAATGTGAAGGGCGTTGATATCGATATACATAAGGGCGAGATACTTGGGTTCTGCGGACTGGCAGGACAGGGGAAGCTTGCCATTGCCAACGGGATAGCCGGCCTATATCCCTCCACCGGGGAGGTCATATACAAAGGAAAGAAGCTCCCCTTCGGCCGTCCCCTGGAAATCCTTAAAAGCGGGATCGGTTTTGTATCCGAGGACCGAAGCGGAATCGGCCTTCTTATGGATGAGAGCATCCGGATGAATATCTGCCTGCTGGCAATGCAGATCAAAAACCGTTTTTTCAAATCCTATGGTTTCTTCCGGCAGTTAGACCGCAGGAGCATGAAACGGACCGCGGACGATATGGTCCGGGAACTGGGAATCAAATGTGTAAGCAGCGAGCAGCATCCATCGGACTTAAGCGGCGGGAACCAGCAGAAGGTCTGTATTGCCAAGGCAGTGGTATTTGAACCGGACATGCTGTTTGTATCGGAACCCACCCGTGGGATTGACATCGGCGCCAAGAAGGTGATACTGGATTACCTGCTGACCCTGAACCGGGATAAGGGGATTACCATTGTCATTACATCCAGCGAGCTGGTGGAACTGCGTTCCCTCTGCGACCGGATTGCGGTGGTCTATGACGGCCGTGTGAAAAGTGTCCTGAAACCAACGGATTCCGATGAGACATTCGGCCTTTTGATGTCCGGCCTGGACGCAGTGGAGGTGCAGTAAGGATGAAAGTTAAATTAATGAAATACATAGAGGATTTTGGATTTACAAGGATTGTAGCAGTGACCTTTTTCCTTGTGGTGGCCTGCATGGTCCCGGCCCTGGGACTGAATACCGCCACTTTATTTTCCCAGGCATTTACGCGTATGGCCATGAACGGCGTGCTGGTGCTGACCATGGTGCCAATCATGGTCTGCGGCGCAGGCATGAACTTCGCCCTTCCCATCGGCATCATATGCGGGCTGATCGGGGGCCTTATCAGCCTGAACCTGAGGCTGACGGGGCTTGCGGGCTTTGCCGCGGCAATCATATGCTCCATTCCTTTTTCACTGGTGTTCGGATATCTTTACGGGCAGCTGATGAACCGGGTCAAGGGTTCTGAGATGATCATCGCCACTTATGTTGGTTTTACCATGATTTCCATCATGTGCATTGTCTGGCTGTTCGTCCCCCTGAACAACCTTGTCCTGCGGATGCAGATGGGCCGCGGGGTCAGGAAGGATGTTACGCTGGCAGAATACTGGGCGGATATCCTGGATGGATTCCTGCCGATCCATTTGGGGGACCTGGTCATTCCTACGGGAACCTTCCTGTTTCTTTTTGCCATGTGCTTTCTGATGTATCTTTACCTGCATTCCAAGACAGGCACCATGATGCGGGCCGCGGGACAGAACCCCGGACTTGCCAGGGCCAACGGAATCAATGTTGACCGGATGCGGATATGGGGCATTACCCTGTCCACGGTCCTTGGCGGTATCGGAATCCTGGTCTATGCCCAGAGTTTTGGGTTCCTGCAGTTTTATGATTCGCCGAAAATGATGTCATTTTCCGCAGTGGCCGCAGTGCTCATAGGCGGGGCTTCCAATAAAAAAGCATCTATTTTTAACGTATTGTTTGGAGTCATGATTTTCCAGGGGCTGCTCACATTGTCCCTGCCGGTGGCCAATGTTATTTTGCCGGAAAGCAATATTTCGGATATTGTAAGGATGATTATTAGCAATGGTATTATTCTGTACGCGTTAGGAAAGGGCTCGAGGCAAAAATGAATCAGATGAAAAAATGGATTTCAGAAAATATTGTGGTTTTATTCTTTTGTATGCTGTGTATTGCGGCATATACCATTGCGGGACAGAATCCCTATGTGGTTGCCAGCGACCTGATTAACCGTGTCATGAGGAACAGTATCATGGTCCTGGCCCTTATCATACCCATCCTTACCGGTATGGGACTGAACTTCGGCATTGTGGTGGGGGCCATGAGCGCACAGGCAGCCCTTATCTTCGTGACCCACTGGCGGCTTACTGGCGCGGCCGGTATTGGGGCGGCGCTTTTGATGTGTACGGCGGTTTCCGTGCTCTGCGGCTATCTTCTGGGCAGGTTATTTAACAGGACAAGGGGCCAGGAAATGATTACCGGCATGATTGCGGGCTATTTCGGCCAGGGCATATATCTGCTTATATTCCTGGTGCTTCTGGGAACCGTGATTCCGTTCTGGGATGACCAGCTGAGTATCAGCACGGGCATTGGGGTAAAGGACACCCTGAACCTGCAGGAAGGGATGAAGGGCGCCCTGGATGCGGCGTATAAACTGCCGCTTTCCACTGTGTGCATCATCGGTTTTGCCATATTCACTGCCTATACCGGATTCCGGCTTTGGAAATCAAAGGATGAGGAACAGAAAGCAGGGCGTGTGAAGCAGATTGCCAGATGGGCCTGTCTGGGTATCCTGCTGGCAGCGCTGCTGGTGGTTCCGGTGACCTCGGCCGTCATCCGCAGATGCAGCATCCCGGTCATTACACTTATTTTTATCCTGCTGGTGAGCCTGCTGTGCCAGTTTGTCATGAACACAAAGCTGGGGCAGGATTTCAGGAGCGTTGGGAACGATATCCACATAGCGGAGTCCGCGGGTATCAATGTGAACAAAATACGTATCATTGCAACCATATTTTCCACGGTCCTGGCATCCTGGGGGCAGTTTGCCTTCCTGCAGAACATGGGTACCTTCAGCACCTATACGGCGCAGCAGAATGTGGGAACCTTCTCCATCGCCGCACTGCTGGTGGGGGGCGCGTCCATTGACCGGGCCAATGTAAAACAGGCCTTTATCGGAGTGGTCCTGTTCCAGCTGCTGTTTTTGCTGGCCCCGGCTGCCGGTACAAAGATTTTCAATGACAGCCAGGTGGGGGAATATTTCCGTACCATCATATCAAACGGAGTCATTGCCGTGGCATTGGTGCTGCATGCAATGCATAAGGCCCAGGAGAATGCAAAGGCAGCGGCGGAGGCGGAAGCCTAAGGCGTGTCTGAAAATTGGAATTAAGATGCACAGGCTGTTTGCAGGAATGAAATGAATATAAGAAAAAGGAGAATCCTAAATGATACATATACCAGAAAACAAGAGGAATGTCCCCTCGTTATTTACCTGTCTTGACGGAACAGAGGTGAAAACCGCAGAGGACTGGACAGGAAAACGCAGACCGGAGATTTTAGGGATTTTGAGAAAGGAAGAGTATGGATGTCTCCCGGATATGGGCGACGTGCAGATCAACATACGTGTGGCCGCTGTCAGGCAGGGCGGGAAAATCATGAACGGACGGGCGGTCCGTAAGACCGTGGAGGTTGAGGCAATCCGCGGGGACCGGAATTTTATCTTCACCTTCGAGGTGTTCATTCCCGCCAATGCGGATAAACCGGTTCCGGCTTTTGTGGAAATCTGCAATAGGGGCACAATGAACTGTGACCCGGCAAGGGAGTTTTACAGTTCCTTCTACCCGGCTGAAACCATTATTTCCAGAGGTTATGCATGCGCCGTGTTCAGGACCCAGGAGGTGGCCCCGGATTATGAGGAGGGATTTTCCATTGGTTTTCACCGGCTGTTTCCGGAATACCAGGATTCCCGCCCGGACGATGCATGGGGGACCATTACGGTGTGGGCATGGGCTGCAAGCCGGGTGATGGATTACTTTGAGACAGAGCCCCTCATAGATGAGAAAAGGGCTGCCGTGGTAGGCCATTCCAGGGGAGGCAAGACAGCCCTGTGGTGCGGGGCCCAGGATGAGCGTTTTGCAATGGCTGTCAGCAGCTGTTCGGGAAACAGCGGGGATGCGATTTCCCGGGGAAAAACAGGAGAGAGCATCAGCCAGATCCTGAACCGCTTCCCGTTTTGGTTTGCGAAGAATTATCAGAAATATGCGGGACATGAGGAGGAAATGCCCTTTGACCAGCATTTCCTGGTAGCACTGATGGCGCCCAGGCTGGTATACACGTCAACAAAGACCAATGACAGCTGGGCGGACCCTGCTTCTGAGTTTGAATCCCTGGTACAGGCATCGCCTGTCTATGGGCTGTTCGGTCTTAAAGGGCTGGACCGGCAGGAACCGCCCCTGCCGGAAAACCCGCTTCATGAAGGCAGTATGGGGCATCACCATAAAACCGGGGACCATGATATGGACGAGTATGATTGGAACCAGTATATGAATTTTGCGGATAAGCATATGGTGTGATAGGGGACAGGATATGGTCAATGAAGGGGGTGTAAAAAAACTCCCCTAAAGAAAAATGGGGATGGTAAAAAAATAGTGATTCTGGCCAATCAGATGGAGAAATGGAAGCCGTATATGGATATAAGGGTAACATATTGTTTTGGGAGCAAAAGGGAAGTCCTGGACGGCAGTACCATTGTCCAATGGCTGGATACGGACCATAAGGGAGATGTTACGATTGACCGGAGCAAGGTGGAAGAATATGTCCGGGAATTATCGGTAAAATTTAATACGGCTTATTGCACTAAAAAATTGGAAACTTCTTATGGACAGGTTGTTTCCATCACAAAAGGACATTATGGCTGGATGATTGATAAGAAATCAGAGATAGATAAGAAATCAGAGATAGAGGCGCTGATTGGAATCATACAATCCGGGGCTAGCCAGGAACGGGAGCCGGTTTATCTGCAGACAGCAGCCAGTCATGATGGACCAGATTTTGGAAATACCTATGTGGAGATGAACCTCACATCACAGCACATGTTTTTTTATAAAGAGGGTAAGCTGCTGATTGAGTCTGATTTTGTGTCAGGAGATGAGGCAAAGGGCTTTCGTACCCCGGCTGGTGCTTATGAAATCACATACAAGCAGATGAACGCAACCTTAAAGGGAAAGGACTATAAGACTCCAATCAAATACTGGATGCCGTTTAATGGAAATATCGGAATGCATGACGGATACTGGCGCACCAGTTTCGGACCTGTGCTCTGTTATTACCCGGAAGGAGCAGCCATGCCACGAATGAGCAAGAAGCGGAAAGAGGAATGGGCTTTTTTACTCAATGACCGCAACCGTATCACCTACAATCCCCTCTGCCGCAAGTGCCGCCGCCCCTGTAAGCAGAGTTTCCGGGCAATCATCATAGACTGTCCGCCCTTTATATCCAAGCGAGCCAGAATGGAGTTAGAAAATGGCAGATAACCGCAAATATTACTACCTGAAGCTGTACCTAAAATCCCTGAAAAACGGCGGGAAATTGCAGCTTGACGAGCATATCCCCTACACCGCCCAGATGATTGCCACCCTTACCCGCCAGCAAGTCGGCACAGTGGAACGGGCTTTGCAGATTTTCTTGAAGCTGGGGCTTGTTGAGCCGTTGCCGGACAGACCACCCGCCCCCGCCGGATATGGAAAATATCAGAATATTTTCCTGTCAGACAAGGAACTAAGCGAACTGAAAGCGGAATATCCGGCAGAATGTGAGGACTATATCGAGCGTTTTTCCCGGTATATCGCTTCCAGTGGGAAGAAGTACCAGAGCCATGCCGCCACTATCCGCTACTGGATTGCCAAAGACCGGGAAAAGGCGGGGAAAAAGAAAGGCCACAAGCCCCTGATAGTCACCACCAACCTGTCCTTACAGGAACTTCAAAACCCGGAGAAAACAGCTTATGCCCAGATTTATGACCGCTTGCTTGAAATATTTCCGCTTTCGCAATCCGAATACGGCGGAGGAAACTGCCGATTACATAGCAAAAATATTTGTGGAAGTGAACAAAATCAAAATGGAACGGATATTACAGGAGGAAGCAGCGCAACGGAAGATGCCATGTGCAGGGAGTGAGAGCCATTCGATCTGAGTGGCTCTTTTTAACGAGTAAAAAAGCAGGTTATTTTATGATTTATGTTTTTGGTCTATGACTAAACTCGTTTTAATTTAGTCTTAAAAATAAAATTATAAGCACATATTTGAGAAAATATCTCGAATAGTGTTTGCAAAAAAGGAAAAAGCGGTATAATAAGGATATAAACATTGGAGGTGGATATCATGCTATGTCAATTTACTGTTAAAAATTTCAAAAGTATTAGGGATGAAATGACTTTTGATATGCAGGCTACTGCTATATCAGAACACGAAGATAGAGTAATCAAAGACAAGGATGGGGAATTGTATTTGCCGGTATCTGCCATTTATGGCCCTAATGGTGGCGGAAAATCAAATGTGCTGGAAGCACTTCATATATTGGCAGCAAAAGTATTACGCCCATTATACGCAACAGATGATAATAGCTATCATCCTTTTCAAATGAAGAAAATTTTGATTGAACCTTTCGCGTTTGGCGCAGAAGAGAAAGAAGCGCCTACGGAATTTGAACTTTTCTTTCGTACTAAAACTGCGGAGTATAGATACGTCTTAACGGTCAAAAAGGATATCGTGCTTTACGAGAGGATGGATCGTGTGAAGTTAGATACTGGAAGGCGATCGGCGCTTTTTGAACGATCAGACGAAGGTATTGAGTTGAAAGGTGTTTTTGCAAAGTTGAAAATTAGTGATGAACTTTCTGAGACACTGACATTGCTTTCTTACTTAGGAATCACATACAGAAAAAATGAAGTGATAAAGAATATACTGAATTGGTTTGAATATGGTATTGACTTTTTGAATTATGGAAATCCGATTCAGGAATTACGGATGGCAATAGCAAATTCTGATGATGTGAAGTCACTTGTTTTGGACATGATTCAGGAAATGGATTTGGATATTGTAAATTTCCGTGTAGAAGAAATGGAAAATGAACGGATTGAGGTTTATACCAAACATATTGTGGATGGTTATGAATCCGAGCTGAATTTGTCCGATGAGTCCAGCGGTACAAAAAAATTATTTGGATTGCTGCCATTTATTGCAGATAGTTTGGCTTCCGGCACTACATTGGTAATTGATGAATTAGATGCAAAAATCCATCCGGCTTTACTGCGTCACATTATTATGATGTTCAATGATATGGAAATTAATCGGCATGGGGCACAGTTGATATTTACATCCCATGACCTCTCTACCATGAACAGCGAAGTATTCCGAAGAGATGAAATCTGGTTTGTCGCAAAAGGAAACAGGCAGAATTCAAAGCTGTATTCTCTGGTAGAGTTCAAAAACGATAAAGGAGAATCTGTCCGCAAAGATGCAAAATTTGATAAACAGTATCTGGAAGGCAAGTATGGGGCTGACCCGTACCTCAGAAAAATCATAGATTGGGGGAAGGTCAATGCCTAAGAAAGCTGGAATGGAGGCGTGGAAGAAAAAGCGTCGGCAGGAACATTTGGAGAAAAAAGAATTCCGGTACTACATCTTCTGCGAAGGTTAGCAGACCGAGCCATTATATTTTGAGGGATTTAAGCGATGTATTGAAGACAATCCAATTTATAGAGATATGGTGCTTATTGAAATAGAGCCATGTCAGGCGGAAACGATGCGTGTAATTGGAATGGCTGAGAAGTATGTGAAGAAGAACAAAATCGAGAAAGGGCAGATTTGGTGTGTATACGAGAAAGACAGCTTTCCGGCAAAAGATTTTAATGGTGTAGTGCAGAGAGCGGAACGATTGAATCAGGAAAATCCGGATGTGCAGTACCATGCTGCATGGAGCAATGAGTGTATTGAGTTCTGGTTTCTTCTGCATTTTGCGTATTACACAGCAAATAATCACCGGACAGAGTATATTGCGTTCCTGAATGATAAGTTCAGAGAATTGGGGATAGGAAAATATCAGAAGAACATGAAAGATATTTTCAATATTCTGATGGAAAAAGGGAATCCGAAATTGGCAATTCGATATGCGAAACGTATCATGAAAGATGGACAAGGCAAAATGCCGGCAGATATTGCACCAGGAACGAAGGTGTATGGGTTGGTAGAGGAACTGGTGAAGTATTTGCCGGAAGAAAACAAGAAAAAATTTTAGGAGAAGGTAAAATGAATATGTCTTATGCCAAAATGGATATTAGGAAAACACTCACGACAGGAGTGGCACCTCCCAGACTTAGTAAAACCGGTTCGCCGGAATACATAGGAAAGGTCGCTGGATGTCCGGTGGACATCCGTTTAGCGAGGACCGAAGCGGAGCGAAGACGGTAGCGCCTATGACAGCATACGAGATTATTTCAATCTTTATAGGTATATTAGCATTGCTGATGTCCTTTGGAAGCTTGATTGTAGCGATTAGCGCCTTTCTCGATAAGAGGAATAAGCGAAAATAAAATGCCCACCCTGTCTGATCCACAGGGTGAGCGGTGTCCGTAAGGACATAACATAACCTTTTGGGAGCATCCACTTTTGGAGTGGGTGTTTTCTTTTTACATCTCTATTATAATCAATCCATTCCACAATTTCAAATGATTCTTAGAAATTCCCTCTCAAAATCCCACGCCGGTGAGAGCGGTTCGTCTGTTTTTTATCCCATATCCATCAAAAACGCCCTCATTTCCAGCCGCCGGCACCCAGATCAGCCTTCACTAAATTATCAGTTGGCTTGCAATATTTCTACCTTAAATCAGATAATAAGCGCTTTACCAAAATGTGTCTGATTCTGGCAGATCCCGCCAGGGAGCACCGCTGCGGGCAATCCAGACCATGTAATTTAACATCGTACGGTTATCCTTGGCCTTATATGCCCGGTGAATTAATAAGACTGCCGTCAGATTGTCTTATACATCCAGTACCTGTCCTATCCGCGCAATCCCTTCCTCAATCCTGTCCTCCGGCATATTGGAGAAATTAATCCTCAGGGTGTTCGGTTTATTCCTGTTGGGATAGAAGGAATTGCCGGGCACGAATGCAACGTTGTACTCAAGACACTTTTCAAGCAGCGCAATCGTATCAACGGCATCATTTAATTCTATCCAAAGAAAAAGCCCGCCTTCCGGTTTCGTGTATTTTATATCGGATGGGAAATAGCGGTTTACGGCGTCAAGGGCCACATCCCGGCGCTTTCTGTAGACCTCGCGTATTTTCCTGATATGCGCGTCAATATCATATTGTTCCAGATAGGCGGAAATGACCATCTGGGCAATGGTACTGCACTGCAGGTCCACACCCTGTTTGACAAGGACATACTTGCGTATGACCTCCGCTTCCCCGGCAATCCAGCCGATGCGCAAGCCCGGACAGAGGATTTTTGAAAATGTCCCGGTGCATATGATATTGCCGGTACAATCAAAGGATTTTATGGATGGCAGGAAGCTGCCTTCATAACGGAGTTCCCCATAAGGATTGTCCTCGATTACCGCAACATTGTATGCGGCTGAAAGTTCTGCCAGCTTCTGCCTGCGCTTAAGGCTCCATGTCCTTCCCGTTGGATTCTGGAAATTAGGGATTACATAAACCAGCTTTGCATCCGGTTCAGTCTTTAATGCATGTTCCAGTTCAGACATGATCATGCCCTCCCCATCCGTGGCAACCTCCACAAACCTGCATCCATATGCCTTGAAGGCGCTGATTGCAGCCAGATAGGTGGGGCTTTCGCACAGTACCACATCCCCCTCGTCCAAAAATAATTTTCCTGAAAGGTCAAGGGCCTGCTGGGAGCCATTGGTTATCATGATATCATCCACATCAAATGAAGTGCCTAACTGGGTGTTCATGCGCTGTGCGATCCATTTCCTTAAGGGCCGGTAGCCTTCCGTGGTGGAATACTGCAGGGCCTGGCAGCCATGGTGGTCCAGGACATAATCATTTGCCTGTTTGATTTCTTCTATGGGAAACAGTTCCGGGGCAGGAAGGCCTCCGGCAAAGGAGATGACCTCCGGCTTTTCTGTCAGCTTTAACAGTTCTCGTATTTCGGATGCTTTCATATCCGCCATTCTTCTTGCGTAGTTATATTTCATGATGGTTCTCCTTATGGAATTGGATTTATTAAAGGATAGGATTGATTTCGCCGGCAGTCACTGCCTCTTCCTCCTTTTGGGCGGCAATGAACGGGCGGATGGCGCTGCACAGGATTTCTATCCCGCCTGCAATCCGGTCCTTTGGAGGATAGGTGTAGTTGAGCCTGATATGGCCATCTCCCTTTTGAGGGGACAGATAGGTGGGCACACCGGGCAGCACGGCAACGCCTTCTGCTGCTGCTTTTGCAGTAAGTTCAGACGCAGGGACTCCTTCAGGAAGCCTGCACCACAGATAATAACCGCCTTCGGGCCGGTTCCAGGATAATCCGGGAGGCGCGTATCGGTTCAGGGCTTCTATCATGATATCGCGCCGCTCCCGGTATTCCCTGCGGATAAAGGCGAGATGATGCTCCATGTCCCGGCTGCCCATGAAACGTTCCACAATCTGCTGGGAAATGCAGCTGGAATGCAGGTCGGTCAGCTGGCGTATGCCGGACAGCCGGGATATCAGTTTCCTGCTGGCGCACATCCATCCCAGCCTCAGGCCAGGGGATATTGTCTTGGAGCAGGTGCTGAGATAAATCACATGTCCGTCCTGGTCCATTGATTTTAAGGGGGACATGGGCTGGGCCTCATAGTACAGTTCGCTGTAGGGGTCGTCCTCCAATATGGGGATGCCGTACCGGCCGGCCAGTTCCAGCAGGCGGATACGCCGGTCCATGCTCATTGAAACGCCGCATGGATTGTGGAAGACCGGCATGGTGTAGATCAGCTTGGGCTGATAACGGGCCAGCAGCTGTTCCAGTATTTCCACATTCATCCCGTCCCCGTCCATGGGTACGGCCATGATTTTCGCCCCGGCCAGACGGAAAGCCTGTATGGCAGGAAAGAAGGAGGGTTCTTCGATTATCACCACATCCCCGGGATTGATGAAAGCCCTTGTAATAAGGTCAATGCCCTGCTGCGAACCGGATAGTACCATGATTTCCGATGGCTGGCAGAAACAGGAGCGCTTCTGCATATAGGAACATATCACTTTGCGCAGGGAGTAAAAGCCTGTCACGGGCGAGACCAGCAGCCGTTCGCGGCCGGTTATCAGCTGGTCCTCAATCCCTTCAAAGGCCTGGGCCGGGATGGTGTCAACCGAGGCAATCCCGGCCGCAAAGGATATGACATCCTTCTGGTTGGCTATCTCCAGATATTTATTTACATCAAAATTATCATGATGCTTCAGATAATCGCTGAACAGATACTCCCACATGGGTTCCCTGGGATAGGGACGCCTGTCCGGCCTGCCGCTGTCCGGCCTGCCGCTGTCCGGTCTGCTGCTGCCCGGCCGGACGGCAGTGGTCCCCCTTCCCACGTGGGAATCCATCAGGCCGTCGGCCTTTAATTCCTTGTAGGCGTTCAGTATGGTGGTCCGGTTGACACCAAGGGCGTCCGCCAGCTGGCGCTCTGAGGGAAACCTGAATCCCTCGGGGATTTCACCGGAGACAATCTGCGCCTGGATCTGTTCCGCTATCTGCCTGTATAAGGGGATTTTTTTTGATTTATCAATATGGATGTTCATGCCTGCCTCCGATTGGTTGGGTATGATGGGATTGTAAACGGAAAATGTCTATATATCAACATCCAATTTGGATTGATTTTATACAACCAATTATCCGGGGGGACTCTGGGAGGGGATGGCTTTATGGAATTTATCATAAAAATCAAAGTCTATCTTCCCCCACGCCTTTTTAATGATTCCCGGCACATCCCTTTTGTCTTTATCCGGTTTTTTGTAATTAGGATATGCCAGTATGAAATGAAACGGTTTCGGCGGATGGAGGGGGAGTATGAAAAAGTGCTGTTCTGCATGGGAAGGAATCATGGAGGAAGGCAGGAAGGTGGCGCCCCGTCCCTCTTCAAGGAAATTCCTGGCCATGATATGGTCGTCCACTTCATATATACGGTTCAGGGATATATGGTGTTTTGCAAGGATTTCATTTTCAATGCCGCGGGTATAGGAGCCGTTTTTCAAAAGGATGAAGGGCAGGGGACCGCAGTCCTCTATGGTTGGGGGGCCGGTCAGCTGCCTGCGCAGATATGCCTTGGGGACGATGAGCAGCAGCTGGTCCTGGCCCAGGATATCTTCTGAAAGCAGGGTATGGTTTAAGGGCTGTGAGCAGAGCAGCGCAAAGTCGGCCAGGTCGTTAAGAAGATAGGCAGCGCTAACCATGGAAGCTGCCCGCATCAGCTCAAAATCAGCGCCCGGAAGCAATGCGTTCAGTTCCGGGATGATGACGGAAGCTGTTTTTTCATAAAGCATGGGAGCCACTGCAAGCCGGATGGAATGGTGCTTTTGGGGAATGATATTAAGCCTGTCCATGGTGGCTTCCCGTATCTCAAGGATTTTCCTGGCTCCGTTCAGATAAATCTGCCCGGCCTCGGTTGGGACCATCCTGTGGTTTTCGCTTCTGAACAACGGATGGCCCAGCTGGGCTTCTTCGTTTTTTAGGCACTGGCTGACAGCGGAGGGTGAGATGAAGTATGCCTTCGCAACCCCGGTCATGGTGCCGGTCCGTTCCAGTGCCAAAAGGTATTCAAATCTGGTTGTATTCATAGGCGTCTATCCTTAATTTCCTTTGTTCAAGATAATAATCGGCATACTGGTGCATGTAATAGGGGGAGCCCCAGTTGTTCATCACAAGGTGGATCAGGTATTCCTCTGCCTCTGAAAGGGGATAACCGCTCCTCAGGCCGATTCCCTGGTATACGATGATGCGCGGTGAAAGGGAATACACACAGATGCCGTCGTCCGGATTATAATAGGAATCCGGAATCATGGCCGCCCCCACGCCGTTGAGCACCATTTCGTAGAGAAGGGGCACCACGTTGGAGCGGAATATGATATTGGGCTCCAGTCCTGCATTCCGGTAAATTGAGAGGACCATGTTGCCGTAAGAGGTTTCGGGAGCGCTTCCAAGGATGGGGGTGTCGCCCAGATCTGCCAGGTCCATGACCGGATAGGGACGGCCTGGCAAACATTTTGTGTAATCGTAGGAAAGAGGATGGCCCTTGGGAAGCATGAGCAGTAGTTCCTCGTCCATGAATTTAAGGTATTCAAGGCCCGGCAGGCTGGTTTCCATGGCGCCCAGCAGGGACATGGTAATCTCGCCCTCTGACAGCATTTTTTTCAGCACCGGGTTTTTATCGCTTACAAACTGCAGGTCGATATCCGGATACTGACATCGGAAATCCGGAAATATTTTGGCAAAAGCCTGGGCGCCCCGTATGGGGCTTCCGCCCAGGATGATGCTTTGCTTTGCCTTCTGGGACAGGGCGTCCAGCTTCCTTCTTATATCAAGGGCGGCTTCCAGGCATTCCCTGCAGCCTTCCAGGTAAATCTGCCCGGCTTCCGTGAAAATCAGGCCTTGCCTGGAGCGTATGACCAATGACAAGCCAAGTTCCTGTTCCAGGTCCCGGAGCCATTTGGAAAGGGCTGGCTGTGACAGGTTAAGGCGCCTGGCCGCCTTGGTGAGGGAACCTTCTCCGGCCAGTGCCGCCATATATTTCTGGTCCTTCAAGTCCATGGCAAACCTCCATAACTTTTACTTAAAATTAACATGAATTTAATATGGTTGTCAATAAGAAGTATTTAAACTATACTGAAAACATAATATTTATAAGGATGACACAACCGCATCTAATGGCCGGCATAGGATGGAATACAGGTTTGGGTTATCGGAAGTATGAATATAATAAATGAATTTTACTTAATCGATAAGAAAGTATGAGGGGTACATTTATGCAGATGTATATTGTGTTAGGTTTGCTGGTTTTTATGATTGCCATGTTTTTTACACACAAGGTTCCTTATGGTGTGACCACCATGACCTGCTGTGTGATGCTTGCTTTAACAGGTGTGTTTGATATTTCAACGGCGTTTTCAGGCCTGGCCAACAAGACAACGATCCTGATAGCCTGTATGTTTACGGTTGCCTATGCCTTTGGCAAGACAAGCCTTATTAATAAGGTCAGGAACAGCATGGAGAGGATTAAGGGAAAGAGCGGGCTTGGGTTTATCGTCTTTTTATTCCTGGTAACCATTGTACTGTCTCAGCTTATGGGAAGGACGGCTATTGTCTCCATTGTTGCCCTGTTCCTGGTTTCCCTTGATGATAAGGATGAAATCTGTGCCTCCCGTATGATTTTCGCTGCATTTGCCGTCATGGCCGCATGGAGCCTTAAATTCCCGGTGGGGCTGGGGGCAACCATGTCCCCTACCGCCAATGCATATTATGAGGGGATCATAAGTAATCCGGCCCTGATGCTTCTGCCCGGGGATTTTATTAAAGTTTCCTTTATACCGGCAACCGCCCTTACCATCTATGCTTTATTTGCATGGAAATCCATTCCAAGGCATGCGGTCAATACCTCTGATGTAAAGGAAGTCAAGGAGACCGCGGCCATATCAAGGCGTGACGAGATGATTATTAATATCGTATTTATCGGCGTTCTTTTAGGATTCATTTTCGGGGCCAAAATTGGCAGCCTGATGTATGTGATCCCGGCTGCAGGCGTATTGGTGCTGCTTTACACAAAGACCCTGACCGCCAAGGAAACAGTGGATTCCCTGACCGGCGACATGGTGTGGATGATTGCAGGCGTCCTGGTCATGTCAGATGCCATCGGCAGGTCCGGTGTGGGTGATATGATTGGAAATGGCCTTCTTGTGCTTCTTGGGGACAAGCCCTCCGGCATTTTCGTGCTTTTTGTATTTGCTGTCACCGCCATTGTGATGACCACCTTTATGTCTAACACGGGAACCGCTGCCGTCCTTACTCCCATTGCGGCATCCCTGTCCATGGTTGCGGGTATGGACCCAAGGGGAATTGTCCTGATCATCAATATTGCATCCATCATGGCCATTGCCTTCCCCAGCGGCTCCGCGGAGTGCGCCCTGGCCTTTGCCATTGGACAGCATGAACCGGGTAAACTTCTTAAGTTTACCCTGCCCTATCTGCTGATAGCGGTTGTGACACTTGTTATTTCAGCCAGCATCTTCTTCCCGGTGTATCCGGCGTAGGATCAGGATGTGTTTGGCTTGTCAGGCAATTTATGTAATATGGAAAGGTGAGGTATTAGCTATGAAATCATATTTACAGGAACCGGTGGCCCAAGCGCTGCCGGACGCTTCCCTGGTGACAATAGACAGAAAGAATTATTACAGACAGTTTCTTCATGGATATTACCAGTTTGACTGTGCTGTCAGCGAGTCAGTGACCCGCTCCGCGAAATTATACATACCCGAGGGTTCCATCTACAACCAGCCTACTGTCTTTATCGGTATACCGGGAGGAAGGAATCCCTGGGACTTCATGGTGGAAAGCGGATGGAAGGAGCTTTCGGATTATTACGGGCTTTATCTGGTGCTGATGGAAGCAGGGGACGGGGGAGTCTGGAGGAATGACCAGGCTGACATGGATTATCTCAACGCCCTGAACAATGACCTTGCGGTGCGGCCTTTATTCTGTTCCTTCCAGGCCAATTTCTATGCGGCTGCCTATGGGGACGCGGCGGATGCGGTGGGCGCCCAGAGCAGGAGGATGCCCAGGGCCTATGCCGCGGTGGCTTTGCTTGGAACCCTTGGGATGACGGAGGAGGAGGCAGAGGCCTTGAGGACCACACCGTCCCGGGTGGAAGGCGTTTGTTACAGTGAGGTGCAGTGCCCTGTATGGCTTTTATTTGCAGTAAAGGATGAGGCGGCAGAACGGGAGATTGCGTACTACAGGCATGCGAACCACAGCAGGGCTTCCGGCGTTGTATCTAAAGCCGATTCCGGCGCTTCATCCGGGACAAGATTAAGCAGCGTATCCGATGGTGCAGATGGGACAAGGATGACCTGGGTTCCGCAAGAAGGAGGCACCGTGGACGAGCATTGGTGCGCCGATGTGGTGGCGGATTTCGGGCCGTGGGAAAACAGTGTGGACCGGCAATACAGCGAGGCAGTCCTGACAGGACTGTTTGACGGGATTTACCGCTATCCGGGCAATAACAATGGCGCCCTGAGGCGGGCAGGCAATATCTATGAAAGAGGATTTAAAAAGTTTTCAGCCGATGTGTGGGGCGGATATTATGGGGACAGACGCGACACCTACCGGAGGGAATGGTATGCATACGTTCCAGAGTCCGCGCCAAAGGACGGAACGATACCGGCTGTGTTTGTGTTCCACGGCGCCGGAGGAAGCGGGGATGAGATTGCAGACCGTATGGGCTGGAGCCATGCGGCTGATAAATATGGCTTTATGATAATCATGCCCACTGCGTCCGAACCCAATGAAGTGCGTTCCATCAGCGGTATCCGAACCAATAACATTTTCAGGGCCATGTGGAACACTGGCGGGCCGCAGCCGGAGCGTCCGGAGGATATGAGGTTCTTAGACTTCCTGTACCAGTGGCTGACAGAACATTATCCGGTTGATAAGAGCCGCATCTACGCCAGCGGACAGTCCTCCGGCGGCATGATGAGCTGGGCCTGCGCCGCTTACCGCCCGGACTATTTTGCGGCAGCGGCCCCATTTTCCGCAAGACATATCGATATAGAGGCAGTGGAACATGGGAGCAGGGAGAGGCCGCCAGTGGAAGGCTCCATGATTCCCATAATAGCCAACCTGGGCTGCTGCGACGCTGCCTTTAAAGGCGGGTTTACACAGGCGCAGGAACTGGTGGACTACTGGTGCGGACGGTATGGCCTGATTAAGAGGTGGGCGGATTACACCTATATGGACGGGGGGAAGAACTGCAGCTTCAAAAACGGGCTCGTGGCCCACTATGTGTTTGAGACAGGGGATGGGGTTCCTATGCTGCATCTGACGGAAACCGACACCAAGGCCCATGCAACCTGGCCAAGTGAATGTGAGTCTGTATGGAATGGGTATTTTACAAAGTTTTCCAAGGACCCGGTGACCAAAGACCTGTATTATGAGGGCAGGATTTGCTGACGCATATGAATACTCTAACAAAAAATTAGAGATATAAAAGATTAACCAATTTTACTTATTGTTTAGAATGATATATGATAAAGGCAGTCAAGCGGCGACATCCGCTATAAACAGCCGGATTCTAAATAGAAGTAGGAGGAAACACCATGAGCCAGCCATTGTACATAAAAATCAAAGACCAGGATAATGTTGCCATTGCCGTGAAGGACATCAAATCAGGGACAGAAGTAATGGATGGGGTCATTGCCCACCAGGACATCCCCCAGGCCCATAAGATTGCCCTGTGTGATATTGAAAAGGGCGGGGAAATCATCCGCTACGGGGTGGTCCTTGGATATGCTGTGGACGGGATAAAAAAGGGGGACTGGATTAACGAACACATGCTGGAGCTTCCCACGCCTCCGGATGTGGATGATATGGAATTTGCCACGGATCTGGTCACGGATCTGCCACAGCCGCCTGTCATGACCTGGGAAGGTTACCCCAACCCATGGGGCGGACCGGCAGGCACCAGGAACATCCTGGGCATCAGCACCACGGTCCAGTGCGTGACCGGCGTGCTGAATGTGGCGGTGGAGAGGATGAGGAAGGAGCTTCTTCCAAAGTATCCCAATGTGGATGACATTGTCCCCCTGAACCATGCATATGGATGCGGGGTGGCAATCAATGCGCCGGAAGCAAAGGTGCCCATACGGGCCCTCAGGAACCTGGCAAAACATCCCAACTTTGGCGGACAGCTGATGGTGGTGGGCCTTGGCTGCGAGAAATTCACCGTGGAAATGCTTCTGGACGAGGCGGATATATGCCCTGAGAATGTAATCATCCTCCAGGAGATAAAAGGCTTCAATGCAATGGTTGAGGCGCTGATGGAAATGGCGGAAAAGAAGCTGGCAATTTTGAACCGGCGCAGGCGTGTGACACTCCCCCTCTCAGACCTGCTGATCGGTATGCAGTGCGGGGGCAGCGATGCATTTTCAGGTGTCACGGCCAATCCGTCTGCGGGCTATGCGGCGGACATGCTGGTAAAGGGCGGCGCAACGGTCCTGTTTTCAGAGGTCACGGAAGTCCGGGACGGCGTATACCTGCTTGGACACCGGTGCGTTAATGAGGAAGTGGGAAAGAAACTGGCGGCAGAGATGAAATGGTATGATGATTACCTGGATGCGGGCCAGGTTGACCGGAGCGCCAATCCCACTCCGGGCAATAAAAAGGGCGGGTTAGCCAATATTGTGGAAAAAGCAATGGGTTCCATTGCAAAATCAGGAACCTCCCCCATTGTGGAAGTGCTCTCACCTGCTGAAAAACCTTCGAAAAAGGGGCTGATATACGCGGCAACCCCGGCAAGTGACATTGTCTGCGGACCCTGCCAGCTGGCTTCGGGAATCGGGCTCCAGGTATTCATGACAGGAAGGGGAACACCCTATGGACTGGCCGTGGCCCCTGTGATAAAGGTCTGCTCACGGAATGAGATGAAGGAACAGTGGCAGGATCTGATTGATATCAACGCTGGCCCGGTCGCGACCGGGGAGGCGACCATTCCTGAGATAGGGACACGGCTGTTCATGGAAATCATCGATGTGGCAAGCGGACGCAGGCAAAGCTTTGCGGAACAGTACAGACTCCATAATGACCTGTGTATTTTCAACCCTGCCCCAATCACCTGATGGAAAAAGGAGCATCTGGAATTTCAGTCATGGATTCCAGAGCTCCTTTGTTAATTCAATAAAATACCTGGCGGCCTGGGTCAGGTAGCTGCCTTTTTGGTAGGATGCCGCCACTTCCCAGACCGGCCTGGAGGGAAGCCGGAAACAGGTGATGCCATCCGGGTCATCCTGTACATAATAGGCCGGCAGCAGCCCGCAGCAGAGGTTGGACTGTATCATGGTGAGGATCGTGCCGTTGTTGGAGGTCTCAAACAGCACCGTGGGCTCAAAGCCGGCCTGGGCAAATATCCCGTCCACCAGGGAACGGATGGTGGATTCCTTATACATGAGCACAAACGGTTCGTTCCGGACCGCTGAAATATCAAGAATGGCATGACCGGTTTCCGGGGCAAGGCTGCTTAAGGGATGTCTGCCAGGAACCGCCAGGTAGATTTCTTCCATTGCAATGGGAATATATGCATCCCCTGTCTTGTGGTCCTCACTGAGCGTCATGAAGCCGATATCCAGTTCCCCGCGGCTGATCAATACCTGCTGTTTATGGACACTCAGTTCATTGGGGGTCACGGCCACATCAGGGAACTTTTGGTGGAATCTTGGGTAAACCGCAGAGAACATATGGATTCCACGCCCGGGCGTGAAGCCGATGGACAGGCGTCCCCTCTGGTCGGAGACCATGTCGCCAATGATGCGGTAGGTGTCCTGCTTAAGCTGCAGCATCTTCCTTGCGTTTTCCAGATAGACCATGCCTGCCTCGGTTGGACGCCAGTCGGTGCGGGAACGTACGAAAAGACGGGTCCCAAGTTCCTTTTCCAGGCGCAAAAGCTGCTGGTTCAGCGCGGGCTGTGTAAGGAACAGTTTTTCAGCTGCATGGGTGATATTGCCTTCCTCGGCTATTTTTAAAATGTATTCAATCTGCTTGGTGTCCATGGTAAACCACACTTTCGTACTGCATCCCTGTCATTACTTTATGGATATGCATGTCATTTTACTTGATTATACAGTGTTGCATCGTATTTTTCAACGGCATGGGGACGGAAAAAGCTGGATTCCCGGATGCATTAAGAAGCAGGAACTTCAGTACAGGACCATCCAGCAGGCCATAGACCAGTTTTTTGCGCTGGTATAGGGAACGCAAAAGGGCACAGCACAACCGGCATATGCTGCTTGTGCTGTCCCTTTTTTTATCTGATCCGGGCAGATCATAAAACCTTATTTAAGCCCCATCTCTTCCCGCACTTCCTTGAAACATCCCACAATAAAATCAATATCTTCCCTGGTATGGCTTGCGCACACCTGGGTGCGGATCCTGGCTTTGCCCTTTGGTACCACGGGGAAGGAGAATGCAACCACATAGACCCCCTTTGCCATCATCCTCCTGGCAAATTCCCCTGCCAGTTTCTCATCGTAAAGCATGACCGGCACGCATGGATGGGTTCCTGGAATGATATCGAATCCGTTGTCGGTCAGCTGCTTCCTGTAATAAGCAGTGGTCTCCTCCAGGTGGTCCCGCAGCTGGGTGCTCTCCTCCAGCATGTCAAACAGTTCCAGGCTGGCGCCCACGATGGCAGGGGCCAGGGTGTTGGAGAACAGGTAGGGACGGCTTCTTTGGCGGAGCAGGTCAATGATCTCCCTGCGGCCGGACGTATATCCGCCGGAAGCGCCGCCAAGGGCCTTGCCCAGGGTGCCTGTAATGATGTCCACCCGGCCCTCCACGCCGTTATATTCCGCAGTGCCCCGGCCGTGTTTACCCACAAAGCCTACTGCGTGGCTGTCGTCCACCATGACCAGGGCGTTGTATTGGTCGGCCAGGTCGCATACGCCCTTCAGGTTACAGATGATGCCGTCCATGGAGAACACGCCGTCGGTTGCTATCAGCTTAACCCTTGCTCCGGCCGCGTCCGCTTCTTTCAGCCGCTCTTCAAGGTCAGCCATGTCATTGTTTTTGTAGCGGTAGCGTCTGGCCTTGCACAGGCGTACCCCGTCTATGATGGAAGCGTGGTTTAACTCGTCGCTGATCACAGCGTCTTCCTGGCCCAGGATTGTCTCAAACAGGCCTCCGTTGGCATCAAAACAGGAAGAATAGAGGATGGTGTCATCGGTTCCAAGGAAATGGGATATCCGTTCCTCCAGCTGTTTGTGTATGTCCTGGGTTCCGCAGATAAAGCGGACCGAAGCCATGCCGTAACCTCTTTCATCGTATGTCCTCTTGGCCGCGTCAATCAGTCTCTGGCTGTCGCCCAGGCCAAGATAGTTGTTGGCGCACATGTTGATGACCTCCCGGCCATCCTCCAGTTTTACCCGTGCGCCCTGGGCAGAGGCAATGGGGGCTTCCCCCTTAAAAAGTCCGGCTTCCCTGATTTCCACTACTTCTTTTGCATAAATACTTAATATATCATTTTTGCGGGCCATCTCTACATCTCCTTTTCAATATGGTTATTCATTTATGTGGGACCAGTTAAGGACTACTTTGCCGGACTGTCCGGAAATCATGGCTTCAAATCCCTTTTCATAGTCCCGGATATCAAAACGGTGTGTGATGATCTGGGAGATATCAAGCCCTGCCTCTATCATGGTGGTCATCTTGTACCAGGTATCCCAGACCTTCCTGCCGTAAATGCCCCGTATATTCAGGCCGTTGAAAATCACGGTTTCCAGATTGACAATGGTTTCCCGTCCCTGAAGCCCGAGAAGGGCAATGTTGCCGCCGTGTTTCATGTTGAGAATCATGTCAGAGAGGGCTGCCGGGCTGCCGGACATTTCCAGTCCCACGTCAAAGCCTTCGGTCATTCCGATGGATTTCATTACATCCCTCAGCTTTTCCTGCTTCAGGTTCACGGTCCTGGTGGCCCCCAGCTTCCTGGCCAGGTCCAGGCGGTATTCATTCATATCCGTAACCACCACATGGCGGGCGCCGCTGAACTTTGCAATGGCCGCAGCCATGATGCCGATCGGTCCTGCGCCTGCAATGAGCACATCCTCGCCCAGCACGTCGTAGGAACGCACCGTATGGGTGGCATTGCCGAAGGGATCAAATATTGCATACAGCTCCTCCGGTATATTGGGGCGGCAGCTCCATACATTGGAGGAGGGGATTACCAGATATTCCGCGAAAGCGCCGTTCCGGTTCACGCCCACACCCTTGGCGTCCCTGCAGTTTTCCTTATGTCCCTCCAGGCAGTTCCTGCACCTGCCGCAGGTGATATGGCCTTCCCCGGATACCAGGTCCCCTACGGTGTGTCCGTCCACCCCGGAACCGACCTCCATAATCTCCCCCACATATTCGTGTCCGGCCGTAAGGCCTATGGGAATTGTGTGCTGCGCCCACTCATTCCATTGATAGATATGTACGTCTGTACCGCAGATGGCTGTTTTGTGAATTTTAATCTTCACATCATTTGGTCCTACTTCCGGAACCGGGACACGCTCCATCCAGAGCCCGGCTTCCGGCTTTTTCTTTGTTAAAGCCCACATGGTATGATCCTGCATGATATAACCCCCTTGCTACATATGCGAGTGTGAAAAACAGCTCATTTCCAAGTATCTTATACATCCATTATAAGTGCAGACAGCTGAAATATCAAGAAAAATATCCGTATCAGGCGGACATTTTTTGACAAAATGTATTTGTGATATGAACACGAACAGATGTCTTCTGTTGGGATACATTGCCCTTGATTCCGGGCCGCTTTTTTGTATTTACAGATAGGGGCAGGTTTCGGAAAACAAATTTTATTTATTATTTGTGATGATTGAATAACTTATAATTATGGTGTATGATAAAAATCAGGATGTTCTTGTGATGCATAGGAGGAAAAGCCTTGGCCAGAGAGGATGTAAAAAAGCAGATTGCCATAGCGGTTGCCCTGTTTTCAATTGTCAGTGTCATTCTGGTGCTGATAGGCGGCGTCAGCTATTTCAGTATAAAAGGCACCCAGGAAAAAGAAGCGCAGAAGTATATGAAGGAGATTGTATCCCAGTATAAGAATATCATTAGGGCACAGATTGACGGGGATATCCAGACCCTGGACGCGGTTGCTGCCATAACAGGTCAGGACGGCGCCGTGGACCTGGATACGGTGCTGTCTTATCTGGAGGAAGAATGCAGCCACAATGACTTTATCCATATGGGTTTTGTCTATCCTGACCGCAAGGGATATTTTATCGATACGGACGGCAACCGGCACGATGGGGTGGATATCAGCGATGAAGACTTCATATCCAGGACCCTGTCAGGCAGGTCCGCTGTTTCCGGAATCATGAAAGACAAAATGTCAGATAATACCGTGGTTTGTTACGGGGTTCCGGTCATTCATGACGGGAATGTCATGGGCGCGGTCACGGCTACCCGGACCACATCCAATCTCTCGGAAATCATCAGCCAGGATATTTTTGACGGCATAGCCTATGTACATATCATTGACCGGGAAGGGAATTTCGTCCTGCGTTCCGGCCATGCGGTCATCAATAAACAGATGGACAACATCTTTGAAGACGGGGATATCACGGATGAAGTCCGCTCATCCATATTGGCCGACATTGGAACGGGAGGGGATTCGTTTGCTGTTTTCCATTATCAGGGCAATGCCTACTGGGTAACCTTCATTCCGGTGGGGGTGAATGGATGGCAGATATTCTGCCTGGTGCCCCAGACATTCCTGAATCATAATTTTGATACCGTATTTCTTGTGTTTGCCTGTGTGATGGCCTGCATTTTCCTTTTATTCGCTGTCCTGTTCCTGTATATTTACACCTTATTAAAAAGGGAGCATGAATCCCTCAGGCTCTTTGCATATAAGGACAGCCTGACAGGAGCCGACAACCGGAACCGTTTTGTGTCGGAACTGCCCGGCCTGTTAAAGGAGACAGCGGACCGCGCCGTTGTATTGATGAATATAAGCGGGTTTAAGTTTGTGAATGAATTTTTCGGTTTTGAGAAAGGGAATCTTTTCCTGCTGCATATTGCACGGGTCCTGCGCGGCAGCATCAGGGAGGGGGAACGCTATTACAGGGACAATGCCGACCGTTTCGGGATGCTGGTTTATTACCAGGACAGGGAAGAACTGACGGACCGGATTAAGAAAATACAGAAGGACATAAACGAATATACCGTAAGCCCGAATCAGGACTACCGTATCAACTGCAATTTCGGGGTCTATCTCATACAGGCGCCGGGCCCGGACAGACAGGCCCCCCTATCGCCTGATACCGTGATTAACGGCGCCCTGCTGGCCCTTAACAGCGTCAATGGCAATACTGCCAACCCCATTGCATTTTATGATGAGGAAATGCATGAGAAGGCGCGCAGGAAGATTGAGATTGCCAGTCAGATGCAGGCTGCGCTGGCCAATGGGGAATTCCATATGTATCTCCAGCCCAAATATTTTCTGGAGGATGGGTCCCTTCACAGTGCGGAGGCCCTTGTCCGCTGGTGTTCGGACGGGGAAATCATACATTATCCGGATGAGTTCATCCCCATATTCGAAGAGAACGGATTCATCACTGAACTGGATATGTATATGCTGGAGGAGGCCTGCCGCCGGGTTTCCCAGTGGACGGAACTGGGATACAAGGTGCGGCCCATATCCGTGAACCAGTCCAGGATATTTTTCTATGATGAAGAGTTCCTTGATAAGTTCCGCCAGATAGTGGACCGGTACAGCATTGACTCGGACATGATTATCCTTGAGGTGACGGAAAGCGTGGCCATGAGCAATCTGGCACGGGTCAAGATGGTAATCAGTAAACTCCATAATATGGGGTTTTCCATATCCATGGACGATTTCGGCAGCGGTTATTCTTCCCTGAATACCTTAAAGGACCTGGACATTGCGGAACTGAAGCTGGATAAGGAGTTTTTGTCGGAACAGTCCACCTCTCCCCGGGGCCAGGTGGTGATTGAAAGCATCATCCATCTTGCCAAGGCGCTTTCAATCACAACGGTTGCTGAGGGGATTGAAAATGAAGTCCAGCTGAGGTTCCTGCAATCGGTCAGCTGTGACATAGGGCAGGGATACTATTTTGCAAAACCCATGCCGGCAGATGAATTCGAAGAAAGGATCCTTGGGCATGTTTGAAAATTGCTTTCCGCCAGCTGGCGGGAATGAATTTTCGAACAGACCCTAAGCCGTACGGAATAGGGGAGGGACGTAATAATATTTTATCAATTGTTCAGAAAGAAATCATTTTTTCTTAAATATAAATTTCCAACTGTCTGCTATACTGTAGAAAACAAAAGAAACGGACTGGGCAATGGATGAAATTCTGGGCATATTTTTTGATTCCCGTATATACGGTTTTATTTACAAGAGGATACAACTGGTTCACCACCAATTTTTCTGTGATTGGCAACTTTTTTGACAAAAAGCGGTCTTTTTTCCTGTGGGGCGTGCTGGTGGGCAGCTTTTTCTATATAATCCACAGAAAGGTCAAATCCAGGCTTACCCTGAATCCTGTCTGTGGGAGGATGGTCCCGGCGGCCCTGGCACTGCTGTTCTTTGCCATCACGACGCCGTATCTTCCTGAGGAACTTCCGCTAAAATCAGTGTTACATATCATATTTGCATTCTTATCCGCATTACTGGTGCTTTTATTCCTGCTGTTGGTCATATGGTCCCAGTATCAGATATATCCTCATGTTTACCGGAGGTACCTATATGGCTGGCTGGCCATTGTGTGCGGGTCCGTGCTGCTTCTGGCGGCAGCCGGGATCATAAGCAGCGCACTGGAGATATATGTGACACTGACATCGGCGGCCATGGCTGAGCGGCTGACCTGCAGGATTGCCAGGCAGGCGGCCCTGAAAGGGCGGGAAACCTCCTGCGTGGGTTATGCCAAGCTGGAATCGTAATGATGAGCCAGTACTGCATTGCGTAGGCAACTGGTGCTGTATTACAGTTATTTACGCAATGCAGTACCAGCTCTTTTTATGTGGGGAAATACCTGCCACAATTGTGTTTTACGGAGTAAAGACTTATAATAACGGACATTGAGAGGAAAAGAACATGAAAAACAGCGTAAGAAAATGCACGGCAGCCCTATGCCTTATGACCCTTTGCGCGGCCTTGACCGCCTGCGGTCCTGGCGGCAAGGCAAAGGAAACAGAGGAGTCAGGGACCGGACGGACCGAGGAAGGCAGTGAAATCTGGATAGACGGGAAGCCGGGGAACGGGGAAGAAGACAGCAAGGGGCAGATAGGAACGAATGACAGCAGTCCCCAGAATGGGACAGGGAACAGCGAAGTACAGGGTAGTGGGGCGGATGGCGTCCCGGGTCAGGACAGCGGGGCGCGGGCCGGGCTGATAAAGGACCAGACATTCCAGGTCAGCCTGATTCCGCTGGGAGATGTGACCTTTGCTTCCTACGGACCTGATCCAGCCAAAAATCCTTTGGGGGATGTGGTGTTCAGGCTGGAGAAGGACGGGCAGGTCATCGATACCCTGGAGGGAGTATACGGGGACAATATCCGTTCCAATGAGATATTCAATCAGGTGGAAGCCGTATCATTTCCAGACTATAACAGCGACGGTTACAGCGATATCATCAGCATCTGCAGCTATTCGCCGGCATCCGGCCCTGAGGCGGGGACGGGTTACTCAGAGGCAAGGATATACCGCGGCAGCGCAGACGGTTCCTTTGTCCTTGAGAAGGATCTTTCCGATGCGGCAAACTCGGCGGTTGCAGAAAAGACGGTTAAGTCAATCCTGGGATTTTTAGGCGTGGGAAGAGGGAACACCGTCAGTAAGGGGCCTGAATGGAAACAGGCCTACATAGATTATATCATGCAGCTGGACGGGGAACAGTGGCAGGGATACAATCTGATATATATTGACAATGATGATATCTCGGAACTGGTGAAAATCGGGAACAGCGAGGCGGTTGGCTGCAGCATTGCCAGCTACGCGGAAGGGAAAGTCCAGGAATCCCAGCTGAGCCGGCTTGGATTTTCCTATATTGAAAGGGAAAACCTGCTGTGCAATTCGGACGGCAATATGGACCACTATTATGATGTGGTATACCGTCTGGAAAATGGACGCCTGGTTCAGGCCGCAGCCGGATATTATGGGGCGGAAGATAACTCGGCGGTGCGGTATGATGAGAACCAGGAGCCGGTTTACCAGTACCAATGGAACGGCGCGGTGATGACCAGGGAGGAATACAACAAGGCCCTGAATGCAGTCTATGATACATCCAGGGCCAAGGGCGGATATACGTGGAACCAGTGGCTTTCCAGGGAAGAAGTGATACAGGCCATATCGGCAGCGGGGGTGTGACGGTAACCTTTGCAATCACTGCGGAACAACGGCTTTGCGTTTGCCTTGGCGGCCGGTAAGTCCGCTGCCTGCCGCATCCACTGACTTGCGGTACACAATGACAGCTATGACAGCTGTGATGAATTCCGTTATCCAGAACGCATTCCAGACCCCCACAGGCCCCATGGCCCGGCATAAGAAGGCCGCTGCCGGGATAATGATGAACAGGTACCGGAACAGCGAGATGATGAGGGACCGGGTTCCCTTCCCAAGCCCCTCCAATGCGCCCGAGGATGTGACCGAAACAGCGGATACAATAAAACCGGCGCTGATGATGCGCAGGGCTGTCTGTCCTGCCAGGATTGTTTCCGGGTTATCCGTGAACAGTCCAATCAGCTGCCCGGCCGATGTCAGGCATGCCACGGTTCCCAAAAGCATTATGATACCGCTCATACACAGTGTCATATTGTATATTTTCTTAACCCTTCCGTGTTCCCCAGCGCCAAAATTATAACCGATAAGGGGGCGCATTCCCTGGACAATCCCATTGGCAGGGAGATAAAGGAACGTCTGCAATTTATAATAAATCCCTAAAATGACAACATAACTTTGTGAATACATGGACAGGATTGCATTGAGGAATGAAATTAAAAGCGAGGGAAGGGCCAGGTTCAGCATGGCAGGTATCCCGATGGCATAAAGCTGGATATCCACTGATTTGTTAAAAGCCAGATACTTTCGGCTGAAATGCACGGGAATGGGGTGTACCACGTACATGATCAGGTAAATCCCTAATGTGATGACCTGGCCGATGCCGGTGGCAATGGCCGCGCCTGAGATCCCCATTTCAGGGAAAAAACCAATTCCGAAAATCAGCAGCGGGTCTAAGATGATATTGGAGATACACCCGCACAGCATACTTATCATGGCAATCTTCATCCTGCCCACGGACTGGAAAATCTTTTCAAAGGAAAGCCCGACCATGATGATTGGTGAAAACAGGAAGGCAATGGCGGAGTAACGCACCCCCAGGGCAATGACGGTATCATCCGATGTAAACAGCCGCAGGAAGGCAGGCATTACAGGAATACACACGGCCATTATGAGGATTCCGTGTATGGCTGAGAAGAGCAGCCCCTGGGTGGCTGTGAGGCTGGCTTTGCTTTTATTACCGGCTCCCAGGCTGAATGCAATCAATGCATTGATCCCAATGCCGTATCCGATGGACACGGCGTTAATGAAATTCTGAACCGGAAAAACAAGGGACAATGCGGTCATTGCTTTTTCGCTGATCTGCGCAACAAAAAAGCTGTCAACAATATTATACAGGGAACCCACCAGCATGGATATGACCATGGGAAATGCCATGGATGTCAATAGGGGCAGGATTGGCTTTTCTTTCATAAATGTATCGTTCATTCTGCTATTACCTCCATCAATTATTCAGCGGTATCATTTCCGGATATGGGAAACAAAAAGCCACACAATTGCCATTTAGGCAATTGTGTGGCGAAAAGAGTCAAAACTAGAAAAATCCACACTGAATTTTTGTAATGCCAGTATAGCATGAAAATCCGTTGGCTGTCAAGTTTGCATTCATTCCATTGTTCCTGTATAATTTAAATAAAACGGATTCCATATGTTCAGTGGGAGGAAACAGCTGATATGGAAGCTTAGGCAGGCACTGAAACGCATCAATAATGACTGGAGATGAAAAAACATGATACTGTATTTCAGCGGGACCGGCAACAGCCGGTATGTGGCAAAAAGGATGGGAGAAGAACTGGGGGATGAAGTCGTGTCCGTCAATGAACGGCTTAAGAACAAAAACCGTGAGGCGCTGCGCTCCCAAACGCCTTTTGTGGTGGTCAGCCCGGTTTATGCGTGGCGGCTCCCAAGGGTGGTGGAAGGATTTATCCTGGAAACCGCCTTTGAAGGCAATGCAGATGTTTATTTTGTGCTGACCTGCGGCGGGGACGTGGGGCTGGCCGGGAAGTATGCAAAGAAGCTTTGTGCAAAAAAAGGACTTGCGTACCATGGGCTTATGGGGATACGGATGCCGGAGAACTATATCGCCATGTACCAGGCGCCCTGCAAGGAGGAGGCACGGGAGATAATCCGCCGTGCAAAGGAGCCGATCCAGCATGCATGCTCCCTGATAGGCGGCAAAAAGGAATTCCCGGAGCAGGAATCCACCTTGGCCAATGTCCTTAAAAGCGGTATGGTCAATGACCTGTTCTATCCCCTGTTCGTAACGGCCAAGGGGTACCACACCACATCTGCCTGCATCGGATGCGGGAAATGCGCGGCCCTCTGCCCGCTTAACAATATCCGGATGGAGGGAAAGCAGCCGGTCTGGGGCAATGAATGCACCCAGTGCATGGCCTGCATATGCGGCTGTCCGGCAAAGGCAGTGGAGTACAGGAAGAAGACCCATGGAAAGGAACGGTATTATCTTGAAGGATAAAGAGCTGTATACCATAGGAGAGGTGGGCCGGATCTGCGGCATTTCCGCCAAGGCCCTGCGCTACTATGATAAAATAGGGATCATTTCCCCGGACCATATCAGTGAGGAGAATGGCTACCGCTATTACAGCAGGGAGACATTGCTGCTGGTCCCTGTGATGAAATACTACAAGCAGATGGGGTTTAAGCTGGAGGAAATGCAGGAGCTGCTGGGCGGGAATACGTACCAGTTCCTGCAGCAGAATTTCCACAGCAAGATCAGCGGGCTTAAGGACATGGAGCGGGAAATCCAGGGCCGGTACGCGGCTGTCAGGGACTGGTATGAATTGGTCAAGGAGGCGGAGCTGGTAATCCGCCACAATATCCAGGATGTGACCCTGCGTTATATCAACCCGGCTTCTTACTATTATATGGACCAGGAGTTTGATTACCAGTACATGGAGTCCGTCATCAATATCAGCTGGACCAACTATCTGGAACAGGCCGGGCAGAGGATTACAGGACCGGTCATCCTCCAGTTCCCGTCCATGGCAGATAAGATGGCCGGGACCTGTGCCAGGGCAAGGATCATGCAGCAGGCGGTCTGGCCGGACCAGGAGGATCCGTCCCAGATCCTGTACGGCGGGCAGATGGCCGCCTGTACCTACCATGTGGGGGATTATGACGGGATTGGACAGGCCTATGAGCGGATTCTTGGATGGGCAGGGCTTAAGGGCTATGCCTGTGCCAAAGAGTGCTGCGAGCGGTATGTGGTTGATTACTGGACCACCAGGAGCCCCAAAGAATTTGTGACGGAAATCATTGTAATGGTTACCCCGCCGCCCGGATGAAAACCTTCCACTATAGGGGAATGGGGATATGGCAGATAACAGGGATGGATCGTCGCTGTCTGTACGTCCCGCTTTGCGGTATATCTGGCCAGGATTTAAGCTGCATGGCACGCTATGCGCCCTTTATCCGGGCCTGGTCTCCCACAAAACGGGATGCCCATCTGACGTAAGACAATGTCCAAACACGCCTTGGGGTGTTCATTTCTGCCAGAATTATGGAAATATCGAACACCATGAATGGTTATTGACATTCCACATAACGGGAAGGTTTATACTAATATGTATATACATGTTAAATGACGGGAACCCCAGGGAAGGCTGGTTCCTAAAAAATGACAGGGGGTAGCATCGGGGATCATGCAGAAGGAAAAATTATATTCAATCGGGGAAGTCAGCAGGATATGCAACATTTCAAAAAAAGCGCTTCGTTTCTATGACCAGATCGGCATCATCACGCCGGATGTGATCTGCAAGGAGAACGGGTACCGGTATTATAGCAGGGAGACCCTGCTGACGGTACCGATTGTGAAGTATTACAAGCAGATGGGGTTTAAGCTGGAGGAAATGCAGGACCTGGTGGAGGGGAACACTTATTATTTTGTAAAGCAGAATTTCATCAGCAAGATTGATGAACTGAGGATCCAGGAGCAGGAAATCCACAACAGCTATATGGCGGTAAAGGACTGGTACGAGCTGATCCAGGAGGCGCAGCTGGTGTCCAGGAGCAAGGTGCAGGAAGTGGGGATTAAATACATAAATACGGCTGACTACTGCTATATGGACCAGGAGTTTTCCTATCGCTACATGGAATCCATCATCAATATTGACTGGGTGAACTATCTGGAGAGCGTGAACAATGAGATTGCCGGGGAGGTAATCTTAAGGTTCCCCCGCTGGACCGATAAGATGGAAGGGAACTGCACCCAGGCCAGGATCATGCAGAGACCGATCCGGCCCTGTATGGCAGGCACCAACAAGACCGTGTTCGGCGGTATCATGGCGGTGACGGTATATCATCTGGGGGCATTGGAACGGATTGGGGAGTCTTATGAGAAGATACGCGGCTGGGCCGCGGACCGGGGATATAAATGCGGACCTGAGTCTTATGAGCGGTACGTGGTGGACTACTGGACAACCAGGAACCCGGAGGAATTTGTGACCGAGGTGATAGTGCCGGTCATGGACGGGCATGCCTAAGCTGTCCCTAAGCCGTCCCTAAGTCGTGCCAAGGCCAGCCCAAAGCTTCCCCCTAAGGGAAAGTTTTGTAATGGACAGAAGGAGGGGGAATGTCGTTTTACTTTCCTTCCGGCAAAAGAATAAAGGATAAGAGAGTCGTTTTTTGACATGCAGGTACTTTGGTGCCTGCTTCTTTTTTGCCGGGGGTTCTGGATATGGTTGCCGGAAAATCTATATATTACAAGGGTTTCCAGTATTGACCAATTATTTTCCGGCCCTTATTTTTCCTGATGGTTAAAAAAATCTCAAAAAACAGTTGACATTCCACCATAGGGCATGGTCTATACTAAGTGCATAGAAAAACATGGTGCACATTTTAAAAGTTGGTAATATTGCTGATTCAAAATGTTTTCTAATTTGTGAAGGCCGAACACAAAACCATTAAAACAAAATGACACATCCTGCTTTTGTGCACATTGACACTGTGCAGCCGGGCGGAAGAAAAGGAGTAATGAGATATGAAATATGATGCATTGGGAATGATTGAGACAAAAGGACTGGTTGGTTCCATTGAGGCAGCCGATGCAATGGTAAAAGCTGCAAACGTTACATTGCTGGGCAAGGAAATGATTGGCGGAGGCCTGGTGACCGTTATGGTAAGAGGCGACGTGGGCGCTGTGAAGGCTGCCACGGACGCAGGGGCCGCGGCAGCGGGCAGGGTAGGCGAGCTGGTAAGCGTCCATGTGATTCCGCGTCCCCACAGTGAAGTGGAGACCATACTTCCAGGAACAGGCAGGACAGCAGAATAGAGACTAAAAGGAGATTCCATCTATGAACGGAGAAGGTGCAGCAGTAAATTACGGGGCGGCAGCCCCCATGACAGCTGATGACAAAATGAAACAGGTAAACAAGAAATTCCGTGTGACAGGAATAACAACCGGTCTGTTATCCGGCCTGACCTATGGGATTTACACCACCCTGGTACTGGTGGCGGGATATTACGAGCCTCTAATGAGCGCGGCCGGCGTGCTGGCAGCCCCCTATGTCTGCTCAGGACTCAACGACCTGTTCGCAGGCATCTGGCTGACCATATACAATGCAAGATGCGGAAGGCTTGGCGAGCTTGGACGGAGTTTACATACATTCCCGGGCAAGATGATTGTGCTGGGTTCCCTCCTTGGCGGCCCCATTGCCAATGGCGCTTATCTGGTCGGCCTGGCCATGGCCGGAGCCTACGCCATTCCCATATCCGCAACATGCAGCCTGTTCGGCGCGATTTTTGCATGGATTTTCTTAAAGCAGAAGCCGACCAGACGTGTGGTGGCGGGCATGGTAATCTGTGTGGCGGGTGCCATTGTCATTAACTGGGTAAAGCCTGAGGGCAGCCCGAACTTTACCTTAGGCATTATCTGCGCCCTGATTGCAGCAATCAGCTGGGGACTGGAAGGAATGCTTTCCAGCTACGGCGGAGCGATGATTGACACGGATGTGGCGGTGAACCTGAGGGAACTGATTTCCGGCATTGTGGACCTGGCAGTGATTGTCCCCCTGGTTGGCGGCATGGCGCTTCTGGGAGGAACCTTTGGGGCCGGACTCCCGTTAATCTGGCTGGCGCTTTCCGGCTTAAGCGCGGCCGTATCCTTTGTATGCTGGTATAAGAGCAATTCCACCGTGGGCTGTGCAATCGGCATGTCCTTAAATGTGACCTATGCTTTCTGGGGCGTTCTGTTCTGCGTCATGTTCCTGGGGCAGCAGCTTACATCCACCATTGTGATTGGTTCCATTGTAATCGTATTCGGGGCAATCCTTGTGACCATGAACCCACTGGATCTGCTTAAGAAGGGAGAATAGGAAAATGTTATTACCTGCAAGGACAGCGGTGTTAAATTACTTATACGGCGTAAAGAGCGCGGATATCAAAGAAATCATGGAGGCGTTAAAGCCTCAGTACGGCGGTGAGCGCCAATTTACAAAAGCACGTTACCTGGACCATGTGATGTCCCTGGAGGCCAACGGGCTGCTGGACCTGGAAAGCTACAGCCTGGATGAGGCAGGCGAACTTTCCCTGCGCTATGTCATCAACAGGGACGGTAAAGCAACGGTTGAAAAATACGTACCGAAGAAATACCGCCAGTGCGGCTGATAGGAGGTACTGCATATGAGATATTACGGTGAAGAAGCCCTTGGGCTGGTGGAAACAGTGGGTCTGGTCCCTGCGCTGGAAGCAGCCGACAAGATGTTAAAGGCAGCGGATGTGGAACTGATTTCCTATGAAAATGTGGGTTCCACCCTTGTCACGGTCATGGTAAAGGGGGATGTGGCCGCGGTCCGTTCCTCTGTGGAAGCAGGCGCGGCGGCAGCGGCGGCCATTGGGAAGCTGACTGCCAAAAACGTAATGCCAAGGCCAATCCGTGAGGTGGGGGATATTGTGTCGGTTCATGATATTGACGCCTAAAAGGGCATGGACGCCTGAAAGGGCGCAGGTGTCTCACACGGCAGGACGCCTATAACAAGCAGGGAGGAATCAAACATATGGAAAGATATGAAGCCATTGGACTGATAGAGACATTTGGCCTGGTATTTGTCCTGGAGGCAGCAGACGCCATGGTAAAGGCAGCGGACGTGGAGCTGATCGGCTACGAGAACGTGGCATCGGGGTACATATCCGTCCTGGTGCAGGGGGATGTGGGAGCGTGCAGGACCGCTGTCCAGGCAGGAGTAAAGGCAGTGGAAGCCATGGGGGCCCAGGTTTACAGCTCTGTTGTAATTCCAAGACCCCATCCGCATCTGGAGAAAATCATAACCCGCTACTCACTGGAGGGACTTCTGCCTCAGGGGTAATGGAATGGAGGCATTTATATGAAATTTGTTGACAAGGACCTGCTTTCCGTACAGGAAGCCAGAATCCTTATGGAACATGCCGGGGAGGCGAAGAAAGCCCTGGCCCTGTACACCCAGGAAAAGCTGGACAGCTGCCTTAAGGCCATGCTGGAAGCTGTCAAAGGTTGCCTGAAGGAACTGGCAGCGGAATCGGCAGAGGAAACAGGATACGGAAACTGGCAGGATAAATACAGGAAGAACTGTCTGGTGTGGAACCAGATGTCAGATACCCTGGAAGGAATGCGGTGCGTGGGGGTGGTGGAGGAAAATCCTCACAGGAAGACCGCCAAAATCGGCGTTCCCCTGGGAATCATCGCAGCCCTGATCCCGGCCACAAGCCCGGTATCCACCACCTTGTTCCTGGCAGCAATCAGCATCAAATCCGGCAACGCAGTAGTATTCGCGCCCCACCCAAGGGCGGAACGGACGGTACGGAAAACCGTGAAGCTGCTGGCAATGGCTGCAGAGTCAGCAGGGCTGCCCCAGGGGGCTGTCTCCTGTCTGGGCACGGTGAGCAAGGAAGGGACCATGGCCCTTGTGGGCCATCCCCTGACCTCCCTGGTGATTCATACCGGAGCCCCCGGACTCCTCAAGGCGTCCCGGGACAGCGGGAAGCCGCTTATCTGCGGCGGGATAGGCCCCAGTCCTGTGTTCATCGAACGGACCGCGGATGTGAAACGGGCCGTGGGGCAGATCATCGCAAGCCGTTCATTTGACTGCGGAACCTCGGCGGCAGCGGAACAGTACGTGGTAGCCGACCAGCAGATTGCGGCCCAGGCCAGACAGGAGATGATCAGCCAGGGCGCCTATTTCATGAATGAGGAAGAGGAAGCGCTCCTCATGGACCTGCTGGGACCAAAGGGCGGCAGGGAAGCGGAATACATGGGAAAACCGGCTGTCTGGCTGGCAAAGCGGGCCGGGTTCCAGGTGCCGGAGGACATAAAGGTATTGGTGTCCCAGCAAAAATACATTACTGATTTTAATCCGTACGCAGGCGCGCTGTTATGCCCGGTACTGGTATTTTATATTGAAAATGACTGGATGTACGCCTGTGAAAAGTGTATGGAACTGCTGGTCAATGAAAGCTGCGGGCACACACTGGTAATCCATTCAGAGGACCAGGATGTCATACACCAGTTCATGCTTAAGAAGCCGGTGGGAAGGATCCTGATTAATACACCGGCAGCCTTTGGCGCCATGGGCGCCACCACAAACCTGTTTCCGTCCATGATTCTTGGCGGCCTGTCCGCAGGACTTGGGATTACATCCGACAACGTATCGCCCATGAACCTGGTCTATATGAGGAATGCTGCCTGGGGAGTGAGGGAGGTATCGGAACTGGAGGGATTTGACGAAAGCGGCACAGGAAGGACGGAGGCTGCATTGGATGTGACAGGGCTGTTAAAGACCATCCTGCGGCAGCTGGAGGATTGAACCTATAAATAAGCGGAAAGCGAGGGGAATATATTGGATATTCGTGAATTTTCAAATAAATTGGCGGAAGCCACAAAGAGCATGTCTCCGGAGGAGAAAGCTTCACTGATGAAAATGTTTGAGGCTGTCTCTGATGAGATTACGAAAATCGGGAGCGGGCAGGGAGCCGGGTCCGTACAGGGCGCTGAGGCAGTCCGGGCCAAAGGCCCATATGACACTGTGGTTTCAGAGGGAACCGCCATACCGGACGGAATGACTGCCCGTCTTAAGGCGCTGAAGGAAAACTATCTGACCCACAAGCCGACCATCACAACCCACAGGGCAAGGGCCATTACAAAGATTGCCCGTGAAAACCCGGGCATGCCTAAAATCATGCTGCGGGCCAAATGCTTCCGGTACTGCTGTGAGACAGCGCCGTTAGTCATCCAGGACAATGAGCTGATTGTGGGCGCACCCTGCGGCGCGCCCAGGGCAGGGGCATTTTCACCTGATATCGCATGGAGATGGATGGAGGATGAGATTGACACCATCGGAACAAGACCACAGGACCCATTCTATATCTCCGATGAAGACAAGAAAATCATGAGAGAGGAGCTTTTCCCATTCTGGAAAGGCAAATCCGTGGATGAGTACTGCGAGGACCAGTACCGGGAAGCCGGGGTATGGGAGTTGTCCGGCGAATCCTTTGTGTCCGACTGCTCCTACCACGCGCTTAACGGCGGCGGCGATTCCAATCCCGGATACGACGTCATCCTGATGAAAAAGGGAATGCTGGACATCCAGAAGGAGGCAAGGGACCATCTCACGCAGCTGGATTATGAGAATCCGGATGACATTGAGAAGATTTATTTTTACAAATCAATCATTGACACCACGGAAGGCGTGATGATTTACGCCAGAAGGATGTCCGAATACGCAGGGGAGCTGGCCGAAAAGGAGAACGATCCAAAACGGAAGGCAGAGCTTCTTAAAATCTCCCAGGTCAATGCCCGCGTCCCGGCCCACAAACCCGAGACATTCTGGGAAGCCATCCAGGCAGTGTGGACCATTGAGTCCCTTTTGGTGGTGGAAGAAAACCAGACCGGCATGTCCATCGGACGTGTGGACCAGTATATGTACCCCTATTATAAGGCTGACATTGAAAGCGGACGCATGAATGACTTCCAGGCATTTGAGCTGGCTGGCTGCATGCTGATCAAGATGTCCGAGATGATGTGGATTACCAGCGAGGGCGGATCCAAATTCTTTGCAGGATACCAGCCATTTGTAAACATGTGCGTGGGCGGTGTGACCAGGGAAGGGCGTGACGCCACCAACGAACTGACCTACCTGCTGATGGACGCTGTGCGCCATGTGAAGATTTACCAGCCGTCCCTGGCCTGCCGCATCCACAACAAGTCCCCGAAAAAATACCTGAAGAAAATCGTGGACGTGGTCCGCTCCGGCATGGGCTTCCCGGCCTGCCATTTTGATGACGCACACATAAAGATGATGCTGGCAAAGGGCGTGTCCATTGAGGACGCAAGGGATTACTGCCTCATGGGCTGCGTGGAGCCGCAGAAATCCGGCCGTCTGTACCAGTGGACGTCCACCGCCTATACCCAGTGGCCGATCTGTATCGAACTGGTGTTAAACCATGGAACCCCTCTGTGGTATGGCAAACAGGTATGCCCGGATATGGGCGGCCTGGACCGTTTTAAGACATATGAGGAATTTGAGGCAGCGGTAAAGGAAGAAATCAAGTTCATTACCAAGTGGACCGATGTGGCCACTGTGATTTCACAGCGTGTCCACCGCGACCTGGCTCCAAAGCCGCTGATGTCCATTATGTATGAGGGCTGTATGGAGAAGGCAAAGGATGTTTCTGCCGGAGGAGCCATGTACAACTTTGGACCGGGTGTGGTTTGGTCCGGCCTGGCCACCTATACGGATTCCATGGCAGCCATCAAGAAGCTGGTATTTGATGATAAGAAGTACACGCTGGAGCAGATAAATGAAGCGCTGAAAGCGGATTTTAAGGGATATGAGCAAATCCGCACCGACTGCCTGAATGCGCCAAAGTATGGAAACGATGATGATTACGCGGATCTGATTGCGGCTGACCTGGTTAACTTTACGGAGCATGAACACAGGAAATACAAGACCCTGTATTCAGTCCTGAGCCATGGGACCCTGTCCATTTCCAACAACACGCCCTTTGGGCAGATGACAGGTGCCTCTGCCAACGGACGCCACGCATGGATGCCCCTCAGCGATGGGATCAGCCCCTCCCAGGGTGCTGACTATAAAGGGCCTACCGCCATTATCAAGTCCGTGTCCAAGATGTCCAATGACAGCATGAATATCGGGATGGTACATAACTTTAAAATCATGGCAGGACTTCTGGATACGCCCCAGGGCGAAGAAAGCCTGATTACCCTGCTGCGCACGGCCTGCATGCTGGGCAACGGCGAGATGCAGTTTAACTACCTGGACAACAATACCCTGATTGAAGCGCAGAAGCATCCGGAACAGTACCGTGACCTGATTGTGCGCGTGGCCGGATACAGCGCCTTTTTCGTGGAGCTGTGCAAGGATGTGCAGGATGAGATTATAAGCAGGACCATGCTGACCCAGTTATAAAAGCAGGCCGGATGAATGGAGATGGAAAAATGGAACAAGCAAATACGGCCGGAATTGAACGGAAAGCCCTGATTTTCAATGTGCAGAAATACAATATGTACGACGGACCCGGAATCCGCACCATCGTATTCTTTAAGGGGTGTCCCCTGCGATGCAGATGGTGCTCAAACCCTGAGGGCATGGAGCGCAAGATACAGGTCATGTTTAAGAAAAACTCCTGTACGGACTGCGGCGCCTGTGTGGATGCCTGCCCGGTGGGAATCCATGTACTGTCAAAAGAGACCGGGAAACATATGATACGTCGGGACATTGACTGCACGGGCTGCCGTAAATGCAAGGCCAGCTGCCCCCAGTCAGCCATTGAGATAACCGGGGAAATGAAGACCATTTCTGAGCTGTTAAAGCTGGTGGAAGAGGACTCCGCCTTTTATGAGACATCAGGGGGCGGCGTGACCCTGGGCGGCGGCGAGTGCACGTCCCAGCCCGAGGCGGCCAAAAGCCTTCTCATGGCATGTAAGGAGCAGGGCATCAACACTGCCATCGAAACCTGCGGACATCTGAAAACGGAAAAACTGCTTCAGATAGCGGAATATGTGGATCTGTTCCTGTACGACATAAAGCATATGGACCCGGTCAGGCATAATGAGCTGACCGGGATTAGCAACGACCTTATCCTTTTTAACTTAAATGAACTTCTGCGCCGCAGATATAACGTAAAGGTGCGCATGCCCATGTTAAAGGGAATCAACGACAGCAAAGAGGAGATAGACCAGATCATAAAGTTCCTCCTTCCCTATCGGGAAAGCCGGAATTTCAAGGGGATTGACCTGCTCCCCTACCACAAGATGGGCGTGAACAAATACAATCAGCTGGATAAGCCTTACCCCATTGAGGGCGATCCCAGCCTTGACGCTGAGGACCTGGACCGGATCTGGGGATGGATAAAAGAGTATGATTTCCCGGTAAACGTGGTGCGGCACTGAGTGGGGAAATGGATATCCGGACACGCCGTGAAGGGAGGGGATTTGAGCATGTGCCTGACAGAAAGCAGGGATGTCAAACGGGTAATTGAAGAATCCGTGCCGGGCAAGCAGGTGACCATTGCCCATGTAATCGCATCCCCGGTGCCGGAAGTCTATGAATGTCTTGGCATCGATGCCCTGGGAGCCATTGGAATCCTTACGCTGAGTCCCTTTGAGACAGCTGTCATTGCGGCAGACATTGCGGCCAAGGCATCGGATGTGCAGATTGGGTTTCTGGACCGGTTCACGGGCTCGGTTGTGATTGCCGGGGATGTGGAAAGCGTTTGGACTGCCCTGCGGGCGGTGAATGACACGCTGGAACGGGTGCTGGGATTTACCGTGGCGGAGATTACAAGGACATGAGGAAAAAACGGATTATGATAATCGGTGCCGGGAGAAGCGGGAAGAGTTCGCTGGGGAGGTGGCTGGACCAGGAGGCGGCTGCCTGGGACAGTACGGCCCAGGAGGCGGCTGCCGGGAACAGTGCGGCCCGGCGGGGGACTGCCGGGGACAGTGCGGGCTGGCGGGCGGCTGCCGGGAACCTGTGGTCCCGCCGGACCCCGGCTCTTGTATACAGGGGAAATATAATGGAAGCGCCGGGCGCGTATCTGGAAAGTCCATGGATGCGCCACCACCTCATAGCCGCTGCCCAGGATGCCTTCTGCGTCCTTATGCTGGTGGATTTTATGGGAAAGAGGGATATTTATCCGCCGGGATTTGCAAAGGTATTCCGTCAGCCGGTTCTGGGGGTTGTGACAAAATGCAGCTTGATACAGGCGGATGACGGAAGGCTTGACAACTGCCGGAAACAGCTTGCAAGGGCCGGGGTAAGGGAACCCTATCTGATAACCAGCGTAGTGGACGGAATCGGATTGGAAGCCCTATCCCGTGAAGTCATGGACTGCCGCATCGCGGCTGGAATAGACAACCGGTAATATATGAATGAAATAAAAATAATGGAAAGGAGGGACAGAACATGGAACAGTTTATTATGAAAACAAAAATATATATGGGCGAGGCCTGCCTTTTACAGTTAAACAGCCTGGGAATCAGGAGGGCTTATATTATATGTGACCCGTTTATGGAAAAATCAGGAAAGGCTTCAGAGATAGCGGGACTGCTGAAGGAAAACGGGGCAGTAAGCCAGGTATTTTCAAAGGTTGTTCCAGACCCCACCATTGATGTGGTGACACAGGGGATTGAGGAGATGCAGGCATTTGCCCCGGATACCGTGATTGCCCTGGGAGGTGGTTCTGCCATAGACACGGCCAAGGCGGTCTGCCATCTTTACGCGGCCATGAAACAGGAACAGCGGCCGCAGCTGGTGGCAGTGCCCACCACAAGCGGGACGGGAAGTGAAGTGACTTCCTTTGCGGTTATCTCAGACCCTGAGGCGCAGGCCAAATACCCGCTCAGGGATGCCTCCATGGTACCGGACGCAGCATTCCTGGACCCGGCGCTGACAGCAACAGTGCCTTCCGGGATTACAGCGGACACGGGAATGGATGTGCTGACCCATGGGCTGGAAGCTTATGTTTCCACACAGTCAGGGGATTTTACGGACGCCTGTGCCGAGAAAGCGGTACGCATGGTATGGGAGTACCTGGAGCAGGCTGTTGCCGACGGGGGCAATATGGATGCAAGGGCCCATATGCACAATGCTTCCTGCCTGGCAGGAGTTGCATTTAACGGCGCTTCCCTGGGAATCTGCCACAGCCTGGCACACGCTTTGGGCGCCCGTTTCCATATTCCCCATGGAAGAAGCAATGCCATCCTGCTGCCGCATGTGATTGCGTATAATGCGGGGCTTGAGGAGGCAGGCGAGACAGAGGCGCTTTTCCGCTATGCCCGGATTGCCAATATGCTGGGCATCTCAGCCGGAACCCCAAAAGCCACGGTCCACGGCCTGATACGGCAGATACGCAACCGGATGAAGCGCATAGGGATACCGGAGCTGATTACGGAGCTGGGCATTGACAGGGAAGAATTCCAGCAGTCAGTTGGAAGCATGGCCGCAAAAGCCCTGGAGGATAACTGCACGGCAACCAATCCAAGGAAACCTGCTTTAAAAGAGCTGGAAGATATATATGGAAGGCTTTGCAAAGGGGGCCTGGGATGAGGTTCATAACAGAGGATGACCTGCGGCTTGCCTACAAAGAACATGCATTTTCAGTCTATGAAGCAAAAGCAGGAGAGCGGCTGACGCCGGGAGGCAGGCAGTTTTTAAATGACCATGGTATCAGGATGGATGATTCCGCGCAGGCCGGACCCTGGATGGGAAGGGATAAGCAGGTTCAGGATGGACACATAGGTGATAAGTCCCCCCTGTTTCCTATCGGACGGTTTCCGGCGGACATTGCCTGTATCCGCTGCGTTCAGGCCAGTTTCCTTCAGGCCGGCTGCGAACTTCTGGATATCAATGTGCTGACAGCCCAGGAAATATTCGGACTGGAACGGCATCTGGCAGGCATTACACAGGCAATACAGGACAAAGGGGCAGATGCAGGCTCATGTCCGGGGACAGATATGGGGACAGCCAAGGGTCCGGCATGTGAAAGCTGTACCGGAATCACACCGGACAACTGGGACAGCCAGATGGAAGACTGCTTTCAAGTTACTGGATTTCACGCCCAATCCCCCAGGGGACGCGAGATTGTCCGCCTTCACCGTCTGCGGTGCGAACTGCGTGTCCTGGCAGGCATGCTGCCTGAAGATAATAAGAAAACAGTTAACCGGATCATTAACCGGCTGTCACAGATGATCTGCCTGGCGTTTGGAGGGAAGACATGTCAAAAGAAGATTTAACATTTAAAGCCTGCGACCGGATGGTCAGGGATTTTGAAGATGTGATTAAAAAGCCTGTCCGGGAACCCTCATCCGTGTATTATACCGGTGTTGACCTGGGAACCGCCTGCGTGGTCCTGGCGGTCCTGGATGAACACCTGCGGCCGGTGGCCGGTACCTTCCGCTATGCGGATGTTGTGCGGGACGGCATGGTGGTGGATTACATCGGAGCCATCCGGATTGTCAGGGAGATGAAGGAAGAACTGGAGGAAAAGCTGGGCTCCCAGCTGATTTATGCGGCTGCTGCCATTCCGCCCGGCACAGATGCCCTGGATTCCGGAGCCATTAAAAACGTGGTGCAGGGAGCCGGATTCGAAATAACGGCTTTGCCGGATGAACCGACTGCGGCCAACGCGGTTTTAAATATCCGCAACGGAGCCGTGGTTGATATTGGAGGCGGCACCACGGGAATCTCAGTATTAAAGGATGGGAACGTGGTGTATGTGGCGGATGAACCTACGGGCGGAACCCATTTTTCGCTGGTGATAGCGGGCGCCTATAAAATGTCCTTTGCCGATGCGGAAATCTATAAGAGGGATAAGAAGAACCACAAGGAGCTTCTGCCGGTGTTAAAGCCGGTGATTGAAAAGGTATCATCCATTATCAGCCGCCATATTGAAGGCCGGGAGGTGGATGGGATTTATCTGGTAGGAGGCACCTGCTGCCTGACCGGAATCGAGGGAATCATTGAAAAGAAAACCGGGATTCCAACCTATAAACCGGGTAATCCCATGTTTGTAACGCCTCTTGGAATCGCGAGGAACTGCACGGCACAAGCATAGGGCAGGTTTCGGGAAAACCTGGGTAAACAGGGGCAGCAAAGCAGATAAAGAAAGGAAATAATGTCTATGGAATACCGGATTATTAAGTCGCCCTCCCAGGGCACCATTGACATACTGTGCCGCAGGAAAGGGTCGGGTACGGCGAAGCCCATAGGGCGCACGGACGCCATCGGCCTGGTACAGGGCAGGATGATTGAAATGATATGCGCTGCCGACACCGCGGAAAAGGCGGTTGGGGTCACGGTGGAGGACATACGGGGCAGCTGCCCGCAGAATATGATACTGCTGGCCATTTTCGGTGATACGGCATCCGTGGAAGCTGCCATGGACGAAATCCGGAGAAGGGAAACGGAGGGAAAGGAAAAATGGTAACGGCACGGCTTATTGATAACATATGGGCTACCAGGAAAGCAGAGACATTAAATGGCTGCAAGCTGATGCTGGCCCAGGTAATCGGAGGGACCCGGGCAGGGGAACAGCTGGTGGTGGTTGACACAATCAGCGCAGGCATTGGGGACCGGGTCATCATTACCACCGGTTCCTCTGCCCGCCGGATGCTTAAGGATGACGGGATTCCGGTAGATGCTGTCGTGGTCGGCATTATAGACGAGGACTGTACATTTGGTCAGGAACAGGCTTGAGTAATGTCCCAAAGTAAAGCAGTAAGAATAGCAGAGAGGAAGTGAGGGTATGAAACAGCTGGTTTGCGCAAAAGACGTGGAAACCCTGAAAGAGGAAGGAAAGACTGAACTCTACATTGACGAGGATGCCATTGTCACCCCTTCGGCCAGGGATGCGGCTGACTCCCTTGGAGTGACATTTTCATATAAAAAAGGATGCGGCGGGGGAAATGCCCCTTCGGGCAGCCAGGACATAGACAGCAATCAGATTTACATGGTACTGAAGGCACTGTTGGATAAGGGGCTGCTGGATAAAGGGCTTTTGGATGGGGTCTTTCAACCTTATGATTCCCAGAGCCATCCAAACGGACTTAAGGTAGTGCGCGGCAATTCCGTGAAAATGGATGTATTCGATACAGGTAATCCCAAGGCCACAGCATATTTCCAGGAATTGGTAGGCAAGGACGAATCCCATATCAGCGCCGGTTTTCTTGTGATTGACCATTCTGGCTTTGAATGGGAACTGACCTATGAGGAAATTGATTATGTCATCGAGGGCACGCTGACAGTAACCATTGATGGAAAGACATACACGGCCCATGCCGGTGATGTCCTGTTCGTGCCGTCCGGTTCCAAAGTAATCTGGGGGTCGCCGGATAAGGCCAGGATATTTTACGCCACCTATCCGGCCAACTGGGCGGACCTGTTATAGGAGGTAGAACATGCAGTCCCTTGGATTAATAGAGACAAAAGGAATGCTGGCGGCAATTGAAGCAGCAGATGCCATGCTGAAGGCAGCGGATGTCGGTATCCTTGGAAAGATAAAGGTGGGCGGCGGACGGATGAACGTATCTGTAACCGGAGACGTGGCAGCAGTGAAAGCAGCAGTGGATGCCGGGATGGCTGCGGTGGACCGGCTGGGAAGCGGATTGCTCCTGTCCGGCCATGTGATTGCCCGGCCTCATGAGGAACTGGAAACAGTGATTGGAGGAACGCCGCCCATGGGACCGGATGACGGCGGAGCATGGGCGGAAAGAACCGGTCCGGAGGCTGCACGGGATGAAAAACAGACTGAACCCGCATCTGCCCTGACAGAGGAAGCGGCAGAAGGGGTGGCAGAGGAAGCGTCAGAAGAAGCGGCGGAAGAAACGGCGGAGGAAGCGCAGTCAGCCAGCCCCGGGCAGTTAGCCAGCCAGGCAGTCTTTGCCGCGCCCCCGGACCGCCGGACCCTTGACCGTCTGGCTGCTGAGGCAGGGGGAGAGGCAGCGGTAAAAGCCCTTATCAGCCTGAAGGCAGCGGAGCTAAGAACACTGGCAAAGGAATATCCGGAACTTGAACTTGCAGGCCGCGATATTTCAAAGGCAAGTAAAACCCTGCTGCTTACGGCATTTCAGGCACATTTCAATCATACAGGGCAGTAAATAAGTAAAGAGAGGTAATTTTCACATGGAAAATTTTGATTATGACCTGCGTTCCATACAGGAAGCCAGGGATTTGGCCCGCAGGGGAGAAGCTGCAGCTAAAAAAATGGCCGGATACACCAGCGGGCAGATAGATATGATTTTACAGAACATGGTCAGGACCGCAGAAGCCCATGGGGCATGTCTGGCCCGTATGGCGGTGGAGGAAACCGGATTCGGCAAAGTACTTGACAAGACCTACAAGAACCACGCCGCGTCCACGCTTCTTTACAACGATATCAAAGATATGAAGACCATTGGGATCATCAGCGAGGATACGGTAAAGGGAACCATGGATGTGGCGGAGCCGGTGGGCCTGATCATGGGCATTGTCCCATCCACCAACCCCACCTCGACCACCATATATAAGTCCATGATTGCCATCAAGTCGGGCAATGCCATTGTATTCTCACCCCATCCCTCCGCTGCAAAATGTACCTTAAAGGCAGCCCAGCTGATGCGCCAGGCAGCCGTGGAAGCAGGGGCGCCTGAAGATGTGATTGGATGTATCTCCATGCCCACCATGGGTGCAACCAATGAGCTGATGCATTGCAGGGAAGTATCCGTCATCATTGCTACCGGCGGCCCGGGAATGGTAAAGGCTGCATACAGCGCGGGTAAACCTGCCATTGGGGTGGGGGCCGGCAACTCCCCTGCTTACATTGAGAGAACCGCGGATGTAAGCCATGCGGTGAAGACCATCATGGCCAGCAAGACCTTTGACAATGGAACCATCTGCGCTTCCGAACAGTCCATTATCTGCGAGGAATGCAACCATGACCAGGTGGTGGCTGAGCTAAAGGCACAGGGCGGGTATTTCATGACAAAAGAAGAAACTAAAAAGGTATGCGGCCTGCTGTTTAAGAATGGGCACAGCATGAACGCCAAATTCGTGGGACGCTCCCCGCAGGTAATTGCCCAGGGCGCCGGCATCACGATTCCTGAAGGCACCAGAGTGCTGATTGGCGAGCAGGAGGGCGTTGGCGAGGGATATCCCCTGTCCTATGAAAAGCTGACCACCGTGCTGGGGTTCTATACGGTGAAGGATTGGAAGGAGGCCTGCCGTCTGAGCATTGACCTGCTTCAGAACGGCATTGGACACACCATGAGCTTACATACCCAGGACCGCGACATGGTACTTAAGTTCGCTGCCAAGCCAGCGTCCAGAATCCTTGTTAATACCGGCGGAAGCCAGGGCGGCACAGGCATTAGCACAGGGCTTAACATTGCCTTTACCCTGGGCTGCGGGACCTGCGGAGGCAGCTCTGTTTCAGAAAATGTAAGCCCCATGCAGTTAATCAATATCAAGAAAGTGGCCTACGGGCTGAAAGACTGTACCACCCTGATGGAAGACGACAAAACCTTCCATCCGGAAATGGCGGCGCCTGTTCAGGCTGCCGGCAGCGTATCGGTCGGCAGTGTTTCGGTTGGCAGCGTATCGGTCGGCAGTGCCCCGGTTTCACCGGCCCCCACTGTCTGCGGTCCATGCCGCGGCAATATGAGCCCGGCAGCAATTGTGGCAGCATTTGACGCCAGGAATAACAGTGCGGATACATGTGCGGACATGTCAGCTTCCTCCGGTGTGGCCGGCACATCCGCAGGTACTTCTGCAGGTACGGCTGCAGGTACGGCCGCGTCCTGTGAAAATGAAAAACTGGCGGCGCTTGTGCGTCAGCTGATAACCACCATGAAGAATCAGAAGGATGCATAGGAAAGGGGGAGGATCATGGACCAGTATGAGGCAGTCATCAAGCTTCTGATAGAGGCTGTAAAAGAAAGTGTTTCAGAAGGAACCGATGATACGATTCCGGTAGGTGTTTCCAACCGCCATGTGCATTTATCCCGGAAGGATCTGGAAGCCCTGTTCGGCCCTGGATATGAACTGGCTAAGATGAAGGACCTGTCCCAGCCCGGACAATATGCCTGCAAGGAAACCGTAACCATCTGCGGGCCAAAGGGAGCCATTGAAAAAGTCCGTATTCTGGGCCCGGTCCGCGGCAGGACACAGGTGGAAATCCTGGCAGGGGACAGCTTTAAGCTGGGCATAAAACCAACCGCCAAGCTGTCAGGGGATTTGGATGGTACTCCGGGAGTCACCATCATAGGGCCAAAAGGCTCGGTACAGACAAAGGAGGGGGTAATGGTTGCACAGCGCCATATCCACATGCTTCCCGAGGACGCGGCCAGGCTGGGAGTCCATGACGGACAGAATGTAAGCCTGGAAGTAGATGGAATCCGAGGTGGCGTCTTAAGAAATACCATTGTGCGTGTAACCAGCCAGTCCGGCCTGGAATGCCACGTTGACACAGAGGAAGCCAATGCCATGGGCTTAAGTTCCTCATCCAGAGTAAGGATAGTTCAATAAAATAAGAATAAAAACAGAAATGTCAGGAGGACAATCAAATGAAGTATGATGCATTAGGAATGATTGAGACAAAAGGACTGGTAGGTTCCATCGAGGCAGCAGACGCAATGGTCAAGGCAGCCAATGTTACGCTGATTGGCAAGGAATTTGTGGGCGGCGGCCTGGTAACCGTAATGGTAAGGGGCGATGTGGGCGCTGTCAAGGCAGCCACCGACGCAGGCGCAGCAGCGGCCCAGAGGGTTGGGGAACTGGTATCTGTCCATGTAATCCCACGTCCCCATGCAGAGGTGGAAGTAATCCTTCCGGCTGTGAAGGAAGTACAGTAATACAATCCATACCAGGGCGTGTTTGAAAATTCATTCCCGCCATCTGCACGTCCCACAAAGTGGGACGCACAGCTGACGGAAAGCAATTTTCACACACGCCTTAGTAAGAAGAGGGAATACCGCTTTGATTCAGGAGTGGTATTCTTTTTATATTGTTGATAAAAAGGGGAAAATACATTAAAATTAAAGGTAATAAAAATATAAAATGGGAGGGCATGGAGTGGAAATCAACCGCTGTGTAAAGGAGTCATTTTCTGTGATTGGAAAAGAAGGCTCCACAATGGATGGAAGTGGTTTTATCCAGAGACTTTGGGAGGATGCCAACAGTCATTTTCAGGAGATAGAATATCTGGCCAAGAGGGATGGGAATGGAGCCATTTGCGGGATATGGGGAGCCATGTCTGATTTATCCCATTCCTTTAAACCGTGGGAGGATAATTTTACAAAAGGGCTTTATCTTGCAGGAGTCGAGGCAAAGGATGGGGAGGAAGCCCCCGAGGGCTGGACTGTATGGAGGATTCCAGGTTATGAATACCTGTATGTGAAATGTACGGAGGAAGATATATTTACCAAGGTAATTACCTATATGAAGGAAAACGGGCTGGAACTGTCTGGCGCGGTCCATGATTTCATCTGCCCGAAGGAAAATGGCCAGGGATATATGTTTTTTCCAATAAGGAGATTATAATTTAAGTCTGAAAAACGGGGAGCGGATGCAAATGAAAAGGGAACTGGGAATTGCAAGGTGCGGCCTTGCCTGCTGCCTTTGCTCAGAAAATACACATTGTGCAGGCTGTAATTCAGGACAATGTACGGATAAGGACTGGTGCCAGAATAGAAACTGTTCAATGGAAAAGGGAGTCAGCCACTGCTATGGATGCGGGGAAGACTGCCGTAAAGGCATACTGGCCAAGATTAAGCCCTATGGGTTCAGTCTGTTCGCCAAACAGTATGGGGAAGAACAGCTTCTTGATTGCCTGGAAGCAAATGAGAAGGCGGGGGTGGTTTATCACCGCGAAGGGCTGAACGGGGATTACGATGCCTTTGAGGACGTGGAAATGCTGATTGAATTTATAAAAACGCGAAACAGACACGCGTCAGATGAAAGCATCCCGGAATAACCGTGATGCACAATCAGGATGGGAAGGATGGAATCCAGACCGGAAAGGATGAGATTCAGACCGGGAAAGGATGGACAAGGAGGCGGTCATGTACGAAAGGATGCTTAATAAAAAGGAAAAACCAACCGTCGAGGAAATGACATCGTACTGTGGCGGGAACGGGGAACGGTTTTCCCGGCTGAACAGGTGGTTATCCGAAACCTGGAGAACCGTACAGCAGGTTACATTTCCCTATGGCAATCAATACGGCTGGGGGATGGCCCACAGGATTGGAAAGAAGCTCATATGCAATGTTTTCGCTGAAGACAATGCGTTCACAGTCATGGTCAGATTATCGGATAAGCAGTTTGGTTCGGTCTATGGACATGTACAGACATACACCCAGGCGTACATTGACCACAAATATCCCTGCGGTGACGGAGGCTGGATTCATTACCGGGTTACCTGCGAAGACCAATATGGGGATATACAGAGGATACTGGCTGTGAAATGCAGGTGATATGAATTACTAATAAAAGCGTAAAAAGAATTTAAAACAATGCCGGGATTTGTATGCTATAGTGATAACAGGTGTCAGTTAACCGGGCACCCTGAATCCTGAAAGGAGGGAAGTTTGATGAAGAGAATGCAGCTGTATAACGGCAATTCCCTGGATGACTTTTTGCATATCAAATCCATACTGGAGAGAAATAATATTAGATTCGATACGGAAAATACACTGAGCGGGGGAAAGGGAAGGATGCTGGGGAATTTACTGGTTTTTGGCCGACCGTCGTCAGGTCTTCAGGATGAACACAGGCAGGATTTTAAGATTTTTGTTGATGAGGATGAATATGATAAAGCCAAAGGACTGATTGGTTATATTGGGTAATTATTTGCATTTCCGGCAAGGATATGCTATGATACCACATACAAAGATATTCAAGTACAGGAACCGGGTGGGCACCTACCGTATGCAAGGCTGAATCTGCATACGGTTTTTTTGTGTGATGGGAGGCAGGAAGTATGGATAAGATGCATGACAGACACCGTAATAATCAGGAAGGCATTGCTTACACCCTGCTGAAATTCAGCCTTCCGCTTATTTTCAGCGGTATCCTCCAGCAGCTCTATAACTGGGCGGATGCGTTTATTGTAGGCAATGTGGAAGGCGAGCTGGCGCTGGCGGCAATCGGGGCAACCGGGACAGTTGTCAATTTTTATCTTATGGCGATTACAGGATTCACGCTGGGGCTTTCCATCCTTTTTGCCCATAAGTCGGGCAGCGGGGAAAACAGGGCCATACCGGAAATCCTGTCCTCCTTCTCCCTGCTGTTTGGTGTGGGCTTTTTCGCGTTTGCAGTCCTGGGAATCTGGCTGGCATATCCAATCCTGCGTCTGTTACATACCACAGGGGATACCATACGCCTGGCAGGGGATTATCTCAGAATCATATTTGCAGGCATTCCATTTTTGGCAGTGTACAATGTTTACTCCGCCGCGCTGCGGGGAATCGGGGACAGCCGGGCGCCGTTCCTGGCCATCCTTTTTTCTTCTGCGGTGAATGTGGTTCTGGACATCCTGTTTGTGGCCTGTCTGCACTGGGGTGTCAAAGGCGCTGCTGCGGCAACGGTTATCTCACAGGCAGCAATGACGGCATTCCTGATTCTGTACGCGGTTGCCAAACACCCCCTGCTGCGGTTTTGCCCGGGTGGAAGGCTTCTGTATGGGAACGCCCTGGAACAGGGGTTCCGATTGGGTATACCGCCCATGATCCAATCCAGTGTCAGCGCATTCGGCAGCCTGCTCCTGCAGAATTTCATGAATGGTTTTGGGACCCAAACAGTGGCGGCCATAACCACTGCGTACCGGGTAGATACAATCATATTGCTGCCAATCATTAATCTTGGGTCGGGAATATCCACCATTGTTGCCAGGAACCATGGAGCAGGGGAAGAGGGACGCGCCAAAAGGGTGCTTGCCGTGGGAACGGCCATGATGGCGGCAGTATCATTGTTCCTGACAATCCTGGTCATTCCCACGGGCGGCCGTGTAATTGCAATGTTCGGGGTTGGCGCCGGGGCCGTGGGGATTGGGCAGGATTTCTTTCAGAGGATTGCCTGCTTTTATGTGGTTTTTGGCCTGGCAACAGCGGTGCGCGGTTATCTGGAGGGGATTGGTGATGTGCTTTATTCCAGTATTGCAGGTATTGTCTCCCTGATATCCCGCATCCTTGCTTCCTATGGCATGGCTGCTGTCTTTGGCAACATGGTCATTGCATATGCGGAAGCATTTTCCTGGGGCGTGCTGCTGGCGCTTTACCTGGCGCGGATGGGGTGGAGACGGTACAGGATGGGAGGCCCAGTGATGCTACTGCTGAACCGTAAGCTGTAACAGCGCAAAATGCAATCATAAATAGTGCAATCCATAAAATAATATAAAAACATCTTGACCCTCACGTTACGTGATAATATAAGATAAGGGTAAACAAATAACCAGACAGGAGCCGATGCCATGAGGACTGTAAAGGAAGTTGCCTCACTGACCGGGGTCAGTGTGCGCACATTACAATATTATGATGAGATTGGGGTGTTTAAACCAACCAGGGTAACGGATGCAGGATACCGGCTGTATGACGATGAGGCCCTGAACACCCTGCAGCAGGTGCTGTTTTTCAGGGAATTGGATTTTCCCTTAAAGGATATCAGGTTAATTATGGAAAAGCCTGATTATGACAGGCTGGAAGCCTTAAAAAAGCAGAAGGAGCTGCTAAAAGCAAAGCGGGACAGATTAAACCGGCTGCTGGAACTGCTTGGCAAACTGGAGAAAGGAGGGACATGCATGAGTTTTGAGGAATTTGATTTAGGTGATTATGTGGAGGCGCTGGAGCAGTTTAAACGTGAGAATATGGATGAGGTCATCAGACACTGGGGCAGTGCGGAATCGTTTGATGAACTGGTGGACCGGGTCAGGGACCAGGAATCAGGTATTGCACGGAATGCAATTAAGTATTATGGAAGTATTGAAAAATATGTGGATGCCATGAAGTTTAGTCTGGAGCATTTTTCTGAAAATATGGAAAAGATGGAGAAAATCAAGGAAAAGGGTTATGTGGAAAAAAACCAGGAACTGACAGAGGAACTGCTGAAGGACGTGTCAAGGGATGTAACCTCCAGGGAAGTGCAGGACATTGTGGAACGGTTAATGAACCTTCTGGATAAGGAGGATTGTCCTGAAATGGACCTGGGTGAGAATTACTGGAACGTGCTGATAGACGGTTATCTCCATAATCCGGAACTGATTAAGGGGATGGATAAAAGGTATGGAACAGGGGCTTCCCGGTTTATGGGGGAGGCATTGCAGTATTATATGGATAACCTGGATGGCAGGGAAGACACTGATACGGGAAAATGTCAAAGAAAAACCATGGAACCTTAAGCAAAGGTTAAAGTATCAAATAGAAAAATCTGATATAGTAAATCCAGTACAAGTCTGCAAAAGAGGTGGGAGTATGGGGGCATATTGTAAAAAACGCCATGAAAGATATATCAGGTTCATCAGATCATCATGCTTAGCGGTAACTGTCCTGGCTGCCCTTATAGGCTGTATGGGATGTAAAGCTAAAAGCAGTGCGGATTCCCCTGGAAACCGGAGTGATGTGCTGCAGGAGCCGCCTTCCATGAAACTTTCCGATGTGCTCTCCGGCACCATGGAAGAATTCGTGGTTGCATCAGGGAACTATACATGGAATTATCCAAATGGGGATGAAATGACAGGGGGGATTGCCTGCGGCGCCCATCCGCTGGTTGAAGCAGAGGACAAGGAGCGCCTGGCGCTTCCTCGGTATAACGGACAGGACACGGTTGGTTATATTGTTTCCTTTGCAGTAAAACCTGACCGGCTGACGGTTTATGAATATTCCATTGAGGATTTGGGACACACGGATGCCAGCCCGTTGGCCGGCACTGTATACGTGGACGCGCTGATGCCGCAGTTAAAAGGCGGCAGGGTATATGAGATGGTGGCTGAATGGGATGAGGAACACCTGAAGGAGAACGGATGTTACGGGACGGCCAGCTATGTGGTGGTGACGGAATGAATGTTCCGGCATATCCGGCATCTCCCCATGCCGTCCGGCGTATTGTAGCCGTACAGCACGGGGAGAAACCAGTACTCCATCCGGCCGGATGGAGCGCTAGGGTCTGTTTGAAAATTGCTTTTCATAAAGAGTATATGTCAGGAAATCAGTTCCACGATATTCCCTTCCGGGTCAAAGATACAGCTGCTGTAATGTGCCGGGGCGGATAGCTGGGGTTCGCTGATTATCTCATGGCCTTCCAGGATCAGCTGGCTGGTCAGCGTGTTTACCCTTTTCCTGCTGCCCAGCCTGAAGGCCAGGCAGACAGGATTATGGGGGCATGGGGATGTCCGCGCTGCAAAACCGGACTGGGATTCAACGGCCGGCGCCAGTTTGATTTTAAAACCGCCCTGAAAGGAGAGGGTGTACATTGGGTCCGGACAATCCGCGTCCATGGTGTTCCGATTGGCCTCGGCCCCAAAATACTTCACATAGAAATCCTTCATTTTATCTGGATACAAGGTCTGGAGTGTAATGCAGTCAACTTTCAAAATCATCATCTCACTTTTCAATTCATCATCATCTTATTGTGGTTCCATCTTATTGAAATTCTTCTGGTAATCCTGCCCTTTTTTATATTATAATAGAATATGATGGCTGATTCTAATAAAATAGTATCTAAAAATAACAGAATCATAGCTACATTTCGAATACAGACCGCTGCAGGGGATCCTTGGGGGAAAGGGGGCATTTATGCAGCTGAATTATCTTGAAGTGAATGGCAACCTGGAGGAAATAACCTGCCATGGCTCGCCGGCATTTCCCATGGAAGTGTATCTTGACAACCTGGATTTATATCCCAACCGGTTTATTCCATGGCATTGGCACAAGGAACTGGAGTTTGTCTATGTCCTGGAGGGCGCCATTGAATTTCAGACCGGCGTTGGCACTTATGTGCTTTCCGGGGGGCAGGGAGGCCTGGTTCCCTCTAACATGCTCCATATGGTTTCTCCTTATCACCGCCAGCGTGGAAGCATCTACTGCGCGGTGCTGGCAGACAGCTATCTGCTCCACGGTCTTTCCGGCGGATTGATTGAGGAACAGTATGTATCCGCCCTGTTTTGGCCTGAAACAGATTTCTTCCTGTTAGATGGCACAAGTTCCTGGCACGCAGGGGCTTTGGAATGTATCCATCAGATGTATCTTTGCGACTGCAGCCGCCCGAAAGGATATCTGTGGAAGCTTCAGATCCTTGTACAGCAGGCAGGACTCATACTTTTTGAGAATCTTGACATGAAACAGGAGCCGCACCCGTCTGTCCACGATTCCAGATATCATCGGGTCCGCTGCTGCCTGGAATACATACACAGGGAATACGCGGGCAGGATCCGCCTGGAAGACATTGCCCGGGCGGCAAACGTCAGCGCCAGCGAGTGCTGCCGTGATTTTAAGGAGGTCCTGGCCCAGTCTCCTGTGGATTATCTTATATCCTACCGGGTACGGATGGGGGAATATATGCTGTCCCATTCTGATAAGAGCGTGCTGGAAATCGCGCTGGCCGCCGGCTTTTCGGGAAGCAGCCATTTTTCCAATACATTCTGCCGGTATATGGGGTGTACGCCCCTGAGTTACAGAAAGTATTTAAATAAAGGCGCTGAATCGGACAGGAGGCTGTGAAATGATGGAAATGGTAAAAATGGAGTTGTTTTTTGATTACGCATGCCCATACTGTTACCGTGGATATCTCGTCCCTGGAGGTCCTGGCACAGCTGGCCTCCCGGCGCCAGGCTGATGCTGCGGGTTTCCAAAAGAGTATTGGCACAGGCCGTTACAGGAAACAGCTGGAGGAAGGAAAACGGTATGCCTGGGAAATCAACGGTCTGGACGCAGTGCCCAGTTATCGGTCGGGGAAGCATTTTATCGGCTCAAAGGACGGTTTCCTGGTTCCTGAAAAACAGCTGGCATATTTTCTGGATGGACTTGTGGAATAGCGGCTGGATTACCGGATAAAATACCAAGCCACATGATCCTGTATGGGATTTGATGGAAACACAGGCTAGACAATATACAGAACAAATGTTTGCAAAACATTGCGGTTTGCACCGTACCGCTGTATAATAGGTATATAGCTGCAGCCTAAAAAGGAGGGATGGAATGGAACAGCACACCTATCTTGTCATTGATTTAAAATCCTTTTATGCTTCCGTGGAGTGTGCTGAGCGGGGACTGGACCCCATGACAGCCAGGCTGGTGGTGGCTGACCCAGAACGCACGGAGAAGACCATCTGTCTTGCCATATCCCCTGCCATGAAAGCCCTTGGAATCCATAACCGGTGCCGTGTATTTGAGATCCCGAAGAGTGTGGACTATATCATGGCGGAGCCGCGGATGAAGCTGTATATTGATTATGCTGCGGAGATTTACAGCATTTATCTCAAGTATGTTTCCAAAGAGGATATCCATGTGTATTCCATTGATGAGGCCTTCATGGATGTGACCAATTACCTGCCTCTTTACCATGTCACAGCCAGGGAGTTAGGCCAGTCCATCATGGCGGATATAAGGAAGCAGTTCGGTATTCCCGCCACCTGCGGTATCGGGACCAACCTGTATCTGGCAAAGATTGCGCTGGACATCACGGCCAAGCATGCAGAGGATTGCATCGGTTATCTGGATGAGGAGACATACCGGAAAACCTTGTGGGACCACAAGCCCCTGACGGATTTCTGGAGAATCGGGAAGGGCATTGCGGGTAAGCTGGAGCGCTACGGCATCCATACCATGGGCGGCCTGGCTGGTATGGACGAGGACTTCCTATATAAGCTGTTCGGCGTGGACGCGGAGCTTCTCATCGATCATGCGTGGGGCAGGGAACCAGTGACCATCGGGGATATCAAGTCATACAAGGCCAAGACCAATTGCCTTACCTGCGGGCAGGTCCTGGGCTGTGGTTACAGCTTTGAGGATGGGAAGCTGATCGTGAAGGAAATGATGGATTTGTTATGCCTTGAGATGGTGGAGAAGAACCTGGTTTCCAATTCCGTGACATTGTATGTGGGATATTCCAACCGCACGGAGGCAGAGCCTTCCAGGGGAACCGCTTCCCTGGATACGCAGACCAACGCCGATATGGTTTTGATACCGGCCGTAACCGCGCTGTATGAGAGGATTGTGGATTCCGGACTGTTGGTCCACCGGATTAATATCTCTGTCAATCATGTGGTAGAAGAGGAATACAGGCAGTACAGCCTGTTTTCCGATGAGGAGGAACTGGAGCGCAACCGGAAGCTGCAGGCAGCCATGCTGGATATCAAGAAGAAGTATGGAAGGAATGCAATCCTTAAGGGGATGAACCTGCAGGACGCATCTACCATGAAGGAGCGGAACCGTCAGATAGGAGGTCATAAAAGTGGCGAATAGACCAAGGCCCAGGATGGCAGCGGCGGACCGGGCCAAACAGTTCCTGCCATTTGCGGCTTTAAAGGGCCTTCCGGAGGCCCTGGCCAAAAAGGAGCGGGTGGCAGTGCCTAAGATTGTGCTGTCCGAGGACATGGCAGAGGAACTGGACCGGAAGATACAGGAGATTGTGCCGGGCAGGATCATAAGCGTGGTGTATTTCCATAAAGGCGAATATCTGAAGGTCACGGGAATGGTGGCGCGGTTTGACAGGAGCAGCAGGATACTGCAGGTGGTGAATACAAGGATAAGCCTGGATGATGTGCTTAAAGTGGAGGTATGATAATGGGGACAACATTTACAAACCTGCAGGTCAGGACAGGTAATCAGGAATTTCCTGATTACATACTCCCTCCTGGTTATGAATATGTCCGGACATCTGAAGAATGGACGGCTGTATATGAAACATCCGGACACCATGATTTTAAGAAGATGCAGAAACTGGGCAGGGACATGTCAAAGGCCGTGGATGTGCCTGTGATGGCGGTATCCTATTTTGACGATGACATCTTTGAAATGCGTCTGATGAAGGACGGTAAGACAGAAGCATCCTATCAGACGGGGCCCGGAACGCTTTTAGTCAAGAAAGGCCCTGCTTTCATTAAGGCCCTGGGCCTGGCGGGAAAGGAAGCGTCTGCGTTCCGTTACCTTCTGAAACGGGAAACGTCCGCCCAGGACAGCATTGACTCCTTTTCCCGGCTCCTGGGCGCCATGCTGTACGGCGATATGAGGATGCATAAGGATACAGAGGAAGTCTGGAAAAAAGATGCTGCCCCTGTTATTCGTGGGATGGATGCGGAAAAGAAACAGGACAAGGTGGTGAATCATACGGTTTTGACCCTGTGCCAGGAGATTCCGGGCCTGCTGGTCCAGCATAGGGAGCAGAAGGAAAGGATTGCGGATACATATGACCGGGTGGTCAGGATCGTGCATCCCGGGGCTGAGGGAGATTATGACTTTTCCCATGTGTCCTGCTATCAGGAAAGGGACGGACGGCTGGAAGCGATTTACGATTATCATTACCCGGAAGCCATCTTTACGGCCCATGATAAGGATTTGGGCCTGGATTATGAACACAGGGAAATCCAGGTTATGGACCTGGATGCGTATTATGACGGCAGCGCGGACTGGGACCGGTACGAGCCATTGATAGCGGAAAGAATCCGGATACCGGAAGACAGGAAATCCTGCGCAGGACTCGCGCCCCGGTTTTGCAGCTGGTACGGCCAGGCAGCCCTTGGGAACGGGACCTGTGAATATTATTATGGATATGGAAAGCTTGAGAAGATAGACTGGCAGTCATCCGGCATGACATTTTCAGAAAGGAACATTGTCTCGGAATATGTATATGAAAATCTGGACCATGTCATATGGAATGATAATTTTGCGCCGCCTGTGCTGGAAGATGGGAAAATCATCATTGTACGTCTGTGGAAGCAATATGTGGGCGAACCGGCAGGGGACGGACAATCCGTGCGTAAACCAGGAGTCTGGGACACGGCGCTGGATGTCCGTTTTTTTGACGGGGACCTGAATCTGTTGCGCAGGAAACGGATACAGGTGAATCCTGAGGCGTTTCAGACATTGGGCATGTATGCCTATGGGGCGGAGCAGGACTGCCTGTATTTCGCAAGCAGGTGTGTTGAGCTGAAAACCCATCAGTGCCGTCCATACCCTGCTGGTGTGAAGGGGAATGTGCTTTCTGTCAGGGACAGCAGAGGAAATATATACATTGCGGATGGGCATTCCCTCTATGTCATGGGTCAGGACAGGACCCTTCTGTCACAACACCGGTTCAAAGGCGCCGGAATCTATTACTATGTGAACCGGAAGGGGAATCTGTGTTTCATTACCAGTGATGATGAAACGTGTCAGTGGAATAAGGCCAGGAAAGGGGCCTGCGTACGGTTGTATGAGGTGGAGGAAATGCGGTAACCCTGGGACTGGCCGATGGGACCGTTTTCTGCTTAGGAAGTTGTCACCCCCTGGCTCATGTGGTATAATGAAACATGATATGATAAAAATGCCGCGGTTTTGTTGACGGGAAGGAAACAGCGGATCATACGGGGGAGAAAAAATGGCGAACATGAGATTGAGAGAGACTATCCTGGCGGTTGTGGACAACCAGCTGAGGGACAATGACCCGCCCTGTACCAGGAGGGCCTATGAGCGGCTTCAGAAAGCAGGATACAGCAGGAAAGAAGCAAAAGAGAAGCTGGCAGCAGTGGTGCTGGAGGAAATTTATGATGTCATGTCACAGAACCAGCCTTTTGATGAGGAACGGTTTGAACGGGCATTGGATGATATGGTGCAGCGATGCATTGATTATGAGGATGACTCCGGTCTTCCATCCGGATGGGATGAGATTGCGGGCCTGATTGACGAGGGATGGGAATACGCAGAGAACCAGGATTATGAGAATATGACCAGATGCTGGCTGGAAGCATGGGATAAAACAAAGGAAAATGTAAAGCAGGCTGAAATCAGGCTGGGAATCTCGGCAGTGGACGAGGCAACGGATTACGAATATGATATCGGCGGCTGGCTGCATGAGATGGAGCTGGAACTGTTCAATGCCAAAGCGCATGAAATCCGTATTCAATTCTGCCATGAGGTCCTGGATACATTTGACTGGGAGTATGATGACCACGGCGGATTTAAAACAGCAATCGGGGAATCGCTGAATGCCCTGGGACGGCGGGACGAGGGCAAAAAGTGGTTTGAGGACTGGCTGGAACAGGAACCCCATCACCCGGAGGCAATTAACGGCTATGCCATGAGCATGGCGGAGGAAGGCAAAGCGGAAGAGGCCTACCGGCTGGTGGACCAGGAGCTGGGAGATGGGCCGTGTACAATGGAAAACGAAACCTTATTCCACAGTGCGGCTCAATTGGCAAAAGCGCTGGGAATGGAGGACAGGCTGTCATATTATAAGGAACAGATTGGGAAGTTTTATGAAGAGCCGGCAGGCATGGATGAATATGGCGATGTCATATTCGGTGATGACATGCTGGATGAGGATACATACGATGGTTTCTATCCCTCATTCCATGAGCCGGTGGTCAAGCCCCCCAAAATATATCCAAATGACCCGTGTCCCTGCGGGAGCGGGAAGAAATATAAAAAGTGCTGTGGGAAAAATGTGTAGGCTTAGCAGGAATTTTGTTATCATCTGATTGATTAAGCGGCTGCAGGAGAATGATGTATGATGGGATCCTGACGCAAAGGGCGGCCCGCTTATTGCCAGCGGGCCGCATATTTATCCGGCATAAATGGATGTCAGCTTCTCAAACCGCACCTATCATCATTGCGGGGACACAAGCACGGTCACATATCCGTCCACGTCGCCCCAGGCCCCGTACCCATGGTCCAGATACTTGGCCATCAACGCATGGGAATCCTTCCCATATCCCGGTCTTTGGTCCAGCACGATATAATCAGCAGGATGCCGGCTGTCCGCAAGATAAATCTCGTCCCTTCCAGACAATTGAGGTATGAAAAACGTGGTCGATTTGACAGACGCATCCTTTGGGATGGATGACAGCAGGAGCCTTGCTTCTGCTGCTTTTTCATGGTTGCTGACATAGCTGCCAATGTAGTACGACTTTTTGTATGCCACTACAGAGGTGAGGACCAGGGCGCAGGCCAGTCCGCAGCCCAGGATGGAGTGGGGCAGGGGGAACGCAGGCCTTGGCGCAGCCCGGTCATGGGACAGGACAGGAGCTGCAGGCCGGGAGGCGTCCTTCCAATCCCTGAAATTAACTGCTGCCAGATATATCAGCAAGGCTCCCGACCCATATGTATATTGAAAGAAAATGGAGTGCTGATACTTATAATTGGACATCAGGTTAATCAGTACAAAGGGAATGACCAGGGTCCATTTCCTCCAGTCCCTTGCCATGAGCGGAAGGAATCCCAGAGGCAGCAGCATCTGCAGGAAAAAGATAAGTTTGTCCTTTACCGCAATCTGTGACAGCACATAAGCCGGGTTGACCAGGATGGTCTTGAACATGCTGATCAGGCCCAGACGTTTGTCGGATATGAAGTTATCAAACCGGTTCACCATGGCGCCGTCCCCAAACCGGTTGATATACCAGATAGCCATGGAAAAGTACAGGCAGGAGCCGATGAAGACCATGGCGCCGTAACGGTACTGCCGTTTATACAGAAAAAGATAAAGCCCGATGCAGGCCGCATAAACAGGGGCATCCTCTTTTACCAGAAGTAGCAGGGCAGCCGAGCAGACCATGGATTTAAAACGTCCGGTTTCCAGGAAGTACATGGTCCAGAGTATGATTACGGTGAGGAATTTGTTTTCATGAAAGTCATAAAAACAGCCGCCCATGAATGCGGGATAGGCGCAGTACATCAGGCCGAAGCACAGCGTCTGAAGCCGGGTGAAACGCAAAAACCTGGTTAACAGGCACAGTGGGATAATACCGCTTATCACCAGGAGCGCCTGAAGGACCAACAGGGTCTCCGGCCGCGGTACCAGTTTGTAAAATGGCAGGAGCACATAAAAGACAGGGGAAAGGTGCACTGCAAAATGGGACAGAAGCCCGTCGCGTTCACAGGTGGTCAGCGGCGTCAGGCCCTTGTCCATGTAATAATACATCTGGGAAAATATCCCGAAATCATAAGCCGACGCATAATTGAGGCGGTAGCGCAGGATGGTCATGGAGGCGGTGAACAGGAACCAAAGCCCTGCAGCCGCGGCCAGAATCATCCATGACCGCCGGGGGGTCAGCCATTTCTCAATCCGTTCCGTTATCATATGAATGTTTCCTTAAGCATCAGGGCTGCTATGTACATGGCCATGCTGGGGGCCAAGGATAAACGTATCCTTCCTGAGTGGGCAGATAAAAACCAGGGAATGGCCAGGCACAGGCAGATGCCAGACCAGATACCAAGGAAGCTTTCTAGGGATATCTGCCTTACAAAATCCAGGGTTATGAACGGGACGCGGCTGCCTAACAGGAACATGGTGTTGGTCAGCAGCCAGCTGGCAATGGCCAGCCTGGCCAGGCCGCCCCCGTATGCTGTCAGCCATGGGTATAGCCGTTTAAAGTTCATCATGGGGGATTCCCTCCTTTTAGGGTGTATCTTAATCACTTCCTGGCTGAAAGTAAAGGCATTGGACGCAACTGTAAGAAAAATTAGAAAATCCTTAATAATATCTGCAAATATCCTCAATAATATCTGCTGCTTCTGGACACTGGAACCTGGTCATGGTAAAATATAAACCATACTTATCCTGGAGGTTGTCATGGCTGATATTATTAAAAATGAGAATTTTACCGCGGATGTCCTCCTGAATCTGCTTTCTGAAACAACGGATGACTATCTTTACATGTGGGACATCCAAAATGGAACCTTTTACATATCTGACAATGCATATGATGACCTTGATATAAGCCGCCTGATTGAACAGGATGTGGTCACTGTATGGTCCAAAATCATGGTCAGGGAGGATTTGGAACTGTGGCTCAGCGACATGCAGATGATTCAGGAGGGCAGTAAGGATTACCATGACATGGAGTACAGGGTTTATAATAAATCCGGCCGGGTCATATGGGTATCCTGCAGGGGGACGGTCAAGAAAGACAGGCAGGACCGTCCGCTGTTCATGATTGGCCGGATTTCCAATATTGGAAAACAGAATAAATTTGACAATGTCACTGGCCTGATGAACCGGAACCAGTTTGAACAGGATATGAATATCCTTGTGAGGCAGAAGGATACGGCCAACGGGGTGGTTGTGGTCCTGGACATTGATAATTTTAAGAATATCAATGAAAAGTATGGTTATGGCTTTGGGGACAGGGCGCTTAACCTTTTGTCCAACCTGATTTCAGCCATGCTTCCCCAGGGATGCCAGCTTTACCGCTTAGACGGGGACGAGTTTGTGTTCCTGATAAAGGATGGTACAAAAGAGGCCGTACGGGGCATTTATGAGAATATCCAGATGTTCATCGGCAGTCATTTTGCAGTGGAGGGCCGCCAGATCCTGATTTCCCTGTCAGCGGGCGCCTGCTTTTTCCCGGATGACCGCAACACCTACCAGAAGCTGTTCAGGAATGCGGAAAATGCAGTGGAGATTGCCAAAATGAACGGAAAGAACCAGCTGGTTTTCTTTTCCGAGGAAATGTATAAACAGAAGCTGAGGAACATGGAGCTGCAGGAAAGCCTCCATGCCTGTGTCAAGGACGGATTCAGCCAGTTTGAATTGTTCTACCAGCCGCAGGTGGACGCGGTCACAGGGGTGGTCACGGGCGCGGAGGCGCTGCTGCGGTGGCATTCCCCGGAACATGGGGAGGTATTTCCTTTGGAGTTCATCCCGTTGTTGGAGGAGAGCCGCCTTATAACCCAGGTAGGGGCCTGGATATTGGAAGAGAGTGTGAGGCAGTTCCGGATATGGCGCAGGCAGGTGCCGGATTTTGCCATGAGCGTCAATGTGTCATATATCCAGTTAAAGGAAAATGCGCTGCTGGAATATCTGAAGATGAGGCAGTGGGATGACCTGCCTGTCGGGCAGCTGGTGCTGGAACTGACGGAAAGTTGCTGGGTGCCGAACCTGCAGTTCCTGAATCAGGAATTCGAGGAACTGCGGGCCATGGGTTATGGGATTGCAATTGATGATTTTGGGACAGGTTATTCTTCGCTGAGCCATCTTAAGGAACTTCCTGCCAATGTGCTTAAGGTTGACCGCAGTTTTGTGACGGGAATCCATAAGGGAAGCTATGAATACATTTTCCTTGAGTATATTATCAAACTTGCCCACAGCATCGGCTTAAAGGTCTGTGTGGAGGGTGTGGAAACAGAAGAAGAATTTGATATTGTAAAGCAGACACTGCCGGATTACATACAGGGATATCTGTTTGGAAGGCCGGTCAGCGCTTCGGGGTTTGAAAAGCTGTATTTGAAGTAAGGTCTGCCGTGCACAGGGGGAGGGGTTAAATGTATAAATGTAAGCTTCAGATCATGATCTTCAGCAAAGATCCAATGCTGCCAGAGGTGATGGACACGCTCTGCCCGCTGGAACGTTTTTCCCATACAGTTACGGTGTCAGGGAATCCGGCGCCTGAACTGGCAGATGGCTGCGATGTGGTCATATGGGACCTGGGAAGCAGTATCCTTCCGCTGCAGCTGCGCCCCCATTGCAGGGAAGGGGCGGTTCTTGTGTACTGCGGGGAACAGGGGATGCTTGACAGTCTTGCCGGTGCACAGATGGAGGCCGCGGACGAGCTCTGGGACACCCCGCTGAGCCGGGAACGGGTCCGTATCCGCATGGAACAGATCCTGAAAAGGATTAAGCTGGAGTACGACCTATATATGACCCAGACCTATCTGGACACTGCCATTGACAGTCTGCCGGACATGCTCTGGTTCAAGGCCATGGACGGGACCCATGTCAAGGTGAATCAGGCGTTCTGTTCCGTGGTGGGTAAGGACAGGGAGGATGTGACCGGGCGGGACCACTGCTATATCTGGGGCGTTTCCCCGGATGATTCTGAAAACGGGGAGGAATCCTGCAAAAAGTCGGAGGCGGCTGTGATACTGGCCCGCAGGACCCTGCAGTTTACCGAGGAGGTCAAATGCTCCCGCGGGATGCGTCAGCTGCGCACCTATAAGACACCAATCGTGGACCGGGATGGCGAAACGGTCCTGGGAACCGTTGGAATCGGCCATGACGTAACGGACCTGGGCAACATGGGCGCGGAAATTGAAATCCTGCTCCAGAGCATGCCCTATGCCATCCTCTTATGGAACAACAGGGGCAGGATACTGAATGCAAACGCAAAATTCGAGGAGTATTTCCAGATAAGTAAGATCCAGGTCCTTGGAAAGGATTACGAGGAGTGGTTTGCGGCTGCATTTGAGGGACAGCGCACAATCAACAGCGAAGGATACGTGGAGGCCAGGGCCGCCCTGTCGGACGGGTTCGGGAAAATGCTGGAGATTCATGAAAACTCCATTTATGACATATTCCACAATGTGGTTGGAAAACTCTGCATCTTCCGGGATGTGACGGTTGAGCGGGACCTGGAAAAACAGATCCTCCACAGCTCCAACACGGATTTTCTTACAGGACTCTATAACCGCAGGTATTTTTACCAGTATATCCATGGCAGCCGGGGGAACAAGGCCGTGAGCCTGCTCTACATTGACCTGGACTGGTTTAAGGCTGTCAATGACACATACGGGCATAAGGTGGGGGATGCGGTGCTGACAGGAACAGCTAGGACCCTGGTGGAATCCTTCCCCAATGATTTTGTGGCCAGGCTTGGGGGAGATGAGTTCCTGGTGGCCAGGCTTGGGGAATGCAGCGTGGAACAGCTTGAAAAAGAGGCCGGGGAATTCCTTGCAAAGCTCAATGCCCGGTTCCAGGCGTCCCGGGAGATGTCCTCCCTGTCCGCCAGCATAGGCATTGCCCAGGGAACGGACAGCCATATGGATATTGACCTGCTCATCCAGCACAGCGACCAGGCCCTTTACCAGGCAAAGAAGGAAGGGCGTTCCAGATATTGTGTGTACCGGGAACAGGAATGAATGGGCAAATGGCATATAGGAACAGATTGTTCTGACGTATGCCATTTCTTTTGTGGATTTCCTGGGATTCATGGCCGTTTATATAATCTGTATCTATAGTAACTATTCTTATCATGTATTATTATTATAGTAAAGTCTGTGGTAGAATAGATAAGCAGATGAGTAACAAGCATAACTTTTTTACAGGAGGGATTACCTTATGCCGGGCGGAACGATTTACAAATATCATGATGATCTGGATACGGACCAGATCATTGCGTCACAGTATCTTTTATTGCCGGATATTGATGAGATGAAGGTACATACATTTGAGTCATTGGACCCTGATTTTCCTGAGAAGGTAAAGGAAGGGGATTTTGTGGTGGGAGGCGAGAACTTTGGATGCGGTTCCTCCAGGGAGCAGGCGCCAAGCGTGCTCAAGGCTCTGGGGGTGAGGGCCGTGATTGCCAAATCATTTGCCAGGATTTTTTATAGGAATTCCATTAACATCGGACTTCCCGTGATTGTGTGCAAGGAACTGCCGGATGAAGTAAAGACAGGGGATACCATGGAACTTTCCATGTCTGAAGGCGTGGCAAGGGCCAATGGAAAAGAGTACGCATGTACCAGGCTTCCTGAGTACATGCAGAATATCCTGAATCAGGGCGGGCTGATTGCATCACTGAACAAGGAGGAGGTGTGAACATGGGGATGACGATTGCAGAGAAGATAATCGCGGCAGCGGCCGGAGTGGACAGCGTGAAGCCTGGCGATATCCATACCGTGAACCTGGACCGTCTTATGAGCAATGACGGGACCACCCATCTGACGGTTGACATGTATAACAACAAGTTAAAGCATCCAAGGATTGCGGACCGCAAGAAACTGGTCTTTATCGTGGACCATAACGTGCCTGCGGATAATCCAAAGACAGCTGCTTCCCAGAAAAAGATGAGGGATTTTGCAAGGGAGAACCAGATTGATTTCTGGGAGGGGAAGGGCGTGTGCCATCAGATCATGATGGAGCATTATGTATGTTCCGGTGAGCTGATATTCGGGGCGGACAGCCATACCTGCACATACGGCGCATTAGGCGCATTTGGAACCGGCGTGGGATGCACGGATTTCCTTTACGGCATGGTTACCGGCACTTCCTGGGTACTGGTGCCGGAGACCGTGAAGTTCAATCTGGTGGGCAGGCTGCCGGAGGGCGTTTATCCAAGGGATCTGATGCTGACCATTATCGGGGAGATCGGGGCCAATGGGTGCAATTACCAGGTAATGGAGTTTACCGGGGAAGGCGCGAAGACACTGAGTATCAATGACCGTATGGTGCTCTGCAACCTGGCGGTGGAAGCAGGGGCAAAGACAGGGATTTTTGAGGCGGATGAGGCTGCTGTCTCTTATCTTAGGGAGCGGGGGCGCGAACCCAAGGCTGTATACACCAGCGACCCGGACGCTGTCTATGCAAGGGAGTATACCTTTGATCTGTCCAAAATCCAGCCAGTGGTTGCAAGGCCTGATTTTGTGGATGATGTGGTGCCGGCCGGGGAGGTATGCGGCGTTAAGATTGACGAGGCGTTTCTGGGGTCCTGCAACAATGGACGGATTGATGAGCTCCGGGTAGGCGCTGCCGTATTAAAGGGTAAAAAGGTGGCTGACAGCGTGCGTTTCCTTGTGGTCCCTGCAAGCCTTGACGTATACAGGCAGGCGCTTAAGGAAGGCCTGATTGACATTTTCATGGAAGCAGGAGCCATTGTAATGAACCCCAACTGCAGCGTGTGCTGGGGAAGCTGCCAGGGCGTGATTGGGGAAAATGAAGTGCTGATCAGCACCGGTACCAGGAACTTTAAGGGACGCGCAGGCCATCCAAGCTCCAAGGTATATCTTGGCTCTGCGGCCACGGTGGCGGCTTCCGCAATCGCGGGGGAGATTACCGTTGCCAGGTAAGTGATGCCGGGCATGATACAATCGCAATACAGGAAAGGAAACAGGAAATGGAGACATTTACAGGCAAAGTCTGGGTGCTGGGAGATGATATTGACACGGACATCATCATTCCCACCGAATACCTGGCGCTTAAGACAATCGATGACATGAAGCAGTACGGGTTCAGTCCCCTGCGCCCGGAGCTGGCTGGGCAGATTAAGGAGGGGGACATCCTTGTGGCAGGCAAGAACTTTGGCTGCGGCTCTTCCAGGGAGCAGGCGCCGGAGATCATCAAGGCATTGGGAATCAAGTGTGTGATTGCCAAGTCCTTTGCAAGGATATTTTTCCGCAATTCCATTAATAATGGCCTGCTTCTGATTGAGCAGCCAAACCTGTATGATGATATGACGGAGGGGGACCGCATTACGGTCACGGTGAATCACCATGTGGACTATGAGGGGAGACAGTATCCGATTGCATCCCTGCCCCAGAACCTGGTGGATATCATCAACGCAGGCGGGCTGGTGAAGGCCATGAGAAAACTGAACGGACTGGATGAAGGAGACTGCAATGGGGAATACAATCATTGAAAAGATCATAAAGCATAATACGGGTGCCGCCCAGGTTAAGCCGGGGGATATTGTCACGGTAAATGTGGACCGTGTGATGATCCACGATATTTTCATTCCGTTTGTGGCGGATAAGTTTGAGGAAATGGGATTTAAAAAGCTTTGGGACCCTGACAGGGTGGTCCTTATCTATGACCATCTGGTACCAGCCAGCCAGCTGGATGACACCAGGCATTTCCGGGTGGGAGACGCGTTTGCGGCCAGATACGGGATGAAGAACGTGCACAGAAGCGACGGTATCTGCCACCAGCTGATGACCGAAGCCGGTTATGTGAACCCCGGGGATGTGGTATTTGGCACGGACAGCCATACCACCACATACGGATGTGTGGGCGCATTTTCCTCCGGCATCGGATACACGGAGATGGCAAGTATCCTGGGCACAGGGACCATGTGGATTAAGGTTCCGGAAACCATAAAGGTGGTCATCAATGGAAAACTGCCCGAGGGCGTCATGTCAAAGGACATCATCCTGCGCCTGATCGGCGATCTGGGGGCTGACGGGGCCACCTACCGGGCCCTGGAATTTAGCGGGACCACGGTGGAGGACATGAGCATTGCCAGCCGTATGACCATTGCCAACATGGCCATAGAGGCCGGCGCCAAATGTGCGCTGTTCACACCGGACGGCAAGACGCAGGAGTACTGCGGAGTGAAACTGGATGATTACCAGAAGAGCCTGATCGGCGATAAGGACGCGGTGTACATGAAGACCATGGTGTACCGGGCAGAGGATTTTGTGCCGGTGATGGCGTGTCCGTCCCAGGTAGACAAGATCAGGCCGGTCAGCGAACTGTCCGGCACGCCCATTGACCAGGTATTCATCGGCTCCTGTACCAATGGACGCCTGGAGGATCTGGTGGCTGCTGCTGAGGTATTAAAGGACAGGAAGGTGGCTGACTATGTGAAGCTCATAGTGACGCCGGCCAGCCGGAAGGTTTATAGTGAGGCCATTGCATGCGGTGCAATCGACACGCTGGCAGAGGCGGGCGCAATCATCACCCATCCGGGCTGCGGCCTGTGCTGCGGACGGACCGGCGGTATCCTCAGCGACGGGGAGCGGGTCATTGCCACCAATAACCGCAATTTCCTGGGCCGTATGGGAACCTCCAAGGTGGAGATTTACCTGGCGTCCCCAAGGACCGCGGCGGCCTGCGCAGCGGCCGGGAAGATAGTAGGGCCGCTTAAAGGATAATGGATTCCTTATAAGAAGGGCATGCCCGGAACAGATGATGTCCGGGCATGCCCTGGTTTTACTGAGGGATATGAGAATCAGAAGGGAAACTATCCCTTTCGTCTTTTCCATGAATATTCAATTAATTCGGCCAAGAACAGCACTAAAAAACAGATTACCCCGCCTGCAAAGGAAATCCCATAAGGCTGGTTGGATATGAACCCATAAATAACACAAATCAAATCAAAGCCCACAGTAATTACAAGCGCCTTTAAAAATGCAACCAGTACGAATCGTTTCATAGAGTCCTCCCTTCAGGTTGTATATTGTTTTATAGGGCAAGTATACCATCTTCCGGCGGGATAGTCACATTAAGATTTTATTAGTATTTCCTTTGCGCAGGCGTATTATTATAAAAAAAGCAGGCATGGTCACGCATCTGGGCAAAGAGCATGATATATTGTTAACAGACGTGTTTCCATGCACCTGCGGGAATCCATACAAAAGCCTTTGACAGGCGGGTAAGACAGGCGGATAGCTGCATGGATACCAGAATGCATTGGGGATAATATTTGAGACAGCAAGGAGGAATGGCAATGGAACTGCTTGGACAATTAGAACAATACCGTCCTTTTAATGAACAGGAGGAACGGGACAGGGACATCCTGCTCAGGTGCCTGAGGGAAGAGGGGGATATATTTACACGGGACAATGCCATGGCGCATATGACTGCGTCGGCCTGGGTGGTTAACCGTGAGCGGACCAAGGTCCTGATGGCATACCATAACATCTATCATTCCTGGTCCTGGCTGGGAGGCCATGCGGACGGTGAGCGAAACCTCCTTAAGGTGGCTGTCCGGGAAGTGATGGAGGAAAGCGGGCTTAAGCAGGTGCGTCCTGTTGCAGAGGAAGTCTATTCGCTGGAAATCCTGACCGTGGACGGACATGTCAAACGCGGTGTCTATGTGCCGTCCCACCTGCATCTGAATGTGACGTATCTGCTGGAGGCGGACGAACATGGGCAGCTGCGCGTAAAAGAGGATGAGAACAGCGGTGTGGCTTGGTTTGCGCCCGGGGATGCCGTACTTGCTTCCACTGAACCGTGGATGCGTGAACGGATTTATATGAAGCTGAATGCGAAAATGAAGTTATACGGATTTATATGAAGCTGAATGCAAAAATGAAGCTATGATGATGAATTGGGAAGCGCTGTCTGATTGGACAGCGCTGTTTAAATGAGAGGAGCAGGCGCCTTACCGGCTGCCTGCTCCTTGCTGCTGTGTATGGTATACCATCACATGCTCTCCGTGTATATCCCGCTCACCGGTAAAACGGAATCCAAACTTCTCATACATGGTGATGGCAGTGCTGTTTTCCCGGATGACACTCAGATATATCCTGCGGCATCGGTACTCCTTCTGAAGGCGGTCCAAAAGACCGGAGAGTGCGGCGCTTCCATACCCCCTGCCCTGGAAGGCCTCGTCAATCAATAGCCGGTCCAGCCACAGCCGCCCTAAGGGGAGGTAAGGCCACCAGAAGAATCCATACATGGCAAAGCCTACCATGACCGGGCCGTCATATATCCCAACCGGCCGCCAGTTCCTGCCATGGGAGGCTTCCTCCAGGCATTCCTCCACGGTTTCCACATAGCCTTTCTGCGTTGGGGAAATGTGCAGCTTAAGGGCGTGTTCCCTGTTGTCATCTGTTATCGGTTCAAAATGCAGATCCATTTTATAAGTACCTGTCCTTTCATGCGGTTTATCATAACAGAAGCAGGGGAGAAAATCAAGCCGCGCAGGCCAGGTGCCGGGATGTGTAATGAAAACTTAAGTATTTTATTTTTCATAGTACTTGACATTACATAGTAGTATGTATAATATAGTATCTAAAGGAGGACAGCCATGAATCCACAGTTTAAAAAGGGAGTCCTTGAGCTGGTGGTACTGGAATCTGTCAGGAAGAAGGACATGTATGGGTACGAATTGGTAGAGGAGGTATCCAAGGTCATTGATGTGAATGAAGGGACCATTTACCCGCTGCTTAAGCGTCTGACCAATGAGCGGTATTTTGAGACATATCTGCGGGAATCAACCGAGGGTCCGCCCAGGAAGTATTATCACATCACGGCGGCAGGTGTCCTTTACAGGGACCGGCTGGAGCAGGAGTGGGATGAATTCCAGAAACAGGTGTGCAGGTTTTTAAAGGAGCAGAAGGATGAATAAGAAGGGATTTTTAGAAGAACTGGGAACATATCTTGCCGTCCTTGAAGAAAGGGAACAGCAGGATATATTGGAGGAATACGCCCAGCACATTGATATGAAGATTGAGAAAGGGCTGAGTGAGGAAGAGGCAATCCGGGATTTTGGCGATATCCGGGAACTTGCGGCCGGGATACTTGAGGCCTACCATGTGAATCCGGAATACCAGGGAAAGCATGGGGGCAGACGGAAGACGGATACAGAATCCGCCGCTGTAAAGGGAAGACAGGCCTGGACGGCTGCGGCCGGCCTTTTTGGAAGCGCGGGAACGATGATAAAAAGGTTCTTCTCCGGCTGCGCGGGAATGCTCAGGCGGGCAGCAAAACATATATGGACCTTCCTGACCGGGCCGTGGAAAAAAGGAAAGCGGGGACAAAACAGGAATGAAGGTGAGGATATACAGACAGAAGGTATACGCCTGCGCCGAAGGATTGCAGCGCGTCTTGGCAGAAGGGAAGAGGACGGCGCGGCCGGTGGCGGTTCCTGCCCGGACCGCGTAAAACAGGTCAAACGCCTGCCCGGACAGGGCATGGGGGTTGGTTTCAGACGTGTGGGACATGGAGTCCAATCCTTTCTGGTACGCTGCTTCCGGCTTCTGGCCTGGATGTTTCTTTGGTGTGTCCGCTGGTGCTTTAACGGCTGCATGATATTGCTGGGACTTTTTGGGGGTTTCTTTACCCTGTGCATGATATTTATCTTTGGAATGTCCGTGGTATGGCTGTTTCATGGGTATCCGCTGCTGGGGATTACGTTAATCAGCCTGGGAATCCTGTCCTGTTCCGGTTCAGTTACATATCTGTGCTTTAGCCTGATCCGGCTAAAAGGCAGTCAGGATTGCTATGGGAGACAGGACAGTCAGGATTGCCATGGGAGGCAGGACGGGCAGGGATGGATAAGGATGCAGGAAGAGGCCCCGAAGCAGACCGCGCAGCCGGCGTGTCCGGGGGAACAGGTTATGGATGGGATATCCAAGGAGGTGCGTCATGCGTAGATTACAAAAAGCCATGATCGGTGTTTTCTGCGGAGGTGTTTTTCTTGCCGGGCTGGGAACCGGGATTGCCGTATATGAGGTCTCATCATTTACCTATATGGGTGAAAAAGAGGCGGGGCCGGTGGAGATGAAGACGGAATCCTTCGAGTATGCGTTTGAGCCGAAGGAAGAAGGCCGGTTTCGGATCGGCTGTTATGGCGGCTATCAATCCGAAAAAGAACTGGTTCAGGACCCGGATGTGCCGGAGAACACGGTAAGGTTCCTGCTGACCTACAATTCTAAGGCCATAAGACCGTACCTGGAGTATGGGGACGGGGATGGGGCATGGATTGATTACAATTATATATCCGATGATTTTGTGACATTCATGGAATGCAAGGACCAGATCATGAAGGACCTGAAGGAGAGGAAGATAAGCTCATACCATACCCCCGCCATCCAGGAGTTTAAGGTGCTGGTGAATCCGGCAACCGTGGACCGCATAGAGCTTATCAGATGATGGGGGTCTGCCCCGGCGGTAATGAATGTTTCAATTATCGAAAGGGAAAATTAAGAGTTTCCTGCTGCTTCCTGTAGTATACTTTTAAGTAATAGAGGCGTGGATAGTATTTACATGGAGAAATGTGGGGCAGGTGTTGGTTGTATGAAAAGAAAAAGATGGTTGTTGTACATATTAGCGGTAAGCCTGGTCCTTTCCTCCTGCCAGGCAGTAAATCCCGGCATGGACGGACAGAAGACGGACGGGGGATATGGGATCGGGGATGAAATCGGACATGGGAGCGGAAATGAGAGCGGACATGGGGCCGGAAATGAGAGAGGAAATGGGACTGGACATGAGAGCGGAAATGGGACTGGACATGAGAACGGAAATGAGAGCGGAAATGCGCCAGGACATGAGCCAGGGCAGTCCCCGCAGCCAGTGGGCATGGAATCAGCGCCAGGACAGGATCTGACCTCGGGCCAAGATCCGGTTGTTATCAGCGAAGCAGCCCGGAATCTTGGGTCGGACAATGGGATACTGACAGGCACTTTCTTTCAGGTTGGGGATATCCGGCGGCGCCTTACCCTGCGCCCGGCAAAGGGCGGCATGGAATCCGAATGGCTGGAGTGCGGTTTTTCAGTCCAGGATGAAAATCATGCAGATGCTTTTTCCGGTACGGGCAGTGCTGGGATTTTGACGGAGGAAGGTAAGGTTTCATATGAAATCCGTCCTCAGGCCTATGGGGCGGACGAAGGAAATGGGTTGGAGGCGCCTGTATATACGGTTACATTCCACGTGGCCCCTGATTTGTCGGATAGACACATCTCAGTTGAGGGAAGCGGTGCTCTGGCAGGGGATTACTATCCCATGGAAGGAAGCTTCCTGTTCCCGGATGTTTTTGTCAGGTATCTCAGCAAGGCTGATTTGTGCATGTGGCCCACAGAGGACCTTTCATTGCTCAGAAATGAGATATATGCGGCCCACGGGAGGATATTTAAATCAGATATACTGAACAGTTATTATTCAGGTAAATTGTGGTACAGGGGAATCATCCAGCCGGATGTGTTTTCCGAGTCAGTTTTATCCGATGTGGAAAAGAAGAACATTGCTTTTATAAAAGAAATGGAAGCGGATCCGGACAGGAACCGCCTGGACGGTCAGACGAAGTACGGTCTGGAGGACCTTCCGTTTGCACCGTATCTGCCCCTGCTGGGGGCGCATGGTGAGACAGGCCTGTACGCGGATTTATCCACGGCCAGGGATATGGGGGCGTATTATATTGTGCAGGGATCCATTTCCATACCTGCATCCATTACTGCAAGGCAGAGGGAGTTTTTAGATGATGGCGGCGAAGTTTTGGTGGTGCTCAATGAACTGACCGGGGAATACAGGACGCTGGCCCCAGATCCCGGGGCGGAGGGTCAGGAGACCGCATATGGGTATCTGCTGTATGAGGAAGACGGCTATCCGGACGGGAGGGGATGCGAGACAGGGCTTAGCCTGAACCATGGGACCGGGAACTATGAACTGTGGCAGACAAGCGCGGATACGGTGATGAAGACAATCTACGAAGGGGATATCTATATTCTGAAGGGGGCGGTGCAGGGGGCTTATACCAGTATATCCATGGCCTCCAGGGACCAAAAGGAGATACTGCCTGCAGATGGGGAACAGGCCATGGACAGGACCTGGGATGTGTTGGCAGGCAATTGTCTCTGCTATAATTCAAGAGGCCACTTTACCGCGGTGTATTCTCTTGGGGATTAATAATGGTAAGTAAAGGGGCAGACAGGGCCAGAGGAGCAATCCTCTGGCCCATGTTGTTTAATCCTCTAAGAAACGGCTGCTTATTTCAACAAATCCCTGCTGGTTGGAGAGCATGGCCGGATGACCGCCTGTATCAAACAGATGGATCCTTCCGTGCCCGATTTTCCTTATGATCTCCCCATAGACGCGTTCAAAGTAGTCCTTCTCAAGGGAACAGATAAACTCATCCTCCCTGCTGCCGGTCAGCAGTATATCCGGAACAAAACCCTCCAGGGGTTTGTGGAAGAACCTGCCAATGGTCTCATCGTGGCACCGGATGGCCTGGGTGTCGCAATCCACCACATGTTCCCAGTCATCACCATTCATGTAGTAATAAAACATCCTGGCATTTTCATCCTTTTTGGAAGCTTCGCGGTCCTCTGTGATGTTCTGGGTAAACGCCTTCAGGGGTGTTTCTCCTTCAAAGCTGTCAGCAATGACTTTTCCTACCAGCTCCGGTGCTTCCAGGGCCACGTTGATTGCGGCCAGTGCGCCCCCGCTGCTGCCTATGATATCTGCTTTCCCGTATTGCCTGGATTTTATAAGCTCTATGACCTGCATGGCCTCATCAAACCATAGGTCTGCCGGGAATTCAGGCAGCCTGTCCGACCTTCCGTGTCCCAGGAAATCCATGAGGATTACTTTGTGATGCGCTGCATATTTTCCGGTTATCTCATAAAACATATTAGATGAAGCCGTGTTTCCATGCAGCAGGAGCAATGGCCTGCCGTTTCCTGTTTCTTCGTAATAGATATTCTTTCCCTGATATTTAAAATATGACATATTGGCCTCCTAATCTGTTGTCAATCAGCAAGGCCCCTGACAGGAACCCTGCAATGTTATCTGGAAGCTGTGATCCTCATGTTTCCACTCCTTTCCGCTTATGACGCCGTATTTCCAATCCTTCTTTATTTTAACATGTCTGGAGGTAATTAACAATCTGATATGCGTGATTGGAAGGATTGGCTGGCTGTATTGGAGTACAGGGCAGGAATGACATGGTTACGTACAATAGAGATTACTTCATGAATCAAATCCAGTTTTGCACTGTTCCTGTTATAATATACGCGGATATTCTGGTTGGGCATGATGTTATTTAGTGTGCAGAAATATACATTGCTATTCAGGGTGAGCCTTTCCCATTCGCAGAGGTTCTGTGATGTAAAGAAAATACCCATACCCCTTCCCGCCAATTGGGCGGCAAGGGGAGGGAAATCATAGATGAAGATATCGCCTGGTCGGAAACCATATTTATTCATCTCGATTTCCAGATACCGTTGATAACTGTTTCCTGATTCGGCACAGACAAAGGGCTGTTCATTCAGTAAGGATGGGGAAATCAGAAAAGGGTTGTATAATGAGCAATTACCATATTCCATATCATCAATTATCCCTAATTTACTGGGAACAATATAGATAAGGTTTTCCTTTGATAAAGGCTCCTCCACAATATCGGCATCGGAGAACGAAAAGTTAAGGGAGCCAAAGGCAATATCGATTGAACCCGAATGAAAGGTGTTTTCTAGGGTATCATAGTTTCCGTTTTTTACAATAATCTGGATTTCAGGATGTGATTCCTGAAGGATGGGTAATAAAATAGGAAGCCAGAACTGGCTCCGTCCTTTTCCGATTCCAATTGTGAACTGGGGCTTTTTTCTTGCAAAGGAAGAAAGCTGTGCTTTGAGATTGAACTGAAGCTGATGGATGCGGCTCATTTCTTTCATATATAGCACGCCGGCCGGTGTCAACTTGATGGGTGGGCGCTGCCGGTCAAATAGTTTCACTCCCAATTCTTCTTCTAATTTATTAATGGAAGCTGTCAGGGCTGGCTGGGAAATAAAAAGCCTGGCAGCAGCCTTTGTCATATTCTGTTCCTCAGCAATTGCCATTACATAATCTAAACGGTCAAAAGACATGAAAACCTCCTTGTCGATAAGTGGGTGGTTATGGGGCAATCAATTATTATTGATTGGACAAAATGCTGTGTTATTCCCTATAATTATTAATAAATAATACAATATCGAATAAAACAAGTCAATGAGGGGGTATTGTATTATTGATTTTAATCAGGACCGGCCGGTTCCATTTTTTAAAATCAGGAAAATAAATCCGATAAGGAGGCTTTTTGTTATGGAGAAGTTAAATAAAGTGACATGGATGGGGCTGCCGGTGTATCTGTGGGTAATCATGGCTGTCTCAGTATTTGCCGGAATGCATGTCGGGGCATTGGGCACTGATTTTGGGGCTACATTATTCTGGCTTACGGTAGTGGGAGGAATCATCATGGGAGTTGGTAACCAGCTGCCGATAATAAAGGACTATCTGGGAGGAGGTCCATTATTATTGTTATTGCTTGGTTCCTTTGCCACTTGGTCAGGCTGGATTCCTGATAAGTATGTGGAAGCAACTAATACATGGATGGCCACAATCAATTTTCAGGCCTTCTATCTGACACTGCTGATTGTAGGGGCAGTCATGGCAATTGAGCGGAAAACCCTGCTTCGCTCCCTGATTGGTTATCTGCCATGTATCCTTGGCGGATTAGCTGGGGCCGCTGTCATGGCAATGATAGCAGGTGTCCTGTTTTTTGGTTTGGATATAGGAGATATCCTCATGACATATGTTATGCCAATCATGGGCGGTGGAAGTGCCGCGGGTGCATTGCCGATGAGCAGTATATATGAGGAAGTTACAGGTAAAGACAAGGATGTTTATTATGGGATTGCAATGTCGGCATTGATGGTAGCTAATATCCTATGTATTTTCTTTGCGGTCGCATTAGACATCATAGGGAAGAAATTTCCGAAAATGACAGGAGACGGTACACAATTAATGCGGACAAAGGGCGAGCAGGAAGATGCAGCAGAAGACCTGTCCGGTTATTCCTGTACAATGCAGGATATTGGGAACGGGTTGCTGATTATGGTCAGCTGCTGGGTATTTGCCGGCCTGTTTAGCAAATGGCTGTTACCTAAAATCCTTGGGGTATCCATTCATCAATATGCATACCTTGTAGTGATAGCAGTGATTATGAATGTCACCGGTATTCTTCCTGCTGCCCTGAGAAAAGGAATCAGCAAGATGTATAAGTTTATTAATGTAGGACTGGCTCCGGCGGTTTTTGGTGGTATGGCTATATCCTTATTGGATTTCCAGAGCTTCATTGATGCGTTGTCAGTAAAAACTTTATGTATTGCTGTATTTATTATCATTGGATGTATAATCGGAAGCGCAATTGCAGGTTATTTTGTTGGATATTATCCTGTGGATGCTGCAATTACAGGCGGGTTATGCATGGCCAATATGGGGGGATCCGGGGATATGTTGATTCTGGCCGCTGGCCACCGTATGGGGCTTATGACTTATGCATCCATATCTTCCAGAATCGGAGGTGCAATCGTACTTGCCATTTCCGGGGTGGTGTTTGGTTTGTTTGGATAACAGGGAACAGGAGATGAATGATGAAAATAAAGGACTTACAGATTATTCGTGCAAATCGGTTCGTATATTGTAAAATATTTACAGATAATGGTCTGGTTGGATTAGGTGAAAGCGGGGCGTGGGGATTTCTGGAGGCTAGTGCTGCGGTATTAAAAACATTCCGTGAATATTTGATTGGCAAGGACCCCTTGCAGATTGAGCATCATTGGCAATACTTATACCGTTTTTCACATTTTAGGGGAGCAGCCATCATGGGCGCGGTCAGCGCGGTTGATATTGCATTGTGGGACATAAAAGGAAAGTATTTCAATGTTCCGGTGTGGCAGCTCTTAAGCGGACAGTGCCGCAACAAAGTACGTGTATATGCCCATATATCGGGCAGGACAGTAGAGGAACAGATTGAGCATTGCCTGAAGGCAAAGGAGGAAGGATTCACAGCATTAGGGCACATTAACCCGTTTTTGGATGAACCTTCCAGCTTACCATATACTGATGGAAGCAGTTCCATGCTTTATAAGGCAGAGGAAAGGGTGGGGCTTATACGGGATGCAGTTGGCAGGGATATGGATTTATGTCTGGAGCTGCACAGGCGGCTGGAACCGGCACTTGCCATTGCATTGTCAGGTAAACTGGAACAATTTAACCCAATGTTTTTGGAAGACCCTATCCGTCCTGATAATTTTGATGCCATGGCCCAGGTGGCATCCATGTCAAGGATTCCCATTGCCACCGGGGAGCGGATACATAATATATTTGAATTTCAAATGCTTTTGGAAAGAAAAGCGTGCCACTATGTAAGGGCAAGCATATGTCTTTGCGGAGGGATTACCGGTGCCATGAAGATTGCGGCGCTGGCAGAATCACATCACTGCAGCCTGGTGCCCCATAATCCCTTAAGTCCTGTGGCCACTAACGCTGAACTGCAACTTTGTACGGCAATTGATAACCTGGCAATTGCAGAATATCCATCACCCTATGTACGCTCAACACAGGACATGTTTATGAACAACGACAATAAAAATTTATGTATGAAAGACATGGTTAACCATATACCGGATGTAAAAGACGGATATATTGAAATTCCAACAGGACCGGGTATTGGAATTGAACTGATTCCTGATGTGGAGGATAAGTTCCCATTTCAGACGCATAAGATTAACACTCGTCTGTATGAAGACGGCTCCATCTGCGACCAGTAAAACCAGGGTAATATATGGCAGGAAATATAAAGCTATCCTTCCCTAAGGGACACCAGGCTCAGCCCGGTGTCCCTTTTAGGTCAGATGGTCCCCTTACTGTACCGTTGTCTGAAGCCAGAAGTTAGAGCCTGAGCCGGCCAGGGTAACGGTCGTGGACGTGTTCCTCTGGAATGACATCCAGGTATCCACGATTGGCGTGCGCATGTTATTGCCGCTGTAAATGGTAATACGGTAGCGGCCAGGAGCCACATTATAGAACCTGGTGTAATCCATAAAGCCAAGATTGGATACAACCAGACGGTTATTCACATAAATCTGGACAGGGCCTCGGAGTGCCGCATTATAAAACCGTACCCTTGCAATGGAAATCGGGATGACCGTGCCTGGAAGGATGAAGCCCCAGTTCCATGACCAGTCCGGATTCACCACAGGAGGAATGGGCCTCGGAGGAACGGGCCTCGGGGGAATGGGTCTCGGAGGAACGGGCCTTGGAGGAATGGGTCTTGGAGGAATGGGTCTCGGAGGAATGGGTCTCGGAGGAACCGGCCTCGGAGGAATGGGCCTTGGAGGGATAGGCCGGTCGGGCCGTCCGGGAGGATTAGGCCGGTCAGGCCGTCCGGGAGGATTGGGTCTGTCGGGCCGTCCGGGAGGATTAGGCCGGTCGGGCCGTCCGGGAGGATTAGGCCGGTCAGGCCGTCCAGGAGGATTGGGCCTGTCAGGAATAGGGGGAACCGGCCGGTCCGGTAAAGGAGGGACCGGTCTGTCCGGCCGGAACATTGCGGGCTGGTCCTGCATGGGCTGGGCAGTGCGTCCGGTCATGGGATTGCCAAAAGCCTGGTCATCTTCCTGGTTGTCTTCATACGGGATGATTGGGTCATACTCCTGGGAATTAACCCAGTCTTCTGAATAGCCCATATCAGGTGATAAATCATCAGGCTGCAATTCATCTGCCTGCAGATCATCAGGCATGGTTTCATCTGTCTGCAGATCATCAGGCTGTAATTCAGAACCTGCCGCAGGGTAAGGATAAATGTCTTCCGGCATGGAAGGATAGTATTCGTCGTAATACATACAGTAACCTTTCATAATACGCTTTGTCATATCTTATGCAGCGGAAACGAAATGGTGAGTTGGCTATGTGCCTCCAGGCGGTTTTAGGACGATTCGCTGACTAAAAGAAAGAAAAAACATAACGGATTCTTGACGCAATGGTGTTTCAGTGATATTTTATAAATATGATTCTCAATGGCGTTCTGCTAATGACAATCCTGAAGGGATGTTCTCCCGGTGATTCCAAAGGTGTGATGAAAGAATATGGTCCAATTGTCAGGTGGTGGTTTAATGGGTGTGTAAAAGTGTATGTTCTTGCAACAGATGGAAAGATTGATTATAATAAAAGGAGATACATATGGAGATGGCAGTGAAAAACAGGCAGACCGTTAAGCGTCTTAAGGAACTGACCCTGCTGGACCGCTTTTTATTTGCGGAAACCATGGAGGATAAAAGGAACCTCCAGTTAATACTATCAATCGTATATCCGTCATGCCCTTTGATTTATGGGGGTATGGGAGATATAAGTATACCTTCAGGATGGCCTGCCAGGAACAGGCAGGATTGCTGTTGGAGGATGGGGCAAGCAGGATATTCTTAAACACCCATGGGACAAATGGGGAGGGAGTGGACACGGAACTGATAGAACTGCTCCATTATATGGAACAGACTACAGACCAGGCGGCATCCCACAGCACCAGCCAGCGTATCAAGGAACTGCACGGACGGGTCAGCCAGCTAAAAGCAAGTGAAGAGATTGGGGTGAAGTATATGCAGGAGTGGGAAGAGAAGATATATTTACAACAGGAAGCCAGGGCAGCAGGCGAGGCAGCAGGTGAGTCCGTGAAGTTAATCAGGCAGGTAAGGAAGAAGGCTGCAAAGGGGATTCCGGCAAAGGAGTGTGCGGATATGCTGGAAGAGGAGGTTTATCTGATAGAAAAAATTTATGACATGGTGAAAGCAAACCCGGACTGGGATGAGGTCAGGATATATGAGGCTTTGAAAACTACCGGATAAAGGAAGTGGAGGCGCCTTTTTTGGGATATCCGAAATCCTGCATGCATCATAGGATGAATAGAACAATCCGGAAAATCAGAAGATATGGATAAGAGAAAAAGGATATTTTGGAAAAGGAGTATGTATATGCAGTCAGGCCATGATGAAAAGATGGATACGGAAGTAAGGGAAATACTGGATTATTACAGAAGACTTCCGGATTGCGGTTCCCAGGAGGTTATCGTAAGCATGCTGCGGGAGCTTCAGGATGTATGCGGATGGATTGGACCCTCCATCCTGGAGGAGGCGGCACAGGCGGCCGGGGTTAAGGTATCCCTGATTCAGGTCATAATGAAACGGTATCCCAGCCTGAAAAAATCCCCTTATGTCCATGAGATTATTGTCTGCACAGGCAGAAACTGTGCAGGCAGGGACAATCTTAAGGTCCTGCAGGAGGTGAAGCGGCTGCTTAAGATAGGCAGTGACGGCATCTCTGAGGATGGAAGGGTTTATATGAAAACAAGGGCATGCCTGAAACAATGCAGGACAGCACCTAATATTATGGTAGATGGGAAAATATGCAGCGGAAAAAGTGCAGAGGAGATTATTTCCATGGTCATGGGCCATGGGGCGGATATATAAAATAGTCAGATTATATTAATCAAAATGTAAGACAGCCTCCTTACCGATGTGCTACTATGTAAATATAAAATTTCTGGAAGTGGACCGGAACAGGAGGGATGTACATTTGTTTATGGATTCTTTTTTCTGGGGAGGCGGTTTTGAAGTGATATTTTCCCTGATGTCTGTCATTGTGATTGGCATGTTTATAGTAGTGGCGGTAAAGGGAATCGGGCAGTGGAATAAGAACAATCAGTCGCCAAGGCTGACCGTTCCTGCGTCGGTAACCGCAAAGCGTACCAACGTGAGCCGTCATCAGCATGCCAATGCAGGGGACGTGACCGGCGCCCACGGATTCCATTCCACCTCGACCACCAGTTATTATGTAACATTCCAGGTGGAGAGCGGGGACAGGATGGAGCTGTCCGTGACCGGCAGGGAATATGGGATGCTTTCAGAGGGCGATGCAGGCAGGCTGAGTTTTCAGGGAACCAGGTATCTTGGGTTTGAGAGACAGGATGTGGGGTCCGGGATATAAAAATCTGCATAAAGCAGTAAAATAATGCATATCTGCACAGGTTGCCGTGTTATATTACATTCATCGGAAACGTAAATAACCGATAACACGCGCCGGTATGCAAATGGCTGAAGCAAGCGGTCTGTAAAACCGTGACCCTGGCGGCAAACATTGTTGGTTCAAATCCAACCCGGCGCATGCGTGTATTTGGGAGTCAGGTCCTGATGTCCTGATACACCGTTCGGGCAAATGTGGCAGAGTGGCTGAATGCAGCTCCCCGCTAAGGAGTTGGCCGGGTAACCGGCCCGAAGGTTCGAATCCTTCCATTTGCGTACTTGACATGGATAAAGGATTATGTATATACTGTAACCGTGAAATGCAGGGGGGTCATCACACCCCGGCAAAGAGTGTAAAGAATCGTATAAAGAATCATGGAAAGGAAATGAGTGGATTATGGCAGTCAGGAACATGGTCAGGGAATTGAGTTATGGGCAGTCCGGTGTCAGCAGTTATGAGTATGGCTGCGGCAGCGGACGGATTGGCGTAACAGAGAACCAGGACTGCCAGGGCGCCCATTAATAAAGAATGGAAATATGGGGCCTTAATGCAGGCCCTTTTTGATGCAGAAAGAGAGGAAGGTTACCGTGCATCAGACCATGTTTCCATTACTGATCATGAACATACTTGAAAACCATGCCACAAAGGACCATCCCTTAACCATTACAGAGATTACGGATTTCATTAACCGGGAATTTGCCCCGTTTGCAATGGAAAAGGATAACGTTGTGAACCGTTCCACTGTCATGCGGATCCTGGATGCAATGGAGTTCTGGACAGAAGGGAATCTGTTTAATTTCCATGTGGTGCAGTGCGGGACAGACGGCAAGAAAATGTTCTGTCTGGAACGTTGAAAAATAAACAATCAACTGGCAAAAAGATAAGCAAACGTGATATGAAAAGGGCTTCCAGGCATCCGGGCGGATGCGGGGGTTCTTTTTTTATGAAAAACAGTGGTTAATTATGCACAATTAAGAATGGATAATGGAACATATAATAGCAGTATTGACATTGGATTGACGAACCAATGCCCGACAGTACCCGCACTAATGACCTTATTATATATAAAACACCATAATAAATTATAAAATTTTCATAAGTGTTGGAGCTCCAACATATCTCCTGGAAAAAGCCTGTTATAATTTTAACTATCTTAAGGGAGGGATTGGTGGAACAGATATGAAGACAGAGGAAACGAAACTTACATTTTATGGTAACCAGGCGTTTGCCATGCTGCCGTTGGTGGGATATATACTGATTGGCGGGACTTTTTCAGTCGGACTTCACTATTATTCCATGAAAGGCCTGTCCTTTGCAGCGGCGGTCTCCCTCTTTGCAGGCTTTTTCCTTTGCAGGGAGAAGGACAGATATTGGGACAGCGTGGTCCATGGTCTGGCCCAGTATGGCAATTCCAGGCTGATATTTGTTTTTATGGTCATCGGCATTTTTTCCAAGCTGATGAATACAGAAGGGATTGGGGACGGGTTTATCTGGCTCAGTCTCAAACTTGGGATTTCAAGAAGCGGATTCGTGGTATTCAGTTTCCTGGCCTCAGCCATGATTTCCATGGGCGCAGGTGCACCGATTGCAGCCATGTTTGCAGTGATACCGATTTTCTATCCGCCGGGAATCCTGCTGGGAGCCAATCCTGCCATGCTGGCAGGGGCTTTAATCAGCGGTATTTTCTTTGGGGATGCAATCTCCCCAAGCTCACAGGTCATCAATACAACCGTGATGATACAGCATGACGGCGTGACGGGACATCCCGCAGACCTGTTGGAGACCCTGAGGATGAGGACACCCTACATCCTGGCGGCAGGCGGGTTAGCCATGGTGGTTTATCTGATTTTTGGCGGACGCGGAGGCACCATGGGGGATATTTCCCAGATATCAGCCATGTCCTCCCCCCAGGGACTTTGGATGCTGGTTCCGCTGGCAGTGCTGCTGCTTGTCTGTTTCAGGACCGGTAACCTGTTCATGGGATTGTCCTTTGCAATTGTGTCGGGATTCGTGGTGGGACTTCTGACCGGGGTTCTTTCCCCTTCCGACATCGTGGCCATTGATTATGGCACTTTGGGACTGAAAGGCGTTATCTTTGAGGGAATCAGCGGAATGCTGGATGTGGTGGTTTCCACCATCCTGCTGTATGGACTGATAGCGGTGGCCGTGGATGGAGGTATGATGGAGCGGTGCTGTACCTGGCTTTTACGCAGGAATATCATGGGAACCGCCCGCGGCGCAGAGACCGTACTGACAGCCGGAATCATCCTTACCAATATACTTCTGGCAGGCTGTGTGCTGCCGTCCATCCTGATGTTCGGCGGCATGGCAGACAGGATTGGGCAGGAAAGCGGCATATCCCCGGAACGCAGGAGCATTCTCCTGACAGCCAATGCCACCAACTTCAGCGCCATTATCCCTATCAACAGTGCATTTGTCATGGGCAGTGTGACAATTATCAATGAGATGGTGCAAAAGCATGGTTATCTTCCAACGGTGTCCCCATTCCAGATTTTCAGCGCGGCGTTTTACTGCCTGTTCCTTACAGGAATCTGTGTGATCTGGGTGGCTTTGGGAGAAAGGGCCGGAAAGGGCGGACGCCAAAAGGCACAGGAAATTTCCCCGGTAAGGGGGAGCTGAAACAGGAACTGATATGGATTGAAACCGTGTTTTATGATAGAAAGGAGAGTTGGTTATGGACGCAGTATATGATCTTATTATCGTTGGCGGCGGACCGGCAGGGCTGTCAGCGGCTATCTATGCCGGACGTTCCGAGCGCCGGACACTGCTGCTGGAAAAGGGAAGTTATGGCGGAAGGATTAATGATACGTATGAAATCAGGAATTATCCGGGAACCAAAGCGGACAGCGGGCAGCACCTGATGGAGCTGTTCAGGGAACACGCTGCCAGCCATCCCACGGTAGAACTTAAGCGCACCACCGTGACAGGAGTCCGGAAAGAGGACGACACGTTCATTGTGGAGACAAAGCGGCGCGGGGATTTCATGGCGCGCAGCGTCATCCTGGATCTGGGCACCAGGCCCAGGGAACTTAATATCAAGGGCGAGAGGGAATTTACCGGGCATGGGGTTGCCTACTGTGCGACCTGCGACGCGGAATTCTTCAAGGGAAAGGAAATCTATGTGCTGGGAGCCGGTGACCAGGCCATTGAGGAATCGGATTACCTGACCGGCTTTGCATCCAAGGTGACCATTGTAGTGCTTCATGAGGAAGGACATCTGGACTGTAACGAGGTTGCGGCCGAGCATGCGTATAAGAACCCGAAAATTGATTTTGTGTGGAGTTCCACGGTACAGGAAATCAAGGGAAGCGGCCATGTGGAGTCACTGGTATTAAAGAATGTTGACACGGGCCGGGAAACAGAGGTGAAGGCTGACGGGCTGTTCCTGTTCGTGGGCATGGTGCCCCAGACCGAACTGGTGAAGGACATGGTGGACTGCGACAAGGCCGGTTATATTAAGGTCAATGAGAAAATGGAAACCAATGTTCCGGGACTTTATGCGGCGGGCGATTGTACCCAGACGTTCCTGCGCCAGGTCGTTACCTCGGCGGCGGACGGCGCGGTGGCGGCAGTTGCGTCGGAGCGCTATGTAAAGGAACTGGAACAGATACAGGCAATCCTGGGGCCGGATTCGGGCAGGACCGCATTTTTATTCTACAACCCGTACAGCAATGAGGAGATTGAGAAGACCGCCCGGCTGGAACAGGAGTTAAGCGGACAGTGGAAGTTATACAGGCAGGACGTCACAAGGCAGAACCTGCTCTACAACAGCCTGAAGCTGGAACGGACGGTGGCGGGGGCATTTTACGATAACGGAAAGCTGGTTGAAATCAAACAGGCTTTTTAACAAATAATAATAATATGATGGAGGATATGAAATATGGGACAGCCACTTGTTTTTCCACACGGAGTCACTGTTTACAACCCTGAAAAATGCTGGAGCGGTTATACGATTGTTCCGTTAATCAATGATGGTGTGTTATTGTTTGACATGAACGGCAACGAGGTAAGGCGCTGGAACATACACGCCATGCCGCCAAAGCTTCTTCCCGGCGGATATGTGATGGGCCTTTCCGGATACCGCCATCCTGACTATGGCATGCAGGACGGGGTCAACCTGATTGAGATTGACTATGACGGCAATATTGTATGGGAATTTGACCACTTTGAAAACATCGACGACCCTGGCAGGGACCACAGATGGATGGCGCGCCAGCATCATGATTACCAGAGGGAGGGCAACCCGGTTGGTTATTACGTACCCGGAATGGATGCAAAGCCACTTTCAGGCAACACCCTGATCCTGGTACACCAGACCATCCACAATCCTAAGATTTCCGATAAAAAACTGCTGGATGACGCCATGATTGAAGTGGACTGGGATGGAAATATCCTATGGAAATGGTCCATCAGCGAGCATTTTGATGAACTGGGATTTGACGAGGCCGCCAAGAACGTGCTGTTCCGCGACCCCAACCTGCGCGCATCGGACGGCGGTGTGGGCGATTACCTGCATGTGAACTGCATGAGCTACCTGGGACCGAACAAATGGTATGACCAGGGAGATATGCGTTTTAAGCCGGACAACATAATCTTTGACTGCCGGGAAGCCAATATCCTGGCAATCCTGGATAAGGAAACCGGAAAGATTGTATGGCGGATCGGACCTGATTTTAACGCAACACCGGTGCTTAAGAAGCTGGGATGGATTATCGGGCAGCATCATTTCCACATGATTCCCAAGGGGCTGCCGGGTGAAGGCAACCTGATGGTCTTTGATAACGGCGGCTGGGGCGGCTACGGGACCCCCAACCCATCCTCTCCAATCGGCGTCAAAAATGCATTGAGGGATTACAGCCGTGTGCTGGAGTTCAATCCCGTTACACTGGAAGTGGTATGGAAACTGACTCCCAAGGAACTGGGCCATGCGATTCCCACGGACGCCAGCAAATTCTACAGTCCCTATGTCAGCAGCGCGCAACGTCTGCCCAACGGCAATACCCTGGTAACCGAAGGCTCGGACGGCAGGCTCATTGAGGTAACGCCGGACCATGAGATTGTTTGGGAGTGGATTTCACCGTATTACACGCACAATGAAAAGGGGCCCAGGAACAATATGATTTACAGGGCCTACCGTTACCCCTACAGTTATGTGCCGCAGGAGCCGGTTCCGGTGGAGGTACCCATTGAGCGCATTGACAATGTGACCTACCGCGTTCCGGGCGCAGGCGCGTTTGGGGCAAAAAAGGTGATTGACGTTGAGGGGACTTTGCCGTATTATCAAGATGTGGCGCTCTGCGTGGCAACGGATGATGAGGAAGACCTGTCACAGAGGGAAAAGGTTTTTGAAGTGGATACGCAGGTATTCCATCCCGCCGACGCGGCCAGCTGGAAGGATGAGGTCCTGGCAGTGGAGGATAAACCGGTCCTGGTACTGTTCGGCGCAGAACGCTGCGTTCACTGTAAGGCCCTGCACCCTGTGCTGGAAGAGGCCCTGAAGGAAGAATATGACGGGGCATACGAAATCCGTTATGTGGATGTGGATGCAAACCAGGATCTGGTGGACACCTACAATGTGGGAGGTATCCCGGTGGTAGTCATATTCCGGAATGGAAAGGAAGTACTGAGGTTTAACGGCGAGATGGATTATGACAATCTGTGTGATATCCTGGACCGCCCATTGGGATAAAGCCTGAACCTGCCATAGGCAGTGATAGAAAAGACCAGAAGAGGAGCTGTTTGGAACAGCCCCTCTTTCCGTGGTTCATGGAGGAAGGAATATGCGCGATTTTTTCACAATCTCAGATAATGCATGCAGGGTCCCTTTTGCAGACCTCTGCAAAAGAAATGAGGAGTACCGCACCTATTTTGTGCGCAGGACCTATGAGGCATCCCAGTGCATACACCCCCAGGGAACAAAAATCAGTTGTTTCGGGATTGTGGAGAGCGGTATCCTAAAGGCTGTGAACAATACAATCAATGGCGTGGAACAGTGCCATTCGTATTTTGAGGCCAAGGACCTTTTTCCTGAATTCCTTTATTTTACTGGCAGGAAGAATTATGTATATACATTGATTGCAGAGAAAAAATCAACAGTTCTCTGGATTCCGGTCCATGTGCTGGAGGAAATGCTGGAAAAGGACCAGGGGCTGATGTATGCGCTGCTGCTCTATGTCTGCCAGCGGGGATTGAAGGACCAGCTGTACCTTAACTGCCTCAACTATCAGACCATTCGGGAACGGATTGCCTACTGGATTGTGGGACTCCACAACCTGTCTCCCGTGGAAAGCGTCCATATGCCCGGTTCCCAGCTGATCCTGGCCAATATGCTTCATGTGAGCCGTTCATCCCTGAACCAGGAGCTGAAGCTGATGCAGAAGGATGGATACTTTAAGGTCAGGGGGCGGGAAATGTATGAACTTGACGAGGAGAAGCTGAATGCGCTGCTTTAAGCTTATGGGCTACTGGGCGGCGCGGTAGCTTTTCAGGATATTGTTCATGCTTCTGGTAATATGCTGCTCCATCATCTGACGTGCTTTTGCCGTGTCCTTGGAGCGTATGGACTGCAGTATCTGTATATGCTCCTCGGTGGATTGGACATAGTGGTCCAGCTCTGAGTTGGCGCTGCCGGTGCTGGGGCCATTCCAGAGACTCATCAGGAAATTATACAGTTTCTGGTTATCCGCAGCTGTCCAGATGGAAGTATGGATTTCCTGATTCAGTTCCGTGTAATAGGGACGGTCCAGGGTGGAGAGGTTGTCCGTAAGATGATACAGTCTGGCAAGCAGTTCCGATACATCCATGCCGTTTCTGGCGGCCCTTACGGCTGCTTCTGATTCCAGAAGGATTCTCATCTCATAGTGGTCCGTGATGAATTTCTGATCAATCTGTTTTACAATCGCTCCCTTATTCATACGCAGTTCAATCAGGCCCTCGGCAGCAAGGGTCTGGAATGCTTCACGTACAGGAGTCCTGCTGACTCCAAGTTTTTCTGCTATCTCGGTCAGGCTCAGTTCCTGGCCGCTTTTATATTCCCCTGCAAGGAGTGCTTTTTTTAATATAGATGTAATACGGACCCTTGCAGGCATCATTTCCAGAGATTCCATTGATTTTCACCTCGAACGTTTTGTCTTTATCATCATACCATACCCCTATTTTTATTGTCAAATGCCATAACTGAGTGCAGGATGAATTGTGGAATATACACAAAAATATAAAGAAAAATAAAATATATGTTGCGTTATTTATTCAAATATGATAATGTTTAACACGTAGATTGAATATCGTATACGATATACGATTTTTACGGAGTGAAGGAGGAGAAAAAATGCATGCAATTGAAAAGATTCTTGCAAAGAACAGCGGCCGTACCCATGTAAAGACCGGGGAAATCATCACTGCAAAGATTGATTTTGCTGAGATCAACGACCTGTATCTGCAGACCGTGTATTCCTTTTATGAAATGGGCGGGGAGAAGGTCTGGGATAACACCCGGGCAGCATTTGTATTTGACCATTATGCACCTGCGCCAGATATTAAAAGTGCGGCCAACCACGGGGAAATGAGGGAATTTGCCAGGAAGAACCAGCTAAAGTATCATTTTGACACCAATTGCGGGGTCTGCCATCAGGTGATGCCTGAGGCCGGGGTGATTTATCCGGGAATGATAATCGTGGCTACGGACAGCCATACCACGACCCACGGCGCCTTTGGAGCCATGGGAACGGGCTGCGGTGCAACAGATATGGCCACAATCCTGATGACAGGGGAGCTGTGGTTCCGGGTTCCGGAGATAATTGAGGTACGTCTGGAAGGAAAAGCGCCTGAGGGAGTATTCCCAAAGGATGTCATCCTTAATGTCCTGGGCAGGATAAAGGCGGACGGCGCTGTTTATAAGGCCATTGACTTTACCGGAAGCTATGTGGAGAGCCTGAATGTTGCGGGCAGGATGGTCATCTGCAACATGGCTGTGGAGATGGGGGCGAAGACCGCATATATGCAGCCGAACCAGGATGTCCTTGATTATGTGTCAAAACGTGCGGTACGCCCTTTTGAGGTACAGGATACGGACCCTGGCTTTGAGTATGGCGAAAGCCATGTGTTCGATGTGTCAGGAATGGAACCCCAGCTGGCATGCCCGCACAGCGTTGATAATGTGGATACGCTGGCCCATGTGACTGCAAACCGGGAGATAAAGCTGAATCAGGGATACATAGGAAGCTGCACAGGCGGACGTGAGGAGGATATCGCAGTTGCGGCCAGGATCGTGAAGGGAAGACACATACCTCCGTACAGCAGGCTGGTGGTGGTGCCGGCATCTTCTGAGGTCATGCTTTCCTGTATGGAAAAAGGATACATACAGGATTTGATGAATGCAGGGGCAACCATAACCACGCCTGGGTGCGGCGCTTGCCTGGGCGCCCATGAAGGAATCATTGCGCCGGGTGAAACCTGCATCAGCAGTACCAACCGGAACTTCCCGGGACGGATGGGATCCAACCAGGCATCCATATATCTGGCGAGCCCGGCCACCGTGGCGGCCAGTATCATCAATGGCCGTATTACAGACCCGCGGGATTATTTATAGGAGGCAATAAGATGAATACAGAGATGACAGGAAAAATCATTGTTTTGGGCAATAACATCGACACGGACCAGATTTATCCGGGAAGGTTCCTGGCAATTACGGACCCTGGGGAGATTGGCAGCCACTGTCTGGGCGGGGTGGATGAATCCATTGCCTCCTCATTCCCGAAAGGAGGTATGGTGGTCGCAGGCACTAATTTCGGATGTGGTTCCAGCAGGGAACATGCGCCCATTGCCCTGCTTAACATGGGTGCGTCTGCTGTGCTGGCTGATTCATTTGCACGGATTTTCTTCCGCAACTCCATTAACCTGGGGCTGCCCCTGATTATATGTAAGGGCATAAGCAAAGAGGTCCGTGACGGCCAGACTTTGAAGCTGGACATAAGAAAAGGCACGGTTACAGTGGAAGAAACAGGTAAGGTTTATGCCTGTGAGCAGCTGGGTGAGCATGCGCTTAACATCCTGGAGGCAGGAGGAATCAAGCCCTTGATGCGGGAAAGGTTTAAGAAGGATGAAAAAGAAGGATGAAAAAAAGGACGAACACAAATCAATAAAATAGGGGGATTCAATTATGCCAATGGAGTTTGTATTTATAATAGGTATGGCCGTGCTTTTGTTCCTGTGCCTCAAGGTAAGGGCCAATGCGTTTATTTCACTGCTTGCAACCGCACTTGTCATGGGACTGCTGTCCGGAATGACAGGAGCTGACACAATCGGGGCCATCACAGGCGGATTTTCCGGAACCGTCAAAAGTATTGGCATCATCATTATTTTCGGGATCATGCTGGGCAATTATCTGGATGCGGCAAAGGGAACCAACCGCATGGCGCTGGACGCGGTCCGGCTGGTGGGACAGAAGCGCGCAGGACTGGCCATGGCAATCACTGGTTATATCGTGTCCATACCTGTATTTTCAGATGCAGCCTTTGTCATCCTGACGCCGCTTGTAAAGGCAATCCACAAAAAGACCAGGATACCCCTGGCAATCCTGGCGGTCAGTCTTTCAGCAGGCCTGCTGGCAACCCATGTGTATGTTCCGCCAACGCCAGGCCCTCTGGCAGCGGCAGGGCTTCTTGGGATTGATATCGGGCAGGCAATCATGTACGGGGCGTTTGCAGCGGTTTTCATGACCTTATTCGGATGGGGGTTTGCAGAGATATATTTCCGCAACAAACCTTCCAGCTTTTATTCCTTCCAGGAATCTGGGAAAAAAGAGGAGGAGGGTCTGGATATTGAGGATGAAACAGACCTTCCGGGAACCATGGCAAGCCTTCTTCCATTGGTTGTGCCGATTCTTCTGATCCTTGGAAATACAACATGCGACATGCTGTGCCCGGAAGGTTCTCTGCTGCTTACCGTCACATCTTTTATCGGGGACTCCAATATTGCCCTGGCAATCGGTGCAGTGCTTGCTATGGCAACCCTTGGAAAAAGACTGGGAGGTAAGAAGGTGTTGGAAATCATGGACAAAACCTTAAAGGATGCCGGACCCATTGTATTCATCACTGCTGCAGGAGGTGCTCTGGGACAGGTGTTAAAGGTATCCGGCGCAGGTGACAGCCTTGCTGCGATGGTAGTGAATACCGGGCTGCCATTTATCCTCATACCTTTCGTGATTTCCGGACTGTTAAAGATAGTCCAGGGCTCAGGCACCGTAGCCGTGACAACCGCAGCCACCTTGTGCGCGCCCATTGCAGCCAGCCTGGGTCTTAATCCAATCCTCATATTCCTGGCATCCGGCGCAGGTGCGCGGGCCTGCTGCCATGTAAATGACAGTTATTTCTGGGTATATACCAACTGTATGGGATTTGATATGGAGACAGGACTTAAGACCTTGTCCATCAGCAATGTGATGATGTCCCTGGGGGGCCTGTGCGCCACCTTTATCTGCAGCCTCTGGCTGTAGGGAATATTAAAATCAACTATGCTTTCCAGTCAGTTTCAGATATAATCATCATAGGGGAATAGGACTGGACAAAGGATTTTATCTGCGCCCGTGCAGGGGTGCGGACGGAAAAAACGGAGGACAACACTGCCGATATCCTTTTATGGGACAGGGATGGTGCTGAGGGGAATGGGTACAGTGGGAAACTGGCCATTGTGGGGCATACGCCTGTGGTTGACCCTGTTTATCTGGACGGAGTTTCTGTGCCCGCGTGGAGCGGATTGGATACGCGCCCGCTGCATTTGAGGCAATCAGGAAAGGGATACTGGAGGCGGACAGGAAGGGGATGGAACAGGGGAGATGAAGCAGGGTTACAGGAAGCAGGGGTGAAGGTTCCGTCTGCTCCCATATATGGATATGCGGTCCGCTTATTCCCAGCGGGCCGCATATTTATTCAGCATAAATGCAGGATAGTAGGATTCCTTGGCCTTTCTCAGGTTCCCCATCCCCATATCTTCCTCGCGGTTGATATAACGCAGTCCAGGGTAGGCCTTAAGCAGGTGGCGGACAAACTCACGGTTAATCATCTGGTATGTGCCGTGGACCGTGATATCGGCTTTTTCGAACCGCACATCAAATCCATGCCTGCCCACCGGCTCCCCAAAGGTAAATGCCAGAAGCCGGTCACCGGCATAGAGGACGCCGCCTGTAAGTCCCAGGGCATCATAATGCCTGAAGGCTCTGAGGATGGCTTCTTTTTCCGCTTCCGGCATACCGCTTTCAAGTCCTTCATGATTATCTTCCCAGCTTTGCAGCAGTGCAAGGCAGGCCTCTATGTGTTCCTGTCCCAGCACTTCAAAATGCCAGTCCGGACATTCCTGCTCAAAGCGGTTGCAGTGGTTCCGTTTATTGTGCAGCTTTTTCCCGCCAAGACTGGCAAGGGTTCCGGCCTCATAGATATAATCTGCGCTGTCCCGCAGCTCCTCAAATTGGAACTGTGCGGGGAATTCAGCCAGGAGGCACTGCTTCTGTGCTTCGGTCACGCCTTTGATTAAGAGAGGCTGCCCCAGCTGTTCTGCCAGCCGCTTCATATGGGTGACCGCGGGCTTCAGGGTATTGCTGCCGGCCGGATAGGAGAAGAACAGGCCATCCTCTGTGTGGTACTTTGCAATCATCCGGTCACCTGCATCCGCTACAGTCATCCCATAGGCCCTGCCCCAGAGATAGAATGTGCCAAAGCATCCGTCGGATGCCAGGCTGTCCTCAGCCGTAAGGATTGGGGCCATCCATGAACGGTCCCTGATGGAAAGTTCCCTGAATGTAAGGGGGGTGCTGTGGAGGATGCTTGGGGCATTGCCGTCCCAGTCCATGGACAGGGCCGTATTTCCTGAAACCTGATAGCTGCCGGTCTTTGCACAGCATTGGCTGACACAAGGGCAGCCCTGTTTTTTAGTGCATGTTTTATCCATTATCTGATTACGCTCCGTCATTGACTTTTCTTTTTAGACATATTATAATTTTAACAGTATCACTATAAAATACAAGTACGAACATCAAGGTGCGGTACTAACATAAAAGTATAGTACTTACCTGAAGGAGAGTATACTATGGGAAAATGCTCCATATCACAGGCCAACCTTGGAGAGACCGGATTCAGCTATACCCTGTCCCTGATCAATGGCAAATATAAGATGACGATTCTCTACACCCTTATGGAATTTGGTGTGGTGCGGTTTAATGAGATGAAAAAGTACATTGGGGAAATCTCATATAAGACGCTCAGCGTCACACTGAAGGAACTGGAGAGCGACCAGCTGGTACACCGTGAAGAATATCCCCAGATACCGCCCAAGGTGGAATACAGCCTGACGGAACGGGGCAAATCACTGATTCCCATCCTGGACATGATGTGCGAGTGGGGGGAGAAGCACCGCCTGCCTTCCAGGAGGACGCAGAAAAAGGTTGACATTTGAGACAATACCGAATAAACTGATGATACGGATATCAGAAGTTTTAATATGATATGACTACAACAGGGAGCTTGTGAAGCAGGCTGAGAGGAAGTAATCGAACTTCGACCTATTATACCTGATTTGGATAATGCCAACGTAGGGAAAATATGGAAATACATCAACTGCGCATCAGACTGCGCGGCAGATGCAGTGCATGAGTTTATTCATGGTCCATTCCTTGACGGAGCGGGCCATTTTTATTTACCAAAAAAGATGAGGAGGAAAAACATGGACTACACAACACAGATGGATGCGGCCAGAAAGGGAATCCTGACAAAGGAGCTGGGAAAGGTGGCTGCAAAGGAACAGTTTGAACCAACAGAACTGATGAGGCTGGTGGCGGAAGGGAAGGTGGCCATTCCTGCCAACAGAAAGCATGGATGCCTTGAACCAAACGGAATCGGCTCCATGCTGAAAACAAAGATTAATGTTAACCTGGGGACGTCCAGGGACTGTAAGGACCTGAATATGGAACTGCACAAGGTAAATGACGCGGTCCGTATGGGAGTGGAATCCATCATGGACCTAAGCTCCTTTGGGGACACCCGTACCTTCAGGAAGATGCTGACCCGTGAATGCCCGGCCATCATAGGCACGGTTCCCATTTACGACGCCGTGGTGTATTATCACAAGCCGCTAAAGGATATCACCTCCCGTGAATGGATTGATATCGTGAAAATGCATGCGGAGGACGGGGTGGATTTCCAGACCATCCATGTGGGCATAAACAGGCGGACCGCGCAGCGGTTTAAACAGGCCAAGCGGCTTACCAATATTGTTTCCAGGGGCGGTTCCATCATATTTGCATGGATGGAGATGACAGGGCAGGAGAACCCGTTTTATGAACATTTTGATGAGATACTTGACATCTGCCAGGAGTATGATGTGACATTGAGCCTGGGGGACGCATGCCGCCCCGGATGTATTGAGGACGCTTCGGACATTTCCCAGATAGAGGAGCTGGTGACATTGGGGGAGCTTACCCAGAGGGCATGGGATAAGAATGTCCAGGTCATCATCGAAGGCCCGGGTCACATGCCCTTAAACCAGATTGAGGCCAATATGAAGATACAGCAGACCATCTGCAAGGGCGCGCCCTTTTATGTCCTGGGGCCGCTGGTAACGGATATTGCGCCGGGATACGACCATATAACTGCCGCCATCGGAGGGGCATTGGCTGCTGCCAGCGGGGCCTCCTTCCTCTGCTACGTGACCCCGGCAGAACATCTGCGGCTGCCGGACCTGGAGGATGTGAAAGAGGGAATCATGGCATCCAGGATCGCGGCCCATGCAGCAGATATTGCAAAGGGCGTCAAAGGAGCCTCCCGGTGGGACCATGAGATGAGCACTGCCCGTAAGAACCTGGATTGGGAGCGCATGTTCCAGCTCTCCATTGACCCGGAAAAGGCCAGGAGGTACCGGGCGTCCGCAAAGCCGGAAAAGGAGGATACCTGCTCCATGTGCGGCAATTTCTGCGCGGTTAAGAATATGAACCGGATACTGAGCGGGGAGATTGTCAGCATATTTGATGAATGACAGGAGGATTTGAAATGCCAGCCTTCCAGGCACTGTAAATTTTCCATAAAATTGATTGGAAATAGGGCTTGACATTGTAAGAATTATTATATAGAATAAAAACCAGAGAAAAACTTAGAAAAGAAAACTTATGTGACTAGGGAGTCACGAAGTGAGTATGTTACTGGTATGCAGGCAGAACTCAGATTACACTGAAAATTTTTATTTTCCGTGTAGTTTGAGTTTTTTTTTCTGGAAAGGAGGATTTGTTGTGAAGATAAGTCAGATTTTAAATAACAATGTTGCAGTGGTGAAAAAAGGGGGCAGTGAACTGATTGTTTACTCCAAAGGCATATCATTCAGAAAAAAGGCCGGCCAATCCATAGGAGAAGATGAGATTGAGAAAACATATGTATTAGACTCCAATGACATGCTGGAGCATTTCAGCTACCTGCTTGCCAATACGGATGAAGAATATCTGAACATTGTCAATGATGTCATTGCATCCGGAGAACAGCTGCTGGGGCAGAAGGCTAATGATTATTTATATCTGACCTTATTGGATCATATTGACTTTGCACTGAAACGGGCGGGAAAAGGCCAGTTCATCCGCAGCCCCCTGACCTGGGAGGTAAAGAAATTCTACCCCGGGCATTTCCAGGTCGGCCTGCATGCGCTGAAGCTGTTAAAGGAACGGTTCCATGTTGAGTTCCCTGAGGATGAGGCGGTGTCCATCGCCCTCCATTTTGTGAACCTGCAGTCCGAGGGAAAGGACCTTAAGGAGACCATAGAGGCCATGCAGGTGCTTAAGGACATCCTGTCCATCATCCAGTACCACTATAACATACGTCTGGATGAGTCGTCCGTGAACTATATGCGCCTTATCACCCATCTGCAGTATTTCATACAGCGCCTGCAGGCCGGACAGGTATTTGAGGACAATGACAAGGCGCTGAACTCCCAGGTAAGGATGCTGTATCCCGCCGCGTATGGGTGTGCCGGGAAAATCCGGGCATATGTGAAGGAAACATTTAAAATGGAACTTACAATTGATGAAGAAACATATCTGATCCTGCATATACACAGGGTTACCAACCGTATGGAAAAGAAGGAGTAAGAGTGATGAAATATCAGACATTGAATGAAAATATCATCCGCCTGGTGGGCGGCAGGGATAACATCAGCGCCGTGGTGCACTGCATGACAAGGCTCCGTTTTACGCTGAAGGACCGGAGCAAGGCGCAGACCGAAGAGATTAAAGCCATGGATGGGATCATTGACGTGGTTTCCAATGACGTGGCATACCAGATCATCATCGGCACCCATGTTTCAGAGGTGCATGAGGAGCTGGTTTCCATGCTGGGAATCAGCGGCCAGGCGCCGGATTCACGGACCGGGGGCAGGAAGAACCCGTTTAAGGCAGCTCTTGACCTGGTGTCGGAATCCATGACCCCGTTGCTGGAGCCTATTATCGCGGCAGGCATGCTGGCCGGGCTTTTGTCCCTGGTATCCCTGACCGGGCTGGTGTCGGCGGACAGCCCCACCTATATTGTGCTGGATTCCATCCGGGGGGCCGTGTTCTTCTTCCTTCCCGTATTCATGGCCATGGCCTGCGCCAAGCGGCTGAATGCCAGCCCTTATCTTGCAGTGGCATTGGCGGCAACCCTGCTGTCATCTTCCATAAACGGGATGGAAGGCCTTAGCGTGTTTGGAATCCCGCTTCCGGCCATAACCTATTCCAGTTCCTTTATCCCAATCCTGCTGGCAGTATGGTTCATGGGATATGTGCAGGCGTTTTTAAAGAAAATCATACCGAACCTTCTGCAGTATTTCCTGATTCCGGTATTTACACTGGTGATAACCCTGCCTGTTACCCTGATGTTCTTTGGTCCCATCGGAACCTGGATTGGCGAAGGAATCAGCTTTGTGTGCACCTTCCTGGCCAATACACTGGGCAACTGGAGCGTGGTGGCTTTTTACGCGGCCATCCAGCCCTTCCTGATCATGATGGGTGCGGGAAACTTCATCATGCCGGTTGTCATGGCATTCCTGGCGGAAATGGGGTATGACCCCTTGTTCCTGGCAGCCTGCACCATCTCTGATATCGCGGTGGGAGGAGCCATGTTCGGATACTTCCTCCGTTCCAAGGACCCAAGACAGAAGGAACTGTTCGGAACCGTAAGCTTCTCTGCAATCCTGGGCTGCACGGAACCGGCCGTGTTCGGCGCTTTCGTAAAATACCGCCGTCCGTTCCTGGCCGTCATAATCGGCGGCGGCCTGGGAGGCCTGTTTGCAGGCCTGATGGAGGTTAAGACCTACACCATGGCCTGGGGCCTGGCAGGACTTCCTTCCTATATCGGCGTCAATGATTTCAATAACTTCTATTATATGATAGCTGCGGTTATCATTGGATTCGTGGCAGCGGCCATTGCAGGTTTCATCCTTTGCGTGCCAGAGGGGGAGACCCAGGACACAAGAAGGCCCTTGTTCCGGTTTGGGAAGGCCCGCTTGGCGCAGGCGGCCGGCATGGGCACGGATGGTTTTGGTGCGGCAGGAGCCGGTGCGGACGGTTCTGGCGCAGAGGGGTCTAAAGCAGAGGGTTCCGACGCCGGTGATACGGACGTAAAAACCGCGGAAAACAAAAACCTTCACAAAGAGTGTTTAAGCGCTGTGGCAAAAGGCCAGGTGGTCCAACTGTCCCAGGTAAAGGACATGGCATTTTCCAGCGGGGCCATGGGAAAGGGGATTGCCATAAAACCGGCCTGCAATCAGGTCCATGCGCCGGTAAGCGGCCAGGTGGCATGCCTGTTCCCGACCAAACATGCCATTGGAATCAAAACCGATTCCGGCGTGGAGCTGCTGATCCATATCGGCATTGACACGGTCCAGCTGGACGGTAAGTATTTTACGGCCCACATTGAACAGGGACAGCGCGTGGAGCGGGGACAGCTGCTGGTGGAAGCGGATATGAAAGCCATTGAGGCGGAAGGTTATGATACCACCATCATGGTCATCATCACCAATACGGCCCAGTTCCTGGATGTGATCCCGGCTGTATGTGAAACCATCCGTTTAGATGAAGAATGCCTGAGCGTTGTATTTTAAAAGACAGAAAGAGGAGCAGATAAGGATGAGGGAAGACTTTTTATGGGGCGGCAGCATTGCTGCCCACCAGTGTGAGGGAGCATGGCGTGAGGGCGGTAAGGGAACCGCAATCATGGACCTGGTGACCAGCGGCTCCCATGAAGTGCCAAGGGAAATCTGTAAGGAAATTGAGGACGGAAAATATTATCCATCCCACAAGGGGATTGACTTTTACCACCGCTACAGGGAGGACATCGGGCTGTTTGCGCAGATGGGCTTTAAGGCCCTGCGCATTTCCGTGGACTGGTCCAGGATTTATCCCCTGGGGGATGAAGAAACACCCAATGAGGAAGGCATCCGCTATTACACGGATGTGGTGGATGAATTACGCCGCCATGGGATTGAGCCAATCATTACCCTGTACCATTTTGAACTGCCCTATCACCTGGTGACGGAGTATGGCTCCTGGACCAACAGGAAGGTCATTGATTTTTATCTCAGGTACTGCGGCACCATGTTTAAGGCCCTGAAGGGAAAAGTAAGGTACTGGGTCACCTTCAATGAGATGAACCATATTGACCCTGCCACCCAGGCTTCAGATATATTCACTTACATGATAGCAGGACTGAAGTTCTCGGAAATGGAGGATCCGGCCAGGACACTGGCCACCGTAGGCTATAATATGACGGTGGCCGGCGTAAAGGCGGTGGAGCTGGGGCACAGGATAGACCCGGAAAACCAGATTGGATGTGTATTCGGACTTCAGCCCGTGTATGCCTATGACTGCAGGCCGGGGAACGCGTTCCGGGCATTTCAGGAGATGTACCGTGATTTTTATCAGGCGGACGCCATGTGCATGGGGTGTTTCCCCAGGTATAAGCGGAAGGAATATGAGAAAATGGGCATTTTTTTAGACGGTGTGGAGGAGGACGCGGAAAGCTTTAAGAATGGCGTCATTGATTTCATCGGCGTTAACTATTACTCATCCAGTGTTGGCCACCATGATGGGGAAGACGGGGAGGAAACCTTGTTCGGGGGCGTCCAGAACCCTTATCTAAAGCAGAGCAGATGGGGCTGGGCCATTGACCCGGAAGGCCTTCGCTATCTCCTGAACGCAGTGTACCGCAAATACGGGAAGCCACTGATTGTGACTGAGAATGGCCTGGGCGCAGTGGATACACTTAAGGAAGATGGGACCGTGGATGACGGCTACCGGATTGAGTATCTGAGGCTCCACCTGGAACAGCTTAAGCTGGCCGTGGAGGAGGACGACGTGGAATGCTTCGGATATCTGATGTGGGGCCCCATTGACCTGGTTTCCGCCACCACAGGGGAGATGAAGAAACGCTATGGCTTCATCTATGTGGACCAGGATGATGACGGAAGCGGAAGCGGGACGCGCCATGCCAAGGAATCCTTTTACTGGTTTAAGGAAACCATTGGATCCAACGGAGGAAATCTTTCAAAACCTGGCTGTCTTTGCGGATGAGGAGGCGCCTGACTGCCGGATAAAATCTGTTCGTTTGAAAAACCATGGAATAGTGAACGGGTTCCTGCCTTTGTCTGGCGGGAACCCGTTCTGCCGTGGCGCATCCGTATCAGAGTAAGCCTCCGTACTGCAGGAACAGCGGGGCAAATACAAGGGATACAATGGTCATAAGTTTAATCAGTATGTTGATGGAAGGTCCTGAGGTGTCCTTAAAGGGATCGCCTACCGTATCGCCAACTACGGCTGCCTTGTGGGCCGTGCTGCCTTTTCCGCCATGGTTGCCTTCCTCGATGTATTTTTTTGCATTATCCCAGGCGCCGCCTGAGTTGGACATGAAGATGGCCATCAGGACACCGGTCACAAGGGCGCCGGTAAGCAGGCCGCCAAGGGCGTCCGGGCCAAGGATCAGTCCGGTGGCCAGGGGCGCCAGCACTGCCATGAGACCGGGCAGGAACATTTCCTTTAAGGCCGCGTTGGTGGAGATGGATACGCAGGAAGCGTAATCCGGCCTGGATGTCCCTTTCAGGATTCCTGAATCCTCCCTGAACTGCCGGCGTACTTCTTCAATCATCTGATGGGCTGCCTTGGAAACAGACTCCATGGTCATGGCAGAGAAAAGGAAGGTGAGCATGCCTCCGATGAACAGGCCGATGATGACATGGGCGTTCAGGATATCAATGGTGCTAAGCTTTACTGCCTCCGCATAGGACACAAACAGGGCCAGGGCGGTCAGTGCGGCGGAGCCGATGGCAAAGCCCTTGCCGATGGCAGCAGTGGTGTTGCCCACGGAATCCAGCTTATCGGTGATCTCACGCACGGATTTGTCCAGGCCGGCCATTTCCGCAATCCTGCCCGCATTGTCAGCAATGGGGCCGTAGGCGTCAATGGCAACCGTGATCCCGGTGGTGGAAAGCATTCCCACAGCTGCCAGGGCAATTCCGTAAAGTCCCATGAGCCGGTTGGATATAAGGATGCCGATACATACCAGAAGGATGGGGATGGCCGTTGACTGCATGCCTACTGCAAGGCCGCTGATGATGGTGGTGGCTGAGCCGGTTTCGGACTGCGCGGCCACCTTTTTTACAAAACGGTAATCGCCGGAGGTGTAGATTTCCGTGACAAATCCGATGATGACGCCTACAAACAGGCCTGTGATAATGGTCAGGGCTGCAAGATAATTGCCGAAAAAGGTGCGGCTGAGGACAAGGGCGCTGATGACCACCAGCGCGGTTGCACTGTATTCCCCGGTTTTTAACGCCTTGTGGGGGTCGGTGTTGCCGATGGCCTTAACCAGCAGCGCGCCTATGATGGAAGCCACGATGCCGGCTGCGGAAAGCAGCAGCGGGAACAGGATGCCGGCTTCCTGATAAAATACAAGTCCAAGGGTCAGGGCAGAGATAAGGGAACCCACATAGGACTCAAACAGATCCGCGCCCATGCCTGCCACATCACCTACGTTGTCGCCCACATTGTCAGCAATGACAGCCGGGTTGCGGGGGTCGTCCTCAGGGATGCCTGCCTCTACCTTACCCACCAGGTCAGCGCCCACGTCGGCTGCCTTTGTATAGATACCCCCGCCCACACGGGCAAACAGGGCAATGGAGGACGCGCCCAGGCTGAAGCCGGACAGGACGGACACATCCCTGGTGATGATATAAAGCGCGCCCACGCCCATGAGGCCAAGGCCAACCACGGCCATACCCATGACACTGCCGCCGGAAAATGCAAGGGACAGGGCCTGGCGCATACCGGAGGTACGGGCCGCGTTGGCGGTGCGGCAGTTGGCGCGGATAGCCGCGCTCATGCCCAGATAACCGGCAGTGGTGGAGAAAATACTTCCAACCAGGAAACATCCGGCGGTTACCCAGCTGCGGGTCCCAAGCCCGATGACAACAAATAATATGGCAACAAAGACAATAAGTATACGGTATTCAGATGTGAGGAAGGCTCTTGCGCCTTCTGCGATTGCATCCGCAATCTCCCTCATTTTGTCATTGCCCGGGTCCTGTCTGATTACATAAAGCCTTAGAAAGACAGCAAACAACAGGCCTGCAAGACCTACCAATGGGACTAAAAATAACATTTGTTTCATAATACCCTCCTGATTTTTGTAGATATTGTAGATTGCTTCTCCATGAATTGTAACAAATATAGTAGAAATTATCAACAAAAACTTTTAGAATATCTAAAAAATATTGCAAACGGAAATATATTACAAAATATTCTTTTCAAATTGGATATTGCTGTAAATGTAATTTGGGTATATGATAGAACATAAAAGGAACGCAAAAATGGGAAACGGCAGGTGGGGACATTGAGGTGGAATATAGCTCCTGAATCAATATCATTAGTTATCCTGGGAATCATATGGGTATATTCACGGAAAGGAAGCCATCTTCCAAGTCTTAAGAACCGGATGTTCCAGGGCTGTCTTACCGTAACCTTTGCAGCCATGACGAGCAACATCCTTTCCACGTTCATGCTCTACCACTATGTCCGGGTGCCGGTACTGATGACCTGGGCTGTTACCACTGTTTATTTTATCCTGACCCCGCTCATGGGTCTGGTGTATTATCTTTATGTTGTGTCCATTATCTATGAGGAGAGGCCGCAGCTAAAACCCATGGTCCTGGCAGGGGTCATACCGGCAGTGTTCTATGCAGGACTGGTCCTGTCAAACCCCTTTAACAGGTGTATGTTCGATATAATTGAGGGGGAATATGTGCAGGGGAGCTGCATTTTCCTTACATACTTTGTCTTTTATGCCTATTGCCTGGGCTGCATCCTGGTGGCTGTCAGGAATAGGATTTATATTGACAGGCAGATTTATCATATACTGGCCGCGTTTCCGGTCCTGGCCGTGCTGGTCATCCTGTTCCAGCAGTTCTATCCTGAAATCATCCTTTCAGGTTCAGCCGCAACCTGCGCCCTGCTCATCATTTACCTCCATCTGCAGAACCGCCAGATTTCCCTGGATTATCTGACCAATGTACCCAACCGTCAGGAACTTCTCAATATGCTGGACCTGATGTTAAAAAAGCATCCTGAGAAAGATTTTGTGCTTATGGTTGTCTCCATACGGGATTTCCGCCAGGTCAACAATGTATGCGGACAGCACGGAGGGGATGAGTTCCTGAAGGAAGTGTGCGGGTTCCTGTGCGGGATTGGCCCCCGGGGCAATGTGTACCGCTTCAGCGGTGATGAGTTTGCGCTTTTGTTTGCCGATGACAAGGAGGGGCTTGACGGCCGTGTGTCCAAATGTGTGGAGGATATACAGGCCCGCATGGCACTGCCCTGGCAGAATCGGGATTATCAATTCATCCTTCCTGCGGTCATTGGGATCATCCGACGCTCCGGGTATGTGAATACCCTGGAATCAGCGGTCAGCGCCATTGAATATGCGGTGTACCAGGCAAAGACAGGGCGGTACGGCCAGGTACTCTACTGTGACCAGGAGATGCTTGGCAAGCTGGAGCGCAGGAAGCAGATCATCCAGGTATTAAAGGAGCAGCTGTCTGAAAAAAAGGTAGAGCTGTACTATCAGCCCATTTATTCCGTGGATACCGGGGACTTCAGGTTTGCCGAATCCCTGATGCGGATGAACCATACGCCGATCGGCCCTGTTTATCCGTCTGAATTCATTCCCATTGCAGAGGAGACAGGCCTTATCATTGACCTTACCTATGTGATCCTGGAGACGGTGTGCAGGTATATTAACCATCTGTTGGAAAAGGGAATCCCCATAGAAGCCATCCATGTCAACTTTTCCGCCATCCAGTTCTCACAGCCGGATCTGGCGCAAAAGGTGCTGGACATCATAAAACGCAACGGGACGCCCATGGGTGCTGTGAAGATTGAGTTTACGGAAAGCACCCTGGCGGAGAATCCGCAGGTGGTGACGGATTTTGCCATAGAGATGAAGAAACATGGAATCAGGATGGGGCTGGATGATTTTGGGACCGGTTATTCCAATATTGCAACGGTAATCCGCATTCCCTTTGGCACGGTCAAGCTGGACAAGAGTTTTGTCCAGGCCTCCATGGACAACAGGAAATCCGAATTGACCATGAGACACATGGTCCATGCATTTAATGATCTGGGCATGTCGGTTGTGGCAGAAGGCGTGGAGACAGAAGGGCAGAAGCAGATGGTCATTGATTTGGGCGTGGAGCAGATCCAGGGGTATTATTATTCAAAGCCGCTGCCCGGGGACGAGATGGAGGGGTTCCTAAAGGCAGCAGTAAAATCGAAGCAGTAAGATAAAAGCAGCCAGGAAATTCCTTTAAAACAGGATGTTCCTGGCTGTCTTCTGTAAAATGCCTAACATGCTTTACGCTTGGCAGGCGTCATTCTTTAATGATCTCATACTTTGTAATATCCGGGTGGAAGGTGTCCTTGTCCGTGTCCCATGCCCCGGTTGGGCCAAGCCAGTAATAAAAATCAAGCTCGGTTGACTTGATATAGCAGTTGGTCTGTACATATCCGTCATAGTTAAAATAATACCACTTATTATCGATGCACCTCCATGTATTGGTGGGATATGCATTGTTCTTATAGACGTAGCGGCGTCCAATCCGGTCCCTCTTCCATGTCCCGTTATCAAAATACCAGGCATCTTCCTTGGTGACGGTATATGGCTCCGACCGCTCAGACCAGGGGCCTGCCTGTGATTTGTATGTGCCGTATGCCCTGACGCAGAATGTATAGTCACCTTCCATATTGATGTAGGAACGGAAATCAAAGCGGTCATGTTTGGCCTTGACCGTTGACATCAGGCGGTTGTTCCGGTAAAGCTGGACTTCATAGCTCTTGGAACCCTCCACCTCGTCCCACACAGCGTTGCTGTTGCTCCAGCTAACGGCAGTGGAAGCCGGGAGCATGCTGTCCAGGGTGGGGAATGTAACCTGAAGCACAAGTGAGTTGCCGTCAGAATCCATGGTGGCCTTCTTAAACTGCGCCCCGCATCCAAAGAGGGAAAAATACTTCCTGCTGTTACTTGTAAAACGGTAACCGCTCTTGGCAGACAATGCTACTTCCACAACCGGACGTTCACCGAAAACCCACGTATCATCTCTTTTATAATAGGAAGTCCCCTCCACTGTAAACTGTCTGCTGGTGGTATTGGCATAGACCTCTCCTACCAGGTCTCCGGCTTTGGGCACCTTATCCCAGGAAAAGGATAAGGGAACAGAAGTAATAAGGGTTTCTTCGCCATAAGCCGGTATGAAGATGCCCAAGGACAGGATGGCTGTGAGAAAGACCAGTAAAAATGTCCTTTTTTTCATGGCATTTACCTCCTTCTTACGAGTTATTATCATTGTACTGTAAAATGGGGGAAATGTCCAAGATATTCATTGAAAATTAAGAATTGGATGGAATCTGGCCCGCTATATTGTGCGGGACCGCACGGTCAGTTAGAGGATGCAGCAAGAATTACATGAAAGCAGAAGGAAAATAAAAAATATATAAAAATTCTGTTGCTTTTTTGTAAAGTTGTAGTTATAATGAAATTAATAAATCATCAATGATGATTTAAAAACAGTAGAGGAAGGGGAAATGTGTAAATGGATTATCTCAGCATTGCAAACAGTGGTTGGATGTGGTTTGCGGTTGCCATTCCCATGGCAGTCCTGGCAGCGCAGGTTTTTCTGCTCCTTAGGCGGTCATTAAAGGACGGAAAGCGCATGGGTGTGAAAGAGGAACAGATTAAGAGCGCGGTAATTGCCAGTGCGTCGGCTTCGGTGGGGCCTTCCGTGTCCATCCTGGCGGGAATGGTATCCCTGATGGTCATGATGGGCGCGCCGATTGCATGGATGCGTCTGTCCTACATCGGAGCGGTCATGTTTGAGATGACTTCCGCGGATGTAGGCGCCCAGGCTGTGGGAGTGGCCTTTGAACAGTCCTCCATGACGGCAGAAGCCTTTGCCAATGGCGTATGGGCCATGGTCCTGGGCAGCGTTGGGTGGATTATTGTGTCAGGCCTGTTTACACACAAGATTGACGGGCTTCGGACCAGGATGGCCGGGGGCAACCCGAAGGCATTGCCAATCATCACTGCTGCGGCGACACTGGGATGTTACTGCAGCCTGACCTTCAACAAAATGTACCCGGTGGATATGAGCAATAAGTCCATCTTTGCGGTCCTGGGCGGGGCGCTGACCATATGGCTGCTCACTGCCTGGAACAAAAAACGCAAAGCCAAATGGGTATCCAACTGGAGCGCCACCATTGCCATGATTGTGGGTGTGCTTTTTGCCTGCATCTTTTAACGGGAGGGAACAGGAATGAATGATAATCAGAATCTGACAATCCAGCAGGTATATGACAAGGAATATATTCCTTACTGTATTAAATGGGGCCGCCTTACCAGTCTGGTCGGCGTCGTGGTCAGCTTTGCACCGCTGGTGATCCTGGCAGTGGTGTTTAAGATCATGCCCCCTTTGAATGCAATCCTTGCCGCTGCCACCATCCGTATCAGCGCATGCCTGGTATATTACTTTATTGAACCCATTTCCTTCCAACCCGTGCTGGGGATTCCGGGAACCTATATGGCTTTCCTGTCCGGCAATCTCTCCAACCTGCGCGTCCCCTGTTCTTCTGTGGCGCAGAAGGCGGCAGGGGTGGAGGAGGGCACGCCGGAGGGTGCTGTTTTTTCCACCATAGGCGTAGCCGTATCCATTGTGGTGAACCTGGCTATCCTGACAATCGGCGTGCTGCTGGGCGTCCAGATCATCAGCCTGATCCCGGCTTCCTTTGTAAGCGCCCTGACCTTCCTGGTACCGGCCCTTTATGGCGCCATGCTGATGCAGATGGTACTCTACACTCCTAAAATCGCCCTTATTTCCGTTCCTTTGGGTATCATCACGCTGATGATTAGCAAGACCGGCCTGTTTGACAGTTCGGTGGCAATCCTTATCAGTGTGTTTGGCTCCATCTTTATCGGACGTCTTTTAATGAAAACGGGGTGGTTAGATGATTAGGGAAAATGAACAGGCCTGCCTTGCTTCGGTGGATGACCGCGAAGATGCCCTTGTGGATCTTTCCCGGCGGATTTGGGAGTACGCGGAGCCAGGCCTTAAAGAAGTGGAATCCTCCAGGGCCATCGCTGATTTCCTCCGTGACGAGGGATTCCGGGTACAGCTTGGCGTGGGGGAACTGCCAACGGCTATCTGTGCGGAGTATGGTTCGGGCGGCCCAGTCATTGCCTATTTAGGGGAATATGACTCCCTGCCCAGGCTGAACCAGGTGGTTGCCGCACACAAGGAACTAAAGTATGCGGATGAGCCGGAGCAGCCCGGCCATGGCTGCGGCCATAATAATCTGGGGGTAGGCGCGGCAGGCGCTGCGCTGTTGCTTAAGGATGCAATCCAGTCAGGCAGGGTGAAGGGGACGGTCCGCTTTTATGGCTGTCCTGCCGAGGAAACCCTGGTAGGGAAAGTGTTCATGGTGCGGGACGGTGCGTTTAAGGATGTGGATTGTGCCATGACCTGGCATTCCCATGCCTACAACGGAGCCTGGGGCGCGTGTTATACCTGTATGAATTCCGTGAAGTTCCATTTCCACGGTAAGGCGGCCCACGCAGCAGGACATCCGTTTGACGGCAGAAGCGCCCTGGATGCGGTGGAACTGATGAATGTGTCTGCCAATTATATGAGGGAGCATGTGATACCGGATGTGAGGCTCCACTACACCACCATCTGTGACTGTGTGCCAAACGTGGTGCCTGACGAGTGTACGGTATGGTATTATATCCGGGCGCCCAAGCGGGAGGACGTGGATTACGTATACCTCTGGCTGTGTGACTGTGCAAAGGGAGCGGCCCTAATGACCCAGACAACCTTTGATATTGAATTTTTGACCGGCTGCAGCAATGTGATGCCAAACGATGTGCTGGAAAAGGTCATGCTGTCCGCTTACAAGGATGTAGGTGCGCCAAAGTTCACGGAGGAGGACCATGCCTTTGCCCGGCAGATGGCCCGGACGTACCCGGATGTGCTGGAACGTGACCGCCGGATCATGAAAGAGGAGTATGGCGTGGACGGCGATGACAAATTCCTCTGTGACGTTGTATTTGATAAAGTCATTGAAAACAGGCTGGTGGCTCCTGGTTCCACGGACGTGGGGGATGTGAGCCATGTGGTGCCCACCTATCAGATTTATGTGGCGGGGCAGGGGATTGGATGTCCGGGCCATTCCTGGCAGATGACGGCATACAGCGGACACCACGTGGGTTTTGCCAGCATGCTCTGCGCGGCAAAGGTGCTGGGAGTGTCAGGGCTGCGCCTGCTGGAGGATCCGGAGCTGATCCGGATGGCCTGGGAGAATTTCCATGAGAATCAGCAGGTCCCCTATGTCAGCCCCCTGCCTTTGGACCTTAAGCCTGATTTTACTTAGTATGTGACCAAAATTGAGTTATCCTGGATGCAGGGGGGATGCCTTGCCTATCATGCCTGATAGGCGGGCATTTCTGTCAGTAACAGGCCAAAACGAAAATGAAAAGGGGTTGATAAAGGATGGACAAAGTATTATGGCTGTCTGGTGAAGATGTGGCAAAGACCGGGGTTTGTCAGATGGAGACAGCGGTAAAGCTGGTTGAACACACGTTTCAGCTTTTTGACCGGGGAGAGGCCCGGATTGCTGAGGAATCTGCCCTGCGCATCCATGGGGACGGGGTAGACCAGGCGTGTTATGCCCTTCCTGCATATGTAGGCGGGACCTGTGATGTATGTGGGGTAAAATGGACGGCCCACGGGGCTTTTGCAGATATAAAAGAGGATGTTTCCCGTATTCAGGCAGCAGTCGTACTCAGCCGGCCGGACAGGGGGACGCCTCTGGCCGTCATGAACGGAACCAGGATAGGCGCGGCGCGCACAGGGGCGGTGACGGCCCTGGCACTTTCCAGCCTGGCCCCGGAACATGTGGGAAAGGTAGCCATATGCGGGGCGGGAGGTCAGGCGGTGCAGCAGCTTCAGGCAGTATTCCATGCCCTGCCCCAGGCACGGGAGGTGGCGGTGTGGAGCAGGGGGCAGGTCCGGGCCAGGCAGCTGGTCTGCCGCTTCCAACAGGAAGCCCCTATGAGGCTGTATGCCGCGTCCACGGTAGACAGAAGAACAGCGGTGATCTACACGGAAAATCTGGCCGAGCAGGCGGAAGCTG